>OJGT01000023.1_pt1 | contig 129736 bp, 125 predicted proteins | sample 1595031 | NCBI WGS metagenome assembly OJGT01 (sample SAMN05416857, study PRJEB24817) | seawater metagenome | isolation source: Sea water | place: Canada:Atlantic | collected 2013-11 | reverse complement strand
ACTGACTTGTAATCAGTAGGTCGCCAGTTCGACTCCGGCAGTCGGCACCATTCATAACGAAGCCTCAGCATTTATGTTGAGGCTTTTTTACTTGTCTAAAATAAATCGGTATTGATCAAATCAGTAGCTTAGTAGGATTGCAGCTCAACTTTAGTGATCGACGCCACTCCTTGTAAGAAGCAAGCAGCTCTAACTTCAGTTAAGGCTTTTATATTTATTTCTAACAAAATCTTCGATTGAGTTTTATAGCTATTTCACCTGCACTAGAAAACTACTTGTTTCACATATTTCACCACAGGCATTGGCTTCCCCCTCCAAAACTAAATGCTAACAGGCACTTCGGTACTGTACTTTTTTATACTGTATTCCATGGGCCTGTAATTGCTAATGTTTTAGAAGGTGAATAAACATTAACAAAAAGTGTACTTCCGCAAGGAGAAAAGCAGGCACCTGCTAATTCTGTTTGAACCTTTAATTTAGCAAAACTATACACTTCACCTTGAGGCGTGACGCCACGCAAGTGATTTTCAACGACTTCGGTATACTGATCTTCACAAACAAGTAAATGCCCTTGAGGGGTAACCGTGAGGTTATCACCAAAATTATATTGGTTAGCATCAACACTTTCTAGAAACAATTGTATTCGCCCACCTTGATGTTCAATAGATGCCTTGGCTGTTTTCGGTTGGTATCGCATAATTTGCCCTAACTGTTTTTCACCACCATTAGTACAGGTAAAGTAAAGCTCATTATCAGCCCAATAAATCCCTTCTCCACGAGCAAAAATTGTTGCCCCTAATTCATGACCTCTTTTTCGTAAATCATCTTTAGGGCTTTCGGGTTCATCAAGTGTTATCCACTCAGCGTCAAACCATTGGTTCACCGTCATATCAGACTTATTCCAATTGCGAGAGTCGAACTTCGGCATGCCTTTTATCGACAGCACTTGCAGCTTTCCGCCTTTGGAAAGCTTGCCATAAACATTTGGAATAAAGCGATAAAATAAGCTATCACCTCGGTCTTCAGTTAAGTAAACAATACCGGTTTCAGGGTCAACGCAAGCGGCTTCATGATTAAACCGTCCCATTTCTTTTAAAGGTATCGCTTGGGTTAGGCCATTGGCATTAGCGGGAACTTCAAATATATATCCATGATCGTGTTGAGTGTTAGCGTCGGCAGTTGCAACAGACTCCTCACATGAAAGCCAACTTCCCCAAGGAGTTATTCCGCCAGAGCAGTTTCGAATAGTACCTATTAAACTTAAGTATTGCCTTTCTACCTGCCGTGTAGCCATATTATAAATTATAGTTGAAGTACCACCGGGCAATGCTATGCCATCAGCAGAAGTGTCATAAGCCAATGCAGACTTTAACTTTTGCATTGACTCCGGCTGACTTAACAAATGGTTGGGTTTTAGCTCATGATTCCTAACCAATGCCACCTTCCCTTCAGGCAATGCTATACACCCCATCCCATCAGCTCTATCAGGTACATGAAAACCATCACTCATGGCATCATGAAAACTGGATATAACTTGATATTTGAAACCCTTTGGCAAATCTAATAACTTTTTAGGGTCTGGCTGTAACGGCCCGTAGCCTATAGTCAAGTTACGCTGAGCATGTTCTTTAGCGCGCAAAAGCGTACTTGATAGTAGCCCTGAAAACGCCAATGTTCCCGCACCCTTTAAAAATAATCTTCTATTTAGCATTTGTTTTATTGCGCTAGCTCTTTAGAGCTGTTCGCCACCTTGTTAATGAAAAAAGTAAATATTGTAAACAATTTACACACCACTAAATGATATGTTATAACACACCATAAAAATAAGGAAGAATAAACATGTCACAATCATCTGATGTACTTCACATTGAATCAGCGACATCAAATGGCCGACGCGCTGCAATGGCCGAACACGTGTCAGTACTAACAGACATCTATCAAGAAGATGTAAATATTGCTGTTTGGCATAATAAACTCGCTGACGATGTATTGAGTAGTATAACTAAGGTAATGGCTGAGAATTCACACTTAAACGTAAAAATTTCAACCACTCCAGAAAGTGTCGCCGAAGAGCTTTTGGCTAATGTGCCCCAGCTAGGTAATCAAAAAGCTTTATGCAAATACATTGAGCTACTCGTGGAAATGTTTTGCACATTATTTGAGTTAAAAAGTGTCGGCCTGCGACTGGCTAAATTAGACAAAGCGATGTGCCCAAAGTTTCATGTAGATCATATCCCCTGCCGCTTAGTGACAACATTCTGTGGTGTCGCAACACAATGGTTACCTGATGATTGTATTGACCGCAGTAAATTGGGCGCTGGCAGCCAAAACCAGCCTGATGACGTTTCCGGGGTTATGCTGCATTCGAGCAATATTCAACACTTAACTGCAGGAGATGTCGCATTGTTAAAAGGTGAAGGTTGGTATAACAACGAAAACGGTGGACTAATTCATCGTTCACCAGCAGTTGCCGGTAATGAACAGCGACTATTACTTACTCTAGATTTTATCGATTAAAATAATTTGAAATTTATGTTTATTCTATTAAAAGTAGCTGCGGCTATTTGTATATTTAGCGCAGTTAGCGCTTCAGCGGCACACTCGCACTCAGCCCATATTCACGGCCACGCAGAATTAACCATTGTAATTGATAAAGGCAATGTTGATTTGAATTTAATCGCCCCCGCTGAAAGCCTGCTAGGTTTCGAGTATAAAGTAACAACACCTGAAGAAGCCTTGAAAGTTTCTGCCATGAAAAAACATTTGTCAGAGCATAAAAATGTTATTCACTTTGACAGCGGCGAGTGCCAGATAAAACATGCTAATGTTAACTCTAGTGACATGCTTAATGACGATCATCATGAGCATCCTCATGCTGAAATCTCTATGAATTATCAGTTTCATTGCCCAAAGGCGAATGAGATCTCTTCAGCAACATTGAAGCTATTCAAACATTACAATAAGCTCAAAAAAATTTATGCTGTATGGCTAACTTCATCTCAACAAGGCTCAATTGTACTTGATGATAAAAATACAAAAATAAATTTTCAGTGAAGTTACCATTGAGCTGTAGAGACGTAATCAATTAACAGACTTGCTGTTTATTCTCACTCTCTGTATGAGAAATATTTTATTGGTTATAGATGACACCAGCCTAGTAACAACAACTAGGTATAGCTAACCACTGGTATCAACACAAGTTACAGCAAAAGTTACAGCTGTTATTACCAATTAGCTATTAGGTAAATAGTACAAAGGAAAGAATGTGAAAATATCGAACGAAAAAATACTTTCGGTGCCTACTAACGTAATTTCTGGTTTTCTAGGAGCAGGAAAAACCTCGGCCATCATGCACTTATTACAACAAAAGCCGACTGACGAGCGTTGGGCAGTTTTAGTGAATGAATTCGGAGAAATAGGCATTGATGGCAATTTATTTAGTGGCTTATTAGAAAAAGATAGCAAGGTATTTATTAAAGAAGTACCTGGTGGATGTATGTGTTGTGCCTCAAACTTACCAATGAAAATCGCACTTAATCAATTACTCAAAGAAGCAAGGCCTCATCGGTTATTAATCGAACCAACAGGTTTAGGTCACCCATTTGAGGTACTGGAGTTGCTTTCTAATGAATATTATCAAGAGTCATTAAGTTTAGAAAAAACATTAACGCTTGTTGACGCGAGACATTTAGATGATTGCCGTTACACAGAGCACACCACATTCAACCAGCAGCTTGAAGCGGCAGACGTGATCGTTGGTAATAAAGCCGACTTATATAATGTAAAAGATACGGAAGCGTTGATACATTATATAAAAGATCACGGCTACACCTCTGAGCCACTTAGTTTTGTTGAGCATGCAAAAGTAAAACTTGAATGGTTAGCAGGCAAAACCTCTTATAAGAGCGGAGTAACGCATTGTAATCACAGTTCACATTCGCACGATATAAATACTACTCCTACATTGCAAAAGTCTGACTTCATTAGAACAATAAATGAAGGAGAAGGTTATCTTTGTATTGGTTGGCGCATAGCCAGCGAAAAAATATTAAGTCGGACTAAGCTATTAGCCTTTCTAAAAAGCATAGTTGCTACCCGTGTGAAGGCTATATGTATCACCGACGAAGGCTTATACGGTTATAACAATACTACCGATGGTATTCATGAGGTTGAATTAGCAGAGTGTAATGAAACTGCCATAGAAATTATTTGCGATAACATTGATGAAACATGGGAACATACGCTCATGCAGGCAACATGCTAGGAGAGTTTTGCTACTGTGTATACCCAGCCACCTGAAGATGCAGAACTCAGCAAGTGGCATGGTAAATATACTGCCTTGTATAACAGGTTATTCGTTTTCATAATACATTCGTATTTTATCTAATGTCATGCTGTAAGCTGACGTTGCTATTTGGTCTTCAAATAACGCAACAGACAATTTACCTGACACTACAACGGGGTCATACAACTCTTCTAAAAGAAAACCATCTTCTATTTCTATATAAATGATTTGGTTTGGCGGTGGTGGTGGCATATGAAGACAAGCGCCAAAATACGGCACTAAAAAGAAGCTAGTCACTATTTGCGCGCCATCAAACTCTACAGGCACAATAAACCCGGGAATTTCAATATGCTTTCCATCCATGGCTTCAATAATATTTGTTGAAACTAACGCTCTTTCATAATTGTTTTCTGCACGTTGCTCAGCATACATAGCACTTTGGTTATTGTTGAGCATTTGATCTTCTATAGAGCCATCTTCTATGTCTGCAATATACTCAGGCGGCGCAAGTAACGCGTCTAAATCAGTTTTTGGTATTAGCTCATCCCATTCTATTTCTTGGTAAGTAACCGGTTTGTTTTTTACCGAAATGTGAGAAGTTCTGGTGAGTGGCTCTTTTTTAATTGTATGTTTAACACTACTTGTTTTATCAATATCGCTTGTCGCCATTTGATGAGCTTCTTGGTTTTCATTATCTTGTTTGGTTGGCTCGCAACCTAATAACAGCAATAGGCAACTACACAATGCCAATATTCGCATTTACATGCCCCTTTAATTATTTACAACGCCTTGCAACAGAAGCATAAAATTTACTTCAATAAATATTAACTTTAAACGCCAATAATTATGTTATAACATAACATTTAATTCAACAAATCAACTGCTATTAATGACTATCCAGCTTAAGAACATAGAGTTTTCATACTCAAACTCCCTTCAAAAAAACGTTCTCAGTGTTGATGATTGGTCGGTAGCTAGTGGTGAAAAACTCTTTATTTACGGCCCTTCTGGCTGTGGTAAGTCAACACTACTGAATCTAGTTTGTGGAATTATTCGCCCACCTTTGGGCTCAGTAACTGTTTTAGGCGAAGCACTAAATAAAATGAGTAGCCGTGAATTGGATCGTTTTCGAGCGAATAATATTGGTTATATTTTTCAACAATTCAACTTAATTAATTACTTGAGCGCGATAGAAAACATAACGTTAGCAAGTCAATTTTCATTAGCAAATAAAACCATAAACATTGATCATAAAATAACGAGTTTATTAGAAACGTTGAAGGTTAGCAGTGAAGATTGGTCTAGGCCTGTTAATACGTTAAGCATTGGTCAGCAACAACGAATTGCAATTGCTCGTGCTTTTATTAACAACCCAAAACTTTTAATTGCAGATGAGCCAACCTCTTCTTTAGATGAGCCTAGCAGAGATAATTTCATGTCGCTGTTAACAACGTTATGTGAAGAAAATAAAACAACACTACTTTTTGTAAGTCACGACACACGCTTAAAACATCATTTTGATTTGGTGCAAAAGTTTACTGACATTAATAACGCTGCGGGTAAGCATTGATGTTAATTAACTTAGCTTATAAAAGCCTGTTGCATCGAAAGGGATCAATCATACTCACTATCATTACCATCAGTGTTAGTATCATTGTGATGTTAGGTGTTGATCATATACGCCAACAGGCCAAGCTAAGCTTTTCAAGCAGCGTATCAGGGGTAGATTTGATTGTTGGAACCCGCACCGGCAGTTTAAATTTATTACTTTATTCTGTGTTTAGAACGGGCACGCCAACGAATAACATCAGTTGGACATCTTACGAACGTATTTCACAGAAACCATCAATTAATCATGCTATTCCTATTTCTTTAGGCGACTCGCATCAAGGCTACCGAGTTATGGGAACCACCGCCAATTATTTTGAATATTTCACGTACAGTAACAAACAACAATTGGCGTTTGCTCAAGGGCATAAGTTTGAGCAAGTTTTTGATCTTGTACTGGGTGCTAAAGTTGCCAAAACATTGGGCTATCAATTAGGTGATAGCATTATTTTATCTCATGGTATTGGTCGCACTAGCTTTAAAAACCATGACAGCATTCCATTTAACGTAGTAGGCATTTTAGCAGCAACAGGTACGCCGGTTGATCAAACATTACATACCAGTTTACAAGGCTTAGAGGCCGCTCATTTAACAAAACCTGCAGACATTAAACGTTTAACCCAAACAGCAGAACTAACATTATCACAAGTTGATGATTTAAAGCCTAAATCTATTACGGCTATCATGCTAATGCTCAAATCAAAAATGGCTGTGTTTACTTTACAACGAGAAATAAATACTGATAAGGATGAGCCCCTTAGCGCCATACTACCGGGCGTTGCACTGTCAGAATTATGGCAAACCATGGCAGTGTTTGATAACACACTGCACTTTATTACGATACTGGTTATTATTTCATCCTTAATTGGATTAAATGCCATGTTGCTTGCCTCTATCAGAGAGCGCATGCATGAAATTAAATTACTAAGAATGGTAGGTGCTTCAGCAAGCTTTGTCTTTTTACTGATCGAGCTTGAAGCTATAATCATTGTATTGCTTAGCGCTACTATTGCATTCGTAGCATTAAACTTTTTATTGCCTATAAGCCAAACGTACGTTTTAAACCAATATGGCATATTGATTGACTCAAATATTATTTCAAAAACTAACAGTAAATTGATGTTTTACTTTTTCATATTCACCGCTATAGCCGCTATTCCATCGGCATTATCTGCATATAAAGGAGCAAGGAACAGTCATGTATAGTTCTGTTCAACACAAACAAAACACGATAAGTAATTACCGATAATAATTGTTCATCAGCTTTAAAAACGCGTACTTTGCACAGTATTAATTTAACTCAACACAACAACATAAGAATTGATCAAATGAAAACGAGAACTATAACAACGTTTGCTGCATTACTCTTGTCGCTCTCTTTGACGTCATCAGCTAATGCAACGGCTATTCAACAAAAAAAAGGCGATTTTAAAGATAAATTTCGTCAATTAGAAGAAGTCCTTCCTACACCCAATGTATACAGAAATGCTGCGGGAGAACCCGGTGAAAACTATTGGCAGCAACAAGTTGACTATAAAATAAAAGTGTCACTTGATGAAGCTAAGCGTCGCCTTACAGGTAGTGAAAAAATCACTTACCAAAATAATTCACCTTACAAATTAAAATATTTATGGGTGCAATTAGATCAAAACATTTTTAAAGATGACTCTATTGCCAACGCAGCTAATAACTTTGGTGGCATTGGTCGTCGTGGACCTTACACCAAAGCAGGCGACGCTAAAACGCCAGCAAAAATTAGTTTAGGTGAATTACGCCGCCAACAATTTATGGCTGATAACGAGCTAGGTTATGAGATAAGTGCAATCAAAGATAGTAAAGGTAAAAAGTTAAACTTTACTGTGGTTGGTACTCAAATGCGTATTGATTTACCTAAGCCATTAAAGTCAGGTGATGATGTTGTATTTTCTATTGATTTTGCTTTCAACATTGTTGAAGAAGATGCCGTATCAGCGCGTTCTGGTTACGAACACTTTGAAAAAGATGACCGCGAAGAAGGAAATGATATTTTCTTACTAGCGCAGTGGTTTCCACGTTTACATGCCTATACAGATTATGAAGGTTGGAATAATAAAGAGTTCTTAGGTCGCGGCGAATTTACATTAGAATTTGGTGACTACGAAGTTGAAATTAATGTACCTGCCGACCATATTGTTAGTGCAACAGGAGTATTAACGAACCCAAAAAGCGTTTTAACGAGTAAACAGCGTCAACGTTTAGAAAAAGCAAAAACAGCTAAGCGCCCAGTATTTGTTGTTACTGAAGAAGAAGCACTAGCAAACGAAAAGGAAGGCACAAACAAACGTAAAACTTGGAAGTTTAAAGCCGACAATGTGCGTGACTTTGCCTGGGCTTCATCGCGTAAGTTTATGTGGGATGCTAAAGGTTACAAACAAGGTGGTGACGATATGCCATTTGTTATGGCAATGTCGTTCTACCCAAAAGAAGGTGGTGACCTTTGGAAAAAATACTCAACCGAATCTGTTATTCATACAATGGACGTTTATTCACGTTACTCGTTTGACTACCCGTACCCTACAGCACAGTCAGTTAATGGCCCTGTTGGCGGAATGGAATACCCGATGATTACATTCAACGGACCTCGTACAGAGCTACAAAAAGACGGTTCTCGCACTTATTCACAAGCTGAAAAACGTTTCTTAATTGGTGTGGTTATTCACGAAGTTGGTCATATCTATTTCCCTATGGTGGTTAACTCTGATGAGCGTCAATGGACATGGATGGACGAAGGTTTAAATAGTTTTTTAGATGGAATTGCAGGTCGAGAGTGGGATCCTACTATTCCTTGGGGTGTTGAACCTCGCGATATCACTGGCTATATGAAATCTCAAAACCAAGTACCAATCATGACCCAATCAGACAGCGTACTGCGTTTAGGGCCTAATGCGTACACTAAACCTGCTGCGGCACTTAACATTTTACGTGAAGTTATTTTAGGCCGAGAATTGTTTGATTTTGCTTTTAAAGAGTACTCAGAACGCTGGAGATTTAAGCGCCCTACACCTTCAGATTTTTTCCGTACTATGGAAGAAGCCTCAGGTGTTGATTTAGACTGGTTCTGGCGTGGTTGGTTCTACTCAACTGATCATGTAGATATTGCGATTGATAAGGTTTACCAAATGCGTTTAGACACGCACAACCCTGATATCGATTACGGCCGTTTACGTCAAATTGAAGCAGACAAACCTTCTTCATTATTTGTAGAACGTAACAAAACAGAAGGCAAAGAACTTTGGGTTGACCGTAACTCAGATGTGACTGACTTTTACGACACAAACGATCGTTTTACCGTAACAAACAAAGAACGCAATAAGTACAATAAGTTTTTAAAAGGTTTAAAGCCTTGGGAGCGCAAAACACTTGAGCGTGCAATTAAAGAAGACAAAAACTATTACGTTTTAGAGTTTTCCAATGTTGGTGGCCTAGTGATGCCGATTCTTTTAGAACTTACCTACAAAGATGGCTCAAAAGACAGTATGTATATTCCAGCTGAAATTTGGCGTCGTACGCCAAAGCAAGTGCGCAAACTTATCGTTACTGATAAAGAAAAAGAGCTAGCGAGTGTTGCTGTCGATCCAGGTTGGGAAACAGCAGATGTTGACGTAGAAAACAATCACTACCCTCGTCAAATCATTCCGTCGCGAGTTGAAGCTTATAAAGCTAAAAAACGCACAGATAAAGTAAGCCGTGACATCATGAAAGATATCAAAACGGAACTTAAAGCAGACAAAGACCCTAAGCAAAATAAAAAAGACAAAAAGGATAAATAATGCCTAAAAGCCTATATATTTTGCTAGTTTCTCTTTTGTTGATCGCAGCAACTCCTGTGCTTGCTCATCAACAAAAAGCAGCTGAAACCACAGTATTGTTTAATAAGCGTACCGGACAAATGGAAGTGTCACACCGATTTTACATGCATGATACTGAACATGCTGTTCAGTCATTGTTTGATAAGAACGCTGACATTATTAGCTCAAAAAAAACGCAGCAACAATTTGCTGACTATGTAGCAAAGCAATTTTTACTGCAAACATTGGCAGGAACTAACCTTCCTTTAATTGATGTCGGTTATGAAGTTGAAGGTAAATTCTTCTGGGTTTATCAAGAAGCCGTTATACCAAATGCATTAGTAGGCGTAAAAATGTTTAATGGCGCCTTACGCGAACTTTGGCCAACACAAATTAATATGGTAAATATAGAAGGGAAAGGGAACGTTCGAACCTTATACTTTAGCGAAAATGAAGACTGGTTAGTGGCTAGATTTTAACGAATTTACTATCTAGTATAGGTCGCCAGTTCGACTCCGGCAGTCGGCACCATTCAAGCCCTAACTTCGGTTAGGGCTTAACTAGGCCATTAGCTTTAAATCAGAAAACCATCAACTTAAAGTACTATAATTGTCATTCATAGGTAGTGTAACTGGTTATAATGCGGCACGATTAATATGCAGTAGTTCATCCCATTGCTTTATTGTGCCACCACTCCCTAAATAGATAGCTTTTAGATCACTTTCAGCATAAGTGTTGTCGTTGTAATCTGGTAGCCAACCACTTTTGAATTCTGCTTTTATCAGCTCTAGCACTTGCTCATGTTGTTGCGTCAATGCATGCCAATAAATATTATCTATTTTACTAAGTTGACCATTCTCTACTTTGATAAAATGTTCTAATTTATCGATAATTTGATGTTCTAATTCATGCTCTTCAACGCGATTAAGTAGGCTAGCTAATAAAAAAAATTGACTACTGTTTTGATTATTAATATTTTTGTCTAACGCTATTTCTGGAAAATAACGTCGAAACTCTTTAAGCGCTTTAAAATGTTGATTGTGGTGTATTAATGCCGATATATATGGCATTACATATCGAGTAACATTTGGCGCTAAATTTAACCTTTCCGTCATTTTTTCTAATGCTAAGCCAGTATTACCTTGCGCACTGTATAGCGCCCCTTGCGAGTACAAGACAAATGCTTTGTTGATCTCTTTATTGTTAATGCCAGTTATTAAGCCTTCTGCTTTTTCAATATTTCCCATTCCTAACCACACTAATGCCTGTGTTAATTGATAGACGGGTTTATTAGCAATGTTTGCTGGCTGGTTATTAAGCCAAGATAAAAATGCTTTTGCTCTTGCAGTATTCAGTGGCAAAAAATCTAGTTCTTCAACAGCACGGTGCTCATAGTACGGCTCGATAATTAACGCTCTTTGATAATATTTTCGCGCTTTTTCCACTTGCCTTAAGTTCAAATAAGCATAAGCCAAGCCACGAATAATAATAGGTGACAATGGGTCTAGAGAATATGCAGTTTTATGGCGTTCGAGCGCTTGCTGATACTTGCCTATTTTGCGTAAGTAGTTGCCATACCAAAGCTGGCCCATGGCATAATTTGGCGCATTAGCCGTCGCTTTATCAAAGAGTAAGCCCGCTTGTTTAAACATGCCTTGATCTAATAACAATATCGCTTGAGTCGCAGCGACTTCGCCATTATTAGGCTTAAGTTCAATTGCTTTCGTTATCAAAGGTAAGCATTGTTCGTATGCAGCAGCTTCTGATAACTGGCTGTAGACACTCATATACATAAAGGTATGACAAAGACCCACTAATGCACCTGTATGTTCTTGTTCTTGCAACAGAATCGTTTCATAAAGTTTCTGTGCTTTTAAAAGCGACGCTTCCTGCCTTTGATCCCATAAATATTTAGCCAATGCATAGTCTTCAAAATAGGGATCTTCAGCTTCAACGATATTTTTTATATTAACAGTACCCGTTTGACTACTAGAGTTTAGATACTTAGTTATGCCATTAACCGCACTATTTTTTAATTGTAAGTATTTAGCACGATGAGCTGAATAATTTTCTGCCCAGAGTACGTTTCCACTGCCTTGCTCTACTATCTGCAATGAAACAATTAAATTATCTTTATCTTGTTGTATGCTTGAAATTAACTTTCTTTTTGCGTCAAAAGTATTGTTTTTTGCTCTTGAGTAAAGAAATTTCACTTTTGATTGCGAAACAAGTTCACTGAGTAATAACTGACTAAAACCGTCAAATGAAATAACTTTAGGTGAGGTTAAATTATCTGTCGGCAATACGGCGATTGTCTCGACAGGTAATGGCTCTGTAGTTGATTTACTTGGGTATAGATAGAAAAGTAATGCTACGATAAGTGTAATAGACACGGTCAGAAACGGTATATAAAATTTCTTAAATTTCTCTTTCGAAAGATAAAGTGTTGATGCCTTATTAGCAGGTAAATATTGGGCATATTGTTCAATAGAAATAGCTTCTGTTCGCAGTCGATAGCCTTTACTTGACACTCTTTCGACATATTCAATATTTTCACTGTCATGTTTGAGCGCTTTTCTTAATTGGGCTATTGCCTGATAAATTGAACTGTCAGATATAGCTCTATTTGGCCAAATAGCTTCAGCAATATCATTTTGGCTCTTAGGTAGTCCACCCGATCTGGTTAAATAAACACAAAGTGCCATCACTTTAGGGGTAACTTTTCTTACCTCATTGTTAGTAGATTCTGCTGTAAATATCGATTTATCTTCAACGAATGTCAGCGTATTTAACGTTGGAACGATTAACCAAGAACCAAGAAAATAAGCTTTTTCAAAATCAATTTCAACTTTTTCAGTACTACTTTGCAAAATATGGCCTTTTCAAAACAGCAACTAAGCCACTGATTTAATATAATTAATAAAAAAATTAGAAAAATTTCAGACTAAAGTTAAGCTAATACTCAGCTAATCCTTCACGCTACAGCTTCTGATAAAACAACTTTAAAAGCAGCAGAATAAACATGAATAATATTGCGATAACTACTTTTATTATTTGCCTAAATTTAGTAACTTTGAATCTTCACGCCAGTGATTTATTAATCAATAACATCACTGTGGTTAACCCCGTTGATAATAACAATGTTGATACATTAAAACACCACTGGGTATTAATTAAAAATGGCCGTATCCATTCAATCTCGAAAACTAAAATAGTAAACCAAAGCAAAGTAATTGAAATTGATGGCACAGGAAAATTTTTAATTCCAGGGCTGATGGATGCTCACGTTCACACTGGCACAATGCCGGGAATACGAGCTGACTTTACAGAAACAAAAAAACTACAAGAAGCTTTTTTAAAGCAACAACCTAGAAGTTATTTGTTTTACGGCATCACACAAATTTTAGACCCGTCCAGCACGCCAGCGAATGTGGCAAAGTTTAGCCAAGCTCCGATAAAACCGGATATGTTCCATTGTGGTGCGGCACCTATTATCGGCGGCTACAACTTACTTGACGCTAATCTAGAGCAAGCGATTAAACAACGTAAATATTTTATATATCAACCCGGTATCGATGCTGACGCGCCTAATAACTTTGATGCTAACCGACACTCTCCAGAAATGGTGGTAAAGCGCATGGCCGAAGATGGCGCAATTTGTGTCAAAGTATATACCGAAGACGGCTTCGATAAGGCAAGTCATTGGCCAACCATTAGCAATAATCTCCTCAAACGAGTACGCGTAGCTGCAAATAAATATGGTTTAAAAATGATGGCACATGCAAATGCGGTAGATATGCAAAAAATGGCAACCAATGTTGATGTTGATATTCTCGGACACGGCATGTGGAACTGGTTAGATCTAACAAGTAAAGAAGGCCTACCTGATGAAGTACAAAGTATTGCAGATACTATCATCAATAAAAGTATAACTTATCAACCAACATTGAACGTTATGCGTAGTTTACGAGATGTAACAGACAGTACCCACCTACACCATCCCGATTATAAAAACGTTATTTCAGCCAGTACTTTAGATTGGTATCACAGTGAAAACGGCCAATGGTTTAGCCGAGTACTGCAGCAAGGATGGCAACAAAAAACATTACCAAAAATTCAACAACACATGACTACTATTTTAAACAATGGCGAGCGAGTACTGCAATATTTATATAAAAAAGGCCATCCTTTAGTACTAGCCACTGATACACCGCCAGCGCCAACTTATGCTTCACAACCTGGTGTGTCAGCAAACTGGGAGTTAAAACATCTGTATAAACTAGGCGTGAGCTTAGCCAATATATTGTCAGCAGCAACTATAAACAATGCAAAATCATTGAACATAAATAATGACTACGGTTCAATTACCAAAAATAAAATAGCAAATTTATTAATATTAAATGCAGATCCGCTTAAGCACATTTCAGCTTACGAAAAAATTCACACAGTCATACTTCATGGCGTTAGTCATAAGCGAGATAGTTTCAAAATAAAATAATTTTTAGCACAAATTTTCGCAGAGTAAATGAATCAAACTTTCACGCCGACGATATAAATCAATGGCGTTCATAAGGTTGTTTTTGCTGCTACAATCTAGAGCACACTCTTTTGAATGTCATTCATTACATGAAAAATCCCCTTAGTTTAGAAAATGCAAAAAAAGCAATTATATTAAGCCAAGGCATCCATACAAAATACAAAATAGGTGATGGTAAAGAAGCAACGTATAGAGCGATAAAAGCCATCAGTTATGTCCAAATTGATTCAATCTCTGTAGTCGAACGTGCTCATCATCATAGTTTATGGAACCGCGTAGAAAGCTATCAGCCTATTCATCTAGAGCAGCTTTTAGAAAATAAACAAATTTTTGAATACTGGTCACATGCAGCATCATATTTGCCCATGGCAGATTACCGCTATAGCTTGCCAAGAAAACATGCTATTGCAAATGGTGAGCTGCATTGGTTTAGTAAAGATGAAAAAAGCATGGCGCATGTTTTAGAGCGAATCAGCTCGGAAGGCCCGTTACAAGCAAAAGACTTTAAGGATACTAAAGGCTCTAAAACAGGATGGTGGGACTGGAAACCTGCCAAGAAGGCACTAGAGCAACTATTCATGGAAGGTAAGCTGATGGTAGCGAAGAGGCAGAGCTTTCAAAAAGTCTATGACCTGACAGAGCGAATACTGCCACCAAACCTAGATACCAGTGTACCGAGCGAAGAAGAGTATTTTCAGCACTTAATAATTAATTATTTAAACGCTAACGCGATTGGCACACCAGAGCAGATAGCTTATTTACTTAAAGGTCTTAAAAAGCCTATAAAACAGTTTTGTATGCAAATGTTTGAAGAGGGTTTACTCATTGCAGTAACAGTCGAAAATCAGCTTTATTATGCTCTGCCAACTATTAACGACTTATTAAAGAAAAAAATAAATAAAGATAAAGTAAAAATACTCTCTCCTTTTGACAATGTTCTTATACAACGTAAAAGAACTAGAGCGCTGTTCAATTACGGTTATCAAATTGAGTGCTACGTGCCGGCAAATAAAAGAAAGTTTGGCTATTTCAGTTTGCCACTTTTATGGGGTACAGAGTTTTCAGGCAGAATGGATGCAAAAATGGATAGAAAGTCTGGTGTTTTAACGATTATTAATCTGTATTTAGAAACGGATTCGGTAGATGGATTCATCATTGAGTTGAAAAGATCACTCGATAAGTTTTTGCGTTTTAACAGTGGTACTAGTATTAATGTCGTCAAAATAACAAGTAAAATACAACAGTTATCCGGTAGCACTATTAAAAAAATCACAGCAATGCTAACCGCTTAAGCTTTAATACGATGACTAAAATTTTGCTTTCACTCTTAGGCTTTTTCTTAGGAGGATAACGTTTACTCAACTTTAAGCTCTAAATATTTATAAAAATAGTCGTGCCTTAGAACTGTTTTAACCTCTTAGCAATAACTATCATTGTGGCTTCAAAAGCCATGCAACTAAACAAATTAAAAAATTCAGCATAGACTCTGACATCAACAATATCAGGTGAAGGAAATTAATCTATAGCGTGAATTTATATCATTTGTGGCTTAGCGTTGTCGCACTTATGATGACCTTGTTATTTGAATCTCCCCCGATTCTTAATCAACATTTAATATTGTTAAATTTGTTACATTTAAGGACATCATTTGATGTCCTTTTTTTCTAACTGTTATTTACTGATATTTTTACAAAATTAAAATACACCAATTTAGTGCAGCATCACTAAATAAGTGCAAAAGCATCATCATCAGCCTTAACAATAAACTATAAAAACAATAACAATCAAAAGCTTAACCTTTTTGGCGCAGCTATTGCTAATTTAATCTTGTCGTCATAATTTAGAAAAAAACATGCCAATTCAAACACCTATACGCGGTTTACGATCATTTTGTGTTGCCTCAAAGTGCTTAAGCTTTAAACATGCCGCTACACAGTTATTTTTGACACCTTCAGCCATTAGTCATCAAATAAAACAACTTGAAGCACAACTTGGTATTACTCTATTCAAAAGAGGAACTCGATCAATAGAGCTCACTAGTGCAGGTAAACAATTTTATCAATCAATACAACCTATTATTCATCAATTAGAATCCACAATAACGGAGTTTACCAACAAGCAACAAAACAGAACGATTGTGATTAGCCTGCCTGAATTTTTTGCCAGTGAGTTATTCATTCCACGCTTAAGTCATTGGTCAAAAAACAATCCTGATATTAATTTACAATTAGATACGATTAAGGCGAGTAGTGAGTCATCACAAACCGCTGAATTATCCATAGTGCTGGCTAACGGTAAACCTAATGCAAAAATAGTGCATGACTTATTTCCTATTCGCTATGCCCCTGCGTGTAATAAAAAACTCTATAAAAAGCTTAAAAACATTGGCTTTAACGCTTTAAAAAACACACCATTAATTTTACATAGCTCTCGTCCATGGTCATGGCATCAATGGGCCGAAAATTTAAATATAAATGATTTTGATCCTAAGCAAATTATACAATTTGACAGCATGTTTGGTGTTGCTAGAGCTGCACAGCAAGGCATGGGAATAGCACTAGTACCATTACCAATGAGTAAAACATGGTTTAGCGAAGAGTCGCTCATTAAGTTATTTGACCAAGAGTTGATTACCAATGACAGGTACTACTTAATTCAACACGAAAACATGGAAAATAAACCTGAGCTGACTTTATTTGCACAATGGGTTAAAGATACCTTCGCAAGCTAAGCATTGACTGGCGATGTTGAGGTGAATTTTTTTCACCTCATAAGTGTAATTTCATCGTTTGTCACTTTCTCAATGGCTATTTATAGTTACAGCGTATCAAACAGATGCGCTAACTAAACCGGAGAAATAACATGTTGATTAAATCTATCTATTTAAAAGTACTTATCACTGCATTAACACTCAGCAGCTCTACAATCGCTATCGCTGATGAAACTAAATTTAAGATTGCCATAGTAAAAAAGGAGCATGGTATTAAAGACAGTGACGTTCTTGCCTTTAATAAGCATATGAGAACATGTGCTGATCTTACAATAGCGAAAAATGCAGATGAATCTGAGATAGCCTGTACCGCCGCGATAGCAAGCTTAAAAGTAGTTAAAACTGATTCCCGAAAAGCTAAGTATCTTAAATCTCTTACTTATAGTAACCGCGGAATTTCACGTTACGTAAATAATGACTTATCTGGTGCAAAAGCAGACTTAATGACTGCAATACGTATTGATGCCAACGCAATAACTCAAAGTAATTTGAAATTAATTAACAGTTTTGTATCTAACGACAATAACCTAGGTAAACCAACAAGCATTGCCGATTAGCACACATATAATTGACGAGAAACAGGAGAGCCACTTTGAATAAACTAATTTGTAACCCCATTCAATCATTGTTTTCTTTTATCAATGAGATGAAGCATTTATCAATTAGCCAATGGGAGGTTGAACATAAAGAATTACCGCCTTATTACCAAACAACACGACAGCAAAAGGTAACTAAATGATCTATGTAAACCCAAGTAGCAGCTGAAATGATTTTTTACTCTTTATCAATAGGTTGCTACTTCTTAATAGTTGCTCTTAAGTGTAGTTTTTCAAAACTGCCTAAATTTTTGCTTTAAAGTAAAAACCTTATACATATTTAGCATTGAGCCTATTAGTTTTTTGTCCATTTTGGAGAAGCTCGATGAACTACATGAACGTAATCGAAAGATATCATGAGCACAGAGATGCTATCCATGAATTATTGGCGTCTATTTTTGCCGGAGTTTTCGATAAAGATATATTCAATGATGAGTTTTTACTAAAACATTCATTAAAGTGGGTTAGCAGACACTACCCATTTGTCGAGTTAATGTTTACACTCGATAGCAATGGTATTCAATCTAGTCCAAACATTTCCAATAACATTGCCTATAGCAAAAGTATGAATAATGGCTTAAATGTTGACCGTTCGTACCGTCCTTATTTTATTAAAGCAAATGAAAGTGAGGGTATTATCGTTACCGAACCCTACTTGTCTAGCTCCAGCTTTAACCTTTGTATCTCTACTGCATTAAAATATAAGAATACCTCTGGAGAGGTGGTCGGCATTTTAGTGATAGATATTGATCTAGCTAACGCTATTGAGTTTTTAATGGGAGATAGAAAGCGAAAGAAATTTCACCCCTTTTTTACCAGCATATACACTTTTATAGTAATCGGTCTGTTTTTTATTGTCGGCATTTTACTGTTTTCAGCAGGCAATGAAATTATCAATCTACTGCTAGATCCCAACCCTGATGATCTGCAGCTAAAACCTTTTGGCATTATCATTTTTCTTACCTTAGCGTTAGCGATATTTGATTTAGGTAAAACAACTATTGAAGAAGAAGTACTGATGCAAAAAGATATTTTACGGCACAGCTCAACACGCAGAACCATTACACGGTTTATGGCGACAATTTTAATTGCTGTATCAATTGAAGCTCTTTTATTGATGTTTAAATCCGTACTTGGATCATCAGAGTATTTAGTGAATGCCGTAGCCATGATGGCCACATCAGTAGGTTTATTAGTTGGTTTAGGTATATATGTTTATTTAGGCGCAAAAGCAGAAACATTATTAAAAAGCAATACCACCAGTCACTTAAAATAAATTATATTTAAATTAGCCTAACTTTGTTGATATTTCATAGGGCTATTTTGTATCTATCGACTGTTCGAATTCTATAGTAGGTTCAATTAGTACCAATAAAGCCACCTACCCCAACTCTATACGTAATTTAATCCCGTTATATCAAAATGTTAATAGGCAAGGAATAATTTCCATTTAGAATTACTGGTCTTCCGATGCCTTCACTAAGGTAAGAATGCTTAGTGTGATTGGTATATCATTGATATAACGTTTATTTGGTAATTTAAGCGAGTAAGAAAGGATTTAGCCCATTGGATAGGTGATTTACGTTGCTCTAACTGCGACTGCATTTTAATAGGGTAAATTAGTTGAAGGTGTAAATATCCGAACTATGTATTATCACCAGTGATAGCCGTTAAGAGTAATGTAAGCTCTTCATTCTTGGGGAGTTTTTTTGTAAGAGGTTGATAAAGACAAACCAGACAATCTTTTCATTAACCAACTTAACATATTAATCAAAAATACTTTAATAGCAAACTAAGTTAAATGAATTACTATCTGTTTTATCTGGCTTGAAATTTAACAAAAAGTATAAAATGATATTCATGGATTTTTGAATTAATGACAGTGGTTTGATTGATGGTAATTTACTACGATGATGAGAAAAGTTTAGGTGTAACCTATTTTTATCACGAAGGTAGTGGTGTTTTAGTTAAAGGGCACGAACAAAACTTATATGTTTTTTATGCTTGGGCTGATCTAGAATTTGCAACAGCAAAGCGAGTAAAAATCACAGATGAAAACTATCAACACCTTCTAACTTCTGGCTTGATTACTGAGTTATAGAACCGCACCGAATAAAGAATAGCTGTGCTACTTGAAAATCAATACTACTAACCAAAGTATTAAAAAGTGAATCCTTAAACTTTAATGCTAAATGCTGTTTTATAAGTACTGCTTCTATTCTTACTCTGACTAGCAAAGAGTTAGCAAAGCGAGTAACTTAATAGTCTTTTCAATACTTATCATAATTAACAACAGGGATTTATTTTGCGTTATTTCATTTATGTTTTATTACTGATTATTACTAGCTGCGCAATGCCAGTAAATTCATCTGAACTATCAAAGTCCATATTGTCGATGCGTGATAGAGCAAAATTTGTTGATAACATGATAGTCAAACGTATTGACCAAATTCTGCCCCGATTGATGAATGAACATAGCATGGATATGTGGATTATCATCAGCCGTGAATACAATGAAGATCCAATTATTAAAACGCTTTTACCCGCTACATGGATATCGGCACGCCGAACCACCATACTTGTTTTTGCTAGAAAAGAAGATCAAAGCATTGGTGCTTACGCAATTGCTCCTTATAAGGTGGGGGATGTATTTGAAAAAGCGTGGGATAAATCAAAACAACCTAATCAATGGTTAGCACTTACCGATTTAATTAATAAGCATAAACCGAATAAAATAGGCATCAACCAATCAAAGCACTGGGCGCATGCCGATGGACTTGTAGCAACGGATAAAGAAAACCTACTAGCACATTTGCCAAAACACTATAAAACTAAACTTGTATCAGCAGAGCCTTTAGCTATTGGATGGTTAGAGCAAAGAATTCCTGAAGAAGTCACTGTTTATAAAGATATAGTTAAAATTGCTCATAATATTATTGCCGAAGGTTTTTCAAATAAAGTCATCACACCAAACCAAACAACTACCGATGACGTTGCGTGGTGGTTTAGGGAAAGAGTACGCGAGCTAAAGCTGCAAACTTGGTTTCACCCTAGTGTATCAATACAACGTAGCGATACCATAGCCTTTGATCATGAGTCTAGCTTTACCAATGGTAACGACCTAAAAGTTATTTTACCGGGTGACTTGTTGCATGTAGATTTCGGTATCACTTATTTACGCCTTAATACCGACACTCAACAACATGCTTACGTGTTAAAGGCAAACGAAAAACAAGCGCCAAGTTTTTTACAAGAAGCATTAATGTCTGGTAATAAACTTCAAGATATTTTCACTGGCAATTTTTCAGTTGGCGCAACAGGTAATGAGGTATTGAAACGCTCTCGAGAAGCGGCAATTTCAAAAGGATTAAAACCAACTATTTACACACACCCGCTTGGCTATCATGGACATGCAGCAGGTACTACGCTCGGCATGTGGGACTCCCAAGGAGGAGTAACTGGTTCCGGCGACTATCCCCTACATTTAAATACTGCATATTCCATTGAACTGAACAATGCCGTTTATATTGAGCAATGGAAAAAAGAAATCAGAATAATGTTAGAAGAGGATGCAATATTTGATCAATCAGGGGTTTGGTATCTCAACGGGCGGCAAACCAAGCTTTTACTCATTGGCCCTAATAAATAATTTCTAATGGTTATTATGCATTGTCTCATTTGTAGTATCAAAGCTAGGAAGTATCAACATTAATTTATTCTCTCTCATACACAAGGTAACAATGCTAAATGCGCAAAGATCTTTAGTTATAGCATGTGTTTTACATAGGCTGATGAATCACTAAAACATAGTACTATTTTTCACTTAGTACTATATTCTTTTTAAAATAATCAGGGTTATCTATCAGCGTAACTTTATACAGCCAAACCTACCATATCTTTAAAATCTACCTAGCTTCATTAGGAAAATTCTAGTTTTATAGAGAGGTGTTCACAGAGAATAACAAACAATTACGAAGTACTTCTTGGCAACCGACCTTACGGTCGGTTAAACTCATCTCAACTAGTTTTACCGAAGCTTAGAGATAATAGCATGAGAGATGCAGAGCAAACCCGTCAAAAAATACTTGAAATTAGCGCTGATGAAATCCATAAAAATGGTTTTACCGCGACAAGTTTGTCATGCATTCTAGCGCGCTGTGAGATATCTAAGGGCGCTTTATACCACCACTTTTCAAATAAAATGGAACTTGGCTACGCTGTTTTTGAAGAGGTATACGCACCAGCTTTTATTGCGCTTTGGCAACCCCCAGTTCAATCTGAAGATCCAATTCAAGGTCTATCTGACTTTTTCAATTCAATGTCTACAGAAATGAGCTGCGATGAAGTAGTTTGCGGTTGCCCTTTAAATAACCTTTGCCAAGAAATGTCTGCTGTTGATGAAGGTTTTCGCGTAAGAATTCTTGCGATGCAACAGCAACTGAATAAATTGATTGCTGAAAACTTAGAACGTATAGAAGCACAACTAAAACCTGACCTAGACTTTAGCCAAATTGCTTACTTTATTGTATCTACCTTTCATGGCTCTTCAAGTTTAAGTAAAAGTTCACTAAATAAAGAGTTATTCAACAAAGTTATTAAAGAGCTATGTCGTTACTTGCAGCAGCTAAGACGATAATCAATCATTGCTTGCAGTTATACCAATTGAAATAAATAAGACGGCTTAACTATCCAAGACCTGCGTTGCTTTCAATACCAATAGCTAGCTATTACTCGTTCAAGCGCCTTGCTGTTAAGTATTTATCCTCACTTATAACTGCTCACTTACCTAATTCAATTGGTATTAGATAACATTTTTTAACACTTTATCTTATAACTTACACCTAAATATCATTTACAGACCGAGCGGTCGGTATGTATAATACTCAACAATTTCTATATCTACTATAATTTAACGTTAACCACGCAAGGGTCACCATGAAAAAGTTTCTATTACTTGTTGTATTGCTCACAGGCATATTGCAAAACAGCTATGCTGAAGTCGCCACACCTGCTGCTTCTCCTTATCAGGTAATAGAAGTAACAGGAAATAAATTATTTGCAAAAATTGCTGATAATCAAAGTGCTTTGAAAAAATTTCCTGAACTAATGCGTGAAATTGTTGAAGAAGAATTAATGCCTTCAATCGATTATAAATATGCTGCGTTTAAAATTTTAGGGAAGCATTTAAGAAAATCATCTAAAGAGCAACGAGCAAAGTTTGTTACTGCTATGCGTTCATATTTAGTGCGCACTTATGCCGGCGCGTTAACACAGTATCATAACCAAAAAGTACTGTTTGAGCCTGAAGCTAAGCTAAAATCTAAAGCTAAATCTGCGTCTGTTGATGTTAAAATTGTCGATACTGGTAAGCCAGACATTAAAATTACTTTCCAAATGCGCAAAGACAAAAAGTCACAGCAATGGAAGGCTTACGATATGATTGTGGAAGGCATATCGCTAGTGAGTAGTAAACAAGCAGAATTTAACCGAAAAATATCAGAGCTAGGCTTAGATCAAGTAACGTTGGAATTAGCTTCAATCGCAAAGTAGTGCTACAGAACATTTATCTAAATACAATGTAAAGGCTTCTAAGGTATCTTAGAAGCCTTTATTTTATGCAACTATAACAACGACCTATAAGTTAGTTTTTCAGGCGTAGTTTGATTCGTCAAATGCGCCCATTTGAAATTGAAGTACAGGTCCTATTAACTAATTCTGTATCAATAAATAGTCTTGCAGTTATGGTACAATCAACGAATTCAATCACTATAAATAACAACAAAAGATAGCTAATTCAACTCCTAACGGGTCGGGCTTGCCCTTTGTTTTATGTAATATTAATTAAGAAAAAAGCGTATGGCATTAAAAATATTAGACTCATGCATCAACTGTGACATGTGTGATCCTGAATGTCCCAATGAAGCCATTACCATGGGCGAAAATATCTATGAGATTGATGTAGATAAATGTACCGAGTGCATTGGCCATTATGACAAACCAACCTGTGTTTCAGTTTGTCCCATTGATTGCATAAAACCAGATCCAGACAAAGTCGAAGATGAAGATACCTTACTCGCAAAGTTTCTTCGTATGCACGGTTAGCCGAAACATTCGGTCACTCAACTACCCATAGATTTATTTTACGTTAGCCATAAAAAAAGCTCGGCAATAATATTGCGAGCTTTTCTTTGTGCTTTTATATTAAAATTCGCTTCAAATTCAACTTTTCATTAAAGTAAAACGAGTGTTCACTTTACGAAAAAATCAGCATCATACAAGCCCAAGCGGCTATTCCCGCAACAATATCATCGAGCATAATACCTAAGCCGCCATGGCAGTTTTTATCTAGGTAAGAAATTGGCCAAGGCTTTAAAATATCAAAAAAGCGAAATAAAGCGAAACCAACTAACACAGTTAACCAATTTACTGGGATCAAATACATGGTGATCATAAAACCAACGATTTCATCCCAAACAATTGCACCGTGGTCATGTACCCCTGCATCTTTTGCAGCTTTACCGCAAATATAAACCCCAGCAATGCTCATAACTATCAATAATAGTAGATAGTGTAAATTTGCTAAATTCATTGCTAAAAAGAACACAGGAATTGCTGCAAGCGTGCCAAATGTGCCTGGCGCTTTCGGCGCTAAACCACTGCCAAAGCCTAGCGCTAAAAAATGAATAGGATTTGAAAGTTGAAAGTTTTCTGTCGAGGCGGCCATACGTTAACCTTTGTTCTGAGAAAAATGCTCAAAACTTTTAGCATTAATTGGCACAGGTTTACTGTCTAACGTTGTGGTAATTTTATCACTACCATTAAGTTGGCCAATACAGGTAATAGTATTTCCGGTATTGGCGAGTGCTGTTTCCATACCAACTTTATTGTCTTCTGAAACAGTAAACAATAACTCGTAATCATCACCACCAACAAGCGCAATATCAAACGCTTCTTCCATGCTAACACTATCACGTAAAGCATTTGAGATAGGTAGGTCTTCAAGCACAATGTTTGCGCCCACTTTTGACGACGTACAAATATGCTCTAGATCTGAAATTAAGCCATCAGAAAGGTCAATTGCTGCACTTGCATATTCGCGCAATGCTTGTCCGGCCAAAATTCTCGGCGGTGGAAAGTCTAAACTATGACGAATTTGTTCACGATATTCATCGGCAACATTAACTTCATTAAAAATATCTTTCAATGCTAATGCCGCATCACCAATTTCACCCGTAACATAAATCCAATCACCAGGTTTAGCGCCTGAACGAGTTATGTGCTTATCTATGGGTGTTAGTCCTTGGGCCGTTACTGTAATACTTAATGGCCCTTGCGTTGTATCACCACCAATAAGTTGAACATTGTAAAACTCACAGAGTTCAAAAACACCAATACAAAACTCTTCGATCCACTGTAAGTCAACCTCGGGCATCGTAATTGCCAAAGAGACCCACGTTGGTTCAGCTCCCATTGCCGCTAAGTCTGATAAGTTAACTGCAATAGATTTATGACCGATAGCCTTAGCGCTGGTTTCATGTGGAAAGTGTACACCAGCAACTAAAGTATCTGTTGTTATTGCAATATTTTGACGCTCTGAAGGGCTGACTAAGGCACAATCATCACCGATCCCAAGCAAAACATCTTTACGTTTAATAGCTTGCTCAGTAAAGAAGCGCTTGATCAATTCAAACTCTTTCATAGTACAACCAATTTAGTATTACTCGTTCGGACGAACGAGCTTAACAACCTTATCTAATACACCATTAACAAACTTGTGGCTATCGTCAGCCGCAAAAGATTTTGCCAATTCAATCGCTTCATTAATAATAACGCGATAAGGCACATCTTGGCAGTCAGTTAATTCAAACACTGCAACACGTAAAATTGCTTTTTCAACATGATCTACATCGTCAAGTGGACGATCAACATGAGGAGCAATGTTTTCATCAAGGCTACTAATTTTTGACGAAACGCCACGGAACAATTGTTGAAAGTACTCAATGTCAAAACGACGAGCACTATTTTCAGTCAAAAAATTAACTTCAATGTCAGAAACGTTATTTTGACTTAATTGCCAAGAGTATACGGCTTGTACTGCTAATTCTCTGGCTTTTCTTCTAGGTGATGGTTTCACAAAAATATCCTGTTATAACTTATCTAATACATTAACCATTTCTAATGCACTTAAGGCAGCTTCTCCGCCTTTATTGCCTACTTTCAGGCCTGCACGGTCAATAGCTTGTTCAATGGTATCGGTGGTAATAACGCCAAAAGCTACAGGCATGGTATATTCCATTGCAACCTGCGCTAAACCTTTATTACACTCACCCGCTACAAAATCAAAATGAGGTGTACCACCACGAATTACCGCACCAATTGCGATGATACCGTCGTAACCACCTTTAGCAGCAATTTTCTTAGCAGCAACTGGCAGCTCATATGCGCCTGGCACACGAATTACTGTAATATCGCTATCAGCAACATTACCATGGCGTTTAAGGGCATCTACAGCACCTTCAAGTAAACTTTCAACAACAAAACTGTTAAAACGAGAGACGACGATGGCAAATTTCTTACCGGTTGCATCAAAGTTAGCTTCTACGACATTCATTTAAAAATCACCTACTGATAAAAATTTCGGCAATTCTAACAAATTGCGCGCGACTGCGGAACTCGTTTTAACAATTTTCTAGTATTACTGGTCAAGTTTCCAATACATCAGTAAGGATAGCCGCATATGCGCTTGATATTAGACTAGTTTAACTAAATATGTATTTATCTAATTAATCCCACAAACCAGTGACAGTATTAAGTGCTGATGTATTAGAGAATTAAATAGCTTGTGCATGGCGCTAACTCAATCATTTTTGTATGATATGGCAAATATCGCCAACAAATTACCCGTTTTATGACAATTTACTTTTCTTCTAATAAAGTTCCTGAACTTATGCCTTTCAATCTACAACAGCGCCAAGCAATTCTTGCATTGGCACAGGCAAAGTTATCACCACCAGAAAAGCTGATATTAAATATCATTAAACTAATGCTACTAATTCCACCGTTTCTCTTTATCGCTAATTTACAAGGTGTTGCTATCGCAGCGTCAATTGTCGTTGTTTTAGTAGCTTACTTTATTATTCTCAGACCTATTATGCTGCACTTCACTCTTAAGCATCTAAATTCTGCGATTAACCAATACAAAAAAAGCGAACACTAAGTTCGCTTTTTTTCAATGAATTAACAGTGCCGTACTAAGGCTCTATTTCATCTAATTCATCTAAATATGCATCAATATCTTCTTCTTCTTCGGCATTAACTTCAATCGGTGGATTGCCGTCATAGACTTTATATTGCATATTTTGAAAATAAGCATTTTTCACAAATTCATACGGGTCAATCGCATCATTTAAAATAGCTTCTTGGTCTGCTAATGATGCTCTGGCCTCAAGTCCTAATACTCCAGCACGGAGTAAGTTAGGCCAAAAATCAATAACGGCTAATGGCCAGTAGTAGCGATCAACAAAATCTCCTACTTCTTCACGAACAGATGATGGCCCTAAAGCGGGTATAACTAGATAAGGCCCGTCGCCGACACCATAGCTACCTAATACTTCACCAAATTCTTCTTGGCTTCTGTCCCAACCAAAGTCACTTGCAGGATCGAAAAAACCTAATAAACCTACTGTAGAGTTTAAAACAAAACGCCCTGTTGATTTAGCGGCATCGGTAAACTTAGCTTGCAGTAAATTATTGATAATAGTTGATGGTTCATTTAAGTTCAGCGCCATGTTATGAACACCTGAACGTAGCTCAGTTGGCATATATTCAACATAACCTTCTGAGGCAGGTTTAAATACATACTTATCAGCATAGTCCCATGTAAACGTCCAAAATGGACGGTTAATAGACTCTAAAGGATCTTTGGGATCCGAAACCGTTTCTTCAGATGAAGGCGTTGAAGAACAAGCGCCTAAGAATAATGAAAACACCACCGCAACAATGGCAGGGCTATTTTTGGCATTCAAAATGTTTTTTCTTATTGTATTCACTACAAGGTCCTTGAACGATAACAATTAAATTTTTTATCACTAAAAGTCGATAGCTTTGTGACATAGTTAGAATAATATTGGCTTATATTGTCAGCTTAACACGGGCGGTAAGTGACTGGCATTAAGATAATTGTTTAAAAAACGTAATTTTTCAACATAAACACTTTAATTCTGTTTCATCAGATATAAGAGCTTACGTTACGGTATTAAATCAGCGCGAAGGCATTAGCTTTTATTTGACTGTTGACGATGAACAGCAAGTAACATTTCTGCTTCAGGACGAGGAATATCGCACTCTCGCATAATTTCTTCAATATCAGCGCCTAACTCAACTAACTTCTGAGCTCGGGAGTATAGTTTGTCTTCAGGTTGTTGATGAAGCAACTGCTCAATGGTTTGAAACTGTGTACTAAATTGTTCTTGATTGACTTTAATACGATGTTCTAATTGCTTAGAAACTTGTTCATTTTCTAATTGAGCTTCATCCCACTGCTGCGTATTTTCTAGTAACTGTTTTTGAGTTTGCATGAGCTGTGTTTGTAACTCTAAAAGCAGTAGCTCTTGGCTATTGGTTTTCTGGGTTAATTCAATAATTCTACCAGACAAACGATTCTTCAACGCTAACAATAATAATGCGACTAACATTACCAATGAAAATGCAGCTAGGCTAATCAAGTTTGCAGGTATATTTTCCATAGAATTATTGAGCGCAACTCAATGAAAAAGCCTGTTAATACAGGCTTTTTCAAATGTTCTTAGAATTGCTTTAACTCATCCCACTCAACATCAGATAGTAATTTATTTAAGTCTACCAAAATTAATAACTCACCTTCTCGGTTTGTTACACCTTGAATATACTTAGCACTTTCGTCATTGCCAACATTTGGCGCGGCATCTATTTCTGAAGTTTTTAAATAAACCACTTCAGCAACACTATCAACCAAAATACCGATAACTTGTGTTTCCGCTTCAATAATAACAATACGAGTATTATCAGTTAGTTCAGCAGACTCCATACCAAAACGAGCACGAGTATCAATAACAGTAACTACGTTACCACGTAAATTGATAATACCCATTACATATGCAGGCGCACCTGGAACAGGAGCTATTTCGGTGTAACGCAGTATTTCCTGTACTTGCATTACGTTAATACCATAGGTTTCATTATCAAGTTTGAAAGTCACCCGTTGAACGACTTCATCATTAGTATCTACACTTTCATTTGCATTGCGTCTTTCATCAGACATACTACTGGCCTCTTTCAATTTTTATTTTCTATTCTGGTGACAAAAATACTTATTTGATAAGTATACTGACAAGTTAAAATACAGCAATTATTCTTGCGTAATATTTACACCTTTTTCCAATAACTTAATTAGTGAATCGACATCTAATAACGCACACATGCGATCTTTAACTAAACCTGCTAACCATGGTCGCTTACTTGGTGAGTCTAACCATTTCACATCTTTTTGTTTTAAAGTTACAGTATTAACTAAACTTTCTGCCGCCAAACCCCAAGACGAATCATTCAGCATGATTATGTATTGATAGTCTAATGAAGATAGTAATTTTTCATCACACTTTTCTGGCATCACCCAACGTGCAGTATCGACAACATTGATCTTTTCATCACGACGTAACATAACGCCTTTAAACCAATCAGGTTTACCCATTAAAGCAGTGGTTTTGTCACTATTATGAATGCCGCCTAACTCAATTAAAGGTACCGCTACGGTTAAACCAGCAACATTAAAAAATAATGCTTGAAAATCGCCTTGTCGATAACTTTTTTGCGACTTAGCTTCAAAACCGCCGACACTTTTTCGCGTCGTAATTTCAGGTGTAACTTCTGGCGCAATCGATTTTTTATTAATAAGGCTTTGTGCTTTGTCAGGCACTGTAGACTTTTGCTGTCGACTACTAGTTTTTTCTCGTTCTACTTGCGATGCTCTTCGACTGATTACAGCCGGCTCTGTCAAAAGCGATGTATCAAGTATAGCTTTTTCATCTGCTTTGACTTTCTCAGCACCTTCGCTACCAGCAACACTGGGTAAGCTAACTTGGCTTAATAGCTGTTCAACGGGTTGTACAAGCTTTTCTTTAACCGGAACAATAGCCTTTTCTTCAACCTCTTCGGTAAGCAGTTCAGACAAATAGTTCTGCATCAAATGCTTACTTGCCGCTAAAGATTTTGACATTGATTTACTTACCCACTGATTTTAAATGAATTAAATATTTTAATAAATTTGTATACGCTATGATACCACGAGAATTGGGTGCATAGTCAGAAGGAACCTTTTGTAAAACACTAGCATTGCGAAAATTAGTGTCAATCGGTATCACTCCAGGCCAGACAGCGTCACCGTACAGCTCTTGTAGTTTACGATAAGTCATCAGTGAAGCTTTTGTGCGTTTATCAAACATCGTTGGCACTATGCTGTATTTAAATGGTTGAGTTTGCTCACTTTGCATAATATCGAGTGTTTTCATCATCCGGTCTAAACCTTTTAATGCTAAAAACTCAGTTTGTACAGGTACAATAATTCGTTCACAAGCCGCCAATGCATTCACCATCAGCACACCTAAAATTGGCGGACAATCGATTAATACGTAATCATATTCATCATTGATTTTCTGCATGGCTTTCTTTAATACTAAACCCATACCGCCTTTATTACCTAAAGAGCGATCAAGTGTGGCAAGGCCCATTGTAGCTGGCAATATGTCAATATTGTCATAATGAGTAGGACATAAGCTTTGCATGATTTGTTCTTTGGTCGAAACTTGCAAAAATAAATCATAAACACTTAAGTCCAAATCTTCCGATTCGATACCAAAATAGTAGCTAAGCGAAGCATGTGGATCGGTATCAACCAACAGTACTCGATAGCCTTTTTGTGCTAGTAATCCAGCTAAGGAAATTGTTGATGTTGTTTTACCTACACCACCTTTTTGGTTTGCAACTGTCCAAACTACCAAGTGAATTTCCTATTGATTATTGTCTTGTTGAGAAACAGTATTGTTACTTTCATTCTCACTTTCATCAGCACGAGTGGTAATGCGAATACCGCCATTTTCAAGGCGAATTATTCTGATTTCTTCTTCGCCAGCATTGTCGGTATCGATTTGTTTAATAGCCTCAACATCTTTTACTGAAATCGTTGGTGCTGCCAATAAATTGGCTTTTTCTAAACCATATTTTGAAATAGCAATGACAACACGTCTATTTTTCGAACGGCCAGTCGCGGTTTTATTATCCGCATTAGGGTAGTATTCTCCATAACCTTCAATTGCCATACGTGCAGGGTTTAAACTCAAGTTTTCTAACACCCGTAAAATGGCTGTTGCTCTAAATACTGACAATTCCCAATTTGACGAAAAAAACTCTGTCGCTATCGGTTGATTATCAGTATACCCTCTGACCCGAATATAGTTACTAGTGCTGGCAATAATATTATTGATAACTGTTAAAATATCTCTCGCCGCATTGGTTGGTGATGCGGAGCCACTAGGAAATAATAAACCGCTATTTAATTCAATTTCGAGCCAATCACCATCAATTTGTAATTGTGCATAGCCTGACTCTACAAGCTCGTATAGGGCTTCATGTAGCTCTTTTTCTAAAGAAGTAAGCGTTGTACCAACTTGCTCATCAGAAACATTTGATAAGGTAATTTCCCCCTCAACCAGTTCAGGGCCTGCAGCATCTAGGATACCATTACCAAATAATCGTTTATTTGTTTTAGAGCTGTTCACTGGCAAAATATCATCACCGTGACCACGGTTTTTAGGCTGCTCTTCATTGGCTTGAAATACACGACCAATTGACTCAGTCGCTGTTTCGAATGGTTCTTCATTAACCATCGCCATCGCATAAAGTACAACAAACAGTGCAAAAAGTAAGGTCATATAGTCAGCGTAAGAAACTAACCAACGCTCTACGTTATCATTCTCGACTGAGTGACGTCTGGCACGTAACCGGTTCATTGTTCTAACCGAAAGGCAGACAACTTGTTTTCAATAGCATGTGGGTTTTCCGCTAAAGCGATGGCAACTAAACCTTCTGTCATCATTTCACGATACATGGTTTGTTCATGAACAATCGCTTTAATTTTATTCGCTATTGGGAGATATATTAGATTGGCAAAACCGACCCCGTAAATGGTTGCCACAAAGGCGGTAGCAATGCCTTGACCTAATAATTGTGGGTCCGCTAAATTTGACATGGCATGTATTAAACCTAACACAGCACCAAGAATACCAATCGTTGGACTGTAGCCGCCCATAGACTCGAAAACATGAGCAGAACGTAAGTTATGCTCACGATATAAATCCAAATCAAGCTCTAGCGAAACACGTAGGTTTTCAACTTCAACACCGTCAACCAGCAGGTTCAACCCTTTATTAATAAAGAAATCGTTTTCTTCTTCAGCAATATGTTCAAGCGATAAGAAGCCTGATTCGCGAGCTTTTTCAGCCCATACAACGATAGATTCGATGCCCTGCTCAACATTATATTTTGGCGGTAAGGCTATCCACTTAAGTAATGACATTGCGTGGATAAATTGGCTTTGCGATGATTGCAACATTACCGCACCTACTGTGCCGCCAAAAACAATAATAAAGGCTGGCAGCTCCAATAAAGAAACAACCGATCCACCGTCAATAATAAAACCAAGATAAATTGCCAATATGGCAATAATTAACCCTGAGATACTCAATTTATCCATGCTGTATTTCCTTTAGGATCGCAGATGGAAAGCTTTCAATTGCCAAAGATAGTTCAGATATTCCAGCAACGGTCACCGCTTGCGGCATGCCGTAAACAACACACGACTCCTCGTCTTGAGCCCAGATAGTTGCGCCTTTATTTTTTAACAGTCGTGAGCCATCACGACCATCAGCACCCATGCCAGTTAATATGATGCCTAAAACGTTGCCGCCAAATACCTTTGCTGCAGAGCCAAAACTAATATCTACACTTGGCTTGAAAGCAATTCGCTCTGAATCGTCTTCAAGTATTCTTAGTTTTGCTGCATTTTCTGTACCATCAATAATCATTTGTTTGCCGCCAGGCGCTAAATAGGCACAACCAGATTTAAGAACATCACCAGACTCAGCTTGCTTAATATTTATTTTACACAATGTATTCAGTCGCTTAGCGAACGCCAAAGTGAAAGCAGCCGGCATATGCTGCACCATGATAATAGGTAGAGGGAAATCTTCAGGTAATTGTGTTAACAGTTTTTGTAATGCAACAGGTCCACCGGTTGATGTTCCGATCGCCAATAACTTGTACTGCTTGCCTGAGCTTTTTCGAATAGAGTTCTGTGAGCGTTCACTGCGTGTAACGCTAGTAGCTTTCGAAGTTAACGTTGAAGTTTGGTTTTTTAACTCACGACTATCACGTGAGCGAAATGTTGAAATGCGTGCTAAACGTCCTGACTTTTTTCGGGCTAACTGAATAACACGTTGACGTAATAAACTGCCCGCATCTTCAGTATTTTTCGCAATTTCATTAAACTTCTTTGGTAAAAAATCTAATGCCCCAGCATCCAAAGCTTCTAATGTTGCTTTAGCGCCGTCATGCGTTAAGGAGGAGAACATAATAATAGCCGTTGGTGCTTTAGCCATTATTTGTTTAACCGCTTCAATGCCATTTAATAATGGCATTTCAATGTCCATGGTAATGACGTCAGGTTTTAAGGCAATTGCCTTTTCCACTGCGTCAAGACCATTAATGGCAACATCAATAACCTCAAGATTAGGATCTTTATTGAGAATATCCGTAACTCGGCGTCGAAAAAAACTGGAGTCATCAACCACCAATACTTTAAAGGACATTTACAATCTCTTTCCTATTTTGATTACGTGGCTATGAATGTAGTTTTTTATTCACAACCGATTTTTTAGCGTAATACTTCAACATGTTAGGTACATCAACAATTAATGCAATTCCACCATCACTGGTAATTGTAGCGCCAGCCATGCCCGGAGTACCATGTAAAAGTCTATCTAATGGCTTAATAACGACTTCTTCTTGGCCAATTAAACTATCAACCACAAAGCCAACTTGCTGATTGCCTAGCTGCACTATGACCACATGACCACGGTCACGCGGCTTATCAACATAATTACGCACTAGCCATTGATCTAAATAGAATAGTGGAATCGCTTTTTCTCGAACAATAATCGTCAATTGACCATCAACAACATTCGTTGTCGTTAGATCAAGGTGGAAAATCTCATTAACACCAGCCAATGGCAATGCAAAAGTTTGTTTACCTACAATCACCATTAAGGTCGGTAAAATAGCTAAAGTTAACGGCACTTTAATTTCAAGTATAGTACCAACGCCCATCTCTGAGTCGATATTTACTGTACCATTTAACTGGGTGATTTTAGTTTTAACCACATCCATGCCCACACCACGGCCAGAAACTTCTGAAATTTCTGTTTTCGTTGAAAATCCTGGTGCAAAAATCAGGCTAAATGCTTCTTTGTCTGACATGCGGGCTGCAGCATCAGCATCTAAAACACCACGTTCTATGGCTATTTCTTTTAATTTTTCAGCGTTCATACCCGCACCATCATCACGAATGGTCAATAGAATATGATCACCTTCTTGTGATGCAGATAATACGACTACACCTTCACGAGGCTTGCCAGCAGCTTCACGTTTTTCTGGCGCTTCAATACCGTGGTCAACAGAGTTACGCACAAGATGCACCAATGGATCAGCTAAGGCCTCAACAAGGTTTTTATCTAAATCAGTTTCTTCGCCTTCTAAAATTAACTTAATTTCTTTATTGAGGCTTCGCGCTAAATCACGAACAACACGCGGAAAACGACCAAAAACTTTCTTAATTGGCTGCATGCGGGTTTTCATAACCGCACCTTGTAGATCCGTCGTAACGGCATCTAAATTTGATACTGCTTTAGTTAATTCTTCATCTTCTTTGGTCATACCTAAGCTGGTAAGACGATTTCGTACCAACACCAATTCTCCGACCATATTCATAATTTGGTCTAGTCGTTTAGTGTCAACGCGAACAGTTGTTTCACCCTGCGCTGCTGGAGCTGCTTTTTTGTCTTTGGCTGGCTCAACTTTATTTTCAACAGGTTTAGCTACCGCTTTTTTCACTACAGGAGTTGGTGCCGGCTTAGGCGCAGCTTTAGCTACTGGACTAACCGCTTGGCTTACCGGTGCGCTAGGCTGTATATTTGGTGCTTTACCTTTACCGTGTAACTCATCTAATAGTGATTCGAATTCGTCATCATCAATTTCATCAGAATTAGATGATAAAGCCGGAGCACTAGGTGTTGATGCTATTGCAGGAGAAAATGCTCCTTGGCCATGTAGTTCATCTAATAACGATTCAAATTCATCGTCAGATATATCGTTACTACTTGTATTAGTTTCTACAACAGGTTCAGCAACTGGTGCGTTGGGCGCACCACCACCACCACCATGTAATTCGTCTAATAAGCGTTCAAATTCATCTTCACTCATTTCGTCATTTGAATCATTAGCGGAACTAGTTTCTACGACTTCTGGCTCAACAGGGGCAGGAGCAATAACTTCCAAACCTTCTGGATCGCATAGTCGATGTAATTCAGCTAATAGAGCGGGCTCTGCAGGCACTAGAGGCTCACGATTTTGAACCTGAACAAACATCGCATTAATGGTATCAAGTGCTTGAAGAATAACATCCATTAAATCAGAGGTAACTGTGCGTTCATTATTGGTATTTCTTAAAATATCAAAAACGTTTTCTGCACCATGACAAACATCAACTAATTCAGTTAATGCTAAAAAGCCTGCACCACCTTTTACGGTATGAAAGCCCCTAAAAATAGCATTAAGTAAATCAGCATTATCGGGATCATTTTCAAGTTCAACTAATTGTTCCGACAAGCTCTCAAGTATTTCTCCAGCTTCGATTAAAAAATCTTGAAGAATTTCTTCATCTTGTTCAAATGACATTGAGTAACTCCTTTAAAAACCTAAACTTGATAACAAATCGTCGACATCGTCTTGGTCTGAAACCACATCACTGCGACTTTCTGTGTTAACAATTGGCCCTTCAACTAAATTTTCACCTACTCTCGGGTAGTGAGTAGCTTTCGCTTCTTCAGAAGAAATACCAAACGCAGTTAACATATTTATCAAGCTTTCTTCAACTTCATGCACTAAATCAATAACTTTACGGATAACTTGGCCGGTAAGATCTTGGAAATCTTGCGCCATTAACACGTCAGTCATCAGGCTATGCATATGACCAGTTTCTTTCTCAGTAGTTCTTAGTAAGATATCGATATCTCGGCAAAGGTCTTTAAACTCACCAACATCGAGTTCGTTATGCATTAACTTTTGCCAAAGCGGGTTTACTGAACTAATTTGCTGTTGAATGGTATCAACAACAGGAAAAATAGACTCTACAGCGTCCATGGTTTTATTCGCAGCTTCTTCAGTGCGACTAATTACATAGTTCAAGCGTTCTTTCGCATCGGGAATGTCTGCCGTAGCAAATTCATTCAAGCGACTATCCAATTGAAAGTTATTCAAAGAATCATGTAACTGACGCGTTAGCTTGCCTATTTCAGCAAACAATTCAGAATTTATTGGATTTTGAATTTCCGCGATAAGCTCATCAGCTTTATCTTGTTGGTCAGTTTCCAAATACTCAACCAATAACTTAGCTTGTTCCAAAGAAACATGGACACTGGTATTTAAAGTCATGTGACGTCCTTGCGTAAAAAATTAATGATTAACCGAGACGTTCAAAAATCTTATCAAGCTTAGTATTTAGCGTTGCTGCGGTAAATGGCTTAACAATGTAACCATTCACACCTGCTTGTGCTGCCATCACAATTTGCTCTTTTTTCGCTTCTGCAGTCACCATTAATACTGGGATATGAGACAATTTCGCATCAGCTCTAATTGCTTTAAGTAAATCAATCCCTTGCATACCTGGCATGTTCCAATCGGTAACAACAAAATCAAAGTCACCCTCTTTTAGCATTGGTAATGCTGTGCTTCCGTCATCAGCTTCCGAAATATTAGTGAAGCCTATGTCACGTAACAAGTTTTTGATTATACGTCTCATCGTTGAAAAATCATCAACAACAAGCACTTTCATATTTTTATCCAAGGCACCCTCCGGTGAGAACATTTAAAATTCTAACTATATGTCTATTCTACTTAACTTTGCCATGATTGCATACGTGCTTTTAATCGATGCATTGCTTGGCTATGTATTTGGCTCACTCTTGACTCACTGACGTCAAGTACTTGACCTATTTCTCTAAGGTTTAATTCTTCATCATAATATAGCGACAGTACTAAAGCTTCTCGTTCTGGTAAAGTAGAAATACACTCAGCTAAAGATTTTTTAAAGACACTTTGTTCAATACTAGCATAAGGATCGTCTTGTCGATGACTGTCTGCCATATCTAGAGCATCTTCACTTACCCCTAAATCTTCAATGCCAATTATCTTACCTGAACTAACTTCATTAAGTATATGATGATAATCATTTAATGAAATATTCAGCTTTTCAGAGACTTCAGCGTCAGTAACATCACGGCCATATTCTGCTTCTAAGCATTTTATGGCTTCACTGATCATACGGCTGTTTTTATGGACCGAACGCGGTACCCAATCACCACGACGAATTTCATCTAACATGGCTCCACGAATGCGAATGCCGGCAAAGGTTTCAAAACTTGCACCTTTGCTATTATCAAAATTATTTGCAGCCTCAAACAATCCTATCATACCTGATTGAATAAGGTCATCCACGATAACACTTGCGGGAAGACGGGCAAGTAGATGATAGGCAATACGCTTTACTAATACGGTGTGTTGCTCTAATAAAGACGATTTATCAACACTGTAAGCATGTAATTTTGCCAATTTAACTCACTCGCTTTACTGGTTAATGTTCTAACAATTGTTCAATAAAGAACTCTAAATGGCCTGAAGGTTGTTGAGGAACCGGCCAGCTAATCAAATTTTTAGCAAGCGCTTTAAAGCCTAATGAAGCTGGTGAATCAGGATATGCTTCAACAATGGCTTGTTGCTTCCTAACAGATTTACGAATATTTTCATCAAATGGTATAACTGCGACTAATTCTAGTGCAACATCGAGAAATCGGTCAGTCACTTTTGAAAGCTTAGCAAATAATTGCTGACCTTCTTTTGGACTGCGTACCATATTGGCAACCACTTTAAACTTAAATAGGCCGTGATCACGGCTTAAAAGTTTCATCAAAGCATAACAGTCAGTAATTGAGGTTGGCTCATCACAAACCACTAGTAAAACATCTTGTGAGGCGCGACAAAAACTCAATACCATGTCAGATATTCCAGCCGCGGTATCAACAATAAGGACATCAAATTTAGTATTCATATCACTAAAGGCACGGATCAGGCCTGCATGTTCAGATGGCGTTAAATCAACCATAGATTGCGTACCTGATGTTGCTGGAATAATATTCATCCCAGCCGGCCCTTTAATGATAATATCGTCAAGCTCGCACTCGCCAGACAGAACATGAGACAAGTTACGCTGCACACGCAACCCTAACATAACATCAACATTAGCAAGACCTAAATCAGCATCTAGTACTAAAACGCGCTTACCTAATTTGGCTAAAGAAATCGCAGTATTTAGTGATACATTAGTTTTACCTACGCCACCTTTACCGCCAGATACGGCCACAACTTTTATTTGTTGAGATTCTTGCATTTTTCGTAGGCCACTCGCTTGATCTATCATCTATATAACTTCTCTATATAACTTTGCTGCCTATTCAGGTAGCTATACTGCGACGGCTGTTACGGGAGTCCGCCATGAAACTGCTGATGAGGGCTGAGATTTCATCGCCATTCTATCTGCAAGCGTAACTAATTTCTCCGCATTTGCAACCTTAATATCTTCTGGAACTCTTTGCCCGTCAGTAAGATAGCCTATAGCTAAGCCATTTTGCAATGACGTAGAGATAATTTCACCAACACTAAGGCTTTCGTCAAGTTTAGTGTAGATACAACCAGCTAATGGAATTCGCTTAAAACGCTCAACATTTTCTTGCATTACTCGCGGTTGAGTATTTGCCGATAAAACCAAATAATTTCGAATTCTAACACGAGCATTAGCGATTAAGGTAGTTAAATGCTCGCTTAAACGCATATCTCTTTGACCCATTCCCGCTGTATCGATCAAGATCAATTTCTTTTGTGAAAACTGCTGTAAAAGACTGTCAAGTTCAGTGCCGTCTTTCGCCAACTTAACCTGACAACCAATAATACGACCATACGTTGCTAATTGCTCGAAGCCTGCAATACGGTAACTATCAGTTGAAATTAAAACCACTTGGTCTGCACCATGAATTTGTGCAAAACGTGCAGCTAACTTCGCAATAGTAGTAGTTTTCCCGACACCTGTAGGTCCAACTAATGAAACAACGCCACCACGCTGAATAATATCATTATTTGTGGTATTTAACTGCTGTGCAATAACTTGCTTTGCTTGCTGCCATGCGTCATCTTCATTTGTATTCGCAGGAATATAACTCGCCACTTGGTCAGCAATTTGTTCCGTTAAGCCCATCGCCATTAAGCGGTTAACTAAAACTGCGCGCATTGGATCTTTTTGCGCCATATCTTGCCACATCAACCCTGACATCTGGTGTTCAAGTAATTGACGAATTGATGACATTTCTTTTTGCATACGCTCAAATTCATTACTGCTAACTTGACGTTGCTCTTGAGACTGAGTATTTGCAGTTAATGGCGCAACATTCTCAGCAAAGTCATTGCTGTTTGGCGTTGCAAATTCTTGCTGAGCCATTTGTTGTGGCGCAGCTTGATGAGTTGCTGTATCACTCGTATTTGATTGAGCTAAACGCGCGGTAAAGTCTTTAAATTGTTGTTCAATATCAGGTTCAGTTGTTGCTGTCGGCTGTACTGGGCGAGCAGACTGAGCTGATGAATTAGCGATCTGGCTGTCAAATGCTCTAGTTGCTGGTGCTTTATCGTAACCATTTTGTTGAACTTGGCGGTTTAACAAGGCAGCTAAGCTATCTGCGGGCGCTTCTACAGGTTGTTCTTTAGGCTGTGGAGCATGAGTAAACGCGACACTATCTTCAGCCATATCAATACGATTTGCTGCTTGAGCATTTACTTCAGCTGTACTTTCAGGAGCTTGGGTTGGTGTTACATTTTGGTTGTAGTCAACCGCCGCCATTAACTCGACACCTTCAGCAATTTTTTTATTCGACATAATAACAGCATCAGCACCTAACTCTTCTTTGATTTGCGCTAATGCGCTTCTCATATCTTTTGCTACGTAACGTCTAATTTTCACGGCCAACCCCTTATAATTCAGTACAGCTTACTTTGAAGTATTCTTTTTACTGGCCGATAGCGCTAACAATTTTAATTTGTTTGTCGTCAGGAATTTCTTGATATGAAATTACCCGCAACCCTGGAATTGTATATTTAACAAACTTAGCTAACACTGAGCGTAAAATTCCTGACGTTAATAATATTGGACTATCACCAGCCATTTCTTGCTGTTGTGCCCCGTCAGTCAATGATTTCTGCAATCTTTCTGCTAAGCCTGGTTCTATACCAGCGCCATCGTCTCCAGCCATTTGCATAGACTGGTGCAACATCTGTTCCAACTCTGGCGACAAAGTTATGACGGGCACTTCAGTTACTGGGCCAACCAATTCTTGGACGATAAATTTACGCAGCGTTATTCGCACCGCTGCGGTTAATACTTCTGGGTCTTGGCTCTTAGGTCCGTACTCAACTAAGGTCTGAATAATGCTACGCATATCACGTACTGGTACACCTTCATTCATCAAGTTTTGCAACACTTTAACAACCGTACCAAGCGATAAAATATCGGGGATCAAACCTTCGATAAGTTTAGGGAAACTTTTCGCCAGCATATCCAATAAGTTCTGTACTTCTTCATGCCCTAATAATTGCGACGCATTGTTAGTTAAAATTTGACTTAAGTGAGTCGCTAATACCGTTGCCGAATCTACAACCGTATAACCTAATGATTGCGCATGCTCACGCTGTTCTTGCTTAATCCATACGGCATCTAAGCCAAACGCAGGGTCTTTGGTTGCAATACCATCTAGTTTGCCAAAGACTTGACCAGGATTAATCGCTAATTCATGATCATGTCTGATTTCAGCTTCACCTACTGTCACGCCCATTAAAGAGATTTGATAGGTATTAGGCTCTAAATCTAAATTATCTCGAATATGTACCGCTGGCACTAAAAAGCCAAACTCTTGTGAAAGTTTTTTACGCACGCCTTTAATACGATTTAACAGTTCACCACCTTGAGCTTTATCAACCAATGGAATTAAGCGATAACCAATTTCTAGACCAATAATATCGACATGATTAACATCATCCCAACCTAAATCTTTAACTTCAGCTTCTTGTTGCTGCGTTTCAACTTCCTCAGCCTCTGACTGCTCAGCCAATTGCAAGGCTTTTGCTGCTTTATATTTACTATTGAAAAATGCAGCTCCGGCAATTAATACGGCAAATATTAAGAACGCAACATGTGGCATGCCAGGCACAATGCCCATTACAAACATCACACCAGCAGCAATATAAAGTGATTTCTCTTGGCCAAGTTGGCTACTAACTTGTTCGCCCATATCCTGAGCAGTATTTTGACGAGTAACAACGATAGCCGTGCCAACCGATAGTAATAGCCCTGGAATTTGTGCCACCAAACCATCACCTATTGTTAGCAGGGTATAAATTTCCACCGCGCTATCAAAGGAAAGATCGTGCTGCACCATACCAATAATTAAACCACCAATAATATTGATGAATAAAATTAAAATACCGGCAATCGCATCACCTTTTACAAACTTACTAGCACCATCCATTGAACCGTAAAAATCAGCTTCGCTGGTCACTTCAACACGCCTTTCTCGTGCTTCATCTGCAGTTATAAAACCAGCGTTCAAATCAGCATCAATTGCCATTTGTTTACCTGGCATCGCATCTAAGGTAAATCGTGCTGTTACTTCAGCAATACGCCCTGCACCTTTAGTAACAACAACAAAGTTTATAATAATGAGTATGGCAAAAACGACTAAACCAACTGCGTAGTTGCCACCAATAACCACAGAACCAAATGCTTCAATTACCTTACCTGCAGCTTCGGGCCCCTCATGACCTTCAAGTAACACCACACGTGTACTGGCAACATTAAGCGCCAAACGTAAAATAGTGGCGATAAGCAATACCGCAGGAAAAGAGCCAAACTCTAATGGCTTGAGGGTATAAACCGTTATGAGTAATACAACTAGTGATAAAGCAATATTGAATGAGAATAGAATGTCGAGCAAAAATGCTGGCATCGGCAAAATAACCATGCCAAGTGCCGCCATCACTAAAAATGGCGTACCCAAGCCAGAAAAGACATTGAATTTTTGTTTTTTTAAGTTATTAAAAGTTGCCGCTAACTGCATGAGCTCTAATGATAGTATTTTGACATATACCATGAAAAAGCAATAATCAGACCAGCTTAAAGTAAAAATTCACAATAAAGCTTCGCTTGTTGCTTATTTATACAAGCGCCTTCTAACTTTAATAATAAAACAATAACTTAGCTTTTTAGAAATAAAAGATTAACGGCTTAGTAACGAAAGTCATCTGGAATAGGGAGGTTTTTAGCCACAGGTTTTGGTCTACTGCCTTTACCTTTTTTATGGGCATTAAGCTGAAAAATAAAAGCCAGTATTTGCGCTACTGCGGCGAATAGCTGTTCAGGAATTTCTTCGTCAGGCTCTGCTGTGTAATAAATAGAACGTGCGAGTGCTGGAGAGGCAATAATTTCAATACCATGCTCTTTAGCAATGGTGCGAATATGCAATGCCATTTCATCAATACCTTTAGCAACTAATACTGGTGCTCCGCCAGCTTCCGCATCATATTTAAGTGCGACTGAATAATGTGTTGGATTGGTAATAACAACATCCGAATTCTGTACTTCTTCCATCATACGCCGCTGCGACGCTTCGTATTGTGCTCGCCTTATACGACCTTTGGTTTCAGGGCTACCGTCGGAGTTTTTCATTTCATCTTTAATTTCTTGCTTGGACATTTTTAATTGTCGATTATGGTTCCAAACCTGATACGGCGCGTCTATGGCAACAATAATACCGATAGATAATGCAAGTGCTAAAAACATCCATAACAGTAGAGACACCGCATGGGAGAAATTATGAGGAATATTTTCTGTGCTTAAATTGATTATCTGATCGAACAAACTACTCAGCAATAAATATGCTGAAACAAATACGACAAAGAACTTTAGAATTGACTTAATCAGCTCAACATAGGCTTGCACACCAAACATACGTTTAAAGCCTGCCAGTGGCGAAAGTTTACTGGCTTTGGGCGCCATCGCTTCCCATGAAAAGCTCATACCGCCAAGCATGGTATTGCCAACAAAGGCAGCAACAACGACAACAATATGGATCCAAAGAAATGGCACCATAATCGAACTTACACTATCACTGACTACTTGAAATAAAGCGTGGACATCCATCACTTCCATTCGATTTAAGCTAAACATTCGCTTCATCATTTTTGCCATTTCAGCAACCAATGAATCACCGAGTATCAACAATGCCATCGCGGCGCCAACCAAAACAAACATGGTGCCTAAGTCTTTAGAACGGGCTATTTGGCCTTTCTTTCGGGCATCAGAGAGTTTTTTTGCCGTGGGTTCTTCGGTTTTTTCACCGCTGTCAGACTCAGCCATTAGGGAGCCGCTCCACAGTCAATCAAGTAACAACTAAAATCTAACGCTCGTTGCCATTGCATAACAAAATGACTATAAAAATTACCCATGGTCAGCCACATAATGATCAAACCCGCGCACATGGTAATTGGAAAACCGATAGCGAAAATATTTAGTTGTGGTGCTGCTCGGGTCATAATACCAAACGAAAAATTTATCAGTAGCATGGCGGTTAATGGCGCTATTGCTAACGATAACGCGGTAGCAAACATCCAGCTGCCCCATTCGGCAATTTCTTTAAATTTAATACTAGAAAAATCAGTCGCAGGAATTGGAATAGTGTCAAAACTGGCAACAACAAACTGTAAATAAGCTAAATGTCCGTCCATCGCCCAAAACAATAAAGAAGACAATATTAAAAAGAACTGACCAACCGCAGGTACACTAGTACCGCTGGCAGGGTCGACCAAAGAAGCAAAACCTAAACCGGTTTGCATCGCAATTATCTGCCCCGCCAACGTAAAAGTATTTACCACCATTACAGTGACAAAACCAAGCATTACGCCAATGATAATTTGTTCAGCAACAAGTAAAGAGGTTGCCAAAGAGAACATATTACCGACATTGGTTGGCGGTAATGCTGGCATAACTGCAGCGGTAACAGCAATACAAAAGAATAGCTTAACTCGACCTGGAATTGACTTAGCGCCAAGGCCTATCATCGCCATAACCATGGCAGAAATTCGTGTCAATGGCAGTAAAAAGTCAGCCATACTTTGGTTAATAACTGACTCGGTAAACTCCACGTTAACTTACCACGCTAGGGATACTACCAATCAGTCGAATAGCGTAATCCATTAATTTTTGCACCAACCAGTGACCGCCTAAAATCAAAGATAATAGCGTAACAATTAAACGCGGTAAAAAACTTAATGTTTGTTCGTTAATTGAAGTTGCTGCTTGGAATACTGCAACAATTAAGCCGACAATAAGGCTAGGAACAATAACCGCACTAACTAGCACAATGACTAAAAATAAAGCATCTCTTAATATATCAACAAATACTTCAGGGCCCATTACACGGCTCCCATACCGTAGCTTGTTGCAAGCGTACCTATGACTAAATTCCAGCCATCAATCAAAACAAATAACATCAATTTAAATGGCAGCGAGACAATCATTGGCGAGAGCATCATCATCCCCATTGCCATCAAAATACTTGCCACCACTAAATCAATAATCAAGAATGGAATAAATAACATAAAACCTATTTGGAAGGCGGTTTTCAACTCACTAATAACAAAGGCAGGAATGATTACCGTCATTGGCAAATCAGTTGGTTGATCAACTTGTTGAATACCAGCCATGCCCGCTAAGGTATCTAAATCTTTTATTCGAGTTTGTTCAAGCATAAAAGCACGTAGGGGCACTTTAGCTTTATTAATTGCTTCAACTGAGGTCAATTGGTCTTCTAAGTATGGCTGAATAGCTCGATCATTAATTTCGTTATATACCGGCGTCATAATGAATAATGTCATAAACAAAGTAATACCGATAATCACCTGATTTGATGGCGTTTGTTGCAAACCAAAAGCTTGTCGTAGAATCGCCATTACCACAACAATACGGGTAAATGACGTCATCATGATCACCGCTGCAGGTATAAAGCTCAGCGCGGTCATGAAAATCAATATTTGTAGCGTAACAGAGTATTCTTGCGAGCCATCAGGATTAGTGGTTAGCTTTAACGCTGAAAGCGATAAATCATCCGCAGCCATACTAAAATTACTGAACAGTAAAAACGACAAAATCGTAACAACTAACGTTACGATTTTGCTCAGCGATAATAATGATTTTTTATTATTGTTTATCATTTTGTTGCTCATAGCTTTTTACAGTTTTTTGTTTGAGGAATTTTGCTATAGATTGGGCAAAATCAATCGACTTTTCTTGGCCTGTCACTATAGGTTCATCGAGTGTTTCTAATAAAGTAATTTGTTGCGCTGTAACACCAAGCAATAATTGTTTATCACCACTTTGTACGACGACTAGCTTCTCTTTCGCGCCTAAATGTAAACTGGTGACTATTTTAAGACCTTTAAGGTTATGTTGAACACCTTGAAAACGCTTTAAAATAACTGCACTAACGACAATAACAGCTAATACCATCAATAATGAAAGTATCATGCTCATGGCGTCCATATTGGCGGCAACATGCTTACCAACTTCAACGGGCTCTACTTTTTCAACCACACTTGCGGCGTTAGCAAATGTTAAGCAAACAAACCACGAGCTCGTTAATATCAGTAATTTTTTCATTGTTTGACTATTTTAACTTCTTAATACGTTCAACCTGACTAATAACATCAGTTAATCGAATACCAAACTTGTCGTTAACCACAACTACTTCGCCATGGGCAATTAAGGTACCGTTTACGAGTACATCTAGCGCTTCACCAGCTACTCGGTCAAGTTCGACAACCGAACCTTGGTTAAGCTGTAATAAATTACGAATGCTGATATTACTACGCCCTACTTCCATAGAAATAGTAACGGGAATATCTAATATTGCATCTAACTTACGCTTTTCTTCACCGGTAATCGGTGCACCATCTTCTTGTAAATCTTCTAATTCGACAGTTTCAGCAGCTTCGGCGGCGGCTTGCTCATCCATTGCTTCATCCCACATGCCCAAATCATCATCTTTTTCTGTACTCATGCTTTTCTGCCTCAATTTACTCACAATAGCGTCAAATTAATCACATTATTGTTAGTTTATTCTGTTCTATGTTCAAATATGCGATTTTTACACCACATTGATTAATTCTACCAAATAGCTTTATAAATCATCTTCTAATAGATGAAGTTCAGCATCACTGTCCAAACGTTTTCCGCCTTTGGTCAAAATGGTTAACTCTGATTTAACTGATTCTGGACGCTTAATTTTTGACTCAATTTTCAATGCCAAGTTATCTCGGCTTCGGCCAAGTTTTGCTCTGAATGACGGTAAGTTTTCAATTAACACGGTAATGTGATCTGGCATTTCTATCGGAATGATATCACCAGCCTTGAAGTCCATAATTTTTTGAAGTGGCAATTCCACTTCTAAAAATTTCGTAGATAACTCTACCGGCACATCCATAATTTCATCGCGCAAAGCTTTCGACCAACGCATGTCAGTGTCTTCTTTGTCACTTTGAACACCAGCATCTAATAATTCACGAATGGGCTCTAACATCGAATAAGGTAAGGCGACATGGAAATCGCCCCCACCACCATCAAGCTCAATATGAAAAGAACTGATCACCACAACTTCTGTTGGGCTGACTATATTTGCCATTGACGGGTTAACTTCGGAATCAAGATACTCAAATGATACGTCCATTACCGGTGACCATGCTTCTTTATAATCTTCGAAGATGATTTTTAGTAACATCTGTACAATTCGTCGTTCAGTAGGGGTAAATTCACGACCTTCTATTTTGGCATGATAACGACCGTCACCACCAAAAAAGTTATCCACTAAAATGAAAACAAGACGCGCTTCCATAGTAATTAACGCGGTACCTTTAAGAGGGCGAAAACGCACCATATTCAAACTGGTTGGTACAAATAACGTATGTACGTATTCACCAAACTTGATCATTTGGATGCCATTAATCGATACTTCTGCAGTGCGACGCATCATATTAAAAAGACTAATACGCATATGTCGAGCAAAGCGTTCATTAACCATTTCAAGTGTTGGCATTCGACCACGAACAATACGATCCTGCGAAGAAAAGTCATAGTCAGAAGTGCCTTCTGCTTGGGAGAAGTCTTCTTCTAATTCTTCTTCTTCGACATCATCAACGCCATGTAATAGCGCATCAATTTCGTCTTGGGATAATAAGTCACTCACTCGATAATCTCTTTATCTTGTTTAATGTAGGTACATGGTCGACATTTACTAGCTTACTGTTGCCAGTAGTTATTGCATAACAAAACCAGTAAACAATACTTTCTCGACAACCTTATTACTTTCAACTTCCATCATTATTTTATGAACTTCAGTTAAAGACTTTTGTTTTAACGCCGTTTTACCAGCACTTGTTGCCAAGTCATCAGCGTTTGACTGTGAAAATACGGCCAATAAAGTACTTTCAATAAGCGGTACATGCTTTTTCGCCGCTTCTTCATTGTCGCTACCACGTACTAATAACTGTGCGCGAATTTCAACAAAACGATCACGGGCAGCACCTGGAACATTAAAACGAAATGGTCTAGGCATTGGTACATATAACGCAGAGCCAAGTTCAGCATCACTTTCAGCCATGGTTTCCATATCAGCAGCGGAGCCAGAATCAAGCGCGGAATCAAGCTCTGCTTGTGTTACTTCTTCACTTGAGCCCATCATGAAAAATGCAGCAGCACCTCCACCAATAAGTAATACAGCAACAATAGCGATAATAATTATTAGCTTCTTTTTCTTACCTGAATTATCTAATTCAAGTTCTTTTTCATCTGCCATTATATCTACCTTGAAAGTTTTTATGCTTAATAGCTAAACTATATCCTCGAATAGCCTTGAATCCAATGAGTTTTGTTACTTATGCGTAGTAATCAACGCCAGTTGATGAAGCTTTGACCATATTGTCAATTTGATGATGATTTTCATCTAGCTCTTGTTCAGCGCTATCCCCATTTTTTCCAGAGCCGCCACGTTCTTCAAATGCAGTTTCTGACTGCTCGCTAGGTTGTCGTTGTTCAATATTAGCATCACCAACATCAACACCACTTTCCGATAACATGTCGCGCAGTTTACCCATATTTTGTTCCAATGCTTCCTTGGCTTGTTGATTTTGTACGACAAATTGCACTGCAGCTTGTTCATTTTGTAAATTCAAACGTACATGAACATTACCCATCTCCGGTGGATCTAGCTGAATTTCTACTTGCTGAATTTTTTGATTAATCATCACCATGACTTTTTCTTTAACCGCATTAGCAAAGTCTTTTCGATAAATAGCTATAGTTTCAGTATTAAACGCAGTAATTGACTTCTGTGCTTGCACATTGCTAACACTACTCAGTTTATCGATGGTGCTTTCAAAACCTTGCTGTTGCTGCATCGCTATCTCAGCAGAGCTGATTGCTGAGCGGCTAGCTTGAGCATCAAGCGTTTGATTAACCATTGATGCGGCTTTTTCTGAAATTGGTGAAGCCTTTTCACTAGCAACTTTGGCCAAATTTATTTCTTCACGAGCTTTGTCACTATTTTTGCCCGCGCTTTCGTCACTACTACTGCTATTTCCTTGTGCCGAAACTAATGACTGAGCTTGATCTTTCGCCGCTGATGTTGCGACATTTTCTGTACTCTGATTCATCACTCGTACTTGAGGCGCATCGCTAGCTCGTTGATTTTCTAACGGCGCACTAGCTACTTTCTGTTGAGTAATTTCTTGGCTTTTGTCTTGAGTTTGATTTATCACTTGACTAGCAGTTAGTGATTCATCAATCGTTTTGGTTTTAGCTTGCCCTTGTGCTTCAGCGGTTAGGCCGTTATTGCTTTCAGGATGTGCAATGTTCGACGCCACCTTATTATCCAATGCCTCTTTTTGCTGCGAAGCTTCATCAACGTTTTCAACCAAAATATCTTCATTTGAGTTAAGCTTTACTGACGCTTGCGTTACCTCAGTACTTTGCAGTGTATCTTTCTTAAAACTTTGTTGCGCTAATGGTGATAATTGCTCACTATTTTTAAGCATAATTTTCTCACTAGTAGCTTGCTCAGATACAGCTTCAGCGACGACTTTCTTCTGTGCAGTATTACCTTGATTTTCACTTTGCATAGTCTGTGCAGCAACGGTTTGTTTTATTGCTTGTTCACTATCAAATTTTTGTGATGTTTTTAATTGTGAAGGATCGGCATTGTCTTGTTTCAAAACGTCACGATTACCTAAAGCACTATTTTCTTCTAGTTGCCCAGCAACATTTTCATTTGTCGCTTTAGTTAACAGCTTTTGAGCACCGTTAAGCATTGTTAATAAATCAACCGCTTCATCGTTACTAACATCAACTTGTTGAGTAGAAGGCGTTTCTTGACGAATACCTGCAGTTAGAGCGCTAATGCTATTAGCACCAACAGAAAAGGCATTATTTTTATTAGTTCCTTCCGCACCATCTGAATTTACCTTAGATAAAGGAGACGTGGTAATAGGTAAAATATCAGCATCGTTACTCGAATCAGAAGCTTTTACTAAAGACGCTGGGTCTGTATAAATTGGCACAGGTAAAGTATGGGCATCGTCACCGGAATCCGCATCTTTTTTTGCTAATTCAACTTCAGGTAAAATTGGCACGGGCAAAGTATGAGCATCTTTTGGTGCTTGCTCATTACTACTGTGGCTTATTTTGCCTTTAATTTTTTCTTTCGATTCAGCTAAAGCATGATGTTGTTCTGCTTCCTTTGCCGTAACGGGCTCATGATTGCCGCTATTTTTAGCCTTTTTTTTGGTAGATTCTAATTTTTGTTCTTGGTAATGCTGATCAATAACATCTGAAAAAGCTGTTTCCGTTATAGGTTTCTTCAGCGAACTTTGAGCACTACTGCTTTTAATATCAGTACCTTGGCCAACTTCAACAGAGAGTAAACTTAACTGAGACATAACAAACCTTTATAAAAAACTATTTTTGTAAGCCTGTAGACTTACCACCACTTACTTTTACTAAGCAAATTTTATTCCAGAAACTCAATAGTGAATATCCTCATGCAGAGTGAGCATCACTAGCGCTGACGACGAATAAACTGCTGAGTTGCTATTTCATCAAACATTTTTTGTTCTTTTTTGTTAGCGACTACTTGCAATGCAGCCAATTTTTTATCACGTAACAATTCAACTGCTTGTATTTTTTTTCGCTGATCTAGCCACTGCTTTTTTCGCGTTTCAACTAAAGCTTGAGCTTGGTGTGCAGCAACTTTAACTTGCAGTGCCGCATTATCTAACTTAGCGATAAAGGCATGAAAATGACTATAGGTCGCGCTATCAATACCTTCTATCGAACGTTGATTTAGCCGACGCATATACTCAAGGCGGTAATCACTAACATTTTTTAAGCGCTCTTTGTTTTGTTGATAATCTAATTCTGCAGCTTGCAACGCTTGTGATGCTTTTTTTTCTTTTTCAAGCTCAAATTTATATAAGGTATTTAATTGCTTCATCACGCTTTACCTACTGATTATTATGCTTACTGATTTTTTTGTGCGTGTGCTTGAGCTGCAGCCAATACTTCCTGCAACTGAGAGAGACTTTGATCATAAGGGATCACTTCTAGCATTTTCTGCTGTAAGAAAAATTGGATCACTGGCTGTAAATCGATAGCCTGATCAATTCGAGCATCTGTGCCTCGGCTATAGGCACCAATAGAGATCAAGTCTTTGTTTTCTTGGTATAAAGAATAAACTTGTCGTAGTTGTCTTGAAAGCTGTTGGTGCTCATCACTCGTCACCATCGGCATTACGCGGCTAATAGAGCCTTCAATATCAACGGCTGGATAATGGCCTGCGTCGGCAAGTTTTCGAGATAAAACAATATGGCCATCTAAAATGGCACGTGAAGCATCAGCAATAGGGTCTTGAAGATCATCCCCTTCGGTTAATACGGTAAAAAACGCAGTTATTGAACCTTGTCCATCACCACCATTACCTGCACGTTCTACTAATTGCGGTAACTTAGAAAACACTGATGGCGGATAACCTTTTGTTGCTGGTGGTTCACCAACAGCAAGTGCAATTTCACGCTGCGCTTGTGCATAACGAGTAATAGAGTCAATAAGTAAAAGAACATTCAGTCCTTGGTCACGAAAGTATTCTGCAATTTGCAATGACGTTTCACAGCCTTTTAAACGCATTAGTGGCGAGTTATCTGCGGGTGCTGCAATGACAACCGCACGTTTACGCCCTTCTTCACCTAATATTTCTTCAATGAACTCTTTAACTTCTCGGCCACGTTCACCAATTAAGCCGACAACAATAACATCGGCATTTGTTCCTCGCGTCATCATGCCAAGCAAAACACTTTTACCAACACCAGAGCCAGCAAAAAGTCCCATACGCTGTCCAATACCAACGGTAAGAAAGCTATTAATAGAACGAACACCAACGTCTAATGGCTCGGTAATAGCTCTACGTGAAAGCGGGTTAATAGGTTTGTTATTCGGTTGATAGCTGTCAGCTGATTTTATTGGGCCTTTACCATCTAATGGTTTGCCAACACCGTCAACAACACGTCCTAATAAGTCCATTGATAATGGTAAACGAGCTTTTGTTGATAGAGGCACAACACGTGCACCAGGAGAAACACCTTGAAGGCTTTGCTCTGGCATTAAAAAGGTAATATCTTTCGAGAAACCGACAATTTCAGCAATTAAGTCGCCTTGCGCGGTTTCAACTAAACACTGGCTACCAACAGCAGCTTTAACACCTACCGCTTCTAGTGTTAATCCAACAACACGCACTAAACGCCCCGCAACCGAAACCCGGTGCGGATGAATATGCTGTTCACAGTTTTTTAAACGCTCGGTAATGCGATTTATATCAACCATAGAAAGTTTTTGACGCTTTTATTAGAAAATTACTGATGCAAAGATTCTTGCAAAAACGATTCCAACACCTCGTTCAAACGAGATTTAATATTGAGATCTATATTGGAAGTACTGTTTTCAATTTGGCAACTGCCAACAGGTAGCTGTGGTGCAGCTAATAGCTGCCAACCTTGCTCTTGAACATGTCCGGCGCCAAACTGTTGCTCTACCAGTCGAATGTCTTGAGGATTGAGTAATATTTGTGTATGAGATTCTTGCGCTGGCAGCGCTTTAATTCCTTCACTGATTGCTGAAAGTAAAATATCGGGGTTAGTTTTTGCTTCTTGTTTAGTGACAGCTTCAGTAAGTTGCACAACGAGTTGTAATAATTGTGCTTCAACATTTTTTTCTACATTCGCTAACGGCTGATGTAGTTGCTCTATCAGCGATTGCATTGCAGCAATTTGTTGCTCGCTAGTTTCTTTACCTTCAGCTAAGCCACTATTAACACCTTCTTCATGTCCAGTTGTTAAACCTTCTTGGTGCCCTGCTACTTTGCCTTCATCAAAGCCTTTGGCAAAACCTTCTTCTTTACCGTGATTAAAGCCTTCATCAAAAGCCGCTTGTCGAATTTCTTCAATTTCTTCTGCGGTTAATGGTACAGGCTCAGCAATTTCGGTTTCTTCTGGCGGTTCATAACGCCAGCTTCGAGATTTACCAAAAGCATTGGTTTTACCATCATCTTCATCAGATGTTGCTTTAACATCTGGTAAAGACCAAGTATCAAGGTTATCAACCTCTTCTGAAGTCAATGATTGCGGATCTGTAGAAGAATCTTTCATGACAGTAACTTCATAGTTTTGGCTTCATGGTATCGAGTCTATAAGAAGTCATCACCACCTCCACCGCCACCTAGCATAATTTCACCAGCGTCAGATAATCGACGGGCAACAGATAATATTTCTTTTTGCGCAGCTTCTACTTCACTAATACGTACAGGTCCCATGGCTTCCAGATCATCTGCTAACATTTCAGCAGCACGTTTAGACATATTAGCCATGATTTTCTCTCTCAAGGCCTCATCGGCACCTTTGATCGCTTTCATCAAGGCGTCTTGCTGAACTTCTCTTAAGATAGCCTGAATACCTCGGTCATCAACATCGGCTAGGTTTTCAAAGACAAACATCAAGTCTTGAATTTGCTGACTCATTTCTTCGTCATGTTCACGAATTGAATCCATTAGCATACCTTCAACATTGGATTCTAAGTAATTCATAATATCGGCAGCTGCTTTCAAGCCGCCCATTTTCGCTGCTTGCGCGCCAGCTTGTCCAGCAAACTGCTTCTCCATAATCTCGTTCAATTCTTGTAAGGCTGCTGGTTGTACTTCTTCCAAGTTCGCGATACGCATCATTAAATCAAGGCGAACTTTGTCAGCAAACTGCGTCATAATTTCAGCCGATTGCTCCGGCTCTAGATATGACAATACAATGGTTTGAATTTGTGGATGCTCATTACGGATAATATTGGCAACTTGTTTTGAGTCCATCCATTTTAAGGAATCAAGACCTTTAGCGCCGCCACCCATGACTATTTGATCGATTAGGTTGCCAGCTTTATCTTCACCTAAAGCAGCAGTAAGCGCTTTACGAACAAACTCTTCACTTTGGAAACCAATGGTTGAGAAGTTTTGAATTTCATTAATAAATTGTTTATGAACCGCAGTGATTTTTTGCTGGGTAAAGTCTTCCATACCCGCCATGATCATGCCAACTTGCTGCACTTGCTTAGGCTCTAAGTGTTTCAGTATTTGTGCGGCATCTTCTTCTGACAGGCTTAATAACAGAATGGCCGCTTTTTCAGCGCCATCAAGTTTATTAACGTCAAATCCACCAGCAGATGGTATTTCTGCTAACTCTTGTGTTTCATCACTCATCTTCGTTCAACCAACTTTTAACTACTTGCGACGATAATTCAGGCTCATTTGCCACTAAGGCTCGTACCGCTTTCAATACATCTTCATCACGGTGTAAATCGGGTAATTGTAAACTGCCATCTGGCGCAAAACCAACAGCTCCAGCGTCAAATTCCGAAGTTAGCATATCCATGGTTTCATCGCCTAAATCAATATGACTGTCTAATGACTTCTCACCATAATCATTCGGCGTTTGATCAGGGTAAATCAAGCGTTTCAACATTGGGCGAACTACCGCAAAAAGTAATATGGCAATTAAAATTAACGCCCCTAACAGTTTTGCATACTTGAAAATAACAGGGTCTTTCCACAACGGTAGCTCCTCTGCTTCGAAAACTTCAGCACGAGAAAACGGTAACGTTACCACTTCAAGCGTGTCACCTCGTTGCAAGTCAAAGCCAATACTACCTTGTAGTAAACGACGAATGTTTGCCATTTCTTGTACCGAACGTGGTGTTGGTGTTGGCTCACCTTCAGCATTTGGCAATGGTAAATAATCTAAGGCAACCGAAACACTGATTCGGTGAATAACACCCGTTTGTTGCTTGGTATAGCTAATAGCTTCATCTAACTCGTAATTACGAGTGGATTCACTATGTTTTCGCCCTGGCATCGTTTGTTGTTGGGCGCTACCAGTAGCGTTTTCAGGAATATTACTTTCAAGTGGTGGTTGATTCGTTAGTGCACCAGGAATACCGCCAAGTAAACCACCAATGGTGTTGTCTTCAACTTTCATTTCACTGCGAAGTGCAGGTAAATCAGAATTATAACGACGTTGGGTTTCTTCGCTATTGGTAAAGTCCATAGCAACATCAACTTGCGCTGTGTAATTACCCAAACCAACAACCGGGATTAAAATTGAATCAATTTTATCCATATATTCATTTTCACGTTTTTGTTCAATTTCAAACTCTTTACGTGAACGCGATGATACTGAATCTTGTGAGCCAGAATTTAACAAGCGACCATTTTGGTCAGTTACCGTTACTCGGTTCGGTGTTAAGCCCTGAACAGCAGAGGCAATAATATCTACCACTGAATCAACTTCTTCTTCCGATAAAATACGTCCTCGCTGCATAGTTAACACAACAGTAGCTGACGGATTTTTTGCTCGTTTTGCAAAAACATTTTCACGTGGAATAGCAAGTAATACACGGGCACGTGATATCGATTGTAACTCTTCAATGGTACGCGCTAATTGTTGTTCGCGTGAATGCTTTAATCTTTCAGTTTCAAGGCGTTGGCTAACACCAAAGCCCATATCCTGCATGATAATCTCAGAACCTTCTGATGGCTCATCTCCCAGGCCTTCGCGCGCTAGCATAAGTTTTATGGCTTGGTATTCGTCGGTTTGTACAGAAATAGTGTTATTTTCTTGCTGGTAAACGTCTTTATAACCATTGGCATCAAGCGTATCCATGATTTTAATCAGTTGTTCAGTTGGTAATTTCGCTAAGATACGATATTCAGGCTGATTCGCCCACATAATGACAAAAATCGCGATAGCAAGACAAATAGCTAACGCCATCACGATGGTAATTTGACGTAAAAAGTCAACATTTCCCATTGCGCCAGCTAAGCCTGATTTTTGTTCGCCAACGACACCGTCAGTACTGTCGTTAGCAACTAAATCATTATTGCCATCTGCCAGCATCATTCCTGTGTTGTCTGTTGAATCTGCCACTTACTTTCTCCGCGTAACGTGTACTTTCTTAGTATTTAAATTAACAACTGAGCCGCTAAACTGGCATGCTCATAATTTCTTTATAAGCTTCAACAAACTTATTACGAACCTGAACGGTTGCATCAAAGGCCACACCGGCTTTTGATGACGCAATCATAGTGTCGGCAAGTGTAACACTGCGATCACCCATTTCAAACGCCATTTTCTTTTGTCCGGCATCTTGTTGTATTTCATTAACGGTATTCACAGCATCTTTTAGCATACTGCCGAAATCACTACCTGCTTTGCTAACCGCAGGAGTGCCCATCGCATTTTCGCCAATGGGTAAACGATTACCCATAGCTTCCATCGACATGCTTTGCATTTGGGCGTAAAGAGAATTGGTTTTGATATCCATAATTAACTCGCTTGCGTCAATTTATTGTTACCTAATATTGTTAATGGATAAAGCAAGCATAGTGCCAAGGCAGTATATGAGTGGAGTTCGTAGAATTGAGTGGCGTTACTATTTTAAAGAAAATTTAATAATATGCTTATTAATTAATAACAAAGGCAATATTAAACGTTAAAAACAAAAATAAAAAAACAACCTGAAAAGGTTGTTTTTTTGCTAGTTTTATATCTTCGCGGGCATTTTAAGTGATAGCACAATGGCTAACACTTAAAGTATTTTTAGATAATTTTGGTAAAACTTATAATGGTATTTGAATACCGCTATCACGCATCCGAGCAATTTTATAACGTAAAGTGCGAGGACTAATACCTAGTCGCTCTGCAACATCTTTACGGCTGCCCCGACAAGCGTGTAATGTATCAAGAATAATTTGATGTTCTTGAAGTTTTAACTCGCTACCTAACTTGTCATCTTTGACCGCTAATTCAACGGTGTTTTGTGCCTGAGGCGGCTCAAAATTCTCAATCAGTAAATCACCAGCGTCAATACAACGATCACTTTGTAAAATAAGCGCTCTTTGTACTACATTATCTAATTCACGTACATTACCGGGCCAATCATAAGCGAATAACTTACTACGTGCTGCGGTGGTCAATTCAGGAATCATATTGCCGTCTTTTTGACAAATACGCGCGATCAAATGCTGCGCTAAAGGCAATATGTCATCTCGACGTTGATTTAGTGGTAACCAAGTTAATGGGAAAACATTTAGTCGGTAATATAAATCTTCTCGGAATTCACCTTCACTAACAGCATCTTTTAAGTCTCGGTTACTGGTTGCAATAACTCGAACATCTAATTTAATGGTTTTACGTCCGCCCAAGCGCTCAACTTCTCGCTCTTGCAGTACGCGCAATATTTTTGCTTGAAGTCCAAGGTCCATTTCAGTAATTTCGTCAAGCAAAATAGTGCCACCTTGTGCCTGTTCAAACTTACCTGGACATGCTTGAATTGCACCTGTAAAAGCACCTTTTTCATAGCCAAATAAAGTTGCTTCTAGCATATTTTCAGGAATAGCTGCACAGTTAATCGCGACAAATGGCGCTTCACTACGTTGCGAATATTTATGAATATATTGTGCTAATACTTCTTTGCCAGAGCCACTAGGCCCTAAAACCATGACAGATGCTTCTGTATTGGCAACTTTCTTCGCCAGTTTTAGCAGCTCAATACTCGCGTTGTCTGCAACTACAGGCTCACAATCGTCTTGTAGCTCCAGCGGTACGTATTGATTAACCATATTCAACAATACTTCAGGCGCAAAAGGTTTTGCCATGTAATTACAAGCACCGTCTCTCATGGCCTGAACAGCATCATCTATCGTGCCGTACGCAGTCATAATTAATACCGGTAATTTCGGGTAATTGTGGCGGATACTTTTAAGTAACGATAAGCCCGACATTCCGCCCATCTGGACATCACTCACCACGAGATCAACGATTTGTGACTTAAGCTTTATCAACGCGTCTTCGCCTGACTCTACTGGTACACATTGGTACCCGGCTAAAAGTAGAGTATCAACTAATGCTTCTCGTAAGCCATCATCATCTTCTACTACCATGATTTTACTTGAACTCATTACTGTACTCCTTTAACGCAAATATCTTGATTTTCAGGTTTATTAATACCTGCAACAGATTGACTATTAATTAATTTAGGGATTTTCAAACAAAAGTGCGCCCCTTCTCCGGGTTGACTAAGCAATCGAACTTCACCCTGGTGAGCATTAGTGACTGACTTAACAACAGCAAGGCCTAAACCTGTACCTTGGCTTCGTGAGGTATAAAAGGGTTCAAAGATTTTATCGGCAAGTTCTGCGCTAATGCCCTGCCCGTTATCGCGAACACTAATGTAGGCGTGTTCATCTTTACGATAGGCGCTGATATCGATAACAGCATCAGATTTAATCACCGTTAGACTATTGTGAATTAAGTTTTGAATAGCACCTGATAATGCTGTTGCATTGCCAAGAATTTCACAATCTTGTTTACAAAAATGAAGATTAACGGTTGCGCCAGCTTGCAGTGTTTGTGGTTCAATCGCTTGTTTGGCCTGTTCAATTAGCTTATTAATACTTACTGGCTCTACTACCGCTTGTTTACCACTTTTTGCAAATAACAGCATGTCGTTAACTTGCTGTTCTAAATCTTGTAATCGCGAAACCAGCTTATTTTGAAAACTATCGCGCGCCGTCTCAGTTAATTTCTTATTACGTAAATTTGCGCCATAGAGCATAGCGGCCGAAAGTGGCGTACGAATTTGATGTGCTAATTTAGATACCATGCGACCTAGCGATGATAAGCGCTGCAATTGACCTAATTTGTCCTGTAATAAACGAGTTTCGGTAAGGTCTGTGATCATTATGAGTTGACCCGGCTGATCGCCTAACGCCGTAATTTCTAATTTAACGCGGCGGCCATCATTTAAAGATACTTCATGCCAATCATCAGCTCTTGGTTTAAATGAACGCTTAATCACATTAAACCAAGCTTGGCCTAAAATAGGCTCATCAAGTAATTGCTGTGCCATATTATTCATTTTCACGACAATACCATTGCCATCAAGCATTATCATTCCTGTTGGCATAACATCGATGACTTGTTGAATTTGTTGGTTTTGCTTGTTTTGTTGACGTAATAACGCCAGCTCTCCGGGGAAACTTTCTTTTTCTAAGCTAGTAGATTTCTCTTGGTGTGCATTAGCATCATCAAGTGACGTAAATGCACGGCTCAGCACTGAGTGCGCTGTAGAAGAATTGCTTGATGTTGAAAAGGCTAGTGCCATATTGTTTCACCCGAATAAAAAATATCATCCGAATAAAGCATTAATTATGCCAACCAATTAAACTGTTTAAATTCAATAGATAAAGTTATTTATTAGTGAACAAATAGCTTGTCAATAAAATGGCTCGCTTAGAGCTAGCGCTAATATTTAACATTGTTAGGTGTGCTTCAAACTTACTAAAAGCAAGTACAGGCATCGAAGATTGAAACTTACAGTGTTTGGACTAATTATTTTTCTGTAAGCTATATTTACGCATTTTTTCAACTAAGGTTGTTCGGCGCATGCCTAATAATTCAGCTGAACGTGCAACAACCCAGTCATTTTTATCTAACGCTTGGTTAATTAACGCGACTTCTAAATCAGCCAAATACTCTTTCAAATTTAGTCCGTCAGCAGGTAAAACATCGACTGTAGAGCCAGTGACTACAGCTTGTTCCTCACCAGCTAGTTCATCTTCTTCGTCATCATAATCAAAACCAGAAAACAACTCGTTAATCGCTTCACGCTCTTGTAGCTCTTCAGGGTATTCCGGTTGGAATTCTTCAACATCAAGATGACGATATTTTAATGGTAATTGTCCGACATTCACCACCTGTTCAGCGTACATGATAATCATACGTTCAATTAGGTTAGACAACTCACGAACGTTACCCGCCCACGGATGTTCTTGTAAAGATTCAATCGCTTTATCGGTAAAGCGAACTGATTGACCTTGCTCAGCAGAGAAGCGAGAAATGAGTTCTTGCAGTAATAAAGGAATATCTTCTTTACGCTCTCTAAGTGCAGGTGTTTCAATAGGAAAAACATTTAGACGGTAATATAAGTCTTCACGAAAATGATTAGTTTTTATCATTTCCTCTAAATGTTGATGAGTAGCAGCAACAATACGAACATTGGCTTTAAGGCTTTTTGCACCGCCGACACGCTCAAAGGTACGTTCTTGTAATACGCGCAATAACTTTACTTGCATTGGTTGCGGCATATCGCCTATTTCATCAAGAAATAAGGTGCCACCTTCGGCCATTTCAAAACGTCCTTTACGCGTTGAAATGGCACCAGTAAATGCGCCCTTTTCGTGACCAAATAATTCACTTTCAAGTAAGTCTGGCGGAATAGCACCACAATTAACAGGCACAAAAGGCGCCTTATGGCGATCAGAAAGGTTATGAATATTGCGTGCAACAACTTCTTTACCAGTACCTGATTCACCTAAAATCAGCACATTTGCCGCAGTACTTGCCACTTGTTCAATTAAAAAGCGTACTTGCTGCATTGGCTCACTTGTACCAACTAAAGAACGAAATAAAGGATTAGGGCCGCTAACATTACGTTTTGACGGCAAGTTATTATGGTATTGATGGCTGTTGTGCACTAACTCAACTAATTGAGCATAGTTAAGTGGTGTTGATAATTCGCCAACAATATTGGCAAAACCTTTAACGGCTTCTTTATCGATAATATCATGATAAATAAAAGGACAAGTAGGGTTCGTGCGAATGATATCTTGCAGTTTAACTGAGATATTCCCACTTAAAATAACCGTAAGGATATTTGGAACTTCAGCTAGATGCTTATCGATTTCATCTTCAGAAAAAACAAAAAAATGCTCTCCAACAAACGCTAATACGGTTTCTATTTGATGACGTCTGGCGGCGTCATTATCGACGACTAGAATGTGCTTTTGCCCTTGCATAATACCCTGATAAACCGTTTATTCTTTTAAGATATGCCATATTAACTCGCTGTAGTGAATAAGCAACAATAAATTGACACTGCTGTCATTTTTTTGTCAGTTACACTGAGGAACAACTATAATTTCAAATGCGACCTCTCTCGCCTATTAAAATTTTAAATTCCTTGATATTTTTATAGCCGTGAAAGTGATGTCAAAAAAATAGCGACTACTAATATTGCTTTTAAAAAGAGTTTCACTCGCATCAACAAATAAAGTTAATCAATTGTATTAAAAGAATAAAATAAACTTTTAAGAATAAATTGAAATGATGGCATGAAATAAGCTTGTGTAATAAATAATGAGTATTAGTCGAAAATGAATAGGAATTGCAATGTTAATTATTAACGGTACTGCCGAACTTATGAAAGATAGTCACAGCTTTAAGAGAGGTGATAGACATGAGTTCAATATGTTTTCATTAAACATGCCATTAGAAGACCAACTTACACAAATAGAAGAGTACTTAGTCACTCGTGGTTGGGACAATATTGAAGTTACGAATAACGGTATTGTGGAAGATCCAAACAGCATTCAACATGCAGTTTTACAAACTGCCTACGAAAAAGCGAAAAACGAAGGTTTTGCCGTTACCATTAATAACCAACCTTTAATATAATTTATCAAACTCAATTTCTAAAATTAAGTATAATTAAGTTAATGTATTAACACTGGAGATATCTATGACTCATGCGTCATTAAAAAAATATCAACAAGTTACTAAAAGCACTGCTCAACAAGCATCACCTTACCAGCTTGTGGCTATGTTATTTCAAAAGCTATTAGATAATATTGCAACGGCGAAAGGTGCTATAGCACAAAAAAACTATGCAAAAAAAGGGGCTGAATTATCCAACGCTATTGCAATTATTGGCGTGCTAGAAGGCTCTCTTGACTTTGAACAAGGTGGTGATATTTCAAATAACCTTGCTTCATTATACCAATACTGCTCTGAACAACTACTAGAAGCTAGTACCAGTAACGATATTGAAAAGTTAAATGAAGTAGCTCAAATTTTAATTCCAATTAAGTCTGGTTGGGATGCTATACCGCTGGAAAGCCAAGAACAGGTAAGTTTTTAAGTGGCAAATTCTGCATTAAAAATACTGACAGATATAATCGATTCGTCTAACATGCTTTTAAAGCTGTTAGACAAATCAAAATTAGAATTCGATAGTTCTAATAAAAAAATGCCAGAACAGGAAAGTGATGCTGATACAACAGAAATACTTGCATTGATGGCGATAAGAGAAGAAAAAATTCATTATATATTCGACAGTTTTAGCCAAGAACAATTATTACTGCATATAGAAAAGTTACAATTAGTCGCAAGTTTAGACTTACAACTTGTTAATAAAGTTAACACCTCTCATACCTCTGCAAAATCAAAAATATTAACATTAAGGAAGAATAAAAAAGCGATCAATAGTTATCAAAAAATGTAGCTTTATCTTCATTAATCCCTCTACTAAATTTCATACATTAGTAATTTCCACAAAACTCGAACAATAAAATATTAGCCGTTCAGAATACAAGTATTTATAAAGTTTTATTAATTTACTTATGTTTTTTTTAAGCCTGCCGATAAATTCTAATAAGAGATGCCGTCAATATACTTACATTGTAAGGACTTTAACAATAATAGTTTTACACCCTGTTCCAATTGCTAGGTAATGAATTAATAAATATGTTTACAATTAATACCAACGTCAATCAGCTTTTTATGCAGCGACAATTAAGTGGAGTGAGTGAAAAACTTGCAACTACTTTTAGCCGTTTGTCTTCGGGTATGCGTATTAATTCAGCAAAAGATGATGCAGCGGGTTTACAAATATCCAATCGTATGACCTCTCAGATTAATGGTTTGGTGGTTGCTCAACGTAATGCGAACAATGGAATATCACTAGCCCAAACGGCAGAAGGGGCATTAGTTGAAAGCACCAACTTATTATTTAGAATGCGTGACTTATCACTACAAGCAAGTAATGGTTCACTTTCTACCGAAGATAGAGAAGCACTAAATAAAGAAACAGATCAACTTAAAGCTGAGCTAAATAGAATCAATGACTATACCGCTTTTGGTAAAAATAAAGTATTTGATACAAGCGCAAACACCGCTGCTTTTGATAAGGTAGAACGCGATATTATCACTACTCTACAAGGTGGTTTATTAGCTGAGTCTGAACAAATTATTGAGGAACAGTTCGGCTTAACTGGTGATGGTGCCACGTTTAAAATTAACTTAGAAAATATTGATGGTGCCAGTGGTGTTTTAGCATCTGTTTCTTATGCTGGTACTGGCAGCAATTTAGTGATGAATATAGATTTAGGTGATTTCTCCACTATCACGGGAGATAAAATAAAACAGCTAAAAAGTACCGTGCTGCATGAAATGATCCATGCAGTAATGGCAAACAATATGAATTTAGGCGCAAACCCAACCTGGTTCGCCGAAGGCAGCGCAGAAGCGATAAGAGGCGCAGATGATAGAGTAAAATCTGATATTTCAAGCCTTGGACTAAATATTATAAAAACTGGTTTAAATGCCATATTTTCAAATAATAGTGCGCCAACAGGCACTAATGCAGAAATCGCCAGCGTATATTCAGGCGGTTACATTGCAATGCGGTATTTAGAAAGCCAAATAGGAGGTGCAGGTATAAAAACCTTAATGTCTTCTTTAGCGGGTGGATCAACTTTTGATGCGGCCATTAATACGGCCTCTAACGGCTCACTAGCAAATGCCACCGCTCTGCAAACACAACTAATGGCCGGTACTATTTTTGAAGATTTTGTCAACAATGATATGGACCTTGATAATATTGATAACGGTGCATTTGGTGGATTAGACGCGAGTGACGGCGTAAGCCGAGCTGAGACTATTGTTGGTGGGGTAAGCAAAAGAACCACCGAAAACTTTGCTACAACCTTTGTCTCAGGAGACGACGATAGCGCTGCTGATTTTGACCCCATAACAAACTACGCCGCGGCAGGGTTAACTGAAGTTAAGCTTGAAGACTACAGTGTCGAAATCACAGGTTCAGGCAGTCAGCAAACAATATTCCAGGTGGGTGCCAATGCTAATGAAACCATAGATATGGCATTAGGTGGCTTTTCAACCAAGGTTTTAGGGTTAGACGATTTTAACCTGATAGATAACCCACAGGGAGCAACTAACGCGATAGATGATGCCTTACGTTATGTTGATGGTGAACGCGCAAATTTAGGTGCTTTTATGAATAGAATTGAGCACACTATGGCAAACCTGAGCAATATCCATGAAAATGTCAGTGCTAGTCGCTCTCGAATACAAGATACTGACTTCGCAATAGAAACTGCTAATTTAACGAAAAATCAAATTCAGCAACAAGCAATTACGGCGATGATGTCGCAAAGCACCCAACAATCACAACTTATCTTGCAGCTCCTTGGCTAAAAAAGTCCCCCTTATTATTGCCTTTTAATTTATTCATCTTTACCGTGGCATTAAAAAACCGTTATAACTTTCAAAGCTAAAACGGTTTATTAGTCACTAAAAGTAATAATATTAATTAGATTTCTTCACTACACCTGGCATATTGTCTAGTTGCTGTTGTAAATAGGTACTCGTCGAGTTTAAACTATTAACCAATAAATCCATTGCATTATATTGTGCAAAAAGTCTGGTTTCTAAAGCGTCTATGCGTCTAGAAAAGGCAACGCGTTCATCGTCTAACTTTTTAAGTTGACTAGTTTTGCTATCAATTCTGCCTTGGATCAATCCATCAGATTCGGTATAAAACTCAGTTAAGGTTTTTAGTGATGCGGCAAAACCAGGAGTATCATCAGTGCCAACAAAGAAGTTTTGCACGCCGTCAACATCTGACTCTACTAGAGCATTTAGATCTTCATTATCTATTTCTAACTTGCCATAGCGATCAGAACGAATACCTAATTCATTTAGTGTTAACGTTGAACCATCACTACTTGCAAATGAACTACTTAACTCTTGACGTAATTTACTCATTACGCCACGTAACATTGAGTCGCCTGCAAGAGGGCCACCACCTGTATCGCCTGCTTTTCCTAACTCTTTGCTAAGATCGATAAGTTTATTATAACTCTCGACAAATTTTTCGATACCACTTGTAATGTTACCGTTATTTGCACTAACCGTTGCGGTACTGACATCATCGCCAACATCTTGTGCTTTTTTAGCGGTTATCGTAATACCGTCAATGGCGTCTACAAACTCATTGGTGCTATTGGTCACCGTTAATGCGCCATCAATCGTTATTATGGCGTCTTTCGCTGCATTTGTTTCACTCAAGTTAGTAGCAAAAGTTGGTGATGAAATGTCTGAGTCATATGCTAAGCGAGACAAGCCTGAATTATCGGTATTATTGCCATCAGAAATGTCATCAACAGTTACTTTTATAGCGTTTGATAGCCCTGTTTCTTTACTCGTTAAGACTAAATGTTGCCCGTTGTCATCCGTAATAATTGTCGCTGTAATTGAATCATTGTCAGTACTACTATTAATTGAATCACGAATCTCACTTAATGTGGCGCTATCAGAAACACTTATATCAAAACTATTACTGCCAGAACTTAAGGTTAAGGTGCCTTCCCCTACTGCTTCACTACTATCAATTCCTGAAGATACGAGTTTATGTGAACTTGCAAGCTGATCAACTTTAACGGAGTAGCTGCCTACTTCTGCGGATTTTGTGCTACTTAACGTAACAAAATCATCTGTTCCTGATACTTTTCTTTGCTGGTAATTATCTACATCAGCCAAATCTTTTATTGAATCAATAACACTTTGTAAGCCACCTTTTAATGCACCTATTGCAGAAATATCAGTGGTCAGGTTAGCTTCACGTCGATTTAAACTACTTTCAAATGGTGCTCGTTCAGCACCAACAATCGCATCAACAACCTCAGAAACTTGAAAGCCCGAACCTAAACCAGGGAATGCAATATCAACCATAATTCACACCAATTTGTTACGATATACTTAAATATTCAGTATAACTAATTATATAAAATAAAGAGCCGTAGCGCTTAAATTTTCGTATCTATCAAATTTCCTGTTGCATCTGATAGTTTAGAAATTAACGTAAGCACCTCTTCTGACGGATATTGCTTCACTAGCTCCCCAGTGCCTTTATCTAACACCTTAATAACATCTCGCCCAGAATCTTTATCAACTAGAAACTCTAGGCTTCTATTCATTTCACCCATAAAATCCTGCAATTGCTGAGCCACTTTTTCAAGCTGGCTTGGCGTCATCACAACAGCTTCATCAGCACTTTTCTCTTGTGCTTTTTTAGTTTCCTCAGCTTTAGTCATCTGCTCAGTCAACGAAACTTTTTTCGCACTATCAACCTCTTGATTTTCCCGAGGTATTTTTTCAGCGCTGTCTGATATTAACTCTTGCCCTGCTTGATTACCGGTATTAATAACATTAACTACACTCATCATTGGTTCCTTCTAGCTCAATACATTAACAGTTTGTGCCAAAGCAATTCAATTTACCAACACATTTTGTTAAATATTAAAACACAAAAAGGAAGGGGGGATTAGCCGCCTTCCTTAACTTATGTTCTTAGCATCAATTGATGCTAATGTTAGTTCGAGGCTTAACCAATCAAACTAAGTGCCGCTTGAGGTAATTGGTTAGACTGAGCTAAAATTGACGTTCCCGCTTGTTGTAAAATTTGGTTTTTAGTCATATTAGCTGTTTCAACTGCAAAGTCAGTATCTTGAATACGGCTGCGAGATGCAGAAACATTCTCTTGGATATTAGCTAAATTACTAATAGTGTGGCCGAAACGGTTTTGAATCGCACCTAAGCTAGCTCGTTGAGAATCAATCTCAGCTAGCGCACCATCAATAATATCTAATGCATCTTGAGCACCTTTTACAGTACCTAAATCAACACTACCTACATTTACGCTCGCTGAAATTTGACCTGCTGTCGGTTCAATAACAGCATCCGCACTTACTACGGCAAATGACTCTGTTGAATTTAATTTAATTGAACCAGAAATAGTTGCATCAGTTTCTGTTGCTAACACTGTTGCACTTGCTGTTGTGCCATCATGTTCAACAGCACGAATAGAAGCTGTTGCACCACTTAAACTACCAATAGTGATATCTTTACCACTTTCGTCAGTTAAAACCAATCCTAATGTGTCATCAACAGTAGCAGTTACACCGTGAGCACCTGATTTTTCGTTAATCGCTTCAGCAAGTGACGCATAATCAGTTGTACTAGCTGTTGTCGCTGAGATTGCTGAACCATTTAACAAGAACGAGGTCGCACCAGCAGCACTTAAGGTATCAATTGAAACAACAGTTCTTGCATCAGCAGAAACACCTGTACTTGCTGTTTTAGCATTGATTGCAGCAGCCAAAGTATCAGCGCCATCATCTGCTGTAGTAGCGAATGCAGTAGCCACACCATCTTTACCTGTAAGAGTTACCGCTGTAGCTAACGTTGTTACGCCGTTAGCACCAGTACCGGTAACAGCAGCACCTAAACCAGTACCAGCAAGTGTTAATTGGTTAGTACCAATATCATTAGCGGCAATACTACTTAGGCTCATTGAAATACTTTCGTTAGCATTTGCACCAACTTGAAATTGCTTAGTACCAAATGTTCCATCTAGTAGTTTTTGAGAGCCGAAAGAGGTGGTATCTGAAATTCGAGTTAACTCAGTTTGTAATGCACTTACTTCTTTTTGTAGCGCTTCGCGGTCTGAATCTGAGTTTGAACCGTTTGCTGATTGTAGTGCAAGCTCACGCATACGTTGCAAAATATCAGTAGAAGCTTGCATCGCACCTTCTGCCGTTTGCGCCATTGAAATACCATCATTGGCATTACGTTGTGCAACACCAAGACCATTTACTTGAGAAGTTAAACGGTTAGAAATTTGTAGACCTGCCGCATCATCTTTTGCACTATTAATACGCATACCTGATGATAAACGTTGCATTGAAGTTGCTAAGTCATTGCTAGACTTTGTTAAGTTACGTTGAGCATTTAATGATGAAACATTAGTGTTTACTGAAATAGCCATTTTTAAAACTCCTGATTACTATCGTGTAATGCGTTAATTAGGTTTTAGGTTTAGAACTATCGAATGCATCATCTAGTCCCCGTTCTACAAACCTTAACGGCAGCAAAAGAATTAACTTTAGACTTTTTTTTAATTTTATTTATTTTCTCTTTCAATAAGCTCATTAAAGAGTGCTGGCACAGTACTAGGCTTAACATGAAAGGCATCACAGTGATGCTTCAAATTACTAACGCCATCTATATTTGTCAGATCATAAACATCAAGAAAAGGAATGTTTTTACCATGACAAACTTCAGCTAGTTTCTGATTGAAGTAAGCAATTAGCTGCTTAAACGTTTTTTGTTGTTCCTCTGAAGCTCCAATTAGAACTAAAGGGTGAGGAGCAGGAACACCGTAAACAATAATATTTAGATTATTTTCAATCGATGCTATTTTTAGCAAACGAATATATTTAACTACCATAGCGTCAATAATTTGGTGGTAGTCTTTGTTATATTTATTACAGTAATGAAATATACCTTCATTAATTCGACAATCTATTTCCCCAAACCCAAGAACAGCGCAACTCCCCTTAGGTAAACCATTTAGTAATATATTTAAACTCGCTTTGCACTTATGCTCTGCATCTTGGGTAAAGTGAAATATTTTAGCGCCGGTAATAAAAAGCGACTTTACTGTATGCTGGTTATTTTCATACTCAACAGTCATGCCATTAACAGCAAAACCATGACTCTCTGACAAAAAGTAAATAAAGGGCTGCTCACTCGCTATATATTCCAATTTATTTTGCTGACGATAACCTAGTAACTCTTTAATGAAGGTATGAAAAACTCGATGGTTCTTTAAATTTAAATGGGCTGTTTCAATCATGTGTATTTGCTCGCTTAATACAATGGCTTGCTGACCTTCTTCATCGTTATCAAACAACCAAAATAGAATAGCTTTGCCAATCAATAATTCACACAGTTGAAAATCATCGAGTTGATTACTTACCAAACCAATATCAGCAAACTCTAATGCATCCTGATAACGATGAAGGAACATAAAATTATTAAAAATATGAAAATAAACCCTCGACTGACTTACATCAAGTTCCAATACTTTTAAGTGACATTCAAGAGCTTCTTCAAACTTACCTTGCTCGCCAAGCAACACACCTAAATTCAAATAATATTCAGCTTTTTCTATATCAGCAAAAATAGCCTTACGATAATTTTTCTCAGCTTCAATTTGTTTACCTACCTTTAGCTGAACATTGGCCAAGTTATTATATGCATCAGCATAATTACCATCTATTCCTAGCGCTATTAAATAATGACGTTCAGCAAGCTGCACCTGACCTAAATCATTATACACATTAGCTAAGTTATTAAAGCTTGCGGCATGATTAGGGTTACGTTCGATCATTTTTTTAAATAAAAGTATTGCCGCTTCAAGCTTCTGTTGTCCGTGCAAGGTCAACGCTAATAACTGTTGCGCATCAAAAAGGTTTGGTTTTTTCTCGAGGATTTTTTCCAAAATTGTCGTCGCTGCATCAAAATCTTGTTGCTTGTAAAAAATACTTGCTCGATCGAGCTTTTCTCTAATTCCCATAACTTCCCCCGGCCTTAAACAAAAAAAGAAGGCTAATTACCTAGCCTCCTTTTTATTTAACAAACATATAACTATAGTCGTAAGCCTTAACCACCAATCAAACTAATTGCCGCTTGTGGTATTTGGTTAGCTTGCGCCAAGATTGACGTACCTGCTTGCTGCAGAATTTGGTTTTTGGTCATATTTGCTGTTTCAACAGCAAAATCAGTATCTTGAATACGACTACGAGATGCTGATACATTCTCTTGAATATTTGCTAGGTTACTAATGGTATGGCCAAAACGGTTTTGAATAGCACCTAAGCTAGCTCGTTGTGAATCAATTTGAGACAAGGCACCATCAATAATATCTAATGCGTCTTGTGCACCTTTTGGTGTACCTAAGTTAATAGAGCCAACATCAACTTGCGCTGAAACTTGCGCGGCTGTCGGTTCAATCACGGCGTCTGCACTCACAACTGCAAATGATTCTGTTGAGTTCAACTTGATTGAACCTGAAACCGTTGCTGACGTTGCTGTAGCTAATACAGTAGCACTTGCCGTTGTTCCATCATGCTCAACCGCACGAATAGAAGCGGTTGCGCCAGTTAACGCACCGATAGTGATATCTTTACCACTTTCATCTGTTAACACTAAACCCAAAGAGTCATCAACAGTCGCTGTTATTCCTGTAGCACCAGATTTTTCATTAATCGCTTCCGCTAAAGATGCATAATCCGTAGTACTGCTTGTAGTAGCCGAAATTGCAGAGCCATTTAGTGTAAATGACGTCGCACCTGCGGCACTCAAAGTGTCAATTGACACCACTGTTCTCGCATCAGCTGTTACACCAGTATCGGTGGTTTTTGCATTAATTTTAGCGGCTAACGTATCAGCGCCATCATCTGCGGTAGTGGCAAATGCTGCAGGCTGACCATCTTTACCGGTAATTGTAACAGCAGTAGCTAAGGTTGTTACACCATTGGCACCTGTACCCGTAACAGCGGCACCTAAACCAGTACCTGCAAGTGTTAGCTGATTAGTACCAATATCTGTTGAAGCAATACTACTTAAACTCATTGAAATTGTTTCATTTGAGTTAGCTCCAACTTGGAACGACTTAGTACCAAATGTACCATCTAATAGCTTTTGAGAGCCAAATGACGTTGTATCTGAAATACGAGTTAACTCGGTTTGGAGTGCACTTACTTCTTTTTGTAATGCTTCTCTATCCGCATCAGAATTCGAACCGTTTGCTGACTGTAACGCAAGTTCACGCATACGTTGTAAAATATCAGTAGATGCTTGCATTGCACCTTCAGCAGTTTGCGCCATCGAAATACCGTCATTGGCATTACGCTGTGCAACCGCTAAACCATTAATTTGTGATGTTAAACGGTTTGAAATCTGTAAACCTGCAGCATCATCTTTGGCGCTATTAATACGCATACCTGATGATAAACGCTGCATTGAAGTTGCTAAGCCCTCACCAGACTTTGTTAAGTTACGTTGAGCATTCAATGATGCCGTGTTAGTTACTACTGATAAGGCCATGATAGACTCCTAGTAATTAAAATTATCTTTTACATTGATTACGTTAAAGTAGGCTTAAACCTTTCACTCTGAACGCTGTTTATTTCAGCCCTAATTTCATAATTGCTAAAACTACTTACGCAATGCAGTTGGGCTTCACTGGCCTTAACAGCCATTATTTACACGATATACATGTTTAATGTTTACCGTCATTTTTATGTCCTAATATCTTTAAGCATAATTAATGCCAAAAACAGAAAACAAGAAAACACTTATCGAATATAATTAAAAAGAGATAAGCTTTGCACTTGTGTAAAAGACTGCTGCGCTGCTTGTAGCGCTATTTTAGATTGTTCAAATGTCGATATCGCTTTAGCAAAATCTAAGTCTTCAATTGATGAACGGCCAGAAGATAAATACAACTCAGTATCTAAATGGTTACTTTTTTGTCGATCAATGACTTGTAAGTTAATACCAGACTGAGCACGGCGAGATGTTAAATGGTTCATAGCATCATTCAATTGCTCAAGTGTCTGGTTAAAATCAACCTGCACCTGCGGGTCATCACCTCCACTAGTTTTGTTCTCAATCCAATCAATTGCTGATTTTAAGGTATCAAAAACACTGACATTTTCTTCTGGAGTCAATGAGAAATTATCACCCGGCAATGGGTTGCCGCTCAATTTAACCTCAATTCCATTAAAGGCAATGGGTTGCCCAGGTACATAACCTGTTACACTCGTAACGTTACCAGCACCGTCGGTAATAGTAAGATCGGTTTCGCTAGTAAAGTTAAAGGTAAAGTCTGGTGGATTAACAGTTCGGTTATAAACACTCGGATCGGCTATAACAGCGTTTTCGACACCAATACCTGAAGTATTAATATTATAAGTAGGAGAAAAATCTCCAAGAGCATTAGGTACTTTTTGAAAAACTTGCTCACCACTCTGATTGGTCGCGATAGATACGTTTTTAGCTATTTGTAGCTCTCTAACTCCGTTGTCACCACGATAATTAACCGTGTTATCAGTTTGTAAAACAAATGGTGCATCATCAATTTGAAAACCAGCAAAAACATAGCCACCAGTTTCATCTTGACTATTGGCAATGTCGAGTATCTGCTGTAGGCTTTGACTCGCTTGTTGTGCTATTGAGGCAAGGTCATCATCGGAACGTACACCACTATTGGCTTGTAGCATTAGATCTTTCAACTCATTCATAATGCCTTCAGCATTGGCCAACGAGGTATCAATTAAGCTATTATGATTCTCTGCTTGAGTAATATTACGTTGATATTTCTCAATATTAGCAAGATCGTTCTTGTAACCAGCCAATGTGCTATAAGCAACGGCATCATCTTTTGCGGTAATAACACGTTTACCACTCGAAATATAATTTACCTGCTCATTGACACCAGCCTGCTGGTTAGACATTTGTAAGCCATTTTGAATATAAAACTGTGCAGTTGAAACACGCATATTAAGTCCTATCTAGCCACTGATAACAAAGTATCGAAAATAGTATTAGCCACTGAAATTATTTGTGACGACGCTTGGTACGCTTGTTGATATTTCAACATATTTGCAGCTTCTTCATCTAGATTCACACCTGACTTTGATTGATTGCGATTAAACGCTTGAGTAAACAACGCTTGCGCCGTATCCGCAACAACCTCAGCGGAACTAGCATTCGAGCCCACTTCAGCTGTAGCGTTGGCTAATGCTTGACTAAATGTTTGCTTACCACCGCCAAGAATTTGCTGTTCTTGCGTTGATGCCATAAATGTTGCGTTGGTGCCATTACCAGAGCCAAAAGCATCTGAAATAGTAAATTTCTCACGAGCTAAAGCACCTTGACCTGTTGGCAAACCACCAATTTCAATTTGAAACGCTGCAGTACCAGATGGTGGCATATCAATAACTGCTGATGCACCTGCGGCAAAACTACCGCTAGCTAATGTTGCTGCTGGCGGAGGATTCGCTGCGTCATAAACTCGGTAATCAAACGTACCCGGTGTTAATGGATTTTCATAAACATCAACGGTTAAGTTAGCGTTAGTGCCGTCTGTAAAAGATCTAGCGACTTCAGGGTCAGTAACGTTGAGAATACTTACAGAGCCATTACTAATGTTATTATCGTCGGCCGACACTCCAACAGCTGAACTTGCCGCAATACCTTTTGGATCAGTAAGCGTAACCTGCATTAGTGATGCGCTATTTTCTGTTGGACGAATTTTAAATGTATCGTCCGTAGCTGGTGCACCAGAATTTACGGTAAAGTCAAAACCAAAGCCTGTTGAATAAACGCCACTTCCAGGTGATGACTCTACTAAAGTAGTTTCTGTACCATCAAGCTCATTGATCATGATGTAATCTGTACCATCATATTTTATTGAGAACTCATTTGTTGGTACTAATGAAACATCTGTTATTGTTACGCCAGCCTGAACCGTGCCTGCGTTTTTTGATGACGGTAGCACACGGGAATTTTCTAGTGCCGACGTATTAATATCAGTAAAAATGTCTAAGCCTTGCTTACCATTTAAATCAAGCCCTTGTGACTGTGCTTGATTTAAGGTGTCTGAAACAGCCATTGATAAACGATTTAATTCACTACGTGCTTTTGTTACATGCTCGTCACGATATTCAAACTTGGCCGCCAACGCACCGCCTATTTTCGAGCCACTTAAGGCCACGGAGCTATTGGGGCCAATTAACTTTAATTGAGTTTGTTTTGAGTCAGGATCACCTGCTACCACACCAACCGTTAATGGTGTAATGCCGGCAACTAATGTAGTACCACTACCAATCATTACCGTCATAACGCCATTGGCATCTTGCACGGTATTTACCGAGGTATATTCGCCTAGTTCGGTAATAAGTTGATCGCGTTTATCAAGCAGATCATTCGGTTGCCCTGCTTGTGTTAAATCTCTGTTTTGTAAGATTTGTTCATTCATCTTTGCCAGTTCAAGCGAGATTTGCGAAATTTTATTGGCTATTTGTTCTATCTCACTGTTGGTGGATTTTTCAAGTTGGTCTAAGTTATCGTTTAAATTATTAAAATCATTGGCTAAAACGCTGGCTTGGCTCAACGCAATATTACGCAAGCCTATATCACTTGGATTATCAGCTATGCCGTTTACTGCTTGATAGAATCGATCAATAGAGCCACCAATCGCTTCACTTGACGTTGACATTACTTGGTTAAGTTGATTGAGGTCTAGACTGATGGAACTAGCATTTCCCAAACTGCTTTGATTGGTTAACTGCTCTTTATAGGAGAATTGATCATAGATACGTGTAATGTCTTGAACATAAGTACCTGAGCCAATAAAGTTGCCACCATTAAAATTTCCTACGGCAGCATTTTGTTCAGCACGTTGACGGGTATAACCTTCGGTATTGACGTTAGCAATGTTATGCCCTGTAGTCCCTAACTGTTGTTGCGCGGATAATAAACCGCTAACACCAGTTTGATACAGATTAATCGACATGACCTAAACTCCTACAGTAACCCCCAATTTCAACAGTGAAATTATCGGTAAACTTATTTATTTAATAAGCTCGTTACAGTCCGAAGAGTTGCCATTATCTTTTTGGCATAATCAGGGTCGGTTGCGTAACCAGCACCTTGTATACCATGCAGAAATTGTTCCACATTTTCTGCTTTTTCTAATGCACCTTGATAACGCTCACTGCCGGTGAGTAAATTAAGGTAGTCATTAACACTTTCGCCAATAGTTTCGTAGACCCTAAATGGCTCACGCTTCTTCACCATAGCGCCATTTTCAAATTCTAAAGTTTCTTTATGTGTTTTATCGCCAGCCCAACGGCTGTCGGCTTTAATGTTAAATAAGTTATTAGAACTTTCACCAGAATCAGTTTTGATAATTTTCTGTCCCCAACCTGTTTCTAGTGCTGCTTGCGCTATAACCACTTCAAATGGCACTTTTATTTTTTCTTGCACGCGTTTGGCATCTGCCGTTAGCGCACTAACAAAATCTTTAGGCTGCTCAAAGGTCGGGCTTTGTAATAAGCTTGCCATCTGGGCTGCTGCAGAGCCATTTGTTTGACGATCTTTCTCAGGATCTTGTTTTGCTGTCGGATCATTGACTAGATTTCGATTCGTTAATAAAGCTGATTGAGTAATTCGCACGCTACCACGGCTATCAAGATTCCCGTCTGAGCGCAAAATAGTGTGAGGTTTAAAGTTATCATCACCACCCAATTGGCGAACAATTAATTCAGAAAGGCCAAGCGAGCCATTATTGGACATTTCAAGCGACATTTGTTGATCATGCATATCACGATAGAATTTAGTCGATTCCGAATTAAAAGGGCTATCTGATGCCAAAACATCTTGCGCTTTTCGCATGCTCTTCATCAACATTTGCATAAAAATTGACTCGAATTGCTTAGCAGCTTGATCTAGCGCCGCTTCTTTACTGGCTTTATCACCTGATTTAGCGTCTTGGCGAATTGAGTTTAAGCCATTAACATCTAAAAAGTTTTGTGCATCAGCAATACGTGTTGTCATAATTTAGCCATACCTTAATCATTAAATAATGATCAAATTTCCTCGTAACGCGCCAGCTTGATCTAATGCTTCTAAAATAGCCATTACATCGCCAGGGCCAGCACCAACTTGGTTAATAGCACGAACTAAAGTATCTAAGGTAATGCCGGGATCAAAAACAAACATTCTTGAGTCATCTTGATTAACGTCGATAATTGATTGATTAGTCGTTACCGTTTCACCTTCAGCAAAAGCATTCGGTTGAGAAACATTTTCTATTTCATTTATCGTCACCGTTATACCGCCGTGGGTAATCGCCGCTGGCAGCAAGCGTACATCGGCGCCAATAACAATAGTGCCCGTTCGGGAGTTAACAATAATTTTTGCTGATGGTGTTCCAGGTTCAAACTCTAAGTTTTCTAATGTTGCTAAAAAGCTAACTCGGTCTGCGGCGTCTCTTGGTGCGGTTACCCTTACTGAAGCGGCATCAACTGCACGCGCAGAGCCTGAAATTAAGTTGTTAATGGTGTCAGATAAACGCTTTGCCGTAGTAAAGTCAGCATTGTGTAGATTAAATGTAATATAGTCGCCAGAGGTAAATGGTGAAAGTACTTCACGTTCAACCATAGCACCATTAGCAATTCGTCCAACAGTAGGTGTATTTACAATCACCTTCGAGCCATCTAACCCTTCAGCGCCTAAGCCACCGACGACTAAACTCCCCTGAGCGACTGCATATGCATTGCCATCAAGCCCCATTAAAATTGTTTGGATTAATGTTCCACCGCGTAAACTTTGTGCGCTACCCATTGAAGATACAGTGATATCAATTTTTTGCCCTGGCTTTGAAAATGCAGGTAATTCAGCATGTACGGCAACAGCCGCAACATTCTTAATTTTAGGTTTTAAATTGCTTGGCATGGTAATACCAAAGTTACTCAACATAGTTTTAAAACTCTGTTCAGTAAATGGACTTTGCTCACCGGTACCTGGTAAACCGACAACTAAACCGTAACCGATTAATTGGTTACTGCGAACACCGGCAACATCGGCTAAATCTTTTATTCTTTGGGCATTAGCTTGGGTAGTAAGTACCAGCAAGCTAATGAATAGCATATTAGATAATATTTTTTTCATCATATTTCCCTCTAAAGAGGCCACCATGAACTGCTGAAAAACGACGATAACCAACCTTGCTCTTGTACATCGGCAAAAGTACCTGTACCAGCATATTGAATACGAGCATTAGCGACTTTGCTCGAAGTAACAGTGTTATTTGAATTGATATCTTGCGGACGAATGACACCAGTTAAGCGAATATATTCATCACCATTATTTAGTGACATCCACTTTTCACCGCGGATCATTAAATTACCATTGGGTAAAACTCTTAAAACATGCACAGAAATATTACCTGACAAGCTATTACCTTGGTTTGCTTTTGAGTCACCTTTAAAGTCAGACTCTTGGTCATAACCAAATTGAATGGCTTTATCTTTAAAGTTCACAGGAACGCCACCAAAACCAGTAATTGGACTAAGCGTAGCGCTGTTTTCTTTTTTCATTTCCGTTTTAGCATTTTTCTGGGCTTGCGTACTTTCACTCAAAATAACCGAAATAATATCGCCAACACGGTGGGCTTTAGAATCAGAATAAATATTATTAACGTAATTCAATTTAAAAAGTGAACCTGTAGGCACTAATGGCTCATCTTCCATTTCAGGTAAAATGGGTGCAAAGTCAGGATCATCAGGTAGCGTTTTCGCTTGATCGATGCTGGCACAGCCGCTAGCGAATAGCGCAACAATGCTTATAGTCAACAGTGCCGATTTCAATGATGTTGGTTTAGCGTTCATATTGCCCCCTAAAAACTATAACTGCTGATTAATGTAGCTAAGCATTTCATCAACTGCAGAAATAACTTTTGAGTTCATTTCATATACACGCTGACTTTCTATTAAGTTAACTAACTCTTCAGTAGTATTTACGTTGGAGGTTTCTAACGCGCCCTGCACAATCATGCCGTAACCTTCTAAACCTGGTACACCCTCTTGTGGTGTGCCACTAACCGCGGTTTCAACATATAAGTTTTGTCCAATTGGTTCTAACCCTGTTGGGTTAACAAAATTTACCGTGTTAATTTGACCGACTACAGCAGGCTCAGCTTGCCCTTGTAACGTCACAGAGACTTCACCGTCTTGTGAAACAATAATACTTAAAGCGTCCTCTGGTACGGTAACTTGTGGCTGTAATAAATAACCAGCACCTGGGGTTACTATGTTGCCTTCATCGTCCATAGTAAATTGACCATTGCGAGAATAAGCCGAAGAACCATCAGGCATTAAAATTTCAAACATGCCCTCACCTTGAATCATTAAATCCAATGCATTATCGGTATTTAACATATCGCCTTGAGTGTGAATTTTTTGAGTTGCGACAACCTTAGTACCAGCGCCCAACATTAAACCAGACGGCATTTCAGTATCTTGTGCTGAACGACCACCCGGTTGATTGATATTTTGATAAAGTAAATCTTCAAATACTGCACGGCTTTTCTTAAAGCCAATGGTACTGGCATTCGCCAGATTATTAGAAATAACCGCAATTTCTTTTGTTTGCGCGTCTAAGCCTGTTTTACTGATCCATAATGCTGGGTTCATACATCACCTCGAGATAATTTATTTAAAATGCGCGTAATAATGAAGAAGCGCTTGAGTCAACTTCTTCTGCGGTTTTCATCATTTTTAACTGCATTTCAAACTGACGTTGCAGTGCGATCATGTCGGTCATTTCACTGATAGGGTTGACGTTACTTGACTCTATTGCGCCACTGCCCACTTTTACCGTGACATCAGCCGGTTCATTATTGCCATCTTTACGACGAAATAAGCCGTCATTGCCTTTTTCTAAAAATCGGTTATCAGGATTAACAAGTTTCATCCGTCCTACTTCTTCTTGAGCTGAACTAGGAGCCCCTTCAGGCTGAACCATAATAGTTCCGTCAGCAGAAATATCGATGCTATTAACTGGTAACGGCAAGAAGATTGGTCCGGTTTCACCAATAACTAAGTCACCGCTTGACGTTTCTAAAGCACCATTTTCATTTAATTTTAATTGACCGTTGCGAGTATAAGCTTCACTGCCATCTTTAGTTTGAACGGCTAACCAGCCTTGCCCTTGAATAGCGATGTCAAGATCACGCTCAGTAGCAAGTAGTGCACCACTGTCAAAGTTTTGGCCTGCCCTTTCGGTCATAGAAAATACACGAGTTGGCAAACCTTCACCAAAAGCTTGCATTGATCTAGCGTTAGCCAAATCGGCTTTAAAGCCAGTAGTTTTAGCATTTGCGAGATTATTGGCCGTTACTGATAAGGCATGCATGTTTTGCTTTGCACCACTCATGGCGATATACAGCATCTTATCCATAATCTATTCCACTCAATATAATTTCAATTAATGGAGATAATGCAATTAAAATGCCAATAGACAGTAATTTTTTTCAGGAGAGGTTTAGAAAATTCGAGAATGAAGAAATATAAAAAAGCCAAGTAACATATAATGATTACTTGGCTTTTATTACGTTGATTTAAATTAAAAATTAACGAATTTGCAGTATGGTTTGATTTAATTGGTTATCAACTTCTAATGCTCTTGAGTTAGCTTGGAAGTTTCGTTGCGCTGAAATTAAGTCGATCAATTCTGATGTCAAATTAACATTAGATTGCTCTAGGGCAGATGAATTTATCGTACCAAATGTTCCTGATCCCCCTTCACCAGCTAATGCTTCACCTGAGGTTATGCTTTCTTTCCAACTAGTTCCACCCACTTGGGTTAAACCTTGTTCGTTGGCAAAGTTTACCATCGCAATTCGAGACAATGGTTCTGACGTACCATTACTATAAGTTGCTCGCACTAAACCATCGATACCAATATCGATACCGGTTAATCGGCCTACTGCTAAGCCATCTTGTTGTAATGATGTAACTTCAAAGTTAGACGCAAATTGTGTCGGTTCATTTGGGTTTGGCGCTAAAGGATCTAAATTAAAATCTATTTGAACCGTTTGCGTAGGATCTGCACCATTAGGTAAATGGTCAGTAAATGCTACGGTTCTAATACCACCGTTACCCGGTGAAGGTGACTGGCTGATAAAGTCACCTGAAGAATTATAAGTTAATCTCGCACCTTTAACTCCACCAGGTGCTAGACCGCCACTAACAGTACCACCTTCTGGCGTGGTTGCAGCGATTGCATTTGCAAGTGCTGTTTTCGCTGAATTGAGCGTCACTAAGTCTGCAGCGGTTGGCGATGCGATGGCATCATATGTTGCTTGTGCTGCCGTAGCCGCTGCAGTTTCTGTCACCACTAAGGCCTCTGCTGCAGCTTGTACAACAGGATCCTCTGCTAAATCTATTACCTTGCCATCGACTGCCGCAAACATCATCCACTGATTAGGTGCAGTTGCCGGATTATCTTTGACAAAATAGTAAGTCATAATATGACTATCACCTAAAGAATCGAAAATAGTGATCGAGGTAGAATGGTTAAAAGTTAATGGATCTTCTGGATCAAAATTATCTGGCGCAGTAGAAATATATGAATCGCCAGCTGGCAGGTTCATACGAATATCTACTTCTGAAGATTGCTGAGGCGCACCAGATGCGGTTGGAATTCGAATAGGCTCTGCGGTACTTAGACTTACTGAAGCTGACGTTCCATCAGGGTTAACCGGGAAACCTAATAAGTGACCGCCACCAGAATTAACAATGAAGTTATCTTGGTTTAATTTAAATTGACCAGCACGCGTATAAGACGTTTCTGAACTGCCTATTTCCGGTACCGTCGCAAAAAAACCATTACCAGTAATCGCTAAATCCAACGCATTGTTGGTAAATTGAATACTACCTTGGGAAAACTGTTGAGCAACGTCTGCCGTCAAAGCACCGTCACCTACTTTAGTTTTACCTGACGATAATAGCGAAGCTGCGTAAACATCAACGAATTCTGCACGAGACTCTTTAAAGCCTGTAGTGTTTACATTTGCAATGTTGTTGGATGTAACATCCAAGTCTTTTTGAGCAGCGTTTAGACCGCTTAATGCGATATTAAATGACATAAATTCACCTCGTAAAAAATTCTGTTAATTTAACCTTGTGTTACTTCAACAACATCCGATAGTTTCATCGAGCTGCCACCATTAAGATTCAATAATATATTTCCGCCAGACCCTGCCAATGTGACACTGTCAACTTTTCGGTAAGTCATGGCTTGTAATTCATTTGCTTCACCGTCAACTAGTCCGGCAACGCGAAAACGATACGCCCCTTCAGGTGCAGGCTCACCATCAGAACCGTTGCCGTCCCAAGTAAAGGTGAAGTCACCGGCTTTAACACTACCAACTGGCACTGTTTGGATAATTTCACCAGCAACATTCTCAACGTAAATATTAACGTTTGATGCTGGTTTGTCGGTAATGAGTTTACCTTTAACTTCTTCACCTTCTTCCATGCCAAAAACATTATCATCAACCAACACACTACGACCGACTAATGATGATGCTTGCAATGCTTGGCTAGACGACATAGAAGCCGCAAAGCTAGTAAATTGGTCATTAAGATTTGAGACACCATCTGTTGTTGAGAATGCCGTCATCTGAGAGATCATTTCATTATTTTCAACTGGTTTAGTTGGGTCTTGATGCGAAAGCTCTTGCGTCAATAAAGCAAAGAAATCTGCCTGCGTTAACATGCCGCGGTTTTCGTCCGCTTCAGGCGTTGTCGTTTCTTGCTGCCAACGAATATTGTCTAATGGATTTGAACCCGATACTGTGTCCATTTTAAATTCCTATATTAAACTAGCTTTTACCCAGTGTTAGCGTCTTATTCAGCATGTTCTTTGCTGACTCGGCTAATTGCACGTTGGTTTGATATGAGCGCGAAGCTGATATCATATTGGTCATTTCTTCAATAACGTTAACATTAGGTTTGTAAATGTAACCTTCACCATCAGCCATTGGATGATCTGGTGCATATTCAACGTTTAGTGGTTTATTACTTTCTACAACACCGAGTACTTGCACACCAACGGACTCTTTTTGTCCTGCGGCAGCTTTTTGCATCTCTGCGGCAAAAACTGGGTGGCGGGCACGGTACGTGTCGTCAACACTACTACTGACACTATCAGCGTTAGCAATGTTACTTGCCGTCGTGTTCAAACGTACTGATTGTGCACTCATGCCAGAGCCTGAAATAGAAAAGACGTTAAATAAGCTCATAATCACTACCCTCCGTTAATTGCTTTTTTCAAGCCTTTGATACGGCCATCAAGAAATTGTAGACTTGCTTGATACTCCATAGAGTTTTCTAGATACAAGTTTCGTTCCACTTGTACATCTACAGTATTTCCGTCACCGGTATCAGCTTGGTTAGGTACGCGATAACCAACGCCATTATTGAGTTCCATGCGAACATCAAAATGTTTTTCATTGGTGCGAGTCATACCTGTTTGCTGTTTGGAGGCAGCCTGAGCTAATGCAGATTTAAAATCCATGCCTTTTGCTTTGTAGCCAGGTGTATCAGCATTAGCAATATTGCCAGCAATGATTTCAGCACGTTGAGCACGCACTTGTAATCCTTGCGGATGTATACCAAATGCTTTTTCAAAAGTAATAGCCATAAAAATACCTCCAAATGAATGCAGGTACTCATACAATATTTATGCCAGAGATAATTTGACGGGTTATTTCTTTTGGTAAACGATACCAGGATTGCAGCGGATCATATTAAAATCTTGGCTAATACCAGACAAAGATTCAGATGCACCGAGAAACAAATAGCGGTCTTTGTTTAAGGTATTATGAATTTGAGAAATGATTTGTGCTTTTAGCTCAGGAGAGAAGTAAATCAAGACATTACGACAAAAAACCAAGTCAAATCGTCCCATTAAACTATAGCTATTAAGTAAGTTTAATTGCCGAAAACTGACCATCTTTTTAATGTTATCTTTCACTTTTAACATGCCATTATCACCAGCCTCAAAAAATTGGCGTTTGCGTTCTAAAGATAAACCCCGTGATAACGATAAACTATCGTAGTGTGCATATTTACAATGCTCGAGCATGGTATTAGAAATATCAGTGCCAATAATTTGAACACCACCCGGAAATGCCCCCGGATTACTTTGCTGAAACTCATGAATAGCCATTGCTATCGAATAAGGCTCTTGCCCCGAAGAGCTCGCTGCAGACCATATTTTTAATGGCGTACGTTGCCCTTTAAATTCAGGCAATAGTTTTTTCTTTAACAGCTCAAACGGATATTCATCTCGAAACCATAATGTTTCGTTGGTGGTCATGGCATCAATAACAGCGGCTCTTAATTGCCGCTTGAGCGGATTTAATGTTTGCGACACTAAGTCAGACAGTGACGCAACATCAAACTTTGCCATTAAAGGTGCTAAGCGACTTTTAACCAAGTATTGCTTACTCTCGCCCAAGACAATACCGCATTGCTGTTCTAGAAATGTTCTAAACTGGAGATAACTTTTATCATCGAGTTGTTTAGTTGTCACTAGTAATAATCCGCCTAAATGTTAATAGTTATAAGAGTATTAAGACACTTCATCATGCTTTAACCACTTCTTCACAGCAGTTGCCAGCTCATCAGGATGAAATTTTGGAATAAAGTCTTCGGCCCCCACTTTCTCTACCATAGCATTATTGAATACACCACTGAGTGATGTATGAAGAATGACAGGTATATCTCTCATTCGTTCATTTTGTTTAATTTCTGCCGTTAGGGTGTAACCATCCATTTCTGGCATTTCAATATCCGAAATCAATAAGGCTACCTTTTCAGTAATTGAATTTTCACAACCTTCGGTAATCGCTTTGAGTTGATCAAGTGCATCTTGACCATTTTTTGCCAACAGCATAGTCAAGCCAAGCGGTTCAAGTGCTCTTTTTACTTGATTACGTGCTACGGTTGAATCATCCGCGATCATAATAACGCGATCACCAATGTCGTCACCAACAGTTTCATCAGCAACCCCTTCACTAAGCTCTGTTGAGATAGGGCTAATTTCATTGAGAATTTTTTCAACATCAAGAATAGAAACCATTTCATTGTCGATTTCAGTTACCGCAGTCAAGTAGCTTGATTTACCCGTACCTTCTGGCGGCGGCATAACATCTTTCCAGCTTAAGGTAACAATACGTTCAACACCAGCAACAAGGAAGCCCTGCACACTACGGTTATATTCTGCAATGATAACGAAGCTGTCTGCCGTTTGTACTATTTCAGGGCCACCAGTGGCTTTACTTAAATCAATAACAGAAATAGTTTGGCCACGAATGTGGGCAATGCCTTTAACATACTTATCTTGTTTTGGTAATGTCGTTAACCTTGGACATGGCATAACTTCGCGCACTTTGAAAACATTGATGCCAAAGCGTTGTCGACCAATTAGCTTAAACAACAATAACTCTAGTCGGTTTTGACCCACCAATTGTGTGCGTTGATTTACTGAATCTAATATACCTGCCATAAAAACCTCGTAGGAGTGCCAATGAAAATATTACAAAGGCATAATTCTTGATAGTATTAACCTTTAGATATTATTCACACAAAAGCGTAATTTTTTTGACGCCATTCGTGTTAAATTATATTTACTAAAGCATAGACGAGTATTCTCATTTCCCTAACAGCCAGATCAAAAAATTATGAGTAAATTAAAGATATTAGTAAAAATCATCCTCACTTACTTGGTAATAGTACATACAAGTAGTGCCATGGTTTTTGATCGTGATTATTTAAACAAATTCATTAAATCCTATGTGAAAGAGCATGTGGCGGTGCCAACACAAGGAAAGCTACTAGTAGAAGTGTCGAAAATTGATCCGAGGATCTCATTACAAGCTTGTCTATCTTCTTTAACGGCAAATATACCTGAAAAACATAATGGTAGGAATGTAAATGTTAAAATTGTTTGTGCTGATGACAAACCATGGCATTTATATGTACCCGTAAAAATTCAAACCATAGTGCCAACATTAGTCACCAGTATGCGTATCACTAAAGGCACGCTACTTGATAATTCAAATATGGAAGTAGTATTTAAAGACAGCGCGCAAATTAGAGGTACAATACTTAGTGAACCAAAAGCTGTCATTGGAGCTCGTTCAAAAAGAAACTTATCAAAAGGCAGCGCCATTACTAATAAAAACACCTGTTTTGTTTGTAAAGGTCAGCCGGTAACTATCATCGCGAAGTCAGTGGGGTTTGAAATAAAATCTGCCGGTACCGCCTTAAGAGATGGTAGTTTAGGTGAGGTTATTTCGGTAAAAAATGATAAGTCTGGACGTATTATTCGTGGTCAAGTTAGCGCTATTAACCAAGTAGTAATTAATTTATAATAATTACTTAAGTTTTCTATTGTTTTGCCGATAAAAGGTTAGAAACCAATTTCTGTTGTAAGTAGGATTTAATTATGGCGATAAATATCAATAACTTGAATAATACCAATCAAGTAAAGCAAAACCTTGAACAACAAGTACAGACGAAACAACATGTCAGTGCAAATACAAATGCATCACAACAAGCTAAGCTAGCGACTCGTGATTCAGTATCAATTACTCCACAGGCAAAGCAATTGAATGAGTTACAAAAAAAAGCGGCTGATTCTCCCGTGGTTAATCAAAAGAAAATAGCTGAACTAAAAAGTGCTATCGCATCTGGTGATTATAAAATCAATCCAGAAAAACTTGCTGCAAGTATTGCTAACTTTGAATTCGATCTTGGCTAACTTCTAGCTTCAATGGAGTAAAAAAGTGTCTGACAAAATAATGCCGCAACAATTGGTTTCTCAACAATTATCGCAATTGACGCAATTAGAGGCGTTATTGACTGCAGAAAAAGATATTCTTCAACAGCAAAATCCAGACGCTTTAATTCAAATTACTGCAGAAAAAAACAACTTGTTAATCGCTATTCAAGAAGTTGACAACGCCATTGGTCAAAGTTTTGAATTTAAGCAAGAAAAGTTAGCAGGTAAGTTCAGCAATGAACTTTCCGACATTCAAAACATTTTGGAACACTGTAAAAAACTAAATCAAACCAATGGACTGATAATTCATCAATCACAATTGTCCGTTGAACGTATGAAAACGTCATTATTAATGAGTCATAATAAATCATCAATGACATACGATAGTAAAGGCAAAACATCGGGCGGGTTGAGTAGTTTAGGTATTAAGGCCTAAGTTAGTTATAAGCAGGTATTCATTTGGTGAGTTATCTTTCATTCCGAATATACATGTTCTTATACATCGAAGCACCCGCGATATTACCTAAATGGATAAACATAAAAAAACCAGCTATTGCTGGTTTTTTCTTGCCTAATTAATAAAAATTAATAAGCTTAGTAATAGGAAATATTTTTTATTTCTTGTCTATTCGACGACGCAGTATATATCTCATATACATCTTTAAAGTCCAGGCTTAACTCGGTGGTGTATGTGTCGCCAACAGGGTAGCTTTTTACGACTTTTGCGCCACGAATTATACCCTGTACAGATGTTTTTAACTTTTGATTATCCACAATCAAATTAGACATCGTTGTTTTACCATCAATAGTTTGACCATAAACTTGTTCTGCTAACTCAGCATAAGCGGCAATTTTTGAGGCGCTGATAGCCATCAACATACGCTGGGTTTTGTTTTTTGATTTTTGTAAGCTAATGGGAGCTTGCCCTATTGCACTCAATACAGGGAAACTTTTAGGCTTAACCGTTTGCCATTCAACATGCTTATCATAAAAGGATGAACATGCAGATAGCAGCATTAGACCAATAACAAGAACGGTGCGTTTTAGTAAAGTATTCATATCAAACCTTTATCATTCTACTCGCTGATAACTACTGCTTAATTGCAATAGCGCGATCATCTTCGTTTAACATAGCGCTATCACGAATAATCATGCCGTCTTTCATTTTTACATTTTCATTCCGGTTATAGTCATCACCAACTACCCAAGAAGGAATAAAAGATTGCGCAGTAGCCACCACAACTCGAGACTGCATACCAATCATTCGTGCATTCACTATAATGCCTTCTTCTTGCTGCATCATGGTGCCGGTTACAACATAGTCAATTATCTGGCGTTCAGGTAACTCTTTCCAGTCTCGACTAAAAACATAGTCGCCATCAGCAGTGACTCGAATATGACCTGTGGTTTTAAAATCAATAACAACTAAACCATGGCGCTGCATTTCGTGAACAAAGCTTTCAGATAGTTGATTACCTAACCAATTTGTAGACTCCAAGTTCTCTAAGTCTACAAATGAAGCAATAGCGATAGGTGTTTTAGGGTTGACGAAGGAGCTGCTTTCTAGCATCTGATAAGCAAGTCCTTTCACCACATCATTTATCGCATGTTTAGGAAGCTTAAAACTGTCAATTTCTTGCTTATCGCCATATGAAGAGCGATAAAAGTCGTCATTGGATCCCATAGAACACGACATAAGCGCCGGTATAAGTATTGCTATAAGCCAATTCTTCATTGAGCTCTCCTCAATTAATACATAAATTTATAATGATAATAGTGCTGATATCAAAGCACGATTCGCGCCAATATTTCTTACATAATAAATAGGCATAGAACATGCATATTCCAAACAAGAAATTGACTCCCTTTAGAAATGAGATATTTATGCGCTTAACATTATTACGCCCAAGTTTATGTAGCTTTTATAAGCTAGGTTTTAGCACATTAAAACCAAATATATTAAAACTTAGCTTAATAGTATTGAGTTTAACTACTTATAGTAACGCTAGTGTTGCCCAGTGGTATGAATCACAAGGTATAGCAACCATAAAGAATGATGACACTAAAACAGCCAAAAATCGTGCTATGCAAAATGCTCTTAAAAAAGCACTGTTAGTGGCAGGTGCTTCTGTTTCAAGCGTGCAACAAGTGGTTAATGGCTTACTTACTCAAGACGAAATTAGTATTCGAGCTAGCGGTAGTGTTAATTCATTCGAACTTGTTAGCGAAAATTACACTAGCAATTTAGTGACTGTCACAATTCGAGCCGACATATTTCCACAAGAAAAGAAATGTTTTGCCGCCGATTACAAAAAATCGATGTTATTAACCCGCAGTAATTTGCTACACCGCGAACAAGCAAGTATTGGCAGTATTTATCAAATAGATAAAACCTTAGTTAAACAACTTGCCAATAAAATACAAATGAATGGCATTTACCTTGATACTAAATTAGCACTACAAACCAGAACCGAGTTCTCTCGATTAAACCAAACACTGGCAATGGAAAAGCTTAAGAGTTTAACCATGTCGTTAGCAAGCATGACCGACAGTCAATATGTACTTTTTTCCGAAATTCAAGATATTTCTATGGCAAACGATGAAAACAATTCATGGCAGTTTTGGCAAGACAACGTTTATCAACGTCAGTTTAATATTGCCCTTTATATACATGATGGCAGCACGGGTGAAAGAATTTTAGATAAACAATATCAAAGCTCAGCACCATGGCAGTTTAATCAACGTCAACAGATTGATGTTTCAAGCCAAAATTTTTGGCTAAGTGAATACGGTCAGCAAATTAGCCAAACTTTAGATAGCATGGTGACAGATATTGACGAAAATATGATGTGTCAGCCAACACAAGGTAGAATTGTGCAAGTTGCAGGTAACAATATTACTTTTAATTTAGGCAAAAGACATGGCGTAAAAGTTGGTGACGAATTTTCTCTATTACACGCCAATCACTTTGTTAGTGACGACCATAAATCTTATTCAGGTTTTAATGTGAGCCCATATAAAGTTGTTGTTAATGAAGTAACTAACGACAGCGCCAAAGCAACAACTACTGAGCAACATATTATGGATAATGTTCAAATTAATGACTTGGCTGTACGTTATTAAATAACCTCAACTCCACCCTCAAAAATAAATACTCAAAATAACTTGTCGGTTATTATTTAATTAACCTATCGACAAGTTAATAATTAAAATCGTTTAACTGTTGATTATTTTGTGCTTTTTTATAAAATGACGAGATTCACAAAAGTAAAAACTTGTTAAGTCCTCATAGTTTAACTGGATAAAACTGCGGCCTCCTAAGCTGCTGCTCCAGGTTCGAGTCCTGGTGGGGACGCCAACAAGTTATCAATAATTTTAATTAACAGCTTTTACCTTATTTAAAAACCTTTCATAATTTACATTCAGCTATATTTGAAATACAGGATATAAAGGTATAAAGCTATAGGCGTAAAAAAACCCCGCTATTGCGAGGCTTGTCTTTATAAATAAACTTAGTTGATAAGTTCATCACTTGTTTGTTCTATTTTAACGTCCTTGTCATCCGCAGCTGTGCTGTTACTCAACATCGCTGATACGGCTAATATTACTACAGCGAAGATCACGGTTGTCAGCTTAATTCCACTTGACGACGACCTGTTCATTACTTAATCCTGTTTCAGGTTATATCTTTTTATTGTTATTTGTACATACAACCAAGCTACAATATAGCAAGTTTATTTCTATTACAACTATTCAATCGCTGATTTTTTAACCTTTTATTAATTTTCTGCTGACACAATTAAGTACCGTATTTTTCTTACAGCTCAATACAAAGCGCTTAAATATATCTAAGAGAAAAATAATCAAAGAAATATGACAATAAAATTTGCAGTGATGGTGACTCTAAGCGAAAATAAGCGCAATTTTTATCCTATCAAATTTTACATAAATTGGAGCAATTATGCCGTCGCGTCAACAACTGGCCAATGCAATACGAGTTTTAAGCATGGATGCCGTGCAAAAAGCTAAATCAGGACACCCTGGAGCCCCAATGGGCATGGCAGATATCGCTGAAGTATTATGGCGTGATTTCTTAAAGCATAACCCAGCAGATCCAAATTGGGCTGACCGCGATCGTTTTATTTTATCTAACGGCCACGGCTCAATGTTAATCTATTCATTGTTGCACTTAACTGGTTATGATTTACCAATTAATGAATTGAAGAACTTCCGTCAGTTACATTCAAAAACTCCAGGTCACCCAGAATACGGTTATACACCGGGTGTTGAAACAACAACAGGCCCATTAGGCGCTGGTGTTTCAAATGCTGTAGGTATGGCGATTGCTGAAAAAACTTTAGCGGCACAATTTAACCGTGAAGGTCATAACATTGTTGACCACAACACTTATGTATTTTTAGGTGACGGCTGTTTAATGGAAGGTATTTCACATGAAGCCTGTTCTTTAGCCGGTACGTTAGGTTTAGGAAAGTTAGTTGCATTTTGGGATGACAACGGCATTTCAATTGATGGTGAAGTTGAAGGTTGGTTTACTGACAACACCCCTGCTCGTTTTGAAGCTTATGGTTGGCATGTCGTTAGTGTTGACGGCCATAACCCTGAAGCTATCGCTGCCGCAATAGTTGAAGCCAAGTCTATAACTGACAAACCTTCAATGATTTGCTGTAAAACCATCATTGGTTTTGGTTCACCTAATAAGGAAGGCACGCATGATTGTCACGGTGCTCCATTAGGCGATGAAGAAATTGCTGCGACACGTGAAAAATTGAATTGGTCACACGCTCCTTTTGAAATTCCAAGCGATGTTTATGCTGATTGGGATCAGAAAGAAAAAGGTGGCGCAGAGCAGTCTAGCTGGAATGAAAAATTTGCAGCTTATCAAGCAGCCCACCCTGAATTAGCGGCTGAATATGAACGTCGTGTTATTAAAGGTGATTTACCAGCAGAGTTTGAAGAAAAAGCAAACGCCTACATTTTAGAGTGTCAGGAAAAAGCGGAGAATGTTGCTTCTCGTAAAGCTTCACAAAACACCATTGAAACCTTCGGTAAAATATTACCTGAATTGTTAGGTGGCTCTGCCGATTTAGCTGGTTCTAACTTAACACTTTGGTCAGGTTCAAAAGGTATTCAAGACGACGCAGCCGGTAACTACATCTTCTACGGTGTACGTGAATTTGGTATGAGCGGCATCATGAATGGTATTTCATTACACGGTGGTTTCATCAACTACGGCGCAACTTTCATGATGTTTATGGAATACGCACGTAATGCGGTTCGTATGTCAGCATTAATGGGCATTCAAAACATTTTCGTTTATACCCATGATTCAATTGGTCAAGGTGAAGATGGTCCAACACATCAACCTATCGAGCAATTAACTAACTTACGTACAACACCAAACATGGTGACATGGCGTCCAGCTGATGCTACTGAATCTGCGGTTTCTTGGAAGAATGCTGTTGAACGTCAAAATGCACCTACATCATTAATTTTCTCTCGCCAAGGTTTACCTGCGCTTAGCCGCAGTGCAGCACAAGTTGCTGATATTGCTAAAGGTGGTTACATCTTAAAAGACAGTGTTGGTACACCAGAAGTAATTTTAATCGCTACCGGTTCAGAAGTATCATTAGCATTAAAATCAGCTGATGCATTAGGCGACCATGTTCGTGTTGTTTCTATGCCGTCTACTAACATTTTTGACGCACAAGATGCTGACTACAAAGAATCTGTATTACCTGCCAACGTTACTAAACGTGTTGCTATTGAAGCTGCGCATACTGACTTCTGGTACAAGTATGTAGGATTCGGCGGTAAAGTTGTTGGTATGACAACGTTTGGTGAATCTGCACCAGGTAATGTATTACTTGAATACTTTGGTTTTACTGTTGAAAACGTAGTCAACACAGTAAATAGCTTATAAATCAAAATGATTTAATTAAGTATTAATAATTTGTAGCCAGTTAAGTTTACTTAACTGGCTATTTCATTCACTAGAGATATCAAATGACTATATTTTTAGTGAATGAAATAGCCACATACACCAATAAGATCAAACTATAATGTCAATTAATATAGCAATAAATGGCTTCGGAAGAATCGGGCGTAATGTCGCTCGTGCGCTTTACGAAAATGCCAGAACCAATGATTTTAAGCTAGTTGCTATTAATGAACTTGCTGAACCAGAAGGCATTGCTCATTTACTAAAATATGACTCTACTCATGGTCGCTTCCCTTTCGCTGTTGAACAATGTAATGGTGAACTTTTTATTGCCGGTGACAAAATAGCCTTAAGCCATGAAAGCGAAATATCCGCCCTGCCTTGGCAACAACTTGATGTTGATATTGTTATTGATTGCACAGGTAAATTCGGTAATCAAGAAGACGGCCAATTGCATATTAAGCAAGGGGCAAAAAAAGTATTGTTTTCACACCCTGGTGCTCATGATCTTGATGCCACCATTATTTATGGTATCAATCATCAACAGCTAACCGCAGCAGAAAAAGTGGTTTCTAATGGCTCATGCACAACCAACTGTGTGGTACCGGTAATTCAAGTACTAGATAAAGCCTTTGGCGTTGAAAGTGGCGCTATTACCACAATTCACTCTTCCATGCATGATCAACAAGTTATTGACGCTTATCACCCAGACTTACGACGCTCGCGTGCAGCAAGTCAATCAATAATACCGGTTGATACTAAACTTGCCGCAGGTATAGAAAGAATTTTGCCTAAGTTTGCCGGTCGCTTTGAAGCGATCGCAGTGCGAGTACCCACTATCAACGTAACCGCAATGGATTTAAGCTTAACGCTTTCAAGTGATGTAACCATTAGCGACATAAACCAAGCAATACTTGCTGCGCAAAATAATGGCTTAGCTGGAATTCTTGGTTATACCACCGAGCCTTTAGTCTCTATCGATTTTAATCATGACCCGCATTCTTGCATTGTTGATGGCAACCAAACGCGCGTCAGTCATAAACGTTTAGTAAAATTACTTATTTGGTGTGATAACGAATGGGGTTTTGCTAATCGTATGATCGATACGGCTTATGCTATGGCACAAGCAAACTAAACAAGATTTAACAACAGTCGGCAATATTTCGATAATGTAACTCAATTAAGCAAAATACAAATTTAGTTAAACTTTACCAACAGGAAATAAACATGTCAGTAATTAAAATGACGGATTTAGCACTGGAAAATCAACGTGTATTGATTCGTGAAGATTTAAACGTTCCGGTTAAAGATGGCAAAATATCATCTGATGCTCGCTTAAGAGCCGCTTTACCAACCCTTAAACTCGCCCTAGAAGCTGGTGCAAAAGTGATGGTAATGTCGCACCTAGGTCGCCCTACTGAAGGCGAATATAATGAAGAGTTTTCATTACAACCTGTTGCAGATTACTTAGCAGCGGCTTTAAATGCCCCAGTTAGATTAGTTAGAGATTATCTAGATGGCGTTGACGCTAAAGTTGGTGAATTAGTTATTTTTGAAAACATTCGTTTTAATATTGGCGAAAAGAAAAACGATGAAGCTTTATCGAAAAAGCTAGCGGCCCTTTGTGACATATTCGTTATGGACGCATTTGGCACCGCACATAGAGCTCAAGCAAGTACTCATGGTGTTGCTAAATATGCACCTACAGCCTGTGCTGGCCCTTTACTTGCCGGTGAATTAGCCGCACTTTCAAAAGCACTTGATAAACCAGCCCGCCCATTAGTAGCCATCGTTGGTGGCTCTAAAGTATCAACTAAACTTACTGTTTTAGAATCATTAGCTGGTGTTGTTGACCAACTTGTTGTTGGTGGCGGTATTGCCAACACATTTATAGCCGCTGAAGGTCATAACGTTGGTAAATCATTATTTGAAGCTGACTTAGTTGCAGAGGCGAAACGTTTAACTCAGCAAGCAAAAGACAATAATGGCTCAATCCCTGTGCCTAGAGATGTTGTTGTTGGGCAAGAATTTTCTGAAACAGCGGTTGCAACACTTAAAAATGTAAGCGACGTTGCCGATGGCGACATGATTTTTGACATCGGTCCTGAAAGCGCAAAAGCATTAGCCGATATCATTGCCAATGCCGGCACTATTGTTTGGAATGGCCCTGTTGGCGTATTTGAATTCGACCAATTCGGTAAAGGTACAGAGTTAATTGCTAAGGCTATTGCAGACAGTAGTGCTTTCTCAATTGCCGGTGGCGGTGATACGTTAGCAGCCGTTGACAAATATAACATTGCTGACAAAGTATCTTATATCTCTACTGGCGGTGGTGCTTTCTTAGAGTTTTTAGAAGGCAAGAAATTGCCCGCTGTAGAAATCTTAGAAGCTCGTGCAAACGTCTAATAAATATAGCGTTCTATAGCATATGCGACATTAAAACGTCGTAACAAGTTAACGCTGGTTTGGCTTAAGGCTAAATCAGCGTTTTTTTATCGCTGAAATTAATGAGGAAAACAAACATTAATCAGCAGCAAGCAAAAAACTTTACTGCTTCCCCCACTTGGTTTTGTAGTAAAATTACACAAATAAACAAGTAAAACTGATGAAAACAATCAGTAACCCTCATTTATTTACGTAATTAATACACAAAGCTAATAGCTAGGCAATATTTACTTTTTTTCAGTAAAATTCAGCTGTTTTTTTCTAGTGCAAATAGTTAATTTCATCTGATATAATTACGATACGAAAGGGCTAAGTTTCACAATGAAACTTTTTTAGTTCAATTTTGTCACTATTTACAATCACAGGAGTTAGTTCATGGCTTTAGTTTCTATGCGCCAAATGTTAGATCATGCCGCCGAGTTTGGTTACGGTATCCCAGCTTTTAACGTTAACAATTTGGAACAAGTAAGAGCTATCATGCTTGCCGCTAATGAAACCAACAGTCCTGTTATTTTACAGGGTTCTGCGGGTGCAAGAGCCTACGCAGGTGCGCCATTTTTGCGTCATTTGATTTTAGCCGCAATTGAAGAGTTTCCACATATTCCAGTAGTTATGCACCAAGATCACGGTACATCTCCTAGTGTTTGTCAGCGTTCTATTCAACTAGGCTTTTCATCAGTGATGATGGATGGTTCTTTAATGGATGACGGTAAAACACCTTCTAGCTACGAATACAATGTTGATGTAACTCGTCGTACTGTTGAAATGGCTCACGCATGTGGTGTATCAGTTGAAGGTGAACTAGGTTGTTTAGGTTCTTTAGAAACAGGTGAAGCTGGTGAAGAAGACGGTATTGGCGCTGTTGGTAAACTAACCATGGACCAAATGTTGACTGATCCTGAAGAAGCGGCTGATTTTGTACAAAAAACTCAAGTTGATGCCTTAGCAATTGCTTGTGGTACTTCACACGGTGCTTATAAATTTACTCGCCCACCTACTGGCGATATTTTAGCAATTGACCGTATTAAAGCGATACACAACCGTATCCCTAACACGCATTTAGTTATGCATGGCTCATCTTCGGTACCACAAGACTGGTTAGCCGTTATCAATGAATTTGGTGGTAAAATCCCTGAAACTTACGGTGTACCTGTTGAACAAATTCAAGAAGGTATTAAAAATGGCGTGCGTAAGATCAATATCGATACTGATTTACGTCTTGCATCAACAGGTGCAGTACGTCGTTTCTTAGCTGAAAACCCAAGCGAATTTGACCCGCGTAAATTCCTAAAAGCATCTACTCAAGCCATGTCAGATATTTGTAAGGCACGCTATGAAGCTTTTGGTACTGTTGGCCAAGCATCAAAAATTAAACCTATTTCATTAGACAATATGTTTATGCAGTACTCTACTGGCAAACTTGATGCGCTAATAAAGTAAGTCCCAAAAATACTTAATTAAGGCGACCTTTTGGTCGCCTTTTTTGTATTCAATATAATTCCAGTTATTTTTTGACATATTTGTTAATGAATCGCTTATTTTATTAACAATTTAGTGATATTTATCCACCTATTCATTATAATTTGCCCTTTATAACATTGCTTAGGGTAAACAATGGAAACTATTCAAAACTGGTTTGTAGATAACCAAACAATGCTTTTAGATTTTGCAATTAATCTACTAGTTGCTTTAGCTATAATATTCATCGGTAAATTTGTTGCGAACTTGATTCGTGGCGGTGTCGTAAAAGTAATGCGTCATAAAGGTATGGATGATGCAATAATCTCTTTTATTAGTAGTCTACTTTACGGCATGTTGTTCTTTATTGTTATTGTTGCTGCCGTTTCACATTTAGGTTTTAACACCTCATCTCTTGTTGCCATTGTTGGTGCTGCTGGTTTAGCTATTGGCTTAGCGCTGCAAGGTTCATTATCAAATTTCGCTTCTGGTGTTTTACTGATTATTTTCAAGCCATTTAAATCTGGCGATTTTATTGAAGTTTCAGGTGTTGCCGGTATTGTTGAAGAAATTTTAATATTCTCTACACAATTGAGAACAGGTGATAATAAAACAGTCATCATTCCAAATGGTTCAATTACCAGTGGTACCATCACAAATTATTCAACGAAACCGACAAGAAGAATAGATTTGGTTATTGGCGTGAGTTATGATGCCGACCTTGCAAAAACCAAAGCAATATTGCTTGATTTAGTTAGTGCTGATGAACGTGTACTAAAAGATCAAGCAGTAACAGTTGGCGTATCAGAACTTGCTGACTGTAGCGTTAACTTCGTGGTAAGACCTTGGGTAAAATCTGCTGATTACTGGCCAACTTACTTCGATTTATTACAAAAAATTAAAACTGAATTGGACAACGAAGGAATCGAAATCCCATTCCCACAATTATCTATTCATATGAATAAAGAGGAAAACAATGAGTCATAAGTTAATATCAGCTGTGTTATGTTGCGCATCATTCGCAACAGTAGCAGTAGCAGAAGAAGCAGCAACACCAGAAGTAAAGTCTCCTTATACTGCTTCAGCTGAATTAGGTATGCTTTTTAAAACTGGCGATACCAAAAGTACTGATGTTAAAGCAGGTTTTGATTTAGGCCATGAGTTAGACGCTTGGAAGTCAACGCTTCAGTTTGATATGTTAGTAAAGCAAACCGAAGACGAAGACACTGACAAATTGGAAACTAGTGATCAAAAATGGACTATTGTTGGTCAAACTAACTATACCCTTGATGATAAAAGCCCAAATTATATTTACGGTAACGCATCATACGAAGATAGTCGCTTTGGTGGTTTTGAAAACCAAAGCTCAATCTCTGCAGGTTGGGGGCGACGTTGGTTTGAAGATGAGAATGCAACCTTAGATGCTGATATTGGTCCAGGTTTTAAGCGTGATGTTTTGCGTCCAGACGGTGAATCTAAAAATGCTTTTATTATTCAAGCACAAGCTTTATACAAGCGAAAAATTAATGAGCATGTAGAATTTAAACAGTCATTAGTTGCTAAGTATTCGCCAAAAAGCGGTGAAAATAGCACTTATAAAGCTGAGACTTCAATTACTACTAAGTTAATTGAAACTTTACAACTTAAGTTTAGCTTTGTAGTCGACTACAACACTGAAGTTGAAGACGATAAAGAAAACACTAACACTGAAACTGCGATGACTTTAGTTTACAGCTTCTAAAAAATTAATTTTTTAACAATTTATTAATGACAAAAGCCAGCATGGTTAACTTGCTGGCTTTTTTTATGCCATTGACTCAATACTAATTCGACACAAACTTACCTAAACAACAAGAAATAACCTTCTGATAGCTCAAAGTACTGGTGATTATTCATCAATAAACGCGCTGCACCTTTATCTTTAATAACTAACCTCATTACCTTTATTTTTGTTATTTCTACAAAATGTTACAAAAGCGTTGCACCTTTAAACAATGCGATCAATAATGATAACCATTATCATTTAGATGTAATTAAAAACGCTTTTTAAAGGACCCTAACCGTGTTTAACTTTTCTCGAACTCCACTCACTTTAGCTATTTTGTCGGCCTGCACCGCTTTCACTGCACAAGCAAGTGACGACGTTGCCGACACCGATATCGAAAGAATTGAAGTTTATGGCAAGCTTAGTCATTACTCCGCAACAAAATCCGATACTCCTATTATGGATGTAGCTCGCTCAGTTAGTATTGAAGACCTTTCACAAATTATCGATAAAGGTGCCTTAAACCTAGATGATACCTTCACATACTCAGCAGGAGTTACAGGTCAAACTTACGGTTTTGCAACTCGTGGTGATTGGATTAAAGTGCGCGGATTAAGTGTTCCGCAATACCAAGATAGCCTGCAATCATTATTTGGTAACTATAATAATACCCGCCCTGATATTTTTACCTTAGAACAAGTAGAAATTCTGAAAGGTCCTGCGTCGGTACTTTACGGTAAAGGCTCTCCAGGTGGCTTAGTCAATACAGTCAGCAAAACCCCAAAAGCTGAAGCGGCACATCAAGTAAATGTTGAAATAGGTAACTTTAATCGCAAGCAAGCATCAATAGATTCAACAGGAACTATCGCAGGCAATGAAGATTGGCTATATCGTTTTGTATCTGTCATTAGAGATAGCGACACACAAGTGCAACATGTTCAAGATAAGAGCAAGGTTTTTGCCCCATCAATTACCTGGTTAGCTAGTGAGCAAACTGAGATTACTATGCTACTTAACTATACTGATACAGAAAGTGATACAGGTGCACAATTTTTGCCGTTACAAGGCACATTATTACCAGCACCAAACGGCAAAAAAATTGCGAGTGATACCTATCTTGGGCTGCCAAACTTTAATAAATATGATGCCGAAACATTAGCATTTACTGTTATGGCAAAGCATGAAATAAATGATTACTGGCAGTTATCTGCTAATGCTCGTTACACCGATGCAAGTGCCGACTACCAACAAGCTTGGGGAGCATTTTTAGGGGCGGGTAATCGATATATTTACAATGCCGATGGCAGTTTATATAAAGATGGGACTGTACCAAGAACCTTCTACCGTAATGATGCCACATCGAAGCAAAAAGTGATTGATGTACGACTGCTAGGTGAGTTATCGACTGGCAATATTGATCATAAAATCTTAATAGGAACTCAATATCAAAACGTTACTACTGACACGGCTGGCTATTATGCCGCGGCTCCTGGATTAGATTACTCGACCGGTTTACCAGACAGCACTTTAGGTGACTCTCTTTGGGTTAATGTCTTTAATCCTCAATATGTAGATGTTGATGTAGATGCGATGTTGGCGCAGTATTACAAAAATGGAGATGAAACAAACTCAAAAGATATTGGCATTTATATCAGCGATCAAATAGATATTGATTTATGGTCAATTACCCTAGGGGCACGGTATGACGATAGTAAGAGTACTGTAAGACCTTCTAATAAAAAACGATCTGACTCCGAGCTTAGTTTAAGCGCAGGTCTAATCTATAAATTTGAAAATGGCATATCACCTTATGTCAACTATGCCGAATCATTCGAGCCAGTAATAGGTTCTAACGTAGGTGAAACCTTAAAACCACAGCGCGGTGAACAAATAGAGCTTGGTGTTAAATATGTACCAGCTGCATTCGATGGCTTCTTTACCTTAGCTTGGTTTGATATTGAGCAAACAAATCTTTCTGATCCAAATAGCAATCCACAAGATTTTAAGCAACAAAGTGGTAAAGCAAAAATTACCGGTATTGAATTTGAAAGTTTGACAGCTTTTGGAGACTTCACGCTAGAGCTAAATGTTTCAAAGCTCGATACTGAAAGCGCTGGCGGATATAAACTTGATAGTGTGCCAGAGAAACAAGCATCGGCTTGGTTAAACTATAAGCCGACGGGAAATTTTGAAGGCTTTAAATCTGGCCTTGGTGTACGTTATTCAGGTGAAAGTTACGATGGTACTGATACTTATCTTACCCCTTCCTACACATTGGCTGACTTCATGATTGGCTACGAAGTTGAGCAGTGGGATTTTGCTTTGAACGTACGCAATCTAGCAGACAAAAACTACTACGCTACATGCTTAGGCCGTGGTGATTGTTTTCCTGGCAAAGAACGCACGATTGTTGGTCGCGTGAGCTATAACTTCTAACCCCAAATGACTAATTTATCGCTCCTTCCTTTTATTGGCGAATTTTCAGCACTGCTTTTATGCAGTGCTGGTATTTTTTTGCTGTGGCGAAACTGGCGCCAACCAACAAGTAATAAGCTAATGCAATTAGCCGCTATGATATTTTTTATATCTTCTGCTGCCGTTTGTATTGGTTTATCAGGCATCGAATTTGGCAGTATTTATTTCCTCTGCATACTATTTGTTCTAAGTTGCCTGCTAATATTTATTACAAAAAAATCAACCACAATACAGTTATTGCCACAACGTAACTCTCCTCCTAGCACTCCATGGAGCCGTAAGAAAAAAGTTAAGTTTCTTTATTATACCTTAGCGTTATTTTTCTTATGTGGTCTCTGCGGTGTAGTGCTTACCATGACTTTAGCACGACTACTTATTGACTCACTAAGCACACAGCTAGCGTTTTCAGCGCTGGCTTTTCCTGTTTTTTGGGCACTAGCAAGTGTGTGGCTTTCATGTACAGATAAGCTATTGAGAACGTCGATTATGATGACCTTTTCCTGTGCACTAATGTTCGGGGGAATATTCATCCTTTAGCGATGAAATGATCATTATGAATAAAATAAATATAAAAAAAATTATCGTAAAAAAAATGTTAGATGCTCACTCCTCTGTCGGATTAGCTGTCGGCGCTATCATGTACCTCATTTGTTTAACAGGAAGTTTAGCGGTTTTCTATCCGGAGTTTGAGCGCTGGGAACAACCTAATGTAGCAGAGTATAATGATTTTTCCTCAAGCAGCGTTAGCCAAGCTTATCAAGAATATCTCAGCAAAGTAGAAATCCCTGAAAAGTCAGTTTATGTGGTGCTGCCAACAGCAGAAGTTCCACGTGCACATTTATCTGATGGTGAGCAGGAATGGTGGTTAAACCAAGATGGAACATTGGGTGAGAGCATAAGAAAACCTTGGACAGAAATGCTTCAGGAGCTGCACGTACAATTACATTTACCTAAAACCTTAGGGCTAGTTATTGTCAGCTTTTTTGGAATTATGTTAACTCATTTAGTAATTTCAGGTGTACTGACTCACAGCCGAATATTCAAAGATGCTTTTACTTTAAACTGGGGAGGCACAGGTCAAAAGCAACAAATTGATTTACACAACCGCTTATCAGTTTGGGGCTTGCCATTTCACGCCATGATTGCGATAACAGGAGCTTTTTTTGGCCTAGTGTCAATACTTGTCATTATTGCAGCAAGTGCCTTTTATGATAACGACCGAGAAGCACTTATTGCCGATATTTATGGCGAAGAGCCTATTATTACTAACGCTCCGGTATTAAATGTTGAACGCAGTTTTGCCAATATGGCAATAGCTGATAAACAGGCGACACCGATTTATATTGTTGTACAAAACATCGGTAGCGAAAAACAGTTTATTGAAATAGCCGCTACATTACCGCAACGCCTAATTTACTCTGAAATATATCAATTCCATGCTGATGGTGAATATATAGGTCAGCAAGGCATGGCTAATGGTCCTATTGGCAGACAAGCAGTCTATTCGGTATATCGTTTGCATTTTGGTCACTTTGGTAACGTGGCTGTTAAGTTAGTTTACTTAGTATTAGGACTTGCCTTAACTTACATCAGCGTTTCTGGCATCAATATTTGGCTCAATAAACGCGGTAGAGTTGATAACGTGAATTACCTTTGGTGCGGTTTTGTTTATGGCACGCCTTTAGCGCTTTCAGCATCATTAATGGCGTCAATATATCTCAGCATTTCAGCTTACTGGAGTTTTTGGCTAACATTAATTTTCTGCCTCGTTATTGCTAGAACAGTCAAAAACCTCAGTAAAATACGCACGACTTTATTAATGACTACCGCAGCTACTTTATTGACGACCATCATTGGCTACACCTTAATTTACGGTAAGCTTGTTTTAATACCTGCAATTACCACCATAAACCTTTGTATTTTATTTTACGTGATCGTGATGGTATTACACAGTCGGCAGTTAAGGCGTCGCGATAAAGTAATGGCAAGTTAATACCATTTAACTTTTTCACTGAAACCTAAATATCGTCATTCCTTGCCATCCCTGGCATCATGACATTGCCTGCATGGATGCAGGTACTTAGTTTTTGTCTGGAACAAAAAAACTGACCGTTCATCCTGAACACCGTCATTCCTTGCCATCCCTGGCATCATGACATACCGTTCATCCTGAACATAAAAAAGCACTGTTATTACAGTGCTTTTTGCTTCGGTTGGGTTTGTTTTAAATTACTTATCATGCTGCCGCACAAAAAGTTATTCTAAATATCGTTATTAGTACTATCTTATTGTAAACCTTAGTACACAACTTCAAATACAAAAGTGGCCCTAAGGTCACTTTTGTGTATTAACAACTAACTAAATTGGTTAGAGGTGTTTTTAGCACCGCCTGCTTTAAGAGCATTTTCACCAGCAAAGTATTCTTTGTGATCATCACCCATATCAGAGCCTGACATGTTTTGATGTTTAACACAGGCGATACCCTGACGAATTTCTTTACGCTGTACACCTTCAACATAACCAAGCATTGCCGCATCACCAAAGTACTCTTTCGCTAGGTTATCAACTGACAATGCCGTTGTATGGTATGTAGGCAATGTAATTAAATGATGGAAAATACCCGCTTCTCGTGCCGTATCTGATTGGAAACTGCGAATTTTATCGTCAGCTCTAGCAGATAGTTCTGATTCGTCATATTCAGCATTCATCAAGTCACCGCGAATATATGCAGAAACATCTTCACCCGCTTCAACCATGGCATCATATGCTTGTTGGCGGAAGTTTAGCGTCCAGTTGAATGATGGGCTGTTATTGTAAACAAGCTTAGCGTTTGGAATTTCTTTACGCACTTCGTTCATCATTGCCGTAATATCGGCAACATTTGGAGTTGCAGTTTCAATCCACAGTAAATCAGCGCCAGCTTTAATCGCTTCAATACTATCAAATACACAACGCTCTTCACCCGTTCCAGCTCGGAATTGGTATAAACCAGAAGGTAAACGCTTAGGTCGAACAAGCTTACCATCACGATTGAAACATACATCGCCTTCAGCCATATCTGCTACGTCGATTTCTTCAACATCTAAGAAAGAGTTATAAATATCACCTTGATCGCCAGGCTCTTTAACTACCGCGATTTCTTTCGTAAGACCAGCACCTTCAGAGTCAGTACGTGAAACGATAATACCGTTATCAATACCTAGCTCTAGGAATGCATGACGTAAGGCACGAATTTTAGAATGAAAGTCAGCGTGAGGAACCGTGACTTTACCGTCTTGGTGTCCACATTGTTTTTCATCGGCAACTTGGTTTTCAATTTGCAGAGCACAAGCACCCGCTTCAATCATTTGCTTAGCCATTAGGTAAGTCGCTTCAGCGTTACCAAAACCAGCATCGATATCAGCAATAATTGGAACAACGTGGGTTACATGGTTATCAATTTTATATTGGATTGCAGCTTTATCGCCTTCGCTTGCCGCATCTAGTTCACGGAAAAGGCCACCTAATTCACGCGCATCAGCTTGGCGTAGGAATGTGTAAAGCTCTTCTACCAAAGAGGCTACGCTAGTTTTTTCATGCATAGACTGATCTGGTAATGGACCAAACTCGCTGCGAAGTGCTGCAACCATCCAACCAGAAAGGTATAAGTAACGACGGTCAGTTTTACCTTCAAAGTGCTTTTTGATAGAAATCATTTTTTGTTGGCCAACAAAACCATGCCAACAACCTAAAGATTGAGTGTACTTAGAACTGTCAGCATCATAGGCCGCCATATCATTACGCATAATATCAGCCGTGTATTGAGCGATTTCTAAACCAGTTTTAAATTTATTCTGCGCTCGCATACGAGCCACTGATTCTGGATTAATAGCATCCCAAGAGCTACCAGCTTGTTCCTTTATTGCTTTAACCGCTTCAATTGCACTTTGATAATTAGACATAACACTTTCTCCAAAAAGTCTTAACTGACCATATTTATAATTTGGGTGATGTAACAAGCAATGTAAGCTGTCACACCGAACAACATAAATACTACTCCGCCAACAAAACATTTTTGAAATATATAATAGTTATCATCAGCATTCACATGAAAAATAGTAGTGTGATAACTCTAAGTAATAGTTAATTTAATCAATAACTAAAGATTTCGTTTACTAATAATATTAATTTGATTGAAATTAATATTAGGCTAATTATCGAGAAATTATCTTGATTATGTCCGTCACACATGACATAAGATTAAGTTATATTTTTTTATTACATAATTGATTCTATGAATATATCGAAAATTGACCTTAATCTACTTATCTATTTAGACGTATTACTAAGAGAAAAAAATGTTACACGTGCTGCGGGCCAATTAAACATAACCCAACCAGCGATGAGTAATGGCTTAAAAAGGTTACGTACATTATTCAATGATCCCATTTTAGTGCGTACGTCTGATGGTATGGTGCCAACAGAACGAGCACGAGCCTTAGCACCAGCTATTCGAAAAATTCTATTAGAACTAGAAGAAGCACTACAAGGTGAAGAAGAGTTCAACGAATTAAATAGTCATCGTGTTTTTCGTATTATGGCCAGTGATTATGCGGCGTCTACGTTATTGCCGCGTTTGCTAAAACGCATTAACCAAATTGCACCTAATGTCACCATCGATATCATGACACCAAGTGACGTAACATTTCACGATGTTGAAGCGGGAAAAATTGACATGGCGATCAACCGTTTCGATGAATTGCCTCAATCTTTCCACCAGAAAACCATTTGGCGTGACTCGTTCTCTTGTTTGTTAAGTGCAGATAATCCTGTTGTTTCAAAGTTCAACCTCAATACTTACTTATCAGCAAAGCATGTCTGGGTGTCTAAAACTGGCTTTGGTGTTGGTGTTGGTATGGACCCGAAAGATGTTCAGAAATTGGGCTGGGTTGATGAAGCGTTAGCTCGTTTAGGTAAAAAGCGAGATATCAAAGTATTCACCCGAAATTACCATGTTGCCATGCAATTAGCACTTGAAGATGAGTTAGTAGCCACCTTGCCAACCCGTGCCGCTTTAATTCATAAATCAGATAGTAATTATACCATTCTTAAGCCGCCGTTTGATATTCCAGATATTGAACTGAAAATGATCTGGAGCCCGTTATTGCATCATGACGCCAGCCATATTTGGTTTAGACAATTAGTGATTGAAGCAGCAAATGAAGGTTAAAATTGGCAAAGGAAAATACGGGCGTGAGCTTTAAGAAGTCTGAATTATTTAATGCCGCCTACAGCGTTTTTGCTTTAATAAGCTGCGTTATTGTCGGCAGGTTGCTTGCTTATTATATTCCAATGCTACCTGGCAGCTTATACGGATTAATAGTATTTACCCTCACCCTTCACTTTCGACTGTTTGACGCAGATAGAATTAAAACGACGGTTATCTGGAGCATCAAGCATATGGGCGTATGCTTTGTTCCAGCTGGTGTTGGCATTATCAATCACCTTGATTTAATCAAACAGCATGGCATTGCAATTGTTGCTATCACATTTGTTACAACTTTTGTATTACTCACCGCTGTAGGCTTGCATTATCAGCGCTATGAAACACATAAAAAGTCGTTATTAAAGCCATGACAGAATACTATTTCAACACGCTAATTTATGCTGCGCTCACCATTATTTCGACTATTGGCCTTTATCAGATTATTGCCCTATTTCAGCACAAATTTAATACTATTTGGCTACAACCCATGTTGATTACTATTTTGAGCATCATTGGTATTTTATCTTGGCAAGAGATTAGTTTTAAAGATTATTTTGAAAGTTCTTGGGCATTAAGCGCATTACTTGAACCTGCCGTTGTCGCGCTTGGTTTTCCGTTATACCAACATTTAGAAACGATTAAACGCCAATGGAAAAGTATTGTTTTTGTACTATTTACTGGTGCACTAATCGCCATTATCAGTAGTTTTCTTATTACTATGGTATTAGTTGGTGATTATAGTATTTCCGTCGCACTATCACTCAAATCAGTCACAACACCTATTGCAATCGCCATAGCTGAACAACTCGATGGTAATGTTGCCATCACAGCTTTTGCCATTATTCTCGCAGGCTTCTTTGGTGCAATTATGGGTCCGCGTTGGTTAACTTTTATTAACGTCACATCACCTAAAGCCCAAGGCTTAGCCATTGGCGCGGCAAGCCATGCTATTGGTACCTCTATCGTTAGTAAAATTAGTCACGAACATACGGCATTTGCATCCCTTGCACTGATCGTTTCTGCGGTAATTACTGCTATTACCAGCCCGTTTATCATCACATTTTTAACTTCATTACTATAACGGTTACTATTTGTAGCGGTTACCTTTCGCAACACACCCTATATTTGCATTACTTTTTCGTAATGTGACCAAAATTCGCTCGTTTCAAGGTGTTATTGCAAAACACATTGAATTCACAATGTGAATACCAAACATAAAAACAAACAATAACATGAATAAAGATAAAACCCACTTAGCACAAAATAAAAATAACAACCTAATAACAATAACTTATAACAATCAAAAGAAGTATTAATGAGAAAAACGTCAATAGTACAGTGAAAACCTCAATTCAGTGCTATTGCATCACACAGCCAAACTTTCTACATTGCTGTTACTCGTGATCATATCTGCATTCAATACGAGAAAACTTTCTTCAGACTTTCAAAACAGGTGCCCTATGACAACAAGAATTTCCATTGCCAGTATGCAAGTTGCGCAAAATCTATATAACTTTATAGAATCAAGTGTTCTACCAGGTACCGAAATAACCTCTGAAAAGTTTTGGAGTGGCTTTTCTGATTTAGTAAATGACTTAAGCCCAAAAAATAAAGCCTTGTTAGCCACTCGCGAAACACTGCAACAGCAAATTAGCCAGTATCACCAAAAGCATCAAGGCGCTGCTTTTAACTTTTCTGCATACAAAAGCTTCCTAAAAGAAATAGGCTATTTAGCGGCAGGTGTTGGTGACTTTGCTATATCAACAACACAAGTGGATGCCGAGCTAGCAACAATGGCGGGCCCTCAATTAGTTGTTCCGGTAATGAATGCACGCTTTGCTTTAAACGCGGTGAATGCTAGATGGGGGAGCTTATATGACGCTTTATATGGCTCAGATGTTATCACCGAAGAAAACGGCGCTGAGAAATCAAAGCACTATAACCCTGCACGTGGTGCAAAAGTTGTCGCTTTCGCGCGTGACTTTTTAGACCAAACACTACCACTAACTAGCGGTTCACATTGCGATGCAGAAAAATATCAAATTAGTGATGGCACACTTACCGTCACATTAAATAACGGCGAACTAAGCTATTTACAGAATCCTGAGTTACTTATCGGCTTAAATGGCACAAATGGTTCACCGACTGAACTATTGTTTAAACATCACGGTTTACTGTTTGCTGTAGAGTTTAACGCTAACAGCCCAATCGCGAAAACCGACCCCGCTGGCATTAGTGATATTAATATTGAATCAGCACTAACCACAATTATGGATTGTGAAGACTCTGTCGCCGCGGTTGATGCTGATGACAAGCTCATTGCTTATCAAAACTGGCTTGGTCTAAATCAAGGTACATTATCTGAAACATTTGAAAAGGCAGGTAATAAAGTTACCCGTAAAATGCAGCAAGATAAGCAATACCAAGCGCTTAACGGTGAAGAATTTAGCGTAAAAAGTAGAAGTTTGATGTTTGTTCGTAATGTCGGCCACTTAATGACCAACAACGCTATTATTGATCAAACTGGCAGTGAAATTCCTGAAGGCATCATGGACGCGGTAATTACTTCGTTAATCGCCTTACATGATATTAGACCGCATCAACCATCAACAGTACATTTACAAAATAGCCAAGCGGGTTCTATTTATATCGTAAAACCTAAAATGCATGGCCCTGAAGAAGTAGCATTTGCTAATGAGCTATTTGAACGAGTTGAGGATTTATTATCATTGCCGCGTAATACCATAAAAATGGGTATTATGGATGAAGAACGTCGCACCAGTATTAACTTAAAAGCTTGTGTACATGCAGCAAAAGAACGTGTGGTATTTATCAATACAGGCTTTTTGGACCGAACGGGTGATGAAATTCATACGTCAATGTTAGCAGGCCCAATGGCAAGAAAAGCTGATATTAAACTAACCAAATGGATTTCGGCCTACGAAGATAATAACGTTGATGTTGGCCTTGCTTGTGGTTTTAGTGGCAAAGCGCAAATAGGTAAAGGTATGTGGCCGGTACCGGATCAAATGGCCAATATGTTAGCAACAAAAATTAACCATGTTGAAGCTGGCGCAAATACCGCTTGGGTACCTTCCCCTACTGCGGCAACGTTACATGCATTGCATTACCATAAAATTAATGTATTTAACTTACAGCAGCAACTTAAAACCCGTACGCCTGCCAATGTCGACGATATTTTAACTATTCCTTTAGCCGATAATCCGCACTGGACAGAACAAGAAATATCTGACGAATTGGATAACAATGCTCAAGGTATTTTAGGTTATGTTGTTCGATGGATTGATCAAGGTGTTGGCTGTTCAAAAGTGCTTGATATTAATGATGTTGGCTTAATGGAAGACCGTGCAACCTTGCGAATATCTAGCCAACATATGGCAAACTGGTTAATGCATAGCATTTGTACCCCTGAACAAGTGCTAACAAGCATGAAGAAAATGGCTAAGGTCGTTGATCAACAAAATCAGTCTGATGCTAGCTATAAAGCAATGGCCGAAAATTTCGATGAAAACATTGCTTTTCAAACCGCATTATCGTTAGTGTTTCAAGGTCATGAACAACCAAATGGTTACACTGAGCCTTTATTGCATAAAAATAGAATAATTTTCAAAACAAAATAAACATCATCGAAAAACAAAGATAAAAAGATCATTTGGCAGTAGCCTAATGATCTTTTTTTAGCTTTAACTTTATTAATATGCAACCAAACATTTTTTATTTGTAAAAATATATTAAAAAAGAATGAAAGTAATTTTCATTACGCTTGTTCTTATTGTAATGAGCTGTTTACTTATTAACCGCTTTATTAAATCATTTTGAAGGAAAAGCCCACAGTGCTTGATATAGCGATAGTTTAAAAAAATTTGTTGTTGGTCGGATAAAATCAGCAGTTTATCTTATTGCTGTCGCACAAAGATAAAATCCAATCTATATTGATTTGTAACACAATGGTACAATCGTTACTTCAGGGAATGATCTAGGACAGATATTGATGAGGAATGCAAAATGAACAAGTCTACTAAAGTTGGCTTAGTAAGCTCTATTTTTGTTATCACAGGTTTATATGGTTCGCTTTCATATGCTGCACCAGAAGTTGAAAGTGCATCTGAGCGTCACGCTGCTTCAACACATACCAGCACCCAAAATATAGCAATGAATAGTAGTACTAGCAGCATTACATACAGCTATGCCTACCCTAGCATTACCAGTGAGTTTTTTGCTAAAAACAAGAAAGCTAGCATGCCTTCTTTTTCAAGTATCTTACGTGAACCATTACAAGGCATTCAAGTTGCTGATTTTGCACACCTTGATCCTAATAGACTGCAAAAGAAAAATGCGATCTTTGAATTTGCTGCTAAATTCAATGATAAATTACAGCAAATACTCGCAGTTTTTGACTTCTCTTCCTCAAATGTGATGACGAGTAAAGAAAGCATTAGCCAGCAAAGCAAAAAAAGAAAAATTCACCTGAAAAGTAATATCGGAAATTGTATTGCCAGCAAAAATAGCAAACTTACTGCTAGCTAATTGCGGTACTGAACCTTATAAAAACAAAAAAGCCGTAATTGCGGCTTTTTTAATGTCCAATGATTAATACTTAACTTAACAACCTAAACTCGCTGACAATTAAAATTGATACCTTTGACCTTTTTTCATTAACATTGCTGAATCAATTTTATCTGCAGAACAACTAGCAATATCTTTTTTGCTAAAAACAAGAATACTATCTTTATATCGACCACCTGACTTATCACCCGCAGATTTAAAAATAACACTGACATGTTCATCTTTCGGTAGTGCTTTCAAACCGTTACCATATAAGCATAAAGTTTCAGTCAAACTTGCAGTTAATTTTTCATAATAGCTCATACGCTCTTTTGCTCTGTCAGCTTGCTGAGCTTTCTGCTCCGCAATCACCTTGCTACTTTTCTGCGCTATTTTTCGTTTACTCGCCTGTAACTTTTCTGCTTGCTCTGTAAGCTTACTTAACTCTGCTTTAAGTTCTTCTTTACGCTCATCATTAGCACGAGCAAGTTGATAAGTTAAATCGCGCTTTTCACGTTCAACATCTTTAATGCGATAAGCTAGGTTACGTTGTTCCTCTCTTAACTCACGGTTTCTTTCACGTCCATGTTCAAAAATCTCCATCGCTCTTTCATAACCATTAGCCGCAGATTCTAGCGCATGAGTCACAGTTTCATTAATATCTATATTAAAATTTTCTTCAAAATCGTCGTTAACTGAAGGGGCTATTGGTGCAACGGGCATTTCTGGCATTTCTGGCATTTCTGGCATGGTGAAATTAAAATTATAATTGCCCCATTGACGATTACTCGCAGCCGAACTAATGGTGAAAACAACCCCTTGACCACGTAAATAGGTACTTTGAATGCTATTAATTTTCGAGCGCTGACCTGCTGATTTGTCGGACACTGACGATTTAATAATATCGCTCATAATTGACAGTTGTTTGTGCATACCTTGGTACTGTGAATTATTCTGCTCTGCTGCAAAACTTGCACCTGTCGCTAGCAAACAAGGTAAAACCATTGCCGATGAAAATAACTTAAATTTATTCATATCCTACTCCTCAGAAGTCCAATTAACCGGTGTGGCTTTAGTCTCACCTTGATGTAAACCAAAACTATTAGTGTTATCACGCTGGTTAGTCTTATTATATTTAATTGCTTGTTCAAGCTGTTGATATTTAATTTTTTGATCAAGCACATCATCTTTTCGCTGCGCATTGATATATTGAATAAAGTCGCTAATATCTTCTTTTCGCTCTTGTCGAGATGCGCCAATAATGTAGCTCGCTAGTTGTAAATTACTGTCTTGTTGCTGCACTTTAATATCGGCAGCATAATTTGCTAAAACCACTTGTTGTTCTTGCGCAAAGCCCCGTAGTTTTTCGTCAACTAACTTTTTTATTTGCTTATCTTGTTGCTGTGCATTATTGCCAGCAAAACTTAGTAAAACACCACCATCTTGCATGACCAATTCGACTTTAAATAACACCAATGCCATCGCAAACATTGAAAAAGCCATCGACATTGCCGGTAAACCACGCCACTGCCAAAAAGGTACTTTATCACTTTGAAAACCACTCGCTCGATCCCAAGTTGGCACATTGACTTCGTTCGACATTTCTACTTGATGCTCAATGAAGTGAGCTGTATTTTTTCGTTCTTGCCAATTTGAATGACTATCTAATTCATTATTTAACGTATCATCATCTGACTTGCCATCAAGCCAGTTAGCAAATGCTCTCTCTTGCTCTAACTCTTCATTATTTGACATGTTCTAACTCCAAATGACCTTTCAATTTATCCAATGCACTATACAACCGCGACTTAACCGTATTGACTGAAATTCCTAACTGCTGAGCAATATCGTCAAATGTGCAATGTTGAAAAAACTTTAATTCCACCACTAGCTTTTGATTCACTGGCAACAACTGCATAGCACTACTGAGCATATTGGCCTGCTGACCATTGAACATTTGTGCCTCAGGGCAAGCTTCGCTGGTTTGCTCTTCTTGCTCTGGAATATCATCAAGTGATTGCGTCGACTTTTTTCGACGATAAAACTCTATACAACGATAATGGGCTATTTTAAACATCCAACCTTTAAACGGACTGTCACCACGAAATGAAGCTAAATTTCTAAAAACTGCCATAAATACGTCCTGCGTCAAATCCAAGGCGTCATCAGGATTACTGACCATACGCAGCGTATAGTTGTATAAGTTTTTTTCGTAGCGTTTTACTAGCGTTATCCAGGCTGATTTCTTCCCTTTCAGCGCTTGTTTTACTAGCGTTTCATCGCTTCGTTCAAACACACATTATCCTTGTTTTTATTAAGTATGTTCACTCTCTTATAAGTAAGGTAGTCACAGCTTAGAAAATAGTTTGAAAATAATTAATTTATTTATTTTCAAACTCTATTTATCACTGTGAATTTACTCATTTCAGCAGACTGTAGATTGTCTGCTAGGCTATTTTATTTTTTTAATAAATACGGTACAGTCCGTGAGCACGAATAACAATAATTAAAATAGGAATTACAATGTTAAGAGCGTCAGCACGTCATATATTGGTAGATACTGAAGAGCAATGTCTAACATTAAAGCAAAAAATTGAAGCAGGTGAAGAGTTTACAGCAATAGCTAAGGAACATTCGAGCTGCCCATCGAAAATGCAAGGGGGCGCATTAGGCTCTTTTGGTCGTGGTCAAATGGTACAAGAATTTGATGAAGTAGTTTTTTCTGCTGAATTAAATACCGTTCAAGGCCCAGTAAAAACTCAATTTGGTTATCACTTAGTTGAAGTAACTGAACGTAGCGAATAGTTACTTCATTAAACTCAGTAAGCACTAAATTACAGCACAATAAATAGTTATTCACTCACGTTAGGTGACGATGAAAAATTCAATTTTGTGAACAAAAAGCGAAAGTATTTACTTTCGCTTTTTAATTTCCAACGGTTAAACCGGTATGCTTTAACGTTACTGCTAGAAAAATTATTTAAACCAACGTTTAATTTTATCGCGTCGTAAACTTATTAAGAGCAGAGCGATGATGGCATAAATTCCCGGCTCAATAATATCTGACTTTACTGACCATAAAAAATGCAGTGCTATTAGCAAAGCCGCACCATACACTCCATTATGTAATCGCTGCCAGTTTTTCCCCATTTTACGTTTCAAGGTATTAACAGAAGTTAGTGCTAATGAAAAAAGTATCAGCAACGCTACCATACCAACAGTAATGTAAGGTCTTTCAATAATTTCATCTACAAACAAAGCAAAATCAAATTGAACTTCAAATGCTAGAAAACTTAGTAAATGACACATGGCATAGGTAAAACTATATAAGCCAAGTAACCGTCTGGTTTGTAATAAGTAACCTTGGCGATATTTTTTAGCTAATGGCGTTAGAACTAAAGAAATCAGTAATATGTTAAACGCGCCAATACCCGTAAAGTGAATAACTTCTTTAACCGGATCTGCACCAAGTTGATCACTAAATGCTAAAACATAAAGTGCCAACAGCGGCAAAAACGATAATAGATGAATAGCGATTTTAAGTAACAAAACTCTGTTATTTAAAAATACTTGTTTAAAAGTAATATTATTCACCGCTGTTGCACTCATTAGTAATGCTTCCTCAAGTCCATATTTTTATACATATCTGCAACTTCTTCACCGTAGCCATTAAACGGTAATGTCGCAATACGATTACGGGCAAGTAAGCCACCCGTTGTTAAGCGCCTTTCGCTCGCTTGGCTCCAACGAGGGTGATCAACGTCAGGGTTTACATTGGCATAAAATCCATATTCACGAGCAGCTAATATATTCCATGTTGTTGGCGGCTTGCGTTCTACAAGCTTAATACCAACAATCGATTTAATGCTCTTAAAACCATATTTCCATGGCACCACTAAACGAATAGGAGCGCCATTTTGTGCTGGTAAAGTTTTACCATAAAGCCCAACGCTCATTAAGGTTAATGGGTTCATTGCTTCATCAATACGCAAACCTTCAACATAAGGATATTTTATACCACCACCAATACGGCGACTTTTTTGTCCCGGCATTTGGTCAGGATCGTATAAGGTTTCAAAGGCAACATATTTTGCTCTAGAATTCGGCGCAGCTCTTTTTATAAGCTCAGCTAAAGGAAAGCCAATCCAAGGGATCACCATTGACCAAGCTTCAACACAGCGTAAACGATAAATACGCTCTTCAAGCGGGAAACTCTTAAATAGGTCGTCATAGCCTAAGGTGTAAGGTTTATCGACCTCACCTGAAATCTTTAATTGCCAAGGATCAACTTTAAATGCTTGCGCATTCTCTAACGGATCTCCTTTACCAGTGCCAAATTCGTAAAAATTATTATGAGAGGTAACTTTCGCTTCAGGGGTAAGTATTTGACTAGATTCACTAGCTTGTTGAAATTTTAATGCTTGCTGTTGAAACTGAACATCCTTTTTACTACTGAAAAAATCTAAAGCGCCAGCATTTGCCGTTGCTGACTGAGCTAACAAACTGCCCGCGCCAAGGTAACCAAGCTGTTTTAAAACATCACGTCGGGAATGATAAACGCTTTCGTCTGTCACTTGTTGTTCAGATAATTGAGAACTTTTTTTTGTTTTAATTAACATCTTTACCTCTAATTGGCCTAAATACCTACCGATAAATAGACCACAGAAGCGCTAAAAAAATTCTCAGCTAATCACAACAAATTTAGTAACTATTGAATTTAACGAGAGAATTTCGCTAAATATTTGATAATATCACCAGATTCATACATCCAAGTAACTGACTGATCTTCATTGGTAATTTTAAGGCAAGGTACAGTTCTTTTACCACCTTCACGAATCAATTCTTCACGGTAGCTTTCTTGTTGATTTATATTGCGTAATTCAACATTTAAACCCAATCGTTTCATCGCACGTCGTGTTTTTACACAAAATGGACACGCTGGTAACTGGTATAAACTTAAATGTGATGTACTGGCATCGACTGCTTTTTGAACTTCTACACTACGTTTTGGTGAACGTGGTGAAAAAACAAAATTTAACAATAATATTAAACGACCTATAGGCCAACGAATTAAAAACATAAAATCTTTTGCTCACTTGTTTGTAAATAAAAAGGGATTGTAAATTATGTGGTTACCACATTAAATCATCTGGAATTTGAAACTCTGCGTATGGATCATCAGCATCACTATCAGTTGTTTCTACCTTAGTGTTTTGCACTAAAATAACGTCTTTATCTAAGCTAGCAACTTTTTCAGCCGTTTCTGCCGTAACAATATAAGTTTTATCATCAACACCACATAAAGCTAACTGGCCATTAACGAGTGCTTTGTGAGTAACATTATCAATAAATAATTTTTTAATTTTACTGTTAAAAGTGTAGTTATATTCTGCTTCACCTTTCACATTGGTGATTTGATGATGCTGTAAAATTTGGCGAACTCTTAACTGCTGTTCTTTCGCTGCTAATGCTGCTTTTTTCTCGTCATTTAGCGCGGTATCTCGAGCAAGTTTTTCTTGCTTGGCCACTTCAAGCTCTTTTTTAACTTGCTCTTGCAAACTAGCATCTACTGACACACCACTACGTTTTTGCTTATTGGTTTTACGCTTATCACTATTAGCTTGTCGTGCTTTTTGCTTGGTGGTTAAACCAGCTTTTAGCAATTGGTCTTGTAATGAGGCCATCAATTTTCTCTCAATATCAATAATGGCGCTATTTTATCAGGTCATTTACAAATTTACAGCACTCATCGTTCCTTCACATTCATCCAGAAAGTAAAAAGCAGCATAAACTGCTGCTTTTTAACGACAAACCGAAGCTACCAGAAGCTACTTACTAAACAATGCCATATTGTTTTAGTGGTAGTTCTCGGTAGCGCTTACCTGTTGCATTGAAAATGGCATTACAAATTGCCGGTGCGATTGGCGGTACGCCAGGCTCACCAACACCACCAGGTACAGCATCACTGGCAATTATTTCTACATGCGTTGTAGGTGCATCTGAGTAGCGTGCTATTTCATAGCCATCAAAGTTACTTTGCTGAATAACACCATCTTTTGCCGTTAGTTCACTGAAAAACGTTAACGACAAGCCAAAAATAGCAGCCCCTTCCATTTGAGAACGAATTCTTTCTGGGTTTACCGCTAAGCCACAATCAACGGCCATCCAAACATCATGCACTTTTATTTTTCCATCACTGTTTTCAGAAACTTCAACAACACAAGCGACATAGCTTACGAAACTACGATGCATAGCAATACCAAGCCCGTGACCTTTAGGTAACTTTCGTCCCCACTTTGCCATATCACTGGCTTTTTCAATCACCGCTTTCATACGGGCAGTTTCAACAGGAAACTTCTCAAGGGTTTCGCCATAGTTTCCGTATTTAGCATTTTCGGTTGAGAAATCAATTTTTCTATCTTTGCCAATTAATGCTAATAAATGCGCTTTACTGTCTTGCTGCTTAGCATTGGCAAGTTCATCAGCAAATGAACAAACAGCAAAAGCATGATTGATATTCGTTACTGAGCGCATCCAGCCAATACGCGTATGTGCAGGCGCTTTACCAACAGCACAACTAATATTGGCAATATCATACGGCATATCGATTAAACCCAAATCTGCTTCTGAGCTGATTAAGTCAGCACCTTTGCTAAACGTAGCGCCAATCGGCGGCTCAGCTGCATGATGTTGCCACGCACTAACTTGACCATTTTCATCAATACCAGCTGCGAGTTTTTGATAACTTACCGCATGGTAATAGCCGTTTTGAATTTCGTCTTCGCGTGTCCACACAAGTTTAATTGGGACATTTAACTGTTTTGATAATATTGCCGCTTCAACAACAAAATCTGGCTTAGATTTACGGCCGAAACCACCACCTAATAAAGTAACATTAATATTAATATTTTCCGCAGCAACACCCGTAATTTGGGCAACAGTACCTTGCGCGGATTGTGGTGTTTGCGTACATGCCCAAATATCGAAAATTCCATCATGATAATGCGCTGTTGCCGCTGGTGGCTCCATCGGTACATGAATCAATTCAGGCACATAGTAAGATGCTTTCAACACTTGCTTGGCATCTGATAATGCTTTTACTACATCGCCTTTACTGCGTAATACTTTCGCTGGATTATCACAACTTTTTGCTAATGCTTCTTTATAGGTATCGCTGTTATAAACTTGATGCTCGCTTTCATGCCACTGAACATCTAACGCTTCACGACCTTTAATGGCAGCCCATGTATTGGTTGCAATGACAGCAACACCACCTAAAGGTTTAAATACCGCAGGCTCTTCAAGGTCAGCTAGTTGCGCAACATCAACAACACCGTCAATGGCTTTTGCAGCGTCAGCATTAAATGATTTTACTTTTGCGGCCAATACCGGCGGGCGGGCAATTACCGCGTACTGCATATTGTCTAATTCAACATCAAAACCAAAGGTTGTTGCGCCAGTAGAAATTTTTTCGCCGTCAACCAAGGCAACATCTGATTTACCAATAAATTTAAAGTCTTGCTTGGCTTTTAGTATTAACGTTGAAGTTTCGGGTAACGCCATTTTACTTGCCGCTGGTACTAAACTACCAAATGATAGTTGTCGGCCTGATTTTTCATGAATAATAAAATTGTTATCTGCTTTGGTTTCACTTACATCCACTTGCCATTGCTTAGCGGCAGCTTGTTGCAACATCATACGTGCTGAAGCACCAGCTTCTCTAAGCGGTTGATAAAAACGTCTTACAGAACGCGAGCCATCAGTATTTTGGCTACCATATTTTTTATCACCTAAGCCTTGAATAATATCTATTTTTTCCCAATCTGCACCCAATTCATCAGCAACAATCATCGGGATACTGGTGCGAATGCCTTGGCCCATTTCTGAGCGATGCACCACAATGCTAACGATATTATCGAGGCCAATTTGCACATAAACATTCGGCGCAAACTTATCCGTAGCAAGAGATCCCGCTAACGCTTTTGGTATCGTTAACATTGAAGGCAGTTGCACACCTAAAACTAAAGCGGTAGAGCTAATACCAAGTTTTTTTAAAAAGCCACGACGGCTAACATTTTCAATTTGTTTCATGCTTAGCTCCCCTTCACTTCGGTTGCTAAATCTGCAGCTAGGTGAATAGCTTTTTTAATACGCTGATATGTACCACAACGACAAATATTGCCACTCATGGCTAAATCAATATCTTGATCATTTGGCTTAGCATTGCGATCAAGTAATGCAACGGCCGACATTATTTGTCCGGATTGGCAATAACCACATTGCGGCACATTTAAACTTTGCCATGCTTGCTGAACCGGATGGTCTCCTTGCTCAGATAAACCTTCAATGGTGGTAATTTTCTGCTCAGCGATTGCCGACACAGGTGTTATACAAGAACGAATTGGCTGACCATCAACATGCACGGTACATGCACCGCATAAGCCCTTACCACAGCCATATTTAGTGCCGCTATATTTTAAAACGTCTCTTAATGCCCATAGTAATGGCATTTCACCATCATCATTAAATTGATGGGCCTTACCATTAACGGTTAAAGTGATCATGCTTTCGCTTCCTTCTTGGTTTAACCATATAGATAGAATGAATTTCATCGTTTATCTATATCGCATTAACTTATTATTTTATGATTAATTGTTGAGCGTTTTATTCATCGTTAATAATTGCTCTGGCGTATCTACGTCAATAAAGGCATTTGCTAAAGGTACTTTTAACAAGGCGTTTTGGTATTTATGTAATAGTGGCTTTGCACCTTGTTCGCCTGTTAACTGAGTTAACTCGGCAAAGTATTTTTGTGGAAATATAACAGGTGGGCCAATTTTACTTTTTAATTCGGCACTGGCTTTGTCTTCCGCAACAATAATCGTATCTTGATTACCTTGCCAAAAATCACGATGACGAATAAGTTCTGCCGCAGCTAATTGCCATTGGTCAACTAACACTATCATCACCGCTTTAATGTCCGTTGATAATGCTTTAACGCCAGCAGCAATTGACGAAGCCATTCCACCTGCCCAATCGCTATTAATAATAGTCGTGATTGGTAAATGGTCAATACAAGGTAACACCTGCTCAGCCTGAAAACCTAAAACACAGTAAACATTGCTCGACGCTTTTAAAGCCAACTCCAATTGCACTTCAACTAAGCTCTTATCATTAACAGCGAGCAACTGCTTCATTTGCCCTAATCGTGACGACTGACCAGCAGCAAGAACAATAATGGCAAAATTGTCTGATGTATTCATATTTCTAATAACACCATTTAATGACTTCTTATAATTAATATTTTCATTCAACAGTAAGCTACTTTAGTAGAACGCTAATTATATCAATTATCTAAAGATAATTACTCGTTGTCTAAAATATTATTGTTCTCATCAAAAATATCAGGCCCTTGAATTAAACTATTCAGGCTCTTAATACCTGTTACTAACCTATCAATATCTTCAAAACCGTTATATAAACCCAATGATACTCGCAAGCTTGCCGTAAGATTCAAACTTTGATGCAAGGGTTCAACACACTGTGTGCCAAAGCGTAGCGCAATTTCGCTATCATCTAAGAATCCAGCAACATCCTGACAAGAAGCGCCAGCCATAGTAAAGCTGAATATTGAAGGACACTGCACAACATCCGACACATTATTGCTATGAAATTCATTATTCGGCCAAAAAATTAACGGGTTAATGTAAGGCAGTTCGCGTAATTGTTGAAATAAATAGGCACTTGTAGCGTCGGTATGTGCGGTAATTTCTGACCACGTAATATCATTTAAATAATCTATCGCTTCTACTAAACCAACAATACCTGCAACATTATGCGAACCCGGCTCAAATTTTAACGGCCCTTGAGTAAATATTGCCTCCTGATAACTAACCGACTGCACAATGCCTGCTCCTAATTGAAACGGCGACATCTGCTCAATATATTTATTTTTACTCACCAAAACACCACAGCCTGTTGCGCCGTATATTTTATGAGAGGAAAACACGTAAAAATCGCAACCTAAATCAGTAAAATTAACCGGCCCGTAACGAACGCCTTGTGCGCCATCAACTAGTACAGGAACATTTTCTTGATGTGCAACTTCAGCAATCTTTTTAATTGGGTTAATAACGCCTAGTACATTCGATACATGATTAACAGCAATTAACACCGTGTCACTGTCAATAAGCTTAGCTAATGCGGCAACGTCAATAAGTCCTTGCGAAGTGACTGGCGCAATACGTAATGTTGCCCCCACTTGTTTACATAGCGCTTGCCATGGCAACAAGTTCGCATGATGTTCTGCAGCGCCAATAATAATATTACTGTGTTTAGTTAATCTGTTTAGTGCAAAGCTTGTCGCGACCAAATTAATAGACTCAGTACTACTTGAGGTAAAAACAACGCCTTCATCGGCAGTAGCACCAATAAAGTTAGCAACTTTTTCTCTTGCCTGTTCTACCAACTCTGTCGCATTAGCACTCAATTGATAAACACTTTTATGACTATTAGCATGCGAGAAGCATTGATAATAATAAATCGCTTCCGCAACGTGCTTTGGCGTCAAACAGGTTGCTGCGCTATCGAAATAGCATAAGTTAGGGTGGGCATTTATCGAAAATATTGGAAAGTCATGTTTCCAAGGACTAATCGTAGACATCAAGGTTCAACAGTTTAAGCAAGCATTCATCAAAACTAACAAGGAGAAATTCAAATCGCAACGAGATAAATGTAAATAAAAATTAATGATTAAGCAGAAACTTAATGTTATTTCTCGATTCAAACTAGCACATTTTTCAGGTACTCTAACTTACCGAAATTGCCAGCTTGCTAACATCAAAATGAAACATTATAAAAATATCTTCGTCGGCATCTTTTTTGTTCTGCTGTTTGTCATCGCGACATTAGCAACATGGGTGTATAGCCAGATCGACAGCGCGTTACCACAATTAGAAGGTAAAAAAACACTGTTTGGATTATCTGCTACAGCAACCGTTGAGCGTGATGAAGCAGGCATAGTTACCATCAAAGCAAAAAATCGTTTAGACGTTGCTGTTGCTACAGGCTTTGTTCATGCGCAAGAACGCTTTTTTCAAATGGATTTATTACGTCGAAACTCAGCTGGCGAATTGGCGAGTTTATTTGGTGAAGCAGCAATAGATTATGACAGCGACATTCGCCGCCATCGTTTTCGTGAACGCGCCACAACCATTGTTAAGCAATTACCTAAAGCCGACTCAGACATACTTAAAGCTTATACTCGTGGTGTTAATCAAGGTTTAAAATATCTTAAGGCGCCACCTTTCGAATACTTATTGCTTCAGCATGAGCCTGTTGAATGGCAAGAAGAAGACACAATTTTGTCAGTGTTAAGTATGTACATTGATTTACAATATCAAGACGGTAAACGCGAACGCACCTTAGGGTTATTACAATCTACCCTTAGCGCTGAAGTTTATGACTTCCTGAACCCTAAAGGTAGTCGTTGGGACGCCGCAATTGATGGTAGCCAATATCCAGCATCACCATTACCTAAAGCGCCATGGCCGTCAGCTTCTAGCGAAGAATTAACCACGTTAATGCAAGGCAATACTGTTCAAACCGCTTTAAACACATTAATTCCAGACATCTTAAGTCGAGAAAAATCACCACAAAGTGAAGAATTTCCCGGCTCAAATAACTGGGCAGTTGGCGGTAACATAAGTGCCACAGGCAGTGCTATTGTCGCTAACGATATGCACTTAGGCATTCGTGTACCAAATACTTGGTTTAGAGCTTCTTTCGAATATCAAAGTAAGCATCAAAAGCCAGTTAAAATCACTGGGGCAACATTACCAGGCACACCAAATATTATTATTGGTAGCAATGGCCACATTGCTTGGGGCTTCACCAATAGTTATGGCGATTGGAGCGATGTTATTGTTTTAGAAACTAACGCCGACAATAGCCAATACTTAACGCCTGAAGGTTATCAACCATTCCTAAAACGCAAACAAATGATCGCCGTTAAAGGCCAAGAAGCGGTTGATATTACCGTAACAGATACTATTTGGGGGCCTGTTATTGGTAAAAACGCACAAGGTGATTTACTTGCCTACCGTTGGGTTGCCCATGACACCACTGCGGTAAATATGGCGATTACCGAATTAGAAACTGCCACCAATGTTGAACAAGCATTTGCCATTGCCGCACGTGCTGGTATGCCGGCGCAAAATTTAATGGTGGGTGATAACCAAGGTAATATCGGCTGGACTATCATGGGGCCAATACCTCAACGTAGTAAAGCCTTTGGCGAGGTTCCAACCTCTTGGGCAAATGGCGAACACCAATGGCAAGGACTATTACCTGCAGCTGACTACCCTAAAGTAATGAATCCTGATGATTCCCGTTTATGGACAGCAAACTCACGCGTTATTGGCGACGACATGCTAGCTAAAGTTGGCAACGGTGGTTATGCCTTAGGTGCTCGTTCTTTACAAATAAAACAAAATCTTAACGCTAAAAACAGCTTCGATGAACAAGCATTACTCGATATTGCTTTAGACGATAAAGCTAAGTTCCTGCTGCGCTGGCAAGAATTTCTATTATCGAAAGTATTAACCACTGAAATGCTAGCAAAAAATAGTGATTGGCAAGAAGTGAAAACAATTATCAGCACTGATGACTTAGCCGCAACTAAAGATTCAGTCGCCTATCGTCTAGTGAGAAATTTCCGTTTAAACGTCAGAGACCAAGTGTTCGATATTTTTAATGAAAACATGACCAAACTTGACGAAGACTTTAGCTTTCACGCCATACGTCATCAACTAGAAATACCATTATGGCAATTGGTGAATCAACAACCTGAAAATTTCTTATGGCGTGGTCACGACAGTTGGACAGCGCTTTTTGAAGAAACCTTAGAAAAAACGCTAGCTGAAATGACCGAAAAATCATCACTAGCCAATGCCACTTGGGGCAAGCAAAATATTAGTAAAATTCAGCATCCTTTAAGTCGAGCAGTGCCACTTATCGGTCGATGGTTAGATATGCCTGAAGTTGAATTAGCAGGCGACAGCTACATGCCAAGAGTTCAAGGGAAATCATTTGGTGCCTCTGAACGTATGGTGGTTTCACCTGGCCATGAAGAGCGTGGCATTTTCCATATGCCGACTAGCCAATCAGGGCATCCTTGGAGCCCATATTATGGTGTTGGTCACGAAAGTTGGGTTAATGGCGAAGCATCTAGCTTCTTACCAGGTCCAGTTGCTTATACCTTAACTTTACTTAGCTATTAGATTTAACACAGGAATTATTATGACTACCTTAATTATTTGTTTATTTATTGCCGCCCTTTTACCTTTCATCGCAAAAGTACCCGTGGCAATTGCCATGCACAAGCTCAACGGCTACAACAATAACCACCCACGCGCACAGCAAGCAGAACTAACAGGTTTTGGCGCTAGAGCACTAGCTGCACATCAAAACGCTTTTGAATCACTAGCGGTTTTTGCGCCAGCAATTCTACTTGCCATTGCAACAAATAATACGGGCTCAATGATCGAACAACTTGCCATTACTCATGTTATTGCCCGCGTGCTTTATAACATCGCTTACTTGATCAATATTGGCACCATTCGTTCAATAATTTGGGCGGTAGGCATAGTGAGTTCATTTACTATCATCTACCAATGTATCTAGCTTAAGGTAGCTCGATTTACCGTAAATTAACTTAACCGCCCTCTTATAGTGACTTTTATTGTATCAACAGCCAAATAGGCATAAAGAAACGGTTGAAGTATTGCCAGAGGGTAGATAAAGTAAAGCTATGCAAACGACAAAACCTACTTCTTTTTTTAACGTGTTTTTTCTCTCAGTACTCTGAGCGCGTTTTAGGTTTTGGCATTTAATAAAAACCTCCAAGCGGAGGTTTTTTAGTTTTAGCGTGTTTAGTAAAAATAACGAATAAATAAAATAACTAATAACTCAGAAACGTGAATATTGCAGTGACTCAACTCATAACAACGATAGTAGGAAAACGCGGTGAACGAAGCATTAGATCTAAATAAAATACGTGAAAAAATTACCCAGCTCGATCAGCAGTTACTTACCTTATTTGCTGAGCGCCGCGCATTAACTCTCAACGTTGCAAAAAGTAAGGCGCATCAAATTCGCCCTGTACGTGACCAACAACGTGAACAAGAATTGCTTATACGTTTAATCACCAATGGTAAAAAGCTCGGGCTTGACGCGCATTACGTTACCAGTGTTTTTCAAACCATTATTGAAGACTCAGTATTAAATCAGCAAGCCTATTTGCAAACGCTTGCTAACCCAAATATTCAAGAGCCAACCGTCAGCGTGGCTTTTCTGGGCGATAAAGGCTCGTATAGTTATTTAGCCAGCCACCGTTATTTTTCTCGCCGTGCTGAAAAAATTATTGAAAGCGGTTGCCAAAGTTTTGCTGAAATTATGCAACAAGTTGAATCAGGCAGCGTTGATTACGGCATGTTACCGATTGAAAATACTAGCTCAGGCAGTATTAATGAAGTGTACGATGTACTGCAACACACCAACTTGTCAATTGTTGGTGAAATCACCCAGCCTATTGAGCACTGTTTACTTACCGCGGTAAACACCCAGCTTAGTAAAATTAAAACCATTTACGCTCATGGTCAGCCATTTGCACAATGTAGCAACTTTCTTGATAAGCAAAGCGATATACGTATTGAATACTGTGAAAGCACTGCCGATGCCATGGCACAAGCTTATGAATTACAAGACGACAGTGTTGCCGTTATAGGCAGTGAAGAAGGCGGCAACTTATACCAACTTCACGCGTTAGAAAAATCAATTGCCAACCAAAGCGAAAACCATAGCCGCTTTATTTTAGTGGCGCGTAAACCCGTTGAAGTAGCAGAACAAATTCCAGCTAAAACAACGCTTGTTATTGCCACAGGGCAAAAACCAGGTGCATTAGTTGAGTGTTTACTGGTATTAAAGAATAAAGGCATTAACATGTGCAAACTTGAATCAAGACCCATTCAAGGACGCCCATGGGAAGAAATGTTCTATATCGATGTCGAAGCAAATTTAAAGAACTTAGCGCTGCAAGAAGCTATCAGCCAAATTACCGAGCAAACCAACTTTATTAAAGTATTAGGTTGCTACCCAATTGAGCATATTAGCCCGACTAATGTGCCAAGTAGTGCGCTGGTATAGTCATCAACCACTACCAATAATTCGTCACTCTTTCAAATAAGAGTGACGAAGCACCGCGCTCAGCACTTTTATTGTTCCCACCTTGCCACCAAAGCGGCTATTTAACATACAAATTAAACTCGTTTTATTCCAATCTATTTGTTTACATCTCGTCTAACTTCTATTTTTACTTTCTCTTTTCTAATGTATTACTTTATGTATTGCGCTATGTACCAGCTTACGTATGAGTGAGCATAATCACTCTTACGTATCAAACAGTCGGTTAATTTCATTAAGAGCATAAAATTGAAAAACTTTAATTATGTCGTTAGTGCGTTACCTATGTTATTAATGGAGCTAAGCAATCGGCTGCTTTAAAGTCGTAAATTGCATTTATGTATACCCGTCAGGGAATTAACAAAAACACCTACTCTAATTTCTTGAGCGTTAATTTAAACCCTTTCAGCCCGCCTCCTTAATCAGCTTGCGGCTTCGTTTGAGGTAGTTCAAATGATATGATTTATTTAACATAATACATTTGGTATAATGTATACAATAACGTATAATTTATTTAATGTGATTTTTAAACAAAAGGTAAGATGATGGAAACAACTAGTAACGACTGGCGATATACGGTTATGCCAGCCGTGTTTACATGGCTAAAAGAGTCAGAGTCTGGCGCCGTTGAAATTGATTTTGATGCAACACAAAAATACGCTGCAGACATTTTAAAAGTTCAAGGGAAAGGCGGAAGCCGAATGGGTGGGCTTGTCGGCTCAGGTACGCTAGGTGAGAATAGCTACCTAAGCTCTGAACAGCGTCTTTCTTTACTTAAATCTCTTTCTGAAGTTGCTAAAGAATACAATGTTCCGTTGATCAGCGGAGCGGCAGCAGAAACGAAAGAAGAGCTTGCTAGCATAGTTAAGGAACTAGCAACGGTAGGTGTAGACACAGTAATGGTGATGCCGCCAAAAACTAAAGCAGCTCCTTCTGATGAAGAAATGTATGCATACTATGCACTTTCTGCAACAGCTGCAAAAGAGGCAGGCGTAACAATTATGCCTTATAACAACCCTGATGCAGCCGGGTATCACGCCCTTTCAACAGATATTCTTAGAAGGCTTGCTGCTCTACCTGAAGTAACTGCACTCAAAATATCGACTACAGATGTTTCAACTATTGAAACGCTGATGTTAGAGAACAAAGGTTTAAAAATCTTAGCAGGTGTTGACACGGTAACTGTACATGCTGGACTTGCTGGAGCATGCGGTGGGATTACTGGTGTAGGTTGTATATTCCCAAAAGCTAGTGTTTCTATGCAAGAGTATGTTAATAATGGTGAATGGGCTGAAGCAAACAAAATTTCTCAGGCGATGAATTCTATATCGTACTTAGATGCTCAACCGCTACTTATGGAGTATCTTAAGTATGCATTTGGCATTCATCATAACGATGCTGATGGGGGACTTCGTACCCTTGGTAAGAAATTAACTCAAGAGCAAATTGATGATGTTCGAGCAAGATATACTCTAGCAAAAGAAAGACTTGAAGCTCTGGATTTAATTGACTAATCCTGTCAAATATTCAAAAAGAGAAAGCCTCGTTTTTATGAGGCTTTTTTTGTCCGCTTTAGGACTGGCACTTTACAAGTTAACACTTCAAAAATTGAGTAAAAATCTAACATTGCGTTAAAGAACATCAAAACGATGGCATTAACATATGCAAGCTTGAATCAAGACCAATTCAAGGTCGCCCATGAAAAGAGGTGTTCTATATCGACGTAGAGGCTAACTTGAAGAAATTAGCTCGACAAAAAGCCATTAGCCAAATTACCGAACAGACTAGTTTTATCAAAGTAGTAGGTTGTTACCCAATTGAGCATATTAGCCCCACTAATGTACCAAGTAGCGCGTTTGATTAAGCAAATGTATTAAATGTTTATCGCTACTATTTAGCTGTGGCGATAAACACCACACTCTTCAATGCACATGAACGGGTGAATACAAATACCTGAACAACAACTTTTGATAAAGTATCGTATCTTAAGTTTAGTTGGGTAGCTTCGATTTTTAATTCAACAGAATATTTTTAGGTTGAGGAAATTAAGGCTTATAACGCCCATTTAAGGGGCTGATAATTATTTGCTAAAATGTGTAGCGAAGCGAAAACTAGCAAACTAGCAAACTAGCAAACTAGCAAACTAGCAAACTAGCAAACTAGCAAACTAACAAACTAACAAACTAACAAACTAACAAACTAACAAACTAACAAACTATAATTTGTCACGCTTGAGAGCCTTGTTAAGAATTATCTATGTTTCGATTTAAATTTTGGCGTAAAGCTATAAGGAATGTTAACTACGTCTAGGCCATTAGATAAAATCGTAGCATAAACATCTATATACGTAACTAGCCAAAATAGGCACCGACAAAACCAATAGTGTTGACTGCACAATGGGCAACAATTACTGGCCATAGATTCTTACGCGAATAATAGTAACCAATGCCATATGCCAGTCCACCTAAACCAGAGCCTATAGCTGCACCAGGTCCCTTACCCATATGCCCTAAGCCAAATACAATAGCTGATAAAATTATTGCGATAACCCATGCCTTGGCAGTGTTTCCAAATAACTTAGCTAAATAACTCATCAATAGCCCTCTAAATAGGACTTCCTCAGCGATCACCACCAACCATAAAACAGGTAACAACCCTATCAACAAATCTATATTGTTATGCAATAGATTTTCTCTTGGGATACTTGGGAACATATCTGTGATCGGATCAGAGACAACGGCGAAAAATATCCTTAGCGCAAATATCGACAATGCCAATAAGACGATTCGGATAAAAATCTGTCGCTTCAATTTTTCAGGGTAGTGAGGCCAGCACAAACCCAGTTGACTTAAATTTCCGCCTCTTAGTTTGTAAACTAAGGTCAAAAGCAGAGTCAAAATGAAAAATGGCATGGTTCTGCCCAAAACAGGTAATGACGTAAAAATAAATGAATAACTTTCAGAGTTTCTCAAGTTAATTAGAGTTAGAAAAATCAAAAAAGGTAAAAGGTAAAGTAACTGCCCGAGTTCACTTTTTTTAACAAAAGAGGTATTTAACATCAATGTTTTAGTCTCCATCATAATTTCTAACATAGATATTATTACTTACGATGTGAAATAAGTGTGAAATCATCTCTACTGTCATTGCATCTGAATTTTTTTGCCAAAAGCAAGCAACTCAAATCTTCACTGAATACCTAACGCCCGATTATGAGGCTTTTAATTGTTGGCTAAAATGTACAGCGATGAAGAACCTAGCCTACAATTAGACGCCCTGCTTAAATGGCTTGCTATATGTCCCCTCCATAAACTAGCCTAAAACATTGTGTTGTTGTTTTTAGGATTTTCTGGAATAGGTTGCCCTACGCCCCAATGTTCCACAATCATTCCATCTTTCATTCGAAAAATATGAATAAGGACAGCTCCAAGAGAATCTGGCGTACGCTTTACATGAAGGTGCAACCAAACAAGATCACTTTGAGAAGCGCTTCGTTTGATAGACATCGAAAGCTTCGGGTATTCTTTATATCGATTTAAAAATATGCTGAACAATCCCTCTCGGCCACCGCTTATATGAGGTGAATGCTCAACAAAGTTATCGGCATAGCACTCATTTCTTAAAATACTTATTCTTTGTGAGGGCTCAAGGTCATTTCTACTCTCCAATATTTCCATACAGTATATGGCTTTAGTTAGGTTAGCTTTCTCTAAAGCACCTCCTTTGCTTTCTTTCGCATTAAGTTCACCGACTAAAATGAACATTAGCCCCAAAAAAACTAAGGCTTTAATCAATATTTTCCCAGTACTCATGTTTACTCCTATAACAGTAGCAGTCAGAAAGAAATTGCATATAACTCCGCATTGAGCAGAAAATAATAGTTGGTTAAAATAAGCAAAGAAGGAGCAACAACCAACTGTTATTTGCCCTTTTAAGTGCCTTTCTAAATGCAATTTATTCCGGAAAGTTTTCAAATGATTTTGCACAAATAGCTTTGTCGTACCATTTGGCTTTTTCAGAGCTGAAAATATTATCTTGGGGATCTATTTCTGGGTTACCATCTAGGCAACCTGCAGGAACAATTAACGCTTTACCGGTGCTTGAAAGAAAAGGTACTCCACACCCACACTCAGTACAAAAAGCTTTAGATATGGCTCGACCCGGAACATCAAAACGTTTGACTAACTCGAAGCCATTCAACCATGTAATGTTGTCTGGCATTGTAAAAAGATTTGATGCATGAGCAGAACCAGTTGCCTTTTGACATTGAATACAATGGCAAAGGTGAAATTGGTTGAAATTATTATTGCTCTCGAAGCTTACTTTTCCGCATAAGCAACTGCCTGTAATTTTGGACATTTGACTCCCCATGACTGATTGAGTTTAACGCCCAACTAAGGGGCTGATAATTGTTAGCTAAAATGTGTAGCGAAACGTAGCCAACTATTGTTTGCCCTTTTGTTGCACTTCAAAGTTGATACTAAGAGTATGTGCTCAACCTCACTCTCTTTTGGAGAGCTTACAGTTGATTTTCATGTAGAACCATCAACAAATGCCAGTGCAATTTTTAGCACAGAGAAACAAAATACAAAGACAAATAAACCAAATAACCATTTACCCTGTAGCATAGAAACCGTAACCGCATGTTGGGAAAAAGGCCCCTTTCCATATCGTGCGGGTAACATTAACGCCAAGAATACTACGATAGGTAATTCGAAAAGGAATGTGACACCAAATTCTATTAAATTCATATACGCAGCCTGTGAAAATACTCATAACGCCCTGTTAAGGGGCAAATTGTAGTTGGCTAAAATGTGAAGCGGAGCGGAACCAGCCAACTGTTATTTGTCCCGCTTGAACAGCTTGTTATGTATTTTATTCACTGTACACAGCTATTGGCTCTGCTTTTAGTTTATAACTTTTAATAATGGAGAGAGCTTCCTGTTGAGAAAGACTATTTAAGTCAACCCTTTGAAGCACTTCATTTTCTTTAAACATTGAACGAATTAAAGTTAACTTATAAACATCCATGCGCTCAACTTGTGAAGAGCATCTAGTTTCGCAAAACTCTTTATAAACACGAGCCATTTCTTCATAAATGACTAGATTAGCTTCGGGATTTAAATCTCTTTGATATAAATTTACCGACTGTTTATAGTTAATTCCGTCAACTATTTCAAATACATCTGTTACTGATTTTATTCGGTTTAATAAATCGTCAGGTAGTGTTTTATGTAGAACAGGACCCATTTTAATATCATTGGGATCCATAGTTTTAGTTTCTTCCGCATTTAAAAAAGAACTAACGATTAAAAGTGATAATAGATATTTTTTCACAGGACTCTCGAAATACATAACGCCCCACTAAGAGGCAAATGATAGTTGGCTATAATAGAGAGCGAAGCGAAC
>OJGT01000022.1_pt1 | contig 137370 bp, 119 predicted proteins | sample 1595031 | NCBI WGS metagenome assembly OJGT01 (sample SAMN05416857, study PRJEB24817) | seawater metagenome | isolation source: Sea water | place: Canada:Atlantic | collected 2013-11 | reverse complement strand
GCATGATACCAATCTTAGTTTCGCCCGGAGTGATAACACCTGGACAGTTAGGACCAATCATGCGAACGCCAGTTTGCTCAAGCTTAACTTTAACGTCAACCATATCTAAAGTTGGGATACCTTCAGTGATAGTAACGATAAGTTCGATGCCAGCATCGATAGCTTCTAAAATAGCATCTTTACAGAACGGAGCTGGAACGTAGATAACTGTAGCTGTTGCGCCAGTTGCTTCTACTGCATCACGTACTGTGTTGAATACTGGAAGGCCTAAATGCGTTTGACCGCCTTTACCCGGGCTTACGCCACCAACCATTTGTGTACCGTACTCAAGCGCTTGTTCTGAATGGAAAGTACCTTGACCACCAGTGAAACCTTGACAGATTACTTTAGTATCTTTGTTAATTAATACAGACATTATTTGCTCTCCGCAGCGGCAACAACTTTAAGTGCTGCGTCAGTTAATGATTCAGCAGCAATGATGTTAACATCAGATGCAGCTAATACAGCGCGACCAGCTTCAGCGTTAGTACCTTCTAAACGTACAACAACTGGTACTTGAACGCCTACTTCTTTAACAGCAGCGATAATACCTTCAGCGATCATGTCACAACGTACGATACCACCAAAGATGTTAACTAAAACAGCTGATACGTTATCATCGCTAAGGATGATTTTGAATGCTTCAGCAACACGTTCTTTAGTTGCTCCGCCGCCAACATCTAGGAAGTTAGCAGGCTTGCCGCCGTGTAAGTTAACGATATCCATAGTACCCATTGCTAGGCCTGCACCGTTAACCATACAACCAACGTTTCCGTCTAATGCTACGTAGTTTAGTTCGTAACGTGCAGCATGAGCTTCACGTTCATCTTCTTGAGATGGATCGTGCATTTCACGGATTTTAGGTTGACGGTATAAAGCGTTACCATCGATACCAATTTTGCCGTCTAAACAGTGAAGATTACCTTCGTCAGTGATAACTAACGGGTTGATTTCTAATAATGCGAAATCGAAATCTTCAAACATTTTAGCAAGACCTAAGAAGATCTTAACAAATTGCTTCATTTGTACTGGGTTTAAACCTAGTTTAAAACCTAGTTCACGAGCTTGGTAAGGTTGAGCGCCAACTAATGGATCAATTTCAGCTTGGTGAATTAACTCTGGAGTTTCTTCAGCAATCTTTTCAATATCAACACCGCCTTCAGTAGATGCCATAAATACTACTTTACGAGAACCACGGTCAACAACTGCACCTAGGTATAATTCGTTAGCAATATCAGTACAGCTTTCAACTAAAATTTTAGCTACTGGCTGACCATTTGCATCTGTTTGGTAAGTAACTAAGTTCTTACCTAACCAGTTTTCAGCGAAATCTTTGATTTCTTGTTTAGTTTTAACTAGCTTTACACCACCAGCTTTACCACGTCCACCAGCGTGAACCTGAGTTTTAACAACCCACATATCGCCGCCGATCTTATCAGCAGCTTCGGCAGCTTCTTGAGCGGTATCGCAAGCGAAACCTTCAGAAACTGGTAATCCATATTCAGCGAATAATTGTTTCGCTTGATACTCATGCAAATTCATGGTGTTTTTTCCATTTATCTGTAGATGAAGATGATAGTAATTAATGATTTAATTACTATCATCGAAAAAAGTCGATCGATTATAGTATAAAAGCTCTATGGAACATAGTCCTTAGAGCCTAATACTATAGTCTAAATCAAACAAAAGTTTTTAATTGATAAAGCCTATTAGATGTTCAATAACAAGCGTGTTGGATCTTCTAGCAATTCTTTAATTGTTACTAAGAAACCAACTGATTCTTTACCATCGATTAAACGGTGATCATAAGAAAGTGCTAAGTACATCATAGGTAAAATTTCAACTTTTCCGTCAACAGCCATTGGGCGGTCTTGGATTTTGTGCATGCCTAAAATTGCCGCTTGTGGCAAGTTAAGGATAGGTGTTGAAATTAATGAACCAAAAACGCCGCCGTTAGTGATAGTAAAGTTACCACCTTGCATTTCGTCCATGGTTAATTTTCCGTCACGACCTTTAATAGCTAAACCACGAATACCGTTTTCGATACCCGCCATGCTTAATTGGTCAGCGTCACGTAATACTGGTGTAACTAAACCACGAGGAGTAGATACCGCAATAGATACGTCGAAGAAGTTATGATAAACGATATCATCACCGTCAATTGACGCATTAACTGCTGGATAGCGTTTAAGTGCTTCAGTTACGGCTTTAACGTAGAAAGACATGAAACCTAAACGTGTGTCATGTGTTTTTTCGAAAACGTCTTTGTATTGCTTACGAAGATCCATAATTGGCTTCATGTTAACTTCGTTAAATGTAGTTAACATCGCCGTTGAATTTTTCGCTTCAAGTAAACGTGTTGCAATTGTTTTACGTAAACGCGTCATTGGTACACGTTTTTGTGTACGCTCGCCTAATGCTGCAGAAGCTTGTGCTGCTGGCGCTGGCGCCGCGGCTTTTGCAGGTGCTGCTTTTGGCTTATTTAATGCTGCTTCAACGTCTTCTTTAGAAATACGACCGCCTTTGCCAGTACCAACAACATCATTAGCTGTTAAGCCTTTCTCTGTCATTAAACGGCGTACTGATGGGCTAGCAAGTTCATCTGAACTAATTGCTTCTTCCGCTGATGCTGCAGGCGCTGCACTTGCGGTTGCACCGGCGTTAAGTTCGCCAATTTTTTGTGCGCCAAGTACGGTATCGCCTTCAACGTGAATAATTTTACCGATAACGCCGTTTTCTTGCGCTACGACTTCTAAAACCACTTTATCAGTTTCGATATCAACTAAGTTTTGGTCAACTGATACAGTATCACCTTCAGCAACATGCCATGATGCTACTGTTGCATCAGCAACTGACTCTGGTAATACAGGTACTTCAATGTCAATTACTTTAGCTGACGAAGTTGTAGCAGCCGCTGCTGGTGCACTTGCAGGAGCAGCAGTTTCAGCCGCATCGCCTTCAGACAAAATAGCAATAACTTGCTCGCCTAAAACCGTAGCGCCTTCAGCTTCAGAAATGCTAGTGATAACACCATCTGATGTTGCAGGTACTTCAAGTACCACTTTGTCAGTTTCAATATCAACTAGTACTTGATCACGAGAAACTTTATCGCCTACTTGTACATGCCAAGTCGCTACTGTTGCATCTGCAACTGATTCAGGTAAAACGGGAACCTTAATTTCGGTTGTCATTTATAATATTCCTTACACACTCTTAATTAATCTCTTTATAAAAAAGAGGGTCTATTCTACATTAAGCGCGTCATGAACTAGCGCTTGTTGCTCTTTAACATGAACTGACATATAACCTACAGCCGGAGCTGCAGAAGCCTTACGACCTGCATATGACAAATGAGTACCCGCTGGGATAGCCGCTCTAAAGTGATGCTGTGAACAGTACCAAGCACCTTGGTTTTGCGGTTCTTCCTGACACCAAACGAATTGCTTCACATGGCTGTATTTTTCAATTTCAGCCTTTAGCTCTTCTTCTGGGAATGGGTATAGTTGTTCGATACGAATGATAACAACATTACTTTGCTCATTCTTACGACGTTGTTCAAGTAGTTCGTAGTAAACTTTACCACTACAAAATATTACACGTTCAACACCGCTAGGCTCGATATCATCAACTTCACCAATAACATTATGGAAAACACCTGTCGACATTTCTTCAAGTGAAGAAACCGCTAATGGGTGACGCAATAATGATTTAGGTGACATCACTACTAGTGGACGACGCATAGGACGAACCACTTGACGACGAAGCATATTAAATACTTGCGCTGGTGTTGATGGTACACAAACTTGCATATTATGATCAGCACAAAGTTGCAAGAAGCGCTCTAAACGTGCAGATGAATGCTCAGGACCTTGACCTTCATAGCCATGCGGTAACAACATAGTCAAACCACATAAACGGCCCCACTTTTGTTCGCCAGAACTAATGAATTGGTCAAATACTACTTGTGCACAGTTAGCGAAATCACCAAATTGTGCTTCCCAAATAGTTAAACCTGCAGGCTCAGCTGTGGTATAGCCATATTCAAAGGCAAGTACAGATACTTCTGAAAGTACTGAGTCATGCACATCAAATGGACCTTGGTCTTTACTAATGTTTTGTAGCGGTAGGTAGCGAGTTCCGTCTTCTTGTCCGTGCAATACGGCATGACGATGGAAGAATGTTCCACGACCAGCATCTTGACCGGTAATACGTACACGCTTACCTAAATCAACAATTGAAGCGTAAGCTATGTTTTCTGCCATACCCCAATCAAGTAACTTCTCACCGCTTGCCATTTTCGCACGGTCGTCGTAAATTTTCTTCACGCGATTATGTACGGTATGGTCAGCTGGAATAGCAGCAACTTTAGTGGCAAGCTCTTTTAGCTTATCAATTGAGATTTCTTTGTCGTAATCGTCATTCCACTCGTGGCCTAAGTATGGTGACCAGTCAACAGAATGCTCTGTCATTGGACGCCATTGCTCTACGGTACACTGCCCTTCATCAAGCAATTTACGGTAGTAAGCTGTTAACTCGTCTGTTTTAGCTTTATCAAGCGAGCCTTCAGCATTAAGCTTATCAGCGTAAAGCTGACGAGGAGTAGGATGCTTTTTAACTTTTTTATACATAACAGGCTGCGTAGCACTTGGCTCATCAGCTTCGTTATGTCCGTGACGTCGATAACAAACAAGGTCGATAACCACATCACGTTTAAATTCGTTACGGTAATCTAATGCAATTTGTGTTGCTAAGATCACTGCTTCTGGATCGTCACCATTAACATGAAGAATTGGCGCAGAAACCATTTTAGCGATTTCAGTACAGTATTCACCGCTGCGAGTATCTGCAGGATCCGATGTTGTAAAACCAACTTGGTTATTAACAACAATACGAATTGTACCGCCAACTTTAAATGCTCGTGCTTGCGACATGTTAAAGGTTTCTTGTACAACACCTTGACCAGCAATCGCTGAGTCACCATGAATAGTAATAGGTAATACTAAATCACCTTCATTACAATCACGACGGTCTAAACGTGCACGTACAGAGCCGATAACTACTGGGTTAACAATTTCTAAATGCGACGGGTTAAATGCTAATGCTAAATGAACATTGCCACCTGGAGTTACAAAATCAGACGAGTAACCTTGGTGATACTTAACATCACCTGAAGAAAGTATTTCGTCGTGTTTGCCACCGAACTCATCAAATAACTTTGACGGATTCTTACCCATAACGTTAACAAGCACGTTGAGGCGACCACGGTGAGCCATGCCCATAACCACTTCTTTAGCGCCTTGCGTACCGGCACGAGTGATTAATTGCTTTAACATTGGTACTAATGCATCGCCACCTTCAAGAGAGAAGCGTTTTGCACCAGGGAACTTAGCTCCTAGGTATTTTTCAAGACCATCAGCCGCAACTAAGCCTTTAAAAATTTCTTCCTTTTCACTAACGCTAAGCACTGCTTGTGACTGCACTGATTCTAGACGTTGTTGTAACCAACGCTTTTCATCAGTTGACGTGATATGCATATATTCAGCACCAATAGAACCACAGTAAGTAGTTTTAAGTGCTTTATATAATTCACCAAGTTTCATAGTGTCTTGGCCGATAGCCAAAGAACCTATTTTAAATTCACGATCGAAATCATTTTCCGATAGTTCATGGTGAGATAATTGCAGGTCACGTACTTTATCACGTTGCCATAACCCTAATGGGTCAAGGTTAGCATTTTGATGTCCGCGAAAACGAAACGCATTAATAAGTTGTAAAACTTTAACTTGTTTAGCGTCAGAACCACCTGAAACAACCACGGTTTTTTGTGTTTGTTGGGCCAATTCTTTAAATTCATCACGGATTTCAGAATGCCGATATTCAACGTCAGCACCTTCAATTTTAGGAAGTTGTTGGAAAATATCACGCCACTCTGTAGAGACAGATTGCGAGTTATCCAGATAAGATTCGTATAATTCTTCAATATAAGCAGCGTTTGCACCACTTAAATGGGAAGACTCTATCCAAGCCTTCATAGCACCTTCGGGCATTGCCTGTTCCTTTATGGGATAAAAGCAATAAAAACAAATTGTTTAACGAAAAAAGCAGAGTACAATTTCTTGCACTCTGCTATTTAAATTAAACCGCTCTTGTCAGCAACATTGACTTAATATGGCCAATGGCTTTTGTTGGGTTTAGCCCTTTCGGACAAACGTCAACACAGTTCATGATACCGTGACAACGGAATACGCTGTAGGCATCTTGTAAATCATCTAAACGCTCTTCTGTAGCTGTATCACGGCTATCGATAAGAAAACGATAAGCATGTAATAAGCCCGCTGGACCGATAAATTTATCAGGATTCCACCAGAAAGAAGGACAAGATGTTGAACAACATGCACATAAGATACACTCATAAAGACCGTCTAACTTCTCACGTTCTTCAATTGATTGTAAATGTTCGCGTGCTGGTTGTTCTTTACCATCATTAATTAGGTAAGGTCTGATTTTTTCATATTGATTATAGAACTGAGTCATATCAATAATTAAATCGCGCACTACAGGTAAACCAGGTAATGGACGTAACACAATTTTATTTGCAGGAATTGCAGATAAAGGCGTGATACAAGCCAAACCATTTTTACCATTCATGTTCAAGCCATCAGAGCCACAAACACCTTCACGACATGAACGACGGAATGATAAGCTTGAATCTTGCTCTTTCAGCAAAATTAGCGCATCTAGTACCATCATGTCTGAGCCTTCTGGAACTTCCAGCTCATATTCTTTCATGTAAGGTTTGTTATCAACATCAGGGTTGTAACGGTAAATAGAAAAAATTTGTTTCATTACAACGCTCCTAGTAAGTTCTTGCTTTCGGTGGGAAAGCTTCACGGTGAACAGGTGCCATGTTAACAGTACGCTTGCTCATTTCTTCGTTATCTGGTGTGTAGATTGAATGACATAACCAGTTTTCATCGTCACGTTCCGTGAAATCTTGACGGGCATGAGCACCACGAGATTCAGTACGGAAGTTAGCTGCTTTTGCAGAACAGAAAGCTGTTTCCATCAAGTTATCTAATTCTAAACACTCGATACGCTGTGTGTTGAACTCACTAGACTTATCATCTAAGTGGGCATGTTGTAATCGTTCACGGATTTCCGTCAACTCTTTCATGCCTTGAGCCATTGCTTCACCTTCACGGAATACCGAGAAGTTAAGTTGCATACACTGTTGTAAATCTTTACGTATTTGCGTTGGACATTCACCTTTAGACGATGTTTCCCAACGGTTAGTACGTGCTAAAGAAGCTTCTAAGTCAGACTCAGATGCATCTTTACCGTTTTGAGTCTCATTTAGGTAGGTACCTAAGAAGTTACCTGCTGCGCGGCCAAATACCACTAAATCAAGTAGTGAGTTACCACCTAAGCGGTTTGCGCCGTGTACTGATACACAAGCAATTTCGCCAACAGCGAATAAGCCATCAACGATTGTTTCTGTGCCATCGGCAGCAACATTAAGTGCTTGACCATTCACGTTACAAGGTACACCACCCATTTGGTAGTGACACGTTGGGATAACTGGAATTGGCTCTTCTGCTGGATGAACATGAGCAAATGTTTCAGATAAGTCACAAACACCTGGTAAACGTTTCATCAGCGTTTCACGACCTAAGTGGTCAAGTTTCAGCTTGATATGTGGTCCGTATTGAGGGTGGTCACAACCACGACCTTCACGGATCTCTGTCATCATTGAACGAGCAACAACGTCACGACCGGCTAAATCTTTAGCATTTGGTGCATAACGTTCCATGAAACGTTCGCCGTCTTTATTCAATAAGTAACCACCTTCACCACGACAACCTTCAGTCACTAGTACACCAGCGCCTGCGATACCTGTCGGATGGAACTGCCACATTTCCATGTCTTGCATTTGAATGCCTGCACGAAGTGACATACCAACACCATCACCAGTGTTAATGTGAGCATTAGTAGTAGATGCAAAGATACGACCAGCACCACCTGTAGCAAGCACAGTAGCACGGGCTTTAAAGTAAACAACTTCGCCAGTTTCGATACAAATAGCAGTACAACCTACTACACCACCGTCACTGTTTTTAACTAAATCTAAGGCATACCATTCTGAGTAAACGTTAGTTTTATTTTTAACGTTTTGTTGGTATAAGCAGTGCAATAATGCATGACCTGTACGGTCAGCTGCAGCTGCTGTACGAGCTGCTTGCTCGCCACCAAAGTTTTTAGATTGGCCACCGAATGGACGTTGGTAAATTTTACCTTCTTCCGTACGAGAAAAAGGTAAGCCCATTTTCTCAAGTTCGATAATTGATTCAGGACCTGTTTTACACATATATTCGATAGCGTCTTGGTCACCGATATAATCAGAGCCTTTAACGGTATCGTACATGTGTTGTTCCCAGTGATCTTCATGGGCATTACCTAAGGCGACAGTGATACCACCTTGTGCAGAAACCGTATGAGAACGAGTAGGGAATACTTTTGAAATCAAAGCACAAGATTTGCCAGATTCAGAGATTGCTAGGGCAGCACGCATGCCTGCACCACCGGCGCCAATTACAATGGCGTCGAATTCACGAATAGGAACGCTCACTTACACACCCCACACTGTTAATAGGCCTGCTGCGAAATATGCTAGCAACAAAACCGAAAAGAAAAATTGTAAACCACCGCGTAAAAGCGCTGGCTTAATGTAATCAGAAAGAACTTGCCATACACCAATCCATGCGTGAATTAATAACGCGATAATGGCTAAGATGGTAAATATTTTTGTGCTGATACAACCAAAAAATGCCTGCCAGACTTCAAATGTTACATCCGAAGTTGTAACGAAAAAGCCAACAAGAAAAAAGGTATACAGTGCTAAAATAATGGCACTGGCACGAAGAAGAATAAAATCATGTACGCCACTACGGCCTACTGTTGCTGCGTTGTTTACCATAATCGAACTCCTACTACTACAGTAAGCACCAACCAAAGTGCGATAATAAGTTTTGCCGTAGCATTACCCGATGCAAGTTCTTCAAAGTGGCCTAAATCCATAAACAAGTGACGAATACCGCCAAGTAAATGATAGATAAGCGCAGAAAGCGAACCAAGGATAATTATTTTGAAGAATACACCACTAAGTAGAGATTCTACTTGCGCGAAACCTTCAGCAGAAGATAGAGATAAAGAAAGCGTCCACAATAAAATACCGATAGCGAATACCATGATCACACCAGATATACGGTGTAATATAGATGCATTAGCTGCTGCATGCATTTTGATTGTTGACAAATCTAGGTTTACAGGACGTTGTTTTTTCACGATTGTTGCCTAAGGAGCTCTTAGAGCCTTCAACTTATTGTAACGTTATCTAACCGCATTATTATGCTAGATAACCCCCCTCCGATTTGAATTATATTTTTACACTTTACATACGAATGCAAAAACAGAATTCAGATCGGCTTGATTATATAGGTGAAAATCATTAATTACAATTTTCTTCACCGACAAGTTTTAGCCTAAATTCAAGGCTTGCGACTAATTATTAACCATACGTAACTAAATTCATTCCTTACATTTGACTTTAGTCTAAGGGATTAACAAACGAATTGACTTATGGGGGGTGATCTGAAGTAGAATAGCCCCAGTTTAATATTCACAAAAATTGACTAAACATTTGGTTTTGACAATTTCAAGATAAATAAATTTTAATGGGGATGAAACATATGGCTGACTCAAAAGCCTCTCTTAGTATCGACGGTAATGTAGTTGCGGACTTGCCAATTCTTAAAGGTAGTGCCGGTAACGATGTAATAGATATACGTACACTAGGCGGTGCAGGTTATTTTACATATGACCCAGGTTTTTTAGCAACAGCCTCATGTGAGTCTGAAATTACCTTTATTGACGGCGACAAAGGTGTTTTACAACATCGCGGTTACCCAATTGACAGTCTTGCAAAGCAAGCTGATTACTTAGAAGTTTGTTATATTTTGCTAAACGGTAGTGCGCCAACTAAAGCGCAATACGATGAATTTACTAAAATTATCACTAACCATACTATGGTTCATGAAAAGTTAGTGCATTTTTTCCACGGCTTCTTGCCTGATGCACATCCAATGGCCATGTTATGTGGTGTTGTTGGCGCTTTATCTTCGTTTTATCACAGTGACTTAGATATTAACGAACCAGACCAACGTATGCGTAGTGCGCATCGTTTAATCGCTAAAATGCCAACTATCGCTGCAATGGCATACAAGTACAGCATTGGCCAACCATTCGTTTACCCACGCAATGACCTTAGCTATGCAGAAAACTTCTTACACATGTTATTCTCAGTACCTGCAGAAGAATATGTAGTTAGTCCTACTGTTGCTCGTGCAATGGACCGTATCTTTACTTTACATGCAGATCACGAACAAAATGCTTCTACATCAACTGTACGTTTAGCAGGTTCTTCTGGTGCTAACCCATATGCGTGTATCGCAGCAGGTGTTGCTTCACTTTGGGGCCCTGCTCACGGCGGCGCTAACGAAGCTTGTTTAACTATGCTTGAAGAGATTGGCTCTTTAGACCGCGTTGACGAATACGTTGCGAAAGCGAAAGATAAATCAGATTCTTTCCGCCTAATGGGCTTTGGTCATCGTGTTTACAAAAACTTCGATCCTCGCGCGACAGTAATGCGTGAAACGTGTCATGAAGTATTAAGTGAATTGGGTATTAAAGATCCATTACTTGACGTAGCAATGGCGTTAGAAAAAGTAGCGTTAGAAGACCCTTACTTTATCGAAAAGAAACTTTACCCTAACGTAGATTTTTACTCAGGTATCATCCTAAAAGCTATTGGTATTCCTACCAATATGTTTACAGTAATCTTCGCCATGTCTCGTACGGTTGGTTGGATTGCACATTGGGATGAAATGCTAGGTCAACCGGGACAAAAAATTGGTCGTCCTCGTCAAAAATACACTGGCGAAATTGATCGTGAATTTGTACCGTTAAGTGACAGATAATACTTGCTTCACATAAAGCAATAATTAAAGGCAACCTCTTGGTTGCCTTTTTCTTATCTGGTTCTTTTATAAGTAAATAAATTCCTGTACATTCCGGTTACAATCACTATATCCTTACAATAATTATTAAAAATCCAGTGGTATTATATCAGTGCTCGACCATATTTTAATTATCGATGAAAGTCGGTTAGTTCGTGAAGCAATAGCTAAAATGTTACTCTCTTGTGGGGTAAGTAAATCAGCCATTGCATGCATTGAAGATATGGATGATGCCTTAGAGTTCGCACAATTTTCAAAGATAAGCATATTAATATGCTCCGATAGTTATAGTGATAAAAGCCCTGAAAAGTTTCGAGCACAAATAATTGATACCTCAACGGTCAAGAGTTTACCGCTATTAGTGCTATCTCAACAAGAATCGCACGAGCCACAAATCCAGGTTATACCTACATCGGCAGAAATAACAGACAACCGTATTTATTTGTTTAAACCTTTTAAGCAGCAATATGTTCTTAGTGCTCTTTTCGCCTTAACTCAGCTTAATAAATTTAAGCCGTTGTTAACTAAACCAGAGCATATCCCAGAAATAAATGTCGCTATTGACGCACTGCATAGCAAAGAAAATAAAGTGTCCCAACAAGCAATAAAGCCTAGTATTTTGGTTGTTGATGACGAGAGTAGTAATATTGATGTTGCTGCTGGTAACCTACGCCAACTCTACCGCGTAATTGCGGCTAAATCTGGCGAGCATGCTTTAAAAATAATAAACAACGGCAAACACAAAATAGAATTAGTGTTACTTGATATTATGATGCCAGAGATGGATGGTTATCAAGTATGTTCAGCGCTTAAGAACAACCCGAAAACCGCTAATATTCCGGTTATTTTTCTCAGTGCAAAGTCAGAAGTTTCCGATATTAAATATGGTTTCGATTTAGGTGCGGTTGATTATATTACTAAACCTCTTAATGGCGATTTACTAAGAGCTAGAGTTGCTACACACATACGTTTACGGCAGCAAAATACAGCATTAGCAGACCAAGTAACTACCCTACGTGAAAACGCGAAACTGCGCGAAGACATTGAAAAAATCACGCATCATGATTTAAAAGGTCCGCTTAACAATATTCTATTTGAAACCTATCGCTTGGCAGACAAAACAGCAGCAAAGTCGATTAATAAAGCGGTTAATAACGTTGTTGATATGATTAACAATTCATTAAACCTCTACAAAATAGAGCAAAATATTTACCAGTTAACACCGCAACGTATCGACCTGAATCAAATGATCACAGACGCCATCAATGCAGTCGCGCTTGTTACAAAAGAAAAGTCACTCAATATTGCCTTATCAGGGTTTGAACATAGCCAGCACATTCTCGCTGAGCCTTTATTATGTTTATCAATCTTTAATAATTTGATCAAGAATGCCGTTGAAGCCTCCAACAATAATGAGCCTATACAAATTTCTCTAACTCATGAAAATGACCATGTAACCTTTCAAGTTATTAATCACGGCGTTATTCCAAAAGCAATACGCGCAACATTATTTGATAAATATAGCAGCTCGAATCGTCAGTCTGGAACAGGTTTAGGTACCTATTCAGCAAAGTTAATGACTGAGGTTCAACACGGCGAAATTTACTTCGATATTATCGACGAACAGCAAACTATGTTTGTGGTAAAACTACCTTCAGCTTAGCTCGTTCATGCGTTTATTTTCTTAAGTAATTCGTTAGCGTAGTTTGAAATACCCCTTTTTCACTAATATAAAAGCATCATTAATTTTAGGCATATTTTTGTCGATAATCTTTTGGTGTCACGCCAGTAAAGCGCTTAAACAACTGTCGAAAACTACTAATATCTTCATAACCTATCGACCAGATGATTTGGTTAATTGGCTCTGTAGTTTTCTCTAAACGCATTTTTGCATGCTCAACTCTAATTCTCTGTAAGTAGTTTAACGGCGTTTCTTGTGTTGCTTGTTTGAAGCGCCTTTTAAACGTTCGTGCCCCTAAACCAACAAGTTCAGCAAGTTCATCTATCAGTATTTCGTTACTAAAATGAGACTCTATCCATTCCTGTGCTTTCAATACAGGTTGATCATCATGAGATTTTTGGGCCTGAAAGGTCACATAAGGAGATTGCTTTTGGCGAACCGGATCAAAAACCAGTAATTTTGCACAATCTGAAGCGATGTCTTTACCGATATACTTATCGATAAGATATAAGGCCAAATCGATATAAGACATTGAACCACCTGAACAAACAACATCGCCATTATCAATTAACATTCGGTCGCAGTCTAAACGGATAGAGGGAAAAATGCGTTTAAATAAATCTGCACTGCGCCAATGTGTCGTTGCCACTTTACCATTTAGCAAACCACAAGAAGCTAGTAAAAAGCTCCCGGTGCAATAACTGGCGATCACAGTACCTTGTTGATGGCATTGGCTAAGCCATTGCTTAACTTTAGGTAAATTATCAACAAGTACATCGTCGGCACAACATTCGATTACCGCGCGTACAGACGAAGAAACTATAACGATATCTGGTTTATCGACACTGTTTATAGTGGCTGAAGGTGAAATACTAACGCCGTTATAACCTTTCACCGGTTGGTCATCGATGGTGACAATTTTACAAGATACTTCACTGTGCTCAGCGTTAGAATAACGCTGTTGATGGCAGTAATTAGCCGCATAAAAAACATCAACTAAACCATAAATGGCAGAAACAACACATTGATTGGAGGCTAGAACGACTATTTTCATTTTTATCTACCTGACTCTTATGGCACATATGGCTACAATAATGTCAAATATGCCACCTCTAAATAAGCACTACAAGCGTTAAAATAAGTTTTCTACCGACTCATGAAAATTAAACAGGGATTTTTTCTATGAAAACTTTGATCAGATCGATAAAAATATTACATTTATTGCTGCTTTTTCTATCGTTATGCACGCTTTCAATACTACCGTTACTATTAAATGCGGAAATAACGACAAGTTTTGTCTATTTACCCATCAGTTTTCTATTGTTAGGTATCATAAGTTTTAATATTGAAAATAAACTAAATAAATACGAAGAGACAATAAATAACCATCAACAATTATTTGATAAAAAGAAATGCCGGATTTATCGTGGAATTTGCTGTTTGCACTCTTAATATTTTCTTCCTGAGACTGCTATAATACGCGAGCATTTTTAGTTAATGGTTCTTGAAGTTTATGTCTGATTATCAATTAAGGTTCGGCGGTATTGCGCGTTTGTATGGTCACAATGGCGCTGAAGCCCTTAGGAAAAGTCACTTTTGTGTTATCGGTATTGGCGGTGTTGGTTCTTGGGTTGCTGAGGCGTTTGCCAGAAATGGTGTAGGCGAGATAACACTCATTGATTTAGATGACTTATGTATCACTAATATCAATCGTCAAATACATGCCCTTACTGACACCGTTGGCCAAAGTAAGGTCGATGTAATGGCAGAGAGGATAAAACAGATAAACCCTGAATGTCAGGTTAATATTGTCGAAGATTTTGTGACATTAGAAAATATTCGCGAGCTATTAACCAATTCCATCGATTATGTAGTTGATGCGATAGACTCTGTAAATGTAAAAAGTGCCATTATTGCTCATTGTAAACGTAATAAACTGCCAATTATCACCATTGGTGGCGCAGGCGGTCAGGTTGACCCAAGCAAAATAGCCATTGCCGATTTAAGCCAAACTTTTCAAGACCCATTGCTAGCAAAAGTACGTAATCAATTACGCCGAGAGTATAATTTTTCTCGTAACGTAAAACGAAAGTTTTCAATTGACGCAATATTTTCTAGTGAACAATTACGTTATCCTGACAATGAAGGTAATGTTTGTCATGCGAAGCAATCAAATGATGGAGCAATGCGGCTTGATTGTAGTGGCGGCTTTGGCGCAGCCACCCATGTTACCGCTTGCTTTGCATTTTTTGCCGTTGGAAAAGCAATAGATAAGTTTTTAAAACGGGCATTAATAAATTAAATCTTCCGCCGCAATATACTGAGTTTGAAATTCAGTTTAAATTTAAGTTTTGAGTTATCTACAGATAGTAGAATTTAGGTAACTCAACTTTCGACTATCTGATAAATTTTATTAACAATTGCGCGAAGCCCATTACCCCGAGAGGGACTTAGGTGCTGCAATAAGCCGATATCATTAAAGTATGCCTGCATATCAAATGTTAATATCTGCTCGCTAGTTTTATTATTAACAGCCGAAAGTACAACCGCGATTAACCCTCGAATAACTTTAGCATCGCTATCGCCAGTGAAAATATAACACTCATGCTCGTTCTTTTGATGGATAAGCCATGCTTTACTTTCACAACCTGAAATTAATGATTGATCCGTCTTTAGTTCAGCGCTCAAACCACTTTGCTTTTTGCCCAACATCATAATTTCACGATGTTTACTGTCCCAGCTTTTCGCTTTACTAAATATCGCTAAAATACTATCAACATTAAGGTTGTGTGCAGTATCAGTGGTTTGGATTTTATTAACGGCTTCACTCGCTTTATATCCAACTTGCTGTAAATTTTGCGGTGATAGTTGGCCTAACTCGTCATTAGTAATAGCACCAGTATCGTTAGCTAGACTTTGGTGACTCATTTGTTTTAGTGCTAGTACCACTTTATCAATTTCTTCTACACTATTGTACGCCGCTAAAGAAAGGCGAATACAGCCATCAATTTTCAAATACTGCATCAATGGCATAGCACAATGATGCCCTGCTCTTACCGCAATACCTTGACTATCTAACTCTGCCGCAACATCATGATTGTGATGCCCTGTCATGGTAAATGAAAACACTGGAATATCCGGTTGTCCTTCGACGATAAAACGGAGCCCAGGTACTTGAGATAACTGCGCAAAGCAATATTGGGCCAAGTTTGTTTCATATTGCGCTAATGCCGCTAACTGCTGAACCTCTATAAATTTTAACGCTGCACCAAAGGCAACAATACCGGCAATATTTGGTGTGCCTGCTTCAAATTTATGCGGCAAATCATTAAAGCTAGTTTGTTCAAAACTCACTGACTTTATCATTTCACCACCAGCTTGATATGGTGACATTTTTTCTAGTATTTCACGTTTGCCATAAAGAACGCCAACCCCAGTTGGACCATACATTTTATGGGCAGAAAACACGTAAAAATCACAATCTAAAGCTTGAACATCTACAGGTAAGTGAGCAATGGCTTGTGCACCGTCAATCAAGGTTAGCGCTTTGTATTTCTTAGCAAAGCCAATAACATCAGCAATAGGGTTAATGCGACCAAGCACATTAGAGATATGACCACAGCAGACAATACGGGTTTTCTCTCCTATGGTTTCTTCCAGTCTAGTTTTATCTATTCTACCTTCACAAGTTAATGGCAGAATTTTAATTTTTGCACCAGTTTGCTCTGCTACAATTTGCCAAGGTACGATGTTAGCGTGATGCTCACTATAACTTAAAACAATTTCATCATTAGGCTGTAAGTTTTTACGACCCCATGACTGCGCCACTAAATTAATACTTTCAGTGCTGCCTTTAGTCCAGATGATCTCTTTACTATGCTTAGCCTTGATAAAGTTCTTTAGATTCTGACGAGTTTCTTCATAAGCAGTTGTCGCTCTTGAACTTAACGCATGTGAAGCACGATGAACATTAGCATTGCTAGTTTGATAATAATGCTGATAACAGTCAATAACGTCTACAGGTTTTTGAGTACTTGCTGCATTATCAAAATAAACTAGAGGTTTACCGTTAACAAATTGAGCTAATATAGGGAATTGCTGACGAAAAATCGAAGAAGAAAAGTTTGCCATACATTTTTTCATAAAAAAACATAATATTAGTAACATAAAATTGTTATTATTATATCTTACCTTGCCGCCTAAAATATTTTTATAGCAGTAAAACCTGAAATATTTAATAAATAAGCACAGCAAAATCAGCGAAAATTGGAAAATTGCGCTATAATTTAGTAGTAAGTGATACAAGGAGTCCGCTTTATGTCATTATTTTCATGGTTTATTCGTACAACCAAAGTTAAATCCCCTAAGAATAATAAGGCGTCATTAGAACAAGAACTAACAACATTTAATAACAACACCATGTGGCCTATTGCCAAAGTAAGAAAAAATACAGTTGTACAGCAACAAGAATACATAAATTCTGCAACACACTTAAAAAATGTTAATGATATCAAAACATTTGAAGAAAATAGCCCTTCAACCATTGAGCAACACTAAAAAGCCCTAGCTAATTCAACATAGCATTAAGTTGAATTAGCTAGCGATTAAGCCTTCACTATTACTTTACTTATTAATAATAAAATTGCATCTGAAGTTTTATCAAAGTGAATTAAACGAACAAGTATTTACCATAGTAATTTAACCTTAAATTAAGCCCACCTAAGATTAACTAACGAAAAAGTGTCGCACGTAATATTTCTCTAGCTTGTTTATATTCACCCTGCTGAGCCAAATCACGACTGACATTAAAATGATAACTTGGCATTAGATATTGATTCGGTGCTAAAGCCATAATATCAATATAGCTTTGAGGGAAATCGAGTTCAAAATACTCTAATTGAGTGCGATGATAATAGGGTTTATAGCTTTGAATATTTGTATTTTTATCACAAGAACGTGCCAAGAAAATGCCAATTTCATTTAAGTATTCTATTGGTGTAGCTAATTTCCAACCTTGCTCCTGTTTGGTCAAAATTGGAGTGCTATCTTTAATTAGGCTTGCCCATGGTAATTTTGCCAATAGCCGCTTTCTTATTTCAGCCCTTTCGCCAAAATAACTTTCAGCTAATGTTACAACATTATAAGAAAACGGAATCTGCTGATTTTGTTCGCATTTTCGATGCTGACTAGGCAATGGGTATTCATCAATAAAACCGATCAAATGCGAAAGCTCATGGGCAAGCACCTCAACATTGTCCTGTTGATCTATATACATGATGCCGTTATCAACATTGGCACCACCTTGCTCGACAATTAAGCCTACATAACGACTTGATATATCTGTTCGATTAGCCCAAACATTTGCCTTACAAGAAATTTTTTCATGTGTATTGTCTTGGCAATTAACTAGTTCATGGGGAATATATTTAGGCGTTAGTAGGCAAATGTACGCCGCCAATTTATGCTGTTGAAACTGCGTAATGAGTTTTGTCCCGTGGCGTAAACCGTTTAAATTGGTCGCAAAAAGTTGCACACTTACATTGCACTGCGGGTTTAACTTATTTTTTTCAGCAGTAAAAACAGAAAAATTAATCAACTCTTGATAAAAGTCGCTATTTTCTACGCCTGACAATTTTTCTTGATGCTCTGCAAGAAACGCTGTGTCACCTTGCTGAATTGCAAGCTTATACAACAAAACTAAGGCAGCGTCATTTTCTAAAATAGGTAATACTAAACTTTTGCTTTCTTGATATTGCTTGGTTTCAAAGTAATGCTTAGCGAGTGCAAGCATTGCACCTTGATGATGTTGGCGAACAGACTCTTTCAACCAAATTTTCGCAGACATTATACGACCATCGGTAAAGTAATAATTACCAAGCTGATAGGCAATATCAGCATCTTTCTTCGCATAAAGCTTAGCTAGATGTAACCACGCGCTTCGGTTTTCTGCCGTTAGTAATTTGTTTAGTCGTTCAGTGGAATTGGTAAAAAATTCAATTGAATCTAATCGTGATAATTGCTCAGATGATATAGTGACTTGAATTATTTTTTGACGGTAGCTGTCCACTAAAAAAAATGAGCCTAGCAATATCATTATCACTAAGCTCATTAAAATACGGTATTTTGAAAACATCAATATCAATTGGAAAATTAATCTAAAGACTAAAGTGCTTTATTTTGCTGCATTGTTTGACGCATAAGATCTAATTCAAGTTTGGCATATCTATGCTCAACAAATTCGTAAACATTAGTGCTTAGTGCTAACTTGAAAAAATTAATTGCGGCATTTACATCACCTTTCATTTGGTTGTATTTGCCTAAGTAAAAATAGGCTTCACATAAACGCTCAGTTAAGGCTTTATTAGAACTAACATTATCAGTTAAATGATCAATGAATGTTGCTTGGTTTATCTTACCTAGATACAAATCAATCACTTTTTTTGCCCAAACACTTTCATCAATCAGCTCGGCATATAATGATAAGTCTTGTGCAGCCTGTTGCTGGTTAGTTTCTAAATCAGCCAAGTACTGCCATAACACACGGTAAGGGTCATTTTGCTGATATTGTCTAAAAACTTTAAAGTCATCAGAAGCTAAGTTCGCTCGGCCACCATAATACAAGGCAATACCACGATTTAAATAAGCATATTCATGATCGGGAGCCAATTCAATTGCCGAATCAAAAGCATCATAAGCTTGATTAAATTCTTGCAATTGTGTGAAATGAATACCAATAAAGTTATAAGCATCAACCATATCTGGCTTCAAATTTATCGCTTGGTTGAAATCAAATCTTGCTAAAGCACGTAAACCCACTTTGTCATACTCGACGCCACGTTGATAAAACAATTCAGCACGCTGACCATCGCTAATTTCAGCACGTTGTAAAACTTGCGATAATCGCGCTAACGCTATCTCACTTTTATAACTAATGGCATTCGGCTCAGCAATAATAAGTTGGCCAATAACCGATGGCTTTTCAACCGATGTGCTAACACAACCTTGAGAAAGTAATAAACCAGAAACTATCAATGCTTTGGAGAGTACAGCCTTTGAAAACTGAGTATTAGAAAGTTGTATTTTAGAAAATAATTTTTTATAAAGTAAGTGCACGAAAAATAGAACCTTTAGTAAATATGAACTTCTTGAGTATATAAAAAAGGGAGCTAATAAGCTCCCTTTTTATCGACACAAAAACGTTATTAATTGTTGCCAAATAACGTTGAGGTTATTTACTTTATGCCTTACTCAGCAGCGTCAGCTTCTGGAGCAGGAGCCGCTGGTTTTTCAGCAGCTTCTTTCATGCTCAAACGTACACGGCCTTGACGGTCAACTTCAAGAACTTTAACAGTAACGTCTTGACCTTCTGTTAATACATCGCTAACTGCGTTAACACGTTCTTCAGAGATTTGAGAAATATGAACTAAGCCATCTTTACCAGGTAAAACATTAACAAATGCACCAAAGTCTACGATACGTACAACTTTACCAGTATAAATAGTACCTACTTCAATTTCTGCTGTAAGTGCTGTAATACGTGCAATCGCATCTTTGGCTTGTTCGCCGTCAGTTGCCGCAATTTTAACTGTACCGTCATCTTCGATTTCAATCGTAGTGCCAGTCTCTTCAGTTAATTGACGAATTGTTGCGCCGCCTTTACCAATGATGTCACGGATTTTATCTTGGCTAACTTTCATTGTATGAATACGAGGAGCAAATTGAGAGATATCATCACGATGTCCGCCAATAGCTTCGTCCATTACACTTAAGATATGAGTACGTGCAGCTTTTGCTTGGTTTAAAGCAAGTTGCATGATTTCTTGTGTAATACCTTCAATTTTAATATCCATTTGAAGAGCAGTAATACCACCAGTTGTACCCGCTACTTTAAAGTCCATGTCACCTAAGTGATCTTCATCACCTAAAATGTCAGAAAGAACAACAAAGTCATCGCCTTCTTTAACTAGACCCATTGCGATACCAGCAACAGAAGCTTTAATTGGAACACCAGCATCCATTAGCGCTAATGAAGTACCACAAACAGAAGCCATTGAAGAAGAGCCGTTTGATTCTGTAATTTCAGAAACAACACGAACTGCATATGGGAATTCTTCAGCTGAAGGCATAACCGCTAACATGCCGCGTTTAGCTAAACGACCGTGGCCGATTTCACGACGCTTTGGAGAACCAACAAAACCAGTCTCACCAACACAGTATGGAGGGAAGTTATAATGAAGCATAAATGCATCAGTCTTCTCACCCATAATAGTATCAAGACGTTGTGCGTCACGTTGCGTACCTAAAGTAGCAGTAACTAATGCTTGAGTTTCACCACGAGTAAATACAGCAGAGCCGTGAGTGCGTGGTAATACGCCAGTCATAACGTCTAATGCGCGGATCATTTCAGGATCACGACCATCAATACGTGGAGAGCCTTGCGTGATACGACCACGAACAACCGTTTTTTCTAAGTCGTGGAATAAATCTTTTGCTTCTTGCACGTCAAGTTCAGCATTTTCAGCTAATAACGCTTCAACAACACCGTCGCGAATTTCTTTAATTTTTTCGTAACGTACTGCTTTTTCAGTAATTTGGTAAGCTTCGTTTACTTGACCTTCAGAAAGTTCAGCAATTTTAGCGATTAAGTCAGCGTTTTTAACTGGTGCAACCCAATCCCATTTAGGATTGTTAACTTCTGCAGCCATTTCTTTAATTGCTGTAATAGCTGTTTGCATTTGCTCATGGCCATACATAACAGCGCCAAGCATAACTTCTTCAGATAATACGTCAGCTTCAGATTCAACCATTAATACCGCTGAGTCAGTACCTGAAACAACTAGGTCTAATTGCGACGACGCTAATTCAGATTGTAATGGATTAAGAATGTATTTGCCGTCAGTATAACCAACGCGCGCTGCACCAACAGGACCACTAAAAGGCATACCTGAAATTGCTAATGCTGCAGAAGTACCTAATAAAGCGATGATATCAGGGGCAATTTCTGGGTTAGCAGAAACAACAGTGATAACCACTTGCACTTCGTTAGTGAAACCTTCTGGGAATAATGGACGAATTGGACGGTCAATTAGACGACAAATTAATGTTTCTTCTTCTGAAGGACGACCTTCACGTTTAAAGAAACCACCTGGGATTTTACCGGCAGCGTAAGTACGCTCTTGGTAGTTAACTGTTAATGGAAAAAAGTCTTGACCTGGTTTTGCTTCTTTCTTACCAACAACAGAGACTAATACAGAAGTATCGTCCATGCTTGCCATAACGGCACAAGTAGCTTGACGAGCAATAACGCCCGTTTCAAGAGTTACGGTATGTTGACCGAACTCAAATGATTTAGTAACTGGTTTGAACATATTATTAGTTCCTTAAATATTTTTGATTTTAATCAATCTGTACAATTATTTATTCACTTAGTCAGTCATCTTAATATTTATTTAAAGATTAAGGTGTTAACCAAATTCACGCGTTTGCACACGCTAAGTAGAACAAAAAATTATACAGGCTGATTGATTAGTTTTTTGCAATTATAAATTTTGCACGCACATTATACTTAACGGTTGGTTTTTTACTAGCGTCAAAGTATAAATGTTGTGGTTAAAAGTTAAAAAACAGTGCAATAGGATGATATTTAAACACAGTTATTAATTTTGGCTAGGCTTTGCTTATATAGATGTAAACACCGCAGTATCAAAAATAATAACCAGTTAAATTCTGCTAACATCGTTAACGCAAATAATTGATATAATTGCGTGAATACTAGCGTAGATATTAATGTAAAACAGGAGCAAAGGTGCAGATAAAACAACCAACGACCATGTTTTTTTAGCAGTAATTCATGCATATGGGGTAAATGTGCCATGGCAGTAAAATTACTTAAGCACAAGGTTTGTAAATGAGTATAGGTTAAAAATGGTGTGATTTTTAACAACATCGCTTCAATTATGCTAACAAGGTAAAAGTAGATAAATATCCCGCTCATCAATAAAGCTTTATTGCCAGCAAACAGCTCTAAAAACCAAGTATTAGGTAAAAAATGTAAACACGTCAATGCGATAAAACTTATGCCTGCTAACTGCCAAAATTGAATACTAGTGTCAACAACCTTGCGCTTTCGTTGCTTAAATAACTTCAAAAATGTCAGATTAAAAATACTGTACATAACAAGTACCACAGTAATAACCACCTGCCCGTTTGTACTGCTAGGTTTAAAAACAAACAACAGTGATAATAATATTATTAAAGCTGCTGGCATGTATTTCGCCAACAGCTTAGGAAAGCTAGGCGTAACATGAAACATCGGTATTATTTGCAAACTAACCGCTAAAATAAGTACTCCAGCCCAGCCGAAACCTCCGAGTAAAGCATGAATATCAGTGAAATTTTTATCGCTAATAACACCTAACTCTATATATAGTACTAAGCTTTTTTGTGCTAGAAAAAGTATACCAAGTACCACAACGACTACTAGCGAGAACATAGCCAACCTCATACCAATGATGGTTTGTCCTTGACTCAATTTTTTAATCAGTACATTGACAACAGCACAGATATAAAGCGTAAAACCCGCGCCTAAGGTTAACATCGCAATCACACTTATAACGGTATTAGGGAATATAAAGCTCCACGACAAAGCCAACGTCCCTATAGTGTGCAAAGCATGAGATATAGTGGCAACCATGCGGACGTTAGCGATACCAACACCACCAATAACCGGTAAAAATTGGTATATCGCTCCCATCATCACCATCGAAATAAACCCAAGGGTAAATAAATGAGTGATAGCCAACATAGTCGGATGCCAACGACTAAGCCATACCGCTTCGCCGGAAAACAGGATTAAAAAACCCGTGAGTATTAGAAAAATGGCAGCACTGATAAAATAACGAAAAGGCACGCTAATTGGAGGTAAAGCACTAAAAGATAAATTAGCGATATTCATAATTATGATAACTTAAAGTAATTGTGAGTAAGAGTATTGTTCTTATGTACCGTTAACTTAGCCACTATTAACTTAAGCATTTAGGATAATAAAGTCACTGAATGATAACTTGTCTTTTTCATTGGCGATGTAGATCTCAAAACTTTCTTCTGACAATTGCTTGCTATGATAAAGCCAACCGTTGGCAATTAGTTGCTCGTATAACGGAAATGGTTCACGTCGATGAACAACCTTTAACACCGCATCACTTGGTAATGTTGCAAGTGAAGATAAGATCACTTGCATCGGCTCAGGAGGAGCCAATGCAGTTACATTAACTTCAATAATATCCATTAAGTACTATTAACTGCTTACGGATGTTTGGCAATGTTCGACAACACTTGCTAGTAATGCCTCTGGTGCTGGCACACGTTGTTGTGTCATCGGGTATAGCATCATTTCTTCTTTCATATTGTGTTGTTGCATCAGTACCATTAATGTTTCAGAAGCACCAATGTATGCCTCTTTATCATCTGTGCCAATTGCTTGTAACAAATCAGCGACTAACGCACGCATTTGTTGATGCTCGCCACGCATCACCTGCGTTGGACCTTGAGTAATCCCGGTTGCTTGTTCAAACTCAGGGAATAAAATAGTTTCCTCAGCTTGTAAATGTAATTCTAATTCTTCAGAGAACTGGCTAAAAGTTTGTTTAGCTAACGACCAATTATTGTCTGCAACTGCGTTTTCTGCGGCAATAAAAAATTCATCACATTCGCGATGTTTCGTGGTCATAAATTCAGGGATAGATGTCATAAAATTTTCCTCATCAAAGTTAATAATATTCTAGTTCAATCAATAAATTATTCTTTGATTTGGCGTAATAATAACGTTGACAGCAGCTAAAATTGATCAGCTTTAATACAGGTTGCAGCCAATTAAATTCGATTCGTCATTAAGTTATCAAGATTATTGAGCTAAATTTATCATTCCCAGCTTTGCAGATAGTATTGTTGAGATTTCAAAGGATGGTAAAAATTAAGACATAAAAAAAGGAGCCGTTAGGCTCCTTTTGCAGATCTTTGCTTTTAATAAAGCTTGTCTTAACGACGTAGACCTAATTTACCGATTAAAGACGTGTAACGTTCAACGTTTTTGCCTTTTAAGTAATCAAGTAATTTACGACGTTGGCTTACCATGCGTAATAAACCACGACGAGAGTGGTGATCATGGATGTGCTCTTTAAAGTGACCTTGTAAGTGGTTGATTTGTGTAGTTAACAAAGCAACTTGTACTTCTGGAGAACCAGTATCACCTTCTTTTTGAGCGTATTCTGCAACGATTGCAGCTTTTTCTACAGCATTTAAAGACATAATATTTACCTTAATTTTAGTGTTTAAAAAATCGCGTCGAGCCGAACACTAAATCAGCAAGACGTTCTAAAGAGCGCGTATTCTAGCAATTCAATGAATTATTGCAAGTATAAAGCCTTTAATAATGCTATTTGAAGCTAGGATGTATGATTTTTATTAGCAAGCAACCAATCAGCAACTTCTTTATCTATTGCAGAAGGAAATGGTACGCCATCTTCGACACCAACGTAAAGTAAACACATATCTTTGCGCTTTAAAAATACCTGATTATATTTCGATAACCAAAAACTTAAATGACGTTCAAGTGCTAAAAGTGTTGGCAGTTGCTGCTTTAGCTCGGGATATTCCTGCAATAACTGATACATTTTGTTATTGCCTGTAAATAACGCGCCCGTTGTGATGGCTCGAATTTGAGCAAAAACAAATTGTTGTTCATCACTTAAGCCAAGATCAAATGCTTGTCGAAAGGCTTTCTCCCAATAGACTCGCTCTTTTGTTGGCAGTATATTCAACATAACACCTAATTCATTTCGCCGAGCAAGTTGTGCAATAAAAGCAGTATGGGTAATATCCAGTTGCTGGCTAATGGCTAATACATGTTTATATTGTCGTGTTTGCTGCTTTTTTTCCGCAAAATAAAAAGAGCCTACAATCACCAAAGACACCACCAATAAGAATAGGATGAGCTGAAACAGTCGCTTTGACATCCACATTTGCTTTGGTAGCACTATTGTATCGTCCGTAATAACTTCAGCAACTAACATAAAGCCCCCACCTCGACAGGTTTTAATAATATGCTGGGCTTTACCGCTATCACCTATCAGTTTTCGTGTATCTGATATTAGCCTTGATAATGACCAATCAGTAACAACTTGTTTTGGCCATAACTGGTTAATGAGCTCCTCTCTGGAAACAACAATACCGCTTTGTTCAAGTAAAGTTTTAAGCAATAAAAAGTTTCTTCGTTCAATAGCTATTTGCTCGCCATTAACAAGTAGATGTTCATTACTGATATCAAGTAAACAATGTCCAAACCGATAATTCATGCTAACGAATCCATTGTGTAGCGACTCACTAAGTGTAGACAGCAAAATTTACTTTAGCTAAACCACTAAAAACTTAAACATTCAAAATGATTCACACTTCTTCACGCTAAATTCAAGCAAAACCAAAGTGCTCAACACAAACTGATACTGACAATGAAGGATAACAACTAACACGACAGGAATTCACTATGACACGCACCGAACAGCACCAAAACATTCTCCATCGACACATTTACTATCGACACAGTATTAGCAAATATTTATTCGTACTATTTTGCAGTTTACTTCTTACTGCCTGCCCTTTTAAAAGCAGTAAATCGACCAAGAGCGTAGTTACTGAAATTGTTACGCCACAACCCCCAGTACAAGCGCCACCTCAGCCTCAAGCTCAGATGACCAAAGTCAGTATTTTGGTCATCGATCAACATTATCAAACATTGAGTGGAGTAGATGTCACGTTACAAAGCAATAACAGCTCTTTAAGTGAGCTATCAAACGAAAATGGTCAAGTTAGTTTTGAAATTGATTATGCTGATTTTAGCTTTCCTGCCCAAATCACCACTTATAAAAAAGGTTATAGTAATCAAGTTAAAATAATTAATGACTTAATTACACAAGGCGATAACCAGTTTCAACTAGCAATATTAGAACGACAAATTCCAATCAGTTTTAACGCTGAACAAGCAATCAATTTGATCAGTCAAGACGGCGCTCGCTTAACAATGATCGCCAATAGTTTAATTGACCAACAAGGCAACGCTGTAACGGGTGCGGTTAATGTTTACATTACCCCATTAGATATAAAGCGCGAAAACGCACTAAGCCTGTTTCCTGGGGAGTTTCTCGGCACTAAGCTGGGCAACGAACCTATGCCAATTTTAACCTATGGCACAACAGAGTTTCATTTTGAACAAGACGGTAAAGAGCTCGACTTAATCGATGGCATGACCGCACAAATAGAATTACCTATCTATGTTGCCAATCACCCTAATGGACAAGCAGTTGTTATTGGTGACAGTATTGATTTATGGCATTTGAATGAAAATACCGGTATTTGGCAAAATTACCAGCAAGGTCTTGTTGTACACTCGAAGTTATCACCTAGTGGACTTGCGCTGCAGGCAAGCGTGCCACATTTTAGCTGGTGGAATACTGACGTAGCTGCACTGACCACGGCGGTACAATTTAATATTACCGGGGACTTCTCTGGCCAATGTAAAGTTAAAGTTTCTGCTACTGCCGGTAGCTTCGATAGCCCAGGACGCCTTGCATCGTCATTAGTCGATGTACCCGGATCTGAATTTTTTATTCTGCCGGTAGATAGTCAGCTATCATTTAGAGCAAGTCTTAATGCTAACGGGCAAGTTTATTATGGTGAACAAACTATAGCGGTTAGCGAGAACACTAATCAAGTTAACATCGCACTATCAGCAGGTAATGGCAATGCCAACATTCCACTACCTTATATTGCTAGCAATCGCGCAACCGTAAGAAAAGTATTTTCGATTGATAGCACAGACAATACTTATATCCATGAAAACAATAAAATAAATTACTATTGGCAAGTACTTGCTGGTGAGCCACAACAATCAGGTTGTAGTAATGCTGATGATCCAAAAAATAACCCCGACAATATAGGCATTGTATTAACCAGTGACGCTAAACATTACACGGAGGTTTCATTAGGTAATAACAAAGGTTCGCTAACCATGTTAGTTGACCCTTACGAAGTTATTGATCAGTCGGGGGAAATTATTGCCAAAGATCCAGATCCAATTAGCATAACGCTAAGCGCTAAAAATAGTTTTGGCAGTGTTAGCCACTCCTTATCTGTAGACAATAAAGGCGATGCCGTACCGGAAATACTTACAGTTAACCTTTTTACTAATGATGACTTTCAATCAACAAATATTCTCTGGCGCGTAATAGGCGCTGATGAAGGGAATGTTGAGATTTGGCAAGGCACAGGTATTGACTTGAATACTTTAGCCGCAAGTTATCCATTCTCTCCTGATAACGATGAAATATTTACTTTTCCGTTAATAGACACCGAGCAAGGAGCTTATATTCGAGTATCTTTTAGTAATCAATACGGCGTTAGCTATCGTGATTTCGTCATTGGCGAGAATTTTTGTGATTTTAACACTGACTTACCGACTTGCCAGCCACGATAAATAGGCAAGGGGTATTGACTTGAATTAGTAGATAACAACAGGGAAAATTTTTAAAGAAGAAATAAAAGCTCTTAGAATGAAGGCTAAGAGCTTTTTAACTAATATTATTAGCTAACAACCGTGATGCGCTTAGGCGCAACTAAACCATCGTCATCAATATGTCCAACACCGATAAACTCACCGGTTTCAACGTCATCGCCAATAAATACTTGTACTAAACCATCGCTTGGTGCATTTGAACATTGTACGGGATTACCATGACGCAAAAAGTTAGCCGACATGTCGTCAATAAATACCGCAGGAATACCGTCACATGCAGTGGTCATTGGTAATAACAAAGGGTCCAAATATACCGACGGTGCAACTTCTTCTGTTTCAGCTTGTTCAAGTAATGATTCTAAGTGTGCCAAGGTTATCATACGATTAGTTGGGTAATTACCGACCGCACTGCGGTGCAATTTAGCAACATGAGCGCCACAGCCCAATAACTCACCTAAGTCATCAATAATTGTACGAATATACGTGCCTTTAGAGACATGAATATCTAAATCGACTTCATCACCTTCAAAGCGCAATAAATCAAGATTAAACACCGTAATATCACGAGACTCTCTTGGTACTTCAATGCCTTCACGTGCGTATTTGTAAAGCGGTTGCCCTTGATACTTTAACGCCGAATACATAGAAGGAATTTGCTTTGTAGTACCACGAAATGAATCTAGCGCTGTAGCCAATTGTTCATCAGAAACATCAACCGATTTTTCACAAACAATTTCGCCATCAACATCACTCGTCGTCGTGCGAATACCTAATTTAGCCGTTACTTGATAGGTTTTATCGGTATCAAGTAAAAACTGCGAAAACTTAGTTCCTTCGCCTAAACATATCGGTAACATACCCGTTGCAAGTGGATCTAATGCTCCGGTATGGCCAGCTTTTTGAGCAAAGTAAATGCGTTTAACTTTCTGTAAAGCACTATTCGACGACATATCGTATGGCTTATCAAGTAGTAAAACGCCGTTAATAGCACGACCTTTTCTTTTCTTCGCCATCGTTATTCACTCTCAGGGCTTTCGTCAGCTTCAACTTCGCCTATTTCGCCTTCATGGTTCTTAACGTCTTGTGCAACTGCTTTATCAACTAAGTTACCCATGCGAACACCTTCAACCATAGAGCTATCATAAATAAATCTAAGTTCTGGCATAATACGCGCTTTAATACGCTTAGCTAATAATGTGCGTATGTAGCTTGATGCTTCATTTAGTACTTCGATTGAATGATCAACATTTTGACCTTCCAAGGTAAAAAACGTGACAAAGATTTTGGCATAAGCTAAATCACGGGTAATTTCTACCGCATTAACCGTTACCATGCCTAAGCGCGGATCTTTTACTTCGCGCTGAATAATCATCGCGATTTCTTTTTGGATTTCTTGTGCAACTCGATCAGTACGAGCAAATTCTCTTGCCATGATGGCTACTCCTATTAACGCTATAAAACTTATTGATAAGTTAGGTAAATCTTATAGCAAAAAATGGAGGCTAAGCCCCCATTTTAATAAATCGATTGTGATTGACTATTGAAGCTGTTGATAACTAGGGCAAGGAAAAAGCACACAATTGACGTATGTCTATGAGTGCTTTTAATGCAGCTATCGCTAGCAACAGCAATAATATTAATTACAATGTACGTTGTACTTCAACGGTCTCAAATACTTCGATTTGGTCACCAACGCGTACATCGTTGTAGTTCTTAACACCGATACCACACTCAGTGCCGTTACGAACTTCTTGTACGTCATCTTTAAAGCGACGTAAAGATTCCAACTCACCTTCGTAAATTACAACGTTTTCACGTAGTACACGAATTGGTGCTGAACGCTTAATAATACCTTCAGTAACCATACAACCAGCGATAGCGCCAATTTTAGGAGACTTAAATACATCACGTACTTGTGCCAAACCAATGATTTCTTGTTTAAACTCAGGAGCAAGCATACCGCTCATTGCTGATTTAACTTCGTCAATCAAGGCATAGATAACACTGTAGTAACGTAAATCGATTTTTTCAGCTTCAATCACTTTACGAGCAGTAGCATCAGCACGTACGTTGAAACCAACAACAATTGCATTTGACGCTGCAGCTAATGTCGCATCAGTTTCAGTGATAGCACCTACGCCACTACCAATGATTTTAACTTTAACTTCATCTGTTGAAAGTTTAACTAGTGAATCTGAAATTGCTTCAAGTGAACCTTGAACATCAGATTTAAGTACCACGTTAACTTCAGAAACATCACCTGTTGCCATGTTAGCAAACATGTTTTCAAGTTTAGACTTCTGTTGACGAGCAAGCTTCACATCGCGGAATTTACCTTGACGGAATAAAGCAACTTCACGCGCTTTCTTCTCATCTTTAACAACAGTCGCTTCATCACCTGATTGTGGAACACCACTTAAGCCAATGATTTCTACTGGAATAGATGGACCAGCTGATTGAATCGTGCGACCATTTTCATCACGCATCGCACGTACACGGCCGTATTCTAAACCACAAAGTACGATATCACCTTGGTTCAATGTACCTTCTTGAACAAGTACGGTAGCAACTGGGCCACGTCCTTTATCAAGTTTAGATTCAACAACAACACCGTTCGCCATTTTATCAACTACTGCTGTAAGCTCTAAAACTTCAGATTGTAGCAATATTGCGTCAAGTAATTCGTCAATACCTAAGCCAGTTTTAGCTGATACGTGACAGAACTGAACGTCGCCGCCCCATTCTTCAGATAAAACGTCATGTTGTGATAATTCACTCTTAACACGATCTGGGTCAGCGCCCTCTTTATCCATTTTGTTTACAGCGATGATAATTGGCGCTTCAGATGCTTTCGCATGCTGGATAGCTTCAACTGTTTGTGGCATTACACCATCATCTGCTGCAACAACAATAATTACGATATCAGTGGCTTTAGCACCACGAGAACGCATAGCAGTAAACGCGGCATGGCCTGGAGTATCAAGGAAAGTGATCATACCGTGACCAGTTTCTACGTGATAAGCACCAATATGCTGTGTAATACCACCGGCTTCGCCGTCTGCTACTTTCGCTTCACGAATGTGATCAAGTAATGATGTTTTACCGTGGTCAACGTGACCCATGATAGTAACAACTGGTGCACGAGTGATTTCTTCACCAGAATGACCACGATCAGATAGTACTGCTTCTTCAAGGGCATTTTCTTTCACTAGTACCACTTCACGACCCATTTCTTCTGCAACTAGCGCCGCAGTTTCTTGGTCAATTACTTGGTTAATGGTTGCCATAGCGCCCATTTTGAACATAGCTTTTACAACTTCAGCGCCTTTAACAGACATTTTGTTTGCTAGCTCTGCAACTGAAATAGTTTCGCCAATGCGTACTTCATTCAGTTTAATTTCAACTGGTTTAGTGAAACCATGCTTCAAGCTTTGAGGTGAAGATAAGCTTAACTTGCCTTTGCCTCTGGCATTGCGACCACGATTGTTTCTGTCTTGGCCAGCAGGTTTTTTCTTCTTGCGTCGACGTCCACTTTCATCTGCAGAATCGCTTTTATCTTCCGCTTCTTGTGCGTATTTAGAAGAAGTTAAATGTACCACTTCTTTTTCTTTCGCTTTACGTTCAGCTTCTTGCTCTTTCCAACGGGCTTCGTTTTCTTCAGCAAGCTTACGCGCTGCTTCTGCTGACAATCTAGCTTCTTCTTCAGCTTTTGCTGTTAGTTCTGCTTCTTGTTGTAAACGTAATTTTTTCGCATCTTCAGTTTCAGCTGCCGGAGTTGGCTTAGCTGCCGACTCTTCTATGCTTTTCGCTTTTGCTACTGCTGCTTGCTTAGCTTTAGCTTCAGCTTCAAGTTTGGCTTCTGCTTTAGCTTCTGCTTGTACTTCAGCTTTAGCCGCTGCAACTGCACGTGCATTTTCAGCTTCTTTAGCATCTGCTATCGCTTTAGCTGCTGCATCTGCTTCAGCTTTGATACGTGCTTCTTCAGCAATTCTTGCTTCTTCTTCAGCTTGTTGTTGCTCTTCTACGTCGCTACGTTTTACGTAAGTACGTTTTTTGCGAACTTCAACTTGCACTGACTTAGCCTTGCTACCATGACCAAGCACTAGTGTTGATTTTTTCTTACGGCTTAGCGTCATTTTACTTGGGCTAGCGTTTGAATCATCACCGTGTTGCTTTTTTAAATGATCAAGCAGGGTTTCTTTTTCTTCTTGCGAAACAGAATCGGTGGCCGATTTATTCACGCCAGAGTCAGCCAATTGGCTAACTAAGCGATCCACCGGTGTACCGATTTCATTGGCAAGTTGTTCTACTGTTACGGTTGCCATCTATATTTTTCTCCCGGTGAGTTATTCTTCGTTAAACCAACAAATGTTACGAGCAGCCATGATTAGCTCTCCCGCTTTGGTTTCATCTAATTCTTCAATGTCTGATATTTCATCAACGCCTTGTTCAGCAAGGTCTTCAAGTGTTCTAACACCTCTACTTGCTAATACAAACGCTAAATGACGTTCTAAACCAGCAAGATTTAATAAATCTTCTGCAGGCTCAGCACCTTCTAGAGTTTCTTCACTTGCTAACGCTTGAGTGGTAATTGCTGCTTTAGCACGTTCACGCAATTCTTCAACTGTATCTTCATCCATACCATCAATATCAAGCATTTCAGCTACAGGTACGTAAGCAATTTCTTCTAATGAAGTAAAACCTTCTTCTACTAACATCAAGGCAAAATCTTCATCAAGATCTAGCTTTTCAGTGAATAGTGTTAATACTTTATCGTTTTCAGCTTGATGCTTCTCGTTCATGTCTGCAACAGTCATGACGTTCAGTTCCCAACCAGTAAGTTGGCTTGCTAAACGAACGTTTTGACCACTACGGCCAATTGCCATCGCTAAATTACCTTCTTCAACGGCAATATCCATGGTGTTTTTGTCTTCATCAACAATGATTGAAGCAACTTCAGCTGGCGCCATTGCATTGATAACATATTGTGCTGGGTTATCATCGTATAAAACGATATCAACACGTTCGCCACCAAGTTCGCCTGATACAGCTTGAACACGTGAACCACGCATACCAACACAAGCACCAACAGGGTCAATACGTTTGTCGTTACTTTTTACAGAAATTTTCGCACGAGAGCCAGGGTCACGAGCTGCTCCTTTGATCTCAAGCATCTCTTCGCCAATTTCTGGCACTTCAACGCGGAATAATTCAATCAACATTTCCGGCTTAGTACGGCTAACAAATAATTGTGCGCCACGTGCTTCAGGGTTAATGTCATAAAGAAGACCACGAATACGATCGCCCGGACGGAAACTTTCGCGCGGTAACATATCGTCACGGTAAACAATCGCTTCAGCGTTGTTACCTAGATCTAAAATTACGCTATCACGGCTGGCTTTCTTAACCACACCAGTAATAATCTCACCAATTTGTTCTTGGTAAGCATCAACAATCAAACCACGTTCTGCTTCACGTATTTTTTGTACGATAACTTGCTTCGCGGTTTGCGTTGTTACACGGTCAAATTTAACTGATTCAATTTGATCTTCAACAAAGTCACCTACATTTAATTCCGGATCATCATATTGCGCTGCAGCTAAACTAATTTCTGCATATGGGTTTTCCATTGGTGCTTCGCTTTCATCAACAACTAACCAACGACGGAAAGTATCAAATTCACCACTTGCGCGATCAATACTGACTCGAACGATGATGTCGCCTTCATATTTCTTTTTAGTCGCAGTTTCTAAAGCGGTTTCCATTGCTTCAAAAATGCTCTCTCGTGGTAATGCCTTTTCATTAGAAACAGCATCTACAACCAGTAATATCTCTTTACTCATGCTAGTTAGCCTTTCTCATTATTTTAAATTATTTTTTATGGTTATAAACAAGGTGAGCCTTGTCTATATTACTGATAACAAGCTCATACTCTTCGTTATCAACCATGACGATTAAACTATCGTTTTCAATAGCAACTAATTTGCCTTTGAATTTACGACGACCATTTAATGGCATTGAAATTTTTACTTCGACTGTTTCATCAATAACCGCTTCATATTGCGATTTTTCAAAAAGTGGACGATCAAGTCCTGGTGATGAAACTTCTAAGTTATATTCACTACTAATAGGATCTTCTACATCTAGAATAGCCCCTACTTGACGACTAACTTCTGCGCAGTCATCTACATCGATACCATTCTCATGGTCGATAAATATTCTTAAAACCGAGTGGTTACCTGCACTGATAAATTCAACGCCTAATAACTCCTTGCCAGTTTCTTCAACGGCAGGACGCAACATTGCAGTCAGTTTGTGTTCAAATTTAGCCAATCATTTTTCTCCAATTTGGAAGAGTTCAGAAACAAAAAAAGGGCATATAGCCCAGCGAGACACCTTGCTGTTATTGCACCTTTTCATGTTCTTAAGATACAAAAAAGCCCCATTACGCGGGGCTTATTTCACTGAACCCACGATGTAAGCCAAATTAAAAACTTGGCTTTTTACAACAATATCTTAGATAATCTTGCCAAACTGGTTAAATTATCTTCTCAGTGAAATATTGTTATATTCAAGCTAGGCGAATTATATATAGTTGCCTACGCTATAGCAAGCTAATTTTCCCTAAGTGTTTACGCTAAAACAAGCCTTTAATAAGCGTAGCGTGAAAGAAAATAGCGAGACAAAGTTACACATCGTTACATATCACTACTATAATATTTATTGTGGCATTATCATATAGTTAGTAAATTATAATGATTCATGTTAAAAGTTTAACAATTGCCGTAAAATAACAACGAATAAAAAAACAATTTTTTAAGCAACATATAGGCATTATGAATTTATATGTATACATATACACAATTACTGTTAAGAAATTTACTTATTGCATTTGCTTTTAGTCTTGTTGTTGGCATAGCAGGTGCTGTATTTGTAGCAATACAAGCTTCTCAAAATCAGCAAGTTCATCAGCAAGCCTTATTATCTTTTGACAGAACAAGTAGTGATGTAAATGCTGATGAAATGGCAAAGCTGCTAACTAGTACTCACCAATACCACTTTATTGACATTAGTAAAAGTGATGGTGCTACAGTTATAAATAAACAACAAAAAAGTTTGCCTTTAGCTGAGTTTGTTTTAGCCCCTGTCAATCAAGTCAAGTTACAAAATTCGGCACTGACCATTCGTTATCAGTTAGCCGTTAGTGAAAGTTTGCTTTATTTATTAAACATGGTTCTGACGGTATTTGTACTATCTGTCATTTTCATTGTTATTGCTGCCTTTTATAGTATTTCGCGCTACCGCCGTTTAGCAAATAAAATCAACCTACAAATAAAACGTGATCTTGCCATGATAATTTCAGGCAAAGAGCCGTTAGAAGATAATAAAGACGATGAAATTGATTTACCTGAAATTCAGCAGCATTTAACTGAATTAAAAGATTTGATAGCCAGCAGGCTATCAGCAACTACCTTACTTGAAAAAAACGCATATATAGAACCTGTAACTAAATTAGAAAATCGCAATCGTTTTATTCAATTTTTCGAAAACGCTGACAGTCGCTCTGACTTCGGTGTGTTGTCCATTACTCGTTGCTCGGAATTACAAACTATTAATCAAGTTCATGGCTATCATGAAGGTGATACATATATTCGCGCCGTTGCTGACATAATGAAGCATGCAACAAGCCCATATAAAGGCGCGCAAGTATTTAGGCTTAACAGTTCTGACTTCGCTACGCTTATTCCGAATGTAACATTAAAAAGTGCAGAAAATTTTGCTAACGATATTACCGGGCGTTTCAATGAATACCAACAGAAGTCGGATTTAGATTCTGTTGGTTATACTGGTTTGGTCTATTTCGATAAAAACAAACCTTTAGGGGAGCTATTGGCTCTGGCTGATACCGGAATTAGCATTGCGCAAACACAGCAAGTTAATGCTTGGTTTGCTCAAACTGATGATAGTATTTTAGAAAATTGTAGTGCCAGTTACGGTAATCAAAATTGGCGTCAAGAAATTGATAGCGTGATTGAAAATCAGCGTATTAACCTGCTCGTACAACCGATTAAACCAAGTAGTCCAAACAGCCGAGCCTATGCTGAAATTTTGGCCCGATTTTTAAATAGTGGTGAAGATACATTACCAACCGCATCATTTTTCGCCATGGCTGAAAAGCTTGACAAAATTGTTGCCGTTGATCGCATGATAATCGAAGCAGCAATAAAAGAAATAGCCGATAAGAATATGCAAAACCATTTTTTTGGTATTAACATCAGTGCCCGTTCAATTACTGATGGTCATTTTCTTATTTGGTTGGAGCGCCGTTTGTTACGTGATGCCGCCATTGCATCAAAATTGGTATTTGAAATCACCGAGTTTGGTTTGCAGCAGAATATTAAAGCCAGTAAAAGTTTTATTGATATGATACATCGAGTTGGCTCACGTATCACTGTAGAGCGCTTCGGTGTTGGTTTAACATCATTTAAGTTCTTTAGAGATTTAAAGCCTGACTTTATCAAAATGGATAGCACCTACACTCGTGATATAGATGAAGATAAGAATAACCAATACTTCTTACGTTTGATGGTAGATTTGGCTCATAGATTAGGGATTAATGTATTAGCAGAAAGTGTTGAAAGCCAAGAAGAGAAATTTATGCTAGAAAAACTTTGTGTAGATGGCTGCCAAGGCTTTTATATTGGTAAACCTAAAAATCTATCAGCACTCTAAGCTTGTCTACTTAATTCAATCAACCTTAATACGACCAACAATTTATACCGTTGGTCTTTATTCTACCTAATACCGCCAACAACATACTTCAAAAGCTATTTGCCACACTTACACTTTGTGTACGAATTTCAATCACAATAATATTCTTACTGATAAAATTTCAATAACCTTACTCTTCATATGTTGTTTATTCATTGATAAACACGGATAATAGCGTGAATTTTCATTGTAAAATAAATCTAAAATGACTGATTACCTACTGCTGTTAGTTGGCACAGTATTAGTAAATAACTTTGTTCTGGTTAATTTTCTCGGCTTGTGCCCTTTTATGGGGGTATCTTCGCGTACAGAAACGGCCATTGGTATGTCGTTTGCTACAACATTTGTCATGACTTTAGCCTCATTACTCAGCTACGTTGTTAGCACTTATATACTCACACCATTAGGTTTAGAGTACCTAGAAACCATGACCTTTATTTTGGTTATCGCTGTGGTGGTACAATTTACTGAAATGGTCGTGCACAAAACTAGCGCAAATCTCTATCGTTTGTTAGGTATATTCTTACCCCTGATTACAACTAACTGTGCCGTACTTGGCGTTGCACTGTTAAACCGCGACAAGCAGCATAACTTTTTCGAATCAATTGTTTATGGTTTTGGTGCTGCAGTTGGCTTTTCACTGGTATTAATTATGTTTGCAGCCATGCGCGAAAAATTAGCTAATGCCGATGTCCCTACTCCCTTCAAAGGTTCTGCAATAGCTATGATCACTGCTGGATTAATGTCATTGGCATTTATGGGCTTTACTGGCTTGGTTAAATTCTAATGAGTACTGTTATTGCAATACTCGTTCTCGGCGTTCTCGCCGCATTATTTGGCGCCCTTTTGGGTTACGCTTCAGTGCGATTTAAAGTTGAAGGGGACCCACTTGCTGAGCAACTTGATGCACTTCTGCCACAAACCCAATGTGGCCAATGTGGTTATCCTGGTTGTAAACCTTACGCTGAAGCGGTTGCTAATGGTGAAGCTATTAACAAGTGTGCACCAGGCGGTGAAGACACTATCAAGAAAATAGCCGATTTAATGGGCGTAGAAGTTCAGCCATTAGATGAAAATCATGAAACCGACAATACGCCTAAAGTCGCCTTTATCATTGAAGAAGACTGTATCGGTTGTACCAAATGTATTCAGGCTTGCCCTGTTGACGCCATTCTTGGTACCACAAAACAAATGCATACCATTATTGCTGACGAGTGCACTGGCTGTGATTTATGTGTCGCGCCATGTCCGGTCGATTGTATTGAAATGATCCCGGTTGCAACAACAACGCAGAATTGGCAATGGGACTTAGACAGTATCCCTGTAGTACAAGTAGATTAGATGAGGTTTGGGTGGAATCAGTAATAGAACGCATACATAAAGGACATTTTTCTCATTTTCATGGTGGCATTCACCCACCTGAGCAAAAGTTCCTGACTTGTACTAAACCTATAGCAAGTGCTCAAATACCTGAGCAACTCACTATCCCTGTACGCCAACACATTGGTCAAGCAGGCGATATTATTGTCGCCGTTGGCGATAAAGTCCTAAAAGGACAAACATTGAGCGCCAGTGACAGCCCAATGCAACTTCCCGTTCATGCCCCTACTAGTGGTACTATTTCAGCTATTAAAGCATCAGTAATTCCTCACCCTTCAGGGTTAAGCGAAACCTGTATTATCATAAAGCCAGACGGTGAAGATACATGGTGTAAGCGAAAAATATGCCCTGACTATGAATTATTAAGCAAAGGGCAAATTTTAGAAAAAATTGCCAACGCTGGGATTGCTGGTATGGGGGGCGCAGGCTTCCCTACACAAGTAAAAGTTGGCACTTTAGCCAAAATTGAATACTTAATAATTAATGCCGCAGAGTGTGAGCCTTATATCACCGCCGATGATTTACTGATCCAAGAACATAGCCCAACGGTTTTAGATGGCATAAAAATACTTGACCATTTACTTGCGCCAAAAAATATACTAATCGGTATTGAAGACAATAAAAGTAAAGCCATTGAAACACTTAAGAAGGCTACAGCTGATATTGAACATATTCATGTTTGTGTTATTCCCACCAAATATCCAAGTGGCGGTGAAAAGCAGCTGATCAAGATTTTAACCGATCAAGAAGTGCCAAGCGGTGTATTGCCAAGCTCTCTTGGTATCGTAATGCAAAACGTTGCTACATGTTTCGCCATTGCCGATGCCGTGATTAATGACACTCCACTTATTAAGCGTGTTGTTACCGTGAGCGGTCAAGCATTAGAGAAACCACAAAATACTTGGGCGCTAATTGGCACTCCTGTTGGCTTTTTAACGCAAAACTGTGGTTATAAAAATAAACAGCACAAACACTTAATTATGGGTGGTCCTATGATGGGTTTTAGTCTTTCAAACGACCAAATACCAGTAATTAAATCCACAAATTGTATTTTAGCGCCAAGTGAAGAAGAAATAGCATCGCCCTATTCTACCGGTACTAAAGAAGTCGAGTGTATTCGCTGTGGACAATGTGCTGATGTGTGCCCTGCTCAATTATTACCGCAAGAATTACAATGGAGTGCAAAAGCAAAAGATCAACAACAGTTAACTAACCTTAATTTATTTGACTGTATTGAATGTGGCGCTTGTGCCTATGTATGCCCAAGCCAAATTCCGTTAGTACATTATTACCGAGTCGGCAAAGCAGAAATACGTCAGCAAAAACTACTCGATATCAAAGCAGAAAAAGCCAAAGTTAGGTTTGAAGCACGTAAAAAACGACTTGAGCGTGAAAAAATTGCTCGAGCAGAAAAGCACAAAAAAGCAGCTGAAGCTCGTAAAGCTAGAATGAATTCAGGCACCAGTGAAGCAAAAACTGAAAAATCAGCTGTTGCTGCCGCGCTTGCCCGTGTAAAAGCTAAAAAAGCGCAATCTTCAACAGATAACAATGCTAGCCCACAAGAAAGTGCAAACGAGCAAGTGAGCGACCAAAAGAGTCAAGTTGCTAATGCTATTGCCCGCGCTAAAGCCAAAAAACTTGCTCAAAAAGCACAGTTAACTGATGTTCAAGCACCAAAAAGTGACTCAGATACAACTAAAGTTGATACAAAAGAAACATCAGCTAAACCTAAATCTGAAAATGCGCCGGTCACAGACAAAAAAGCTAAAGTTGCCGCAGCGATTGCCAAAGCTAAAGCAAAAAAGTTACAGCAAGCAAAGAAAACAGATGACTCAGTTGCAAAATTGCCTGAAACAAAAACAGATAATGACGTTAATGCTGCACTTACCGATGTAAAAGAGACGGCGGCTAGTCCAGCCCAAGATAAAAAGTCGAAAGTTGCTGCCGCTGTTGCAAAAGCGAAGCAAAAAGCTAAAGCGGATAATCCTGTTGAACTGACTGCCAAAAGCCAAGCTAAATCAGCAAAAGCGAAAAAAGAAGCTTCGCCTACGCCTGTTGAAGTCGTTGAAGAAAGTGACTCAATATCAGCTGAACTGCCAAAGCAAAGTGCAGCCGAATTGAAAAAAGCAAAAATTGCCGCCACGGTTGCAAAAGCTAAGCAAAAAGCAAAAGCCAAGGCAGCCACAAAAAATAAAACTGAAAAGCCAACAGATTTGTCCTCTGATGAAACGGATGACTCGATTAGTAAAAAACAAGAAAAACCAACCAGAAATAATGATAACTCTGCAGACAAAGAGTTAACAGCTCCCGTCACAGAAGACAGCATTAAAGCAAAAGCGGCTAAACTAACGAAAGCACCCAAACAAAGTACCGAAGAATTGAAAAAAGCTAAAATAGCTGCCGCGGTATCAAAAGCTAAAGCAAACGCAAAAGCGAAAGAATTAGCTAAGCAATCACAAACAGAATCAAATTCAGAAAATAGTGAGCAAAAAGATGACGCCAAAGCAAATGAGGCTTCAGCATCAGAAATTAAAAAAGCTCGTATCGCAGCAGCTGTCGCTAAGGCTAAAGCCAAAAAGCTTGCCGCTGACGCAACTAAATCACAAACTTCAGAGTAATTGATACCCATGGCATTTTGGATAGCAAGTTCCCCACATAATCATGAACAGAGTGAAACCTCAGGCCTGATGAGGTTAGTTATTTATGCCACAATCCCAGGCATATTTGCGCAATGGTATTTTTTTGGTTGGGGAAATTTAATTCACATCTCTATGGCGATTATTACCGCTTTAGTCGCTGAGTTTTCCATTCTTTCTCTTCGAGGAAAGAAAATTCGTCCACAACTACTTGATGGCAGTGCTATATTAACCGCGGTATTACTGGGTATAAGCTTGCCTGCTCTCGCGCCTTGGTGGGTCACCATCATTGGCAGTTTATTTGCAATTGTTATTGTTAAGCAGCTTTACGGTGGCTTGGGTCATAACCCATTTAACCCGGCCATGGCCGCTTATGTCATGTTACTTATTTCTTTTCCTGTACAAATGACACAATGGCAGCCGCCCCTGTCATTGCTAGCCATTGATTTACAATTTTCAGATACATTGTCATTAATTTTTTCTGGTTATACCCCACAAGGTTATTCGGTAGAACAAATTAGAACTCATGTTGATGGCTTCACGATGGCAACACCACTTGATACTGTAAAAACTAACATCACGCTAGGTTTAACCGTTGTAGAAAGCATGGAGTCGCCCGTTATAGGTAAACACTTCGGCATTGGTTGGGAATGGATGAATGCTGGTTTCTTACTAGGTGGATTATTTCTATTAACTAAAAAAGCCATTCACTGGACTACACCATTAAGCTTTTTATCAAGCTTATTCATCTGCAGTTTTATTGCGTTTATTCTTAGCCCAGATAGCAGCGCATCAACGATGTTTCATTGGTTCACTGGCGCTACAATGCTTGGTGCATTTTTCATCTTAACTGACCCAGTATCTGGCGCAACCAGTGTTAAAGGTCGATTAGTATTCGGTGCACTTGCTGGCTTATTAGTTTATTTAATTAGAAAATTCGGTGGTTACCCAGACGCCGTCGCTTTTGCGGTATTGCTCTGTAATATGGCCGCACCATTAATAGATCAATATACCCGCCCTCGCACTTATGGTCATAACGTGGGAGTGAAAAAATAATGTCAGCATTAGCACCTGCTATTAATAAAAATGCCTTAATATTGATGTTATTCGCCGTTGTATGCACCGCAACTGTTGGGCTTGTGCATCTAATGACTAAAGATAATATTGAACTACAAGCACAGCAACAGTTGATCAGACAATTAAACCAAACCATTGACGAAAACAGACACGACAATGAAATGTTTCGCGATTGTGTCATTGCACCAATAAATAATGATGACTTAAAAATAGACGTAATTTACCGTGCTAGAATGAATAATTCACCAATTGCCGCCGCAATTAAAACAGCTGCGCCGGATGGCTATAATGGCAACATTGAATTACTTATCGCAATAAATAGCGATGGTAGTGTCAGTGGAGTTCGTACCTTATTGCATAAAGAAACTCCCGGTTTAGGCGATAAAATAGAGTTAAGAAAAAGTGATTGGATCACTAAATTTGCTGGTAAAAAAGTACACGATGAAAATGACAATCGTTGGGCAGTTATTAAAGATGGCGGTATGTTCGACCAATTTACTGGCGCAACCATTACCCCTAGAGCAGTAGTAAAAACAGTGAGAAAAACCGTCGATTATTTTAAAGCTAATCAAGAGGTTATTTTTAACACCGAAAGTAATTGTGGAGCTAAGTCATGAAAATAGATTCTGAGTACAGAGAATTAGCATGGCAAGGGCTATGGAAAAACAATCCTGGCTTGGTACAGCTACTTGGGCTTTGTCCTCTACTCGCGGTTACTTCCACCGTTGTCAACGCCTTAGGTTTAGGTATTGCCACTTTGTTCGTGCTAATTTGCTCTAATGTCGCGGTTTCAGGCGTTAGAAATTGGGTACCGAAAGAAATTCGCATTCCTATTTTTGTTTTGATCATTGCTGCTTTTGTAACTTGTGTGCAGCTGCTGATGAATGCTTATACCTACGACTTATACCAATCACTTGGAATATTTCTGCCACTGATTGTTACTAACTGTGCCATTATTGGCCGAGCAGAAGCCTACGCGTCTAAAAACCCTATGTTACAAGCTAGTTTTGACGGCTTGATGATGGGACTTGGCTTTTTACTAGTCTTGGTTGTTTTAGGCGGCATACGAGAAATATTAGGCCAAGGTACATTATTTGACGGTGCAAATTTATTATTGGGCTCTTGGGCAACAGAACTGAGGGTTGAAGTGTATAAGCTTGATAGCCAATTTCTATTAGCTATTTTGCCGCCTGGGGCATTTATTGCCATGGGCTTTTTGATTGCCGGAAAAAACGTCATAGATAATAAAATTTCCCAAGCTAAACCTAAACAACTAGAACAAGCAATTGAACGCGTTCGAGTTAACTTTGAAAGCTAGACTTGCTTAATAAATAATATTGATACTTAGAAAAATTAAAATAACTAAAATAAGTTTAATCAAATGAATAAAGACACTCGATTAGAAATGCTTACCCGCTTGCGGGACGATAACCCAACGCCAACAACTGAACTTAATTTTTCAAGTCCATTTGAGTTATTAATCGCTGTTTTGCTGTCGGCACAAGCAACCGATGTTAGTGTTAACAAGGCTACTGATAAGTTATACCCAATAGCTAATACACCGCAAACAATTTTAGACCTAGGCTTGGATGGCTTAAAATCTTACATCAAAACTATCGGTTTATTTAACACCAAAGCGGTTAACACGCTTAAAACTTGTCAAATGTTAATCGATTTACATGGCGGTGAAGTACCAGAAGATAGAGTGGCTTTAGAAGCCCTACCCGGCGTAGGCAGAAAAACGGCAAATGTTGTACTTAATACAGCCTTTGGCCAACTAAAAGATAATGAAGGTAAGTACTTTTTGGCTGTCGATACCCATATCCAGCGCCTTGCCAACCGCACAGGCTATGCAAAAGGCAAAACAGTTGATCAAACTGAACAAGCCATCATTAAAAACACCCCTAAAAAAACAGAGTTTATGTTCAATTTACATCACTGGTTTATTTTGCATGGTCGCTACACCTGCGTTGCTAGGAAACCACGTTGTGGCTCTTGTATCCTTGAAGACTTATGTGACTTCAAGGATAAAACTGAGTAATATTTTTTAAAACCTAGCACAACCTTGCACTATAATGACATTAAATTTGTTATGCACGACTCTTGGCTTAATAGCTGATTAAAAAAGTCCTTCAAGTGCTTGTGCAATTCGTGGGATCCACATCATTGTAACAGCCGCAGCAACACCGACAGTGGTAATTGTTGCGCCAGTACCAGCGAAAATTGCAGCAAACCATTTAATATTGTTATTTTTATTTCGTTGTGCCCAAAAAATTACTTCCGCTATTGCCATGGGAAGTAAATAAGAAGCAAAAGATAGTGCTATATCAGCCGGCCCGTCAATATTTGCCGAGTTTCCATTAGCACCTTGATTTACAACAAACCACCCCATCAAATACAACCTAAATGACCAGACGCCATTAATTAATATAAAACTGTGAATTGCAAAACGTCGATGAATAGTAAATTTCTTTTCAATAGCTGATTTCCACGCAAAGTAAACAGCAATAGGAATTAATATGCCATTAAAGGTAACACCAAGTGAGCCTAAATCGCTGAACCTAAAACCTGCTCCCCAAGTTAAATACAAGCCAGTCAAGGCTCCAGACAATCCTAAAGTTAAAAACATTCGGCCATTGTATCGATGAAATTTCGGGTAATTTTTTCTGATACTCGGAAACAGCTGAAACAAACCGCTCATTGCCATTAAAGCCGCTGGGATTATGTGGACAAAAAACACCAATGACTCCGCACTACTTTCTGTATTTGCCCCTTGACCCGGAGATAATGAGAAGGTTAATGCTGAATTACCAAATATGGTAGGTAGCGCATAAATACTTAAGATATAAGCAGCAAACATCCATTGCCCTAATAACACAATGACTACCCAATATTTAACAATATGACTAAGTGTTTTCTCTGCTGATATTAGCGGTACACCAACTTTGTTCATTAAAACCTGCATATTTAACCTTTATATTAACTTATTGATTAAAATAAATTTTGCATGTAAAAAAAACAAAAATCGCACCGAATTTTAAATTCGGCACACATATTTTGGAAATATTTGCTAATAAAATGCTCATTGAAGAAAAAACAGTGAATTGTTAAAATTTTTCTGCTTATTACGTTAACGGTAAATAAAAATGAATCTAACAACGATATATACAACTTTACTTGTTATAAGTTTACTATTTTTAATTGCTCAACTTTTAGTACGAGAAAAACAAATAGCACATATTATGTTTGCCCTGTTTTGTGGCTCTATTGCGATAATGGCAACAAAGAAAGTATCAGGTGAAACATTGGGTGCATATCAATATTTAATCGGTATGGGCGCCTGTGCAACCTGTAACGGCTATTGGTTATTGTCTCGCAGTTTATTTAGAGAAAAACGGGCAATCTTATTACCTCACATTACCATTGCCATCGTAATAGCCGTGCTAATTATGGCAAACCAAGGTTATTTATTTGTGAGCGGCATCACGCCAGTTTTGGCCAAAAATAGTAGTATTGTTCCCTACGTCATTAGTGAATTAACCGTTTTATTGTCTTCTACAGTAATCATGCTTTCCTTCTGGGAAGGGTGTAGAGGATTCAATACCGCTAGTAAAAAAGGTAAATCCCAACGTGTACTGTTTTTAGCGACTTTTGGTTTGGCGGTAGCAATAAGTAAGTTATCGCAAGGAATGTTTGTCGACAGTCCAGAATCAAAAGAACTGATCACTGCGTTTATCATTTTATTTGTATTAGCAAATACCCAAATATTATTGCTGTGGCGATTTAAAAAAGAAAAATCGTCAGAGAAAACAAACGACAAATCAAATGACCTTGTTTATTCACAGACAAAACACAATCTTTCGGAAACGACCCAATCAGGTGAGATTGAACTCGCACTTGCTGAAAAAGTTGAGACTCTATTAATTGAGCAATCTTTGTATTTAAAAGCAAACTTAAAAGTGGCTGATATTGCACGTGAACTTGAGGTTTCAGAATATAGAGTGAGTAGAATACTCAAAAACAATTTAAACGCACGAAACTTTAATCAATACGTTAACCAACTTCGGGTAACACACGCCAAAAACCTACTATCTGATCCAGATAAGAAAAAGTGGCCAGTGCTTGTGGTTGGCTTGGAAAGTGGATTTGCCTCTGTAGGACCTTTTACACGTACATTCAAATTATTAACCGGTTATACCCCCAACCAATACCGAACAAATATCGGAAAAATGAATTAACTTAAATTTTAACTATTTACTTATAACAAGTGACTTCTCTACGACCTATACAACAGTGTAGACTTAGGCAAGTTTTAAAATTAAGTGGGTTCTTAAAAAATGAAGTTTTTACATACGATGGTTCGCGTTAAAGACGTAGAGCAATCTTTAGATTTTTACATCACTAAACTTGGCTTGGTAGAAACAAAACGAGTCGATGTACCTGAAGGAAAGTTTACCTTAATCTTTTTAGCAACAGAGCCAGGCGCTGCTGAAATTGAATTGACCCATAATTGGGGGTCAGAAGAAGATTACAGTGTTGGTCGCAATTTTGGTCATTTAGCGTTTGAAGTAGATAATATTTATCAAACCTGTGAAAAACTTATGGCTGCCGGTGTTACCATTAATCGCCCTCCTCGCTGTGGCCACATGGCATTTGTAAAGTCTCCCGATAATGTCTCCATTGAGTTACTACAAAAAGGTGAACGTTTAGCGCCACAAGAGCCTTGGCTAAGTATGGAAAACTCAGGTAGCTGGTAAACAATAACCCTGATCTTAAAGAAAAAGCACTCTTTGACCTAATGATGACAACGAAGAGTGCTCTTATCTATATTGTCCCTATTATCTATATTGTCCCTATTATCTAATTAGATATTACTTCATGGATAAATCAGGACGAATGCGATAAATGGTATAGTCAGTTGACTTAAAGTTTCCACTCCACTGTTTAAAAATGGCTTTGGCTTTATCTTCATCTTTTAAGTGTTTCACAATCGCTTGATAAAAGCTTTCCTCGGGCGGCGCCATATCAGCATAGTTGCTATATGGAATAACTAAACTCAGTCCGTCTTTACCGCCAATTTGATCACTCCACGACCAATAATATGGCCACTTCATTTCTTTTGCATAACTACTTAAGGTTTTTTTACCTTCGGCAATACTAGCCCCTTTACCCATTTTCACCCGATATTGGGTAACAGCAAAGTACTGCATACCTTTATTCGATTCAGGCCAGTTACTATTGGCAAAATCAAGCTCATTTAAGTAATGCTCATAGTCACGCACATACGGTGCGACATTTTTATTCCAATGTTCAAGCACGCCAGCTTCTTTTGACCATTGCTGATAGCTGTCCAAATCGGCCCACGCTAAGCAGCAATGGCGAACAATATAAAAACTAATATCTTTGCCGATAACTGGTGCGTAAGTTTGCCAACTACGTGGATCTTTTTGCTTTTGTCGAAATTTTAGGTGTGCTTTAAACGCTGATTCAAACTGCGCACTTTGACCTTCATTCGGTACCATTTTCCAAACATCGGCCAAATTAGATTTAGATTCAGCCCCTTGAACAAGAGTACTAAAAAGAAGAACGGTTGATACTAATAAACAATTGAAGGTTTTTACAAAATTGACTTTGTACATTATGATTCCTCATTGTGAATATTATGCTAAGCATGTTCACCTGAAATAATTCATAAACTACAACACCAGACTTCCTTTACCGGTAACTTATCACTTTCGACTATATTAAAAATACGTCTGTGTAACTCGCATAAGAACGGCTAAAGCCTAGCAAAAATCCGTTCATTTGCAAGATTACAGCCGTTTTCTTCAAGTAATGTAAACCATCAATTTATCGGAAATAAACGATATGTTTAGCTACGAAATTTGTTTAAAGCATCAGTTAATGCGCTTAGACATAATGCGACATTTTCACTACGCGCGGTATTGCCCATTAAGCCAATTCGCCACGCTTGGCCTGCATATTGGCCAAGGCCAGCACCAATTTCAAGGTTGTATTCTTGTAGTAAATATTGACGTACTTTAGCATCATCAACACCTGTTGGAATATAAACCGAATTCAACTGAGGTAATCGTTCTTCTGCAGGCACAATAAAATCTAACCCTAGGTCAGTTAAGCCCTTTGCAAGCTTTTCATGTTGAGCTTTATGTCGTGCCCAAGCGTTTTCGATACCCTCTTGTTTTAACATCACCAAAGACTCATGCAGTGCATATAAAGAATTTACTGGCGCGGTATGATGATAAGCGCGTTTACCTTCACCTGACCAATAGCCCATCACAAGTGATTGATCTAAAAACCAGCTTTGAACAGGTGTGGTTCTGTTAGCGATAACTTCGCTGGCTTTATCACTAAAACTTATGGGTGAAATACCAGGTACACATGACAAACATTTTTGGCTACCTGAATAAATAGCGTCTATGCCCCAATCATCAACTCGCAGTTCAATACCGCCAAGTGACGTCACCGCATCAACTATCGTTAAACATTGGTGACGCTGCGCTATTTCACATAAGGTTTTCGCATCAGAAACCGCCCCAGTAGAGGTTTCAGCATGAACAAAGGCAACAAAGTTCGCTTGCGGGTTAGCAATTAAGGAATCTTCTAACAGTTGAGGCTCAACCGCTCTACCCCAAGGTGAATCAACAATCACTAAGTTAGCGCCAATACGTTTTACATTTTCAATCATGCGCGCGCCAAATACGCCATTACGACAAACAACAACGGTATCATCTGGCGTAACTAAGTTAACAAAACACGCTTCCATGCCAGCTGAACCCGGTGCTGATATCGCCATGGTATTCGCATTAGTTGTTTTAAATGCATATTGTAATAACTGCTTTAATTCATCCATCATGCCAATAAATGTCGGGTCTAAATGACCAACGGTTGGTCTTGCTAATGCAGACAAAACACGCTGACTAACATCAGATGGGCCAGGGCCCATTAAAGTGCGCTGTGGTGGGATAAAAGATTGAATGGTCATAGTTATTGCTTCCATATGAAAAAGGGGGATGAACTGTATTGGTTTTATTTCAGTTTACTTTCAAACGGCAAACTAAAATTGAATTAATCCTAGTCTATCACTGTTAATTACATCACTTAAATTAATCCACTTTATGCTAGCTATTCATCTAGGATATAACAATTCATTAATCATTGACGATAAGTTACTATCACGCAAAGAAAATACACGTTAATATGCAGAATTAGTTATCTCATTCAACAATAAGACGTTATGGCCTTAAAATCGACAATAAATAAAGCAACAATTCATCTATCTGATATGGATCGTAACCATTACGAAACCCTGCAATTAACAGTGGCACAGCATCCGTCTGAAACTAATCGTCGAATGATGATCAGACTGATTGCCTACGTGCTTAATGCCAACGAGCATTTACAATTTGGTAAAGGTGTCAGTGATGAAGATGAAGCGGCTATTTGGCAAATAAATTACAGTGAAGAAATTGAACTATGGATTGAACTGGGCCAACTTGACGAAAAGCGTTTGAAAAAGGCGTGTAACCGAGCGCAACAAGTTAAGTTGTATTGTTACGGTACAAGTGTCAATACTTGGTGGCAACAATCACAAAGTAAACTTAATCAATTCAATAAATTATCCATAGAGAGCTTTAGTGAAGAAACCACACAAGCATTAGCTGAATTGGCCGATCGCTCCATGGAATTCCAAATTAGTATTCAAGACGGTCAATTATGGCTAACCAGTGGCGAAGAAACGCTATTAGTGGAATTAACTAAGCTGAAATAGCCACCGCGAAATTGCCCGTTAACCCAATGTACTAAGGTGTTGATTTCTTAATTCAAATCCTCAATAGTATTGACTCATAAATAACGATGATAATAAATATGATGAACATTTTTAATACCCAAAAGACAACACGTAGTCATTTTCAATTAAAAGCTTTAGTGGCAGCAGTCGCCATGACAAGTGCATTTTCCAGTATTGCCGAAATTATTCCATCAGAGCAAGTGATCAAGGATATTACCTATCTAGCGGGCGACGACTTAAAAGGTCGTGCCAGCTTTAGCCCAGAAATAGAAAAAGCAGCTGATTACATTGCAAAACGTTTTGCCGATATTGGCTTAAAGCCTTTAGCTTCAAATAAAAACGGGAGTTTTTTGCAAAGCTTTACAGTGCATCAAATTAAGCCCCAAGCGCTAGCTGTTTCATTAAATAATAACGACATTAGTAATGAAAATTTGGCCATAGCATCAACAATGGCAAAGCTTAGCTGGCAGCAAGGTAGTGCTCAAACACATGTTATCGGTAAAGATGATGATATGCGTGCAACCCTAAGCAAACTGAATCAAAGTGGTGGTCAGCATTTAGTCATTATTAACACCGCTCATGCAAAGTTGTTTAAAGGCTACCAAGGCTATTTTAAGCGTGGTTTAACTAAACTGTCACTCGAACACCGTGGTGCTATTGTTATGGTATTAAGTGACGATGCCAACATTGAAAAATATAGCGTCAGCGCTAGTGCGGAAATTACCAAGCAGTCATTAACCAATGTGGTTGGTGTTTTACCTGGCGTTGAAAGCCCAAAAGAAGTCATTCTGTATTCTTCACATTATGACCATTTAGGTACAACCCCAGATGGCAAGCAGATATACAATGGCGCAGATGACGATGCATCGGGTACAACTGCCGTACTAAACTTGGCGCAATATTACCAAGAAAAAGGTAATAACAAACGTACCTTAATGTTCAGCGCATTTACTGCAGAAGAAATTGGCGGTTTTGGCTCTAAGTATTTTTCTCAGCAGTTAAATCCAGACGACGTTGTCGCCATGATCAATATTGAAATGATCGGCAAACCTTCCAAGTTTGGTGCGGGTACTGTGTGGATGACGGGCATGGAGCGCTCAAATTTAGGCGCTTTGCTTAATGAAAAGCTCGTTGCACAGAACACTGAAATTTACCAAGACCCTTACCCAGAACAAGGTTTGTTTTATCGTTCGGACAATGCCACGTTGGCTCGGTTAGGTGTACCTGCTCATAGTTTTAGTAGTACTCAGCTTGATAAAGATCAACATTACCATCAAGTGTCTGACGATTTGGCAAGCTTAGATTTAACTTCAATGCACAAAGTCATCGAGTCGTTAGCAACAGCCACTCAATCACTCGTTGATGGTGAAGTTACACCGACTCGTGTTGATAAAGAAAAAGTGCGCGCACAAGGCAAAATTTACTAAGCAGCGTAATCTAGTCTACAGCACAATCAAAAAAATCCAGACTAGTCACCCTCTCTGGATTTTTTATTGGTTAACTTTCATCAGCAAAAAATATATTTCAAACCGCCGACATCCACTTAAGTCGATATTACTGTGGTCTTTGCCAACGCATACTGTACTCAAGTTCATTGACACCACTAACGATAAAGTCATGACGCAAATACAACTGCTTCGCAGGATTATTCAATAATACATTCAAGGTAATTGAAACCTGTTTTTCAATTGCCTTACGTTTAATCATATCGAGAATAAGGCTACCAATTCCTAAGCCGTGATAGCCAGGCAATATTTGAAATTGCCTAATATGAATATGATCAGAAAACATGCCTAGTTTCAGCAAGCCTATCCTTTGGTTATTAACCAAAATCAAATGAGAATCACTAAAAAACTCATCAACACGCTGCATATGTTGTTGGTCATTCAATACAATACCTGCAGTAATAAGATGCTCATCCATTGATGCTTTTCGCAGCGCTAATAAAAACCCCCTATCTGCTTCACTGGCAAGCTTAAAGGCAATTGTTGATTTACTTTCTTTATTCATACTGCTAAAAGCACTCTCATTCACACCAAACCAAAGACAACACACGGTTATCTAACTTTTACTTTAAATTTTGGTCATTAACTTGCGGTAAATGCAAGTGCGTTAATAATAATGGATGTTTCAAAAAGTTGCAGCAGGAGATTGTCGCAATAAATGTGCAACTGAGCGTTCAGCACTTGATCCACTTTCCCTTATAGCGGCAAAATAGCCTATCGATTAAACTAGGGAAAAAACATGCTCTTAAAAAAATCACTTATTGTTATCGCCATTTCAGCAGCACTAACAGTTGCTTGTAGTAATGATACAACAACACAAGTTACTAAAACGGCAAACACTGCCACTGAAACCGTACAATTAAATAATATAACTAGCGCTTCAGTAGCAGCAAACGAGCTATTCGACACTATTTTTATGGAAGGCGTCAATCGTAACCCCGTTCGACAAACCTACCTAGGCATCAAAACTGATTACGATAAATGGCAAAACCTTTCTGAAGAAAATAGCGCTAAAGAACTAGCGTTTACGAAAGAAGCCTTGCGACGAATTCAAGTAATTGATACTAATAAACTCGATAAACAAACTAAATTAAGTTATCAATTACTGTCGCAAAAGTTAGAACAGCAAATTGCTGACTATCAATGGCGTCATCATAACTACCCTGTAAATCAAATGTTTGGCGTGCATTCTCAAATTCCTGCATTGTTGATTAACCAACATAGTATTAAAGATAGTAAACAAGCGCATGATTATATCGCCCGCGTTAAAAACGCTAAGCTATTGCTTGAACAGTTAGTTGACCAGCTTAAAATCAGAGAAAATAAAGGCATTATCGCGCCAAAATTTGTTTTTGAGCATGTCATACGTGATTCGAAAAACTTACTTGTCGGTGCACCATTTGATCAACAAGAAAATAGCACCTTATATGCTGATTTCATCACGAAAGTTAACAAACTTGATATTGCGGAGTCAGATAAAAAAGCCTTAGTTAAAGAGCTAGAAACAGCATTAACGGTGCAGTTTAAAGACGGCTACCAGCAACTTATTAGTTATTTAACAAAACTTGAAGCCAAAGCTGACAATACTGATGGCGCATGGAAATTTCCACAAGGTGATGAGTTTTACAATAACGCTTTAAACCGCACGACAACAACAGACTTAAGCGCTGATGAAATCCATCAAATAGGTTTAGACGAAGTTAAGCGTATTCATGACGAAATGCGCGTCATTATGCATAAAGTTGGCTTTAAAGGCTCTTTAAATGAGTTTTTCCAATTTATGCGTCACGATAAACAGTTTTACTATGCTGGTGATGATGCCGGTCGTGAGCGTTACCTTACCGAAGCAACCGCCTTAATTAACACCATGAAAGGCGAATTAGACCAGCTATTTATTACGAAACCGAAAGCGGATTTAAAAGTTAAAAAAGTTGAAGCCTTCAGAGAAAAGTCAGCGGGTAAAGCCTTTTACCAGCAGCCTGCGCCTGACGGCTCTCGTCCTGGTATTTATTACGCTAACCTTTACGATATGGAAGCAATGCCAACCTATCAAATGGAAGCATTAGCTTACCATGAAGGTATTCCTGGGCATCATATGCAAATAGCGCTTAAACAAGAATTGGAAGGCATTCCTAAGTTTAGAAAGTTTGGCGGTTACACAGCTTATAGTGAAGGCTGGGGCTTATATTCAGAAATGATCCCTAAGGAAATTGGCTTTTATCAAGACCCATATTCGGACTTTGGTCGCTTAGCGATGGAATTATGGCGTGCATGTCGTTTAGTTGTTGATACCGGTATTCACAATAAAAAATGGACCCGTGCTCAAGGCTTAGAGTACTACGTCACTAATACGCCAAATGCTGAATCAGATGCGGTTAAAATGGTTGAACGTCATGTTGTCATGCCATCACAAGCAACGGCTTATAAAATTGGCATGTTAAAAATAGTACAGCTACGTGCGATGGCGAAACAACAACTGGGTGATAAATTTGATATTCGTCAATTTCATGATGTTGTGTTAACTAATGGCGCGGTACCACTTAACGTGCTTGAAGATATGGTCAACGACTATATTGAGTCAAACCGTTAAATTAGTTTATTCAACTAATAGCTAGATAAGAGTAAAAAACGCCAAAGAAGTAATCCTTTGGTGTTTTTATTTCAATCATATTGCAGCCCTGCTCTCTTTAAACCTTGAAGCCTTCCACTCTCTTTCAATACATTTTAAAGCCTAGGTTATAAAAACTTTACGCTGGCTTTACCTTTAACCCTTTTGATTTTCCACTCCACTGATAAAGCACTAAACCACACATCACGAGTAATGCCCCGAAAATCAAATGTAGACTCACGGTTTCATTATTTAATACCGCGCCTAAGTAAAGGGCAAATACCGGCGTCATCATGGTTATTAATGCCACGGTACTGGCACGTAATTTTTGCAATATGAAAAAATATGCTAGAAACCCAACCAAAGAGCCAAATATTCCTAAATACAAAATCGCCCAAATAGAGCGAGCATGCCACTCTTGATAAGGTAATGTTCCATCAACTAAAAACCATACTATGGCAAATAAAGGTACGCTAAATGTTAAAGCTCCAACGGTGGTTGCTAGCGGGTGTATATCAATAGCAACGCTTTTCACCATTACACCGCTGAGACTAAAAAAGAACACACCAAGTAAAATAAAAGCGATACCAATAACGCTGTTTTCGCTTAGTGATATACTATCAAAACAGACAACAAATAATCCTGACAATGCCACTGCTAACGCCAGTTTTTTTAACCCGCTAAATTTAGGCTCATCAAGAATTTTTTGTGCTAAAACACCGGAAAATATTGGTGATAGACCGAAAATAAGCGACATCATTCCAGACGCTAAATATTGTGCGGCAAGGTAAGAAAACAACATGCCGCCAAAAATTCCAACACAGGAGTAGGCATATATTTTTCGAGCTTGTGTCGACCAAGGTAAATTTATATTAGCGAGCTTTAAAATGACCATACCAGGTATTATCGCAATCAACATACGCAAAAGTACCGCTAACGTAGGACTAACCGTTTCGCTACTCCACACGATACCTAATGGGGTTGTCGACCAAATAATAACGACTGCTAAATACGCCACTGAAACTGGCATTACCTTCTCCTTTGAATAATTCGTGCACAAATATTTTTGAATGCACACATTAATATGGTTGAAAATTACCGAGAAAAGAGACTGAAGCTTTGAAATGACAATATTAAAACCGCAGTCTGAGTATCTGCGGTTTGGAGTAGAATATAAACCTTACTTATTACCCGACAGAATGAAAACTAGCAGCCAGCGATTGACATTATTAGTCTGCTGATTGGTTAGTCTATTCATCATATTTTGGGTTAGCGTAAGCATTAAATTACTCTGTTATAAGTGTTTACTAAATTCATTTTCACAATGCCGAGAATTAAAATGAATGTCAATATCTATAACATTATTAAACTACACATTGAAATTTTATTCTCTTAATTAGCGATAAGCTCCACGCGCTATACACCACCAATCAATCGCCCAATCGGCAAATTAACATTTTATTAACTTATTTTAATGAAAGTGTAACAAAACTTTGCTAATATTTTGTTGACCAATTAGACAGTACTTGCTCAAGGAATAGGCAGAATGAAAATTCGTGCCTATTTTTTTTGCCTGTTAATTGGCTAATAAAATAAAAAACAATAAAAAGAGAGAAATAGAATGAAATCTGCAATTTTAACTCGGGCATGCCTATACGCTATTGGTTTGTCTGTCTGCCTTACTAGCATCGCTCATGCAGCTGAACCTCAAAACTACTATGACTCAGTTGATACAGCTAATGCATCAGCACTGAAGCAAAGCTTACATGACATTATTGATGATCATCAACGCTTCCCGTACACCTCTTCAGCAACCGACACATGGGATATATTGGAAGCTGCAGATCAAGATCCAAACAATAGCAACAACGTAATTAGCATCTATAAAAATATCTCATACACAAAAGTTGGTGGTGGCAATAACAATTATAATCGAGAGCACAGCTGGCCAAAATCTTATGGTTTTCCAAAGGATGGCGCGAGTAATTACCCTTATACTGATGCCCATCATCTATTTATTGCCGACAGCAGCTATAACTCAAGCCGAAGCAATAAACCCTACGCAAATTGTGCCAGCGACTGTACAGAAAAAGTAACTGATTTCACTAATACTCGTGGTGGTGGCGCAGGTGAACATAACCTGACCAAAGGTTCAGGTCATACTGGAACTTGGCAAACCTGGATCGGTCGCAAAGGTGATGTTGCTCGTGCCCTAATGTATTTGGCCGTTAGATATGAAGGCGGTGTACATGGTGTAACAGGCGTAAGTGAGCCCGATTTAATTTTAACAGATGATCGCAATTTAATTGCCAGCTCAAAAACCGGAGCAAATGTTAGTATTGCTTATATGGGACTAAAATCAGTACTCATTCAATGGCATAAAGACGACCCTGTTGACGATTATGAAAGAAGACATAACGATGCAGTACATGCACAGCAAGGAAACCGTAATCCGTTTGTCGATCGTCCTGAATATGCCGCCTGTATTTTCGAAGACGTTTGTAGTGGCACAGGTGTAACGCCACCAACAGGCAATAATAGCGATATATGGATAAATGAAATTCACTATGACAACAACAGCAGCGATGTAAATGAAGCCGTTGAATTGGCGGGTGCTGCAGGTGTTAACCTTAGCGGCTGGCAACTGGTTGCGTATAATGGCACCAATGGCGCAGCTTATAAAACAGTAGCGCTTCAAGGTGTTATTCCCAATCAGTCAAACGGCTTTGGTACGCTAAATTTTGCATTTTCAGGTTTACAAAATGGCAGTGCTGACGGTGTCGCATTGATTGATAGTAATAATCAAGTGCGTCAGTTTTTAAGCTATGAAGGACAACTTACCGCCACAGATGGCCCAGCAAATGGTGTAACTTCCACTGATATAGGCGTTTCAGAAACCTCTAATACGCAAGCTGGTTTCTCATTGCAATTGTCAGGAACAGGTAATAAGTACAGTGATTTCAATTGGCAGTCTGCTGCAACAAGCACCGCCGGAAACAAAAATAATAATCAAACTTTTAGCTCTGGTGTTGAACAAAACGTATTTGAAAATAGCACAGTTACTGCCATCCCCGATAACGCCAACGTTGTAAGTAATATTGATGTTCAGCGTTCTGGTAATGCCGGTACGGTTACCGTTTCGGTCAATATAACTCACACATATCGCGGTGATATAAGCCTAAATTTGATTGCACCTGATGGCAGCTCCTACACGCTGAAAACCTTGTCAGGAAGTGATAGTGCAGATAATGTTATTGAAACCTACACGGTAAATACTTCAGGACTTGCACAAGGTCAATGGCAATTATCTGTCAGCGATAATTACCAACAAGATACTGGCAACTTAAACCAGTGGAATATTACTTTCTAAAAGTTTATATCTTAGCGTTATGAGTGTTTTACTCATAAGTTATTGAGGCTAGCTTTCTCCAAGGTCAGCTAGCCTTTTTTACATTAACGTAAAATTAAAATTCCAGCCCTAGCCATCAAACATGTAATTGTTAGCAATTCCCTGATAAATTAACATTAATGACTATCATCAAAAACTTAATTTAAGGACACTTAATGGAGTTAAAAGTTATTCCTGTTGTTCAGGTAGTTATTGCAATGGCTTTAATGGCTGCCATTCAATCAACAATACCAACTTTTGCGTATACCTTGCAGTTAAGCAATTACATTAGTGGAAGTTTAGTTTTTATTGGCATTATTATCGGCTTTTCTGCAATTTATAGCTTTCGTAAGCATCAAACAACCGTTAACCCAAGCAAGCCTGAGTCATCTTCAACGGTGGTTAATAGTGGCATTTACCACTACTCACGTAATCCAATGTACGTAGCAATGTTGCTCGCATTATTAGCTTATGCTTTTTACCTAGAAAACCTGCTAGCCTTTGTGATTTGTGGTGTTTTTATTTGGTATATAAGCAAATATCAAATCATTCCTGAAGAGCGCATGCTTGAAAAGTTATTTGGCCAAGAATATCAGCACTACTGTCAAAAAGTTCGTCGCTGGATATAGCCTTAACAAACAGCCAATATTGTAGAAATTGCCTGATATTAGCAGCCTTTCTGATCAATGAATTCCTATACTTAGCTTAGTGATTGCTTATTTCACTAAGCACGCAAACGATCCTCTCTTCTGCATGTAAAGTAAATTTTGTCGATATAGTTTCAACACGAAGCTTTACTCTCCCTATCAAATTTTATTACTAACTCATCAATATGGCTGAATACGCTGCTTTTATTGACTTTTAGTCTATTTTAAAGACCTGAGCTTGATCTACATTAATGATCCTTACTTGATAATCCAAGCTAAAATCATTAGAATTATAATTAATTGAACGTTCAATTAAAAATAAAATTCTGAGAAATTAGTGCCTAAAATCGGTATGAAGCCCCTGCGTGAACAGCAATTGATTAACGCTACATTAGAATCTGTTGCACAATTTGGTTTACAAAAAACAACCATCATTACCATCAGTAAAATTGCAGGTTTATCATCTGGAATTATTAGCCACTACTTTGGTGGTAAACAAGGTTTGGTTGACGCTACGGTTAAACATCTACTTGGGCAATTGAAATTTGCTTTACTCGAGCGAATCGAACAAAAAAACTTAAGCGCTTTCGAACGACTTAATATAATTGTTGAAGCTAACTTCACTCCATTTCAACGTTCTATTCCTGCGACAAAAATGTGGATTAGCTTTTGGGCGCAGTCAATGCACGAGCCCGGTTTAGCTAGACTTCAGCATATCAATAGCAAGCGTTTATACAGCAATTTGCTGTTCTCTTTCCGTCAATTACTCAATGATGAATTAGCAAGTAGCACTGCTAAACAAATGGCAGCGATGATTGATGGCTTTTGGCTACGCAGTGCCTTAAGTGCAGCGCCAGACGAAGAATTTAAACAAGCTGAACAGTTATGTAAAAAATTTATAGATGATCTTATCAAGCAGTACGGAGAAGAAACTTGTCATTAAAGACTTATAAAAACTTTATCGATGGTGCCTATATGGCAAACGATAACGGTGAAACATTTGATGTGATCAATCCTGCAACAGGTAAAGTTATTTACCAGGTTGAAATTGCAGATGAAAAAATTAAACAACAAGCAATTGAAAGTGCTCAACGTGGTTTTGCTACTTGGTCAGCGATGAGCGCCATGGCAAGAAGCCGGATATTACTTAAAGCCGTTAGCTTACTACGTGAACGTAATGATGAATTAGCAAAAATTGAAGTACTTGATACCGGTAAACCATGGCAAGAAGCCTCAGTAGTTGATGTACTTTCTGGCGCAGATTCTATTGAGTTTTTCGCGGGTTTAGCCCCTGGTATTGAAGGTAACCAGCAAGCTGTTGACGGTGACTTTTATTACACCCGTCGTGAAGCATTAGGCGTATGTGCCGGCATTGGTGCTTGGAATTACCCACTACAAATTGCCTGCTGGAAATCAGCACCTGCGTTAGCTTGTGGTAATTCAATGATTTTTAAACCTTCAGAAGAAACACCATTAGGTGCACTAAAACTTGCTGAAATATTTACTGAAGCAGGTACTCCTAACGGTGTATTTAATGTTGTACAAGGCGCCGGCGAAGTGGGCGCATGGCTAACTCACCACCCAGACATTGCTAAAATATCATTTACTGGCGAAGTCGGTACCGGTAAAAAAGTGATGGCGGCCGCAGCAACATCACTTAAAGATGTCACCATGGAGTTAGGCGGGAAATCACCGCTTATTATCTTTAACGACGCTGATGTTGATAACGCCGTTTCTGCAGCAATGCTAGGTAACTTCTATACTCAAGGTGAAATTTGCACCAACGGTACTCGCGTATTTGTTGAAAAATCTATTTACCCAGTATTTATTGAAAAGTTACTGCAACGCACCAGAGACAATATTGTAGTTGGTGATCCTATGGATGAAAAAACCAACTTTGGCGCGTTAATCTCAGCCAAGCATTTCGAATTAGTCATGAAGTACATCAATATCGGTATCGATGAAGGCGCAACATTGGCACATGGCGGAACAGCATTGCAACCTGCTGATGCGCCGAATGGTTATTTTATTGCACCTACCATTTTTACTGACTGTACCGATGAAATGACCATTTGTCGTGAAGAAATATTTGGCCCAGTAATGTCAGTATTGACCTTTGATGGTGAAGAAGAAGTTATTTCCCGTGCTAATGGCACAGAGTTTGGTTTAGCCGCCGGCGTTTTTACTCAAGACATTACTCGAGCTCATCGCGTGATTCATCAGATGGACGCCGGAATTTGTTGGATAAATAGTTATGGTTTATCACCTGCACAAATGCCGGTAGGTGGTTATAAGCAATCAGGGATAGGCCGAGAAAATGGCTTGGCAACGCTTAATCATTACACGCAATTAAAAGCGGTGTATGTTGGACTACAGCCATTAGACAGCCCGTTTTAAGTTAACTAACTGGTTTTCCCTGAAATTAAATTGTCTCAAAAATAACCTTGAGACAATGAAATGATAACTAAGAAATATTATGAATAACGAAAATTTTGATTATATTATCGTTGGCGCAGGCTCAGCCGGCTGTGTATTAGCTAACCGTTTGAGTGAAGACGCTAACAACAGCGTTTTATTACTTGAAACAGGTGGTAGTGATAAAAGTATTTTTATTCAAATGCCAACTGCCCTATCGATTCCAATGAATACTAAAAAGTACGCATGGCAGTTTGAAACCGAGCCAGAGCCTCATCTTGATGGCCGTCGTATGCATTGTCCTCGCGGTAAAGTATTAGGAGGCTCTTCGTCAATTAACGGTATGGTTTATGTTCGCGGCCATGCCAAAGATTTTGATGAGTGGCAGCAGTACGGCGCTAAAGATTGGGATTATGCCCATTGTTTACCCTACTTTAAAAAAGCCGAAACATGGGCATTTCCTGGTGATGAATACCGTGGCAAAGAAGGCCCGCTAGGGGTTAACAATGGTAATCAAATGAAAAACCCATTATATAAAGCCTTTGTTGATGCCGGTGTCGAAGCGGGATATTTACCAACAGACGATTATAACGGCGCCGCGCAAGAAGGTTTTGGCCCAATGCACATGACCATAAAAAACGGTGTGCGTAGTTCAACATCAAACGCTTATTTGCGCCCTGCGATGGCACGTAATAACTTAACCGTAGTAACTCATGCCTTAGTGCATAAAGTATTGCTCGATGGCAAAAAAGCTGTCGGTGTACGTTACGAGCGCAAAGGTAAGTTATGCGATGTAAACGTTAATAAAGAAGTGATTTTATCCGCTGGCCCTATTGGCTCTCCGCACATATTACAACTTTCTGGTATTGGTAATAGAACGACGCTTGAAGAAGCGGGCATTGAAGTTAATCATGAATTACCTGGTGTTGGTGAGAATTTACAAGATCACCTTGAATTCTATTTCCAGTTTAAATGTAAAAAGCCGATTTCTCTTAATGGTCAATTAGGCTTATGGAATAAGTTTTTAATTGGTACTCGTTGGATTTTGACCAAGCAAGGCTTAGGGGCAACCAATCATTTCGAGTCATGTGGTTTTATTCGTTCCAAAGCTGAAGTTGAATGGCCTGACTTACAATATCATTTTTTACCTGCCGCTATGCGCTATGACGGTAAAGAGGCCTTTGCAGGACATGGATTTCAGGTACATATTGGCCACAATAAACCGAAAAGTCGTGGCGCGGTTAAAGTGCTATCAAACGACCCTAAAGTGCATCCGAAAATTTGTTTCAATTACCTTGAACATGAAGAAGACAAAGCCGGCTTTCGCGCTTGTGTTCGTTTAACCCGTGAAATTATTCATCAAAAAGCCTTTGACGGATACCGTGGTGAAGAAATTCAGCCCGGTATTGAAGTACAAACCGATGAAGAAATAGATACCTTCGTCCGTCAATTCGTTGAAAGTGCCTATCATCCTTCATGCTCTTGTAAAATGGGTACTGATGAAATGGCTGTTGTTGACCCTGACACCAAAGTTCATGGTATTGAAGGATTACGAGTGGTTGACTCGTCAATATTCCCAACCATTCCAAATGGCAACTTAAATGCGCCCACCATTATGGTGGCAGAACGTGCTGCCGATATTATTCGTGGTCGTGAAACTTTACCACCATCTGACGCAAAGGTGTGTATTGCACCAAACTGGCAGCAAAGTCAGCGTTAAAGAATCAAATAATTACAATAACGATAATCGCGAGTACTCGTTCAGATATTAATTATCGCAGTCAAGATAGAATTCATGATTGCGACAATTGAGATTTGGCACTTTAATTAAGTGTTTCCGAGTACTCTTTTTTAAAACTAAAAGAGGAGTTTATACTTGTTTACATCACTAAAAATGACCATTAGGAGACCCTTATGACCACATGGTTATCAGCTGGTATCCTATTTACCTTTGCCGCCATTGCACTGATATTATTTCGTTGGGGAAATATACGCTGTGTTGGCGTTACACCCGTTAAAACATTTACCTTCATTGCGATTCTATTTACCTCTGGACTTGATGTTGGTCTTATTATGTTCCCGTTAACTGAATTTGCCGGTTATGCAGATTTAGCAACGAGTCCTGAGTACACATTTACCAATCCACTAGCGATAGAGTTTGGTTTTTGGGCCTTCCTTATTTGGGGTTTCTATTTTCTTACTTGTTTTTACTTTTGCGTTATTGAACCTCGAGTAAAGTTTTTTGAAATACCGTTAATCAAGCTAATAAACAACGTTGTGATCATAGGTACCTGTGCTTTTACTGCCTACTTATTACTAACTAATCTACCTTGGTATCTGCCTTCTTTAGGTGATGGTGAGTCGATAATTAGTAGTTTTTACCTTATTGTCTTCCTTGTTATTGCCGCTGCGGTTTATTCAAGTACCAGCATTCGCTATGTTCGACTATTGAGTTTAGCCACTACTTGGCTATTTATTGCCTTAATTGCCTTAATGTTCAGTGGCGCATTCTTTTCAGAGGGCTCGAGTATTTCCGAGTTTGCTACTACCGTTTCTTTACTTGGTGGTTACTTTGGTAATATTCATGAATTTGTTTTACCACTTAATGATTACCATGAGTTCTACCTTTACTGGTGGTTTGCGTGGAGCATTATGATTGGTCAGTTCACTGCTCGTTTTGTTGGTGGTTTACGCACTTATCAAGTATTAGTAGCTATGTTGGTATTTCCATCAATTCCAATCGCCATATGGTTTACGGTGTTGTACTACTACAGTGCAAATGGTTTAGAGACTGCAGGTTTTTACAATATTGCCATGGCAATTGTCGGCATAACTTTTGTCATTAATTCACTCGATTCACTGATCCGTTTATATACTGATAACCTAAACTTAAGCGTGAGTAGATTGGGTACTATCAAGTACTTTGTGGGTAACTTAGCAGCGTTGAGCGTACTAACCTTACTATTTAAATTGGATTTTTTACAAATTCAATGGGTTGGTGCTGTAGTTATTGGACTATTCTTTACTTGTTTTGGTTATATCTTGTTATCCAAATATAAAGCGGTAAATGAAATTGATAGTTCTCCAAAAGAAAACGAACTCGATTTTAATAAAATAGAATTAATAAAATAACATCACAATTTTTATAAAAATATACTGAATAAAAAGAGAAAATAAAATGAACAAAAGTATTATTGCTATCGCAACAAGCTGTCTACTAACATTATCTAATGGCGCAGCTGCCGATGTAACCGCTACCGTTAACCTAGCTTCAGATTACACTTTTAATGGTGTTAGCCAAACGGGAAATGATCCTGCGTTGCAAGCAAGTTTAGACTATGCCGCAGATAGTGGTTTTTACGCCGGTACTTGGGCATCAAACGTTGATTTTGGTAGCGGTGAAGATACTAATATTGAATGGGATGCATACGTTGGCCAATATTTTCAGTTAAACGAAAAAGTTGGTTTAGATGCTGGTATTGCGTATTACACTTACCATGGTGACTCTGCATCAGATACTTATAACTACCCTGAAGCTTATACTAAGTTTAGCTATAACTCTTCAATGGGTGATACTGAATTAAACTTTTGGTATAGCTGGGATTACTTTGGATTAGACGTGAATCATTATATTGCGATGGTTGCACATACATTTGAAGTAGCGCCAGGCCATAACGTAAAAGTAAGCTTTGATCGTTCAACCTCATCAGACGAAAACAAATGGTCTTGGGATAACAAAGATGCATACAACCATTACCGTGTTGAGTATATGACGAGTTGGAATGGCTTTGACTTTGATTTAGCACTTGAAGATACCACTATGGATATTGATGCGGCTGATACTCGCGTTGTACTTTCAGTATCACGCACATTCAGCTTATAAGTTTCAGCATTAGCGATTGCTGGTTTTAACTATTAAGCCAGCTTTACATAACTTGACGACTAATAGCCTCTATATTTTTATAGGGGCTATTTTATATCTAACAAAGTTTATTTAACCAATAAAACAACACAGCTACATTACCGTCATAGTATTTACACCAAAAAATTAATGACAGGAACCATGATCAATATAACATTTAAAATGTGCTTAACACTTCCAGAAACAGTACGTTCCCTGTATTATTGGCGTCATTAAATTTCAGTCAAAATTACAATATTTAGCAAGATAAAGAGTACCCATAATGAAAACACACAAGCCACAAAGTAACGCTATGCTCAAAAGAGCTCACACCAATATGCCAATGGGTGTAGCTGATAGTTACCGTTATTGGGGTGAAGACAACACCGTATTTTTAAGTAGCATGAAAGGCTGTACGATTACTGATTGTGACAACCAAACCTTTGTTGATTTTCGCTTGGCCTATGGGCCAATTATTCTTGGTTACCGTGATGAACGTGTTGACAATGAAGTGATTAATGCGATTACTAATGTTGGTACTATTTCTGGGTTTTCTACTGGTCTTGATTCTGACGTAGTGGAGCTAATGAAGTCACTTTGCCCTAATATCGACAAAATGCGCTTTGCAAACTCTGGTACTGAAGCCGTTATTGGCGCGGTACGTACTGCTCGAGGTTTTACTAAACGTAATAAAATAGTTGTGGTTGAAGGCGGTTTTCACGGTCTTCATGATGAAGTTATGTGGAAGTCAGATGTTGATAACTGGGATGACAGTACAGAAAAATCACCTGAAATCATTCCATTTGGTGCCGGTATTCCACAAAGTACTCGTGAACATCAAGTCAGTGTGCCACTAAATGATATTGCCGCTATCGACGCCGTATTTGCAGAACATGGAGATGATATTGCTGCGATTTTAATAGAACCCATTATGGGTAACTGTGGCTCAATTGCCTCCACTCAAGACTACATGCAAAAGTTGCGTGATGTTTGTGATGCTAACGGTTCGTTACTGATTATGGACGAAGTAAAAACCGGCTTTCGTGTTGCTAAAGGTGGCGCGCAAGAGCTTTATGGTATTTACGCCGATTTAACCACCTACGCAAAAGCCATGGGCAATGGTTATCCCGTTGCAGCTTTTGGTGGCAGTGCTAATGTCATGGATACTATTTCTTTTGATAGAGGCGGCGTAACTCATGGCGGCACTTATACAGCAAATATGGTGGCACTTAGTGCGGCAAAAGCAACGTTAACCATATTAAAAGAAACTGATGCACTGGCAAGTATTGCTGATGTTGGTAAAAAAATTCAAATCGTTCTTTCACGTGTATTTACAAAGTTTGGTATTGAGCATTGCTTTGCAGGCCCAGACGCAATGTTCGGCGTACATTTTGGTAGCGAAGTTCCACAAAACTATCGTGACTGGAAGCAAACTAATAGCGACCTTTATACGCAATTTGCGATGAATTTAATCGACAATGGCTTGATGCTAGAACCAGATTCTCGTGAACCTTGGTTTATTTGTGAAGCCCATAGAACCATGGATTTGAACTGGTTAGAGCAAGTAGCTGAGCAATCAATGGCGGCAGCAATTAAAGCACAGTAGCTTTAGCTTTACTTACGCTGTGAATAATATCAGGCAAAAACTATGTTCTTTGCTCTAACACGTTAATTAATCAAAGATTAATTAACTAATTTGTATAAAAAAAGCACCGGCTGTAGGCGAACTACTCTCGGTGCTTTTTATTAACTATTTAAAGTTATCATTATCGTTATTTAAGTATTCGCCTTAAAACGATTGATTGAAAATCTTATGCTTTCTTTAAATACGCAGAAACTAACACAATACGCGTACCATTAACTTTCCCTTCAATATGCTCAGGGTTATCCGTTAAACTGATACCACGTACCATTGTGCCTTGCTTGGCAGTAAAATTAGCCCCTTTAACCTTCAGATCTTTAACTAAGGTAACATTGTCGCCGTCATGTAATTCAGCGCCGTTACTATCGCGGGTAGGCCCTTCTCGTTCAGCTGCAGCAATACCCTGCTCAGCCCAAGTTTTAACGTCGTCTTCCAAATAAATCATATCAAGTGCATCTTGTGCCCAGCTTTCACTAGATACTTTATGTAGCATACGATAAGCCATTACTTGCACTGCTGGTTCTTGATTCCACATTGCATCGGTTAAACAACGTAAATGGTTAATATCAAGCTCAACAGTACCTTCTACTTGTCCTAAGCAATTACTACATAAATAAATACTTTGTTGTGCGCTTAAGTCACTTGTCGGCGGCACCGGATGAACACTTAAACCATCAGTTGATGCACAAAATTCACAGCTTGAATTACTGCGTTGCTTTACTGCTTGCTCTGTTACCATAATAAATATACCCACAAAAAATTTGTCGCTATTATGCCAATGTTGCCAAAGCTATGGTAGAACATTTAGCATTTAAATAAGCGTTATTGATTTAAAATCAAGCTCTCTAGCATTGATGACGGTATTAAGATCAAAAAAGGTGGCTAGCGCCACCTTTAAATTTAATTAAGCGACTAAGGCTTAATGAAAACTAGGTTGATTCTTTAACTTCATCGTTTTGATTAGCTAAAGCACTGTCTTCACCTGCAAATTTATCTACCCAAATAGCAATAGCGCCATCACCGGTAACATTACAGGCAGTACCAAAGCTATCTTGAGCTAGGTATAAGGCTATCATTAACGCTAGCGCAGCATCGGTAAAACCAAGCATACTCGCAAGCAAACCAATCGCTGACATTACCGCGCCACCTGGCGCACCTGGTGCTGCAATCATGACAATACCGAGCATCAATATAAAGCCCATCATGCCGCCTAAACCAGGTAATGCAAGCTCAGGCGTTAATAACATCACGGCTGTTGCACAAGTTATTATGGTAATTGTTGAACCACTTAAATGAATTGACGCACAAAGTGGTACCGTGAAGTTAGCAACACCGTCACTAACATCATTTGCTTTAGTCGCTCGTAAAGACACTGGAATGGTTGCAGCACTCGACATGGTACCCAACGCTGTAAAATATGCTGGCATCATGTTCTTCAACATTACCATTGGTGATTTTTTCATCGCCATCGCAGTGGCAACATAAAGAATTGTGATCCAAAGCCAATGCATGATCAATGCAAGCACCAACACTAAACCAAAAGTTTGAAGTGTAGAAAATACAGTGCCGTCGACTGTCATTTCAGCAAATACACCAGCAATATAAAAAGGTAATGCCGGAATAATAACTTTGCTTAATAACATTTCAATAACATCACGTGCTTCGTTTAAATTAGTACGAAGCGATGTTGCGTTCATTGCGCTAATACCAATACCGAAAATAAAGGCTAATGCTAACGCTGTCATCACGTCAAATAAAGGCGGAATGCTAATATCTAAAAAGCCTTTTAGTTTTTCACCTTCTGCTGCTGCCTCTAATGCATTGCCAGAAATTAAACCTGGTAAAATAGTACTCGCAACAATAAATGCTAATGCGCCAGCAACAATGGTTGAACCGTAAGCTAAGCCAACGGTTTTACCTAGTAATGCACCCGAACCTTGAGGCAATGACGCTATACCGCTAGCAATATAAAACAAGATAATTAATGGGATAGTAAACTTAATTAATTGCCCGATAAAGGATTGAATAGTAAAGGTTAATTGTATGAGAAAATCAGGGGCAAATAGACCAATGACGATACCCGCGACTATGCCAGCAATAAGCTTTAGCACTAAATTCATAAGAACTCCGATTGTTATAATAATATTGAAGATTAATTCGCAACCATTTCAAGGCAGCGATAATAATTCTATTCTACCCTAATTATTTATGTTCAAGCCAGACTAGCGTTAACTTGCTGTCTTCTGGCTGCGGTATATGGTTTTTACTAACAAAAAGCCCAAGTGCGGCTACCAATGTTTCATCGTAATAAACAAAAGGTATGCGTTGACGCTGCCATGTCGGTATTTTTGCTTCTTGTAATACCTTTTTGAGTGATCTCGATTTATCACGAAAATGTGGTAAACATTTTGGATTATCATGGCTAAATCGAATACTTACTTTTTGCCCAACTTTTGGCGCCACTATATTAATGTCTTGATGAGAGTCACTGACACCAGAATCGGTATCAACAATATCACTCGCGCCATCGGTAACAGCAATATCACTCGCGCCATCGGTAACAGCAAATTGAATATTGCCTAAGTTATCAGGCAGTTCAAGTTTCTTTCTTTCTAAAGTAACAACTATCGGCTTACTCCATTCACTAACATCCATAAAGTTGTCAGTTAAATAAAGTTTCTGCTGATAACGACGCAGACAATAATTTGCAATTTTAACACTCGGATTTTTATCACTATCCGCATGCAGTTGCTGAGCAATTTGCATTAACTGAGCGCTACTTGGCATCAATTTATCATGCTTAGCGAGAAAAAAACGCATCACATTGTTAAATCGTAATTCGCTTAAATTCAAAAGTTCAGGAATTGACAGTACTTTGTCAGTAAATGAGACTTTATTTAAGTCTTCTTCAGCAACTTCATTAAGTAGTAACTGTGCATCTTGGCAATGCCCAGCACTTCGACCTAAGGTTTTATTAAAACTTGGCCAACGATGGGTTAACTCAGGCACGATAGTATGACGAATAAAATTCCGGTCAAATGCTTGGTCCTCATTCGACTCATCTTCAATCCAGTCTAGTTTTCGCTCTTGAGCATAAGCGACAATATCTTCACGAGAAATAGCTAACAGTGGTCGCACTAGCGAGTGCTGCGCAAGTGACGACTGCTGCCCCATTGAAGATAAGCCTTTTAAGCCAGCACCCCGTTTCAAGGCGAGTAAAAACGTTTCTGCTTGGTCATTAAGGTGATGGCCAGTAACAATAAAGGCTGAATCAGCACTTGTTTCAATCAAACACTGATAACGCGCATCTCGGGCAATTGCTTCAAGGCTTTGCTGGGGTAGTTTTTTTAATGCCAATTGATGAATAGTCAGCGGTAATGAAAATTGCTGACATTGCTCAGTAGCAAACTGTTGCCAAAAGTTAGCATTGGCACTTAAACCATGGTTTACATGGCAAACCAAAATAGAATTTGTCAGTTGTTGTTGCTGTTTTAAAGAAGATAAAGCGGCGAGTAGTACTTGTGAATCAACACCACCACTGTATGCAACGACAATAGCTTTATCATTGGTGTTGTTGAAAAACGCTAGTAGCGCTGATTCAATTTTATTCATGAACGGAAAATAAAAAGCGACCATTGAATTGGTCGCTTTTCATTAGATTAACAGTAACCGAACGACATGAGTTTGTCGTAACGCTTGTCAATTAATTCTTCTTTTGAAAGGCTTTCAAGCTCTGCTAAATTACTTTTAAGTGATTGTTTCAAAAGTGCTGCCATCTGATCCATATCACGATGTGCACCACCTAAAGGTTCTTCAACAATATTATCAATAAGCTCTAATTCTTTAATACGCTTGGCTGTAATACCCATAGCTTCTGCTGCCGTAGGCGCTTTTTCTGCAGTTTTCCATAAAATTGACGCACAACCTTCAGGAGAGATAACTGAATAAGTAGAATATTCCAACATGTTAACTTTATCACCAACACCAATGGCTAAAGCACCACCTGAGCCACCTTCACCAATAACTGTACAAATAATAGGTACGCTCAAGCGCGCCATTACTTTCAAGTTGGTTGCAATTGCTTCGCTTTGGCCACGTTCTTCAGCACCAATACCTGGGTATGCACCTGGAGTGTCGATAAAAGTAATAATTGGCATGTTAAAGCGTTCAGCCATTTTCATTAAGCGCAATGCTTTACGGTAGCCTTCTGGGCGTGGCATACCAAAGTTACGTTTAACTTTTTCAGTTGTTGAACGACCTTTTTGATGACCAATAACCATCACGGCTCTGCCGTCTAAGCGTGCTGTACCACCAACAATAGCGCTATCGTCTGCGTATGCTCTGTCACCGGCTAATTCATCAAATTCAGTAAAGATACGTGGTAAGTAATCTAACGTATAAGGACGTTGAGGGTGACGAGCCACGCGTGCAGTTTGCCATGGGTCTAAGTCTGAAAATATTTTTTTCGTTAACTCATTATTTTTTGCACGTAATTGAGTAATTTGTTCTTCTAAATCAAGATCTAATTCTTGGCCATTGTTGACCGACTCTAGTTCTTTAATTTTTGCTTCAAGCTCTGCAATTGGCAGCTCAAAATCTAAGAAATTTAATGACATATGATTATTCTTACCTATGTTGTCAAGGAGTACCGTTCTTAATGAACACTACTTATTTAAATTTTAACTCGACTTGCTCATCACCCAGCAGGGTTTTCAAATCGTATAATAGCATGTCGCTTGGCGATACGCGCCACTGTACGCCCAATTCTAGCATACCTTGCGCTTCATCTCTTTGATAAAAAACGCGAATTGGGCAAATACCTTCTTTGTACGGCGTTAACACTTCAGTAAACCGTTCAATAAAGTTATCCGAAAGTTTACTTTTATCAATCTGCAAATCAAGTGAAGCGACATAATTTTCACGTGCATCTGCAATTGTCATGATATCTCGGGCGGTCATTGTAATACCCCCAGAGTAATCATCAAAGCTGACCTGTCCGCTACAGACTAAAATAGCATCAGAAACCAGCAATTCTGCAAATCTATCGTAGTCATCTGGAAATAAACGGATGTCCATTCGAGCACTTTTATCATCGAGTGTAACTAATGCCCAACGACGGCCGCGTTTATTAACTAAAACTCGTACCCCTAAAACCAAACCTACAGCCACGCTTGTTTTGTCTTTATTTGTCGGTTGTAAGCTAACGAGGCGGTTAGTAGCATACCGTTTAATTTCGTTTAAATAACGGTTAATCGGATGACCCGTTAAATAAAGTCCTAAGGTTTCTTTTTCACCATCAAGCCACTGTTCTTCGGGCCACGCATTTACTACTTTGAATGCCTGTCTATTATCCGTTTGTTCGTCGTTAATCAGACCAAACAAGTCATTCTGACCTAAAGATTCAGCCTTAGCATGTTGCTCTGCCGCTTTAATGGCTTCAACCAAGGTTTCAAATAACGCAGCACGGTTTTTACCTTGCTCTAGCGTTGAACCAATTTGATAATGAGGCCCTAGTGCATCCATAGCACCAGACTTAATCAACTTTTCCAATATTCTTTTATTGGTTTTCTTTAAATCTAAACGGGCACAAAAATCGAATAAATCTGTAAATGGACCGCCAGTTTGGCGCGCGGCAATAATGGCCTCAATTGGCCCTTCACCTACGCCTTTAACCGCGCCAATACCATAAACGATTTGATCTTCATCATTGACCGTAAACTTGTATTGCCCAGCATTAACGTCGGGGGGTAATAAATCAATGCCCATATTGCTACATTCATCGACTAGGGTAACAATTTTTTCAGTGTTATCCATATCCGCTGACATTACTGCAGCCATAAACGGTGCTGGAAAGTGCGTTTTCATCCATAGTGTTTGATAAGACACCAAAGCATAGGCTGCTGAATGTGATTTATTGAAACCATAGCCGGCAAATTTTTCTACTAAATCGAATATTTTCATGGCGAGTTCGCCATCAACGCCACGATTAATCGCACCAGCCTCAAAACCGGCACGCTGCTTAGCCATTTCTTCTGGTTTTTTCTTACCCATGGCACGGCGGAGCATATCTGCGCCACCAAGCGAGTAACCAGCAAGTACCTGAGCAATTTGCATAACTTGCTCTTGATAAAGAATAATACCGTATGTTGGCTCTAGAATTGGTTTTAAATCAATATGTTGCCATGTTTCATCAGGGTAGCTGACAGCTTCTCGGCCATGCTTACGTTCAATGAAGTTATCAACCATGCCTGATTGCAAAGGACCAGGTCTAAATAAGGCCACCAATGCGATAATATCTTCAAAGCAATCGGGCTTTAATTTAGCAATTAGTGACTTCATACCACTGGATTCGAGCTGAAATACCGCAGTCGTTTCTGATTTCAATAAAACTTTAAAGCTGGCTTTATCTTCCAAGTCTATCGCGGCAATATTAATTGGCTCTTTGCCTTCCTTTAACAACTTAACATCAGCCATCTCAATGGCCCATTGCAAAATAGTTAAGGTACGTAAACCAAGGAAATCAAACTTGACCAACCCTGCGTCTTCTACGTCATTTTTATCAAACTGCGTAACCGGATTGTTGCCTTCCTCATCACAATATAATGGTGCAAAATCCGTTATGGTTGTCGGCGAAATAACCACACCACCTGCATGTTTACCGGCGTTACGCGTTGTACCTTCTAAGATACGACACATATCGATAAGATCTTTTACTTCACTATCTTGCGCGTAAACTTCAGGTAACTTGGGCTCTTCCTCGAAAGCTTTCGCTAAGGTCATGCCTGGTGTCGGGGGAATTAATTTTGATATTCGGTCAACAAAGCCATAAGGATGACCTAGTACACGGCCAACGTCCCGAATTACCGCTTTTGCGGCCATAGTACCAAAGGTAATAATTTGTGATACAGCGTCACGGCCATATAACTCTGCAGTATGGTCAATTACCTCATCTCGTCTGTCCATACAAAAGTCGACATCGAAATCAGGCATTGAAACACGTTCAGGATTTAAGAAACGCTCAAACAGTAAATCATATTCTAGTGGGTCTAAATCGGTTATTTTTTGCGCGTAAGCCACTAATGATCCAGCACCTGAACCACGGCCTGGCCCGACAGGAATATTATTATCTTTACTCCACTGGATAAATTCCATAACGATCAAGAAGTAACCAGGGAACCCCATATTATTAATAACTTTGAGTTCAATGGCTAAACGTTCATCGTAAGGTTTACGTTTTTCAGCGAAGTCTGGCGCGTCTTTATCAAATAAAAACTCTAAACGCTCTTGTAAGCCTTCTTCCGACACCTTAACTAAGAAGTCTTCAATCGATAAGCCTTCGGTTGGAAAGTCAGGTAAAACGTATTCACCTAGAGTAACGGTTACATTACATCGCTTGGCTATTTCTACGGAATTCTCTAGTGCTTCTGGAATATCGGAAAAAAGCTCCAACATTTCTTCTTCGCTACGCAGATACTGCTCTTTACTGTACTTTTTAGGGCGACGTTTGTCGTCTAAAGTGAAACCGTCATGGATAGCTACCCTAATTTCATGCGCATCAAAGTCTTCTGGACTTAAAAGCATCACTTCATTAGTGGCAACTAGTGGTAAATCACAACGAGAGGCAAGTTCAACGGCTAAGTGCAGATAATTTTCTTCATCACTACGGCCCGTACGGATCAATTCTAAGTAATAGCAATTAGGAAAATATTGCTGATAAAAACTTAGCATTTCATCGACAACTTCTACATTGCCTTTTAATAAGGCTTTACCAACATCCCCCTCTCGACCACCAGAAAGCAGAATTAGTCCATGTGCATGTTCAATTAACCAGCTCTTATCTAATACCGCTTTACCTTGAATGTGACCGCGTAAATACGCTTTTGAGATCAGTTCGGTAATATTTTTATAACCAACATTATTTGTTGTTAATATCACTAACCGAGATAATTCATCACCTAACTCATCACTTTTCACCCAAAAATCACAGCCAATAATAGGCTTAATACCTGCGCCATGTGCTGCATGGTAATACTTAACTAAACCACACAAGTTGGTTTGATCGGTTAATGCCAGTGCCGGCATATTTAAATCTGCTGCTTTGGCAATTATTGGCTTAACTTTTTTTAAGCCATCACACATCGAGTAGTCACTATGAACTCTTAGGTGAATAAACTTAGGCTCGCTTGATGTTACAACATCAGTAGTGTCAATGACGGCAGGTGAATGATCAGGTTCAGACATTAATGGCTCTAATTATTTTTATGATTGCTGGCTGAATTAGCAATAACATTTGCTACAGGTTTAAAACTTCGGCGGTAATTGTCTAAAACACCATGCTCAATGATTTTTTCTAAATGAGCTTTGGTGGGGTAACCTTTATGCTGGGCAAAACCATATTCTGGGTGCAACTTATCTAAGGCAATCATTTCATCATCACGTGCGACTTTAGCCAAAATAGATGCAGCACTAATTTCTGCAACTCTCGCATCACCTTTTACGACGCTTTGACTGGCAATATTACCGCCTTCTGCAGCAAATGTCGGACAACGATTACCATCGACCAGTACATAGTCAGGTAAAACCTTTAAGCCAAGTACAGCACGTTGCATAGCAAGCATAGTTGCATGAAGAATATTTAAGGTATCTATTTCTTCAGGATTTGCACGACCAATTGACCAAGCAATGGCATGCTGCTTGATTTCAACCGACAATAATTGTCTTTTCTTTTCCGAAAGTTTTTTTGAATCCATCAACCCTTCAATCGGGTTTTCAGGGTCTAAAATTACTGCAGCAGTCACTACATCACCAACTAACGGCCCGCGCCCTACTTCATCGACACCAGCGATGCAATAAGCGACAGGGTATTCAAACGGTTCAAAACTTTTCTTTACAGCAGGCATAATAATTCACGACCAATATTATAATAAATCAATGACGGCATTTGCCGCTTGTTTACTCGCATTTTTCTTAAGTGTTTGGTGAATAGTAGTAAAAGCCTGATTTAAGGCTGATTGATCTTGGTACAAACGCTCTTCCACTAAGGGGATAATATTATCTACTGTGACTTGCCCTTGCAGTAACTCTGGGACAAGTGATTTATTAGCAAGTAAATTAGGTAAAGAGAACCACTTCAATTTCACAAAACCTTTGAACATATGGTAAGTCAGCGGATTAAATTTATAACAAATCACCATAGGGCGTTTCACCAGTGCAGCTTCTAATGTCACTGTGCCTGATGCCGTTAACAAACAATCACTTGCCGCCATTACTTTTTGCGTTTCGCCAATAATAATATTGACCGCAATCTCAGGAGCAAATTTTTTATGCAGCTCTTTAAATTGCTCAGCGCGTTTTTCACTGATCATAGGAACAACAAACAGTAACTCTTTAATATGCTCAGGCTTATTTAATAATAACTTTTTAGCGGTTAATAAAAATGGTTCAACCAATCGAGATAATTCGCCACCTCGACTACCTGGCATTAATGCGAGAATTGTTGCCGACTCAGACAAACCAAGTGAATTTCGTGCAGCAGCTTTATCAGAGATCATAGGAATATCATCTGCTAACGAATGACCAACAAAGGTACAAGGCACCTGATGTTTATCATAAAATGCTTTTTCAAAAGGCAACAATGACAAAACCATATTTGTTGCTTTAGCAATTTTAAAAACGCGCTTCTCACGCCATGCCCATACTGACGGACTAACATAATGAACGGTTTTAATGTTCTGTACTTTTAGTCTTTCTTCTAGGGTAATATTGAAATCTGGTGCGTCAATACCAATAAAAACACTTGGTTTGTTCGCTGAGAAGTAGTCGGTCAGTGATTTGCGAATATGAAGCAATCGGCGTAGTCGCCCTAGCACTTCAAAAACCCCCATCACAGACAACTCATCCATATCGAATAAGCTATTAAAACCCAACGCTTGCATTTTTGGACCACCAATACCAATAAATTCGGCTTGTGGATAGGAATTAAGCAATTGCTGCATCAGGCCTGCACCTAATGTATCACCTGAGTGTTCGCCAACAACTATGGCAAAAGTTGGCTTGTCATTATTATTTTCTCGGCTTACTAATATTTCACTTTCAGATATCAACGTAGAATTCTCTTTTGCTGGCATAATATTAGCGAATAATGCCGCGACTAGAGTTTTTAATAAAGTTAGTAAAAACCGTTAACTCAGGCATTTTATGATTAGTTTCATCAATTTTAGCTAATGCTTCGTCAACTGTTAAGCCTTGACGATAAACAGATTTATATGCACGTTTAATATGCAAGATTACGTCTTTATCAAAACCTCGACGTTTCAAACCTTCACTATTCAAACCAAAAGGTTTAGCCGGTTGTCCAGAGGCCATTACATAAGGAGGAATATCTTTTAATATTAAAGAATTAGCACCAACAAAGCTATGATCGCCAATATGACAAAATTGATGAACGCCTGTCATGCCACCAATAATCGCATGATTGCCGACATAAACATGACCGGCAATGGACGCACCATTAGCCATAATACAATTGCTCCCAATCATACAATCATGTGCAATATGCGTATAAGCCATAAATAAATTATTACTACCAATTTGCGTTAGGCTTTGGTCTTGAATTGTACCGCGATGAACCGTGCAATATTCTCGAAAAGTATTATTATCTCCGATCACCAATTCCGTTGGTTCACCGGCATATTTCAAATCTTGGCCATCTTCACCAATTGAAGCAAATTGGAAAATACGATTGCCTTTGCCCATTTTTGTTGGACCATTGATAACAACATGTGAGCTAATTTCGCAATCATCACCAATAACTACATTTGCCGCAACATAGGTCCAAGGGCCAATTTTAACATTAGCTCCAATGATAGCGCCATCTTCAATTATCGCTTGCGGGTGAATCAATGAATCAGCCATATTATAACGCTCGTCTTGCACACATAAGATCAGCTGAGCAGACAACTTTACCGTCAACTCGTGCTTCACCATAAAACTTCCACATACCACGGCGCTCTTTAACAAACTCTAAATGCAGATGCATTGTATCACCAGGATGTACTGGTTTTTTAAATTTAGCTTTATCGATTGAAGCAAATAAAAACAGCTCTCCTTCATTTTTATCTTCAACTGATTTAAAACCCAGAATACCACTTGCTTGTGCAAGTGCTTCAAGTATCAAAACACCTGGGAATATAGAGTAACTAGGGAAGTGCCCCATAAACGCAGGTTCATTAACCGTAACATTCTTTATTGCATGAATAGACTTACCCGGTGTGTAATCAAGTACACGATCCACCAATAAAAAAGGGTAACGATGTGGGATAAGTGTTTTTATTTCTTCTACATCAATAACGTTTTTTTGCGCTTCCAAGATTTATTCCTTAATTTTCATGACGATAGTGACAAGTCACTTAATCTTTATCGGTTGTCATTTCTTTTTCTACATTAGCCACACGCTTAGTTAATGCTTCTAATTTTCGAATGCGAGCGTTGTTCTTGTGCCATTCTTTATTTGGCTGACAAGGCATTCCAGATGAATAGACACCTGGTTTATTCATTGACTTAGTAACCATAGTCATACCGGTGAATACACAACCATCACCTATTTCAATATGCCCGTTAATGCCAACTAGGCCAGCAATAATACAATTTTTTCCGATAGTCGTACTACCAGCAATAACACTACATGCTGCAATAGCAGTATTTTCACCGATTTCAACGTTGTGGGCAATCTGTATTTGGTTATCGAGTATCACCCCAGCTTTGATAATAGTATTTTCTAAAGCGCCTCTATCAATTGTCGTGCTAGCGCCAATTTCAACATTATTACCAATAATGACTGTACCGAGCTGAGGAATTTTTACCCATTTACCTTTATCATTTGCATAACCGAAACCATCTGCTCCGATAACCGTATTTGCATGTACTGAACAATTTATACCAATTTCAACACAATGGTAGATGCTAACATTTGACCAAACTATTGTGTTGGTGCCAATTTTTGCCCCTATGCCTATAAAAGAGCCCGTACCAATACTGACATTATCGCCAATAACTACACCAGCTTCGATTACTACATTAGCGGCTATCGTAACGTTTTCACCTAAAGTAACACTCTCATCAATAATTACCGAAGCATGAATAGAGTTTGCTGGCTTAGGTGTTGTATCTAGTAACTGCGCAACTAACGCATAACCCATGTATGGATTATCCATAACTAAAGCATTGGTATGGCAATTTTCAAGCTCTTTACTAGAGATGATAACAGCGCTTGCACTTGTCGTGGTAAGTTGATCACTATATTTACTATTTGCTAAAAAAGCTATTTGACCAATTTGAGCAGTATTTAAAGTCGCAATACTTTCTATTTCGCATTGCCCATCGCCATGGACAGCAGCGCCTATTTTATTTGCGATTTCTGCGAGTTTATAACTCATAAATAGTAACTTCTTGTTAAGTCTAATCTACAGCATAGATTGTAAGGTGAACGTTTACCACCAAAGGGCTAAACGCAATATTCCGAATCAAAGTGATTCGGAATATTAAAATAAGGTAGCAAAGGAGGTAAAATTTAATTTACTCCATCAAATAAGAAAAGAAGAACTAATTTAGTTTACTAACTTGCTTTACTACTTCAGCTGTAATTGTGCTATCAGGCTTAGAGTAAACTACAGCACTTTGTTCAAGTACTAAATCATAATCACCTTTAGCGGCAATATTATCAATTGCTTGGCGTACTAAAGCGACAATTTTGTTTTGCTCTTCATTTTTTCGAGCGCCAGTTTTTTGTTGAAACGCTTTCCCTTTAACTTGGTAGTCTTGAAAAAGAGTACCAATTTTCGCGTCTAAATCTTCAACTTCCTTCGCACTCATTAAAGAGCCATCACGCTTCTTTTTTTCTTGCTGGTATTTAATATCTTGTTCTAACTGAGCAAGTACCGCTTTGTCATCTTTAAACTCTTCTTCCAAGCTTTTCATAACTGCAGCAGTTTGAGGTATTTTACCCATGACTTCTTGAAAATTTACTACAGCTATTTTTTGATCTGCAGCCATTGCTGAACTTGCTAATAAAAAGCCTGAAGCCGCAGTGGTCATTACGATAGATTTAATCAATTTATTCAATTTCTACTCCTGAAATATTTTCCAATATTTTCTATATTATTTTATTATGCGGTAGTTATACCGTTTCAAGTTGCTTGGTTCAAGCCCAAAACGAAAAAGGTCGTCATTTTCGTTATTTATAGGGCTCTTACTCAATTTTATTTAGAATGTTTGACCAATATTGAAGCTAAAGAACTCAGTGTCATCACCCTCTTCTTCTTTTAACGTTTTAGCAAAACTAAAAATCATCGGTCCCATAGGGGATAGCCATTGTACTGATATGCCTGCTGATGCTCGATAGCGCCCTACATCAGAGTAGTCTGCAATTTTTTCGAATTCAACTTGTGCTAGGTCTTCGTAGTCCGCTAAGCTAAACTCTGTATCCCAAACATTACCCGCATCAATGAAGAGACTACTACGTACACTATTAGCATAACCCTCATCTAAAAATGGCGTTGGAACAATAAGCTCAAGCCCTGCTATAGCAATGGCATTACCACCAACTGAACGAGTGGATGTTTGTATATAATCATGATCAGGTCCCAAACAGCAACCACTACTGCCATCAACGGGGTCAGGTGATCCTATTGATGTAGGACGTCTATATATCGCACGAGGGCCAACGATGTTCGACTCAAACCCTCTCAATGTACCTGAACCACCTGCTCTAAAGTTTTCCCAAAATGGTAGTATTTGATCATTACCATCAACTGAACCATAGCCATTACCGTAACCAAGTTGAAATTTAGCTAGTACGGTCCATCGTTGATCTCGCGTCAACGGAAAATACCATTTAGTATCCAAGTTAATTTTAAAGTAGTTCACATCCGAATTTGGCGTAGTCATTTTATATGACAAGCTTTGCTGAGAACCGTCTGTAGGAAATGTACCTCGGTTTAATGTTGAACGTGAAATTGAAGCACTAAGATCAAAGTTCTCAAATTCTAATCCGCCATCAGGATCATTAGGATCAGAATATAGTTCATAGAATTTTTGAATCTGTTCGTATGTTTCTAAACGAGTAATACCATTACTTTTGTAGCCAATACCAAAACTTAAACGAACATACTCATTAATTGGAAAACCTAGTGTCATACCGACGCCATAAGTTTTATTATTATACTCAACTAAATTGGCATTCCCTGCATCAAATTCCTGATAAAAAATATTTCCACCGAGTGAAACACCATCAACAGTAAAGTAGGGATCCGTATAGGAGATACTTGCACTTTTAGAGTAACTTGAGGTGTTAATATTAAAGCCTACACGATTACCGGTACCTAAAAAGTTATTCTGTTGAATACCAGCATTTAAACTCAATTGAGTGGTTGAACCATAGCCAATTCCGGCCGTAAATGAACCAGAAGGCTGTTCCTTGACTTCAAAATCAATATCAACAAGGTCATCTTCACCTGGTAATTGATTAGTTTCAAACTCAACTGTCTCCATATATGGGAGTCGTTGTAACCAAGCTTTTGAACCTTCTACCAAATTATTTGACAGCCAAGCCCCTTCCATTTGTCGCATTTCACGGCGCAAAACATGCTCTGCTGTAACATGGTTACCTTTGAAATTTATACGATTAACATAAACACGTTTCCCAGGGTCAACAGATAAAACTAACTTAACTGTTTTATCTTCTTCATTAATTTCAGGGATGGTAACAACTTTCGGATACGCATAGCCATAACGCCCCAAAAACTTACTGATCAATTCTTCTGAATAAGTAACAAGAGCGCCATTATAAAGCTCTTCTGTTTTAATCGGAGTAATAGCACGTATCGTTTCTTCAAAGCCCGCCATATCACCAATAAAATCTACTTCACTGACAGTATAAACATCACCTTCTGTAACATTAAGCGAAATATAAACTGCTTTTTTATCTGGTGTCATTGACACTTGTGTTGAGTCAACTTTATATTGCAAATAGCCACGGTCAAGATAGTAACTCTTAATTGTTTCCATATCTCCTTGTAGTGTTTGCTTTTGATAGCGATCTTGCGCCATAAAGTCCCACCAAGGTGAATCATAAGTTAACTCTATCCGTTCAAGAAGTTCAGCGTCAGTAAACTCTTCATTACCAACAATATTAATTTGTTCGATGGCAGCCGCGTCACCCTCATTAAAAGTAAAGTTAATATTTACACGGTTACGTGGTAAATGAACAACATCTGCTTTTACATCGGCATTATATTTACCAACACTGTGGTAGAAATCTTCTAACCCCACTTCAATACCGGAAATTACCGTCATATCCAATGTTTCACCAACGCGGATATCGCTTCCATCCAAACTTTCGGTTAATTGCTCTTCTTTTAAGTCTTTATTACCATCAAAAGTAATAGCACTAATAGTCGCTCTTTCGCGAACGCGATAAATAACAGTATTGCCATCTCGTGAAACCGCAACATCACTAAAGTGGCCTGATTTATATAGCGCTTTAATTGATTGAGATACTCGAAATTCATTCAAGTTATCACCAACATTAAATGGAATATGCGTCAAGGCAGCACCTAGTGCGACTCGCTGTAAACCTTTAACTTCGATGTCTTCTACTTGAAAATCTTCAGCCGCTTGTACCGAAGTTCCCAAACTACCTAATAATACCGCCAGGGCAATTTTTTTAATAATCATATAATATTAACTTTATACTTCTTTTAGTTATAATCGCGATAAATCGTTAAATATGGCGATACTCATCAAGCTTAGTAACGCTATAGTACCAAATTTAAAACCTATTTCTTGTATTTTTTCCGGTACAGGTTTCCCTGTAAAAAGCTCTATAACATAGTAAAATAAATGACCTCCATCTAACACAGGTAAAGGTAAAAGATTAATAATACCCAAGTTGATACTGATTAAGGCTAAAAAGCCCAAAAAGTAAACAAAACCATAATTAGCACTACTACCTGCACCTTGTGCTATTGAAATAGGACCACTTAAATTTTTCACTGAAACATCACCAGTAATTAATTTACCAATCATGTCAAAGCTCAACACCACCAAATTCCACGTTTTATTAACACTTTCTTCTATCGCAGAAATAGGACCATACGACTGCTCAAATAAATACTCTTCAGGGTAAGGTTCAGAAACAGGCTGAACACCTAAAAAGCCAACAATTTTTTCTTTATATTTTTTAGCTTCTGGTTGTATCATGAGCTCTGTTATTACGTCATTTCGTAAAACCGTTACGCGCACTGCTTTACCTGGATAAAGCTTGATTTGTTCAGAAAACTTTTGCCAACTACCATTGATTCTCTCGCCAGCAATTGAAATTAATTCATCTCCAATTTTTAAACCTGCTTTCTCAGCTGGGCTGTTCTTACCAATCACGGCTAGTTTTGCCTGAGCAACAGCACGAAATGGGTTTATGCCTAAACTTGCAATAGCGGACTCTTTGTCTGGAGAAAATAGCCATTCATTGGTGTTCAAATAAAAGTTCTTATTTGAAGCGCTCCCTTTAGGTTTAACGGTTATAACAACTTGTTCATCGCCAATAGCACTGACTAAGGCTAAATTTACATCTTGCCAGTCTACCGTTGCATTTTCATTTATTGCAATAATTTCACTATTTGTTGGAAGTGATGCTTTTGCGGCAATTGAATTTATTTCTACATCGCCAACAATTGGTTTTACGCTGGGAACGCCAATAAGAAACATTAAATAAAAGGCTAAAATAGCAAAGGCGAAATTTGCCAAGGGGCCTGCAGCTATAATCGCTATTCGCTGATATACCGACTTATCATTGAATGTTCTATTACGTTGACTATCACTCACGTCATCTACTCTACTATCGAGCATTTTGACGTAACCTCCTAACGGAATCATCGCAATAACAAATTCAGTACCGTACTTATCAACTTTACGCCAAAGCACTTTACCGAAACCAACAGAGAAGCGCTCTACTTGCACACCATTCTTGCGAGCAACCCAGAAATGACCATATTCATGAACGGTAATCAATACCCCTAAAGCAACAACAAAAGAGGCTAAATTCCAAAAAAACTCTAACATATGGTCACGCTATAACTGCCCTACTAATTCATTATTTTCTAACAAGGATTGAGCAAACACTCTTACCTTTTGATCCAAAGTAATAACATCTTCTATTGTTACCACCTTTTCTGAGACAAATTTATTCACAGAAGTTTCATTTATTTTCACAATATCGGTGAATTTAATTTTTTCGTTCAAAAAAGCATCAACAGCAATTTCATTAGCCGCATTAAGCGCAGTGCATGCTCCTTGCCCTTGTTTACAGGCGTCAATAGCCAGCTTCAAGTTTGGATATTTAACATAATCCACGTCTTGAAATTCAAATGATTTAGTTGAGAAGAAGTCTAATGGTTCGACACCAGAATTAATACGTTGCGGAAAACTTAATGCATGTGCGATAGGCGTGCGCATATCAGGATTGCCCATTTGTGCTAATACTGAGCCATCTTTATACTGCACCATTGAATGGATAGTACTTTGTGGGTGTAAAACCACTTGTATATCATCAGCTTCGACATTAAAAAGCCATTTAGCTTCAATAAATTCGAGGCCTTTATTCATCATAGTGGCTGAATCAACAGAAATTTTTCTGCCCATATCCCAATTAGGATGAGCACACGCTTGTGCAGGAGTAACGCCGCTTAAATCAGCATTTTTCCATGTTCTGAATGGGCCACCAGAGCCAGTTAACAGTATTTTGCTAACACCGTTATCATTAAGGTCGCAATAACCTGGTTGTTGCTGTGCCGTTAACGGCAAACATTGAAATATAGCGTTGTGTTCGCTATCAATAGGCAATAACTGAGCGCCAGATTTTTTTACTGCATCAATAAAGATTGCACCTGATGTCACTAATGCTTCTTTGTTGGCTAGTAGTACTTTTTTACCGGCGTTTACTGCCGCTAATGTTGGCAATAAGCCCGAAGCGCCAACAATGGCGGCCATAACCGTTGTACTTGTAGACGACTTGGCAATATCTTCTAATGCCTCAGTACCAGAAAGTACTTCAATTTCATTTAAACCAATTTCTGCTAATTTCTGAACTAATGCGTCAGCATGTAATTTGGAAACCATTACGACGTTTTCAGGACGAAACTCTCGGCATTGGGCGAGCATTAGGTCGACACTAGCATTAGCTGATAAACTTACAATATCAAACTTTTCAGGGTGTAAGCGCACAACATCAAGCGTACTCTTACCAATTGAGCCCGTAGAACCCAATATACATAACGTTTGTTTTTGCATTTGCTTTACCAACCTAAATATGCATAGCATAAAGCATAAATTGGTGCAGTAGCTGTTAAGCTGTCAATACGGTCTAAAATGCCGCCATGGCCAGGTAAAATACTACCACTATCTTTAACTCCGGCCTGGCGCTTAAACATACTTTCATTTAAATCACCTAACACAGAAATAGTCGTAATTAGTATAGTCACTGGGATCACGACTCGGTATTGTTCAACGGTCCAGCCAATAAAATAACCTGCTAATAAAACCATAAGACAAGCAAAAAATACCCCACCTAAAAAGCCTTCGAGGGTTTTTCCTGGACTAACATTAGGTAGCAGCTTTCGCTTACCAATAGATTTACCAACGAAATAAGCACCAATATCAGCACTCCAAACCATTAAAAATAAAACCATTAATAATTGCGCGCCATGGTAGCTATCAGTTGTATATTCGCTACTTCTAAGCACCATAAAAGCTAGCCAAGTTGGTACTAACGTTAACCAACCAAAAATCCCTCTTACTGAGCGATGACTTGACCAAAAAGAGCTACAACGAGGATATAAGAAAGTTAAACCAGCAGAAAGCAACCACCACGCAACTGCGAGCCACAATATAAGATTAACTTGATTAAGTAGCTGTTTTGGCGCTTGCCATAAGTGTTCAATTGGCAACATATACCAAAGAGCGCCAATGAGTAAAACCGAAACACCGACGAAAGCTAGTCGACGGCGCTTATTAGGGAATCCCATTAAAGGTCCCCACTCCCAAGCGCCGATAGCCATAACGACCAAGATAACCGCGGCAAAGCTAGGCAGCGATAAGTAAAAAATTGCCCAAATAGCAGCGGGGGCAAGTAATAAAGCGGTTATTATACGTTGTATTAACAAACGGGAATCCTTAAATTACGTTAGTATTTATTTTAATTATTAGTTACTTGTTCACCAGTTTGACCAAAACGTCGTTCACGTAAGTCAAACTGTGCGATCGCTTTAGTAAATTCTTCTTCATTAAAGTCAGGCCATAAAACATCGGTAAAATAGAATTCAGCATAGGCTGCTTGCCATAACAGAAAATTACTTATGCGAAAATCTCCCCCCGTACGTATTAACAAATCCAGTTCAGGTAACCCTGCCAAACTTGTATGTTCATTAAGTGACTCTTCAGTAATATCGCTTGCTGAAATTTCTTGTTTAGCAACTTTTTCAGCTAGTTTTTTAGCAGCGTGGGTAATGTCCCAACGTCCACCATAATTTGCGGCAATGGATAACACCATACCTGTATTATTAGCAGTTAACGTTTCAGAATCTGAAATCATTTTCTGTAATTTCGGTGAAAACTTACTTAAATCGCCAATAACACTAAATTTAATACCATTTTTATGTAAGCGTTTAACTTCTCGAGTTAACACAAACATAAATAAATCCATCAAAACACTAACTTCTTTCTCTGGGCGCTGCCAATTTTCACTACTAAAAGCAAATAAAGTTAATGCTTTAACGCCATGCTTTGCAGCTGCAGATACAGAAGATCTTACCGACTCAACGCCAGACTTATGGCCAACTACGCGCTTCTTACCACGTAATTGAGCCCAACGTCCGTTACCATCCATAATAATAGCAACATGTTGAGGAACCTTGACGATGTCTTCCATCACTTGATTGCTTTTTATGTTCGCAATACTCACATATTCCCCGCTGTGTACTTATCCATTAAAACTTTAACCTTTATATGCAAAAACGCCGTAGTCATTATCTACGGCGTCATTGATTAAGCAATGAAAATATTAAATTTCCATTAATTCCTTCTCTTTAACGTTCAAAACTTCATCAACTTGTTTAATAAATGTGTCAGTGATTTTTTGCACGTCATCTTCAGCTTGATGCATTTCATCGTCACTGATTTCTTTTTCTTTGTTTAACGTTTTAATATCTGAGTTAGCATCACGGCGAATATTACGAATAGCAACCTTACCGCCTTCCGCTTCACCACGCACAACTTTCACTAAGTCTTTACGACGTTCTTCAGTTAATGCCGGTAATGGAATACGAATTAACGTACCTTGTGATGATGGATTTAGGCCTAAATCTGACTTCAATATTGCCTTTTCCACTGCACCAATCATACCTTTATCAAAAACGGTAATAGCTAAGGTACGTGCGTCAGGAACTGAAATGTTACCCACTTGATTTAGAGGTGTATCCATTCCGTAATATTCTACAACAATGTTATCTAACAGTGAGCGATGTGCACGACCTGTACGAACCTTGTTTAAACTAATTTTTAATGACTCTATGCTCTTCGCCATTCTTTCTTGAGCGTCTTGCTTTATTTCGTCTATCACTTTTTTATTCCTGCAATAATTAATTTAAATTTTCAGCGTGGTCGATAGTTGTACCTTCTTCACCACCCATAACGACTGATTTTAATGCACCAGGCTTATTCATATTAAATACACGAAGTGGCATGCTGTGATCACGCGCTAAGGTAAATGCGGCTAAATCCATCACTTGTAATTCTTTTTCTAGCACTTCTTGGTAAGTCAAATGACTATATAAAGTTGCTTCAGGATTCGCAACTGGGTCTTCTGAATAAATACCATCAACTTTTGTTGCTTTAAGTACAACATCAGCTTCAATTTCGATGCCACGTAAACATGCGGCAGAATCTGTAGTAAAAAATGGATTACCTGTTCCAGCACTAAATATCACAACACGGCCTGATTTTAATAAACTAATAGCCTCAGCCCAGTTATAACGATCACATACACCTGCTAAATCAATAGCAGACATTAAACGTGTATTAACAAAGGCTCTGTGAAGTGCATCGCGCATCGCTAAACCATTCATTACTGTTGCTAGCATTCCCATTTGATCACCAACAACACGATTCATGCCCGCTTCAGCCAAACCTTTACCACGAAACAAGTTACCACCGCCAATAACAAGGCCGACTTGAATACCCATTTCGATTAATTCTTTAATTTCTTGTGCCATACGATCCAAAACTTTTGGATCTATGCCAAAACCTTCTTCACCCATTAGGGCTTCACCACTAAGTTTTAAAAGGATTCGACGATAAGTTGGTTTGGGATTGATGCTCATGTAATAAACATTCCTTCAGAATTTTTTAATTAAAATAGCCTAGGTCTGATCGACCGCAGCTATTTTAGTACGTTTAGCGGCTTATCGAAAGCCTAATATGAAAAAAGTCTATGGTAGACCGTGCTTATCTTTACAATACCGCCGAAGCACTGTTGAATATTCAACCAAAACTTTAAGTAGTTACGCAATTTCCGTAAATTTTAGCTATAAAAAAAGCGCCATCACTAGGCGCTTTTTTAAGAAAGTTGCATAAAGCAATTATTCATCAAATGAATTAGCTTTTAGCGGCAGCAATTTGTGCTTCTACTTCAGCAGCAAAATCTTCTTCTTTCTTCTCAATACCTTCACCAACTTCTAAACGTACGAAGCTAGAAATAGTGATACCTTTCTCTTTTAAGATAGCGCCAACAGTTTTCTTAGGCTCCATGATGAAAGCTTGACCAGTTAGAGATACTTCACCAGTGAATTTCTTCATGCGGCCAGTAACCATCTTCTCAGCGATTTCTTCAGGCTTGCCTTCGTTCATCGCCATTTCGATTTGAATGCGCTTTTCGTTAGCAACAACATCAGCTGGAACGTCATCAGGAGTTAAAAATTCTGGCTTGCTTGCAGCAACGTGCATTGCAATGTGCTTAAGTGATTCAGCATCACCTTCACCAGCAACAACAACACCGATAGTAGCACCGTGCTTGTATGAAGCTAATGCAGTACCTTCAACATAAGCTACACGACGAACATTGATGTTTTCACCGATTTTAGTAACTAGTGCAATACGCTCTTCTTCAAACTTAGCTTGTAAGTCTTCGATTGAAAGCTTGTCAGCTGCAGCAGCATCAGCAACTTTGTTAGCAAATGCTAAAAAGTTATCATCTTTTGCTACGAAGTCAGTTTGACAGTTAACTTCAACTAATGCGCCATCTTTAATGATGATTTGACCTTCAGCAGCGATGTTACCCGCTTTTTTAGCCGCTTTAGCTTGACCGTTCTTGCGCATATTTTCAATTGCAAGATCCATGTCGCCATTAGCTTCTTGTAAAGCTTTTTTACAATCCATCATGCCCGCAGCTGTGCGTTCACGTAATTCTTTAACTTGTGCAGCAGTAATTGCCATGAGTTTATTCCTCAATAAATATAAATGTCAGTAATTGCCACAACACAATACGGTTGTGGCAATAGCAAAATAAAAGGCGTGTTAAAAACTGAAATTATTCAGCTTCAACAAAACCGTCTTTTTCAGCTTGTACTGCGATGTTTTGCTCACGACCTTCTAGAACAGCGTTTGCAGCTGAATCTAAGTATAAAGTCACAGCGCGAATCGCATCATCGTTACCTGGAACGATGTAGTCAACGCCATCTGGGTTTGAGTTTGTATCAACTACAGAAATTACTGGAATACCTAAGTTGTTAGCTTCTTTAATAGAAATGTGCTCGTGATCAGCATCAATGATGAATAAAACGTCAGGTAAACCACCCATGTTTTTGATACCACCAAGGCTTTTCTCAAGTTTTTCCATTTCACGAGTACGCATTAACGCTTCTTTCTTAGTAAGCGCTTCAAAAGTACCGTCAGAGCTTTGAGCTTCAAGATCTTTTAGACGTTTGATTGATTGACGAACTGTTTTCCAGTTAGTCAACATACCACCTAACCAACGGTGATTTACGAAGAATTGATCACATTTTACTGCTGCATCTTTTACAGCATCGCTTGCAGCGCGTTTAGTACCTACGAATAAAACTTTACCTTTCTTCGAAGAAACGTTGCTTAATACAGCAAGAGCTTCGTTGAACATTGGAACAGTTTGTTCAAGGTTGATGATATGAACTTTATCGCGAGCGCCAAAAATGTATGATTTCATTTTTGGGTTCCAGTAACGAGTTTTGTGACCGAAGTGAACACCTGCTTTAAGCATATCGCGCATAGAAACGTTTGGCATGTTTTTTCCTTTGTGGGGTTAAGCGTTCATACATCCAATATACACGACCCTTATTGCGTTTTGTCAAAAGACAAATTCGCTGAGCACCCCGGTATACCTTTGCTAGATGTATGTGAGTTTAGTTTTAATGTATCGAATAATTTTTAAAATTAAATCAATACAGGTTAAGGCTAAAAACAGTTGAAAACCCTCAGAAGAATTTAACAAAAGATTTAGCGGCGCACTTTATACCATAAAGGGAGATATTTGACCAGTTTTTTGCTGACATTAGGTTCATTAAAAGAAATTATGCATTCAGGGGTAGGATAATTGAAACTAGCACGGTAAAATTAGCATAATTTCTCCATTAAATTAGTTAACTCATGTCATCAAACACACAAAATGCTGAACTTTTCTTTATCTACGATAGCCATTGCCCATGGAGCTATGCTTCAACAGTACTTGTCGAAAAGATACTAAGTGCCTTTCCTTCAATAACCTTTAGAGCCATGCATGTAAGCTACTACGATGGTGACAACCAAGTATCACCTACGACTATTACTGCCGTAAAAGAATTTAGTAAAGTACCTTTCGGTCCTAACTACATGGATACGCTTAATTATTCTAAAGACTCAACATTAGTAGCAAACTTGATGGCTTGGGTACAAAACAAATCAACGGGTTCAGCGTTTGAACTACTTACTAAGTTGCAGCATGCGCACTTTGTATTAGGTAATGAATTAACCGACAAAGACTGTGTTAGCGAAATAATTGACGAACTTAAATTGTCGCCACCGGCTAAAAGCTTACAGGTAAACAAATTAACAAAAGACGCTGAGTTTGCTATTCATGATATTACTGAAATTCAAGACATTATCGGCACACAAGCCATTCCTGCAATGTTACTTGCTTATAATGAAAACTTGGTGCTATTAAATCACGACCTTTATTTAGAAAACCCAAATGCAATTGTCGACGCAGTAACACTTGAACTTGAAAACTTATCTTAAGTAATATTGATTAAGAACATATCAAAAAAATAACAGGTTTTACCAAACGATAAAGCCTGTTTTCTTGCCTAAAATTGAATTTCCTCCAGCCTTTTTTATTATTTCAACAATTAATTAGTTTATCTTTTGCTTTACGATTGGGAAAAATCTAAAAAGCATGTAAAATCACGAACAATAATTATTTACACTAGCGCTTGGCTTTTTGACGAAAAACATCAACAACGTTATCTTCGCTAGCGACATTAAAAATACAGTTATATTGAGGTTTTATGACAATTACGATTAAAGATCAGCAAGAAATTGAAAAAATGAGAATTGCGGGAAAACTTGCTGCAGATGTATTGGAAATGATTGAACCTCATGTAAAAGCCGGTGTAACAACTGATGAGCTGAATACCTTATGTGCTGAATATACTGATAAAGTACAAGGCGCAATCTCAGCACCTTTAAATTATCATGGCTTTCCAAAGTCAATTTGTACTTCAGTTAACCACGTTGTTTGTCATGGTATCCCAAATGATACACCACTAGTTGATGGCGACATTGTTAATATAGATATCACCGTTATTAAAGATGGCTATCATGGCGATACTAGTAAAATGTTTTTCATTGGTGAAACTTCTGCCGAAGATAATCGCTTATGTCGTATTACCCAAGAAGCTTTATATCTAGGCCTTAAAAAAGTTAAGCCGGGCAACACTTTTGGTGAAATTGGCACCGCAATTCAAAAATTCATTAAAAAATCTGGCCGCTATTCAATTGTAAAAGAATACTGTGGTCACGGTATTGGCAAAGAATTTCATGAAGAGCCGCAAATTGTTCATTATAAAAATAATGATAAAGAAAAAATGGCTGAAGGCATGTGTTTTACGGTTGAGCCAATGATCAACTTAGGTCGAGCTAATACTTTGCTTGATAAAGAAGACAATTGGACGGTGTACACGCTAGACGGTAAAAAATCAGCACAATGGGAACACACAGTTGTCGTAACAAAAACGGGTTGTGAAATTCTGACGTTACGTAAAGATGACACTATTCCTAGAATGCTACACAACTAATAACGTGAAACTTTACTAACGTTATTAAAAAGGCTTAACAGCTTGGGTTTATTTAAATTAATGAGTAAACCCTTTTCTTGGCGAACATGAGAGTTTATCTTTGAATACATCCGACATTATTCCAGAACAATATATCGACGCTCTCGCCGTTAGTGCTCCAACATTAACCAGTCAACAAATTTGCGCACTAAGCCAAGAATTTCAGCAATGGCAAAAAGAACAATTTCCAATCAGTGAAATTACCTCACTCGTTGCAGCAAGAGCCTATTACGTTGACCTAATTCTCACCAAGCTTTGGTGCCAACATCACCTAGATGAATATCAAATTAGTTTAGTGGCAGTTGGTGGTTATGGTCGCCGTGAACTACATCCCTATTCTGATGTTGATATATTATTGTTAACACAAGAAAGTGTAGCAGTTGACTTAGCAGAAAGTATCTCGGCATTTATTACCCAACTATGGGATGTAAAACTGGATATCGGACACAGTGTTCGCAGTGTTAAAGAATGTTTAAAACAAGCAATAGATGATGTCACCATCGCCACTAACTTAATGGAAATGCGGCAAATATGTGGTAATGAAGCACTGGTTTCACATTTACAGCCGCTGTTAAATGAAGATTGCTTTTGGACTTCTGAAAAGTTTTTTCTAGCAAAACAAAACGAACAATATCAACGTCACAAGCAATACCATGGTGCATCTTATACTCTCGAGCCAAATTTAAAGGCTAATCCTGGCGGCTTACGTGACATTCAAACAATTGGTTGGGTAGCAAAACGTCATTTTATGGCCGATACCCTCGAACAGTTAATTGATCACAACTACTTAACGAGCAATGAGTTTTTCGAACTGCTTGAGTGTCAAGATTATCTGTGGCGTATGCGCGGTGCCTTGCATTTTATTGCTGGTCGTAATGAAAACAGATTGTTATTTGACTACCAAGCAGACGTAGCAGAGTTGATGGGCTTTGGGGATGGCGGTAAACTCGCTATTGAACGGATGATGAAGCGCTTCTTCCGAATTATTTCACGCGTGGCCGAGCTCAATAAAATGCTACTACAGCATTTTGAATACGCTATTATAAATAAAAAAGAGCACAGCAAAGAAACCTACATAAACGAAGACTTTGTCATTATTGATGGCCAAATAAAAGCACTTAACAAACGTGTGTTTACTCGTTCAACTATGATCATGGAGTTATTTTTACTGATCGCTGAACATGAAGAAATTACTGACTTACATCCTGATACCTTACGCTTAATGCGTAATGCCCGCAGACGCTTAGTCTCAGGCATGATTGACTATGCTCGTTGCCGAGAAATTTTTGTCGAACTAATCAAGCATCCTCGTGGTTTAGGTTTAGCATTTACCTTAATGCATCGATATTCAATTATCGGCGCCTATTTACCACTATGGCGTAATATCGTTGGCCAAATGCAATTTGACTTATTTCACGCTTATTCAGTTGATGAACATAGTTACCGACTGCTTAAAAATCTTTATAGATTTAGCTTACCCGAACATAATGAAGAATTCCCATTATGTAGCAAAATAGTACAACGAGTACGTAAGCCTGAACTACTTTATTTTGCCGGAATATTTCATGACATAGCAAAAGGTCGTGGTGGTGATCACGCTAAACTTGGTGCTGCGGACGCACTAGACTTCGCTAAAGTGCACAAACTCGGTGATCACGATGGCCGTATGATCGCTTGGTTAGTTGAACAACATTTATTAATGTCGGTTACTGCACAACGCCGAGATATCTCAGATCCTGAGGTTATTAAAGCTTTTGCAGAAATCGTTCGCGATGAAGCTCACCTTGACTACCTTTATTGTTTAACCGTTGCCGATATGCGAGCTACCAATGAAAGCCTGTGGAATAGTTGGAAAGCAAACCTTCTTGAAGATTTATATTTTAGTGCTAAACGTGCCTTTAGACGTGGGTTAGAAAAACCGGTTGATTTACGGGCAAAAATACGTGAAAACCAACAGCAAGCATTGGAATTATTAAACGTTCAAGAAATTGACCATGAGCAATTACAACAACTTTGGAAAGAGTTTAAAGCAGATTACTTCTTACGTTATTCACCTGAGCAAATTGCTTGGCACTGCCAGCATATTGTTCAACATGGTAAAGACAAGCCGCTAGTACTAATTAGTGCTATACCCTACCGTGGTGGTACTGAAGTATTTGTTTATACCAAGGACAAGCCTCATATATTTTTCAATATGGTGTCATTGTTAGGGGCGAAGAAACTCTCTATTCATGACGCTAAAGTTACCACCAGTAAAACTGGCTATATTGCCAATACGTTTGTGGTGCTTGATAATCATCATAAAGCGATTACGGATAGCAACCGCGCTAAGGCATTAGCTAAATCATTAAGCGCTAATTTGGCTTCTGAAAAAAGTCGAATTAAGGCAAAGCCGTTAGCAAAGCGCTTCAAACAATTTAAAGTTAAAACGCAAGTTAGCTTTATTGAAAGTACAACCAAAAACCGTACTATGTTAGAAATTGTAGCACTTGACCACCCCGGCTTATTGGCAAACATTGCCGCTGTTTTTCAAAAATGTAAATTACAAATACATTCAGCAAAAATCACCACTTTTGGTGAAAAAGCTGAAGATGTATTTACCGTGTCAAATGCAGACAATGAAGCACTAACAAAAGCGCAAGAGCAAGCATTAGAAGTGATGCTTTTCGCCGACAGTCACCAATAATTATTCAGAATTGAACCATTAGGAAAGCCCAAATGTCAGAATTACAAACAGTTATTGAACAAGCGTTTGAACAACGCATGAATATTACGCCAGCAAGCGTATCACCAGAAGTAAAACAAGCGGTGCTTGACGCATTGGCGGCATTGAACAACGGTTCAGCACGTGTTGCCGAAAAAATTGCCGGTGAATGGGTTGTTCATCAATGGCTGAAAAAAGCTGTGCTACTTTCTTTTAGAATTTGGGACAACGAAGTTATTGACGGCGCAGAAAGTAAGTTTTTCGATAAAGTACCAATGAAATATACTGACTATACTCAGGCTGATTTTGAAGCTGATGGTGTAAGAGTTGTACCTGGTGCTTCAGTTCGTACTGGTACTTTTATTGGTAAGAATGTTGTAGTAATGCCAAGCTTTGTCAATATTGGCGCTTACGTTGATGAAGGTTGTATGGTTGATGGCTGGGCAACGGTTGGCTCGTGTGCTCAAATTGGTAAAAATGTACATTTATCTGGCGGTGTTGGTATTGGCGGCGTACTTGAACCGTTGCAAGCTGGCCCAACAATAATTGAAGATAACTGTTTTATTGGTGCTCGTTCAGAAATTGTTGAAGGAGTAGTCATCGAAGAAGGTGCTGTTATTTCAATGGGCGTTTATATTGGCCAAAGCACACGTATTTTTGACCGTGAAACCGGTGAAACGCACTACGGCAGAGTTCCTGCTGGCTCAGTTGTTGTTCCTGGTAACTTGCCGTCTAAATGTGGTAGCTATAGTTTATATGCCGCAATTATCGTGAAGAAAGTTGATGCAAAAACTCGTGCTAAAGTCGGCATTAATGCCTTACTTCGCTCAGTATCTGAAGAGTAAATTTTACTCTTCAATTATGCGATTAAACGCTTTGACTTAAGCGTTTAATCGTCTATTAAAGCCTCACAAAGGTTAGCGTTATTTTTTTGACGCCTAAATATCCCCAGATATAAAAGATGTGTTTTTCAGCCATTATACATAGCAATTGATGCCATTCCTCCACAATATCAATTCTAATTAATATGAAATTTTCACTTTTAAATCAAACTGATAAATCATTATAATAATTAAACAACAAATTAATTCCTTACCAAAATCACAATTGGCAAACCCTTTGCAATAGTCAGTATTAAGATACTTAAACACTATTAGCATTATGAAAAAATTAACATTAGTTTTCGCCATATTTTTAATGACACTTCTATCGGCCTGCAGCTCTACTTCAAAAGTTGCCATAGAGAAAAAGCCACTAATGTCTGATCATTACTTAATGCTAAGTTTGTTAAATCGCCCGGTAACTCAAGATCAACAAATGATGTTAGCTTTTGCTGAACAGCGAAATGATTTTCAAAATCTTTATTTTGTTGATGCCATTGAAATTAAGGGCCAGAAAAGTGAAGAGGGATCAGTATCAAGAGCATCACATAGCTACAGCAATCTAATCGCACAAGACTTTAACTCAGTTCGTATTAGCGGTCCTAAGTAGGCTTGAGCAGTCGGTGCTAGCTTCATCTAACGACTAGCTTGAAAATTGAATACCACCGAACAACAAATAGTCAGATGCCCCGCATTTTGCTTTGGACTAAAGATTTAACGCCTGCCATTTCAATTCATTAAATACAGCATGCCACTGCGTATCAAATTCAGCAGTAATGGTTACCTTTTGCTCCGTAATTGGATGAACAAACGATAATTCTTTAGCAATCAGCATCAAGCGTTTAAAACCAAAATGTTCACCAAAAAACGGGTTTTGCTTATTATCACCATAATTAATATCACCAATAATAGGATGGCGTAGATGGGCTAAATGTCGACGAATTTGATGGCGACGCCCAGTATGAGGTAAACATTTAATCAAAGAATAGCGTACGCTAGAATACTTGCCTAAAGGCACCGGTAAAGTTGCTGTAGCGACCGATTGATAGTGTGTTTGTGCGCTTTGAGGCTCTTTATCTCGACTAACATTTTTATCCCCTAAGTCATCCAATTTTTCTTTTAGCGCATAATCAATAATGCCGCTATCTAATAAGTGACCACGTGTTAATGCGTAGTAAGTTTTTTGAACATTCCGTTCGCTAAACGCTTGTCCCATTAAACGAGCAACGTCTTGCGTTAATGCAAAGAGCAAAACACCAGAAGTTGGACGATCAAGACGATGTAGAGGATAAACATATTGTCCGACTTGGTCACGAACAAGTTGTAATGCAAAATAAATTTCATCTTTATCCATAAAGCTACGATGCACAAAAAGCCCAGCAGGTTTATCAACAGCGACGATATATTCATCTTGATATAAAATATTTAAAACTGGCTTTTCGAGGATCACCGCACCGGCGTTTTCAATGTTCATGATATAAAATTCTTTTCTGTTGTATTGGTTTTACTTTGCCAAGGCCTTGGTACTAATTGACCACTAAGTAATTCGTCAATATCAGCAACAACCTCAATGACCTTTAGCTGACTTGTACATTTAAAAGCATCTTCAGCTCTCGGGCTTACTGCAATCTTTTTTTGATAATGGCAGTTTATTTGCAACCAATACACTTAATCGTTCGATAAATATAAACTGTAGCCACTGCTCTAACGCTAAGGTATCGCAGCAAAACGGTTGCGTGCTTCGCAGTGCAGCAGCCGTTGGTTTTTGCTCACTCCATAACGTTGCTTTTTTCAGTTCAAATTTGAGTTTATCTAATAAAAAAAGTAATTGAGAAAATTGATGTTCATCAGCCATGATTAGCGTCCAAAATTGCCTAGGATTAGCGGTGGAGTTAAAACGCTATTATCTCTATAATGGCGCGCTATAACAACTTATCTCAACCATTTATAGCGATTGCATTTTACTATGAGCACAACTTCAAACCATATTTCTTCGATTTCAGAATTACTGAGCTTATCTGACTCACAATATCGTATTTACGACATTGGCCGTCGTGTCGATAAAATTTCTAAGGAACAATTTGAAAAAATTGAATCTGCTCAACTACCCTATCCATTTCCATCACAGGGACATGCACAGCTTGCTATCGCATTTTGGCAGAAACAATCAACTTCGCCTTATTTATGGTTTGTAAAATTTCCTCTAGATGAGCGCGGTTTGTTAAATCAAGGGGCGAGAAACCACTTTATCGCGATAATTGTTGAAGCACTGGGCGGTGACTTGTCAGTCGACCCAACAGAGCAGCAAGAAGCGTTGTTGAAAAAAAATCCGTACCACTTTACTCCACCACAATATAAATTAGCAGCAATCAACAGTGTTGTTTCGGTGGCGTTAAAACAACCCGCAAGTAAATTTTATCAACCAGCCGTAAGTTACCTTTCAGGGGTAAATGGCTGGGACGCATGGCATGATGTTGGCGTACAGGGGTTGTCTGACGTAGCTGTGCGAATAGATGATAACAACAATGCTGAGATGTTAATTAACGCATTTAATAAACTACCTGAGCAAGTACTCTCGCCATTATGTTCTGCACTAGAAAACATAGCGTTACCGGCTGAACTGATTGAAAAAATCACTCAACGCTATCAATTAGCTATTTCTGACAATAACTCAGCGCTTGCTTTATCACTATTGCGCGCACTTGCATCAAGCACACAGCATCCTTATAGCGAGAAGTTTCTAGTTGAATTGATAAATAGCAAAGCACTATCAGAGGATACTTTAATCATCATCGCTGGCCGTTTATGGTCGATATTCAATCATGAAGAAATCCTATTTAACTATCTAGAACAATTAATTAAGGGTGACGACCTCGAGTTATTCGCTGCAATATTTAAAGATTTAGTTGCAATTCCAACTACCCGCCCTTTACTATTGCAAGCAATTCGTTCGCCTAATCGAAGTAATGCTTTAGCACATGCTATCGGTGAGTTGTTTAAACAATAAGGGATCACGTGGAAAATATTTACTATTTACTCTTTGTTGGCTTGTTATTTTGGTATTTCGTCTATTTACGTAAAGTCTCTGAGTATGCTCGTTCACACGCAAATAAATACTGTAAGCAAGAAAACTTACAGTTTTTGGCCATTGCTCGTCTATCAAGCCGCTTAAGATTTTCAAAGCGTCACGGGCCACATTGGATTAGCCATTTCGATTTAGAGTTTAGCGGTGATGGCGAGTCAAATTATCATGGCACAATGACACTACGAGGCTATAAGTTAGATAATATTGACACTCCAGCTTATCGTGTAGGATAAGTACTAACTTTAGTATTCAAATAGTATTTATTATTAGTTTATTGAAGCGGGTTTGATTATAAAAAAGCCAAAAAAGAAAAAGCGACATAAAGTCGCTTTTTCTTTTTTACCACTTAGCTAGATTATTAATTCGCAATTCCTTAGCTAATCTTCCATAAATGTTTATTCATTCCATAAATAATTTATGCATCCTGCATGATATCCGTATCTAACCTAACTCAAGTGTATTAACAGCCCTGTTAATTAAGTACGTCCTTTTACAAAATAGCTACCGTGCATCCAATGCTAATAACTATATTTAAGGTTTTCCGTAACCCCTTGTCTTCTTGACCTGATTAAGTTTACTGAATTGAATTATTCAAAATACCCTTATAATATTATTTTTTCCCGAAAAATATATAAAGAAAAAGACATGAAAATAAAAACATTTAAAATCAATAAGATAAATTCGTTCGTAATATAATGCATAATTCAATGCCTGTAGCAGCGGACAATCGTTGCAGATATGTCTTACAACGGTAAGTTACATTACAGAAGATTACGACTAGGTTACAAGTAATCACTCGATTAAATATTTCACCATTTTAATAAGTAACACAAAAATACAAACAAATATCATCGATGCGCTGACATTGTTGCAAAAATTCGTTACCCTCCGTCTATGCTGTTTTAGCATATTTTCCTAGCTAGCAACGACTCTACTATTTTGTATATATCAGGCTGGCATTTACCGGAGGTTTTGTGCAACTTTTAAAGTCACTATTTTGTTTACGCGGTTTTGACAATCGCGTTCGCTTTATCACTATCCAGTTTTTTTGTTTAGTTAGTTTTATTGTCTTAAATGAAGTTTTTGTAACTGCCATATTCGCAGCAGTTATTAGTTTATTAATTTGCCTTGCGGTATCTGTTACAGCGACACAACGTCGATTAAACGATGCGCAATTGCACCGTAATTGGATACTAGCACCAACCGGTAGCTTTTTAATATCAGGGGTAATTGTCATATTTATTGGCCACGGCAGTATTTACTGGTTATTACTTATCCCTTTACTACTGTCATTGTTACTTTTGACATATCCAGGTACCAAAAAAAGAGACTATATTCTTGGTTATAACGGCCCAGTTGACTTATCGGAGTATTTAACAAACACACACAGCGGCTCTAGTACAAGCCAACGAATAGAACCAACAATGAATCAAATGAATTCAGCAGAACAACCTATTCACTTAGAGCAAAACCATTCAACAACTTTAAATACTGATCGCACTTCAAGTGCATTGCACACACATTATGAAAGCTCTTCCAATAACATTAGTCATGGAGAATCTAACGATATTGGTGAATCTATTCGTCTCGCACTGTTTAGTAATAGAAACGCACAAATAACAATTTCGGTAGTTGTATTTTTAGTGGCTTTAGCCATAATTATTTCACTGATTTTTGCCGACGAAAATAATACTCAAACGACAAAAAGTATCAAAATTGTTGAGAAAAAAGATACTAATACTGAATTACAACATCACATTACGCTGCCAGATAACTTTTCACTTATGGTTTCAACATACAATGGTTTAGTGATCAGCTGGCAGGCTGATAGCGCAGAAAATCAAGAGTTGTGGAATATTGGCAATGCGCAGGGAGATAGTAGTTGTCAAAGTATCCTTTTTGCTAAGGGTGATAAGATTAGAAGTTATCAAGTTAATGTTGAAAATAACAACCAATACTTTGCTTACTTCTCTCCTTTGGATACCACAGCACTTGTTAAAAACATTGCTTTCAAGGGGAAGTTTTCGTTGTGCGGATATGAGTTTTCTTTAAAAGGGAGTCAGGCGATATTAGGTAAAACAGCGTTTTATGCAAACCTAATAGAATACTAACTTGGTTTTCATAAACGTTTAGTAAAAAAAGACAAAAAAAATGCGGTTCAATGAACCGCATTTCTATAACTAGCTTTTATGCGTCCTGCATAATAAACAATGATCCCGCTTCATCCCTAAAGAGCTTATCCTTAGCCTATCCTAGCAAATCCTTTGCTGTCCTTGTCAATCCATAACAGTAACTATCCAAGTTACATCTGTTGCCTTTATTTCATCATCCTAATGACTCTTCCATGGCAACGTTTCCATCTATCCTTGCGAGATATCCTATCTCTTCGCTATACTAAGCGTCCCTCTGGTAGCTCTCTACCGTTTGGGGTAAACCCCATGTCGTCCTGACAGTTGTAATATTAGAACAATCACTAATTTTTCAAAGTAACTTTTTTAAAATAAAATGCTTGTAATCGAATTGCAACAATACGTTAAAAACTGTAATAACATAAGATACAATGACTTAGCTAACGACCACTCTTTTTTAAATGAAAATAGAAGCAGTATATCCTACAGCAATGTGAGATATGTCTTACATCTGTCGGGCATAATCAGGCGTACAAAAAACACGCTTGTTTTCAAGGAATATAACTTTGATGATAAAGTTCAAGGGATGCACATATGCACAGGCAGTAATACTATTCAGCAGCGAGTTTAAATGACCTTATGTAAATATTTAGGTATTTAGATTTTTATTTATTAACAAAATAAAACGGCTTATATCTATGAAAACTAACAACCCTCTGGCTGTTAGTTATAACCTGATCAATAAAAAAGTCCGTGTACGCCAGCAACACCACCAAAAATGGCGATTAAACTTATGGTTAGCAAAATAATATGCATAACTTGCAAGACAAAAAATGCTCTTTCGTTATTTACTTCTGCTTGTCGATGAAACCATTTATGTAGAAACAATGGTTCAAGCACAAACAAAACTAAGGTAAAAATCAGCCAAATAAAAATCATTAAATGGACCCACCATTGCATAGATGACCATGCATTCATGACGTACAACATATAAAAGCCGGAAAGCCCAGTAAGTAAAGTTGTTAATTTAGCTTGAAAGCTGAACTTCCCTTCCAACATTTCGAATAAGTTAAATCTATTATCTGCCGATTTATTACTTCTTATAGCAGGAATTAAAACAGTAGTAACAAAAGCAACACCGCCTATCCACAGCACAACAGCAATGATGTGCAACGCTCTTACAATGATAAAATAATTGTTTTCCATTTATTCTACTTACCTCTTAATAAGAGATTAAATAACCTCGATAATAATGTAGTCTTTACTGCTTTCATCCCAAAATCTTAATTGATTTTCTATGTGTACGTCTCAATTCTACCAAATTAAAAGTACTAGCTTAATGATGATGTACCGAAAAGCTTGATTTCAAACATAAAAAAGCCCGTATCAAACGGGCTTTAAATAAAATCGGTTAAATTAATCATTCAGATTAATGTCATTTCACACATCAAAGTTTATCTAAAATACTCAAACAGGAAACTTTCGCATCGCCAAACAACATCTGCGTGTTGTCTTTAAAGAAAAGTGGGTTTTGTACACCAGCATAACCTGTGCTCATTGAACGCTTGAACACCACAACATTCTTCGCATTCCATACCTCTAATACTGGCATACCGGCAATTGGACTGGTTGGATCTTCCGCTGCTGCAGGGTTTACTGTGTCGTTTGCACCAATAACTAAGACCACATCTGTTTCAGGAAAATCGTCATTAATTTCGTCCATGCCTAAGACAATATCATAAGGTACTTTCGCTTCCGCTAACAACACATTCATATGACCAGGTAAGCGCCCTGCTACCGGATGAATGGCAAAGCGCACATCTATGCCTTTAGCTTTTAATGCTTGGGTCATTTCATAAACAGGGTACTGTGCTTGCGCGACAGCCATACCATAACCTGGCGTAATAATGACTGATTTTGCACCACTAAGCATATCGGCAACTGCCTCAGCATTAACTTCAACATGATCACCATAATCAATGTCATTATCTACCACAACATCCGTACCAAAACCGCCGGCGATAACACTGATAAATGAGCGATTCATAGCCTTACACATAATATAAGAAAGAATTGCCCCTGATGAGCCAACTAAAGCTCCTGTCACAATTAGCAAGTCGTTGCTTAACATAAACCCTGCTGCTGCTGCTGCCCAACCAGAATAAGAGTTAAGCATTGAAACAACCACCGGCATATCAGCACCGCCAATTGACGCAACTAAATGCCAACCAAAAGCTAAGGCTATAAAAGTCATTAAAAATAATGCGCTATCTCCGCCACCTTGTTGCACAAAAACCACCATCAAAATAAATGACGCGACACCAGCGGCTAAATTAAGTTTGTGGCGATGAGGTAGCATTAACGCTGAGGAATTTATAATGCCTCGTAATTTACCAAAAGCGACAATTGAACCAGTAAAGGTCACCGCACCAATAAACACACCTAAAAACACTTCAACTAGGTGGATATTAGCCGCCATTTGTTGTTGGTCGGTAAAATTAGCTAACGCTGAATGATCCATTTCAAAATAACTGTTAAAGCCGACTAATACGGCCGCTAAACCAACAAAACTATGCAAGATAGCGACAAGTTCAGGCATTTGTGTCATTTCAACCTTTTTAGCAAGCTGCAAGCCTATGCTCGCACCTATCACCATAGTGACTAAAATGATCCAAACATTATCAACACGCGGGTCTGCAATAGTTGCAATAAGCGCAATTGCCATACCGGTAATTCCATACCAATTACCTGTTTCAGCAGTTTCTTGCTTACTTAGCCCAGACAAACTAAAAATGAACAATAACGCAGCCAATATATAAGCTGCACTGATCAAACCTTGAGAAAATTCCATACCAGTGCCCCTTATTTTCTAAACATTTTTAACATGCGTTTAGTGACCACAAAGCCACCAACAATATTGATAGTGGCAATAAGTATTGCGACACCCGCGAGTAACTGAATTAATGGATTTTCATTACCCACCTGCAATACTGCACCAACAACAATAATGCCTGAAATGGCATTGGTTACACTCATCAGCGGCGTATGTAGCGAATGACTAACATTCCATACTACGTTGTAACCAATAACACAGGCTAAAACGAATACGGTAAAATGAGATAGAAAGTCAGCCGGAGCAACACTTGCCACCCAAGCAAACAGTAATGCCCCTGCAGCCATAAAGGCATGTTTTTTAACCGGGCTAGCCGGCTCTTCAGCCTTAACTTCAGCAGGTTGCTTGGCGGCAACTTTTGACGCAGCAGGTGCTGCGCTGACTTGAATAGGTGGCGGTGGAAAAGTAATTTCATTTTGTTTCACAACCGTCATGTTGCGAATAACAACATCGTCAAAGTCTATATTAAGCGTGCCGTCTTTTTCTTTGCATAACAGCTTAGTTAAACTCACCAAGTTATTTGAATAAAGCTGCGAAGATTGATTAGGTAATCGAGAAACTAAGTCGGTGTAGCCAATAATTTTAACGCCATTGGCATTAACCACTTTGCCTGCTTGCGTTAATTCACAGTTACCACCACCTGCAGCCGCTAAATCAACCACAATACTGCCAGTTTTCATTGACTCAACCATTTTTTCAGTAATTAATTTCGGTGCGGGTTTTCCAGGGATCATTGCGGTAGTAATAATAATGTCGACATCTTTTGCTTGTTCGGCAAACAGCGCCATTTCGGCATCGATAAAGGCCTTACTCATTTCTTTTGCGTAACCATCACCAGAGCCTGTATCTTCTGGCTCTTCGTAATCGAGTTCTAAAAATTCAGCCCCCATACTTTCAATTTGTTCTTTAACTTCAGGGCGGGTATCGAATGCACGAACAATGGCCCCTAAACTACCTGCGGTGCCAATGGCAGCAAGGCCAGCAACACCCGCACCAATAATCATTACTTTTGCTGGTGGCATTTTACCTGCAGCGGTAATTTGTCCAGTTAAGAAACGACCAAAATGATGAGTGGCTTCAATCACTGCGCGATAGCCTGCAATATTCGCCATTGAACTTAAGGCATCCATCGACTGACTGCGTGTCATGCGCGGTACCATTTCCATGGCTAAAGTGGTTATTTCTCTTTCTTTTAATGCCGCTAAAATTACTTCGTTTTGCGCTGGGGCAATAAAACTAATTAGGTGTGCGCCATCTTTCATTAACGCTATTTCTTCAATATTGGGGCAATTAACTTTAAAAATGATATCTGATTGCCAAACATTTTTTTTAGTGACAAGCGTGGCACCCGCATCAATAAATTCTTGGTCAGTGAAACTTGCTTTTGTGCCAGCACCTTTTTGTACTTGTATTTCAAAACCAAGTTTTAGTAACGCAGCTACTGCGGTTGGCGAGCTTGCTACTCGGTTTTCACCCGTTAAGGTTTCTTTCGGTATACCAATAATCATAATTCACCCTTTTAATCACCACATCCCCTTAAAAACAGCGTAAATTAGCTAAAATCGGCGCAAAGTTTTATTGGGAAATGCAATCAACTGAACATTAAAACACTTATACTTATTCTTATTCGTCTATTGTTTTACCATTAATTGTCTGTTTTTCATACATTAAGCTTAGTTATTTTCAATATAAGTTAGCGATAATAGTTGTAGGTTAGGCTGGTCCGAAGGTCTAATTTGCGCTTTAACTTGAATACTTTAATATGATGGGATTACTAATAATAAGGAAGTAGAAATGATTTATCGACTCGCCGATGTGCAACCAACACTTGCTGATAATAATTTTATTGCACCAAACGCCACCTTGATTGGCGATGTTGAATTAGGCAGCCAAGCAAGTATCTGGTTCAATGTTGTGATCAGAGCTGATTTAGCCAAAATCAATATAGGTGAGAATACCAATATTCAAGACGGTTCTATTTTGCATGTTGATGCCAAATTCCCGATGACTATAGGCCGTAATGTTACTGTTGGCCATAAAGTTATGTTACATGGCTGTACCATTGGAGAAAACACCTTGATCGGCATGAATGCTGTGGTACTAAATGGCGCGAAAATAGGCAAGAATTGCTTGATTGGCGCCAACAGTTTAATTACCGAAAATATGGAAGTACCTGACGGGCACTTAGCACTAGGTTCACCGGCTAAAGTAGTAAAAGCACTAGATGAATCAACGCAAGCAATGTTCACTAAATCCGCTATGCACTATGTTGAAAACGGTCAGCGGTACCTAGCAGAGCTAACACTGGTTGAATAGTTTACTCAGGATATAACTTACTCGGGATATAGTCTATTTAGAATAGTAAAGGCGGTGCAATATTGACGGTTCTACCCAATAAGCACAGTTAACCCGTAAGAAGGCTCATTTAACAACTGAGGCTCGTCTTAAAGCCTTTTCCGCTTAGCAATGTATACTACTCAGAATAACCTTCTTCATCACCTGATTTAATACATAAACAAAGCTCAATAACGCAAATTTTCTAGCAATTCATTAAGTGCTTTATAAAAGTCTCAATACATGAAAAAATTAACCGCATTAAGCACATTTGTTCTGCGAATTTATTCTACGAAAAAACACATCTAGACTTTTCACACGCAATCTACAGGTATCGGTAATGGAAGAAAACATTGAAAGTTCAAATAATGAACTTCAAACACAATCAAACAACATGGAATTTTATGTTGTATCCCCTAAAAAATTCCTCATCCTTTTTTTAGGTACTTTCGGTATTTATACGGTTTATTGGTTCTTTAAACATTGGAGCCAATATAAAAAAAGCTCTGGCGAAAATATGTGGCCAATTATGAGAGGAATATTTACCATTTTCTTCACTCATTCCCTGTTTGCACTTTTTGAAACCAAATATGAAAGGAAAACGGGCGAAGCTCCAAGAAGTATTAATCATCTTGCCACTATTTATGTAGTTTTCGCCGTTGGTTGCCAAATTTTGAGCAAGCTATCTGAGAATGGCTACGGCAACCCTGCTACTTTTATTCTGGGATTACTGATACTGCCAGTTTCATGTTGGGTGCTGTATCAAGCACAATCTCTTGCTAACTATTCTGGCGATGATGTAAGAGGCGAATCTAACAATGACTTAACCGGATTAAATTATGCTTGGCTCGTGTTGGGTGGTATTTTCTGGTTACTTATTATTTTGGGCTTATACGCAACGGTTGCTGGTATGTAATCAGCTATATTTAACACATTAATATAGTAAAATAAGCACTATACGTTTAAATGAAAAAGCTACCAAGGCGGTAGCTTTTTTTGTCTATATGTTTACCTAATTGCCTGTCTAACTTATTACTTACGTTATAAGTTATCAGGTCTTAAGTAAGCTAAATCTTCATCATCATCGGCATGATGATCGTAACCACCTTCAAAGTCGTCATTAAGTTCATTAGCAACCGTAATAGGAAGCTCTAATATTTCTTGAATATAAATAGAGACATTAGTTTGTTCTTTAATAATGTCCTTAAATTCCGCAAAGTTTAATAACTCTATTTCCTTTAAGTAACCTTTAACGACTATCGATAATTGCTTGGTAAAAATTTCGATACAAGTGTCTACTTTTGCGAGCAATGTATCTGTATCGGTATTTGTCAGGTACGTATCTAACTTCTTGTATAACGAGCTGCTAAATACTTTCTTGTCTGAATCGATAAGTAATAATGCGATGGCTGTATTAAGAAATTTTTGTAATTCAAACTTTAGTATTTCTTCATCTTCATCAATCAGTAAAGCATTCGCACAGTAGCTGGCGGCAATACTTTTGTAGACTTCAAGCAACTTAGCGCTTTTGTAACCTTCATTCATAAACTCAGTATGCATCAATTTTATGTCTGAAGTATCAGTAATAGCTAAGGCATAACGTGTGATCGATATTTCTTCAAAGTATGACGGTGATACTTTCTTCAACTGCGCATATTTAGCCCAACCTGCACGAAAACAATAAACAATACCTTGGCTTTTAATGATCTCTTTCGCTTTATCAGTGTCGTTATCACAAAGCTCTAACAAACCTAAATTGCTCATGCCGAGAACAATTTCACAGCCTTTCTTTATTTGGTCAGCATAAATTATCGATAAGTTATCAGAGGCTATTCTCAATGACATATCGGTCAATTGCTGTTTGGTTTTCTGGATAAATTCTGCGCTAAAATAACCTTCACTTTCACCATCTTTTAACACTAATAGAAGAAATGGGTTATTTCTTAACTCTGCAATTTTCATTAATGAATCCTAATCAATTAACGCTATACATCTTAATACGTAATACCGGAGGTTCATTGCAATCTATAGCGGTGCGAACATATCGTCAGTATCCATTTCAACAGCAGTTACTCGTTGCTTATTAGCATTTTGCTTTAATGAATTTTCAATGTTTTCCAATGTACCATTGGTGCTAACCGTCATCACTTCACGGTATGCTTCTTCACTCAAGGTTTTAATTTTCATTAACAGCTCTTCAATACTTCCTGATGTTTGTTCTTCGTCTTCTTCCAATTCAGAAAAGTCATGACCAACAAAAGGTAACGATAAGTATAAAAGTCCGAAATCATCTTCAACAATGGCATTTAAAACTTCCAATTTTTTCTCTTCATCATCAGAAGAAAGAAAAATTTGTGTAAGTAAACTATGTGCTTCAGTTTGTGCACAAAACACGTGATCTTCATCTAAATTTTGCCAATATGACGGTTCAACATTTAACAGTTGTTTAATCGACTCAGCATCCATTAACCATGTAGCAATGGAAGGAATTGTGGCATCGTGCTCTCTAACAATTTTAGCAACCGTTAGAATATCCATTTCTGTCATTACAGCAAGCATAGTCTCATCACCTTGCTCAGCAGCGATAGCTTCCAATGAGGTACCTGCACGTCTGCCGCTATGTTGGGCTTCTTCAATAATGTCGCTAGCAAGAATTAATGCATTTTTTGTCAAAGTAGTTCCTTAAAACTTAGTTATTCATTGATTATATAAAACTGATTAATTAACTCTAGTAATTCTCATCATAATCATTAAATTCGTCGTCATCGAACGAATCATTTTCATCTTCTTCTGCGGCCATCGGCGTCGCATCATAGCTATTATAAAAATGAATAAGCAAAATAGCAGTTTTTAAATCTTGCTCTGCATCGGCCATTATTTCAGTAATACAGGCTCTGGCATCGTTATGTACGCCAACAAAAGGTTTTATACCACCCCAAGTAGGCTCATCATTAAGATCTACTTTTGCCAAGTTTTTACTATCAATTCTAACTTTAGTCGAAATTGCCATAGCAAGTTGGTCAACCATGCCACTAAATAATAACGGCATTTGCTTTAATTGTTCGAACAAATTAGATAAATAATTTGTTAATAGTTCAGGGTTTTCAGGATCTGCCAATGAATCCATGTTCTCTAAATAAAGATAAAAATCATCAGCTAAATAATCAGGTACTTTTTTTTCGCTTTGCATTCTTCATTCCTAAAGGAAAATCTTATGAAGAGCCTATTGAAGACTCTCTTGATAAATATTCTTAACATATACTATAAAACTAACGATAAAGCCTGCTATAAAGCTTAGTTTAGGGCGCTGTGCCAAAAAGATTCGGCGATCTCGCGCGGGTCAGTAATGACGGTATAGTTGTTTTTTAAGTATAAAGAGCGCTTTTTTGGATCAGAAATAACATCGTATGCCTGTTGGATCAGCTGAAACTTTTCTTTTGCTTCCACGCCATCATTTCTGTCGGGGTGATATTTATTCGCCAGCTTTCTATAAGCTTTTTTAATCTCGACGGTGGTTGATGTTCTGCTTACGCCTAACTGTTCAAAATGGTCCATAAAACTACTCTTATCTTTTACTTATTAATCGATGCTAAACAACATAAATACGGTTGAAATGCTTGATATGATTAACGCTATAAACTTAATCTATATCGTGCAGCGGCCATACAACAATATGGTCAGGAAAACTTTCAATATCAACATCATCGTCTTTCACTATTTTACCACGTACCGACATACCCGCTTTATGCATTGCCGACTTTTTGCCTTTATTCAACAATGGATGCCATGAAGGCATGCCTCTGCCTTCTTTTAAGCGACGATAAGTACAACTTGGTGGCATAAAAAAAACATCATCTAAGTTTTCTTGCGTTAACTGCACACAATCTGGCACTAACGTGGTACGTTGTTCATATTTAGAACACTGACCACTTTTATCATTCAACAAATAACAGGCGATATTGGAATAATTCATTTGCTCACCTTCAACAATATGTGTTGTTGGCATTAATTCCGTTTCGTCAGTTGTATTTTCATCATCAATGAATTTATGCAGACAGCATTTAGCGCAACCGTCACACAACGATTCCCATTCGGTTCTCGTCATATCATCTAATGATTTGGTTTCCCAAAATGGTTCGATAGTCACTTTTTTAACTACCGAACGTTTATTCTTTTTACTCATATTCTTACTTATAGCTATTTATTGAATAGGTGGAAATTTAATATGGTCAGATAAATGTCCAACCGAGCTAACAAAATAGTACGACAAGTTCCAATGCATTAAACTTTTATAATTATTATAGGCAAGGTAAGCACGGCCTTTTTCACCATCAGGAAAAACTAACGCCGCCTTAATATCAACATTTGGTAAGTTCGTGCCATCAGTGCGACGAATACCCAATGCTTGCCATTGCGCTAACGTTTTTTCAGTTTTAGCCCAAGCCTTTAACCAGTTTTTTCGACCACCAGTATTTTGAGGGATAGCAAATACATTATCAAAGTTGTTTGGCAGCTTCACTTGGCGACCCCAAGTAAGATCGTCGTTCCAGCCTTCTTTTTTCAAGTAATTAGCCATTGATGAAAACACATCGGCTTGATTACCCCAAATATCTTTTTTACCATCACCATCACCGTCAACGGCGTAGCCAACAAATGACGTAGGCATAAACTGATTTTGCCCCATCGCACCAGCCCATGAACCTTTCATGTTTGCGATATCAATATGGCCTTCTTGTAAAATTTTCAGTGCTGCCCATAGCTGCTTTTTGAAAAACACTTCTCGGCGCCCTTCGTAAGCTAATGTTGATAAAGCAGATATAACATTATAGTTGCCCATAATTTTACCAAAGTTTGTTTCTAAGCCCCATAGCGCAACAATAAAGCGTGCTTGTACACCATATTCAGTCGCTACTTTCGTTAACAAGACTTGGTGCTTTTTATACATAGCGCGAGCACGTTTTATTTTCCATTCTGGCAAACGTTTTGGCAAATATGTATCAAGGGTTTCAACTTTTTCGGGTTGATTACGGTCGGCTTTTACCGCTCGCTTATGAAATACAACCTTAGCAAATGATTCATCAATTAGGGTTTGTTCAAACCCTTTAGCAAGTGCCTCTTGCTTTAATTGAGCAATGTACTCATCAAAGCTTGGCTTTACTGGTTTTACTGGCTTGGCTAATTTAGTTGACTTAGCTACTGCTGCGGTTTTACTTTGTGGATCAATGAAGGCATTAGCAAATGTCGGCATAGAAGATAAAGCGATACAAAGTGATAAAGAAAGCACTTTAACGAGTGTGTGTTGCTTCATTAACTATTCCTCGCCCTGGCTGCTTGCTTCGCTGCTGTCATTTTTCATTTCAGCTTTATGCGCTTTTAGCATGTCATCTTCTTTTGGTGTCAGTTGCAAGTAGTAACCCTGCAGAGTTAAGTTCTCTTTCACTTTATCAAGCTCAGCAAAACCTAACTTAGTTTTAGTCGCTAAGTTAATAACTGTGACTAACGTTGGCGTACCAAACATTTTCATTAACGCTTCGGGTACGGCGGAAAAATCATCTCTTTTATTAACAAAAAGATAAGTTTGTGCTTTTTTAGCACTTTTATAAACACTACACAGCATAACGGAGACCTATGATTAAAATGGTTTAGGGGAATTATTAATAGTAATAATATTTTTAAAAAATGTCTGCTTAACGCTATCACATCAATACGACAACATCTCAATAGTTATGTAACATTTTACACGCCATATCTATTGATTAATTAATGCGACAATTTCTTTAAGCCATTTGCTCTTTAAGCGCTGAGATATTTAAACACTCAGCTATAAAACGCTAGTTTATTTGAAATCATTTTCAACAAAAGCCAGTAACTTATCGCCTAGTAATGGCTTACGCCACCCTTGCATTATATCGACTAAATGAAGGTTGTTTTCCGCGCCATTAAGCTTAAAATACCATGAGAGAAACTGATTAATTTGCTTTTTAGAGGCTAAGTTTTCAATTAACAACTCAGCTTCAGTACCAACTAGGGCAATAAAGCTTTTAACTTTTTTAAAATTTTGCTTATAACCTGGATATTCATCAAGTCTAATTATTTGCGCTGGCAATTCAGCATTAGCTTGCTGTTCAGCTTGTTTTAACACGAACAGCATTGCTCGACCTTTATGCCTAATATCTAGCTGTTCAACACCTTCAATACGCGCCATAGCACCGACATTATCAGGGTTGTGTTGCGCCAACGCCATTAAGGTATGATCTTTAGCAATAAAACCAATAGGACGATCTTTTTGCTTCGCTTGCTGATAACGCCAAGTAGCTAGTTGTTGTAATCGATAAAGTTGTTGTGGATTTAAACGCCACGCCATCTTTATATTTTTATACATTTGCGATTCATCAATAGCAGTGAATTTTCGTTCAATCATCAACTCACTTTCTTGTTGCGCTGCCGCTAACCAACCTGACTGCTCAATTTCAGCCATTAATTTTGGTAAGATGTTAAATAAGTGCTCAACATCGGCTTGAGCATATTCAAGCTGTTTTTCAGTTAATGGTCTTTTCATCCAATCGGTACGTGACTCAGACTTGTCTAATTCAATACCGGTGAAATGCGCTATCATTGCAGCGTAGCCCAATGACAGACCATGGCCTAAAAACGCCATGATGATTTGGCTATCGATTAAATTAACTGGGCGACAATTACCAGCGGTTAGAAAAACTTCCAGATCTTCAGAACAAGCATGCAATACTTTGACAATATTTGGGTTTTCCATTAACTGCCAAAACGGTGTTAAACCAGGCAATGCTACAGGGTCTATTAAAGCCAGTGTTTTACCATCATTTATCTGAATAAGGCCTAACTTGGGATAAAGCGTACGTGTGCGAACAAACTCGGTATCAATCGCGAGAAGTTCGGCTTGCGCATATGATTGGCAAATTAAGTTTAATTGTTGAGCGTCTTCGACATAGATTTTTTCAAGAACTGCTTGCACTTAATATCCTATTTAAGCTGTATACCCTAGCTTTATATGGCTGTTATAACGAAAGGCTAAAGCGAGTATTGTAAATCGCGATAACTTATTTATCGTTACAATATCGTATTTACTAGTATTTGCCAAAACGAAAAATGACAGAGTTAAAGGAAAGTATAAATAGCTCCAATAATCTGTCATTTAAATTTTACTTTTTAGTAGGCTTACGTCGCGTAGCTTGCTGGCTGCGATGTTGATGTTTTTTCACTGAACGACGAATTCTGCGACTTTTTGCATTATCCATCGCTTTTTCGTCAACTTTAACCTTACTTTGGGTTTCAGGTGCTAAATCAACTAGCTTTCTGTAATAGTTTACATCGTTTAAGCCTAATTCGGTCCAACCACCTAAAGGTAATTGACGTTTCATTTCTAAGTCACCGTAACGTACACGAATCAAGCGACTCACTTGCACGTCTTGGCTTTCCCACAAACGACGAACCTCACGGTTACGTCCTTCAGAAAGTACCACATGGAACCAATGGTTACGGCCTTCGCCACCACGGTAAGTTATTTTCTGAAATTTCGCAGGGCCATCTTCTAACTTCACGCCATGACGTAAGGTTTGTAGCATAGCTTCGTTTACTTCACCAAAAACACGTACTGCGTATTCACGCTCAACTTGTTTAGACGGATGCATTAAGCGACTAGCTAACTCGCCATCAGTGGTGAAAAGTAACATACCTGAAGTATTGATATCTAAACGACCAACAGCAACCCAACGGCTACCCTCAAGTTTAGGTAGTCGGTCAAATACTGTTGGACGGCCTTCTGGGTCTTTACGTGTACACATTTCACCTTCAGGTTTGTTGTACATCAGTACACGGCACAAGTCTTCTTCTAAAGGTTTCAGTTTTACTTGATGGCCATCAACTCGAATAAGTTCAGTACCTTCAACACGGTCACCTAAGTAGGCAGTTTTGCCTTCAACACTGACACGGCCAGCGCTAATATAAGTTTCCATTTCACGGCGTGAACCTGCGCCTGCGCGCGCTAATACTTTTTGTAATTTTTCAGACATGTGTCTTAACTCTCTTACGTCAGTAACTTGATGAAAGTTTTGCTATACAACTAACTTTCACTACGTCTCTGTCTCTTTAAGTGTAAGGGGAATATTGCCCCTTGCGTTTAACTCAGCATTAACTCAGCTTTAATGTAGTCTTAACTAAGTTTAGATTCGTTTTAAAATTTATACTTTACTCGGTTCGCCGGTTAACTCAGCCATTGGCACAAGCTCAGGCAATTGCTCGAGTGAGGTCAACGAAAAGTAATCCAAAAATTCTTGGGTACTTGCGTATAACACCGGTCGACCTGGCACTTCCTTATGTCCAACCGTTTTAATCCATGCTCTTTCAGTCAATGTCTTTATTATATGACTACTGACGGCAACTCCGCGAATATCTTCTATTTCACTACGCGTTATCGGCTGTTTATAGGCGATTAACGCCAATGTTTCCAATATAGCTCGTGAATACTTCGGCGCTTTTTCTTTATAGAGGTGCGCTAAGTCTTCACTCAATTCTGTTGGTGTTTGAAATCGGTAACCTGATGCGACTTTATTAAGTTCAACACCACGCCCTTTATAATGGGCTTGAATGGCAAGAATTATATCACGAATTTTAAGATTACTAACACGATATTCTATTAAAAAATCACGTTTAAGCGACTGCACCGATAACGGTTTATCAGCAACAAACAAAGCCGCTTCAACCAAGCGTTGTAGTTTATCATCATCGATATCTTTAAAGCGTATTCTGTCGTTCATATTTCTCGGTACTGTATTTGGAAAATATTAAAACTTAAGAGTTTAGGAACTTACTCTGCAAGTTTAGGTAAACAAACCCGTAAGCGCCCATAAACCTCAGTTTGTAGGCAATCAATTAACGATTCTTTTATTAATTCTAATATCGCTAAAAAGGTTACCACGACACCATTTCGACCTTCTTCAAGAGTAAATAAGTCACTAAAATCAACATAACACTTTTTATCACTGGCACTTTTAAGCGTTGATAATATGTAAGCCATACGCTCTCTGGTTGATAACGACTCTTTTTGAATATGGTGATGTTCAAAAGCTTGTGTTCGTTTGATCACCCCTTGTAAAGCCGCAACTAACTCCTGCAAATCAACATTAGTGTTTTCAATGTGAGGGACAAAATTGTCAGCTAGTTCCACTTGAGCCATAAAATTATCTCGGCCTAAGCGTGGCAACTCATCAATATTTTCTGCTGCCTGCTTAATTACCTCGTATTCTTGTAATTTTCGTACTAACTCAGCACGAGGATCGCCCTCTTCCTCTTCTACCGCTTGCTTTGGTAGTAACAACCGAGATTTAATCTCAGCTAAAATCGACGCCATTACTAAATATTCAGCCGCTAATTCCAGCTTAATGTCTTTCATTAGCTCAACATATGCCATGTATTGCGTGGTAATTGGCGCGATGGGTAAGTCTAAAATATCGAATTTTTGCTTGCGAATTAAATATAACAATAAATCAAGCGGCCCTTCGAACATCTCCAGAATAACTTCTAGAGCATCAGGCGGAATAAATAAGTCTTGTGGTTTATCAACAATGGCTTCGCCACGCAGAAAAGCAAAAGGCAGCACTTGTTGAAGCATAACGCCTGACTCTTTCGTACCATCAAGAACGGCGTTTTCCAATGTTGATTCAGTAGTATCTGACATTAATTTTCGACTATTTTAACGACTTATTGAAACGGCGTTGGATCGCCTTCACCAACACGAATAATTTCAACGTCATCGTTTGAAAAGTCGATAACCGTTGTTGGATGCTCACCTAAATGGCCGCCGTTGATTATTAAGTCAACTTGATGCTCTAAAATATCGCGAATATGCTCAGGGTCAAATTCAGCAGTACTTTCACCTGGCATGATAAGCGTTGTTGACATGATCGGCTCGCCTAACTCTTCCAACAAGGCTTGCGCAATGGCATTATCAGGCACACGAATACCAATGGTTTTACGTTTTGGATTCAGCAGTCTTTTTGGCACTTCCTTTGAGCCTTTAAAAATAAAGGTGTAAGGACCAGGCGTGTTATTTTTCAATAATCGAAAAGCACTGTTATCAACACGGGTGTATTCAGACAATTCAGACAAATCACAGCACATCAGGGTAAAGTTATGCTCTTTATCTATGTCCCTAATTTTACAAACACGCTCTAAGGCTTTTTTGTCACCAATGTGACAACCTAAGGCATAACCAGAATCGGTTGGATAAACAATAACGCCACCTTGGCTAATGATAGCGGCAGCTTGCTTCATTAATCGACCTTGTGGATTATCAGGGTGTACATAAAAAAACTGACTCATGATGAGCTCCGATTAATAACTAAAATTATTGACTGGGGAGTAATTTCTTACCATATTTGCCAAATAGGCTTGGCATGCTCAGGCATTCTTAAATTACGACCTAAATCACTCCAACGACTTGGCTGATGAAAGTCAGACCCCATCGATGCATGTAAATCATATTCTAAACAAAAGCTTAGCATTAATTTTCGTTGTGCGTCGTTCATTTGTGGTAAAACCACTTCTAAACCGTCACCGGCAGCCGCCTTAAAGTCAACAATTAAACGACGTAACCACTTAGTTGATAAATCATATCGAATGGGATGTGCCATCACTGCTACACCGCCCGCGGCATGAATGATAGCCACGGCTTCTTCAATGCTACACCAATTCGGTTTTACATAAGCTCGATTACCTTTGCCAATATATTTATCAAAGGCTGCCTGCATTTTACTCACCGCGCCTTGTTGCAACAATACTCTGGCAAAATGTGCACGAGTAATTGAACCTGCACCGGCTAACGCTTTTGCTTGCTGATAAACATCAGGAAAGCCACATTTGGTTAATTTTTCGCCCATGGTAATTGCACGGGTTTCTCGGCGCTGTTGTTGTTGTGCAATCAATGACAACAATGCTTCATTGTTTGGGTCTATATTCAAGCCGACAATGTGAATTTCAAAGCCTTGCCATTCGGTCGATATTTCTATGCCATCAATTAATGTTAATGGAATATTTTTGTCTAAAATAGTTTGTTTTGCACTATCAAGGCCCGATACCGTATCGTGATCAGTAATAGCTAAAACATCAATTTGAAAGTTAACCGCCCGTTCTATTAGCTCTTGCGGCGTCAGTGCACCATCAGAGCAATTAGTATGGCTATGTAAATCAACCCGTAAGTTTGATAAATCTTTATCATTTTGAAAATCAGTGGTTGACAACATAACTGTGATCGGTTCTTCTATAGGGACTTAAATGCCTTAAGCACTATCAAGTCGCTTATTTGGCAAGTGAATAAATCAATTTTACTGAGATAAAACAGATAATGATACAAGTAAAACAAACTATTTCTTTGATTTGGTGGTGGCATAACTCTACATAAGTGGGTTGTGATGTTTACTTGTAAGTAAAAATTCCGAAAACCCGCACTTTATTGCGGGTTTTTTGCTTTTAGCAAACTGATAAATAACTAATTTTTCAGTTATAAATTTTAGAGATTAACTATGTTACGAATTAAAGTTAAACGTTGGTTTTTGTGGTGGCTTTTGCCTATTTACGCTGGATGACCGTATTTAAAACTATTTAGGAATACCAATAAAAATGAACAAAAATAACCAACAATTTGATAGTGCTGGTAATAATGCCGGTAGTTATGCAGATAATAGTACCGAAAACCGCCTGCAATTAGGCGCGGTTACTAGCTTCACTGAACACTTAAGTTACCAAAGCGATCCGCTTGCTGTTTTCCACACTTTATGTGGTGATGAAAGTGGCAATCTAAAGGCAAATACCTTATTGCTTGAGTCAGCTGAAATTGACAAAAAGCACCAACTAAAAAGCCTATTACTGGCTGATACTGCCGTTAAAATTGTCTGTCATGGCAATTTAGTAACTTTTACCGCATTAAGTAAAAACGGTGAGCATGCCTTAGCATTTGCCAAACAACAATTGAGCACTGAAGCCGCTATTTCTGACTGTGTTTCTAATAACACCAGTAGCGATGCCCATGCCTTTACAGCAACCTTTTCTGATGTAGCAGAACAATTAGATGAACGCTCACGACTACTGGCAACTAACCCATTTCAAAGCTTACGTCTTTTTCAACAGTTAACTAATGTAACTGGCCACCCTTTCTCCGTATTTCTAGGTGGTGCCTTTGCTTTTGATATGATGGCAGTAAGCGAAGCATTACCTAGCGTGGCTGATGGCGAAAACACTTGTCCTGATTTTGTTTTCTACCTTGCGGAAACCTTACTTGTTATCGATCACGAAAAGCAATCTAGCGAAGTCATTACCAATGTCTTTACCGGTGAAAACTATGCCCATGCTAAATCAGCACAAATCGCCAGAATAGAAGAAATTAAAACGACACTGGCCAATAATGTTAGTGCCTCACTTGTGCCAAAAGCATCAACACAATGCATTACTACAGACAATTTAACCACTGACATTGATGACCAAGCCTATTGCCAAATTGTTAACAACTTAAAGGAAAATATACTAGCGGGCGATATTTTCCAAGTAGTGCCTTCTCGTACCTTTAGCTTACCTTGTTCTAATACTCTGAATGCTTATAAAGCATTAAAGCGCCGCAACCCAAGTCCTTACATGTTTTATCTACAAGACAGTGACTTTTGTATGTTCGGCGCATCACCTGAATCCGCTTTAAAATATCAGCAAAGTAATCGACAAGTAGAAATTTATCCAATCGCTGGTACACGTCCTCGTGGTTTTAACGCTGACGGAAGTTTATCACCAGACTTAGACAGCCGAATAGAGCTTGATTTACGCCTAGATAAAAAAGAATTGGCTGAGCATATTATGCTAGTCGATCTAGCCCGCAACGATATTGCTAGAGTAAGCCAACCGGGAACTCGCCACGTTGCCGATTTACTTAAAGTTGACCGTTACTCGCACGTTATGCACCTTGTTTCTCGCGTTTGCGGCACTTTAGAAACCGAACTAGACGCATTACACGCCTATCAAGCCTGTATGAATATGGGTACCCTTTCCGGCGCGCCAAAAGTAAAAGCAACCTCACTGATTCGACAAGTTGAAGGTAAACGTCGTGGTAGTTATGGCGGTGCAGTCGGCTATTTAACTGGTGATGGTGATATGGATACTTGTATCGTTATTCGTTCTGCCTTTGTTAAAAATAACATTGCACAAGTACAAGCCGGAGCGGGTGTGGTTTTTGACTCAGACCCACAGTCTGAAGCCAATGAAACCAGACAAAAAGCACAAGCAGTAATAAGCGCCGTTAATGAAGCTGAAAATAAAGAGCTTATTATTAGCTTCAACAACAAGGAGGTTAAATAATGACAACGTCAATGATCACCAATGACGCTTTAACGAACTCTTTACCTAGTTCTTTACCCGATTCTCTACCAGAGATTGTCATGCTAGATAATCTCGATTCATTTACTTATAACTTAGTCGATGAATTTCGCTGCTTAGACTACCAATTAACCATTTATCGTAACACGTTAAGTGCTGATTTTATTTTTCAAAAGTTACAAGAAAAGCAACAGAATAATCCTAACGGCGTGATTTTAGTGTTATCACCAGGGCCTGGCACACCAGCTAATGCTGGCTGTTTAATGGCGTTAATCAAACTTGCTGTTGGTCAATTTCCCATGTTAGGTATCTGCCTTGGCCATCAAGCATTAATTGAGCATTATGGCGGCAATGTTGGCAGAGCACCTGAAATAGTGCACGGTAAAGCTTCAAATATCACCCATACCGAGCGCGACGAATTTAATGGTATTCAGCAATCGTTGCCCGTTGCCCGTTATCATTCATTAGTCGGTTTAAAAATGCCTGAAACACTTGAAACAACGGCATATTTAATTACTGACAATGGTGAAAAATTACCAATGGCTATCGCGCAAAAGCAAGATAATATCATTGCTTTTCAATTTCACCCTGAATCAATTTTAACCACTTTTGGTAGCACATTACTGGCGCAAAGCCTTGACTGTTTGTGCCAAAATAAAATAGCCAAGCAAGCGCAGAGCAAGGATTAATCATGGAAAATATTCTACAACAACTCGTTGATGGTCAATCACTGTCACAAGCACAGTCTCATTCATTTTTCAGTGAGGTAATGCAAGGTAATATTGCGCCTGAATTACTCGCTAGCGTACTTACCGCGCTAAAAATTAAAGGTGAAACGCCAGAAGAAATTGCCGGTGCTGCCGTGGCAGTAAGAGAATATGCCACACCGTTTCCGCCACAAGCACATGCGGTTAGTGATTGCGTAGGCACTGGTGGCGATGGTGCAAATACCATCAACATTTCGACTACCGCGGCTATTTTAGCCTCGGCCTGTGGTTTATCTATGGCAAAACATGGTAATCGCAGTGTTTCAAGTATGTCAGGCTCTGCTGATTTATTGGAAGCCTTTGGTGTCAATTTAATGATGTCGCCAGCAACGGCGAGCAAATGTTTACAACAAACAAACTTATGCTTTCTTTATGCTCCTGCCTATCACCCGGGCTTTAAACATGCAGGGCCAGTGCGTAAAGCCATGGGCATTAGAACCTTGTTTAATATTCTTGGCCCTTTAGTAAATCCGGCAGCGCCAAAAGTCATGTTATTAGGGGTTTATACGCCAACATTAATTCCTACTATGGCAAAAAGCCTAATGCTAACAGGTGTTGAACGTGCTTGGGTTGTGCATGGCAGTGGTTTAGACGAAATAGCCCTACATGGCGAAACACATGTTTGTGAAATTAACCAAGGCAAGCTAGAGCATAAAGTAGTAACACCTGAAGATTTCGGCTTAAGCCGTTATGAGTTAGCTGATATCAAAGGTGGCACGCCACAAGAAAATGCCGATATTATTAAAGCTATTCTATCGGGTAATGGGCAAAACGCTCATAATAGTGCCGTTATTATTAACTGTGCAGCCCTACTCTATTTACACGGTAAAGCCGACAACTTAAAAGCTGCCGCAACGTTAGCAAAAGATGTACTAGCTTCAGGCAAAGCGCTAAAAAGCTTGGAGCAATTAGTTTTATTATCAAACAGCGACAGTAGCGACAAAAACCAAGGGTAGTTTTAAAAATGAATGTATTAGAAAAAATTGTTGCTGATAAACGCATTGAAGTAGCGCAACGAAAAATCGACTTTCCTTTAGAGCGCTTTAAAAGTTCATTACAGCCAAGCGAAAAAGATATGTATGCCGCGCTTGATAGAAAGCAAGGCAATGCAAACGCAGGTTTTATTTTAGAGTGTAAAAAAGCCTCACCTTCTAAAGGCTTAATAAGAAGCGATTTTGATGTCGCCAGTATTTGTAAAGTTTACGATAAATACGCTGCTGCTATTTCAGTGCTCACCGATGAAAAGTACTTTCAAGGCAACTTTGATTATTTAAAAATTGTTACCGAAACCGTAAAGTGCCCAGTATTAAATAAAGACTTCTTTGTTGATACCTACCAAGTTTATTTGGCTCGCCTCTATGGCGCTGACGCAATTTTGCTGATGTTAAGCGTACTTAACGACGAAGAATATCAACAACTAGAAAGCGTTGCTAAATCGTTAAATTTGGCGATTTTAACCGAAGTATCAAACGGCGAAGAGCTAACGCGTGCCATTGACCTTAAGGCAAAACTAATTGGCATTAATAATCGCAACTTAAGAGATCTATCTACGGATATTTCACGTACTTTTGATTTTGCGCCGAAAATCCCAGCAGATCGCATTGTAATCTCTGAGTCAGGTATTTATACCAACGACCAAGTAAGAGAGCTTGCGCCAGCAGTCGACGGCTTCTTGGTGGGTAGCTCAGTTATGGCACAAGACGATATTGATTTAGCTTGTCGAACACTTATTTACGGTAACAATAAAGTTTGTGGTTTAACCGCCGCAGAGTATGCTCAAAGTGCAGTAGTTACTGGCGCTCAGTTTGGCGGCTTAATTTTTGCTGAAAAGTCTCCACGCTGTGTTTCGCTTTCACAAGCCCAAAGTATCGTTAACAGTGTGCCTAGCCTAAATTATGTTGGTGTTTACGTTAATGAAAGCATTAGCAATATAGTTGAACATGCAAAAGCTTTAGCGCTTTTCGCCGTGCAATTACATGGCGAAGAGAATCAAGAATTTATCAACGAATTAAAAGCGGCATTACCAAGCAACTGCCAAATTTGGAAAGCAGTAAAAGTTGAAAATGCCATCCCACCACTAACGTTAGCACATGTTGACCACTGGGTGCTTGATGGCAAAAACCCTGGCAGCGGAGAAGCCTTTGGTTGGCAATCGTTAACTGAAAGTGAGCAACTATTGTCTAAGTGTATGCTCGCAGGTGGATTAAGCCAAGACAACATTAATAGCGCATTAGCACTACAAAGCGCTCAAGATTTATTTGGTTTGGATATCAACTCAGGTGTTGAGGATAGTCCAGGCGTAAAAAGCCGTGAAAAACTTAACTCAGTATTCACGCAAATACGGAATTATTAAGATGACTGTTACAAAAAATACAGAAAAGAAAACATTACCCGCTTACTTTGGTGAATTTGGCGGTATGTTCGTTGGCGAACTTTTAGTGCCAGCATTAGAGCAATTAGAGCAAGCTTTTATCGAGTCGCAATCTGATGAAGCCTTTCTAACTGAATTTAACAAACTACTGACTAGCTATGCTGGCCGCCCGACGCCACTGACCTTGTGTCGTAATATTGTTAAAAATCCATTAGCAAAAATTTACCTTAAACGTGAAGATTTACTGCACGGCGGTGCACATAAAACTAACCAAGTATTGGGTCAGGCTTTACTAGCAAAACGTATGGGTAAAACAGAAATAATTGCTGAAACTGGCGCAGGTCAACATGGTGTTGCTACGGCTATTGCTTGTTCATTATTGGGCTTAAAATGTAAAGTTTATATGGGCGCAGTTGATTGTCAGCGTCAACAGCCAAATGTTTTTCGCATGAAGCTAATGGGCGCAGAAGTTATTCCTGTTACTGCTGGCAGTGGCACACTAAAAGACGCGGTGAATGAAGCATTACGTGACTGGTCTGCCAATTACGACAACGCACATTACTTGTTAGGAACTGCTGCAGGTCCGCATCCGTTCCCAACAATTGTCCGTGAATTTCAAAAAATGATCGGCGAAGAAGCTAAGCAGCAATTATTAGCGGAAGAAGGTCGTTTACCTGATTATGTTATTGCTTGTGTTGGTGGTGGTTCAAACGCTATTGGCATGTTCAATGACTTTATTGGTGATGAAGACGTAAAGTTAATTGGTGTTGAGGCGGGTGGTAAAGGTATAAATACCGTACACCACGGCGCGACACTTGTTGCAGGTACTAAAGGTATGCTGCACGGCAACTACACCTACATTATGCAAGATGATAATGGTCAAATAGAAGAGTCTTATTCAGTATCTGCTGGTTTAGACTACCCTGCTGTTGGTCCACAACACGCACAATTAAAAGACTCAGGTCGTGCACAATATGTGCCAATTAATGACGATGAAGCGCTTGAAGCATTTCAATTGTTAGCTCGCAATGAAGGTATTATTCCTGCACTTGAGTCTTCACATGCGTTAGCACAAGCATTAAAAATGGCTGATGAAGTCACCGAAGAAACAGTATTTTTAGTTAACTTGTCAGGACGTGGCGATAAAGATTTAGCCCATGTAAACGCTATTATTTCTCCGGAAACTGCAGAACAAAGTACTCTCGATGGCAGTAAAGTAAAACACAGAGGAGAAGCATAATGAGCCAAGCTAACCAAATAAGTACACGCTACGATGTTGCTTTTAAAAACTTGGCAGAGAAAAACCAAGGCGCTTTTATTCCTTTCGTGACCATTGGCGACCCAAATGCCGAGCAGTCATTTGAAATTATTAAAACACTAATAGATGCAGGCGCAGATGCGCTTGAATTAGGTATTCCATTTTCAGACCCTAGTGCCGACGGTATGACTATTCAAATGGCGGCGCTTAGAGCCTTAAATGCCAATATCAATACTGATATTTGTTTAAACATTTTGGCGCGTGTTCGTGCTTACGCACCTGATATGCCGATTGGTTTATTACTCTACGGTAACTTAGTGTTTGCCCGTGGTATTGATAATTTCTACCGTGACGTTGCAGCAGCAGGTGTTGATTCAGTACTTATTGCTGATTTACCTATTCGTGAAAGCAAACCTTTCAGAGAAGCAGCGATTAAAAATGGTGTAGCACCAATTTTTATCGCGCCACCAAATGCCAGTGAAGCAACGTTAGAAAAAGTGGCGCAATTGGGTGCAGGTTATACTTACGTACTTAGCCGAGTTGGTGTAACGGGCACAGAAACTGAAGCGGAAATGACCGGGCATAAACTGATCAGTGCTTTAGATAACTTTAAAGCTGCACCGTCAGTGATTGGTTTTGGTATTTCTAAGCCAGCACAAGTAACCGAAGCATTAGCAACGGGCGCAAAAGGTGCGATAAGTGGCTCTGCCGTAGTTAAAATCATTGAGAGTAACTTAGGTGATAATGACGCTATGCTGAAAGCATTGGCTGAATTTGTTACTGCTATGAAGGCAGCGACTAAGCTTTAGTTATTGATAAATGAGATAGCCTAATCTAACAGGAGTTGGTTAGGCTGACCTCTTTTGAACTGTATTGTAGAGAAACACTTTCACATCAACATACAGCGCGCATTAATCTCGTTGGCATTTAATCTAATAACGCTAACTAATGCCACACAGCGGACATTAGGTTAAAAGCATCAAACAGTGCTTCGGATTAGATTTTTTATCGATAACACCGCAACATTGACTTGTTAGCAGTATTATTCGTTGATAAACATACTTAACTCTATTGTACAACTCAACCAAGTATTGGCAATTTGGACAGTGTAGGTCTGTACCTTACTTTTTAGAAAATTATGTTGTTTTTTTAAACCTAGTCATCGACCCCAAGACATCATCACGTATAACTAAGCCGTGAAGCAATGCTGCACTGATGTGCAAGACCAACAGCCCCATTAGTGAATAAATACCTAATTGATGGATTGATCTTAAATTTTCAAATAAATTTTGGTTGAATTCTCGGCCACCGTTTATGTTGAAGTTCCCAAATATCATTACCGGAAGTTCATGAAAATTCGCCACCAAATAGCCACTTAAAGGAATAAATACAAGCAAGAAATAAATGGCGTATTGCACTGCGAACGAAGCTTGCCGCTGTATATTGCTAATATTTTGTTCAGGCACTGCATCTTTTTTGATAAATCGCTTATAAATCCTAATGATGACAAAAATACTGATGAGCGTTCCCATGCTTGAATGCCCTACCAACATTTCCATACGCTCTTCATCGGTAATGGCTTGAGCAAAGCCAATAATGCCGAAAAACATTAATAGCACTAGAGCGGCCATAAGCCAATGAATGATTTTATAACCCAAACCAAATGATTTTCGATTGGTTGACATAGTGTTCTCTCCGTAAAATTTCTGAGGTAGTGATAAAAGTATCTTGCTAATTATGAGTGTTTATTCATAATATATAATTAACTGATTTATCAATTTATTGTTTTTATATATGAACAATGATCTCAATCAAATTCAAATATTCAGTAAAGTCGCTCATTATTTAAGCTTTACAAAAGCCGCGAATTCACTAAATATTGAAAAATCAACGGTGAGCAACAAAATAAATCAACTTGAAAGCTATTTGGGCATTCGGTTGTTTGAGCGCACCACGCGTTCTGTTAGGCTGACAGAGGCAGGTAAACTGTATTTGCAACATTGCCAACAAGCTTTAACCGCATTGCAAGCTGGCGAGGCACTGATGTCGGAGTTGAATCACGAAGTCGTCGGCAAGTTGCGGGTCAGTATCCCTAATAATTTAGCCGATGTGATTATGGATTCAGTGATTGAGCCTTTTTTACGGCAAAATCCGAAAGCGTCTTTAGAGTTAATGCAAACCGACAATGAAGTGAATTTACATGAGCAACATTTTGATATCGCCATTCGGCCGCGTTTAGATGCAGTGCAAGATAGCAGTCTCATTTATCGATTATTATTTCAAAGCCACTGGTCGTTGGTGGCTAGCAAAGAGTTTATAGCACAAAACTCTATGCCCACCACCGCCAAACAATTATCGGCATTGCCTGCTGTTGGTATGACTAATAACCAAAGCCATCAATATATCAATATGAAAGATGAGAAGGTACTGCTTAATTATCGTTTTTCGGTGAATAATTTTCGTGCAGTTATAAGTGGCGTTGAGAAAGGCTTGGGATATTGCATAGCGCCAAGAAATATGATCAAAAAACAGATAGATGACGGACGCTTTGTTCAAATAAAAGATGGCATTGAAATCTCGCCCATGGCTTTGTATTTGGTTTATCCGTCAAGAACAGGTCAACCAGCTAAAACCAAAGCCTTCGTAGAATTAATGATGGCGTGGGCAGACAGTATGTCTACTGATAAGTGGCGGCCATAGATTTCTTTTATGATTGTCAATTTGAAATATTCTTGTCAGACGTCGGATGCTGGACATAAGCACTTTATTACTATTCTCGCATTCGCCATCTTTTTAAACCCATTAACGCTCAATACCACTGCTGCATTTATCCTACAATTTTCGTTAATATCCCATAATTTCAAAGCATTAAAAACTAAAAATTCATAACTTCTATTGAAGCGAGGATATTACTGAGACGTATTAGTAGCATGACAGAAGTATTCATTAGAAAATATATCTCAAAAAAATTATTTCTAAAGTCAGCAAAGCGCACAAAGTTTACACTAGGAATTTTACAATAAACGATCGCTATGGTGATTTTTTCGAATGTCCAGCTTGGTTAAACTTACAAATTAATTTGTCATATCGAATTTGAACTCCGATATATTAGGCATTTTATTTAGTTTTTGTCTGCACATAGCGTGTAAAGAGACATTAATGCTTCGAAGGGCAGGACGTCTGAGAGGAGCCTGAACATCGCCACTCCTTCACATCGACATACAGGGCATATTAATGTCGTGAAGCTAGGGATAGCTAAGAACGACCATGTGATCATGACATTGCTTATGCTGAATTTAAAATAAGTGTCATATTAAACTGGCGCCCCTACATGGGACTAAAAACAAAGGGCTAAATACAAGGGACTAAATACAAGGGACTAAAACTGTAGCGCAGCGAATTAGAACAAACTGTTTTAATTGATCTTTCCCACATAGTTGGCTTGTTGTATTTTTTTCAATAACTTAGCAGCTAAGCCTATTCATTGATTAGCTATATACTCGATAAAGGGATCAAAAGTGTTTTTGTTTGTCTGAAAGCGCACAATGCTAAGAAGTGATTAACGGGTAACAATGAGTATTCGTTCAATACGAAGGCAATTTTAATGGGCATTGACTGTAAAAACAAAGGCTAAGCTTTATCAACAAAAACCTGCATTTCATCACCAATTTGTTTGCGCATTGCCATTAGCTTTACCGCGGTTTCATGTTGGCTGATATCTGCCTTTAACTTTGGCTGCCATTGCGGCACACGCTCTGGCTGACCATTCTGATCAACGGCAACCATAATAACAATACAATGCGTCGTTAATCGTCGATTTAACGACTTTGGATCACAAGCATTAACTTCCAACGCAATGTGCATTGATGTTTTACCTGTATAAATGACTTTTGCTTCAACTTCCACCAAGCTGCCAACATGGATAGGCGCAACAAACCTTATGCCACCAGCGTATGCGGTAACACAATAACGACCACTCCAACCCGCGGCGCACGCATAAGCCGCAAGATCGATCCATTTCATTACAGCACCGCCGTGTACTTTACCACCAAAGTTAACATCTTGGGTTTCTGCTAAAAATCTTAAGGTAATATCTCGTTGTGCTTGGAACATACTTTTCTCTTCTTTTTAGGGGGATATTTACTCTATTGGAGTTATGTGATTTAAACATAGCGCTTGCGTTGGCAATGATATTTAGCCTTCCTTGGCTAAGCGTTTTGTATTGGTATAACCAATATTATTAATCGTGGTTAAAAACGTTTTTTAGTTATGCTGCATTAGAAGTCTAGTTTGTAACCAACTAATATCTTATCAGCGGCTTCAAAGACTTCTTCACCTTCATCGCCCCATGCGCTGTACTCTACGTAAAAGCTGCCCATTTTATGTTTATAAATCGCATCTAGAATAATTTGGCTAGTATCAACTTCTAAACCACTTGCTGAGTCCATTGAAACGATGGCATATTTAGCTTGTAGATGAATGTTATCAATTTGATAACCGGCGAAAAATTCGTATGTTTTTTCTTCTACTATTTCACCACTAGGGTTTAAACCTTCATAAAAACGCATGTCACTAGCATCTTGGTAGTGTACTGCAACGCTTAATTTATCTTTGTTGTAAGCAATTTGAAATGAGTCAACTTCATTGTCACCTTCAAATGCTGTTAATTCATAACGCCCTGCTGAGAATGTAAAATCATTAACGACATATTTTGCCGCAATGTTATAGCCTAGAACATTTTCATTTTCAGTACCTGTAGCATTGGCTTTTACATCACCATTATTTAATATCGCCATAAATGATGCTTGAAATCCGTTCAAATCTGGCGTGGTGTAGGTAACTGCACGATCAGGTCGAAGGTATTCAATATAATGACCATTACCTGCGGCATCAATCGCGTAGAGTCCATAACGACTGGTATGGCAAATAACACCAGCTGATTCATTAGTACAACCTGCAGATTCATCAACGTCTGCAAACAAGTCAACAACGTTAGTGGTATAATTCCATTGTGGTGAGTATTGTTTACCAATTAAAATAGAACCAAAGTCACCTTCTAAACCAACGTTTGCCAAACGCGCTCGTTCATCACCACCGGCAAAAGAGCCATCGTCAGTAAAAAGTCTAAATTCAAAGTTATAGGTAGCTTTAACGCCATCTAAAATTTCAGCTGAGCCATAAGCCCCTAATCGAGAATAGTTATCCTTATACTCTATTTCACTTTTATTGGTATCTTCTAACTGCACACGAATAGTGCCATACCAATTAAAAAGTTCATTATTTGCTTGTGCCATTGTTGGAACAATTAGTGCTGCGGTTAACGCTAGACCCGTGCTTAATTTCATTTTACTTCCCCTCTATTAAACTCATCATTTATCTTTTTTATTTTCTGAATATTAGGATGTTCTTTAGCCACCTCAGAAATTATTCAGTGTGCAAAGACATGTGTATAAATTTCAAACATAATACTAGGGAGATGGTCAGCAACATTGAAGTCAATTAACTTAATCAGTTAATAAGTGAATCTTATTAGGTATAAACAAGAATAAAATAAACCTGATAAAAACAACAATTTAAAACACAAAAATCAATTCAATTACTTTTATGATGTTATTTATGCCAACATAAAACACTGACTTTTGAGGCAAAAAAACAATGGCATTAGCAGGTTAAAACAAATAGATATTTTCGCAGGATTCGATGATAAAAATTACTTATCAAGCAGTAATTACTTTTCATTAGTAAGACACAGCTATATTGTTCAAAATAATAACTTTTTAATAGCGAAGAGTTACATAGCAGCAAGCTATTTACCTTATGCCGCATATGATTGATCACATGTTAAATGAACCATTACATTTATTTTTAGCAATAACTATTGTCGTTATCGGTGCCACTTTGCAAAGTATTTCTGGTTTAGGTTTAGCGGTAATAGCTTCCCCAATTTTATTCTTAATTGAGCCCGATTTTCTGCCAGTGCCAATATTAATTCTCGGCTGTATGCTGTCATTACTAAATTGTTTACGATATTACGCTCAATTACGCTTCACTAATATCCGCTTGGCGTTAATTGGTCGTATACCGGGCTCAGTACTAGGAGTTAACTTGTTGCTATTATTGCCAGCATCATTTTTTGCTTATTGTTTTATTATCTTTATTCTGCTGAGTGTGGCATTAACATATCGCCACATTGATATAACTCATAATCCTAGAAATCTATTACTTGGTGGCTTTTTTTCTGGGCTCATGGCCACCACTACATCGATAGGAGGCCCTCCGATTTCTTTGGTCTACCAAAACAGTAAATTAACAACAATACGAGCTGAATTAAGTTTATTCTTCTTAGTAGGAACAATAATATCTTTATTACTACTTTATATTTCTGGACAATTTCATTGGTATCACATAAAACTTGCTCTACCACTAACGCCCGCAATATTACTAGGCTTTCTTTTATCTCTAGCGTTCAATAAACATTTCAAACAAGTCTACTTAAAGCCAGTTATAGCGGTATTATCACTATTGTCTTGTTGCATTCTTCTCACGCGTGTTATTTAACCTGAACTCTGGACAACTCGTACTTGGCTCTAATACGTTAACTGGCGCAGATGCATTGGCTTGCATCAGCAGATCTCCTTGTTTGATATTTGGTGATCTTTTAGTGACGACAATGTTATGAATAACAAAGCAGCCTAATAATAATTGCGCAATGGCAAGAAAATAAAACAACGACACAGTGCCAAACATCTCCATAACTAACGATGCAGAATACGGCCCTATAATGCCGCCAATAGCAAACGTCAGTACCATAGAAGCCATCGCCGAAACCATTTCTTTTTGACGTAACCGGTCAAATGCTAAAGTCACGCTCATCGGATACGTACAGGCAATAATGCCACTCGTTATCATTGTCACTAGGAATATCACCGACATTACTTTTAACTCGACAATACCAACAATAATAAAGTCAGCGATAGATGAAATAACGAGTAAAACTAACAACACTGAACGTCGATCAAATTTATCAGACAAGTAACCAACCGGAAACTGCAGAATAAAAGCACCAAAAATAGCGGCCCCCATATACAGTGAAAGTTCAAATCCAATAATGCCGTATTCTTTAGCAAAAATAGGTAGCAGATTAAATATGGCTGAGTAAATCATGCCTGATATTAAGCAACTAATAACGCCTATAGGCGAACGCTTATAAAGCGCTACCAGCGGCATTGGGCTAACATCTTCAACGATAGGTCCACTATGTTGGCTAAGTGCTACGGGAATAACCGCAGTGCATAAAATAATACCAGCAATGACAAACAAAACATTATCTTGTGGTAAGGCCACATTCATAAAAAATTGCCCAGCAAATAAGCCTGCTAGCATAACGGCATTATGAATAGCTAAAACTTGCCCTCGATTTTTTTTACTTGAACTATCGCTAAGCCAACTTTCCATCGCGGTGAACGTACAAGCGATACAAAAGCCCATCACGATTCGCATTGCTCCCCATAAGAAAGCATCAGCGTATAAACTGCAAATTAAAATACTAACCGCACCAAGAGCAACACAACCAGAAAACATACGGATATGGCCTGAGCGCTTGATTAAAGCAGTACTATAAATGGCGCCGATTAATGAACCGACAAAATAAAGTGATAAAACAAAGCCAATTACCTGTGTGCTATTTCCTTCAAGGCCCATTCGAACCGGTAATAAAACATTAATTAACCCAGTTCCAAGTAATAAAATAAAGCAACTAAGAAAAAACGAAAACAATGAAGTAAAAGTGTCTCGCATAACAATTTCTCCTGACAAGGGATATTTCATTAGGGACTGCTGGCCTTTCGAGATTACTTTTACAGCAGTTTGTTTGGTATTTAGGCAAGGCAGAGTACGCGAAATATAGCTGGCTACATGAACGTGCGATAACGCTGCATAAATTTCAAACAAACGCTGCCCTTTGGGTTCATTTAAAACGACTTTACTCTTTGTTGTTCGCTTTTTACATAGAATGACTATGTTACAAAGCTCTCTCCGTGATTAAAGCCGTTTTAAATTGAATAAATTTTAACCCTGAATGATCAACAGCCCCTAGTTCAAGCAAAAAAAAGCTGACAATATGCCAGCTTTTAATATTCTATAAAGTCTACATAACCATTATTTGGGCTCGTTATTGTGGAACCGCAGCGTAAGCAACAATCTCACAAAGCATTTCTTCTCGTGCTAAGCCCGCAACGATCATCGCTGCTCGATTAGGAAAAGGAGCTTGAAAATATTCAGCATAAATTTTATTGAATGCCGGTAACTGCTCTCTAGCGGTGACATAAATAAGGACTTGCGTGACATCATCCATCGTTAATGCTGCGGCTTCGATGGTATGTTTAAAATTTTCCATCGTTTGACGCGCTTGCGCTTCAATACCACCTTCAACAACTTGGCCTTGTGCATTAATTGGAATTTGCGCCGTTGATAACGTATTGTTTGCGATAATAGCCCATTCTAGCGGTGCTTTAGAGGCGAATAGTTCAGTTTTTACAGGAGTTTTCATTAATGTTTACTCGATATTTAAGATAAATTAGCCAGCCAATACCATTAACACTGTCGATATTGTTATAGCTGTACAGCTGGTTTTGATATAAAAAAGAATGTTCTAGAAAGGCTCTTAGACAATGAGCCTTTTTAGATACACAGTACTTACAAGCCCTGCTCGTTAGCCATTTTTCTCGCAATTTGAGGAGCATTCCAAAGCGAAGGTAGCAAGACTAACGATACCGGTACTGCGGTTACCACGATAAAAGATTGCAGCGCTGAGATACCACCGGAGCCTATAGATATAAGTAATGCGGCCATAACCCCCATAATGATTCCCCAGAAAACACGCAATGAACTTTGCGGTGAATCAGTTCCTGTCATTACCATTGATATCGAGTAAGTCATTGAGTCACCGGTAGTTGCCACAAAAATAGTGGTTAAAATTAGGAATAATACTGAGATTACCCAACCCATTGGCAGCTGCTCTGTTATTGCCAATAATGCTGCAGGTAAATTAAAGCCTGTGAAAGGTTCTGAAATAACACCTGGGTTTGCTAATTCAAATGCTAAGCCACTACCACCAACAATAGTGAACCAAAAGCACGTGATCACAGGAGCAACAACTGAAATTAATAAGATCATTTCACGAATAGTGCGGCCTCGAGAAATACGTGCAACAAACATTGCCATTAACGGACCATAACCTAAAAACCAGCCCCAAAAGAATACCGTCCACCAATCAAGCCAAGCAGGATTAGAACGAAATGTTGCCATAGGAATAAATTGGTCAAGATAAAGGCCAAATGAGTGCAAGTAACTATCAAAAATAAAACTTGTTGGGCCAAACAATAAGATAAAGGCCATTAACAATACCGCCAGTATAATATTTGCTCGACTTAAAATTTGAATGCCTTTGGTTACACCACTAACCGCTGATAAGGTATAGATACAAATTAAACCAAACAAAATGGCAACTTGCGTTGTATAAGTATTAGGAATACCAAAAAGTTTCTCTAGGCCAAAACTCACCTGCAAACCAAGAAAACCAATCGGGCCAACAGTACCTGCAACAACCGCCAACACACAACAAGAATCAACAATAGTACCAAAAGCCCCCTTCATTACTTTGTCGCCAAATACTGGGTAAAGTAAGGTACGAGGTTTCAATGGAAGTCCTTTTTCATAATGTAAATACATGAACACTATGCCAGTTAAGCTCCCTAAAATAGCCCAAGCTAAAAACCCCCAATGCATAAAGCTTTGCGCTAATGCGTTATAAGCTGCTTGTGTGGTGCCTGTTTCACCGCCAAAAAGTGGCGGCGGCGAAGTAAAATGAGCCATAGGCTCTGCCGCCGCCCAAAAAACACCACCACCAGCGAGCAAAGTACACATAATGATAGAGATCCACTTAAATGTGGATATTTCTGGCGCTTTTATTCCACCGAGAACTACAGAGCCTGTACGTCCAACGGCAAGAAAAATTCCAATAAGAAAAGTCAGAAGAAGAAGTATTTGCCAATAGGCCCCAAATAACTTTGTAGATGCTGCAAACGCCGTATTGACCCAACCTGACATCATATCAATGTCGTATAAAGCCAGAACCGCAAATAGTACAAGGGCACCGCCACTAATCAAAAACACGGGTAAATCTACCCCTGCCAGAAATTTGATTTTTGGCATATCAGCCCCTCCACTTGTTATCACCGCTTTAGAAGTATTCATTATAGTCTCCTGATAGTTCTCTTATCGTTATAATTTATAAAGCTCTATCTTCATATCAGGCGCCCTCTATGTTGAGAGCTACTCAATATAAGTTAGCCCTCAAACACCTTGTTGTTTTAACCCTTCATCGAGAAAATTTAACCAATTTAGCCCCATCACTTTTGCGATATCTTCCGCTTTAAAGCCACGTTGCTCTAATCCTCGAGTAATATTTGGAAAGTCGCGACTGTCTTTAAACCAAGATAAAGGACGAGGCCAGTCAGCATTTGCTTTCGACCCTTCACCATAATCCATTTCTTTTGACCAGCGACCATTACGCATCCATTCTAATACTGATAACGGTTGCTCTTGGCACAAGTCAGTGCCCAAACCAATATTATCTATTCCCATTAAATCTGCGGTACTTGCCACCATGTCGCAGAAGTCATCTAAGCTGCAATCAGGTCCATTTTTTAAATGGAATGGGTAAAGGCTAAAACCTAATAAACCACCTGATTCACCTAATGCCTTTAACACAGTATCAGATTTGTTGCGTTTTGCTTGATGAAAACTATTCGGGTTAGCATGCGAGATAACAATAGGACGCTCAGAAATTTCAATAGTTTCTAAGGTACTACGCTCACCGCTGTGGCTCATATCAATCACCATACCAACGCGATTCATTTCCTTTATAACTTGTTTACCAAAGCGAGTTACCCCGCTATCTTCTGCTTCATAACAGCCACATGCCAGTAGACTTTGGTTGTTGTAAGTCAATTGCATAATCATCAAGTTGAGTTCACGCATGATTTCAACCATACCGATATCATCTTCAATTGGTGAGCAATTCTGTGCGCCAAACATGATACCAACTTTGCCAAGTTGCTTAGCAAGGCGTATGTCAGCCGTACTTCTCACCGGCATGATCAAATCTTGATTCATTTCAAACTGGCGATTCCATTCACCGATACGCAATAGTGTTTCTCTAATTTGTTCGTGGTAAACCACAGTGACATGCACCATAGTTACTCCACCTTCTTTAAGCTGTTGAAAAATAGCCCGGTTCCAATTTGAGTACTGCAGGCCGTCAATGACAATAAGATCGTTATGCATAATGACTACTCGCGTTATGAGCGGATATAAGTAGTTTTAACTACCGTGTAGAATTCTTTTGCGTAGCTGCCCATTTCACGAGAGCCGAAACTTGAGTCTTTACGACCACCAAACGGCACGTGATAATCAGTACCAGCAGTGGGTAGATTTACCATGACACAACCCGTTTTGGCGTTGCGTTTAAAGTGAGTGGCATATTTAAGTGATTGTGTGCAAATGCCACCGACTAAGCCATAGTTGGTATCATTTAATGTTGCCAAGGCTTCTTCATAGCCTTTTACTTTAATCACACAGGCAATTGGGGCAAAAGCTTCTTCACGATTAATGGTCATATCATTTGTCGTTTCAGTAAACAGCGCTGGTGTCAGGTAGTATCCGTCCGTTTCTTCAGTGACTACATCACCACCGCTAACTAACTTGCCGCCTTCTTTCTTTGCTATCTCTAGATATGCTAAGTTCTGGTCCATTTGACGAGCATCCGCAACAGCGCCAATATGAACCCCTTCTTTAAGAGGGTGGCCAACAACTAATTGCTGCATTCTTTCGACGACTGCATCAACAAACTTATCATGTATACCTTCAGTAACAATTAAGCGTGATGAGGCAGTACATTTTTGCCCTGTACCAAAGAACGCACCGCCGACAGCGCACTCAACCGCATTTTCAAGATCGGCATCATCTAGTACAACAAGTGCGTTTTTGCTGCCCATTTCTAATTGGCACTTAACTAAGTTAACTGAGGTAGCAGCAGCAACTTTACGGCCCGTTTCTAATGACCCAGTAAAAGTTAATGCATTAATATTTTTAGAGTTAATTAATAAGTCGCCAACTTCAGCACCTGGGCCCATAACTAAGTTAAATGTACCGGCAGGTAATCCTTGACGAGAAATAATTTCGGTTAACGCCCACGCACTAGCAGGTACTTGGTTAGCAGGTTTTAAAACCACAGCATTACCAAAAGCCAGCGCAGGGGCTATTTTCCATGCAGCGGTTGCAGTTGGGAAATTCCAAGGAGTAATAATGCCAACAACACCAACAGGCTCTCTACGTGTTTCAATTTCGATACCAGGTCGCACCGAATCAGCTGTTTCGCCCATTTGACGTAATACTTCAGCACCGTAATAATGGAAAAATTGACCTGAACGGTATATTTCACCGGCACCTTCTGGCAGCGTCTTTCCTTCTTCTCGTGCCAATAATTTACCTAATTCATCTTTACGAGCAATGAGTTCATCACCAATAGCCATTAGCACTGAATAACGCTGCTCTAAGCCACTTTCTTGCCATGCAAGCTGACCATTAATGGCGGCTTCAATGGCTGATTCTGCTTGAACTTGATCCGCTTGAGCAAAGTGACCAATAGTATCGCTGGTGTCAGCAGGGCTGATGTTAGCAATGGAACTCTTTCCTTCAACCCACTCACCATTGATGTAATTACAAAAAATTGATTCAGACATAAATACCTCCATAAAATAATTGAATCTATTATATGTAGCGTGTTTTAATAATAAAAATTAATAAATGATATCTTTTGATAAGGAATACTTATGGCATTACCTGAATTCAAGATTGCCCAGCTACGTCACTTCATCTGGGTGGCTGAATTAAAAGGATTCCATAATGCAGCAGAAAAGGCTTGCCGTACTCAACCAGCAATATCATTATCAATTCGTGATCTTGAAAATAAGCTTGGTACGGCACTATTTGAAAAACGTAATACCAAAACAACCATTACAGAACTCACTCCTTTTGGTTTACATTTTTTGCCCAAGGCTAAAGAGCTCATAGCCCATCACGATAATATTTCGCTTGATATGTCGTTAATGCGAGAACATAAAACAGGCCATTTGCGCTTAGCTTCAGTACCGTCTATTGCTTGTCGAATGCTGCCTGAATTATTGTCAAAATTTATTCTAGATGTACCTGAGCTGCACATTAGTTTTTACGACGATAATTCTGAAGCAGTGCTAAGAAAAGTTGAAAAAAAGCAAGTCGATCTTGGTATTGCGAGCCTTCCACATGAACATGAACATGAAGAGATAATCTTTACCCCTATTTGGCAAGATCAGCTTGGCGTTGTATGCCAAGAAGATCACGCACTTGCCCAAGCAACCGAAATACATTGGAAAGAATTACGTAAACAACGATTAATCAGAAATGGCACTTCCCGCTTACTAGAAAACACCGAAGCAGAGCCCTTGTTAAATGATTCACAATTTCTTATTTCGAACATGCTTTCATTAATTGCCATGCTAGAAGCTGGTCTTGGCATTACAACATTGCCTTGGTTTGCTTTTCCAAAAGACAATACTAAATTGCGCTTTATTCCACTAACCACACCGAATGTCATTCGCCATATTGGTTTAGTACAACTTAAAAATAAATCTTTATCGCCAGCTGCAGAAGCACTAGCTAGCTTCATTTTAAAACATACTGTTGAAAACAAAGAATCAGAATAACTATACCCAAACCACTTGAAAATATAGGGTTCAGCAAGTCGAAAAAGGGTTAGCACCAAGACATTGATTGAAGAGAATGGTTGTTCCATTGTCAAAATCAATAACGCCGGAGATGGCCCTTTATCGCCTTGCCCTGCGGGAGCTAAGCTAGAAAAACAGTGCAGCGTTACA
>OJGT01000021.1_pt1 | contig 141929 bp, 124 predicted proteins | sample 1595031 | NCBI WGS metagenome assembly OJGT01 (sample SAMN05416857, study PRJEB24817) | seawater metagenome | isolation source: Sea water | place: Canada:Atlantic | collected 2013-11 | reverse complement strand
GTCATTCCTGTTTTTACTAGTTTACTGAAATGACACAGATTTTTGAACACTACCAATTTGCATAAAAAAAGGCGATAAATGCTCTACATTTATCGCCTTTGGTTATTACTAGATCAACGTATTAATTTCACGAATTTTCAGTATTTTTAATGATATAAACTTACTGCACAACAAAGATATTGCTAGTGTCATTTAAGTCTAGTACACCAATGCAAGCATCACTTTCATCAGTAACCATCATACGGTCGCCAACAGCCCAGAATGTTTCAGTATAAATTTCACCTTCTGCAAGGGTGGCGTAAACGCTACTTAGTAATGGTTCGCCAGTGTTATTGTTGATCCAATATAGTTTCACCGCTGTGGTTAGGGTGTTCGCTACTTGTAAATCAGGAGCATTTCCTGAACCTCGGGTATAAGGTACTGCTAAATCACAACTGCCAACTTCAGCGGTAGGCTCTGGAATTTCTACTGGTGGCGCTTCATCCATCGCATTTTCAACCATCGCTTCAGTGACAGTAAAACCATTGTTTTCATCGTTTAATAGTGCAACACCTAAACAGTTGTCTGCGCCATCGGTAAGCATGATGCGATGACCAATATCCCAATCGTCAGCCGTGTAGCTTTCGTCTTTTGCTAATGTGGCGTATGAGTTACCTGATTTATCGCCTGAGCTGCGGCTTAACCAGTATACTTTCACAAGTTTGTCAGTTGGGTTAGTAATTGACAGATCAAGTGCTGGCTTGGCTGAGTCATAATAAGTTTCACCTAAGCTACAAGTACCAATTGTCCCTTTTTCTGGCCAATGTGGTAGGTAAGGTTCTGTTGCAACAACTTCAGCTAATTGCTCAGGTAACATCACTTCACAGTCGGTGCCGGCACAAGCGCTAAAATTTAGGTCGATAATATCAGAGCCAACAAAGTCAGATGAAATGGCGACATAGTATTTCCCAGACTCTGGTGTGGTTAACGTACATTTTTCTTCATTGCTGTCATCAGTGATTGATGTGCAGGTAAAGGTATCGGTCAGCGCAGGATGCATTGCTTCGCCTTTATTTACCCACATATCAACATTACCTGAGCCACCACTAGTGGCAAAACTAACGGCTTCTAACCCTGGAGGTACGTCAACCGAGAATAACCAGCCGCCACGACCATTAATTTGTTGATAGTCACCTAACGTTAATGTTTCAACGCTTTCCTTAAATTGTTCAGGTAGCGTGGTAGTTGACCATGTTTCAAATTCGCTTTGGTTATCGCTAGCAATTGTGGCAAGTAGGGCATCAAACTCAGTCCATTCGCCAGCGCGCATGTGTACTAGCATTTGGTTGACTAGTTCAGGGTGCGATTCAATTAAAAAGGCAACAGCAAGTTGTCCCCACGTGTAGTAGTTAGCGTCACCAGCAAATATTTCTGCCAAGGTATACGGATTATCACTACTAGCCGTTGTTACGCGAGTATAAGGTAATTGGTAGAAGGTACTTAAGTATTCCGCAAGGCCTTCACTCCACCAGCCCATGCTACTTTTGTAACCACCTTCTTTGTTGTATCTGCCATCTAATGCATGAATGTATTCATGATTAAGTGAACGAATAACCGTGCGGCCATCACTCCATTCTAGGGCGTTAAAGGTGAGTATGTCTGAGCTATGCCACCAGTCTGTAGGGCTAGTTTCGAAGTAAATACCACTAGTATTGCTGGTCTCAAAAAGGTGTTCAGCCCACGAAGCATGATTAGATAAGCTTTCAAAAATATGGATATTGGTAACTTCGTTTAGATCAAACTCAACGGATTGTTGAAATTCAGGGGTAATGTCTGAGCTCAATACTTCGTCGAACACGCGTTTAGTTTGGCTAATAACGGCACAAGCTTGTTCAAGCTCTTCCATCGTCATTGCTTGTGCACGAATACGTACAGGTTCATCACAAAGTATGTTGGCGCTAAATAATTCTGTGGTAGCAAACATTGAAGCGTCAACTGCATCACCACCTTCATAGGCATCGATAAATATGTGATAGCGTCCTGCAGCAGGTTTGTCGATGATACAAGTTTCATTGTAATCTGAGCCGTTGTAAGAAACACAGTCAAATACACCATTTTCACCAGCACTGGCTGCTTCTTCAAATTTTACATAAACATCTGGATCACCTAAGGCTTTATTCTCAGTGCCGCTGAACAAACTGACGACAAGGGTTTCTGCGTCTTCAGCAACATCAACATAGTAGGAAACGCCTTCGCCCTCAATCGTGTTAATATGGGTTTTTACTACGCTAAGTTTAACTGCTTCAACCTCGGCGCTGGTATAGTCAACCTCAGGCTCAGGCGTAACAACTGGGGCTGGTGGGGTTACTTCAACCTCTGCTTTTTTTGAGTCGCTTCCTCCACAACCTGCTAATGCGATCAGTATTGCACTGGTTAACGTTAGTGTTTTAAAAGACATTTTACTTTCCCTCGTGTTTCTTGTTTTTATGAGTATCTATTTTTATTATTTATATTCAGTTGGTTAACGTTTTTTTCTTTCAATGGTTAACTTCTATTGCTCGTTAAATATTGATTTAGAAAGTTCTATTTTTAATCAACGCGAACATTTGTAACACAAATTCAAATATATTGTAAATTGTATGCAATATATTATTTTGAAATAATAAATAAAATAAAATGCAAATATGTACTTAAAAATGGCAGGTATTAATTGCGTAGGCTGCAAAATTATTTGATAAATAGCAGAGTAAATACAAAAAAGTTAACTAAAGAAAATGGCAATGAAATAGTTTAAAAAGGGCTAGTTATACTGAATTTGGGTGGGGTTAAGTCAGCATAAGGGAGCAATAAAAAAGCCCATCACTAATAACTAGCAATGGGCTTGATAAGTTTTTCTATTAGTGATTATTTCACTTGTTGGTATATCGCAAAGCTAAGTGCTGGCATTTCAATGCTGAACTCACCATTCTCTGAGTTGGCATTTTTAGCAAGTTTGCTACTACCTGCAACTTGTTTATATTCATTGCCATTAACGCTAATGTTTGCCGTTGCAGTGCTATCGCCAACATTAAAAGCCACTAACATGGTTTGCTCATTGCTAATCGTACGCGTGATGGCAAAAATGTTGTTGTCGTCAGCCTGGAATACTGTTGCTTGTTCGCCTCGACGTAGCGCCGGATATTGATAAAAAATATCAGCAAATTTTGCAAAGCTTTGATAAATTGGGTGCGTAGTATCAAAGTTATCGTCAGCGGTTGTGGCATCAGTTGCTAGCAAATCATCGTCATTATAGCTCGCAACTTGTGATGGCATCATGTCTTGACGTGAGGCTTGATCACCACCGTCACCAACAAAACCTTGTTCATCACCGTAGTAAATAATTGGCACGCCGCGCATAAAGTAAGTCATGGCGTGAGCCAATAAACTACGCTTGATTTTTTGCTCTTCGCTGTAGTTGAATTCACTTTGTTGTAGCATGTAGGCAAAGCGGCCCATGTCATGATTACCGGTAAAGTTCATCAGCTGATTTGCGTTGCTGTCGTGATCAAGGTAGTCACCATCGTTAGCAAATAATGTCGCTAATACTTTTGTGCCTTTTTGATCTATCAAGCTTTGTGTCATAGCGCTTTGAAAAGCAAAGTCTAATACTGATTGCATATTGCCGTCAGTGGTATATTCACTCAATTCTTTACTGCTAAAGCTATAGACTTCACCAAACATAAAGAAATTTTTAATACCTTCTGCTTGCGCATGTTTAACCAGTGCAGGGGAGAATTCAGCCCAAAACTCAGTATTAACATGTTTTACGGTATCAATACGAAAGCCGTCAGGTTTAAATTCCGTGATCAGGTTTTTGAAAATCTCGGTCATGCCTTTAACGACTTCAGGATCGTTAGTATTAACGTCATCAAGACCGGCAAAGTCACCACGTTTTGAGCTTTCACCTTGCCAAAATGAGTCACCTTGGTTGTGATAATACTTGGTATCATTTAGCCAAGCTGGGGTTTTTAATTGTTCTTGGCCTTTTGGAATAACCGTGGTGTATTTATCACCAGCTGCTAATTGCGCGACAGATTTGAACGGACAACCTTTGTCAGTTTCAACTAACCATTGTAAGCCGTCTTCACCATGACATTCGGTGTATTTAATAACATCAGCAGTGTGGTTGGTAATAATATCAAAATAGATTTTAATATTTTCGTTATGAGCGCTGTCGATTAGATCTTTTAAATCGTCATTGCTGCCTAAATGAGGGTCAATTTCGGTAAAGTCTAACACCCAGTAACCATGATAGCCTGAACTACCCGCTTGCATCGCTTGGTTACGCAAAATAGGGGTTAACCAAATAGCTGAAATACCTAACTCTTTTAGGTAAGGGAGTTTATCTTTCAGGCCTTGAATATCACCACCGTGGAACATACCTTTGTGGGTTTTATCTAAACCGCCAGCAGAAATAGGCTGAGTTTTTGAGCCTAAGTCATTGTCAGTATTTCCGTTGTTAAAACGGTCAGGCATAACGAAGTAAAATACTTCTTCTTGCACATCACGCTCGAGGTAATGAGGTAAATCTGCAGCTGTTTTGTTAGCCATACTTGGCGACTTTTGAACTTCAACCGCCGTTTTACTTTCAGTTGCTGCTTCACTTTCATTAGCTGTGACGCTGGTGTTCTCACACGCCATTAAGCTCAGTGAGATAGCCGTTGAAAACAGTAATGTAGATATTTTATTTTTTTTATACATTTATCTATCCTATTTAATTTTTTGTCTAGTTATGTGCGAGGACGTGCTGCTCTCATAGCCGCCGCTAAATCAGTTACTGATTCTGTTTGATCAAACGCTTCAATACTCACTGGCAATTTTTGTAACCAATTTGGATGTTCATCAATCGTGCCTGGAATGTTAACTTGCTCAATAACCTCTAATGCATCTTCCAGTGGAATTAATTGAATATGACTTGGTGCTTGTGCCATGTATTTTTGTACCGCTAAGCCGAGTTCACGATTCATTTTTGCTGGCGCTTGCATCGGTGCTTTACTCATATCGATAACATCTAAGTCATCTAATGCTGAAACCAGTAACTGGCGGTCTTCAATACGACTATTACGCTCGTTCGGTCCCATTTCTTCATTCGGGTAAAGATTTAGCTTTTGACGCCATTCAAGATCTTTACCTGTCCACCAACCGGCAAGCGTTGGTAAGTCATGGGTTGATACTGTCACCATAGATTGTGCCGGGTATAAGTCTGGACGCATAAAGAAACCTGAATCCCAACGCTCAAAAAATAATACTTTGTATGACAACAAACCTGCACGCGCCATTATTTCGCCAAAACCGTCTGGTACAGTTCCTAAATCTTCGCCGATAACTACGCAGTTATTACGGCGAGATTCTAGCGCAATAATGCGTAAAATGTCTTCTAGTGGGAAAGTGATATAAACACCTTCATCAGCTTTCATGCCTGGGGCAACCCAATATTGGCGCATTAATCCTAGAATGTGATCAATGCGTAACGCACCGGCATATTGCATATTGCTACGTAAAGCTTTCACTAACGGTTGGTAACCTTGTTTTTGTAGAGCAACGGGGTTAATTGGCGTTAAGCCCCAATCTTGTCCTAATGTGTTCATCGCATCAGGCGGAGCACCTACCGCAGCACCGGCAACATAAACGTCTTTGTCAGACCAAACGTCAACACCTGAGCCATCACAACCTACGGCTAAATCAAGGTATAAACCAACAGGCATGCCCAATTCAGTTGCTTTGTTTGCAATTGATTTTAATTGACGGTGGGCAAGCCACTGAACAAAACAAAAGTAATTAATACGGGTTTTGTTCTCTTGCTGAAAAGTTTTAACTTCATCGCTATTTGGCGATTGATAAGCGCTTGGCCAACTTGTCCAGCCGTAAGCATTGAAGTCAGTTTTTCTAAAATGTTCATAAAGCGCTTCAAAGGTAGCAAGTTGCAATAAGTCAGCACCTTGGCTGGCAATAAAGTCGTTAAACTCTGCCGTTTCATTTTGTTCAGCACTGATGAAGTCTTGATATAAAATTTCTAATAAATCAAATTTAATATCGGCAACAGCAGGGTAGTCAATTAAGTCAGTTTGCTTTGCGTAAGCAATTTTGTTTTGTACTTCTTCACTATTAAAACGTGTTTGTGCTGCTTGGCATGAAGCAAAGTTTGGTACTTGTTTTACGTCAATGTAAAGCGTGTTTAAAAAACAACGACTCGTTGGTGAATATGGACTGCGATGCGCTGGATTATTTTGATATAAAGGATGTAGTGGGTTTAAACCAATTGCAGAGGCTTGCTGCGCGGCTGATTTCTCAACCAGTTTAGCTAAATCGCCAAAGTCGCCCATGCCTAAATTGTCTTTACTGGTTAAAGAATAAAGTTGTGCGGCATAGCCCCACATTTTATCTGCTGAAGCTTCTTCTGGGTTGTAACAAGTCTGCGGCGCATAAATTAACGGACAACTTGCCGTATTCTCACCGTAATGCAACGTTAGTTGATGATAACCTTGCGCTAATGTAGGCAACGCTAACGCATATTTGTTAAAGCTATGACCGTCAAAATTTGCAGACTCTACAAGCGTTAGTTGCGAAAGTAAAAGCGTGTCATTAATTTTTTCACCAGACTCTAAACTGATTTCCCAACTAAGTTGCTCGATATCTGCGTCAGCAAGGCTAATGGTAATATGATGTTGCTGTGCTTCAAGTTTAGCAATGTGTGCTGGTGGTAGCATGTTACGCCATGTGGTTTGCTCTAACTCGACAATGCTAGTACTGATTTTTTCATCAGATGAAAGGTCGTAACCCATAGCGTTAAGTAACGAGTGTCTCGCCTCATCTTTGGCGTAAACTTGCTCACCATATGAGTTAATGTATGTCGGATGAAAACCAACGAGCTCTGCAAGTTTCTCAATTAAATTCATTCTATGTTTCTCTTTGCTTATCGCTACGCAGATTCGCGCTAGCGCTATTATTTGTCAAATTTGATTCGGGTAATGTTGAGTCAATATTTAGCTGATATTGTGGGCCAAAAAAGCTCAGTACTACGCAACTATGGGCAGCAACAGTGATTGTTGATGCCGTAATATTGCTTTGCTCAGTATTTGTTGTACTTGTTGATGAAGCATGTGCCTCATCAGCGGTATTAATTAATTGCTGCCAGTAACCATTAAGTACTGGTAGTTGGTAATTTATTTCGCATGGGTGAGCGTTAAAAATAACCAGTAATGCATCATCTTGGATGGTGTTATCACTATTTTCTGATAACTGCTCATCAGTTTGTGCAAGGAGCATGGCAAAGCATTTAACTTCTTGGTCTTGCCAGTCAGACGTTTGCATGATTTCACCACGGCAATTGAGCCAATCAATATCTTTTAAGCCAGTTTTATTCGATATTTGTTGGCCATGATGGTAATGACTACGATTCAATAACGGGTGCTGTTTTCTTAATTGAATAAGCTGTTTAACAAACGCGATATCATCGCTTTTGCTGGTATTTGTGCCGGTATTTTCGCCGATATTTTTGTTGATACTTTCTACAGCCAAATGAGGCCAGTTTAACCATGATATTTCATTGTCTTGGCAGTAGGCATTGTTGTTACCCTGTTGGCTATTACTCATTTCATCACCAGCAAGCAGCATTGGCGTGCCTTGAGCAATGAATAACGTGGTCAATAAATTGCGTTTTTGTCTGGCTCTAAGGCGAACAATCGTTGCGTTATCTGAAACTCCTTCATGACCGAAATTACAGCTAAAGTTGCTGCCGTGACCATCGCGGTTATTTTCGCCGTTGGCTAAGTTATTTGGCGTTTGATAACTGACTAAATCTTCAAGCGTAAAGCCGTCATGAGAAGTGATAAAATTCACGCTAGCGCTAGGGCGGCGGCTCGGTTGTTCAAAAATATCGCTTGAACCATGTAAACGTGCGGCAAACTCAGGCGCAATACCTGCATCGCCTCGCCAAAAGCGTCGGCAAGTATCTCGAAATCTGTCATTCCACTCTAACCAGTTTTTATCAAAACGGCCAAGTTGGTAACCGTCTTGGCCAATATCCCAAGGCTCAGCAATCAATTTCGTTTGCGCTAAAATAGGATCTTGCTTTAATGCGCTAAAGAAAGAATTGTTGGCATTAAAATGAGGGGCTTCACGGCCTAGAATTGTTGCAAGATCGAAGCGGAAACCATCAACACCCATGGTTTCTACCCAATAACGTAGGCTGTCTGTTACCAGCTGCATTACTCGTGGCTGAGCGATGTTTAAGGTATTGCCACAACCAGAATAGTTTTCATAAAAACGTTGGTCTTGGCTTTGCAAGCGATAATAACTAGCGTTATCGATGCCTTTAAAGCTTAAAGTCGGCCCAAGCTCGTTTCCTTCTGCGCTATGGTTGTACACCACATCGAGGATCACTTCGATGCCATGTTGGTGAAACGTTTCCACCATAGCTCTAAATTCTTGGATACTTTCTACAGCGCCATTGGCAAAACAATAACTTGCCTGCGGTGTAAAAAATGACACGCTATTATAGCCCCAGTAATTACTGAGATTTTTTTCTTCAATAAATGCTTCGTTTAAAAACTGATGAACCGGCATTAATTCAATACTGGTAACACCGAGTGCAACCAAGTATTCAATAATGTTCTTATCTGCCAAAGCAGCAAAAGTTCCCTTTAATTCAACCGGAACATTTGGGTGCTGAGCAGTAAAACCTTTAACATGCATTTCATAAAGTATGCTGTCGCGTTGGCGAACTTGTGGATGGGTTTTACAAGGTTTAACAATGTTTGCGTCAACAACAATACATTTAGGCATCGCCTTGGCATTGTCGTGAAGATCTAAAGTGAGATCTTGCTGTGGACATTTTTGCGATTTTCCGTCATCAATACTTTTTTGGTAAGCATAATGTAGTGGTGAATTTTTAATCTCACCATGTAAGGCTTTCGCGTAGGGGTCGAGTAATAATTTCGCTGGATTAAAACGATGACCATTATGTGGTTCAAACGGGCCGTAAACACGATAACCATATAACGCACCGGGCTTGATACCGGCTACAAAGCCATGAAAAACATCGTCAGTATATTCTGGCAATACTAAGCGTTGTATTTCGTTTTCACCGCTGTCATCAAACAAGCATAACTCGACCTTTTCAGCATGAGCCGAAAATAGTGCAAAGTTAGTGCCGCCGTCATTTTCTGCGCTAGCGTTTAGTTGATCGCTAGAGATAAAACTCGCGCCAAGCGGGAAACAACGACCTGATGTGATGGCAAATTGGCTCACAGGATCAATTTGCTCCCTGTAAGCTAAATATCACCGTTGCCATTGGCGGTACGGTAACGTTTATTTGATGAGGTTGTCCTTGCCATGCTGATTCAATACTTTGTACTGCCTCAGTATTACCTTGGCCTGAGCCTGAATAAATTTCCATATCGGTATTGATTAATTCTTTATAATGTCCGGCCTCAGGTACACCAACGGTAAAATTATGTTGAGCTTGAGTGCTGAAATTACAAAGTACAACAACTGGTGCCGCGGTGTTATCGCCAAAGCGAATAAAGCTGTAAATAGACTGTTGTGCGTTTTCATGGTCAAGCCAAGTAAACCCTTCTTGCTGGCAGTCTTTTTGATATAACGCTGGTGTCGTGGTGTAGACCTTATTTAAATCTTTCACTAAGCGTTGTACACCGCTATGCCAGTGGATATCTAATTGGTGCCAGTCGAGAGATTGGTCGTGATCCCATTCTTTACCTTGGGCAAATTCACAACCCATAAAGAGTAACTTTTTACCCGGGTGCGCCCACATAAATCCATAATAAGCACGTAAGTTGGCAAACTGCTGCCAAGCGTCGCCTGGCATACGAGCGATAAGAGAGCCTTTACCATGAACAACTTCATCATGACTTAGCGGCAAGACAAAGTTTTCATCAAAGGCGTAAACCAAGCCGAAACTTAATTCATTATGGTGATGCTGACGATGAATAGGATCACGTTTCATGTATTCTAGACTGTCGTTCATCCAGCCCATATTCCACTTATAACCAAAACCTAAACCGCCGTTGTCGGTAGGGTGTGAAACCCCCTGCCATGAGGTTGATTCTTCTGCGACAGAAAAAGTGCCAGGGTAGAGCGAGTAGAGCTCTTCATTAAAGCGTTGTAGAAAATCAACGGCTTCTAAATTCTCTCGACCACCGTCTTTATTTGGGATCCATTCACCTTCTTTACGGCTGTAATCTAAATACAACATTGAAGCGACTGCATCAACGCGAATGCCATCAACATGAAAAGTATCAAGCCAATGTAAGGCACTGGCGCGTAAGAAGTTTGCCACTTCAACACGGCCATAGTTGTAAATTAGCGTATTCCAGTCAGGGTGGTAACCTTGGCGAGGATCAGCATGTTCATATAAATGGCTGCCATCAAATTGGGCAAGGCCATGCGGATCACTTGGAAAATGGCCGGGTACCCAATCAATTAGCAAACCTAAGTTCGCTTGGTGACATTGGTCAACAAAGTATTGAAAGTCTTCTCGACTGCCAAAACGTGAACTGGGTGAAAATAAACCTACGGGTTGATAGCCCCAAGAACCATCAAATGGAAACTCGCTTACTGGCATTAATTGAATATGAGTAAAGCCCATTTCTAAGGTATATGGAATAAGCTTATCGGCAATGGTGCGATAGTTTAAATACTGGTTGTTTTCATCTCGTTGCCATGAGCCTAAGTGTACTTCATAGATAGAAATTGCGGCGTTACGTGCGTTACGCTGTGCACGCTCGTTTAGCCATTGTTGATCTTGCCATGGGTAGTCTTTTTCATTGGCAACAATAGATGCAGTATCAGGGCGGTACTGCGCTTGTATGCCAAAGGGATCCGCTTTTGCAGGTTGTAAATTACCGTCATGGTCTTTAATTTCAAATTTATACAGGGCACCGGCTTCAATGTTTGGAATAAATAGCGTCCAATAACCGCTATTTTCACCGTGATGAACAGTGTTAGCCATAGCGTGGCAGCGGCCATCCCATTGGTTGAAATCACCAATAACGCTGACATTACTCGCATTGGGCGCCCAAACAGCAAAACTACAACCACTGACTTCTCGCCCAGTGCTTGTGTTTAATGTTGTTAAGTGTGCGCCAAGTTTTTTATAAGCGCGTTGATGATTACCTTCACGTAATAAATGTAAGTCGAGCTCGCCTAGTACTTGTGTTGATGAAAACGCAAAAGCGTCATCACAGATAACGCTTTGTTCTTCGCCGTTTATATTACGGGTAATTTTCAGCTGATAGTCAAAAGCTTTCTTTCTTCTTAGCTTGAGTGAGAACAAACCTTCATTGTTAAGTCGTTTAAGCTTACCAAGCGATTTTTGCGTATTATTATCTAGTATTTCAATGACAGAATCAGTGTTGCAATCAGTAGAACTTTTGCTAATTAAATGAGGCATGAAAACTGTGATCACCAAATAGCCTTTTTCAGACTCTGGGTGTAAGCCCAAAACCTGATGTGGGTTAGGGTGACTAGCGCTTAATAGACTAGAAATATCACAGTTTGTTATTGCCATGGTTTGTCCTTTATATGCTCTTTATTCATTCTTGATTGCAATAACACCTACAACCATTGTGAGGTGTTATTTGTCGATTAAGCCGCTGCTTTATACGCTAGGCGTTAAATTCCAAATGTTTTGCACGTAATCTTCAATAGAGCGATCAGAGTTAAATTTACCCATTAATGCGGTATTTAAAATGGCCATTTTTGCCCATTGCTGCTGGTTTTTGTATGCACTATCTAACGCTTGATGCGCATTAGCATAGGTTTGAAAATCAGCTAATACTTTGTAAGGATCCCCGCCTTCTAGGAAACAGCGTTTAACCGCTGATAATTCACCTGGATTACCTGGTGTAAAGTAGTCAGTGTCTAACCAATCTAAACAAGCACGAATTTCGGCGTTATTCTCGTAATATTCATGAGAGTTATAGCCTTGTGCATCTAATGCTTTAACTTCATCAACCGTTAAACCGAAAATAAAGATATTGTCGTCGCCCACTTCTTCAGCAATTTCAATGTTCGCGCCATCAAGTGTGCCAATAGTCACTGCACCATTTAGGGCTAGTTTCATATTGCCAGTACCAGAGGCTTCTTTACCGGCGGTTGATATTTGCTCAGAAACATCGGCTGCTGGAATAATTTTTTCGGCTAAACTGACGCGGTAATTTGGTAAAAATACGACTTTTAACTTGTCTTGAATACGAACATCGTTATTGATTTTTTCAGCAATTTTATTGGTTGCGTAAATAATCTCTTTTGCTAGTTCGTAACCTGGTGCGGCTTTAGCACCAAAGATAAACACGCGAGGTTGCATATCTAATTCTGGGTTCGCTAACAATCGACGGTATAACGCTATGATATGTAACAAATTTAAATGTTGACGTTTGTATTCATGCAAACGCTTAATTTGCACATCAAAAATAGCGTCAGGGCTTACGGTCACACCGGTTAGTGTTTTAATTTCTTTAGTTAAGGCAATTTTGTTTTGATGCTTTATTGCCATAAATTTTTTCTGGAATGTTGCGTCATCAGCAAACTTTGCTAACTCGCTTAAGCTGTTAAGGTCTTTCGCCCAGTCACCGTCGATAGTTTTATCGAGTAATTCAGCGAGTAAAGGGTTACAAGCTTTTAACCAACGACGTGGCGTAATGCCATTAGTCACGTTAGTTAATTTTGTTGGCCATAATTGGTCAAATTCAGGGAATAGATCTTGTTTTACTAAATCAGAGTGAATTTGTGCCACGCCGTTAACTCTATGCGAAGCAACAACACAAAGGTGAGCCATGCGCACTTTACGTTCGTGACCTTCTTCAATCAGTGATAATCGTCGACGCATCTCGTCATTGTTTGGCCAAAGCGCTTCAACATCGTTATTTAAAAACGCTTCGTTGATGCGGTATAAAATCGTTAAATGGCGCGGTAATACACGTTCAAATAACGCTACTGACCACTTTTCAAGGGCTTCAGGCAATAATGTGTGGTTAGTGTAAGCAAAAACTTTCTGACAAATGCCCCAAGCGTTGTCCCAATCGATGTTGTGGTTATCGATTAAAGTGCGCATCAGTTCAAGTATGGCGATAGTTGGATGGGTATCGTTTAATTGAATAGCGACCTTTTCACAAAATGTTGGCCAGTTTTTACTATCGCTAATTAAGCCGTATTGGTTTTCAAAACGGGCGATAATGTCTTGTACTGAACAAGCACAGAAGAAGTACTGTTGAACAAAGCGTAATTCTTTACCTGCGTCGTGTTCGTCATTTGGGTATAAAACTTTAGAAACTGTTTCAGCGGCAACTTGCTGTTGGTGAGCATTTAAATAATCACCATTGTTAAATAGGTCCCAGTCAAAAGCGCTGTCAGCACGACACTCCCATAAACGTAATGCATTTACCGTTTGTGAGTTATAGCCGACAATTGGCACATCCCAAGGAACACCTTTGAGCATTTTACCTGCATGCCAAACTGATGCGGTGGTACCGTCAGCTTGGGCAATTTCTTCAACATGACCATAAAGCGGAATAGTTTGGCTTGATTCAATACGACAAACTTCCCACGGGCTGCCAAATTCACGCCACATATCAGGTGTTTCAATTTGGTGACCATCAACAAAGCTCTGTTTGAATAAACCGTGTTGATAATGCACGCCGTAACCCATGGCGTTGTAATCAAGTGTTGCTAATGAATCTAAAAAACACGCTGCTAAACGGCCTAAACCGCCATTACCAAGGGCAAGATCAGCACCTTCTTCACATAGGTCAGCCAACTCAAAGCCCATTTTTTGTAGCGCTTTTTCTGTATTGGTATATAAACCTAAGTTATGTAAATTGTTAGATAGCAAACGGCCCATTAAATATTCGAGTGATAAATAGTTAACTGACTTTGCTTCATTTTGATTTTGACGGGCTTTAGTGCTTTGTAATTTTTCAACGATAATGTCGTTAAGCGCGAGTGACGTTGCACGCCAATAGGCGGGTTTTTGATTAGCACTGCTTTGTTCACCCATGGTGAACTGTAAATGGTGTTCGATACGTTGGCTAATGTCTGCCACAGTGATTGATTGTTTATTGCTTTTTACTGCAGGCTTTTTAGTTGACGCTTTTGTTTTGGAAACCATATAACTACAAACTCTTCTTTCGGACATTATTATGTCGGTAAATTAATGTCGGTAAATTAATCTCGGTAAATTTTCACCGATGCGATTTGGCAACAAGATGAAAATACGGCATGTCTAGTATTAATCCCTTAATTCGACAACATGTAATTGATGGAGCGACAATCAAGTTTTAATTTTATTTTTTAAAGTTACGATCTGACAATAAATTAGTTAGTGGCAACTTAACGCTCAATATATTTATTCATTTAATCTGTAATTAAACTGATGAATTAATTATGCCGATGTCTGACGGTAGAGCAATGAACTACATACGTATGCACAGCAGATATTTTTGATATTGCGCATGCATACGTATGTATTTTTTATCTATTACTGAAGTAAACTTCCCGATTGTCGGTCTATCCTTATAGTGTGCTTATATAAACGATTTATAGAAAATTAGTGTTAGCAGCCTTCAGGTAAAATTGAGGCGTAAGTAATGATATTCGCGACATTGCATCACTAATTAAATTATGTACTTAGCCAAAGTGCTCGGTTAAGATGGGTTAATAATTTTCACTTGTAGGTAAATTGTGAAATCAAAACAAACATCATTTGATATTGCTTATCGTGCTGGCGTTTCTCAATCCACAGTATCTCGAGCATTACGTAATAGCCCTTTAGTTAATGAAGAAACACGTCGTCGTGTACAAGAAATTGCGGCAGAGCTGAACTATAAAGTAGATAAAAATGCCAGCAGTTTGCGTACTCAGCAAAGTGGTACGATTGCGCTGTTATTGTTTGAAGACCCAACTAATGACGATTCATTAATTAACCCTTTCTTTTTGTCGATGCTAGGCAGCATTACCCGTGCTAGTGCGAAAAAGGGGTATGACTTATTAGTTTCTTTTCAACAAATGAGTAATGACTGGCACGCTGATTTTGAAGATACCCGCAAAGCTGATGGTATTATTTTATTAGGCTACGGTGATTACACTGACTATGAAGAAAAACTGGTAAAATTGATTGAACAAGAAACCCATTTTGTTCGTTGGGGCGCTGATGTTAAAGGTTTATCGGTGGTTTCTGTTGGTTGTGATAATTTTCATGGTGGTTATCAAGTCACCGAGCATGTAATAAAACAAAACCGCAAAAACTTTGCTTTTTTAGGTGGTGTTACTACTGGCTCGCCTGAATTTTTAGACAGATATAAAGGCCATTGTCAGGCGCTTAAAGATAATAACCTTAATGTTGATAGCAACTTGCAAATTGATGCTGTGTCAACTGATGAGTCGGGTTACCTAGCGGCAAAGCAGTTACTTGCTAATGGTATAAGTTTTGATGCGATATGTGCCGCAAGTGATTTAATTGCTATTGGCGCAATGCGAGCAGTGCAAGAGGCTGGCTTTAATGTACCTAATGATATTGCTGTTGTTGGTTTTGATGATATTGCAACGGCAAGCTTTACTTTTCCAGCAATGACAACTGCCAAGCAAGATACCGTGTTAGCAGGTGAGTTATTAGTTGATAAATTACTGCAATTAGTGAGTGGTGAAGAGGCACAAACGCAACTTATGCCAACCACTTTAGTTGTGCGTAAGTCTTGCGGTAGTTAATTGAAGTTAAACCATTGGTCGTTGAATTAGGCTTTACAAGGTGTAAAGTCTTTTACTGCACCGTTATCACATTTCACACAATTAAGTTCTTGCCCTAATTTTTCCATTCTTGTTATTTTATTTATTACCCAAGGGCGATTAATGAACGGCGGTTGGTGGCGAACATGTTGATTGTGACCACAGTGTAATTTAGCAACCCAGTGATTTTCTTCATCAGTATCAAAACCGATAATTGCTTGTAGCATAATGGATGATTTCTTGATTAATATTGGGGGATGTAATACCAAGATCACAAACTTAATGAAATTGGTATAAGGTTTTAATTTACCGCACTTGGTTGCCAGTGCATTCCTTCACATTCTGGGCGGCTTAGAACAAACCCAAACTTTTTATAAAGCTCGGGCACATCAGCAAGCAAAGTAATGTAAGCACCTTCTGTCGCGTTCTTATTCAAATATTCCATAATGTTTTGCATGATGATGCTACCTAAGCCTTGACCTTGATATTGTGGGTCAACTGCTACATCAACAATTTCAAAATTAAGCGCACCATCACCAACAACTCTGCCCATGCCAACGGTATCATTGTCGATAATGAGATGTACACCAAACAAGCTGTTAGGTAAGGCTTTAGTAGCTGCTGCCGCAGGGCGAGGCGTTAAGCCGGAAATCACTCTTAAACGTAAAAAGTCATCTACTGCTGCAACTTCTTTAATAACTGTTATTTTCATGATTCCCTTGCTCTACGGCTAATTCTTATTAATGTTATCAAATATTAAAAACGATAGCTTGCTTCGACACTGACACCATTAATGGTAATGTTACTGCCTAGATTTACGACATCATAGCCTATTTTTAGGCCTATCCCCATATCATACTGATGCTTCCAGCCAGCAGAAAAACCAAAGTCTGAGCCATCGTCGCTAAAAATCGTTTCATTATCATCAATGATGTCATAGTCGTATTGCAGCGCATTAATTTGTACGTAGAAACTATTACGTTTAGAAATAGGGTATTGGGCCTTAGCGCTAAGCATGAAAGCGTTATAGTCGAGTTCTGAATCGGTAAAAATATCAGCAATGCTAGTAAATGAATTGCTATCGCCATTTAAATAACCAGCACCGACAGCGAAATACTCATTGATATTGTATTGATATGACAAGGTGTAATGCGCCGTGGTAACGTCATTTAATTCACGTGTATTGTCGTTGTTTTCAGTATCGATAGCGCTAAAATCGACTTGAATGCCAACAACATGAGGAGATTCTTGCGCATAAATTGTTGTTGAAGTAAGAGAGTAAACGGAGAAGGCAAGCAAGCCAATTTCGACAAAACGGTTCATAATATTTCCTTATACTTAAAAGTTAGCGGGATGTTAACTTATGGCAATATGAAATACTATGATGTTTTGTCATACAGTGTATTTATCAGGTGCTTTTTAACGGGCGAGTATCATGCTTAGGCAGGTCACAAGTTTCTTCATACCAAGGAGCTCTTGACTGCCAAAATATGCTTCGCTGAGGTTTTATTGGTAGTTCATCGTCTAATGTACCTGCAGGTACGACTATATTGGCACCACCTTGTGTTGCCCATGGTAGAGATGAACCACAATTTTTACAAAAACTTGTTGCAAAGTACTTTGCATCAGGTTGTTCAAAGCGGCCAACAAGTTCTTCGCCAGTAAGCCATTTGAACTGAGTGGGAGGTACAAAAAAATTAGCGGCATGGGCGCTACCGGTAAATTTTCGACAACGTGAGCAATGACAATATTGAAAAGTTTGAATTGGCTCATTTATTTCATAGCTAACCTGACCACACAAACAACTGCCTTTCATGTTTTATCCTTTTAAATTATTTTGTTCACTTCTATAGATTGCAAACTTGCTTTTCAGAAGCGATTTACCGAATATAATTTATTTTTGTTAAATAGTACATTACAACCATTTACGTTAAATATTGTGATCTGGGGCTATTTCAGGGCAACTAATAAAAGAATGTAGTCAATTACATTTATTTTGGATGACTTCATGCCTTGTTATTTGCATATAAATCAATAATTTTATTGGTGTGTTTTTACATTGTAGTGCGTGAGGAAAGTATTTAACCTATTCTAATCGTTACGGTTTATTGTCTTGGTATTTGCTTTACGGGTAACAAGACGTTACCCGTAAAATTAGTCAGCGATAACGTTATTCTATTCATACTCTGAAGAATACGTTTCTGAATAGGTATGAGAGTAAAGTTCAAAAAGGTTGCCAAAAGGGTCTTCTAAATAAACCATTTTGTACGGTTTATTATCATCTTCTGGGTGATACCTCATGGTATCCATTCTAGCTTTTCCGCCGTATTGTTTAACTTTTTCGATAACGCCATCGAAATCGTCTGTTTCTAAGCAATAGTGGAAAATACCAATTTTAGTAAAATCTACATTATGTTTTTCTTCTCTTTCTTTCATTTCAAACAGTTCAAAGCCAACGCCATCTGATGTGACTAAATGTGCAATATTAAAGCCCTTAAAGCCTTCGCCAAATACAGCGATGCACATAGCGCCGATAGCTGTTTCCTTTTCTTCAACAACTTTAGAATTGCCCATGACAACTTCAAGACCTAAGGCTTTCGTATAAAACTCAACCGCTTTATCCATTTCGCCAACCATTATTCCTACATGACTCATCTTCATATTGTTCTCACTTTTACATTATTAAATACTGATTTGTTTTGTTGTGGAAAGTATAGGGAGGTATAGTTAATTGATAAAATTATCATAAATTATGGTTTTGATAATTTATTGTAATTATTTTTTAAGTTTGAAGATTTATACGTAGATATAAAATCTAATTGGTATTGCCAGAAGTAATAGGGCGCTTTACGGAGTATGTGGAAAATTTATAAGAGAGTTTTACTAAGTTAATAGTGAAATGATAGCGAGATAGCGCTGATGTACTTTGTTATGTACTTAATTTACCAATAAAAAAGCCTACGCTATGTAGGCTTTTAATCGTTTAACTTAGTTTTTTGCTTACTTTAAATTCAGTAAACATTAAGCCTTAACAGCGTTCGTAGTATCTTCTAATGCGCTATCATCGTCAGTTTCACTGTCTTTAACAAAGTACACTGATAACGAGCCTAAAATCATCGAAACGCCTGCAAGCATGATTATGTATATTGCTTGGTTGTTGAAAATGCTACTTAATATCCAGCCAGAAAATATGCCTGAAACTATTTGTGGTGCGGCAATGGTGAAGTTAAATATGCCCATATAAACACCGGTTTTACTGGCAGGTAATGAGCCCGCTAAAATAGCATACGGTAATGACAATATAGCTGCCCAAGCGATACCAATACCTATCATTGGAATAAATAAGTCAACAGCGCCTTGTGGTACTTCTATCGTGGTAATTAATAAATTAACCATGGTCGGCTCTGAATTAGTAATAAAGTAAAAGCTTAAATAGCCAACGCCACCGGCTAATAAAGATAATGAATATATCAACTTACGACCAAACTTATTGGCAAGCTTAGTTAAAAAGATAGAGAAAATAGCAGCAAAGAAAGAATAACCCGCAAACAAAATACCAACCCAATCACCAGCAGCACCTTTAGCCGCTGCTATATGTTCAGGGATACCACCAGCGCTTTCAATGAAAGCAGGATCAAACCATTTAGCTTCAACTCCCCAAACATTTTGAGCAATGGCAGGCATGGTATAAACCCACATGATAAATAATGTAAACCATGAGAAAAATTGCACTACGGCAAGTCTTTTCATAGCATCAGGCATGGTAGTAAATAGTCGCCAAAAAGCAGATAACTTTTCAGGAATTGTTGTAACTTGTGCTTGTTCTTTAGCTACCGCTTCAGCGTCCATTCCTTTGTAAGCATAATATTCTTCAGGCGGATGCTCTTTCGTTCTAAAGACAGTCCAAAGTACACATATCATTAAAACAGAGGCGCCAATATAAAATGCCCAAGTAACAGACGGTGCTACTTGACCGGCTTTAGCTGTGTTTTCAAGACCAATAACATTAGTAAGAACAAAGGGTAAAATAGAACCAATAACAGCACCTATATTAATCAAAAGAGCTTGTAATGAATAACCGATGTTACGTTGATTGGAAGGCACCATGTCAGAAACAATGGCACGAAACGGTTGAAAAGCTACGTTAAAGGCCGCATCCATTAATGCCAACATTAAGGCACCAAATAACATTGGCGAAATTAATTCAACAAATAATGGTGCATTAGGCATTAATGACATGCCAAACGCTGCTGCCACTGCACCAGCTAAAATATAAGGACTACGTCGTCCTAAGCGATTCCAAGTGCGGTCAGAAGCAGAGCCAACTAAAGGTTGAATAATTAACCCCATGATTGGTGCAACTAGCCAAAAAAGAGAGAGGGAATGAAGATCTGCCCCTAAGTCAGAAAGAATCCTACTAACGTTAGCGTTTTGTAATGCAAAACCAAATTGCACCCCCAAAAAGCCAAAACTTAATGTCCAAATTTGCCAGAAACTCAGCTGTGGTTTTGTGGTCATAAATAAACTCTTATTGTTTTCATATCGAAGTAAACTGTCGCATTGAGCTAAATTTATCTCAATTGCGCCGAATCATTATTGATCTAATTAGCTAGCATCTTAGCAATAGTCATCAGCATACAACATTAACTGCATACGTATTCACCCTAGAGTAAAGGTAAAGATTGATATAAAGCTTGAATTAAAATTTGACGAAACGTAGCGCGACTTACCTAGCGTGACTTGCTTCGTGCAAATTGTTTAAGCAGATTCATTCATATAACGTTCACGCCAATGCTGTTCATCAATAGCGTCGCTTTCATTATCAAGTCGTTCAATAAATGTAATGCCATCAAGGTGATCAAGTTCATGCTGAAAAATACGAGCAAGAAATCCGGTTAAGGTTTTATTATGCTTAGTGCCTGTGTCATCAAGGTAGCTGACTTTAATATTGGTGTAGCGAGGAATAAGTGCTCGTTTGCCTTTAACGCTTAAACAACCTTCCCAACCTAACTCTTGCTGTGCGCTAGTTTGATGTATTTTGGGGTTAATAATAACGCTAATAGGTAATAAAGGTGCGTCAGGGTAGCGCTCACTTGGCGCTGAGCACATTAGAAATAAACGTAAACTTTCACCGACCTGAGGCGCAGCAATACCAACGCCATTTGCCTCAGCCACTGTTCGTTTTAAATCGGCAATAAGTTGTTTAACTTTTTCTGAATCTATATAAGTAACCGCGTCTGCTACTTGCGCTAAAACAGGTTCACCGCGTTGTAATATAGTTAAATTATTTCTGCTATCAATCATTATTAGGCTTCTTTCTCAAGGTTGCTTTCTAGGTTGTCGATATTTTCAATAGCTTGTTTTGCATCATTTCGCTCTTTTTTAAAGTAAAACCAACTAACAACAAACAAAATGATAATAAAAGGTAAGCTCGTTAACACTACAACATGCCAACCTGCTTTAAATAATATCCACCCAGCCATTAACGATGCCGTTGCTTGAAAGCCAAAAATAATGAAGTCATTAATCGCCTGAACTTTATGACGCTCACTGGCTCGATAGCTTTTTGGCAGTAAAGAAGTGCCGGTAAGGAAAAGAAAATTCCAACCAATGCCAAGTAAAATCAACGCCCACCAATAATGCATAACTTGCTCGCCTGATAAAGCTACCACAGTCACGAGTGCATAAATTATAGTGCCAGCGAGCATTAAGTTTTTCAAACCAATACGCTTTACTAATAACGCGGTGAATAATGAAGGGATAAACATGGCGGCGATATGGCTTTGAATGACCCATTTTGTGTCATTTAAACTATGCCCATGCAAGTGGTGCATACTCAAGGGGGTTGCCGTCATTAAATAGCTCATTAGCGCAAAACCTATGGCGGCAGATAATATCGCGATAACAAAAATAGGTTGTTTGATTATTTCGCTCAATGGTCGAACGTCGCCCTGGCTTTCACTTTGTTGAATTTCTGGGTTTTTAAATTTCAACATTAACACCATGGCGACAACGAATAAGCCGGCTAAAAATAGGAACGAGCCTGCATAACCGTGTGGAGAGCTTAACCAGTCTTTAGCAGTTACCGCAATTTCAGGGCCTAAAAACGCAGAAAAAATACCACTTAACATCAATATTGATAAAACCGTCGGTACGTCTTTACTGTCTGATATGCTTTCAATAGCGGCAAAGCGTAACTGTTGAATAAAAGCCGTGCTTGCGCCAAATAATAAGCTTGCTAGTACAAATAATTCGAAGCTGGCATTTAATGCCGCCACCATCGCCAATAAGGTACCAAATAAACCTATACTAAAACCTGTATAAGTAGCAAAACGTCGACCTTTCTTTTTTGCCAATAATGCCGCAGGAATGGCAGCACTTGCCACGCCTAAAATCATTACCGTTACGGGTAGGGTGACTAAAGCTGGGTCTGCATTCATGCTGGTGGCGAGTATGCCACCAATAAAAACAATAACGGGTGATGCCGCCATCACTAAGGGCTGCACGAGAAATAATAGCCAGACATTTTTGGGCAGCGTAAATACACGCTGTAAACCAAGGAAAGTGATGAACAATACCGCTAGCGTTATAAGAATGTTAGATAGCATTAACTGCCCTTAATTTGAAAGTTTTGAGAGAACATTGTTGTCACTTTTATATCTTGAAAACTATCATACTGAAATTTTCGATGATTAGGTGAAATTACAGACCTGAATGAGACTAAAAATCTTTTTAATTAATGATTATAAATTTTTTAGGCGAGTGCTAAACTGCCAATCCTCAGTGTTTACCGTTTATTGATAGCAATTACTGCAGCAGTTTGAAAATACTTGCTGAGGTGTAACGGTTGGTTTAGTTTATTAAAATTTTAAAGAGTCGTAATGAAATTTAGTCCTTTAGTTCAAGAGCTTATTGATTCACTAAAATGTTTACCTGGTGTTGGCGCAAAATCAGCACAACGTATGGCATTTCATTTACTTGAAAGAAACCGTAAAGGCGGTAGTAAGCTTTCTCAAACATTAGGGCAAGCAATGGAGCATATCGGCCATTGTCAGCAGTGTCGAAATTTTACCGAAGAAGCCCTCTGTGATATTTGTCAAAGCCCGAAACGAAAAATAGCCACACAGTTATGTATTGTTGAAACTCCAGCTGATGTTATTGCTATTGAGCAAACGGGAGAGTTTCAAGGACGTTATTTTGTTTTAATGGGACATTTATCGCCGCTTGATGGTATTGGACCAGATGATTTAGGCTTAGACGTGCTAGAAATACAATTGGCGACAGGGCAATTTGGTGAAGTGATATTGGCGACAAATCCAACCGTAGAAGGGGAAGCTACGGCGCACTTTATTGCTGAGCTCTCCCAAACGTATGAAGTGGAAATTTCTCGCATTGCTCATGGTGTGCCTGTTGGTGGAGAGTTGGAGTATGTTGATGGCAATACCTTGTCACATGCACTGTCTGGACGTAAAAATTACAATTTCTAATTTCAGAAAAAATCAGAAGTCTTATTACTAGGTCTTCTGGTTTTTTATTGTCATTTTGATTATGGTTTTTAATTTGTATAAATAAGGAAACATCAGTTTCAATGATTAATTGGCAAAAAATTAGCGTATTAATGAGTTTTTTTCTAGTTGTTGGCTGTAGTACAAAAAACCAGATTACTCATGTTGAACAACCAAGTTCAGTTATTAATTACAAGAAGAATTCAGCTGAATCCTCACGCTTTTCAAACCTTTACCCCAAGAAATATGATTACCCTGTTACTTGTGAAGAGAATTGTTATCAGCCTTCGCCGCTGGTTGAATGTGAATCTCCCGCAGAAAATTGTCGCTATATTGGTGAAAATTTACCAATTATGTTAAATACTGAACTCACCATTCGTTGGCTTGGTCATGCGAGTTTTTATATCGAAAGCTCAGACGGTACTCGGCTGTTACTTGACCCCGTCAGTAAACAATTTGATTGGCCGGTTGATTTAGCATTTAAATTGGCTGTTGGCTTTTATCGCAATGAACCGCGTTGGTTAACGAATGAAGAAATACCAGATGTAGATGCAGTTCTTTATTCTCATATTCATTATGATCATTTCAGCAAAAGCGATATTGAAACCATAGGCAATAATGCAGAATATTTCACGCCATTAGGGTTTGGAGAGCACTTTCCTGATGATGGTTATCGTATTAATGAAATGTCATGGTATTCGAAAAAATCATTAGCAGATTTTGAAATAAGATTTGTACCAGCACACCACTTTAGTAACCGTATCTGGGTGCCCTTTTTATATGAAGATAATGACGCCACACTATGGGGCGGTTGGGTGATAGAGCATAAAGGGCAAAAAATATTCTTTGCTGGTGATACCGGTTATTCGGAGCATTTTAAAGATATTCAACAACGCTATGGCGATATGGATGTGTGTTTATTGCCAATAGCCTCTTACTTTCATCCTGAAGACGGCGAATGGTATCGCTATGTTCATACGACCCCTGAAGATGCACTTCTTGCTGCCGAAGATTTAAATTGTAAAGTTATGGTTCCCTGGGGTTACGGTAATAACAGTTGGAAAATGGGTGACCGCAGCTCGCATTCACCATTACTTCGATTATTAAAAATGCATAAACAACTGAACTCGGCAATTCCTTTGCACATTCTTAATGAAGGCGAGGAGGTTAGTTTTTAGCATCACCACATTTGTTATACTGGTGATTTATACTTAATTGATTTTAAAGACTATATTATGCAATGTTATACTACTCGTTGCCTAGAGGCGCTATAGTACTTTCTACCAGAAAGGGGTTAAATGGTAGAAAGCACAACGTAATATTAATTTTTTGTCTAAAGATGAATATTTAACTTGCAAGCGATTATTTGCATTTAGTTACTTATTTCATGAATTTTCCCTTCTTTAATCACATGAGTGACAGTTGAAAGGTTATCGATATTTAAGAGTGGGTTTTTTGATACGACGACTAAATCTGCTACTTTTCCGACTTCAACTGTACCAATTGAGCTTTCCATGCCTAGCGATTTAGCGTTATTTGCGGTTGCAGCAATGATGACTTCGCTTTCTGACATGCCAAGGTTTTCCATTAGTAGTTTCATTTCACTTAAAACAGTACCGTCATTGTCAGTACCTACACCTATCATAACACCATTTTCATAGGCTGATTTAGCATACCTAATTGCCTTCTCAACGCCTTGCTCTCGGGCTACAAAAGGTGAGATCGTCGGCTCTAAAACAACATCATTAGCTATTAATGTTTGGTAGAGTTCTAAATTTTCAGCACCGTTAGGATCTGCATTACCAAGCTCTCCTCCCATCATGAAGAATTCTGCAACATCAATATATTTAGGTAATGTTTCAAGATCTGTAAGGGCCAACATATCAGTATGTGACATTGAATTAACGCCAGATATTGCTACATCTCTCGGTGTTGCTGTAAATAATGCGGCATGTGCCCATGTTTCAAGGCCTTGCTTTTCAGCTTCTTCAGTAGCAGCAATTAAAAGCTCATTTGAAATATCTGCATAGAATTTAAGGCCAGTAACACCAAATTCTTTTGCTTCCCTGACTAACTCTTCAACGTTGGTATCAGTGTCATAAAATTTCATCCATGGCACTTCACCTATTGTGCTGCTACCAGCTGTAGGTGCTACTCTTGGATCGTTTTTTAAGAATTCTCTCCCCCCAAGAAGTGCCGAAAAATAAACTTTAGGTCTTGATACGAGAGAGCTTTCTGCAGCTGTTTTAATAGTTTTTAATGCAGTGCCATTACCTGCCATATCACGTACAGTCGTAACGCCACCTTTAAAAATATTATCTAAAAGTTGCTCGCCGTCGCCTGTTTCTTCATCACCCGCTAAATGAATATGTGCATCTATAAAGCCTGGAAGTACGTATTTTCCTGTCATATCTATAACAGTCGCATTCTTGTCAATACTCTCGGAACTTGCCTGAATAGCTTCTATTTTATTGTCTTTTATAATAATAGACGCATCTATGATTGGATTTCCATTTGTGCCATCGATAACTGTCACATTTTTTAAAATAGTTAAGTCAGAAGCTGTGGACGAAGAGTTACTATCGCCGCCACAACCAGTGATAATAAAACTGGTTATTATTGCGGATAAAAAAGCGCTTTTTATTTTCATTGGAATATACCGAATTTATTTTGTGCAGTATTCAACTGCTTAATTGGAAGATTGAGGAAGCAAAATTCCTCTTGGTAAAGGTTTAAGGTAAAGCTAAAAGTGTTTTTAACTTAGCTATTTGTTATTTATCAGTTGGTTAACTCCATACGTTAATGACATTTTTTGCAAATATATCGCTTGTTGGGTTTCATCTAAGTTACATGAAAAGCGTTCATGCAAAGATTTCATATGTAGTTAAGCAAATGGAAGCTTTTGGATGTAACCGTTATGTAACGCAGGAAGGTAGATCATGATATGACCAATGTGGTTAATAATCATATTGTTCATTTTTATAAAAACTTATAGGGCATTTTTATGGATTCTACGACAGTATTGATTGTACTGTACTCTTTTTCAACAATAGTACATTTTGCAATTTTGTTTAAATATGGAAAAAGTGCGACGAGTGTTCCTGTTGGTATCTTTGGATCACTCTATCTAGCAATTTCTGCTGGGTTAATTGTCGATTTTAGTTGGATACTGGCTATTGCGTTACCTGTTACAACTTTAGGCCTTATAGGTGCAAGTGTCACTTTAAAGCGCGTGCCTGAGCAGCGTGAAATAACAATTGTTATGAATGTTATTGATGTAGTAATGATTGCGATTTTAACCTTTACTTTATTTGGATAGGTGGGGTAAGTCTATAGCACTTATTATGTTTAACGCGTTATTTGCTAAAGCTTTAGCTTGAAAATATCACAACTTACTTAGTACTCTCATTTCATTAAATTCAGTAAGCGTTATTAATGTAACCAATATTTAACCGCCAGCATGACACTATTGTTTCATACCTAATTTTAGTCAGTAAATTTACAAACTAAACTTTGCATTTTTGTTATTTGGATAAGTGGAACATGAAGATCTTTAATCAATTTATGGTGAAAAATAAGCGTGTAGTAATAAGTACCTTAACGACAAGTTTAATTCCATTTTCATTCATTTTTAATAGTGTCGCTATTGATGAATTACCACCTAGGGTAGAAAAGGAATCTAAGGTGCAAATTCCTGAGGTGTTTATTACTGAGGTTGATGCTAAAAAGCAATTATTAAAGATTAAAGGTTACGCTCAGGCTCAGCCTAGGTATAGCATCGATATAGTTGCACAGGTTAATGGTAAAATTTTGAGTTTAACTGAGCAGTTTGTTGTTGGTAATCAGCTTGATAAAGGAACTGCTATTGCAAAAGTTGATGCGACTGATTATGAACAGCAACTTGCTGAAGCTGAGTTCTTGGTGGCACAAAGTAAAGTTAAGGTTTTGGAAGAAGAAAGGAAAATAAAAATTACTAAAAAAGATCGTAAAGATATCAACTCCGATTACTTAATAGATTCACCTTTAGTGTTTGGGCAGCCACAATTAATTTCAGCAAAGTCTGGTTTAAAAAGCGCTAATACGCAATTAAAAACGGCACAAAAAAATATTTTAAATACTCTCGTAACAGTGCCTTTTAACTCCATTATTACTAAACGGCATGTGGCGCCAGGCCAATATATAAGGGAAGGCGATAAACTAGCAACGATTAATGGCGCTAAAGAGCTACAATTTCATGTTAATTTGCCAGCGAATCAATGGCAAATATTATTGAACCACAAAAACAGCAGCATTAAAGCGACTATTTCAGATGCCAATGGTAACCAATGGAAAGGCAAGTTTTCGCATGCTGAACAGCATGTTAATGCCGAGAACCGTCAAAGAACCATTATTTTTAAAGTTGAAAATCCGTTGTCTCAAAGCCCGCAATTGCTTGCTGGTAGTTTTGTTGAAGTGGATATTGAGTTTACTATGGACATGAAATTATTAGCTATTCCGGTTAAGAGCTTAGCGCCGGATGGCAAAGTTTGGTACGTCGATAATCAGGGGTTACTAGCATACTTTTATGCGGAGCTTGTTTTTCAAAATGAAGGGATGCTTTATCTATATCCACCAAAAAACACAGAAGGCATTACGGCAAACAAAACCGCTTTATCGGCAGTGGGTAAATTGAAAATAATAAACAGCCCATCAATGAACTATGCACCTGGTCAACACGTTAGCCCTATATAAACAGCTGCTAAGTATTATCACTTAGCCTTACCATTATCATTAACAGATAAAATATAAATGAATAATCTTAATAGTCATCATAATTTAAAGCAGGGTGTCATAGCTTGGTTCGTATGTAACCCAGTGGCGGCAAACTTGTTAATGCTTATCACTTTGGTTGTCGGTCTTTTTTCTTTTTCGAAATTGCAAATACAAGGTTTTCCTAGTATTGAAGCTAATACTGTATCGATAGAAGTCATTTATAATAGCGGTAGCGCTAAACAGTCAGAGGAAGGCATCGCAATAAAAATCGAAGAAGCTTTACAAGGACTAGCGGGTATTCGTGAAATTCGTTCTAATAGCACAACCGATGGCGCAACTATTACCGTTGAAAAGCATAGTGATTATTCGCTTGCATTATTAAACGAAGAAATTACCAATAAAGTTAATGCGATTCATGGCTTACCACTTGGTTCTGAAAAGCCTATTATCACCAAGCAAAAAGATGAAGAACATGCATTATGGTTTGATGTTTACGGTAATGTTGAACAACAGGTATTACAAAAATTTTCTCAACAATTCAAACAGGCACTTTTGCAGTTACCTTCAATTAATAAAGTTGATGAATCAGGTTGGAAAAAACCCGAAATTTCAATTGAAATTGATGAAAACCAATTGCAAGCACTTGACCTCACCTTAGCAGGTATCGCAAATGTTATTGCTGCAGAGTCGTTGAATGAAACGAGTGGTCAGTTACGTTCAAAAGACGGCTTAATATTATTAAAAGCAGATAAACAACGTTATTTTGAACAGGAGTTTGCTGAAATTGTTGTTAAAACCAATCGAGACGGCAGTACCATAAAGCTTTCTGATGTGGCGACTATTAATGATAGTTTTGAAGAGTCGCCAAATGTTTTATCTCGTTTTCAAGGGAAACCTGCTATTAGCTATCAAGTCATGGTTGGTGATGGTAAGAATATTTTAACGATAGCTGAGCAGGCAAAAACGCTGGCGCTGCAATGGAAAGAGCAGGGAAGGTTACCTATAGGCGTTGAAATATCGGTGCTGTGGGATCAAAGTCAGTTTATGACTGAAAGGTTAATGTTACTGGCAAGCAATGGCATTGTTGGTATTATTTTAGTGATGTTAACACTCGCCATATTTTTAAACTTAAAAGTGGCCTTTTGGGTTGGTATGGGTTTGCCTATTTGCTTTTCTGGCGCTTTTATTTTAATGGGTGACGGTATGTTTTCCCTAAGTATCAATGAGTTAACAACTTTTGGCTTTATAATTGTTTTGGGAATATTGGTTGATGATGCCGTTGTAGTTGGTGAAAGTGTCTATGCCACAAAGGAACGAGAAGGAAATACAATAGATGCCACTATAATAGGCGTTAAGCGAATCGCTGTACCAACTATGTTCGGTGTATTGACAACCATAGCCGCTTTTTATCCGATGTCTTATATTTCGGGTGATTTAGGCAAAATATTCAGTCAGTTTGCTTTAGTTGCTGTTGCTTGTCTTATTTTTTCTTTAATAGAGTCGAAGTTAATTTTACCTGCACACTTGGCGCATTTAAATATTAAGCAAAAGCCAAGTCAAAATATATTAATGAGGTTTGTTCAGCGAGTGCAAGCAAGAGCAAATGGATTAATGATTACAATAAACCTTAAAATTTATCAGCCTGCAATTCATTTGTTCTTGAAGTACCGTTATGTGGCGTTAAGTGTATTTATTAGCTTATTTATCTTAGTGGTTGGCCTGATACCCTCTGGCAGAGTTGGCTTTGTGTTTTTCCCTGATATCCCTAGAGATATTATCGAAATTAACTATTCTGCAGAGCAAAATAGTGGCTATGGTGTAAGTCATGAACAGGCGCGTCTGATTGAAGGTACAATAAGTAAATTAAATGAGCAATGGTTGCTTGAATACCCAAATAGTGAACCCGTTTTCAATAGCATTCAAGTTCAAGTACTAGATGATATAAATGGTAATGTAACCCTAGAATTAAGCACTTCGAGTGGCCGTCAAGTGAGCCTTCAGAAAATTGAGGAAAAACTTAGAGAAAATTTATTTCAACTAGAAGGTATTAGAGAGTTGCAGGTGCTAACAGACACTATATCTATTGATAGCTTTAGCCTTAAGTTATTAGCAGACTCTCGTGATGACCTATATGATGCCAGTGAACAGATTATCGCCTTTTTAGCTCAAACAGAAGGTGTATCAGATATTAAAAGTGATCTAGTGAAGGGCTTGCATCAAATAGAATTTGAATTAACGCCATCTGGGCGAGCCTTAGGATTAACGACTGCTGATTTGGCTAGTCAGATCAGTCAGGCTTTTTACGGTGCGGAAGTACAACGAGTGCAACGTGGCAAAGACGAAGTTAAAGTCTTCGTACGTTATCCTGCCGAACAACGTAAAGACATAACAAATTTGCAAAACGCAAGAATACGAACTGCAAGCGGCCAAGTTGTGCCTCTTACAAGTGTTGCCAATAAAAAGAGTGTTTATACCATTAAGGATATTAATCATGTTAATGGTCGTAATGCGGTAACTATATCAGCAAAAATAAATAAGTCAGTAACATCACCAGATGATGTGATGGAGTATTTACTCGCAACTAAACTTGTAGAAATAAAAAGTCGACTGCCTAGTGTAGACTATAAAATTGCAGGAGAATCTGCGGAAGAAGAAGAAACGATAGGCTCAATGATGAAAGTTTTTGGCTTATCTCTATTTTTGATTTATATACTAACAGCCATTCCGCTTAAGTCTTACCTGCAACCTTTAATTATAATGGCGGCGATTCCTTTTGGTATACTTGGTGCGATATTAGGACATTGGTTTATCGGCATTCCTATTAGTATATTATCATTATTAGGCGTAATAGCGCTTAGTGGTGTAGTGGTCAATAATAGCTTGCTTATTGTGAGTTATTACAATGAATTGCGCGAACAAGGTGACGATATTTACCACGCCATTAGTCAGGCATGTGGACAAAGACTCAGAGCTATATTACTGACATCAATTACCACATATGCTGGTTTAGCATCCTTATTGCAAGAAACATCGGAACAAGCCGCGTATCTAATTCCCGCTGCAGCGTCATTGGCTTACGGTATTTTATTTTCAACAACGATTACGTTAATTCTAGTACCAATATTGTTAATGATTTTCAATGATGTGAATATTGCACTCAGTAAGCTTATATTTGGTAAGCGTGATCGTTTGGCTGAAGTGAATCAATTTAAATAAATGAGTGGTTAAATAAGATGACAATGCGTGTTTTATTAGTAGAAGATGATATTGATTTGGCCAATGGCATAATTGAATTTTTAGAGTTGAAGCAAATTGAATGTGACTACGCGTCAACGGGTAGAGTTGGCTTGAATTTATCATTAGAGCATGATTACGACCTTATCATATTAGACATAAACCTGCCTCAAATAAGTGGCTTAACGATTTGTACCGAAATTCGAAAGCATGGCAATGATACGCCGGTTCTCATGTTGACGGCTAAAGACACTGTTGAAGATAAACTCGCGGGCTTTGACTGTGGCACGGATGATTATTTAATTAAACCTTTTGATATTCAAGAGTTACTGGCAAGGGTTAAAGCATTAAGTAAGCGCAGAAGCACGCAAGTGAAAAAGCTAACTTTAGCTGACTTTGTGATGGATTTATCATTGAAAACCGCAACGCGTGCAGGTAAACCTATTGTATTAGGAACAATAGGTTGGATTATCCTAGAAACTTTACTACGCGAGAGCCCAAATGTAGTGAGTAAAGAGCAACTAGAACAAGCCATTTGGCATGGCGAGCCACCGAGCAGTGGGGCGCTAAAAGTACATATGTTTAGATTGCGAGATAAAATTGATAAGCCATTTGATATTCCTTTACTGAAAACTGTGCCGGGCTATGGTTTTACAATGCGAGCAGATAATGAGAACTAAGCGAACTCTTAATCGTCAATTACTCATTTATATAGGCTTTTCTGGTGCTATATTCGTAGTTTTATATAGTGTTGTGATATTTAATTTTTTTATGTTTGGCTTAGAGTTACATGGCAAAATCATTCTTGAAAATGAAGCAAAGAATTATTTATCTGAATACAAAGTTGATCCTAATGCAAGCCTGCCAGAAAACTCTACTTTAAGAAGTTATCGTTCATTACTCGATGTACCTCAGGTTTTATTAGCGTTGTATGACGAAAGTGCACTTGAACATGGACCCATGAATATGGGACATGGTGATATGAAAATATTTGAAGAACAAGATTTTGACAAATATCAAGATGCCTTCGATGTTGACAGTTTATGCTTTAATGAACCTTGTGAAGCTGTGTTTTTCTATAGTTATAACCTCAAAGATAATGAATGGCTATATATGGTAATGGGCTTACCAGATACAGAAAAAGGTAAGTTGCATAATACGGAGTTTGATAATGTTGGAAAAATTCTTCTTTTTATTGCAGCGTTGTTCTTCATTTCCATTCTTGTTTTGACCTTTTTGTTGATCAAGAAAATAGGCGAGCCTATTGCAAATTTAACACATTGGTCAAATCATTTGAGCCTAAGTAATTTAAATGATAAAACTCCTAACCTTAAATTTGAAGAACTTGAAATCGTTGCAAAGCATTTAAAAGATGCTTTTATTCGGATAAATGCTGTTCTTGAAAACGAGAAGGACTTTTTAAGTAGCGCCAGCCATGAATTGCGTACACCTATTACGGTGTTGTCGACTAATTTGTCGTTACTCAATGTTTTGATGGAAGAGCTACCTAGGGATTCCCGTGAAGTTAGTGTAGTAGCCAGGTTAGTGCGTTCTACAGAGAATATGAAGCAGCTAACACAAACTTTACTTTGGCTTAGTAAAGACCCCGAAGACTTTCCTGCATCTTGTCATGTCGACTTAGCGCAGCTTTTACCGCAAATTATTGATGAGAATAGCTACTTAATTGAACAGAAAAGTGTTGAAGCGATAGTGCATAAAGAGCCGTGCATTATTTTTGCGCCGGAAATACTATGTAAAATAGTGTTAACTAATTTAGTGAGAAACGCTTTTCAATATACACAGATCGGTAAAGTAGAAGTGAGTTTTAGTAATAACACCATTGAAATTATAAATGTTTGTACAAAACAGGAATCTATAGATAGCGACGATTTAGAATATGGTTTCGGAATAGGCTTAGAACTTGTTAGGCGCATTTCTAATAAATTATCATGGCAATTTTCGTCTTTAAGCCTTGATGGCGGTCGCAAAGTCATAATTAATTTTACCGAAAGCTAATACTTTATTGTTTCCTACGAGTTATTGCTGTATTTCTGTAGTGTAACCGAGATGTAACTTACAGAATGCTTTACTGATAGCCAACAATTTAATTTAGGATGGCTATGATGGAAATCGGTGCAAAAAATCAACCTCAACATGCAGGTACAATAAAAAATACCCCTCCAAGTGAGGGGAAAAAACCTAGTCAGATGGACGGAGAAAATCAAGGAAATGTATCACCGGCCAGCGAGGGTGTTCAAAATACAGCAAATACTAAAAACCTATCAGTTAATCAGCTAAATAAACTGACAGTAGCGCAACTGAATAAATTAGATGTTGCACAACTCAATAAACTTAGTCAAAGCCAATTGAATAAGCTTAATGCCAGCCAACTGAAAAAGTTAAGTGCAGCAAATATAGAAAAGTTAAGTGATAGTCAAAAATCAAAATTAAACATTGAGAATAAAACTGCTGATAATGTTGTCATTAGTCAAGAAGGTAGGGATAAGTTAGCGAAAGAGAGAGTAATCGACAGCAATAAAATCGAGCCATCAAAAAATGAACCTAACAAACAAACGAATCAATAATTGATTTTCCAAAAGAGTAACGGGTTATTGCTCGCTGAAAATATAGCTAATTATGGGGATTTCTTATACTTTATGTGCTTATATTTATCGTCTTAGCTAGTGATCAACTATTTTCCATATCTGTTTAACTCAATACTTAAAATAACACTTTCCGCGTAACCAGCATGTAACCCATCGCATGTCATTATCTTGTTTAATTCTTATTCAAATAGAGAAATTGAGCGATATGAAAAATAAATACTTTGCTTTGGGTTTAATCATTCCTATGTTTTTAGTAGGTTGTTCATCGACTAATAGCATAGAGCCAAATGATAGTAGTATTGAAAGTGTTAAATCAACAGAATCAGCAGAACCATCAACTCTTGATAGCTACAACGAAACGATGCATAGCTTCAATAAATCGGCTTATGAATATGTGTTAAACCCTATTGGTAATGGCCTTGAATATATCACACCAGACTTTGTCGAAGATGCCATTTTCTCTATTATGGATAACCTATCAGTTCCGAATAGTGCGCTAAATAATGCTCTACAAGGTAAGTTTGAGGAATCCGGGCAAGATCTTGCGCGTTTTGGCATTAACACCACTATTGGCTTACTAGGTATATTTGATTGGGCAACATTAATGGGTATTCCAAATGCTGAAGAAGATTTTGGCCAAACCTTAGGTTATTACGGCGTTGATTCGGGTCCTTTTGTGGTCTTACCCTTCATCGGAGGCGCCACGCCTAGAGCGATGGTTGGCCAATTTGTTGGTTTTGACCCATTGAATATGACCAATGACGATATTAAAAATGCTGCAGAGAAAGTGGATTTATTTACCATTCCATTAGATGCTAGCGGTGATGAAGAATACCCAACATTAGAAGAGCAAAAAAAGCGTTTTATTGCAATGAGCGAATGCCGAACTCATGATGGAGCTGAAAAAGTCAAGGAAAGTTGCGCTTTCGTTTGTGAAGGCATGATTGGTGAGATAAAGGCTGAATACCTAGCCATTGAAGATGCCGCTGAAAAGCAAGAAATGAGAGAGATGGCACCATATTTTGCGCCTAGTTTTTGCGAACTAGACTTCGATCTTTTCGATAAAGAGACAGCTAATTAAATAAAGTCGTTAGTTAACTTCAAGATAAACGTATCGCATGCAACTGGTTAATATTTTGAATACAAAAAGTCAAAGTATTAATCAGTAATAGTAAATTAAACTGAAACCACCAAATAATATCAGTTTATATTAGTGAAAAGTCATTCACATACTATGACTTTTCGTAACGCTAAGCGCTAAAAAATTAAAAGCGAACCATTAAGAGCCGGACTAGTTTATTAGCACATAGCGGCAAACTTTTAGATGTGAATAATAGGTTTGTTACTTAGTAATAATGCCATACCTTCTATTCGAAATCCTTTCCCCTTTATAACTCTTTAATACTTCTGAGATTCTCATGATTTTTGATAACCAAAATAAAAAAACAGGCTTTAGTCGTTTGTTTTCTGCATGCCTAAACACAAGCAAAGGATTGTTGTGGATGAGCAAATATGAAACGGCATTTAAGCAGGAATTGCTGCTATTTTTACCACTTATTATTTGCAGCTTTTTTTTACAAATAACCTTGCAAGAGCAAGCTGTTTTAATCGGCTCTTTATTATTGATTTTACTTGTTGAAACGATTAATACCGCGATAGAAGCAGTAGTTGACCGCATTGGACTTGAAATTCATGAGCTATCAGGACTTGCAAAAGATCTAGGTTCAGCAGCGGTTTTTATAAGCTTTAGTATCGCCTTAATAGCTTGGGGAGCGGTATTATGCGACTAGACTTATATGAAAGTTCAAGACAAAGTTATGTTGTAAAATTAAAATATGCGTTGGGACCATTGTGGCTGAGCCTAGTCATTTTTCTTGCATCATTGGCACTCTTATCAACTTTTCGATTTGCGTTTTCGATATGGCAGATTGAGCGAGTTAGCACTTGGAGTAATTTCCAACATATTATGCTTAATGGCTTAAGAGTTGATATATCATCTTTGTGCTATCTATTTTTAATCGCAATTTTGTGTAGCCTTTTGACTTTTATCAGTTGTCGTTTGCAAAAAATCACCCAATATTTTTTATTGATTTATTATGGTCTCTCTGTGTGTCTTCTCGTCTACCTTGAAGTGATTACGCCAACTTTTATTCTTGAATATGACTTAAGGCCAAATCGTTTATTGGTAGAGTATCTTGTGTATCCTAAGGAAGTTTTTTCGATGCTATGGGTCGGATATAAATTTGAAATTTTCGTTAGCATACTGAGCATACTCTTGGCTGTTTACTTATGTAAATTTTTGTTAAAAAATTCTTGGCTACCAGTAAGTAAGCTATCGCTTAGTGCTCGTATTTTGGTGAGTTTATCCGTTTTAGTGGTAATTTTTGCCGGAGCAAGGTCTTCATTAGGGCATCGTCCTCTTAACCCGGCAATGGTATCTTTTTCAACGGATCATTTACTTAATGATTTAACGTTAAATTCAAGTTATTCAGTCGCCTTTGCATTAAAACAAATGAGCCTTGAAAATTCGAGTAGTAAGTATTATGGGAAAATGCCAGAAAAACGTGTAATTGAGATCGTGCGTAAAGCAACTAACTCCTCTCAACATGTATTTAATGACGACAACTTTCCTTCGCGCGCTAAGCGAATTGCAAGTTATACCGGTAAACCAAAAAACTTAGTTATTTTATTACAGGAAAGTTTAGGTGCTCGTTATGTTGGTGGTTTAGGTGGGCTACCTCTTACACCAAACCTTGATCAGCTTATGAACCAAGGATGGAATTTTACAAATTTATATGCAACAGGTACGCGCTCTGTTAGAGGAATCGAAGCGATAATAACAGGTTTTACCCCCACTCCGTCGCGCTCGGTGGTAAAGCTTGATAAGTCTCAGCGTAACTTCTATACCATTGCCAAACTCTTAAGTGAAAATAATTATACAACGCAATTCATTTATGGAGGAGAAAGCCATTTTGATAACATGAGGAGCTTTTTTCTGGGTAATGGTTTTAATGACATTGTTGATATTGATAATTTCAAAAATGTTGAATTTACTGGTTCTTGGGGAGCATCTGATGAAGATTTATATAACCAAGCTCATCTTGAATTTGAACAGCTAAATAAGCAGAGTAAGCCATTTTTTAGTCTAGTATTTACTAGCTCTAATCATTCTCCATTTGAATATCCTGAAGGTAAAATAACTCCGTATGATTTAAAAAAAAATACCCGTAATAACGCAGCGAAGTATGCCGACTATGCTTTAGGGCAATTTATACAAAAAGCAAAAAGCTCATCATATTGGGATGATACAGTTTTTATGGTTATTGCCGATCACGATTCACGAGTTGCTGGCGCTAGTTTAGTACCCATTGAGCATTTTAGAATTCCTGGTGTTATTTTAGGAGTTGGTATCGAACCACGTGAAGATGATCGGCTTGTCAGTCAAATAGACATAGCACCAACTTTATTGTCATTGATTGGTATTAGCGGCACTACACCAATGTTAGGACACGACCTTACAAAGCATGTGCCTGAAGAAAAACAGCGCGTTATGATGCAATACGATAAAAATTTCGCCTATATGACTAAAGATTCTGTGGTGATTTTGCAACCGCAAAAAAAACCAAAGGCATTTACTTATGAAAATAGTCAGTTAATCGAAACAGAGATTAATCAGTTTATGGGGGAACGTGCTCAAGCTCATGTATTATTTGGTAGTTTAGCGTATCAAAATCAGTGGTTTCAATAGTATAAGCCGCTCAATTGTCAGTTGCAGGTTATTGATCTTTTAATCTGCGACTATTTTACCACCTCTTCAATTATTACAACTTCTTATAAAGAGATATTTGCTAAGTAACCTTTATGTAACTCTCACTATGTAATGCTTAGGCTTTGATATAACTTACTGGACATCACTCATGTATAGAATAAAATTTAACTTGCTAGCGCCTATAGTCACCTTTATTTTTGTAGTTTTTTCCTCGGATGCTACTGCAAAAAACTTAATTGTCGATATCAAAAATATAAAGTCATTAAATGGCAATTTATTTGTTGAAGTTATGGACAAGGACTTTTACGAAAACGATAAAGGCGAGGGTACTCGATTAATGCGTAAGCCAGTCACTGAACAGAATCATCGCATTGTGTTTGAGAATGTAGAATATGGTGAATATGTTGTTTTAGTTTTCCAAGATTTAAATAATAACGCTGAACCTGACTTTAGCTTTTTTAGTGGGCCCGTAGAACCTGTGGGAGCCTCTAATAATGGTGAATTCAATTTTGGTCCTCCAAGCTGGCAAGACGCTATGATAAGAAAAGGTATTGGTGATAAAACTATTGAAATCCAACTTTTTCAGCCCTAACCCCGTTTAATAAACTTTAATGTCAGGTGACTCTAATATGCATAATAGATTGGTTAAACTCATAATTGTAATGACCATTTTTTTCAATTTTTCGGAATTGCTTGCAGCAGAAATCTCTTCGAAAATAAGTGTTGAAAACGAAAGCCAGTATTCGCCATACTCGGTTATTAAAACTTCAGGGGAAAAATTATTTGCACGTATTACAGAAAATCAGGAGGAGCTGAAAAAATTCCCCAATTTAATGGATAAGATAGTGGAAGAAGAGCTTTTACCTATCGTAGATTACCAATATATCGCTTATAAAGTATTAGGGAAACATTTGCGTAAATCGACTAAACTTCAGCGTGTTAACTTTGTTGATGCCATGAAAGAAAATATTATTCGCGCATATGCAAATATTTTGCGTAATTATCGAGGACAAAAAATAATATATGAGTTGCCAAAGTCAATTGCCAATAAACGAATTGTTTCTGTGCCTGTAAAAATTATTGAAACAAGTAAGCCGGAAGTTGAACTGTTATTTAAGTTTAGGCGACAAAAGAAGACAGGTAGCTGGCTTATATTTGATGTTTTAGTTGAAGGGATTTCTATGCTTGGCAGTAAACAGTCTGAAGTGTCGAATAGAATTACTAAATTTGGCTTAGAGCAAGTGACAAAAGAAATTAAGTATATTCGAAAATAAGTAAATTCTATTAAAAAATGAGCTAATCTAAGCGGTTTAAAACTTCGATGCCCTTTTCTCTTAAAAATAAAGTTAAGCTTTCAGATTGTTGGGGGCTTAACACTATCAAGTTAGATTCCTTTTGGGCTATATTCTCCTTTCTGGCATACAACTTGATTCTCTCTTAATAAACAACAAAAACTTGAAATTAACTGAGCCTAATAGGGATATTTGCAACGATTCAAACTAGTTTTTGCAAAATGCGTTTCAATTTGCAAGTGAGGAAACTATGTCAGATCTGGATAAAATAGATAATTTTGCGTCTGCCATGATAAAAGCGGCAACCATTGATGATTTACTATGGTCAATTGCAAAAACCATAGGTGAAACTTTAGCGTTTGATGATTGTGTTATTTACTTAAAAGAGGGGTATACACTTCAACAAAAGGCTGCTTTTGGCGTTAAAAATCCCGAATGCCGTCAGCTCTTAAATGAAATTGAGATAAATTTAGGTGAGGGAATTGTAGGCTACGTTGCACAAACAGGTATCGCTGAGATAATTCCCAATACGCAAAATGACAAACGTTACATTTGGGATGAGTTCTCTGGGCAATCGGAGCTAACGGTTCCTGTGCTGTATGAAGGGGAAACTATCGCTATTATCGATACTGAGTCGGCTACGTTAGATTACTATACAGAAGAAGATATGCGGTTATTGCAGGTTATCGCGAAAATTGCGTCACCGCGTATTGTTTCTGCAATTACCTGTTCTCAATTGCATCAAGCGAAAAAGCAATTGAAAGAATCGAACATGCAACTTGAATTTACGATTAGTCAATTAAAGCAAAACCAAGAAACCCTTGTTCACTCAGAAAAAATGGCATCAGTAGGTTTGCTCGCTGCAGGTATTGCTCATGAAATTAATAACCCCTTAGGGTTTTCCTTAAGTAATATGTCAGTAATGGCGGATTATGTGCGAGAAATCAAAAGCGTAAATAATCGCTTAATGTCATGCAAAGTCATGGAAGAAAATAGTAAAAGTCATATTAGTTCTAACGAATATCAAATGATGCTGGAGGATATGAGGTGTATTGTTCTAGAAACGACTGACGGACTAATACGCATTAAAAATATTGTTGCAGATTTGTGTGGTTATGTTCGCACTGAAGATAAACAACATGACTATTTTGATGTCAATGAAGCGGTTCGAGCTAGCGCTAATTTACTGCGTGGAGAAATAAAGGGTCACTGCCAATTAGATTTGCAGTTGGAAGCTATGCCCTTGCTTTACGGTGTTAGTGGCAAAATTAATCAGGTAATCATGAATGTGTTACACAACGCAATTCAGGCAAGTCCAGATGAAAGTATTGTTAAAATTAAAAGTTATAGTAATAACTCTGAAGTAGTTATAGAGATTAGCGATAGTGGTAGTGGAATAGCTGCTGAGAATTTAAAAGATATTTTTACGCCATTCTATACCACTAAACCTGTCGGAGAAGGGACGGGCTTAGGGCTTTTTATATGCTATAAAATAATTAAAGAAGAGCATGAAGGTGATATTAATGTGGTTTCGTCAAATCAAAATGGTACGACTTTTCGAATCACTTTACCTTTACCTACTTGTAATCATGTTTCGCTTAAAGTTGGCTAACTTAAGGGTAGTTAAATTGCCTAGTGATAGCATTTTATATCGTCTGAATTGAGCGGTTATTTTAATTCTGTTTCAACGATTATTATTTCTGTATTGCCGCTATTAATAACATTGTGTGTAGTGGCAGGTAAAAACAAGGTTTGACCGTCTACAACGGTTAAGGTTTTACTTGCCTTACTATGGTCTTGAGGCACTAAAGTTAACGTACCCCCTTTGACAAAATAAACAACTCTATTGTCGAAAGCATGGTTATGCATACCCGATTCTGTGCCGACAGGATAGGTAAGGCGAACTACTTGTACTTGTTTATTTTCAAGTACAATTTCTCGCTTTGTCATTGCTATATTAGTTGTTTCTGTTTTTTCTAATACCGGCTGCGTTGCCATAGCGTTAAACGATATCAACGGCATACAGCAAAACGTAAAAGATAGTATTGAAATTATTCGTGAACTTCTTTGTTGTCGTTTATTACTCATCTAATTTCCCTTTAGGTTACACCATTAAATGGTTCTATAAATTTTTGTACCCAAAAAACAAGTTTGGGCTTTCTTTATGTTTTCCTCATAGCTTACCTTGAAGCTGGCTATCATGAAAGATGAATGCTTGCGGCCAGCAATATTGCTGATAGAAGTAAATAATCACAGCCAAACTTTAAGGCGCAATTGTACTCTCGAGCATAGGAAAAAAGCTTATTGGCGATAGTATGCTTTACTAACTACGCTTTATACAGACGGGGTTGACGACAATTTATGCTGTCTAAAGGGAAGGATGAGGAAATGAATACTCAGAATAACTCGCCAGAAGACAAAAGTAATACCAGCCAAAATCAGTTGAAAAATGAACTTAAATGGCTAACGCGAATGCTACCGTTTATCACTAAGATCATTTTAGCACTGACAATTTTCTTCTTTAGCGCAACCGTTTACCAACTATTCTCCCTCAATAATCGTGTAGACAACGCACCACAGTTAACCGTTGAGCAATCTTTATTGGAAAATGTTAGCGATAAGGATGTTCATTATCAATGGAAAACGTTAATAGTGCTTGAGTCTCACGCATTACAGCAACGTTATCATCAAGCCAATGTGTTATTAATGGCGCGTATTTGGGTACGCTACTTAGGCTTTGTCACCGGTATGATGCTAGCGATAATTGGCGCTATTTTTGTGCTTGGAAAATTAAGAGAGTCAAATACTGAAATGGCAGTTGGCGGCTCTGTGCAAGTGCAAATAGTAACGCAATCGCCAGGTATAATTTTAGTACTTTTAGGCAGTACCATTATGCTAACAACAATTTTAAACCACCCCAGAATTTCCGTTATGGACGCACCTATATATATTCCACAATCATTTAGTTTAACTACCACTGACTCTCGGCCCACGTCATTAGAGGAAACAGGTGATTTTGATGATAGTGATGAGCTAATGATGTTCCTAGAAAATAAGCAGAAAGAAGAGGATCAAAAAAATGCAAAAGGAGAACAAAAGTGAAACTGTTCACGGTAGCTCTTATAAGCTTATTTGCGCTATTACATTCTGCTGACGCTTCCCAGTTTGAAAAAGCACAACAACATTGGAAAAAGCAAGAATACAAAAGTGTCATTGATATTTTGCCACCTTTACGTGATGAATTTTTTGGCAAACGCGTAGATGTTGATTATATGTTGGCAACGAGTATGTGCCGTTATAAAGATTATCATGTTGGTGGTAGAAATTATCTTAAACGTATATTACGGGTCTACCCACTTTCAAATAAAAACTATGACATTATCTTCAATGAACTAATGCAATGTCCGGTGCAGGGTAAGCCGAACCTTATCGCTTTTAACTCGGGCCGAGGCATGGCTGGCGTAAGCGGAAAGTCGTTTTACTTTTTAGGAGGGGCAAACCAGTCGATTGGTGGCAACCCTTTGCAAGTGGAACGCGCTATTGCACAAAGCGAAATTGACCAGCGATTAGTTGCTATGTCAGAGAGTGAAATAGCGACTCAACGGGTAAAAAAACGTTTGAAAAAACTAGGCTATAACGCAAAGGTTTTTGCTAGCGGTCGGTTTGTAGTTGGCAGTATCAGTGATCATACGAAAGACGAACTGGAAAAAATAGTTTCACTATTAAACAGGGCGTTGAATTTCCTACAAACGAGCTACCAGTTTCAACTTCCTGAACAATTTTTTACCATATACTTGGTACCAGACGGCCTAAAACTGAGAGCATTTGGTGATAAGTTACACGGGCTTAATGTTAACCGTTCTACTATCGGTTATTCGTTTCGCGATGATTTAAGCCTTGCTGCGGTTGTTAATGGCCCTTATGTTGGCACACTGAAACATGAATTGGCGCATTTATTAGTGCGAACTAATTTTGGTGACGTTCCACCTTGGTTGGATGAGGGGCTTGCCGCACTGTATGAAGTTTCTAGGCAAGAAGGCGATTACTTAAGAGGTTTACCCAATTGGCGAGGCCAAGTGCTTGATCACTACTTTGAACAGTATCCGGTTGGCCTTGTAAGATTAATGACCATGGACTGGATAGACTTTGACGCCCGTAAAATTGCAAAAGAGCAACAAGCAGTGAATCACGCGCTAGCGAGATATTGGGTACTTTATTTGCAAGACAAAGGTTTATTAACGACGGTTTATAGCGCTTTTAAGAACGTTACCGTTGAGCAAATTACCGATAACTACCAAGCGGAAGTGAAAGGGCTGATCAAGCAAGCAACAAGGCAAAGTTTAATGCAACTAGAGCAAGATTTCTTTGCTTGGTTAGATCATGCTCAATTGCCAATAACCCGTGAACAGGTAACAGACATTCAAGAGCGACTTACGAGTTTAGGTTATGACGTTGGCACTATTGACGGTTTGCATGGCTCACTGACAAGTAAAGCTATTAAAGAGTTTCAGCGCAGCAATAATATCGAGCCAGATGGCAAAATTGATGTCAGCTTGATTAATTTATTAATGAGCAAAACAGGAAAACTATAATCGGTAATGTGCTGCTTGTCGCTATAGTTTGCTTGCGAGTTGATGATTACCCATTAAATTTGCTTTTGCATACTTGAGTAAGAGTATACCAATCCCAACAATAGCAGCGGTGACATAAAGCGCGGCATTATAGTTACTAAATTGCTCAATTAACGCAACACAATATAGAGGCGCGACTACTTGACCAACACCGTAAGCGGCGGTAATTAGTCCCATAATAAAGACCGGATTTTTACCCGCTAATTGGCCACCGAAATTCATAAACAAAGCCACTAGACCTATAAAAGTACCGCCGAATAATATGCCGCTTATCAAATTCAATATAATGTTGCTAGAAAAGATTGGAATTAAAATACCAATCACTTGTAGCGCCATAGCTAGCATCATAATATCGATACTGTTAAAGCGATGTGCTAAACGCATCCAAATAATACAAGACGGAATACCCGCCAAACCTACTGCTAGCCAAGCATAGCCGCCATACCCAGCTAATCCTTCTAATGAATTAACAATGTCAGGTAAAAATGTTGCTTGTACCACCATACCAACCCCTTCAGTAAAATAGGCGAGGGCAAGAATAATCACTAATGGATTAAATAACGATTTATCGAAGGTATGTTTAAGCACTTTATCTGCTGGTTGTTTATCAAAGCTAAGAATATAAGCGGAATAACTGGCAAAAATTGTACCTGCTAAGGCGAGGGCTATCCAAGCATGTTGCCAATAGTCACTGGCGCTAAATACTGCACGCATAATTAAGTCAGATACTAATATTGAAAAACCTAAACCACTAAAGTGAATGCCCATTGCTTTAGTTTTATTGGTGTTTTGTAGTTTTGACATCACAATGGCAGAGCCAACTACCAATGCCATTGCTGCGCCAAAGCCTGCTAACAATCGTGCTATTAGCCAAATGATATTGTTTTCAGTAAAGCCCAATACTAGTGAGGTGATAATACACAGCGCTAAGCCAAACCTGAAAAAACGTACCTTTGAATGGATATCTTTAATGAAAATTGAAAAAATTGAACCTGATAAATAACCAACATAATTGATAGATGCGAGTACGCCGGCAAAAGCGATGCTTAAATAGTTATCTAACATGGCAGGTAGTAATGAAGTGAATGCAAAACGGGCGACACCTACGCCAACTACCAAAGCGAGAATGCCTGCTAATAAAATGGCGGCATTATTATTTCGGTCGAGTAACATGTTAAATCCCTGTATTCGTACTTTGATAAATACGTCGGTAGCGTAGCTTTTAGAGTGTAGCAATGTAAGGGCTGTAGTCGTTGAAAGCAAATCATTATTTGTGATGAAGAATATGCGAATAATAGATACAAATAAACGTTAATCGCGCTAAGAATAAAGCGAGCAATAGATTTTATCTGTGAATTTTTTAGGTTTTTGCTTGAAAAAGTTTTCGCTACCCCCACATGTTAACTATCGAGTGAGTATTGAATAATTAAATTTGATAACCACAACAAATAATCGTTTTAAACTAGTAAATGTAGGAAAAATTTCACATGTCAGAAACAGGCCAAAAAGAAAATCATCAGTTTGCAACTGATAACGCTAAGCTATTAAAATTAATGATCCACTCTCTTTACTCAAATAAAGAAATCTTCTTACGTGAGTTGGTATCAAACGCTGCCGATGCTGCTGACAAATTACGCTTTAAAGCGCTTTCAGATGACAATTTATATGAAGGTGATGGTGATTTACGTGTTCGAGTAAGTTGTGATAAAGAAAACAATACGGTGACTATTTCTGATAACGGTATTGGTATGACTCATGACCAAATCGTTGATCACTTAGGTACTATTGCAAAATCAGGTACTTCTGAGTTTTTCTCACAGCTTTCTGGTGATGAAGCGTCTGATTCACAATTAATTGGTCAATTCGGTGTTGGCTTTTACTCAGCATTTATTGTTGCTGACTCAGTAACTGTGCGTTCACGCGGCGCTGGTGTTGATGCATCTGCAGGCGTTGAATGGTCAAGTGATGGTGAAGGTGAATTCACTACAACTGCAATTGAAAAAGCTAACCGTGGTACAGATATTATTCTTCACTTAAAAGAAGAAGAAAGCGAGTTTGCTGATGACTGGCGTTTAAAGTCGATTGTGACTAAATACTCAGATCACATTTCTGTTTCTGTTGAGATGTTAACACCAGAAGTTCCAGCCGTTGAAGCCGTTGCTGAAACGAAAGATGACGAAGGCAATGTAACTACGCCTGCTATTGAAGCGCGTGACGCCGTGCCTGCACTCTGGGAACCAGTGAACAAAGCTACAGCGCTTTGGACACGTGAGAAATCAGAAGTTTCTGACGAAGAATATAAAGAATTTTATAAGCATGTATCACACGACTTTGGTGACCCACTATTATGGGAACACAATAAGGTAGAAGGTAAAACTGAATATACTTCACTACTTTACGTTCCATCTAAAGCACCGTTTGATATGCATAATCGTGAAAAACAGCATGGTTTAAAATTATTTGTTCAACGCGTATTCATTATGGATGATGCTGAGCAATTTATGCCAAGTTACTTACGTTTTGTTAAAGGTTTATTAGATTCAAATGACTTGCCATTAAACGTATCACGTGAAATTTTGCAAGATAACAAAATTACCCAAGCAATCCGTAAAGGTTGTACGAAACGTGTATTGAAAATGCTTGATAAGTTAGGCAATAAAGATGCTGAGCAATATCAACTATTCTGGAACGAATTTGGTCAAGTACTAAAAGAAGGTCCAGCAGAAGATTCTGCCAATAAAGATGCTATTGCCAAATTAATGCGTTTTGCTTCAACGCATGAAGACAACAGCATGCAAAGTGCTTCTTTAGCGCAATACATTGAGCGCATGAAAGAAGGCCAAGACAAAATTTACTACGTGGTTGCTGATAGTTTCGAAGCCGCTAAAAATAGCCCGCATTTAGAAGTGTTCCGCAAGAAAGGCATTGAAGTTTTATTAATGTCTGACCGTATTGATGAGTGGTTAGTTAGCCATTTAACTGAGTTCGATGGTAAGCAATTACAGTCTGTAACTCGCGGTGGTTTAGATCTTGGTGATATGGACGATGCAGAAACGAAAGAAGCACAAGAAAAACTTGAGCAAGAATTCGATTCAGTTGTTACGCGTATTAAAACAGCACTTGATGGTAAAGCTAAAGACGTGAAACTTTCACAGCGTTTAACTGACTCACCAGCATGTATCGTTGCTGATGAACATGACATGAGCAGCCAAATGATGAAGTTAATGCAGTCTGTTGGCCAAGAAGTGCCAGACTCATTACCAATTTTTGAAATCAACGCTGAACATGATTTAATCAAACATGTTGCTGATGAACAAGATGATGCACAGTTCAAACAATGGGCTGAAGTATTATTTGAACAAGCAATGTTAGCAGAGCGTGGCAGCTTGAAAGACCCTGCTACTTTTGTTACACGTTTGAACAAATTAATGTTGAGCCTAACTAAATAGTGACTTAGGTCATATTGTCGTTAGACTTTAGTCAAAAAAAGGAGCTTTTTAGCTCCTTTTTTGTTTTTTTGCACAGCTAGCTACTTGTTTGAATCCCTTTGAATATGTATAGTGACAGCCTTTATGCAAAACCAATTCATTAATTAAATAGGGTTATACTAAATGCGCATTATTTTATTAGGTGCACCGGGTGCAGGCAAGGGTACTCAGGCACAATTCTTAATGGCTAAATTTGGCATTCCACAAATATCTACAGGTGACATGCTACGTGCTGCTATTAAAGCAGGAACTGAACTTGGTAAAAAAGCCAAAGAAGTAATGGACGCAGGCCAACTCGTTTCTGATGAATTAATTATTGGTTTGGTTAAAGAACGCATAGCGCAAGATGACTGTAAAGCAGGCTTCTTACTTGACGGTTTCCCTCGTACAATTCCACAAGCTGATGCCATGAAAGAAAATGGCGTTTCAGTTGACCATGTTGTTGAATTTGACGTGCCAGATGAAGTTATTGTTGAACGTATGGCTGGACGTCGTGTTCATGCTGGCTCTGGTCGTGTTTACCACCTAGTTTACAACCCACCAAAACTGGAAGGTAAAGATGATGAAACGGGCGATGACTTATCAGTACGTCCAGATGATGAAGAAGCAACAGTACGTAAGCGTTTAGGCATTTATCACGAACAAACAAAACCGTTAGTTGAATATTACCAAGCAGAAGCTGGTACAGGCGCTTGTGCATATTTAACCATTGATGGTACTCAGCCAGTAGAACAAGTTAGCTCATTATTAAATGAGAAGTTAGCGTAAGTTAACAACAACTCCTACGGTTGAACATGAAAGCTCGCTTATGCGAGCTTTTTTTATGTTCAGGCCTTTCTCAGGCATCCTGCCTTTCTAGGCATTAGTACATCCGTGTACGTCGAAGAACGGTATTCTGCGGTCACATGGATGTGAAAGAGCAGTTATGTTCAGGCCTTATTACTAGCTTTTAAACCACTGAACAATTCGGCCTAAGGTTTCATACCAAGCCATTGTGGTTTGCTGTAATGTTCCTGCGTGGGGCACGTAATATTGCCAAGTTATATTATTACCTTCTTTTACCCAAGGGCTTGCGGGCGCAGGAATAGCGTTTACCCCTTGCATTTCAAAATATTTCATCGCTCGTGGTAGGTGATTGGCATTAGTGACAAGCACTACATTTTTATTGTGAACTCTTGGTGCGATTAACTCTGCTTCTTCTTCAGTATCTTGTGGAAAGTTTTCAGTAATAATTTTATGTGCTGGTATGCCAAGTAATATTGCGGCTTGCTTAACTTTTTCAGCATTAGAGGTTTCATCGTCGCCAGCATAGCCAGAAGTAATTATTTGTGCCTCTGGGTGAATTTGATAGATACGTATAGCTTCGACTAATCGTTGTAATGAACATGTTTTTAACTGGCTTGTTGCGGGTAAGCTATGAACTGTCGTATGTGAACAACCTAGCACGATAATATAGTCAACAGGATCGCTACTATGGGTAAAAGCAGAATACTTGTCTTCTAGCGGCGCCATAAAAGAATCAGAAGTCGGTGATAATGAACTCAAAACTAAAATTATCGTAGCTGAAAATAGGGCGTAAAAGCTTAATCTAGAATGCTTGCGATAAAATAAAATAGCGATAAATAATAATATGATCACCACTGATAGTGGCATAAGCAATGAGCCAATGATTTTTTTTAGCAGAAACAAATCCATAAATAATCCAACAATATTGTAATTTTAAAAATAACCGTTAAATGATAGCAAGTTAACTACCTTGCTACACGCTAATTTACAGGACAGGTGCTGACGCGAAAACCTTATTTTATTAGTGACAACTTAATGCAATTACTACTTTAAAATTTTTATTGAAAATAAACACTTTAGACATCTAAAAGTCTATTGACCTTAATAATTAAATGGGTTTTAATAACAACGCAGTAAATTAGAACTTTTACTCAACATTTATATCAGTGGCAACACTAAGTACTGATAAGAATGAATTGAATAAACCGACTTATTTTACTCACCAGAAGAGGTGCAATTGCCAGGTAGGTAACACGAGGATCCACATCCGTCGACGGTTACTAATGGGGACAATTGCCGAGAATGTTGATATGGGTGGCATATCACATTCGGTCACTAGGGCTGAATCCTTAGGGCTGTCACCGCTAGAGGGCAAATAGCTTTTTAGATTTGGGTGGAGAGCTTCTGGCTGAAAAGTATCGCCTGAATAATCACGCTTCTCAGCGGTTATTCACTCTACGCTCAGTCATGCTCTTCCTGTTTTTTATTAGCTTAATTTACTCAACTTATTTTAACTAAATTGAATGTCAGTAAGCTATTAGGGAGAACTTTTATGTTAGTATCTCATCAAATAAATGGTTGTGAGAAAATTACAGTCACAACCTTACCTGTATACATGCACCAAGCTAGTCTTGAGCATACATTCGTTCAATCTCAACTTCATGGAGAACTTGCATGTCAGTAGTGGTTAATCAAGCAAGCGCTAATGAAATTACCGTAGCAAAATTTGGTGGCACCAGTGTTGCCGACTTTCAAGCTATGCTGCGCTGCGCAGAGATTATTAAAAAAGATACTTGTAACCGTTTGGTGGTGGTATCTGCTAGTTCGGGTGTAACAAATAAATTGGTTAGACTTAGCCAAGAAAATGTTCCAGAGCAAGAACGTGCTGGTATTATCGCTGATATTGGTCGAATTCAGTTTGCTATTACGCAACATTTAGCCTGTCATCAAACACTCGATACTGAAATAAACACACTTTTAGAAGCATTAGAAAATTGCGCACAGCAACAAGCAAATCAATATTGCTTACAAAACAGCGATGAAATACTCAGCTTTGGTGAGCAAATGAGCTCGCGTATTTTTGCGCAAGTGCTACAAAGTGTTGACGTGAATGGCCATTATTTTGATGCTCGCCAAGTAATGAAAACCGATGATTTGTACGGTAAAGCGCAAGTTAATCTAGCGCAGTTAGCAAAGAATGCTCAAGAGTCACTATTACCGAAATTAACAGAGAAAGTTATTGTTACTCAAGGTTTTATTGGTAGTGATGAACAAGGTAATACCACTACATTAGGCCGAGGCGGCTCTGACTATAGTGCGGCATTGTTAGCTGAAGCTATTCAAGCCAGTAACTTAAGTATTTGGACAGATGTTGTTGGTATTTTTACGACCGATCCTCGTATTACTGACCAAGCGCGTTCAATTAATGAAATTAGCTTTGGTGAAGCGGCTGAAATGGCGACCTTTGGCGCGAAAATATTGCATCCTGCAACGCTAATACCTGCTATGCGACAAGATATTCCGGTGTTTGTTGGTTCGAGTAAAGAACCTAATGCCGGCGGCACTCGCATTCAACGCCAAGTTGACTCTAACCCAACATATCGTTCAATTGCCTTACGTCGTGAACAAACACTCGTTACCGTTAAAAGCCCTGAAATGTTACATGCTAGCGGTTTTTTGGCGAAGGTATTTACGGTATTAGCCAAACATCAATTAAGTGTTGATTTGATCACAACCAGTGAAATTAGTGTTGCTTTAACCTTTGATAATCCGTTGGGTTCAACACAAGCGTTATTAACAAAAGCGGTTGTTGAAGAGCTTGAACAGCTTTGTGAAGTCAGTGTTGAGCATGGTTTAAGTTTAATTGCGGTTATCGGTAATAAAATTCACGGTACTAAAGGTGTTGGTAGCAGTATTTTTGATAAAGTGAATGATTTTAATATTCGTATGATTTGTCATGGTGCCAGTGACCATAACTTGTGTTTTTTAGTTCCTGAAGAAGATGCTAATCAAGTGGTAGAGCGTTTACACGATACTTTATTTACGCACTAAAACGTTTGAGTTATTCATTACCGTTATAAAAACACAAAAGGGACATTTACTGTCCCTTTTTTATGTACAGGATGTACGGTATAGCGCGAGTGCATGGATGCACAGGAGCGTATATGTACAGGATGTACGGTATAGCGCGAATGCATGGAAGCACAGGAGCGTGTATTTACAGGATGTACGGTATAACGCGATCACATGGATGTGAAAGAGCATATATGGTCAATATTTCTATATATTGCTCTATTAGTTATACTTCGTAAGCTAAGGGATCTGTCGTATTATTATCAGCGAATGCTTCTAAGCGCTCTTGGCAAGCACCACATTTTCCACAGGCTTTTTCACGACCGTTATAACAAGTCCACGTATCATCGTAACTTAAGCCCATTTTCAAACCGTCAGTTAAAATGTCAGTTTTAGTTACGGTTAGGTACGGGCTAAATATTTCTACCGCTTCATAATTAGCAATTTTACACACGTCATTCATTTTCATAACAAATTCTGGACGACAGTCAGGATAAATAGCATGATCGCCAGAATGTGCGCCGTAATACACTTGTGAAGCGTTAACTGACACAGCATAACCAACCGCTAGTGATAGTAAAATCATATTACGATTTGGCACAACGGTCGATTTCATGCTTTCAGCTTCGTAATGACCTTCAGGTATTTCAATATCATCTGTTAAAGAAGAACCAGCAAGTAATTGGTTAATAGCTGAAATATCAATAACTTTATGAGCAACGCCAAGTTGTGTACAAACTTTGCTGGCACAGGCTATTTCTTTCACATGTTTCTGGCCATAATCGAAAGTTAAGGCATAAACTTCTTTACCGTCTTTTAGGGCGCGATTAAGCACAGTGAAAGAATCCATGCCACCGGAAAAAATTACCACAACTTTATTACTCATATTTATCTATCTCTTGGGGTATAATGAAAACTTGCGCATTCTACTCGAAATTATCTAAGCATTAAAGTAATGACCACACGTTATAAAATAAATGAATTGTTTGAAACTCTGCAAGGTGAGGGCTCTTTTACTGGCCAACCATCTATATTTCTTCGCTTACAAGGCTGTCCTGTCGGCTGCTCATGGTGTGATACCAAACATACTTGGGAAATTCACCCTGAACTTGAAATTAACACTCAGCAGCTATTAGACAAGTCTGAAGAAACTGAACAGTGGTCAAATTTATCACTCGACGACATAGCCAAGGTATTTACGCAGCAGGGCTTTAAAGCTAAACACATTGTTATTACAGGCGGCGAGCCTTGTATGGTTGATTTAACGGCGTTGTGTAAATATTTTGAAGCACAAGGTTATAGCTGTCAGGTTGAAACATCAGGCACTTTTGAAATTCGTGTATCTGATGATTGCTGGGTAACGGTTTCGCCAAAAGTTAATATGCGCGGTGGCTATGATATTTTAGCCAGTGCGATGAATCGTGCGAATGAAATTAAGCACCCTGTTGGCACAGAGCAACATATTGATGACCTTAAAGCCTTACTGACGAGGTTTAAGGTAGAAAACAAACAAGTATACTTACAACCAATAAGTCAAAAACAGCGAGCGACAAAACTTGCCATTGCTACTTGTATTGAAAACAACTGGCGTTTGTCGGTACAAGTTCATAAATACATTGGTATCGAATAAACAGTCAATTAGCTAGAAAACCACTTCAAGTAGTACACCTATCTTATTCATTAATAGGTGTACTAACATCTTTCATTTCTGCTTATCTAATTATGGTAACTGGCAAACCTCTTGTTCTTTCTGCTTGTAATAATCTGCTGTTAAACCAAGCAACTGTGGTACCGTTGCCGAAATGGCAATGGATGAAAATGTACCGACTAAAATTCCACAAAATAAAGCAATAGCAAAGCCGGTTAATGACTCACCTGCAAAAAAATAAATGGCTAATATTGTCGCCAATGTCGTTCCTGACGTTATTAAGGTTCGTACTATGGTGGCTTTTATCGCTAAATTGATAATAGTGTCGATACTTTTTTCTTGATTTTTTTTCATAATTTCGCGTATTTTGTCGCCGACAATAATTGAGTCATTTAATGAATAACCAATAATGGCAAGTAGGCTGGCAAGAATAGTTAAATCAAATGAAACGCCAAACCAAGCAAATAGCCCAAGTACAATAATAACATCATGAAAAAGGGCGATTACTGAGCCAGCGGCCAAACGCCATTCAAACCTAAATGATAGGTAGGCTAATATTATTATCACAGCCGTTAATAACGCTAAGCCACCTTGATTAATTAACTCTTCACCTACCTGACTACCGATATAAATAGCGTCTTGCGGGATAATGTTTAAGCCACTTTGCTCGGAGAATTCTGCTAACCATGCTTTTCCTTTTAAGCTAATGTCATTATCAACTTGTTGTACGCTCCAATGTGTACCATTTTCAGCAGAGGTTAGTTGAAAAGTATCGGGCAAATATGATGTTAATAATGTAGCCATTTTCTTTTGGCTAAGTGATTCTTGTGTCGTGAACTCTGTCAGGTAACCGCCGGTAAAATCTAAACCAAGGTTAAGCCCGTGACTAATGAGTCCGAATAATGAAAAGAGTACAAGTACAGCAGCAAAATAGAAGCTAGTGATGCGCAACTTACTTAATGTTTGGCTTTGATTTAATAGAAAATTGTTCATAGTTTAACTCCAAGTAACTGTGACTTGTTTTCTCGAATAGATAAATTGGTCAGTGCTTTTGAAACAAAAACACCGGTAAACATACTGGTTAAAATGCCCAAGCATAAAATGATGGCAAAGCCCTTTACTGGGCCATAGCCGATGGAATAGAGAATAATACCGGTGATCATGGTGGTGATATTGGCATCTAAAATAGTTGAAAATGCACTTTTATAACCCAATTCAATGGCAGAAATTACTTTGCGACCACGTTTTAATTCTTCTTTTATCCGCTCGAAAATAAGTACGTTGGTATCAACCGCCATACCAACAGTTAGCACTAAGCCTGCAATGCCAGGAAGTGTTAGTACCGCGCCAGGTAGTAATGACATTAATCCAAGTAAACTGACCAAATTTAATGCCAAGGCAATGTTAGCGATAACACCTAACGCTCGATACCAAAAAACCATAAATAACAAAGTAAAAGTAATACCTATGGTTAATGCTTTAATGCCGTTGTCTATATTGTCAACACCAAGTGTTGCTTCAATACTGCGTTGTTTTACTATAGTGACTGGCGCGGTTAATGAACCTGCACGGAGCAATAGCGCGAGTTCTTGTGCATCTTGATGGCTCGACATATTGGTAATGCTAAATTGTGAGCCTAAGTGTTGTTGAATAGTGGCAACATTAATTACCTTACTTTTCTTCACCATTTCATCTTGGGTGTTACGATAAAATTCGGAAAATACCGTAACCATTGGCTTGCCAACATTCTTTTTGGAGAATTGCGACATTTTTTTACCGCCAACGGCATCCAAGGTTAAGTTGACTAATGGCATACCCATTTCATCTTGGCCTGACCGAGCATTTTTAATATTGGCACCAGAAAATATCACCTGACTATTCATTTTAAGTTTACGACCATTTTGGTCGCTCATTTGTATAATGCCTGCAGCTCTTGAATGCTCAGCCAATTGGTAAAAGTCTAATGATGCCGTCGCGCCAATGATTTTTTTCGCTTTTTCAGGATCATGTACGCCGGGTAACTCAATACGAATTCTATTTTTACCTTGTTTTTGAGTTACTGCTTCCGTAATGCCTAATTCTTCAATACGTCCGCGCATGGTTTTAAGCGTTTGCTTCATGGTTTCTTGACGAAATTTGGTTTGTTCCTGCGAGCTAAAGCTCAAAGCAACTTTATTATCAGCCATGCTTTTTTGAGTCAATTCTGGGTAGCTGCTACTAATTTTTGTTAATAACAGCTCGCTAGCTGATTGTTTAACAGAAGAAAAATCAATGATGATTGAATGATTATTGGCTTGAGATACTTTGCCAAGTCGGATGCGATTATCTATCGCTATGGTTTTAACGTCTAAGGCGATGCTTTTCAATCTGTCAGAAAGTGCACGCTCGGTATCAACATCAAGTACAAATAGCACTCCGCCACTAAGGTCTAAGCCGAGCTTTATCGGCTCGCCATTTAACGATTTTAACCATGCGGGGGAATTATTCTCTACTGAGCTTTCAACGGCATAACCATTGCCATATTCCTGTGTTAATAGTTTTTCTATCGCCTGTTTATCGGTTTTATTTTTTAAGATAATGGTTGAGCCGTTCGTTGATGTTTTAATTTCATCAACAATCAGATTATTGCTGGTCAGTAAGGCATTAATATCTTGAGGAGCTATTGTTTCGCTTTGAGTGCTGTTGTTTATAAGCTGAACGTTTATCCTGTCAGAATATAAATTTGGCAGGGCGCTAATAATCATAAATAGTAAGATGAAAATAATGACAATATTTTGCCATTTCGCATTTTTTTTCTGCGTAGTTGTACGTGAATTCATTATAAAATCTCTACATAAAAACTTGTCGTAAGTTGCTTTGAATCATTGAAAAACTAATGACAATTATTCGAGGTAAAGGCCAATTAAAAAAGCGCGAATACGACAAGTAACCAATGGTTGAATATTGGTATTTTAAAAAGGTAATTGTTGATTTTTTTACAGTTCAAAAAACTAAAAGGTTATGTTTTATTAAACTGCTTTTAGTGAATTAACTATGGTAGGTAGTGCGAGATGAATACAAAGAGTTGCCGTCTTTCCAGCCAGAAAGTCGAGATGAATTATTTTTATGGCTTAACTGTTCAAACCAAGGCGTTATTAAAGGTGGGTTGATTAAGTTTTTATACAAGCCAACAGAAAGCTTAATTTTAAAGAATTCGACTACTAATACATAGTTTGGCGTGGTTTGTATTTCAGCATTGAATAAAGCCGGACTAATTCGGTTTAGTCTTGGAAGATTAAGTAAATCTTCGGGTTCATTGTCATCAAAAACTGAAGTAGGTTGCTGCTCTATTTGAGTGTTTGTAAGGTGAGTCGAATTTTCAACAGTTAAAACCTTAGAGATCGGCAAAGCGTTAGCGGTGTGAGCTACTACTAAAACAAATAACATTACTGCTAATTGACGCCACATAAAAACAAACTCTCCTTTAAGATACTTAATAATATATGGTTCTTTGCTTATGTTTCAATAGCGTTAACACCTTTTAGTTAAAGTAAGCTAATAAAAAGGTGTTTAGCCATAAAGGTTTTTGCTTAATGTCTGACTTGTTTATTTAATAGCAGAACCTACTACTATTAATAACCAAAGCCGTGTTCGGCAGTTGAGTTAACTTATTAATTACTTGGCGCCTACGTATGAATCTTTGTAACCAATGTAACTAATTGGTAAATAATTCTGCGCTAATTGTTTGAAAGTCAGCATATCGTTCACTTTATATTGTTTTGAAGCAAAAAATTCTGTTTAAAGGCAATATTTAAGTAGCACATTCTGTAGAGTTTGAATTAACATGCGCGAATATTTTTTATTGTAATTAACTTTGAATGGTTTTGAATACTATTTCATCTTATTTTTAGGGCAAGCACATGCTTTTTAATGGTTCTTTTATTACTGACTGTCCAATCCGTCAGAAGATTCGTGAATTTTATCGTATTGATGAGAATATAGCGGTAGATCATATTCTACCTTTAGCTGAAGTTAATGTTAGTGCCAGAAGTAGGGCTTGGGAAAGAGCTCGCAAAATGGTATTACAAATTCGCCTAGACCAAGCTGGTAATGGCGCAATAGATGCTTTATTAAAAGAATACTCGCTTTCAAGTGAAGAAGGTGTGGTATTAATGTGTTTGGCCGAAGCTTTGCTTCGTGTACCTGATAAACATACGCAAGATGCGCTAATTCGTGACAAAATTTCTCAAGGTCAGTGGACTACGCATTTAGGTGGCAGTGATTCGTTATTCGTTAATGCTTCTTCGTGGGGGCTTTTGATCACAGGCTCTATGGTTGATTATGCTGATAATCGTAAGCAAGACAGCTTTGGCTTATTAAAAAGAACCATCGGCCGTTTAGGTGAGCCTGTTATTCGTAAGTCAATGAACTACGCCATGAAAATTATGGGTCTGCAGTTTGTGATGGGCGAAACCATTGTTGCAGCAACTGAACGAGCTGAGACTAAAGAACAACAAGGCTACGTGTATTCTTACGATATGCTTGGTGAAGGTGCTCGCACTATGGCCGATGCTGAACGTTATTTGAAGTCGTACCAAGATGCGATTGTCACTATTGGTAATGCAGCGGTAGCGTCGGGTAAAAACGATCCACGCAAAGTACCGGGTATTTCAGTAAAACTTTCTGCCATTCATCCACGTTACGAGTTTACTCATAAAGAACGTGTGATGGCTGAAGTTGTGCCAAAACTTAAAGCGCTTTGTTTACAAGCAAAACAATACAACATTGGCTTAACGGTTGATGCTGAAGAATCTGAGCGTTTAGATATCTCGCTAGATGTTATTGAAGCGGTATTCAGTGATGATGATTTAGCAGGCTGGAACGGCTTTGGTATTGCACTACAAGCTTACCAAAAACGTGCAATTTTTGTGGTTGACTGGTTACGTGAACTAACGGTTCGTGTTGATAGAAAAATGATGGTGCGTTTAGTAAAAGGCGCCTATTGGGACAGCGAAATTAAAAACGCGCAAAAAGATGGTCATCAGCACTTTCCAGTGTTTACACGTAAGTCTTCTACTGACGTTTCTTACCATGCTTGTGCGAATAAATTATTAGATTATAGAGATACTATCTACCCGCAATTCGCAACACATAACGCTTACACCGCGGCAACAATTGTTGAACTTGCTGGTGATGATAAAGAAGGTTTTGAATTTCAGTGTCTACACGGCATGGGTGATTCTTTATATGACCAAATTGTTACTAATGAACGTATTCAATGTCGTATATACGCGCCAGTTGGCCAGCATGAAGACTTATTAGCCTATTTAGTACGTCGTTTATTAGAAAATGGCGCTAACTCTTCTTTTGTAAATGCCATTGTTGATGAAACTCAGCCAGTTGAATCTTTACTTGAAGATCCTGTTGAGAGAACTCAGCGTTTAAAAGAAAAGTATAATAAACAAATTGTTAAACCTATCGCGTTATATTATGGCGAAAATGGCGCTGACCGAGATAACTCTAAAGGCCTAGACTTAACCGATGTAAATGCCATTACACCGTTAAAAGCGTCATTAGACAATTGGTTTAAAGACAACCAACTTAATGAAAGCGAGTTACCAGAAGGTACTAGCGCCGTTAAGAACCCTGCAAACCACAGTGAAATTATCGGCTTTCACAAGCATCACGATAAAGACGATATGCTGGCGATGATTGATACGGCACAAACGGCATTTGCAACTTGGTCGACAACGCCGGTATCAGAACGTGCAGAGTTATTATGCCGTGTTGCTGATATTCTTGAACGTCATACTGACGAGCTAATTGCGTTATGTATTAAAGAAGCAGGTAAAATCGCGCAAGATGGTATTGATGAAGTACGAGAAGCAGTAGACTTTTGTCGTTACTATGCCGAGCGTGCCATTGAATTAGAAAGCGATGAGCGTTTAGAAGCACGTGGTGTAGTACTTTGTATTAGCCCTTGGAACTTCCCATTAGCAATATTTTTAGGCCAAGTTGCAGCGGCCATTGCTACAGGTAACACGGTATTAGCAAAACCAGCTGAGCAAACGAGCTTAATCGCTTTACGTACTATTGAACTAATGAAGTCAGTTGGTTTACCTGAAGGCGTTGTGCAAGCAGTTATTGCAAGAGGTAGTCAGGTTGGTCGCGTGATTATTCCTGATGAGCGCATTCAAACAGTCATGTTTACCGGTTCGACTGAAACTGGCACTGTAATTTCACAAACCTTGGCTGAACGTGGTGGCGATCAAGTACCTTTGATTGCAGAAACCGGTGGTCAAAACTGTATGGTTGTTGACTCTACTGCTTTACCAGAGCAAGTGGTTGATGATGTTATTTCTTCAGGTTTCCAATCAGCAGGTCAACGTTGTTCTGCATTACGTGTGTTATTTTTGCAAGAAGATATCGCTGATAATGTTATTACCATGCTTAAAGGCGCATTAGCAGAATTACATGTTGGTAATCCTGAGTACTTAAGCACAGATGTAGGTCCGGTTATCGATCAAAAAGCGCTAGGTGCATTAAATGCTCACAGTGAGTATATGAAAACCAATGGCAAATTATTGTATCAATGTGAAGTCTCAGAGGAAGTAGCAGGTAATGAGCACTTCTTCTTTGCGCCGCGTTTATATGAAATAAGTGATATTAGTGTTTTAAAACAAGAAGTATTTGGCCCTTGTGTTCACGTAGTGCGTTTTAAAGGCAGTGAAATAGAGCAAGTTGTTGATAAAATTAACAGTACTGGTTTTGGTTTAACGATGGGTATTCATACGCGTATTGAACACCGCGCCTTTGATTTAGCTAAACTTTCACGTGCAGGTAATGTTTATATCAATCGTAATATGATTGGCGCGGTAGTTGGTGTGCAACCTTTTGGTGGTCGTGGCCTTTCGGGTACTGGTCCTAAAGCCGGTGGTCCGAATTACTTAACACGATTAGTTAAAGAGAAAGCCACGCCAGATGCTGAGCAGTTTAACTTGCAACCTTCACATTTAGAGGCGTTAGAATGTGATGAAAAGTCACGTTCTGAAGCAATAACAATGATGAACAATGCTAATAACGCAGAGAAAAACTGGCGCTTAGCTGACCTAAATACACGTATTTCTAGTGTGCGTCAGTTGCTAGCGAAAATTGCTCACGTTGATATTGTTGACGACTTAGCTGATGATTTAAGCCTTACGTTAACGGCAGCTCGTTCGCAATTAATTGATATTGAAAAACGTTTGAAAAAACCGAAAGTATTACCTGGGCCGACAGGTGAATCTAATATTATTTACCTAGAAAACCGCGGTAATGTTATTTCTTTTGTTGATAAAAACTCAACTTTTCACTTTTGGGTACTATCAATTGTGACAGCATTAGCAACAGGTAATACCGTTGTTACTGTGGTTTCTGACTTATTCTATGACGAAGCGTTGGAATTTAGAGATAAGTTTATTGCTACCGGCGAAGATAAAAATGTCTTCCAAGTAGCAAGACTACGTCACTTATCAACTATGTTGGCACATCCAAAGTTATCGGGTGTTGTTGTTGATAGTCACTGTGATCGTAAGCACTACATCAGTGAAAAATTAGCTCAACGTCAAGGTGCGATATTGCCAGTGATCAGCTCTGAATATATGGACAACTTAATTCAGCGTTTATTAACTGAAAAAACTATTAGTATTGATACGACGGCATCTGGTGGTAACACATCATTGATGACCTTGGTGGAAGAAGACTAACGGTTTGCTAAACGCTAGAACTTAATAAAAGCCGAGTGTCGTAAGATACTCGGCTTTTTAGTATCTAGGGCATTGTTATATTAATTCAAACCATTAAAGCTACTTGCTTAAATGAATATGTGACTGCTCTGTAATATCCAAAAGCGCTGAATAATGACTAGTTTATCTTTCTAATTGATTGTAATTATGGAATATTATGTAATAAGAATTATTGGTGAGTTTCACTAATGTAAAGTTAAAAGGCTCAAGGAAGGCTGTATATGTTTAAAGAATTTTTCAAAAAACAAAAAATAAAGAAATATGCTAAAAAACTACCGCAGGACTTAAAGGAAAACTATGCATATCAAAAGCATTACTCAAAAGAGCAAGTTGATGCTGCTTTAAAACGGAAGCGTCTCGTTGGCGGTGGAGGCATAGCTGTAACCGATAATTGTTATGCTTACGCAATGTATTGTTCCTCAAAAGAGTTTAATGATATTCACGAAAATTTAGCTGAAACGTGTAACTATGAAAGTATGCGTGGTGAAATTTCAAATACCGTATTTAATAATTCAGAAGATTTTTCTTTCTCAACCTTACTAGTAGAATCTGCGAAGTCTGAATCTAGCTCATTTGGCAGCTCAGCTAATGATAGTTTTAATACTTCAGGCGATAGTAGCTACAGTGGTGGTGGCGCAGATAGCGGCGGCGGTGGAGATTAACTCTGTTTCTTTTCAAATTTAAAAGCTTTTTAATGGGGCGTTATGAATTTTTATTAATCAATAATACCAAGGATGTATAAATGTCAGATCTAGAAAGAACAATTTGTTTATCGAATGAAGATGATGCTGCAAAAACAAATGCGCTTATCGCTTATGCTTTTATGGGCATAGGTCTTTTTACTGGAATATTTTGGATAATTGGTGCCATTTGGGCAATGGTTAAGAAAGATGATGCGGTTGGTACTCTGTTTGAGGATCATTATTCAAATATAATTAAGATTTTCTGGTGGGGGTTATTGTTATCAATCATTGGGGCTTTCCTGATCTTTTTTATTATTGGATATTTTATCTTACTAGCGGTTTGGTTTTGGTCTGTTTATAAGTTAATTAAAGGCTTTGCGAAAATAACGTCTAATAAACCGTACAATTCATAATAAATTATTTAAACGTAAAATAATGGTTTGCCATTGCCTACGATTGTAGCGAACCATTACTTTCTTCTTTGTAACTAGCTTAATTATTAATATTTTAGCGGAATTTTTAATTACGGATAATAAATGGAAAAGGGACTTACCGATAGTTTGAATTAAGGTCGCTACAGGCCTTGGTTTTTCTTCGGTATACAGTTGATCAAACTCTTTTTAAATCCGTTCAACATTAGTCAACTTAATCATTCTATTATTTAGTTGGCAGGCGTAAAAAGGTATCTGTATGAACTTTAGGATTATTCGGAGCATAAAAAATATCTTATGTTCATTGTTAGGAGTTTTCTTTTTTTTGATTACGATGATTGAAGGAGCTCCAAATGTATTTGTGAAGAATTTAGCTCATCAACATCTTGAGCCTGACTTGAATATTGGTACTGCTATCACATGTTTGATTTCTGTAGTTCTCTTAGGTATTGTTCTTATTGATATTTTAAGAGTGTACCTAGTCTAAATAAAAAGCAAAAACCTTCTGATTTCTTGTGTGATCAAAAAGAATTGAAGCCATTTGATAAAGATATCTGATAATAGTTTAGAGCGATACGGTTACAGCTTTTGTTTTACGTATTTATATACCTAGTAAATAATTTTTTCACCGCTTTAAATGAGGTATTAGCGTTTTATGCAAATATTTGATACCCGTAACCCTTATGCAGTATTTTTTATATTGGGAACAGTGATTGTTCTTCTATTCAGTTTTTGGGGGATTAAGTATCAATCTGTTAACTCTCAAGCACATGATAAGTTAGCGCACAATTTAACTACTTGGTTGCAGGGAGAGCCTGAAAAATACACCTATGTGGTTCGTCAAGGCTGTATGTTTGTCGCATCTTCAAAAGTACTCGTTGTAAATGGTGTCGCACTGTTTGAAAAAGTAGATGAATATGACAGTGAGTTAGTCATTAGTGACGTGTTTAAAGCAGCCAATAAAGGTTTATTTGAAGCTGCTAGAATCAAAATTACATATCACCCCAAGTATGCTTTTCCGCAAGTTATTGAGGTTGATTGGCGCAAAGATGTTATTGATGATGAATGCTTTTATGAGGTTAGTGAATTTAAAGTGATAGAGTGAAATTTATGAAACTTGTTCAAGTAAAACAAAAATAGTTTTTTGCCCCTGATTAGCCAACTTTAACCTTCTATTATTTGCCTCTAAATTCTATTTAGCCATGAATTAGCACTATCAATGGAATTAAAGACATTAATTTTATATGCATATTTGTTGAAAAAATCTATATAGCTATGTGCTATTTCTAATTCATCAGGTTCGATTGCTATCATCGCTATTTTAAATGATTTACGTACTATTAAACTCCCCAGATCAAGCCCAGCTACTTCTATCAGCTCAGACACATCAACCTTACTCATATCGCATTTAGTTATATCGAGGATTAAGTGTGAACAATCATAAAAGCGTTCATCATTATTTACTTCATAATGTGCACTTTTTATATTCTTGTTATCAACTTCACCAAAGTAGTCAATACAAACAGATTTTACATTCCATATTATTGAATAGGTCATTTAGGGTTCTCTTTCGCACGTAGTTGTCATCTAATGCTCTTTTTATGAAATGGTAGTTTTCGTAGAGTAGAAAGCAGCAAAACGGTATTTTTTTCTATTGAACAGCTTAAAATAACTGTATGTAATATAAGAATGCGATAGGCGATATCGTATTAAAATATAAGTATGTTGCTACATCAGTGAAAAGGGTGTTATATCCGAGTATTCGTTGATATTTCTATTGAGAATATACTGCATAGCTTTCCTTGCCTATAATCACTTATTCCTGAAGAAACATAGTAACATCCATATTTTATAACTGTTTTTATTCACGTTAATATCCCATATCTTCATAATGTTAGGAACTATAAAAATGTTTATTTTTGTAATGCTTGGGTTTCTTTTTGTAATTTTTTGGGGGCTATGGAAAGGTATCAATAATATTTGAAATTTAATTATTTTCTTCTATTGGGCATAAAGTGAAATTGAGTTATTCAGAGAAAGTAAAACTAACAAAAGGCATTTATTACAAAGATATAGAATCAATCCATGTTCTTTTTTTAAATGCGATATAGGTGTAATAGAGTTTATTATATAAGTATTACTAATATTGAAGAAATAAAAAACCTTGTAAAAACAAGGTTTTTTATTTTTTATATGGTCGGAGTAGCAAGATTCGAACTTGCGACCTCACGTCCCCCAGACGCACGCGCTACCAAACTGCGCTATACCCCGAAACGTAAACTTAATGGGGAGAAAAGCTTACTTCAGTTATATTAATGGTTTACCAACTGAATGCAATTAAATGCGATGCAAAAAGCATTTAATTGCATGTAAGTGACTAATTATTGAGCTTTATTTGCTTGTTCGCTAAATTGTTTAATGAAATTTACGCCATCAATCATTAATGGAAAGTCAGCTTTTGCAGTAATAGGGGCGGCAAGCTGTATTGAGTAGCTTTGAAAGTTACCATTTTGGTCAACAAACATCGATTTGTCTTTATTGAACACCATAACACCATCATCCATGGTATTAGCAATAATACGGTCTTTCTTTAAACGCTTAATATCAACGCCATTACTATAGTGCTTCACATCGATATCACAATCTAACCAACGCTTAATTAGGGTAGGCTGCATGTCCATATGACTGGTTAATTTATTTACCGACTTGTTCTTACTTTCAGGAAGTATCAACAAGGCGGGCTTTATTGATAAACTTGTATCTGTTGTTTGATTGCCAATAGAGCTGATCCAAAGAATATCTTTTTGTTGTTTTTTATTTTGCGCCGACATCAACGCGTCTAAAAACAATTCAAATTGATAACTGTTTTGACCTTTGAAATAAAATACATGTAAGCCAGGTGCTCGACTATTTAATTTGTCAGCAAAAATTAAACTTGAAATATCGTTTAATTTATTAGATTCAGGAAAGAGTGTTGTGATCAGATTTGATAGCTCAGTTTCACTGCTCGCGTTAGCTTCTTCGCCAATAACAGTAAATGATTTTGCTAAGTTTTTCTTTTCAATTATTTGCAGTAAAAGCGGTTGAGTATTTTGTGCTAAGACATCAGTTTTATAGATACTTGGTAAGCTATAAAAGAGGTTGAACCATGCATCTTTTGGTAACGCGTTATCTATGTGATTATCAAGTGAAAGCTTGCCACGCTTGACTCTTTGCTTAATTTTCTCTAATTGTTGGCTGGTAAGCGTATCGTCAGTTAATATCATAAATACTGACTGTTTTAATGCTGAATCGTTCGGGCATTGTCCTTGGTAAGTCGGGTATTTTGGCATAACGTCTGTAAAAGCTAAGGGGCTCGTACGACGAGCAATATAGTCAACTTCGTCAAACATACCGTACTTGGTTAATAAGGTTTTAGCTGTTGAAGGATACGATAATGGCAAGACGGTATCTTGGCGTAATACATCGTATTCTAAGTTTGCATCTGCCCATATGTGCACGATATGACTAAAGAAGAAGAAGACGACTAATGGCACAACAATAAAACGGGCGAATATTGTTTTTTGTAATTCTTTAAGATGTTTCCAGGCGTAGTTAGAAGCAAGTAATTCGAATGATAAAATTACTAACCAAAGCACTAAACTAACAAACCAAAAAATTCGACTGTTTTGCTGAATTTCATTAGTTATTAATTCTAGAATTGGTGCGCTGGAGGAAATATTTAAATGATACCCTAATCGCGAATAGATGAATGCGTCGAGTAACAGCAGTAATAATTCTGCCGTAAAAATGATGGAAGCGACAACCCGTATAAAGCGTGTACGGGGGAACAGTATGGTGATCGGGAATAAAATCAGCACAAAGCTCATAAAGGTTAAAAAGGCCATATGACTTAGCCATGTGGTGACTAAATAAGTTTGGCCGAGTAAAGTTTCAGGCATTGCTTCATTAAATACATAAATTGACGACAATAAAATTGCGGCAATTATGTTGAAAAATGTAAACCAGTGGCTCCAACTAACGAGCTGTAATAGGCGCTTACTATAGGGTTTTGATTCAAATGAAACCATTGCGTCGTTAAATTCTCTTATTATTGTTTATTTTTGTCGCTTTCTAATACTAGATAATACTTATATCGCCGTAATCATTCAAATTGTGCTTTTTATTTGTTTAAAAAACACCAATTTGTAATGTTCACAGGGAGAAGTTTTATTTAGATTTTTGTACCGATTGTTTTAATGCACTGGTAAAATTGTCTACTATTGCTTCACGTCTTGATTCCGGCACATTATTATTAATAATTTCTGTCAGGGTATTTCCTAGGCACATCAGCGCTAGATCAGGGGTTGCAGACTCATTTACGAGTACATCATGCAAATCTTGGATAATTTTTTCTACACGTTCGTTGGAATACTTGGATACAATAGGCATCTTAAACACTTAATTGGTAATTGAATAAACTAATGTTAAGTTTATCAAATGCCCGAACAATATAATACTGACCTTTATCTATGAGCTTAATTATTTCGAACATTGCACTGCATTTTTTAACAAAAAAAGAAGAAACTGGTGAAGTTGTACTCAGGTTAGGCCCTGAAAATGTTGCGGCGAGCAGCAAAATAGAAAATTTTGTTGATGCATTACACAAAATTTATAACAGCAAAGGCAGTAAAGCATACGGTCATTTTTCATCTATGCCAGCAGAGGGCGACAGTGCCCGTTTCGTTGATATTATGGAAAGTTACTTAGGCGACGTACAAAGTTTTTATCAATTTAGTAGTCAAGCCGCTAACTTACTTAAAAATGAAATTGAAAAGTATGATTTAGCCGAAACCGGTTACTTAATTATTTGTCATTATGAATATATGGGCGGTCGTTATTTATTAGCTGCCGTTATTCCTATTTCTGAGCATTACTCAGTTGATGGTGAACTGAATATTTCTGCCGATCAACACCTTGATACCAGTAAACTGCAATTAGCGGCTCGTATTGATTTGTTTGATTACCAAGATAATGCTGAAGGCAATCGTTATATTTCTTTTATCAAGGGCAGAGCAGGCCGAAAAGTGTCTGACTTTTTCTTAGACTTTTTAAGTTGTGAAGAAGGCTTGAATTCGAAAGAACAAACTCAAACTTTAGTACAAGCGGTTGAAGACTATGTCGCGGTTAATCAATTTGATGCCAACGAGAAACAGGAAACGCGCAAAGAACTATTAAGTTACTGTAAAGAGCAAAAAGAATTAGCTCAAGATGTTTCGTTGCAAGAAGTCGCGGATGTTATTAAGTCAGAAGAAAGTGGCTCTGACTTTTATAAGTTCTGCCAAGAGCAATCATACCCAATTGAAGAATCTTTCCCTCATGACCAAGCAGTAGTTAATAAAGTTACTAAATATGCGGGTTACGGTAATGGTATTAGTTTGAGTTTTGAACGTAGTCACTTTGGACAAGACGTTGTTTATAACCCAGCGAATGAAAGTATTACTATCTTCAAAGTGCCACCAAATTTAAAAGATCAACTATTGGCGTTAATTGAAAGTAATAACAACCAAAATGCTAGTCAAGGTCAAGCGGCAATCACGTCAAACAGTGAACCGTCAAGCAGTGAATCGTCAGAAGACGAATTTTAAGCGGTAGAAATTTATATAAGTATGTTGCCCATACGGGCAATAGAAAATGAACAGATTTAACTAGGAAGAATAATGACAACATTAACAATTACTCGCCCAGACGACTGGCATGTACATTTACGCGATGGTGCTGCTTTAAATACGACAGTACCTGATATTAGCCGATACTTTGCCCGCGCTATTGTTATGCCAAACCTTGTACCGCCAGTAACGAACGCTGAATTAGCTCGTGAGTACCATCAACGAATTATGGCAGCGAGCCCAAGCAAACAATTTCAACCGTTAATGGTTTTGTATTTGACTGACCAAACAACAGCAGATGATATTAAAGCCGCAAAAGCGTCTGGTATTGTTTATGCCGCGAAGCTTTATCCTGCCGGTGCAACAACTAACTCATCTTCAGGTGTTACTAGCGTTGATAATATCGCGTCAGTGCTAGCGGCAATGGAAGAAGAAAATATGCCGTTGTTGATACACGGCGAAGTAACCGATCACGATATCGACATTTTTGATCGTGAAGCCGTATTTATTGATACTATTTTACGTCCGTTAGTTGCAAAGTATTCAACATTAAAAATCGTTTTAGAACATATCACCACAAAAAATGCAGTAGATTTTGTTAAGGAAGCGGGTGATAACGTTGCGGCAACAATTACTGTTCATCACTTATTGTTTAACCGCAACCATATGTTGATTGGCGGTATTCGCCCACATTACTTCTGCTTACCTATCTTAAAGCGCAACATTCATCAGCATGCGCTTATTGAAGCCGCTACCAGTGGCAGTGAAAAATTCTTTTTAGGTACAGATTCTGCTCCACATCCACAACATGCAAAAGAATCTGCGTGTGGTTGTGCTGGTTCGTATACGGCACATGCCGCAATTGAGCTTTATGCTGAAGCATTTGAAGCTGCAGGTGCGCTTGATAAACTTGAAGCCTTTGCCAGCTTAAATGGCCCTAAATTTTATAACTTACCGGCTAACAGCGATAAAATTACCTTAGTAAAAGAGGAATGGTCAGTGCCAGCGACGATGGCGTTTGGTGAAGATGAAGTTGTACCTATTCGAGCAAGCGAAAGTATTGCTTGGCAAGTAAAGTAGTAGGAAGGTTTAATGCAATTATTTGTAAATGATTTAACTGTTATCGATTTTTCATACTGTTGTCCGGCCCGTGGCATTGTTGGTGAAAGCTGGATAGTAGACGTGTTACTCGACGGTAGCTTAAATGAAATGAGTATGGTGCTTGATTTTGCTGTTGTTAAAAAGCAAATTAAAGCCATTATTGACGAAGCTGTTGATCATAAACTGTTACTACCTATGCAAGACAGATCGGTGAACGTAGCTGACTCAGATGTACGTGAAGGGCACGAATATGTAGACTTTAGCTCTAAGCAAGGTGATTACTTTTTGCAATCACCACTTAGTGCCTTCGCTAAAATTGACGCCAAACAGATAGATATTGTTTCAGTAACTACCCATCTTACAACAATCATACTTGCTGAATTACCGAAAAATGTTCAAGGCCTAACGTTAAACTTACGTCCTGAAAAAATAGATGGTGCTTATTATCATTACACTCATGGCTTAAAACTTCATGATGGCAATTGCCAACGTATTGCTCATGGTCACCGTTCAAAAATTCATATCTACAAAAATGGTCAACGTTCGGCAGCACTAGAAGAAGTTTGGAGCTTACGCTGGCAAGATATTTATTTAGCTAGTGAAGTTGATCGCATTGCACTTACTGATATTGAGATTTCAAGTGAAGCTAAAGCTAATTTGACAACCGATCATCAATTATTCTCTTATTTCGCGCCACAAGGGCGTTTCGATATTGCCGTACCTGGTAAAATCTTAGATGTTGTTGATTGTGATTCTACTGTTGAATTACTTGCAGACTTTATTGTGCGCCAACTTAAAAAACAGGCACCAAACGATGAATTTAAAGTCGTTGCATTTGAAGGTGTTGCAAAAGGGGCTATTGCTAATGGTTAAAAAGTTTTCATTATTATTTAAAGGCTCTTTGCTTGCCTCGTTATTAATGTTGCAGCCTTTGGCTGCACAAGAGCAACTCACTGAGCAGTTTTTTCAAGGAGCATTAATTGTAGGTAAAACATCGCCGGCCAATAAAGTTTCACTCAATGGTAAAGCTATCAAGGTATCTAGCACGGGTGATTATGCGCTAGGTTTTAGCCGAGATGAAAAAAATAATAGTGAACTTGTGATCATTAGTCCTAACGGTGCTACTGAAAAGCGTATTTTGAAACCACTTAAACGTGAATATAATATTCAGAAAGTGGAGGGCATCGCTAAGAAAATAATGAACCCTAACAAAAAAGCCAATATTCGTGCAGGGGAAGATAATAAAAAAATATCTGCCGCACGAAAAGTTGATAGTGACTTAACTGCTTTTGCTCAAGGTTTTATTGCACCAATTGAAGGCACAATTACCGGCGTATATGGTAGCCAGCGTTATTACAATGGCGTACCTAAACGACCACATTACGGTTTAGATTATGCCGGTAAAAAGGGTGACCCTGTTAAAGCACCAGCCGATGGCACAATACTTATGTATGTACCTGATATGTTTTATTCCGGTGGCACCATGATCATCGACCATGGTCATGGTGTTAGCTCAACATTTTTGCATTTGAGCAATTCTTATGTCAAAGTTGGTGATAAAGTAACCAAGGGGCAATTGGTTGCAGCGGTTGGTTCAAGTGGCAGAGCGACAGGCTCACACTTAGATTGGCGTATAAATTGGTTTAATATGAGATTAGACCCTGCGTTAGTATTAAAATTAAAGCCTTTGAAATAAAAATCACATAAATTTGCAAAGGCGATTATAGGTAGTAAATGAAAAATATCCTTATCGTCTTTTGCTTAATGGCAAACTTCAATAGTTATGCTAAAGAATTACATGTTGGTTGGGAGCTTTGGTATCCCTATCAATACCGTAATAGTCAACAAGAATTACTCGGCTTAGATTTTGAAATATTTAACGCCATACTCACCAAGGCTGGCTACTCCTCACAATACACCGAATTACCGTGGAAACGTCATTTACATTACATCAAAACCGGTGAAATGGATGTTGCTATGGGTGCATCTTTAAGCGAAGAGCGTCAGCGCTACGCCGATTTCACTCAACCATATCGAAAAGAAACAATTAAACTGTATGTTAGAAAAGGTAAAGCAAATACAATGCAAATAGCTAAATTAGCAGACATAAGCAACAGTAACTTTATGATTGGAATTGAAAGTGGTTATTACTACGGTGATGAATATAAAGAGTTAATGAAAACGACTGAATTTCAAGAACATATATTAGAAGTCGTTGATATTGAAGAAAATGTTACTTTGCTACTAAAAGGACATATTGATGGCTTTTTAGTTGATCCTGCAACAATTAAAGCGTTTTCTAGCAAATACCAAATGAATGGCGAATTTGAACAACATTCATTAAGTATTTATCAATCAGATATTCATATTATGTTGAGTAATAAATCAGTAACCCCTGAGGTAGTAAAAAAAATCGATAATGCTATTGGTGAATTAAAAAAATCAGGTGAGTTGGAAAGCATTATCAACAAATGGAGTCGGTTAAATTAAGCTAGTTGCAATTTTATTTTTAAATTTGAGCTTTATTTACTCGTTGCTAACGCTTTTATTGCGCTTTATTCAACCTCGATGGTAATGTCGCTATTGGGAATACAACAGCAAGGCAGAATTTCACCATCACCAATAAACGCTAATGGCTCACCTTGTGGGTAGTTTATTTCTCCACTTTTTAGCGTAACACGGCAAGCACCACAATAACCGTCACGGCAGTGGTAGTGTACTTCTACATTTGATGATTCCAAACACTCTAATAAGTTACGATGAGAGTCTAAGTAGATAATTTCTTGATTGGCAACAGATATTTTAATGACGGGTTTTTCTTTCTTGGCTAAGTCTGGTGTTGTTTCATTAGCACTATCTACTTTTTTCGACATAATAAATTATCCGATAAATGTAGATAGGCTAATAATAATCATACTTTTGATACGACTCGCAATCGCTTATAAATCGAAATCGTCAAAGTCATCACTTGATACTGATGAATCTACTTGGCCAACAAGGTAGCTTGAGATTTCAGTTTCTTGTGGCGCGACTTGAACATTGTCACTAACCAAATAAGCATTCATCCAAGGTAATGGGTTACTCTTAATATCAAAAGGTGCGTCAAAGCCGATTGCTGCCATACGTTGATTACTGGTGTATTCAATGTATTGTTTTAAGATTGCAGCATTAAGGCCGATCATTGAACCGTCTTTAAATAAGTAATCAGCCCATTCTTTTTCTTGCTCAACCACGTCCATGAAGATTTGCTTACCCTCTTCACGTAATTCTGTCGCAATTTCTTGCATTTCAGGATCATCTTTACCTGACATCCAGTTATTTAATATATGCTGAGTGCCGGTTAAGTGTAGGGCTTCATCACGTGCAATTAGCTTGATGATTTTTGCATTACCTTCCAGTAATTCACGTTCTGCAAAGGCAAATGAACAGGCAAAACTTACGTAAAAACGAATGGCTTCTAAAGCATTTACTGAACATATAGCTAAGAATAAACGTTCTTTTAATTTACGTTCGCTCACTTCAATGGTTTTACCATCAACTTCGTAGCTACCCGCACCTTGTGATTGTAATAACTGCGTTGTGATAATTACGGCGTCAAAATATTTTGCGATGCTTGAAGCACGTTTTAATATCGCAGGGTTAACCATGATGTCGTCAAACACTTCACTTGGATCAGTGAATAGGTTACGTAAAATGTGGGTGTAAGAGCGTGAATGAATGGTTTCACTAAATGCCCAAGTTTCTACCCAAGTTTCAACTTCAGGTAGTGATACTAATGGTAGTAATACTGCGTTAACAGAACGTGCTGCCATTGAGTCGAGTAGCGTTTGATATTTCAAGTTAGAAATAAAAATATGCTTTTCAGACGCGGTTAAACTCTGCCAGTCAGCACGATCTTTTGAAACATCAATTTCTTCTGGACGCCAAAAAAATGATAATTGCTTTTCAATTAATTTCTCAAAAGCAACAAAACGCTGTTGATCGTATCGCGCGACATTAACACTGTTCCCCAAAAACATTGGCTCTAACAAAGCGTTGTTAGGTGTTTGGTTAAACGTAGTGTACGACATTTATATCTCCTGGAAATACTGCGCTAATCGCAATATTTCGTCACATTAGTGGTTATTAATCTAATTATTATAAGTTGTTAGTTTTGTATTTCGTTGCAAAAAAAGAGGAAAACTAGTGTTTTCCTCTTTGTAGATGTTAGATCTTACAAGCGCCGCCTGCACAGCTATCATCTTCAATTTCAACTTGGCTATCCGCTGCGCCATCACGAGTATTGTGGTAATACATGGTTTTAACACCTAATTTGTATGCCGTTAAAATATCTTTCAATACTTGTTTAATAGGCACTTTTCCACCTTCAAAACGAGCAGGGTCGTAGTTAGTATTGGCTGAAATTGTTTGGTCAATAAACTTCTGCATAATACCAACCAACTCTAAATAACCTTCATTACTTGGAATATTCCATAGTAATTCGTAGTTATCTTTTAATCGTTGATATTCAGGCACTACTTGTTTTAATACGCCATCTTTACTTGCTTTAATGCTGATCAAACCACGAGGTGGCTCAATACCATTTGTTGCATTAGAAATTTGCGATGACGTTTCTGACGGCATTAATGCTGATACGGTTGAGTTTCTAACGCCGTGTTCTTTAATACTAGCGCGTAATGATTCCCAATCTAAATGTAGCGCTTCACCAGTAATATTATCGATTTCTTTTTTGTAAGTATCGATAGGTAAAATACCTTTAGATAAACGTGTCTCGTTAAACTTAGGACAAGCACCTTGTTCAATAGCTAATTGGTTTGACGCTTTTAACAAGTAGAATTGAATCGCTTCAAATGTTCTATGTGTTAAGTTGTTGGCACTGCCATTTGAATAGAAAACACCATTTTTTGCTAAGTAGTAAGCGTAGTTAATAACACCTATACCCAACGTACGACGGCCCATGGTTGCGGTATACGCAGCCGGAACAGGGTAATCTTGATAATCTAATAAGCTATCTAGTGCGCGTACTGCTAAATCAGCTAAACCGTCAAGTTCCTCAAGGTTCTCAATCGCACCTAGGTTAAAGGCTGACAGAGTACATAAGGCAATTTCTCCGTTAGGATCATTGACATCTTCCATTGGTTTAGTTGGCAGAGCAATCTCCAAACATAAGTTACTTTGGCGAATTGGTGCAACGGTTGGTTCAAACGGAGAGTGGGTATTACAATGATCAACGTTTTGTAAATAAATACGACCTGTACTTGCGCGCTCTTGAGCAAACAAAGTAAATAATTCAATGGCCTTAATGCGCTTCTTACGAATTGAATCATCTGCTTCGTATTTAACGTAAAGTTCTTCAAACTTGTCTTGATCTTCAAAGAAAGCATCGTACAAGCCAGGTACATCACTTGGGCTAAACAAAGTGATTGATTGACCTTTGATTAAGCGTTGGTACATTAGTTTGTTAAATTGTACACCGTAATCTAAATGGCGAACGCGGTTTTCTTCAACACCACGGTTATTTTTAAGTACCAGTAAGCTTTCAACTTCTAAATGCCAAAGTGGGTAGAATAGAGTAGCTGCACCACCTCGAACACCACCTTGCGAACAACTTTTAACGGCAGTTTGAAATAATTTATAAAATGGAATACAACCGGTATGGAATGCTTCACCATTTCGAATTGTACTACCCAATGCACGAATGCGACCTGCATTGATACCAATACCAGCACGTTGAGAGACATACTTAACAATTGAACTTGATGTGGCGTTAATTGAATCTAAGCTATCGCCACATTCAATCAATACACAAGAAGAGAATTGACGTGTTGGAGTACGTACACCGGCCATAATTGGTGTTGGCAGAGAAAGTTTAAAAGTAGAAATGGCGTTATAAAAGCCTTTTACATAATCTAAACGTGTTTCTTTCGGGTATTTCGCGAATAAACATGCCGCGACTAAAATATAAAGAAACTGTGCACTTTCGTAAATTTCACCGGTTACGCGGTTTTGTACTAGGTATTTACCTTCTAACTGCTTTACAGCAGCATAGCTGAAATCTAAATCACGACGGTGATCTAAAAAGCTTTCTAATTGCTCAAACTCTTCAGCTGTGTAATCAGTTAATAGATGTTGATCGTATTTACCTGCTTCCACTAAATTTACAACATGTGGGTATAGCTTAGGTGGCTCAAATTGGCCGTACGCTTTTTTACGTAAATGAAATATTGCTAACCGTGCAGACAAGTATTGATAATCAGGTGTTTCTTCCGAAATTAAATCAGCAGCTGACTTAATAATCGTTTCATGAATGTCACCAGTTTTAATACCATCATAAAACTGTATATGGGATTTTAATTCGACTTGTGATACCGAAACATTGTCTAGGCCTTCAGCAGCCCAAGCAATTACTTTATGGATTTTTTCTAAGTCGATAGGTTCTTTTGAGCCATTGCGTTTTGTAACAAAAAGGTTGTTATTCATGAAAGACCTGTAAATCTATTTATTGTTTTAATCACCCAAAAATAGGTGTTTATATTGTTAATACCCTCAAGGAAGCAATTATACGAGATAAATCGTATACCATTCAAAAAGCAGTGAATGAAAAATGCACTATATATTGGGGGTTTTGAAAAACTAACCACAAGATAGTGAGGTTTGCATGACAATGCAAGTGATAAAAAGTGTCGAATTTTAGTTGCTTTTTTTAGAGTAAAAGTTCTGTTAGTAACAACTAACTTAGTAGCGCTTTTTAATTTTGATTTTTCTAAAACGCAACGCTTATTTTCATTTATTTTTATTTTCTTTTTAAGACTAAATTATTTTAAGTTAATTTTTAGGGTTTATATTACTAAAGGTAATATAAAAATAAAAAACTTTAAATTTCAGGTGGTTATGTTTTTTGTTTAAATCTCGACCGATGTAATTGACGAGTGTTTATTTTATCATCGCTTAAAGATCACATTTAGATCCTTAGTTGAATAGGCATAGTGAAATTAGGGTTTATCGATGATCAATAGTTAATTTTTGGTTTGTTGGGAGTAATGAGATAAAACAGAGGTTAATGAAAAGCGCAAGGCAGTTTAAGTTACTTTTTATCCAATAAATAAAGCGGATTGAGGAATTACTCTAGTAGAGAACTAGCACAACGAATAACAGGTTAGTCGTTGTGCTAGTGAACAAAGGTTATTTTATAAAAGCAAGTAAATCGGTTGGTGTATTAATAATGTGATCTGCTTGCCAAGTTTGGCAATTTTCATCAGCTAAAATGTAGCCCCAATTGGCAACAAAAGTTTTCATTAATGCGCTATTACCTGCTTGAATATCGCGCAGGGCATCACCGACATAGAAACAATGCTGATTATCAACATTGATTTGCTGACAAGCGTATAATATTGGCTCAGGATCAGGTTTACGTTTTACTAGGGTATCACCACCGACCATTACTGCACAGTTTGCAAACTCTGGATAATACGGCATTAATGTTTTGGTTAAGCCTTCAGGTTTATTGGTGATTATGCCCCAAGGGATATTGTTGTCTTCTAACTGTTGTAAAAGTTCTGCAACGCCAGGGTAAAGACAAGTATGGTCTGCAATGTTTTGTTCGTAATAGTCTAGAAACTGTTGGCGTAAGCTTTCATAATCATACTGCGCAATATCTTCGCCAAAGCCTAAGTTTAACAAGCCTAATGCACCATCTGAAGCTATTGGACGATAATATTTAGCGGCAACGGTTGGTTTATTGTACTTTGCCAATACGTAATTTAACGCGGCGCCTAAATCATCAGCGGTATCTAATAATGTACCGTCTAAATCAAAAAGAACCGCGGCAAGGTGATCTGTTAAGTTACTAGCGTTGGGCATAATATCGCTCGATTTTGTTATGGTGATAATTTAGCAAGGGGAATAACGCCGACGTAAGCCAATTACATTTCGACGCGTATTTAGTCAATTTAGTTAGCTTAAACGCGTTGACAGCAAAGTATATAGTTAACATCAAGTGATGAGGTTAGCTTATGATTTTCAGTGATTGGGTTGTAGTGAATACCCGCAGCATCGATACACTTTAAGTCGAAAGACTCAGCCCATGAAATAAGCGTAGAAGGGCGAATGAAACTTTTATGATCATGCGTACCATTTGGCACAAGTTTAAATACTTTTTCGGCAGCTACTATCGCTAGTAAATAAGCTTTTAATGATTTATTTAAGGTAGAAAAGAAAACATAGCCACCTGGTTTTACCATATGTGCACAGGCATTAACGATTGAAGCGGGGTCTGGCACATGCTCAAGCATTTCCATACAAGTAACTACATCATAATGTTCTGGATGTTGTTGTGCTTGTTCTTCGGCTGTGATTTTAAGGTAATCAACATTAACACCCGCTTCTAACGCATGCAATTTAGCTACATTTAAAGGCTCTTGCCCCATATCAATGCCGGTCACTTTTGCGCCTAACTGCGCTAAGCTTTCAGCTAAAATTCCGCCACCACAACCAACATCAATAATTTCTTTATCGAATATGTCACCAACATGTTGGCAAATGAATTGACGACGTAAAGGGTTAATTTGATGTAACGGTTTAAAATCACCATCTAGTTCCCACCATTGGCTGGCAACTTGTTCAAATTTTGCGATTTCGTCTTGATTAACATTTAAAGAATTGGACATGGCTTTATCATTATTTGTCTTGTTTATGTTGGCGATTCTAAACCAATAATTACGGCAAGCCTAGCGTGAAAATTGATTCAACTTAAATAAAAGTAAAATGCAGCTGTATTTTTAGTGTTCTTTTTATCTTTGCTTATATATAAGCAGGGCTTTAGTGTGCGGAACTAGTGCTTTTAGACAAAATAATGTCGATAAAATAAACGCTTAAACCTGACATGTGTTCAAAATGCGAACAATGACTTTTTATGAATATCTTTTTCACCTAATTTATGAAGATAAATACCTATGAAAACAGCCATATAGTTGACTATTAGGTAAATAGTAGCCGGGGCTTGAAACTTTGTCTTTTTAACGGCAAAATGAAGTAATATAAAGCGATAGGGCATGACAATTATTTATGTTAGTATGCCATGTTAATTAAAAATAATAATTTCGAATTTTTTTGAATTAGATTTACCTTAAGGGATACCATCAATTTATGACCGATTTAGCGAATAATATTGCTCCTGTCAATATTGAGGATGAGCTAAAAAGCTCCTATTTAGATTACGCAATGAGTGTAATTGTAGGTCGTGCATTACCAGATGTACGTGATGGCTTAAAACCAGTGCATCGTCGCGTACTTTTTGCGATGAATGTTTTAGGTAACGACTTTAATAAGCCGTATAAAAAATCAGCACGTGTTGTTGGTGATGTTATCGGTAAGTATCACCCTCATGGTGATACTGCTGTTTATGACACAATTGTTCGTATGGCACAGCCATTTTCATTACGCTATATGCTTGTTGACGGCCAAGGTAACTTTGGTTCTGTTGATGGCGACTCAGCGGCAGCAATGCGTTACACCGAAATTAGAATGTCGAAAATCGCCCATTCAATTTTAGCTGATTTAGATAAAGAAACTGTTGATTACGTTGCCAACTATGACGGCACGGAAATGATACCTGCAGTTATGCCGACACGTATCCCTAACTTATTAGTTAATGGTACTTCCGGTATTGCGGTTGGTATGGCGACGAACATTCCGCCACATAACCTAACTGAAGTTATTAATGGTTGTTTAGCCGTTATTGATAACGAAGAAATAGGTTTTGAAGAATTACTTGAATATATTCCAGGCCCTGATTTCCCAACAGCCGGTATTATTAGTGGCCGTGCGGGCATTCAAGAAGCTTACTTAACGGGTCGCGGAAAAATTAAAATTCGTGCCCGTGCATCAATTGAAGTTGATGAAAAGTCTGGCAAAGAAACTATTGTTGTTCACGAATTACCATACCAAGTTAACAAAGCTCGTTTGATTGAAAAAATGGCTGATTTGGTAAAAGAGAAACGCCTTGAAGGTATTTCTGCACTACGTGATGAGTCAGATAAAGACGGCATGCGTATGGTTATCGAAGTTAAACGCGGCGAAGTTGGCGAAGTTATTTTAAATAACTTATATAAGCTAACGCAAATGCAAGTGTCTTTTGGTTTGAATATGGTTGCGTTAACTAACGGTCAACCAAAACTATTCAACCTACGTGAAATGCTTGATGCCTTTATCTTGCATCGCCGTGAAGTAGTTACACGTAGAACAATATTTGAATTACGTAAAGCCCGTGAACGAGCGCATTTATTGGAAGGTTTATCGATAGCACTTTCTAATATTGACCCTATCATCGCGTTAATTAAGAATTCACCAACACCAAGTGAAGCAAAAGAGCAATTGTTATCACGTGGCTGGGACTTAGGTTTAGTTTCTGACATGCTAGCTGCTGCTGGTGATGACGCTGCCCGCCCTGAATGGGTTGAAGAAGAGTTTGGTATTCGTGATGGTCAATATTTCTTAACACCGCCACAAGCACAAGCGATTCTAGATTTACGTTTACATAAGTTAACGGGTCTAGAGCACGAGAAAATTTTAAGTGAATACAAAGCGCTATTAGAAGTGATTGCTGAGTTACTTTATATCTTAGCGACACCGGCACGCTTAATGGAAGTTATTCGCGAAGAGCTTGAAGTCATTCGTGATGAGTTCGGTGATGAACGTCGCACTGAAATTACCAATGCTTCACATGATTTATCGATGGAAGATTTAATCACTGAAGAAGATGTTGTGGTAACACTTTCGCATGAAGGTTACGTTAAATATCAAGTATTAAGTGATTACCAAGCACAACGCCGTGGTGGTAAAGGTAAAGCAGCAACTAAGATGAAAGAAGAAGATTTCATCGAACGTTTATTGATTGCTAATACCCATGATACGATTTTATGTTTCTCAGATCGCGGCAAACTGTACTGGTTGAAAGTGTTCCAATTACCATTAGCTAGTCGTACTGCTCGTGGTCGTCCAATTGTTAATATTTTACCGCTTGAAGAAGGTGAGCGTATAACCGCTATTTTACCAGTACGTGAATATGAAGAAGATAAATTCATCATCATGGCAACGGCCTCTGGTACTGTGAAGAAAACAGCGTTAACGGCTTATAAGAATCAACGTGCAAACGGCATTATTGCCTTGAACTTACGTGATGACGATACGTTAATCGGTGTTGATATTACTGATGGTAACAACGACATTATGTTGTTCTCTGATGCTGGTAAAGTTGTCCGTTTTAACGAGAAGAAACGTGATAGCGAAACAGGTGAAATAAAGGTTGATCCTGAAACAGGCGAACAACTTTGGGCATTGAAACCTATTGGTCGTACTGGTACTGGTGTTCGCGGTATTAAGTTAGAAGGTGATCAAAAAGTAGTTTCACTTATTGTCCCTAAAAACGATGGTCCAATTTTAACAATTACTGAAAATGGCTATGGTAAGCGTACAGCTTTAGATGAGTACCCTGCGAAAAGTCGAGCAACTAAAGGTGTTGTTTCAATTAAAGTCAGTGAGCGTAACGGCCCAGTTGTTGGCGCAGTGCAAGTTGAAGAGCAAGACGAAATTATGCTTATTACTGATAACGGTACTTTAGTTCGTACTCGTGTTGGTGAAGTAAGTGTTATTGGTCGTAATACTCAAGGTGTTCGAATTATTCGTACCGTTGAAGGTGAACATGTAGTTGCTTTACAACGTATTGATGAAATTGAAGAGCCAGAAGTATTTGAAGAAGACGAAAATGGCGTGGAAACTCCAACTCAAGCAGTAGAAGGCGAGCAAACTGATGCGCCAGAAACTGATGTTGAGAGTGATGATTCAACGCTCAACGATGGCGATGCTCCTGAGTAACCGTTGTTAACATAATAAAAGGCGGTTTTTACCGCCTTTTTTTATGAGTGAAATTTATATTAAGTAAGAGAAAAGCCTAATGGCATCGGGTTAAAATAGTTATATCAAAGTTTATTTAAGAATTGATGCGTAAAGTTAAATTGGTATGCTGTGGTAGCGGTAATTAAGTTTGTAAAACGAAACGATAATAATAAAAATATTTGATAATTATATACCCAGAAACATGGGTATATACGTTAGTGTTAGAGAATTCGTAGGTTGGTATTGACAAAAATAGGCCAAAACCGACATAACAAGTTAATTGAAGAAGGGTGTAGTGTTAAATGTCTAGTGTTTATAATTTTTGCGCAGGTCCGGCAATGTTACCTGTTGATGTAATGACAAAGGCGCAAAGTGAATTTTTAAACTTTGCTGATACCGGCAGTTCAGTGATGGAGCTTAGCCATCGTAGTAAAGAATTTGTTGCTGTTGCTGAGAAAGCGGAAGCTAATGTGCGCAACCTCATGGCTATTCCCGAAAATTATAAAGTACTTTTTTGTCATGGCGGAGGTCGCGGCCAGTTTTCAGCTATTGCGTTAAACCTACTAGGCGAGACTAAAAAAGCTGATTACATCGTCACGGGTGCTTGGTCGAAATCAGCAGCAGAAGAAGCGAGCCATTATGGTGATATCAATATTATCAATGCTATCGATAATATTGATGGTGTACAAAGCGTAAAGCAGAGCAGTGAATGGCCGATTAGCCAAGACGCCGCCTATGTGCACTATTGCCCTAATGAAACCGTTGACGGTATCGAAATTTTTCAGGTGCCAGATACTGGTGATGTTCCTCTAGTGGCTGATATGTCATCAACGATTTTATCGCGTGAATTTGATGTCAGTAAATTTGGACTTATTTATGCGGGTGCACAGAAAAATATCGGACCTTCAGGTTTAACATTAGTGATTGTACGAAAAGATTTGTTAGGTAAAGCGCATATTGATACGCCATCTATTATGAATTACCAGGTCTTGTCAAAAAATGGCTCTATGTATAACACCCCCCCTACATATGCTTGGTATCTTGCCGGACTTGTTTTTGAATGGTTACTTGCAAAAGGTGGTGTTAGTGCTATCGCTGAAGTTAATGCTGAAAAAGCACAGTTATTGTATGACTATATTGATCAAAGTGATTTTTATCAAAATTCGATTGTTCCAGAGAACAGAAGCTTAATGAATGTGCCATTTTGGCTAAACAATGATGAATTTTCTGCTGACTTTTTAGCACAAGCACAAACACAAGGACTAACTGCACTTAAAGGCCACCGAATGGTTGGTGGAATGCGTGCCAGTATTTATAACGCAATGCCAATTGAAGGTGTGCAAGCATTAGTCGACTTTATGCAAAAATTCGCAGCAGGAACTAAATAATATGGAACAATTAACTTTAAACCCAATAGATAAAATTAATGGTGAAATATTTTTACCAGGCTCAAAGAGTTTATCTAATCGTGCGTTGTTAATCGCGGCACTTGCTAATGGTGAAACTAAAATCACTAACTTGCTAGTGAGTGACGATATTAATCATATGCTAGACGCCTTAAAAAGTCTGGGCATTCAATATAGTTTAAGTACTTGTGGCACGGAATGTACTGTTGTTGGTAATAACGGGTTTTTTAGTACTAACGAAACGTTAGAGTTATACCTAGGAAATGCTGGTACAGCAATGCGTCCTTTATGTGCAGCGCTTGCTGCTAGTGAAGGCGAATTTGTTTTAACTGGCGAACCAAGAATGAAAGAAAGACCAATTGGTCATTTAGTGGATGCGCTAGCTCAGCTTAATGCTGATATTCAATACTTGGAAAATAAAGATTACCCACCAGTTAAAATTAACGGCAGGGCACTAACTGGAAGCACAGTAAAAATTGATGGTTCTATTTCAAGTCAATTCTTAACCGCTATTTTGATGGTATCTCCATTACTTAAAACAGACACCAATATCGAAATTAACGGAGAGTTAGTTTCTAAGCCGTATATCGATATTACACTTGATATAATGGCAAGGTTTGGTGTTAAGGTGCAAAATAATGATTATCAATCATTTATTGTCCAAGGTAATCAATCTTACGAAGCAGTCGAAAAGTATATGGTGGAAGGAGATGCTTCTTCTGCATCATACTTCTTAGCTGCAGGAGCGATAAAGGGCGGAGAAGTCACGGTACATGGCGTTGGTAAGCTGAGCGTTCAGGGTGACAAACACTTTGCTGATGTACTTGAAAAAATGGGTGCAGAAGTTATTTGGCATGATGAATCTATAACTGTTATTGGTAAGCCTCTTACTGCGGTAGATATGGATATGAACCACATACCAGATGCAGCGATGACAATAGCAACAACAGCATTGTTTGCCCAAGGCACAACGACTATTCGAAATATCTACAATTGGCGAGTTAAAGAAACTGACCGCTTAACGGCGATGGCAACTGAGCTGAGAAAGGTTGGTGCAACGGTTATCGAAGGTGAAGATTATATTTCGGTAACACCGCCAGCGACTTTGAAACATGCAGAAATTGATACATATAATGATCACCGAGTTGCCATGTGTTTCTCGCTTGTCGCATTAAGTGATACACCTGTCACTATTAATGATCCAAAGTGTACAGCTAAAACATTCCCTGATTATTTTGAGAAGCTATCGCAAGTCTCTTGTTAAAGTTGTTACAGAATAATTTTTTTACGCGATTTTGAACGATAAATCCCGTATAATGCCGCCGATTTTTGATTTTAGGGGATAGATGTATGCAGGAAAGCATTCCAGTCATTACGATTGATGGACCAAGCGGTGCGGGTAAAGGAACTGTTGCGCGTATAGTAGCTGAACAATTAGGCTGGCACTTACTCGATAGTGGCGCTATTTACCGTGTGCTTGCTGTAGCAGCTGAGCACCATAATATAGCGGTAGATGATGAAGAATCATTATTACCTATTGCAGCGCATTTGGATGTACAGTTTCAAATTTGTAGTGAAGGTGAAGGTAAAGTCATTTTAGAAGGTGAGGATGTGTCAAATGCCATTCGCACTGAAGAAGTTGGTGCACTTGCGTCTCAAGTTGCTGCTTTTCCACGCGTTCGTGAAGCGTTATTAAGACGTCAACGTGCTTTTAAGGTTACTCCTGGTTTAGTGGCTGATGGTCGTGATATGGGGACTGTTGTCTTTATTGATGCACCAGTAAAAGTATTTTTGACCGCTAGCGCAGAAGAAAGAGCGCAAAGACGATTTAATCAGTTGAAAGAAAAGGGCTTTGATGTTAAAATCGGGCGCCTTTTGGATGACATACGTCAAAGAGATGAGCGAGATCAAAACCGTAAGGTGGCGCCGCTTGTCCCTGCAGAAGGAGCATTGGTTATTGATTCTACTGATCTTTCTATTGATGAAGTGGTCAGTAAAATCCTTTCATTTAGTAATGAAAAACTAATGTAAACCAAGCAATAATGCTTAAAAATAACCTAAAGTAAGGATGCGTTAGGTCTTATTAACAACCCCATGAAACATGTAAGTTGATTGGATTAACTCTGAGCTCATAGACAAATTATGACTGAAAATTTTGCAGAACTTTTTGAAGAAAGTTTAAAAACAATCGAAACTCGCCCTGGTTCAATCATTAAAGGGACTGTAGTTGCCGTAAACAAAGACAACGTATTAGTTGACGCTGGCTTAAAATCTGAATCAGTTATTTCTATTGATCAGTTTAAAAGCGCGACTGGTGAAGTTGAAGTAAGTGTTGGTGATGAAATTGATGTAGCGTTAGACGCGACTGATGATGGTTTCGGTGAGACTATTCTTTCTCGTGAAAAAGCAAAACGTCATGAAGCATGGCAAGTGCTTGAAAAAGCATATGAAGAAAAAGAAACTATTATCGGTGTTATCAACGGTAAAGTTAAAGGTGGTTTCACAGTTGAAGTTAGCAATATCCGTGCTTTCTTACCTGGTTCATTAGTAGATGTTCGTCCTATCCGTGACACTACTCACCTTGAAGGTAAAGATTTAGAATTTAAAGTTATTAAGCTTGATCAAAAGCGTAATAACGTAGTTGTATCTCGTCGTGCTGTTATCGAATCAGAAAGCAGTGTTGAACGTGATGAACTATTAGCTTCTCTTGCTGAAGGCATTGAAGTTAAAGGTATCGTTAAGAACCTTACTGACTACGGTGCATTCGTAGACTTAGGCGGCATTGACGGCCTACTTCACATCACAGATATGGCTTGGAAACGTGTTAAGCACCCAAGTGAAATCGTAAATGTTGGTGATGAAATTCAAGTTAAAGTATTGAAATTCGATCGTGAGCGTACTCGTGTATCTCTAGGTATGAAGCAGTTAGGCGAAGATCCATGGGTTGCTATCGCTAAGCGTTACCCTGAAGGTGCTAAACTTTCTGGTCGCGTAACTAACTTAACTGACTACGGTTGTTTCGTTGAGATCCAAGAAGGCGTTGAAGGTCTTGTTCACGTTTCTGAAATGGATTGGACTAACAAAAACATCCATCCATCTAAAGTTGTTAACTTGGGTGACACTGTTGAAGTTATGGTTCTTGAAATTGACGAAGAACGTCGTCGTATTTCTCTTGGCCTTAAACAATGTATCCCTAACCCTTGGGAAGAGTTTGCTAAGAACTTCAACAAAGGTGATAAAGTATCAGGTAAGATCAAGTCAATCACTGACTTCGGTATCTTCATTGGTCTTGACGGCGGCATTGATGGTCTTGTTCACTTATCTGATATTTCATGGGCTGGCGGTGAAGAAGCTGTTCGTGAATACAAGAAAGGTGATGAAATCTCAGCAGTTGTATTACAAGTTGACCCAGAGCGCGAGCGTATCTCTTTAGGTGTTAAACAAACTGAAGATGATCCGTTTAATCAATACCTTGCAGATAACAAAAAAGGTGCTATTGTTACAGGTAAGGTTATTGAAGTAGACGCGAAAGGCGCTAAAATTGAATTAGCTGATAGCGTTGAAGGTTACCTTCGTGTAGCTGATATTTCACGTGAGCGTATCGAAGATGCGACTACTGAATTATCTGTAGGCGATAGCGTTGAAACTAAGTTTGTTGGTGTAGATCGTAAGAACCGCACTATCAGCTTATCAATCAAAGCTAAAGATCAAGCTGACGAACGTGAAGCTATGGATACATTGAACCAAGCTCCAGCAGAAGATACTTCTGGTTTGAGTGCAATGGCTGAAGCGTTTAAAAACGCTAAAATCTAATTTATAGCAATACCAAGTGAAGAAGAGCTGCTTTATGCAGTTCTTCTTTAAATGTTAAATCCGATGGCGCGAAGCTATAGTGAACACTGGAGGTCAAATGACCAAATCAGAACTCATTGAAAGATTAGCAGAAAAATTAAATCATTTATCTGCAAAAGATGTTGAAGAAGCTATTAAAGAAATTCTTGAAATGATGGCGCAAACTTTGTCAAAAGGTGAGCGTATTGAAATTAGAGGTTTTGGCAGCTTTTCGTTGCATTATCGTGCTCCTCGCGTGGGACGGAACCCAAAAACTGGCGAGTCAGTAGAACTTGACGGAAAGTATGTTCCGCATTTTAAACCTGGTAAAGAGTTACGTGAAAGAGTAAATCTTTCAATCGCGTAATTGCAGAATTAGTGAATAAACGGCATGCTATCAGCATGCCTTTTTTTTGTGTTGTTTTGGATGAACCACTATGCGTCTTTATATTACGATTATCCTTTTTCTTATCTTACTTGCCATTGCATTTATTTTCGGCAGTCAAAATGATCAAGTGCTGACATTAAACTACTTAATTGCAAAAACTAACCTTTCAGTAGCAGCTGCGGTGAGTTTATTTACCTCAATAGGATTTTTACTTGGTTTATTGTTTGCTTTATTCTGGAAACTATTAAGAATGATGAAGCCCGCTAAAAATGCTAAATTGATCGCTGAGAAGAAGTCATAGTATGTTAGGGTTATTATTTTTGTTGTTACCTGTAGCCATGGGCTATGGTTGGTTTATGGGGCGCAATAGCGTTAAACAAAACAACCATTCTGCTACGCAAGAACTCTCCATTAAATATTCTACAGGTTTAAATTACTTATTATCGAATCAACAAGATAAAGCGATAGATTACTTACTTGAAGCGCTAAAAGTAGAAGATGATACTGTCGAAGCACATTTTGCTATGGCAAATTTATTTAGGCGTCGTGGCGAGCTTGATAGAGCCTTAAAGGTTCATGAACATTTAGTACGCCAAAAGCACTTACCTAATAGTGCAAAACAGCAAGCGGTATTTGAGCTTGCAAAAGATTTCCTCAGTGCCGGTTTATATGATCGTGCTGAATCGATGTTCCATAAACTTCTTAAATCTAAAATCTACGGCTTGAAGTCGTTAACTTCTTTAATGCAAATTTATCAATCCACTAAGGATTGGCAGCAGGGCATTGCGCTTAAAAAAGCGATTGTAAAAACTCGCGATAAAAAACTGTTACACACCTTAGCTAATTTCTATTGTGAACTTGCATCGACAGCTTTAGAGAAAGATGAATTTATCGAAGTTATAGAATTATTAGAGCACGCGTTAAGTCATGATCAAAACTCATCAAGAGCAAACTGGTTAATGGCACAAATTTATGAAAATCATCAGCAATATAACGAAGCGTGCCAATGCTATAAAGCGATTTATGAGCAAGATAAAGAATTTTTTCCTGACGTTATTGAAAAAATGTTTCTTTGTTATCAGGCGCTTGATGCAGAAGCTGAATTCTTTAAGTTTATCCGAAAAGTTTACGACGAAACAGGCAGCACTAGTGCTTTGATCAAATATTTAAGCCATGTTGAGCAAACAAAAGGGGTTAACCATGCGAAAACCTTTATTTTATCTGCATTAAAACGTCGTCCGACTATTCGTGGCTTTAAGCATTTTGTTAAAATGCAAATGACCGACAGTGAATCTGAAAATACTTCAGAAAACTTAGAAGTTATTCGTGAGTTGGTATCAGCTTACTTAAACGTTAAGCATCGTTATAGTTGTAGAACTTGCGGCTTTAATTCAGGCACACATTATTGGTCCTGCCCATCTTGTCATGACTGGGAACAACTTAAGCCTGTGCGTGGTTTAGACGGCGAATAAAGCTATATTATAGAATGAAATTTGCCTGCGCTTTAGTGATTTAAAGCGCAGGCAATCATCGAACTCTTAGCACATATAGCGCAAAAAATTATTGTTTAAAATATTTACCTATTGAGGAAATCAGCATGAGAGATGCAAAAGTTGTAGTCGCCTTAGATTTTGATAACAAAGATGAGGCATTATCTTTTGTAGATAAAATTCAACCCAGTGAGTGTCGATTAAAAGTCGGCAAAGAAATGTTTACTCACTTTGGTCCTGAGTTTGTAAAAGAATTAGTTAAGCGTGATTTTGATGTATTTCTTGATTTAAAATTCCATGATATTCCTAATACGGTTGCTAAGGCGGTAACTGCTGCTGCTGAATTAGGCGTGTGGATGGTGAATGTTCATGCTTCTGGCGGTCTTAAGATGATGGAAAAGGCTAAAGAAGCGTTAGTACCATACGGTGATAAAGCACCATTACTTATTGCCGTTACAGTGTTAACTAGTATGAGTGACGAAGATCTTATTGGCTTAGGTATTACTAAATCACCAGCCGAGCAAGTACAACATTTAGCGTCTTTGACTAAAAAAGCCGGTTTAGATGGTGTAGTGTGTTCTGCAATGGAAGCTGAGTCATTAAAGCAATTACTAGGTAAAGACTTTAATCTTGTAACGCCAGGTATACGTCCGGCAGGTGCTAATGCTGATGATCAAAAACGTATTATGACACCACGTGAAGCAATTGATGTTGGTGTTGATTACTTAGTTATTGGACGTCCTATCACTAAAGCAGAAAACCCTCATACCGTACTACAAGAAATTAACCAATCAATTAGCTAATTCCTGTTGAAAATTTTTGTCAAATAAACAATTTTTATGTTGTTTATTTGACAAATAATGCCAAGACTTCTAAACCTAATGGAGCGATTTATTATCTATGATAATTCGTTTATATGGATATTAACTATTAGAAGGAAGGTATAATGAAAAAGCACATCTGTTATTTTCTCACTGTTTTATTTACTGTTATGTCATTGTCACTTAGTGCCGAAGGGCTAAATGAAAGTCCTGAAGTAATTTCTCCTTTAGAAATACAAGTGGTTGATGTTAATAAAGCTGATATTGAAACCTTATCTTTACTGAAGGGGATCGGAGAGAAAAAAGCTCAAGCGATTATCGCTTATCGTGAATTGCATGGCGACTTTAATTCTGTTGATGATTTACTTAACGTTAAGGGAATAGGTGAGCAGATGCTACAGCATAATAAAGAAAGAATTAAGTTGTAGGCTTATTTATAGAAGTAATGTAGAGAAAGCTAGTTATAAAAAAGCCAGTCCTTTGACTGGCTTTTTTCATGAATAGTTTACTAATTTATAACAAGCTATCCAATGTTAATTCCATCATATCTTTGAAAGTTGTTTCACGTTCATCAGCAGTAGTTTGCTCGCCAGTTTTAATATGGTCGCTTACCGTTAATACCGTTAGTGCTTTCTTACCGTATTCAGCGGCAACGCCGTATAAGCCAGCAGCTTCCATTTCAACCGCTAAAATACCGTACTTTTCCATTAATGAAAACATTTCAGGTTGTGGGGTGTAGAATAAGTCGGCAGTGAAAATATTACCTACACGCACAGCTTTACCTGTTTTTTCTGCCGTTGTTACTACTTTGTGTAGCAAATCGAAATCAGCGGTTGCTGCGAAGTCATAACCATTAAGGCGTGAACGGTTAACATTTGAGTCAGTACTTGCTGACATACCAATAATAATGTCGCGTACTTTTATATCGTCGCGTACTGCGCCACAAGAGCCAATACGAATAATGCTTTCTACGCCGTAATCTTTATAAAGTTCTGTGGCATAGATAGAAATTGACGGTACGCCCATTCCTGAACCCATTACTGAAACAGGTTTGCCTTTATACGTACCCGTGTAACCGAACATGTTACGTACGCGTGTGACACATTTTGCGTCATCAAGAAAAGTTTCTGCAATATATTTTGCACGTAATGGATCGCCCGGCATAAGAACCGTTTTTGCGAAATCACCAGTGTTTGCTTCTATGTGTGCTGTTGCCATGAGTGTTAACCTTTTTTAGTGGTGTTCAATCACAGTAAGTTTCTAGCCGTTGCTGAAGTTACTTCAGCCGCTATCAAGGATTTTTTACTGATATGTCTTTTAAATATATAAAGTTGAATTCTAACTGAAAAAGCGCTCGATGATCCAGTGATAACCGACGCCACCTAAATAAATACCGAAAATACCAGCAATACCTGATAAAACAGGTGGAGCAGGTACCGGTAATTTTAATAGTGAAAATATCACACCAACAATAATACCTGTTATTGTTGCGATAATAACTTCGAACATATGTTCTCCTAATTGTAGTTAATTTATTATTTTAACCCAATATTAACAATTAGCTCTAGCCGTTATTTAATACTTTTTGTTTTAATGCTGATTTTTCACTATCAGATAAGAAGCTAGCCTTAAGCGAGTTCTCTTGTAATTGCTGAATATCCTTATCAGAAAAGCCGAGTGTATTACGGGCAACAAGGAATTCATTTTTTAACTCTATCCCTTGCACACCAGGATCATCTGTATTTAAACAAACTAATAAACCTTGCTTGAGGAAGTGTTTAATTGGGTGCTGTGATAAATCTTTTATCGTACCTGTTTGAAAGTTTGAGGTTAGACAAGACTCAATGGCAATATCATGTTCACGCATATAATCCATCAGCTTTTCATCTTTATGACAAGCTACGCCATGGCCAATACGTTGTGCGTGCAGTTGTTTTATTGCTTGCCATATACTTTCAGGGCCTGCTGCTTCACCAGCATGAACGGTAATATTGAGATCAGCCTGTCGTACTTGTTTAAAGTGTTCGATAAAAAGCTCGCCAGGGTAGTTGTACTCGTCACCAGCTAAATCAACACCAATAAGATGTTGCTTATGCGCTAATAGGGCATCTAGCTCCGTTTGGCATTTCTCAACACCAAAAGTACGACTTAAAATACCGATAAGATTAATTTTCACATCGTAAATTTTACAAGCTGCATTTACGCCGTCAATTACCGCGGCCACGACATCAGCAACCACTAAATTATTTTTCATCGCCATGTAATAAGGTGAAAAGCGCAATTCAGCATAGTGAATGCCGGCATTGAAAGCATCTTCAACATTTTCAAAGGCGATGCGCTTACAGTCGTCTAATGTTTTAAGTACCGCAACACCCCAATCAAGCTTGCTGAGAAATGCGAGTAAGTCACTTTCACTTCCTTGAATTTGTACATGAGGAATAAAGGCTTCGAAGTTAGTCTCAGGTAAAGCAATATTATGTTCTTGTGCTAACGACCAGATAGTTTTAGGGCGAATATTACCATCTAAATGACGGTGTAAATCAATTAAGGGTAAAGAGGGATGAGTCATGCGAATGGCAACCTATATGAATATGTCTAATAAAAAATACGACCAAAGCACTATAGAATATACTTACTTATGTTTCTTTGATGTCGAATAATTTTATTATACCGCCTTTTTCGTATTATATGTTGCTATTAGCGTCAGAACACTGATAAATTAAATGCGGGACTAATCATCTAGGTGTCTAGACGTAAATATTAAATAAAAACTATTCGTAGTATAAAGAGAAAAAATTATGGTTGATCAAACCGACGACGTTCGTATTAATAAAATCAAAGAGCTTTTACCTCCTATCGCGCTACTTGAGCGATTTCCTTCATCAGAACAAGCTACAAAGTCGGTTTTTGCTGGCAGACAAGCCATCAGTAATATTTTTAATAATCAAGATGACCGCTTACTCGTTGTTATCGGCCCATGTTCAATACATGATCCTAAAGCGGCGTTAGAGTATGGCGAGCGCTTAGCTAAAATGCGCGTTAAATATCAAGACACACTAGAAATTGTAATGCGTGTCTATTTTGAAAAACCAAGAACAACGGTTGGTTGGAAAGGGCTTATCAATGACCCTTATATGGATAACAGCTTTAAGCTCAATGATGGTTTACGTATTGGACGTAAATTGTTGCTTGATTTGAACAATCTTGGCTTGCCTACTGCAGGTGAGTTTTTAGATATGATCACACCACAGTACATGGCTGATTTTATGTGTTGGGGCGCTATTGGTGCGCGCACCACAGAAAGCCAAGTACATCGCGAACTGGCTTCAGGTTTGTCTTGCCCTGTTGGCTTTAAAAATGGTACTGACGGTACTATTAAAGTAGCTATTGACGCTATTGGTGCTGCCAGCGCTTCACATCACTTCTTATCAGTAACAAAATATGGTCATTCAGCTATTGTTGAAACGACAGGTAATGAAGATTGTCATATTATTTTACGTGGTGGTAAAACAACAAATTTTGATGCTGATAGCGTTAAAAGTGTTACCCAGCAATTAGACAAGTCAGGTTTGAACACTAATATCATGATTGACTTTAGTCATGCAAATAGCAGTAAGAAATTTGAAAATCAAATGCTAGTATGCCGTGATGTTTGCCAACAAATGAGTGATGGCAATCATAATATCTTTGGCGTTATGGTAGAAAGCCACCTAGTTGAAGGACGTCAAAACTTAGTTGATGGTAAAGCTGCAACCTACGGACAAAGCATTACAGATGCTTGTATTGGTTGGCAAGATACTGAAACGCTATTGGCTGAACTTGAACAAGCGGTCATTCAACGTCGAGTAAAATAACCGTTAAAGTGGAAATATAAACAGATAAAGCAGGCAGTTAGCCTGCTTTTTTATTATCTAAAATATTAATTTTATCAATCAACTCGTTAAATTTTAATCAATATAATCTCTATATCACTAAGTTTTATGTGTTGTTACATTGTTAATTTTTCACAACCTCACTATACTGTATAAAAGTACAGTATAGTGAGGTTGTGTGACTATTATGAATAAATTGCTTAAACAATTACATCACCAAGGCAAGATTTGGTCAGCTGATCAAGTTAAAAATGTTGTTGAAACTATTGATAGTGGTTACCAAGAATTAAACCAGCACCTCAATGGTGGCCTACCTCGCCAAGGTGTTATAGAAGTACAAACCATTAACGGTATTGGTGAGTTAAGGTTATTTCTGCCTTATTTACTTAACTTGCTACAAGCAGAGTTAGCGCAACAGCAGCAAAGCCGACAAATTGTTTTTATTGCGCCACCAGCACAAGTAAATGCCTTAATGCTACTACAAGCATCTATTCCACTTGATAACTTGCTGATTATCTCATCACAAAAACCTGAAGAGTCATTATGGGCAGCAGAGCAATGTTTAAAAAGTGGCTGTTGTTTCGCTGTATTGTTGTGGCAACAACTATTAGCAGTGCATCAGGTTAAACGTTTAAAACAGGCTGCAATGACAGGTAGTGCAGTACAAATAATTTTTCGTTCTCCACATAGTGTTGATTTAGCCTTACCTGTTTCATTATCTGTAGCACTAGAGGCGCGGCCAACAGGTATAAAAGTAAAAATTAAAAAACAGCTAGGTGGCTGGCCTTGTAAACCTTTTGTTGTCAACATGCACAAGCAATGGCCAAGTTTAACAAGCGCTACCGATAGTACTAGTGATGGGGTAATAAGCAATGTTGTAGTGCCACTATCTAGTCGACAAAGGCTTAAGCATGTAGCTAAAACGACAGATACTCAGCGTATTAACGCTAACTAGTACTGCTTGGTTCATCTTGTTTTATGATTAAGTTTTACTGATGCTTTGGTTATATATTGATTTTCCGTCTTTACAGCTTGATTGCTTGCAGGCTGATACATCTGTATCGACAGTAACAGAAAGAAATTACAGCAATGACCAAGCTATTGTTATTGTCGATAGTAAAAAAAATTGTATTGTTCAGTTGAATGAAAGCGCGAGGGTAAAAGGGATTCAACAGGGCATGGGATTGGGCATGGCGGCATCTCTGACTCATGAACTTTGTGTTGTGCCATATCAAATGGCAGAAGAAGAGGCTTATTTGCTGACACTGGCAGAGCAGCTTTACAGTGTTACCGCTAGTATAGCGCTATTTCCGCCCCATGGTTTGGTGCTTAAAGTGGGTGATATGTTGCAGCTTTATCAGCACTTAACTGCTTATATTAAAACAATAAATACCGTACTTGCATCCTTTAACCTCAAGACGAACCTGGCCTGTGGCTATAGCGTTATATCAGCGCAATTACTTGCTTGTGCAGGTGTTAATTTGATCACCACAGATCAAAATATTATGACCAAGAAAAGTGCTGATTTAGGCATTAAGCAGCTATTTATTACCGATAAAGCGAAAAATAGCCTTGCGCGTTTGGGGATTAAAACATTAACGCAGTTGCAGGCATTACCGGTAAAAGAATTAACTAAGCGCTTAGACAGTACCACTATGGAGTATTTAGCTCAGTTAAAAGGGCAAACGGATAAATCATTACCATTTTATCAGCCGAAACATCTGTTTGAGCACAGCGTTGAATTGCTATACGAAATGATTAACCTTGATCTTTTGCTCCAACCTATTAAGCAACTGTTGGCATTATTAGAAGTATTCTTACTGCGTCGTGATTACGTTTGTCTACAACTTGAATTTCACTTATATCATCGTATTGACGGGATCAGTCATGTCTTACAGCAGTCATTAGTGATTAACAGTGCTACAGGTGAGTATTTGTCGGTTCAATGGTTGAAGTTAGTAAGCTTAAAGCTCAGCAGTATCAAATTACTTGCCCCTATCACTAAAGTGAAATTACTTGTTCAGCATTTTCAGTCAAATACTGGCGAGATAAACGATATTTTTTTAGGTAAAAGAGGGCAACTATCATTTGCACAACTTGGCTCGTTATTGGCCAATAAGTTAGGCGATGAAAAAGTGTTGCGCTTGCAGCAAGGCAATGATCATAGAGCGGAGTTAGCATCATGTTATCTACCTTTTATTAATTGTTCGACAAACAAAATTGATAGAAATAACAATAACACTGGGAAAGCTATCAGCAAGAAAATTGGTGCGCGTCATACTGATAGCAGTGCTACTTACTCTGTTGATAAACATCTACTAAGGCCGAGCTTTATTTTAGCTGAGCCTGAACCATTACTATCCAATATTCGTGTTTTACATGGTCCTGAACGTATATCTACTGCTTGGTGGGAGCAATCAAAAGATAAAACAACAATACAAAGTTTTAATGGCGAAGCGACGGATGGCAATGAGCCGATTGCTGAACATGGTTACCAACGTGACTACTTTGTGGCGAAGAATGCCCAAGGACAATGCTGTTGGGTATATAGAGAGTTAAACAATCAATGGTACATTCATGGCTACTTTTCATAAAATAATAATCTGCCACACCCTAACAGTTCGTCATATATTAGTCGTGCGTCGCCTTTAATGAGTTACGCAGAGCTTTATTGCCAATCTAACTTCTCTTTTCTACAAGGGGCTTCTCATCCAGAAGAGCTTATTCTGCAAGCCGATAAACTTGGTTATAGTGCACTTGCCATTACCGATGAATGCTCAGTAGCTGGGGTAGTGAGGGCGTATCGTGAAATAAAAGATAAAAAATTAGCCATTAAACTTATTGTTGGTGCAAGTTTTCAGTTAGAAGATGGACTAAAACTGATATTACTAGCACCAAACCGACAGGGTTATGCTGAGTTATGCCGTGTTATCACCAATGCAAGAAGGCGATGTGAAAAAGGTCATTATCAATTTACTTACTGGGATTTACACTCTATTAAACACTGTTTTGTGCTTTGGCTACCTAGCGGTGAATTGGAAAAAGATCAGCAAGATATTACGATATTATTACGCTACCATCGAGCCCGATTGTCATTAGCATACACACGTTTTTTACACGCCAACGAAATTATTTTCAAACAACACTGCCAACGTTTGGCAAAGCAATTTCAGCTGAATATAGTCGCCTGTGGTGGGGTGTTAATGCACGTTGCTCAGCGGCAAAAACTGCAAGATATATTAACCACAATACGACATGGAAAAATGCTCAAAGACATGGGGGTTTTACTTGAACAAAACGCTGAAAAGTCTCTCAGACCGATAAAAAAATTACTAAAACTTTACCCGAATGATTATATTGTTGCCAGTATTGAAATAGCGAACCAATGTCAGTTCTGTTTATCGAGTTTACGATATGAATACCCTAAAGAGCTTGTTGCTAAAGGTTTTTCTGCCATTGAATATTTAAAAGAATTAGTAATAAAAGGTATCGCGTTACGTTTTTGTGATGGAATAGCGAGTAATATTCAAGCAATTATCGATAAAGAGCTAGTGCTTATTGAAGAACAAAGTTACGAGTACTTTTTCCTCACCATTTACGATATCGTTCAGTACGCTAAGTCACAAAAAATACTGTATCAAGGACGAGGCTCAGCCGCTAATTCTATTGTCTGTTATTGCTTAGAAATAACCTCTGTTGACCCAAGACAAATATCGGTATTGTTCGAGCGTTTTATTTCGAAAGAAAGAAACGAACCACCAGATATTGATGTTGATTTTGAACACCAACGCCGAGAAGAAATCTTTCAATATATTTATCAAAAATATGGTCGTGAGCATGCTGCGTTAGCAGCGACTGTGATCACTTATCGATTAAAAAGTGCTATTCGAGAAGTCGGCAAAGCTTTCGGTTTTAATGAGACGCAACTGAGTTTTTTCATCAAAAATATTAACCGTCGCCAAAGTAAAGTTAGCTGGCGTGAACAAGTGTTTGAATTGGGCATAAACAAAGATAGCTATCAAGCACAGTTATTTATTCAACTTGTTGATGAAATCATTGGTTTTCCACGACACTTATCGCAACATGTTGGTGGTTTTATTATTTCATCAGGTCCGTTATATGAGCTTGTACCAGTAGAAAATGCCGCCATGGCCGAACGTACGGTTATTCAATGGGACAAAAGTGATTTAGAAACCTTAGGTTTACTAAAAGTTGATGTGCTAGCTTTGGGTATGTTAACGGCAATTCGTCGTGCGTTTAGTTATATTAAACAACATTATCAACAACAGCTAACTATTGCTGACATCACCCATTTACCTGAAGATCCACAAGTTTATAAAATGTTACAGCAAGCAGATACCGTCGGCGTCTTTCAAATAGAGTCACGCGCGCAAATGAGTATGTTGCCTCGGCTTAAACCCGAATGTTACTACGACTTAGTGGTGCAAATAGCCATTGTAAGACCTGGACCGATCCAAGGTCATATGGTACACCCGTATTTGCGCCGTCGAGCAGGGCTTGAGCCCGTGGAATATCCATCTGAAGCGATTAAAAGTGTGTTGAGTCGAACACTTGGTGTGCCGATATTTCAAGAACAAGTGATCAAAATTGCCATGGTTGCTGCAGGCTTTAGCGGTGGTGAGGCAGATCAGTTACGTCGAGCAATGGCGAAATGGCAACGTAATGGCGAATTAAGTCAGTTTCGTAACAAGTTAATATCAGGAATGAAAGCCAGAGGTTACCAAGAGAGTTTTGCAGAATGTATTTATCAGCAAATTTGTGGTTTTGGTGAGTATGGCTTTCCTGAATCTCATTCTGCTAGCTTTGCTGTGCTAGCTTATGTGTCTGCTTGGCTAAAATACTATTATCCTGCCGCTTTTTATAATGGGTTGCTTAATAGCTACCCGATGGGTTTTTATTCCCGATCACAATTAATACAAGACGCACAACGACATGGTATTACCATTAATAAAATCGACATTAATCAATCATCGTTAGAGCATCAAATGCGTTACGAGAAAAAGTCCAATAGTTATACCATTCAGTTAGGCTTGAACATGGTGAAAGGTTTGTCCGATAAAAGTGCCCAGCAATTGCTTGCGCAAAGGCCTAAGCAGGGCTACCAAGACTTTGCTACATTAATGAAAAAAGCCTTAAGGCGTGATGATGTCAACCTGCTTGCTAGCGCGAATGCTTTACAATCATTAGCCGATAATCGTTACCAAGCGCGTTGGCAACTAATGGATTCAGAGCACAGTTTACCTTTGTGGCAAACAGCTAACGAGAACGTAGTACAGCAACCAGCACAAAGTGAGTTTAGTTTTACACCTAGCGCAATGGATAACTTAATTGAAGATTATGCTAGTACTGGCGTGAGTGTGGCCCAGCACCCTATTGCTTTGTTGTTAGCTGATAGTGAGCAACAAGCCTATATTGGCCGTTATACCTTAGCACATGACTTAGTCAATATTGCCGGACAAACCGTGGTATCTGCTATTGGCTTAGTTACTGGCCGCCAAAGTCCCGGTACCGCATCAGGTGTGACTTTTGTGACCCTAGAAGATCATACGGGGAATTGTAATGTCGTGGTATGGCAAGCGACAGCGAATGCACAAAAAACTGCTTTTTTAACCGCTAAAATATTAAAAGTGACGGGTATTCTTGAGCGAGAAGGTGATGTTATTCACATTATTGCTGGTCGTTTGTTCGATCTCACTGACCGCATTAATGGACTCGACTGTAAATCAAGAAACTTTCATTAGTCGCTGTTCTTGTTAATGAAATTGTTATTAATCGTAAAAAAATAACCATTCACCGCAGCAAATCAAAAACAATGTAAAGCAGTGTAAAGCAGTGTAAAGAACGTTGTTTGCCTTAATAGTGAACAATATTATAGTTAACAGAGATGTAGTGGTGTAGTGAGTATAAATTTGAACATTCGTTGTAATAATAACAAACGAAAAAAGCAATTGGGCAAGGCAAAACCGCTTAGCCAAGGAAAAATCAGCATGTTAAGAGTAAATAGAAGTGCTATTGCTATGGCTGTACTAACCGCAGTCCTCAGTGCATGTAGCGCGCCCAGTGGTTTGTCGTCAAAAAATCCTAGCGTAAACATAGCACAGAATAGCCCAGATGTTTGGCAAACAGAGCAAACAGAAAATAGTCAGCAAAGTGTAGTGGTAGATGGCTGGTTAAAAAGCTTTAATGACCCCGCGCTCGAACAAATGATTGCATATGCTTTATCGCATAATTATCAATTACGTGCTGACAGTATCAATCTCGAAATCGCTAAAGAGCGTTTGCAAGTCAGTGAAGCAACTGACTTTCCTGAATTGTCACTGGCAATTGGTAATTCAAGACGTAAGCAGGTATCTGCTAGTACGGTAAATTATCAAACTGATGCAGACATTAGCGTCTATTTACGTTATGAAATTGACTTGTGGGGCAAACTTTCTGATGAGCAAAATCAAAGCCGTTTAAACTATGCTGCAGCACAAGCTACTTATCAACAAAGTACTTTGACCCTAGTTACCAATATTAGCAAAGCTTGGTTTGATTTAACGCAAGCACAACAACTGCTTACGCTGTATCAAGAACGTGCCGAAAACTTACAGCGCAACCTTGCAATGATCCAATCATCTTATCAATTAGGTTTGAACGATGCTCTAGATGTTTATTTAACTAAAAACAATGTAAATCAGGAGCTTGCTAGAGTTTCTCAACAAGAGCAAACGGTAAAACTACAAAGCCGGACTTTAGAGCTGCTAATAGGTGATTACCCTTATGCGAAGAAAACAGCAGAGCAAAACCTACCTTTTATTGATAACGATATTGAATTAGGTTTACCTGCTCAACTGCTAGCGCGCCGTAGCGATATTCAGGCAAGTTGGTTTGAATTAATGGCATTAGATGCTGGTTTGGCGGTTGCACATAAACAACGTTTCCCAAGTTTTAACCTGAATGCAAGTGTTAGTGATAATGGCACAGAGCTAAGTGATTTACTTGACGGTGGCTCACTTGCTTGGTCGTTAATAGGCAATATCACCACGCCATTGTTTAACGCGGGGCGCTTGGAATCATTAGAGCAGCAAGCCAAGTTAACTGTTCAACAAAAAGAGCAGCAATACTTACAGCAGGTGTATCAAGCTTTTGCAGATGTTGAAAATAGTATTAGTGAACGAGAGTCATTAACCAAGCGCTATGTTTACTATGGTAAAGCGCAAGAAAATGCCTTGGCAGCAGAAAAATTGTCCTTCGATCAATATCTACGCGGCTTAGTAACCTACACCACGGTATTGGAATCACAGCGTCGTTCTTTTGATGCGCAAACTACCGTGATCCAACTAACTAATCAGTTATTACAAAATCGTATTGAAATTTATAGCGCTTTAGGTGGTGACTATCTTAGCCCCATAAGCCAATCAGAAAGCATAGCCTCTGTATCGTCAACTAACCGCACAAGTTTGGAAAAGTAATGTCACCTAAAATAAAAAAAATTCTTCCTGTTATTGTTTTATCTTCACTGATATTTGCGGCTTATATTGTTAGTAGTAATCCGCCATCAACAAAACGTGGGCGTCCAAGCACTGCACCACAATTGAATGTGCAAGTACAAAAGCTTACTCGTGCGGACCTTGCTGTAACCATTAGTAGCTACGGTACGATTAAACCTCGCACGCAAAGCATATTGTTGCCACAGGTTTCAGGGCAAATTATCAATATTAGCCCTAAGTTCCGTGAAGGTGGCTTTTTTGAACAGGGCGATGTGCTAGTACAATTGGATCAACGTGACTTGCTAGCAGAAGTAAAAATTTCTCAAGCAAGTTTATTCAGTGCCAAGCAAAGCTTAAGTGAAGAGCAAGCGCGTGTAGAACAAGCAAAGCAAGATTGGCAACGCTTAGGTAACAGTGAAGATGCACCAGATTTAGTATTACGGAAACCTCAGCTTTTAGCGGCACAAGCAACAGTTTATTCAGCTGAGGCGGGTTTAGCAAAAGCTGAATTAGCACTAGAGCGTAGTAATATTGTTGCACCATATACCGGGCGAGTATTAAGTAAATCGGTTGATGTTGGTCAAGTGGTTAGTGTTGGTACCGAGCTTGCTGAAATTTATGCGGTTGATTATGTAGAAATTCGTTTGCCGCTGAAAAACAAAGATTTACCTTACATGGTATTACCTGAAAATAGTCGTTTTCAAGATGAAAGTGTTAATCAGCAACCAGCGGTTACCATTCACTCAGATTTATCGGTACGCCAAAGTTGGTATGGCAAAGTTGTGCGCACGGAAGGTGCATTTGATCAAGACTCACAACAGTTATTTGTTGTCGCACAAATTGATGATCCCTACGGTAAAAATGAAAATGGTGGTTTACCACTTAAAATTGGCCAATATGTTAGCGCTGAAATCAAGGGTAAAGTCATTGAAAAAGTACTAACTATTCCTAATAAAGCCATTTATCAGGGCAGCTATGTCTATGTTGTCGAAGGCAATATACTTAAGCGGAAAAGTATTACCATTGCTTGGCAAAATGATGATGTAGCGGTAATACAAGATGGCTTAGAAGCACAACAGTTATTAGTTTTGACACCGTTAGGGCAAGTGACATCAGGCACCATTGTTAGTATTAGCAGCATGGACGGTAAAGCGGTAAACATGCAAGCCTCGGGTCAAAAGGGCTTTAAGAAGGGTGCAAAAAAAGGCGAAAATAAAGCCCGCAAAAATGGCAAGCAAGGTGAATCACGTAAGCCACTAAATGCAGACCAAGAAAAATCATCGCAAACGGCTAGCAGGAAAGGAGTTGAGTCATGATCGCTTGGTTTGCTAAAAATCATGTTGCCGCCAATTTATTAATGATCACCATTTTATTGGCTGGCGTATTTTCCATTAAAAGCAGTATTCCGTTAGAGGTATTTCCATCATTCGAGTCTGAAATTGTTAATGTTACCGTAGCATTACGAGGCTCTACGCCCGAAGATGCTGAACAAGGTGTCGCAATCCGTATTGAAGAAGCGGTACAAGACTTACAAGGCATTGAAAAAATCACCAGTACCTCAGTGGAAGGGGCTGCAACCGTTCGTATTGAGGCTGACGCAGCTACTGATGTGCGTGACTTATTGGCTGATATCAAAAGCCGAGTTGATGCGATAAACACCTTTCCAGTCGATGCTGAGAAACCAGTCATTGCAATTGCTCAGCGTATTCGTGATGTTATTTCAGTCACTATCGCCTCTGACTATGACGAAAAAGAAATTCGCGAATTTGCCGAACAAGTACGTGACGACTTATTGCGCTTACCACAAGTTACTCAAGTGGCACTTGATGCGGTGCGTGATTATGAAATCAGTATTGATGTTAACCAAAGTAAGCTTGAACAATACCAATTAACGCTCTCAGAAATTTCAACGGCAATTGGTAATAGCTCAGTTGATATTTCTGCCGGTAATGTTCGCACCGATGGTGGTGATGTTTTAGTACGGAATATTGGCCAAGCTTACCGCAAAGATGAATTTGAGAAAGTGGTAATAAAAACCAATACTGACGGCACTTTTTTATATCTTGAAGATATTGCTCAGGTCAATGATGGCTTTGAAGAAACACCATTAAGGGCTCGGTTTAATGGTCAACAAGGTGCCTTAATTGATGTTTTTCGTATTGGCAGCCAAAGTGCGATAGACGTTGCTGACGCAGTAAAGAACTATATTGATCAACGTCAAGACACCTTACCTGAAGGTTTTGTTTTAAGTTATTGGGATGATGACTCTGAAATAGTAAAAAGTCGTTTAAATACATTGATAACCAATGCCTTACAAGGTGGCTTTCTAGTATTGATATTACTGACTTTATTCCTACGTCCTTCCATTGCTTTTTGGGTTTCTATCGGTATTCCTGTCAGTTTCATGGGGGCATTTATTGTTATGCCTTTTTTTGATATTTCAATTAATATCATGAGCTTATTTGGTTTTATATTAGTACTGGGCATAGTGGTTGATGATGCCATTGTCACCGGAGAGAACATTTATCGCCACACTCAAACTGCATCAAGCGGCATAGAAGCAGCAATTAAAGGCACTGAAGAAGTTGCAACACCCGTTACCTTCGGTATTTTAACAACAGTGGCGGCGTTTATGCCGTTAGCTTTTATTGAAGGTCAACGAGGGGCGCTATTTGCGCAAATTCCAGTCATTGTTATTCCGGTGCTTTTATTTAGTTTAATTGAATCAAAGTTTGTTTTACCGTCACATTTAAAATCATTACGTTTGCGTAGTGAAAAGACCAAACAATCAAAGTTTAGTGCTTGGCAGCAACGTTTTGCTGATGGCTTTGAAGCTTCAATTTTACGTTATTACAAGCCGTTATTATCATTAGCTATTCGTAACCGTTTAACCACTATTGCCTTATTTGTTGGCGTATTCATTTTAATTTTAGCTTTCATTACCAGTGGTTGGACACGCTTTGTTTTCTTCCCTCGTATTGCCAGTGAAACTGCTCGTGGCAACGTCACTATGCCGGTTGGAACCAGTTTTGATGTCGTTGATGCTTATGTTGAAAAAATGTCTAATGCGGCGAAAACCTTGCAAGATAAGTATCGTGACGATAAGGGCGACAGTATTATTTTGAATACCTTAGCGATCACTAGCCAAGAAAAAGGCCGAGTACGCTTTGAAATACTACCTGCTGATCAAAATGAATCTGGTATAGGTACCGCACAACTTGTTAAAGAATGGCGAGAATTGATAGGACCATTACCTGGCGCTGAGAATTTAACTTTTAGGGCTGAATTTGGTCGCGGTGGCGATCCTATTGATATTCAGTTATCCGCAACTGATTTACAAACCTTAGAGCAAGTGGCTAGCGAAGTAAAAGCACGCATACGAACTTATCCAACGGCCTTTGAAATTGCTGATAGTTTGTCTGATGGTAAAGAAGAATTACAAATAGAACTGACCGAGCAAGGTTATGCCATGGGAATGAGTAATTCATGGGTAACGCGGCAGGTACGAGATGCCTATTTTGGCTCACAAATTCAGCGTATTCAACGTGGGCGAGATGACGTGCGTGTTATGCTGCGCTTTCCTTTGTCTGAACGACAATCGATTGCCAAGCTTAATGACATGTTAATTAATACACCAACAGGTGGAAAAGTACCGTTATCACATGTCGCGACATTAAAACCTGGTAAAAGTCCGTCAGCGATCAAACGGATAGATAGGTACAGAACGGTTAATGTCACGGCTGATGTTGATAAGAACGCGACTAATATGACTACGCTCAATGCCGATTTAAATCAGTTTTTGACCGAGTTAATGAGTAAGTATCCGGGGGTGTCTTATACCTTAGAAGGGGAAGCGCGTGAGCAAGCTGACTCTTTTAATAGCCTTGCTTGGGGCTTAGTATTTGTTTTCTTTATTATTTACTGTTTATTAGCAATACCATTTAAATCTTACTTACAACCGATAATTGTTATGTCAGTTATTCCGTTTGGCGCGATAGGAGCCATTATTGGTCATTGGATCATGGGTATGGACTTAACTATCATGAGTTTACTTGGTTTGATGGCGCTTATTGGTGTAGTGGTAAATGACAGCTTAGTATTGGTGGACTTTATTAATGGCAAAGTTCGCGCGGGAGAGAAGGTATTTGATGCGGTATTAATTGCGGCGCAGTCGCGTTTTCGTCCGGTAATGCTAACTTCATTAACCACCTTTATTGGTTTAATGCCACTATTGTTTGAAAAAGCGACACAAGCACAGTTCTTGATACCAATGGCGGTATCGCTTGGCTTTGGCATTATCTTCGCGACTTTTATCACCTTGATATTAGTGCCAGTAAACTACTTATTAGTTGAAGATGTTAAGAACATAACAACCCGTGGCAAGGACAAGCTAGTCACTCAACTAAGCTAACCTATTTTCATGGTAGTATTATTAAAGCGAATGGCATTTTTCGTTGTCATTCGCTTAACAATTGTTAAACTATCAAGTAAATACAATGACAGCATAAAGGCTAAACCATGGCTGATAACAACACTCCAGAAGAAACAATATTTTCCAAGATTATTCGCCAAGAAATCCCTGCACCATTACTTTTTCAAGATGAACTTGTAAGTGCTTTTCGTGATATTACCCCGCAAGCGAAAAGTCATATTTTGATTGTACCGAATAAACTTATTCCAACGGTTAATGATATTGAAGAAGAAGACGAACTCACCATAGGTCGTATGTTTACAGTCGCGAGAAAGTTAGCCAAAGAAGAGGGCATTGCAGAAGATGGTTACCGTTTGATCATGAACTGTAATAAACACGGCGGCCAAGAGGTTTACCACATCCATATGCATTTAGTTGGTGGTCAGCCATTAGGGCGTATGCTAAATCCTAAATAGTCTAAACGCTGAATAAGTAATTAAAACCTTAATCTAAAAGCCAAATATAACTTATAGCGTAAAATTAAATGTTTACGCTGTACTTTTAAATAAATATTGTTAGTATGCACACCGAAACCAAGGGGTGCCTTAAAATCGACAACGATTTAAAGGCTGAGATGCGCTGTCATTAATGAATGTGACATAGCGAACCCTTAGAACCTGAACCGGATAGTACCGGCGTAGGAATGGTTACGCTAATTGCATACCATTCTGTAAAATTGTATTTTGCCGTTTAGCGTATGCTATGCAGACAATGATAATTCTACAGTTTGCCAGTGAACAGCTATCTAACTTCTCCATGCCGGATCCCATAACGTATTCTTGACCGAATTTATGAGATCATAATGAAATTTACAAAATCACCTATTGCTTTAGCTATTTTTACTAGCGTTGTTGCTTCAACAACTTTTGCCGCTGACAATTCAACTAATACTGACGAAAAAGCAATAGAAGTTATTACCATTAATGGTGATTTCCGCTCTACATCATTGCAAAAAACGGCAAGTTCTTTATCTGTTATTGCTAGCGACGAAATTGATGCTCGTAACGCACAAAATTTAGAAGAAATCATTGCTCGTACACCTAACGTTAACTTTTCTAGTGGTACTCAACGTGCTCGATATTATCAAATTCGTGGTATTGGTGAGCGTAGCCAATTTAAAGAGCCTATTAATCCATCGGTTGGTTTAGTGATTGATGATATTGATTTTTCAGGTATTGGCAGCGTAGCCTCAACTTTCGATGTTGAACAAGTTGAAGTTTATCGTGGACCGCAAGGTACACGTTTTGGTGCTAATGCCATGGCAGGCATGATCAATATTACTTCAGCCGCGCCTACTGATAGCTTTGAGGGGAAAGTAAGACTTTCTGCGGGTAATTACGATAGCTACAGCGCAGGCTTAGTTTTATCAGGCCCTGCGACTGAAAAAGTAAACTATCGTTTAGCTGTTGAACAATATAATAGTGATGGCTTCATTGAAAATAACTTTCTTAATCGTGATGATACTAACAATCGCGATGAGCTAACGTTACGTGGTAAGTTATCTATAGCAGCAAGTAAGGATTTAACTATTGATATTACGGCTTTTGTTGCAGATTTTGACAACGGCTATGATGCCTTTTCACTTGATAATACTCGTCATACGTTATCAGACCAACCGGGGTTTGATCGCCAAGATACAAAGGCACTAGCAGCTAAGTTTACCTATCAAGGTTTCAATGACTTTACCGTTGAAAGTATCGTGAGCTATGCTGACTCTGCTTTAGATTATGGTTATGATGAAGATTGGGCTTTTGTTGGTATTCGTCCTGGTTGGGAATACAGCTCTGCAGATCACTATTTTCGCGATAAAACATCAGCAACATTTGAACTAAGAGCTATTTCAGAGCCTGGCGGTGAAATATTTAATGGCAGCACGGCATGGGTTGCTGGCGTTTATTATAAACAAGAAGAAGAAGACTTATTACGTCAATACACTTATTTGTCTAGTGACTACACTTCATCATTTGATACTGACAATATTGCGTCATTTGTTCAGTTTGATAGTCAGCTAAATGAAAAATTAAGTTTAACAACTGGTTTAAGAATAGAGCGTAGGAATTCAGATTATAGCGATTCTGAGCAACTTACTTTTGATCCAAGTGATACTATGGTTGGTGGTAAAATCGTATTGTCGTACCAAATGGATGAAAGCAATTTATTCTATGGTTCAGTTAATCGTGGTTATAAAGCTGGCGGTGCTAATACCGATGGCAGTTTACCTAGCAATTTACGTGAATTTTCACCTGAATATCTATGGAACTATGAGTTAGGTTATAAAGTTAATTTATTGGACAACCAAGCTTATATTCGTAGCGCTGTATTTTATATGGACAGAGATGATATGCAGGTGCGTACATCTTATTTAGAAGAGCGTGATGATGGCAGTACCGACTTTGTTTCTTATTTAGGCAATGCTGCAACCGGAAATAACGTTGGTATTGAGCTAGAAGCAGGCTGGCAGGTAACAACAGATCTTGAAATTTATGGCTCATTAGGTTTGTTAGATACTGAGTATGATGGTTTTATTGATGCTGATGGCAATGATAAATCAGGCGATGAACAAGCACATGCACCTAGCTACCAATTTAACTTTGGTTTGAGTTACCAATTCACAGATAACTTATTCGTTAACATTTCTGTTGATGGCAAAGATGAATTCTTCTTCTCTGATAGTCACCAAGAAAAGTCAGAATCTATAGAAGTAGTTAACATGTCGATTAGTTATGCAAAAGATGACTGGCAAGTGAAGTTATGGGCTCGTAATTTGTTTGATGAAGAATACGCTACGCGTGGCTTCTATTTTGGTAATGATCCAAGAGATGAATATACAGCTAAAGCTTACTATCAATTAGCTGAACCAGCTGTATTCGGCGCTACTTTTGATTATGCATTCTAGAACTTTTATAAATTAATAAATGTAGTATATTAAGCCTGTTAGGAGGTTATCCTAGCAGGCTTCCTTTTAATCACGATAATAGAATTAAGATATGAAAATCTCAATTGAAATTAGTTTATATCCACTTGCAGAAGAAAAATTTAAAACTGAAATTTGGGCTTTTATTAAACGTTTACGTTTAGTGAAAGGGCTAAATGTTGTTACTAATGGTATGAGTACACAGGTTTTTGGTGATTATGACTTAGCTACAAGTCATGTCATGGCTGAAATTAAGCACGTGCATCAAACCTTAAATGCTGCAGTATTTGTTTGTAAGTTTATTGGCGGTGACCGCTCAGTTGTTGAAGCAGAGTCGTGATGGCAAACTCAATCAGTGCCACCACAGAAATTGTTACTTATTTCACAACATTACCGGTCTTAGAGCTAATCGCCGTAGTCGCTTCACTGTTATACGTAGTTTTAGCAGCAAAAGGGAACCTTTGGTGTTGGCCGGCAGCAATATTAAGTACAGTGCTATATACCGTTATTTTTTATGATGTATATTTGTGGATGGACAGTGCATTACAGCTCTATTATTTATTAATGGCGGTGTATGGTTGGTTATGCTGGCGCAAAAATGCTGTTGCTAGTGATCTCGAAAATAATGATACTTCAGCGCCCAGAATCAACAGTAAAGAACTGCTTTATAGCCAATGGACGCTGCAACGTCATAGCATCATGATTATTGCGCTATCATTCCTGTCAACCGTATTAGGTTGGTTAATGGCGACATATACACCAACACATTTTCCGTATCTTGATAGTGCGACAACCGTATTTGCGATATTTGCGACTTATTTATTAACACAAAAGGTGTTAGAAAATTGGCTTTATTTTGTCGTTATCGATGTTGTTTCAATCTATCTCTATATTGAGAAAGGCTTAACTCCAACAGCTGCTTTATTCGCTTGTTATGTGATATTAGCAAGTTACGGTTATTGGCAGTGGCGTAAACTGTATTTACAGCAGCAACAAAACGCTGTGAACGACAGTGATATTTCGCCCGTTCTCGGCTAAAAGAAAAGTTTAATGGTATTACTTACGATGCTGTTACTGATGAGTACGTACTGAAATGGTGACTAACTTAACCTCAGGTATTAATGAACAATATAAGCCACTTATAAAAGACTTATGTTTATTACCTTGTTTTGCCAATAGAAGTATTAACAGTGTAGCTGTGATTGATTCAGGACTAAGTCAGCCGTGTTTTCGTGTGCAGGTTGATGAACATCAGTATTTTGCTAAGCACATCACAAGTGGTACTACTGAAATTTTAGCAAATAAGCTTGCAGCTGATAGTGATGTTGCTCCCAAGCTTATTTACGCTGAAGGTGATTGGTTGATCAGTGAGTTCCTCTCTGGCGAGCTATTGGAAAATACTCAGCTTAGTGAAGATGAACAATTAAAGGTTATATTATCATTACTGACGAAATGCCATCGTTTGCCTTTTTCTTCTAGCAATCTAAATAGCCAAATCGCAAATTCCAAGTCTGCTAATACGTTAGTAAATCATTCTGCTTCAGTTCTTCCTCGCTTAGAAATAGAGCAAACTATCTCGCAGTTATTTCAAGAGTTATCAAATCAACAACCGGATGTTTTAAACCAGAAAACGCCGTTAACTGAAATTAATTGTTTAATGACAACAGCTGAATCAGTGTTGCAAGAACTTGCGCAAATAAGAGCAGAAGTAGGGCAAAGTAATGAGGTGTTTTGTCATGGTGATGCAAACTTCAGCAATGTGATTAAGCTCGAAAATAGCACTACCAATGATGCTGATTTTCGTTACCAATTGATTGATTTCGAATGCGCCTGTGTTGCCCCGATTGAGTATGAACTGGGTATGATGATGGCAGTTAATGAAATTGAAAACAGCAAAATTGAGTGGGTGACAACGCAGTACGCTGCTCAGAAAAACCGTCAGCAATACTCGCGAAATAGTAGCGATATTTATACCGATAACCAGCAAGAAAATCATACTGAAATTGTCGACAATCTCGAACAAATGATAACTTTGTCACGCAATATCACCACCGCACTAGTTACGCGTTACTATGCTTTGTCATTAATTATTAATGGTTTATGGTATTTTTCTAAATATCAGCACTTTCAGGGTGAAAAGTACAAGGAATTGGCAAATAAACAGTTTTCATTACTGGTAAAGCAACATCCTGAGACAAATATTGTCATAAAGTAAATGAGATAAGGTGCTGAAATCTTACGATTAGTGGTAGTGCGAGAATGACTTGTATAGCGCATAATTAACTTAATAGAGTTTAATGGCTGTCATATGTGAATTGGAAAGAATTTATAGAAAATAGAAATCGCTTATTCTGGTTGGTGCATACCGCTGGCTGGTGTGGTTTTGCCTTGGTACATTACCTAGGTTCATTGCTACATGATTTACGCGATATCTTTTTAGTAATTATTTTACTTAATGCTTACGCAGGTTGGTTGTTCACCATTCCGCTTAGATATATCTATCGTCGCATCTGGAATTTCACGCCGTTAAAAATTGCCATTGTAGTGATTCTTACTTCATATTGTACCGGTGTGTTTTGGCAAATAATCAAGAATATAAATTACTGGGAAATTTATAAACACGGTTATCGCCCTGATTTTCTTCTGTACTACACCAAAAATAGCTTATTGTCTTTTTTCATCATTCTTAGCTGGAGTGGTCTGTATTTTGGTACTAAATATTATCAAATGCTGCAAAAAGAAAAACAAAATGTACTACGTGCTAATACTGTAGCGCACCAAGCACAGTTAAAAATGCTGCGTTATCAGCTAAACCCTCATTTCTTATTTAACACTTTAAATGCAATATCAACGCTGATCTTAGTTAAAGAAAACAAAACAGCGAATGGGATGGTAACTAAGTTAAGTGAATTTTTACGCTACTCGTTAGATAAAGATCCAATGAAGAAGGTAACACTTGATAGTGAACTCCATGCTTTAAGACTGTATCTAGATATTGAAAAAGTACGCTTTGAAGAGCGCTTACAAGTCAGTTTTAATATTGCCTCTGATTGTAATTTAGCACTGGTACCAAGCATGATTTTGCAGCCTTTAGCGGAAAATTCGATTAAACACGCTATTGCGGTGCAAGAACAAGGTGGAGAAATTAACGTATCTGTACAGCGTTTTGGTAATGACCTACTTGTTGAACTGTCTGATAATGGTCCCGGCGCAGAAATAAGTAATGGCAACCTATTCAGAGAAAACGGTGTTGGTTTAGTGAATACGCGTGAACGACTACAAGCACTGTATCGGAATGATTTTTCATTAGTTGTTGCCAACAATATACCAACTGGTGTTAAAATCAGCATACGAATGCCATACGATATTGGAAGCAAGGTATGAGCAAAAAGCTCACAACGTTAATTGTTGACGATGAACCGCTCGCAAGAAAAGGCTTAGCGGTTCGTCTTGAAGATCATAAAGACATCGAAATTATTGCACAATGTACTAATGGCCGAGAGGCATTAGAAGCGGTGCGTGCTTATCAACCAGATCTTATTTTTCTCGATATTCAAATGCCTGGTTTAAATGGCTTTGAAGTAGTTGAAGCGATTATCGAACAAGGCTTACAGCTACCAATGGTGGTATTTGTTACCGCGTTTGATCAATACGCCATGCAAGCATTTGAAGTGCATGCTCAAGATTACCTGCTTAAACCGGCTGATGAACAACGCTTAGCGCAAACTTTAGATAAAATCAGACAAAGTCTTAGTAGTGAAGTGAACGCCATTCATAAGTCTAAGCTTGTGCGTTTAGTCAGCGACGTTACGGGTAATGATTGCGATAAAATATTGCAAGAGTTAGACAATAACGAACCTGTGAGTATTTCTAGTTATTCTGACGTGTTGGCGATTAAAGATGCCGGCGAAGTTAGTAGGGTACCGGTAAAAGATATTTTATGGATTGATGCTGCTGGTGATTATATGTGTGTTCACACGCAAAGTAATACCCATATACTGCGTAAAACCATGAAACAACTGGAAGAAGTGTTAGACCCTCGACAGTTTTTGCGCAGTCATCGCTCTACCATCGTAAATAAAAGCTACATTGATAAATTTTGCAGCCAACTTAATGGCGAATACTATTTAGTAATGTCTAACGGCAAAGAATTGAAAGTTAGCCGTAGTTATAAAGATAAAGTTAAGAAGGCTGTAGTTGCATAGCGGTTTAGTTGCTTAGCATTTGTGCAGTAGCGTTATCTCAGTGTTATCATAATGTTCTCCAGTGAATATATAAAAGGTAAACAATGTGTTCACCTTTTTTTGTCTCTGGCATTAGCACTTAACGGTTAAAACCGTATTAAGTTAACTCTAAAGGACCTACTTCAACCACAAGTTTACCGAAGTTTTCACCTTTTAATAAGCCGATAAAAGCATTAGATGCTTGCTCTAAGCCTATTACTTTATCCTCACGGTGAATAATTTTTCCTTCAGCAAGCCACTGGCCCATAGCCTGGCTAAATTCGTTATAACGATGACCATAGTCATCAAATACGATAAAACCTTGCATTTTTATGCGCTTAACCAGTAATAATCCCATTAGTGATGATAATCTATCTGGTCCTGCTGGCAGCTCAGTGGCATTGTATTGTGAAATTAAGCCACATACAGGTACACGCGCGCTGGCATTTAGTAATGGCATTACAGCGTCAAAAACTGCGCCGCCAACATTTTCGAAATAAACATCAATGCCGTTAGGGCATTGCTCAGCCAATAATTGTGCTAAATCGCTACTCTTATGATTAACACAGGCATCAAAACCTAAAGTGTCTGTCACGTAATGACACTTTTCTTCGCTACCAGCAATACCAACAACGCGGCAGCCTTGTAATTTAGCAATTTGACCGACTAAACTACCTACCGCGCCACTTGCCGCCGCAACAACAACCGTTTCGCCTGCTTTAGGTAAGCCAATATCAAGCAAGCCCATATAGGCCGTTAACCCTGGCATACCTAATACGCCAAGAGCGTATGATGGCGAGGTTAAAGTTTTAGGGAGTTTTAATAACTCTTCACCATTTGAAATGGCGTAATCTTGCCAGCCGGTATAAGCAACCACTAAATCACCAACTTGGAAGTTATCATTAAGTGATGTTTCAACACGACAAACTGCGCCGCCGACCATTACTTCACCAATAGCGACGGGTTCAGCATATGACTTTGCATCACTCATACGGCCACGCATATATGGGTCTAATGACAAATATACTGTTCGTAGTAATACTTCACCTTGGCTCGGTGTTGGAATTTCGACATCAATTAAATTAAAGTTCTCAGGCGTTGGTGCGCCAACAGGGCGAGAAGCTAGGGTGAATTGGCGATTTTTTTGCTTATTTTGTTGTAACGTTGATGAAGTTGTTACATTGGTATTTGAGGTCATTTAACTTTCCGAATAAGGACTTAATGGTTAATCAAACCTAGCAGATAAACTTTCTATCATTGATTATCTGCTAGATTATTTGTTTTCTCGTATTAATTTTTACGCTAGTTTGTTGATCAAACGGTTAGCTGCTTCACTGGAGCTTGCAGGGTTTTGACCACTGATGATTAAGCCATCTTCAACAACAAACGGTGCCCAATCCTGACCTTTTTGATAGTCAGCACCTTGCTTAATTAACTCATCTTCAAGTAAAAATGGCACGATGTTCGTTAGCTGTACTGCATCTTCTTCACTGTTAGTGAAACCTGCAATTTTTTTGCCTTTAACTATCGCAGTACCGTTACTGTCTTTTACCTTAAGTAATACTGCTGTGGCATGACAAACAACGGCTACAGGTTTGTTTTGCTCGATAAATGCTGAGATCAAGTTGATTGAGTCTTGGTTGTCGGTTAAATCCCAAAGTGGACCATGACCGCCAGGATAGAAAACGGCAGCGTATTCATTAGCATCAATAAGGTTTAATTTTGTCGTTGTTGCCAATACTTGCTGGCTTTGTTCATCACTTTCAAAACGGCGAGTTGCATCAGTTTGAAAGTCTGCTTCAGCACTTTTAGGATCTAATGGTGGTTGTCCGCCTAATGGCGAAGCCAATGTTACGGTAAAACCGGCATCAATTAATTGATAATAAGGTGCTGCAAATTCTTCTAACCAAAAGCCTGTTTTTTCGCCAGTATTACCGAGTTTATCGTGCGAGGTTAATACCATTAATACTTGCGTGTTTTGTTTTTTTGTCGCATTCATTTTAATTTTCCTATGCAATTTTATTATCGTACTTATTGATGTCATTTCTTGATGACTTCAGTCTATGGGAAAGAGTATATGCTCATCCATATTTAATACAATGCAGATTGAATTGATAACTTTGTTCTAATTATTGATACAATAAGGTGTAAATGCTTATTTTTGAATAAACTTGTTTGGTAAAGGTGATTTAAGTGGATATTTCTTTTGAACAGCTAAAAAGTATGGTGGTTTTTTCACATGTGGTTGAGCAAGGCAGTTTTAGCGCAGCTGCTAAGCATATAGGGCTTTCACGAGCGGTTGTTAGCTATCACATTAAAAAACTTGAACAGCAGTTAGGCATCACACTATTAAATCGTTCTACGCGCTCAGTTATGCTGACACAAGCAGGTAGCGACTATTATCAGCGTTGTCGAATTATTGCCGAGCAAGCAAGTGCAGCAAATCAACAAATTGAAAATGTTAAAAATGAGCCGGAAGGGCTGCTAAAAATTACTTGTCCGGTCAGTGTTGGTTTACATTCCATCGTACCTGCATTAGATAAGTTTCGAAAACTGTATCCAAAAATTGAACTCGACCTGATGTTAACCGATGAAGTGGTAAATATTGTAAAAGAGGGTATAGATTTGGCTATCCGTGGTGCACCACTAGCAGATTCAAACTTACAGGCCAGAAAACTAGCGGTGTTAGAAACATGCTTATGCGGTTCGCCTGATTATTTTGAGCGTTACGGCAGACCGACAAAACCGAGTGAATTAGCTGAACATACGTGGGTTATCTATAAACTAACGAGTAACAAGCTGATACTAGAAAAAGCGGGGCGTTCTCACACCATTGAAGTAAAAGGTGCAATTGCAACGAATAATGCCTCAGCGCGCACCGCTTTTGTTGAAGGCGGACAAGGTTTAGGGCGTATTCCAATCTATGATGCTTGGCCAAAAATTAAAGCCGGACGTTTGCAATCAGTGTTAGACGATTACCAATTAAAAGCGATTAATGTTTATGGCGTTTTTCCTCCTGGAGCGGCTAGCTCTAAGAAGCTACGTCTACTCATTGATTTTTTAACCCAATTCTTTGCACAACAACAAGTTAAGTTAGCTGATAAACCAATTTAGTCGCAAAGCTAAGTCAACATTGGCGCTGTGCGGTTAATGCTAATATATTTGCTTGCGCTTGCACCAAACTTTCACTCACACCTTGTTGATGCTGTATCGCAACAGCTAAAGGTACATGACTTATAGCGTTATTACATTCGGCGATCATAATATTTGTTTTATCATCAATTAATGCCTGTATTGCTGCCACACCCATTTTTGTCGCTAAAATTCTGTCTTTGGCAACTGGTGAACCGCCACGCTGGATATGACCAAGAATACAAGCGGTGCAATCAATATTCGCTACTGCTTCTAATTGTTGCGCTAGGGCTGAAGCACCGCCTTGCCATAAATTTTCTGCAATAACGATGATATAACTCGCATGTCGGTCTGCTTGTGCTTGTTTAATTTCTTTAGCAAGTGTTTCAAGCTTGCTTGCCTCATTGTCGATGGCATTACCTTGAGATGGGAAGTTTTCAAAGGAAATAACCTGTTCAGCCGCACAAGCTATACCAACATTAAAGGTTATGTGGCCGCTGTGACGCCCCATGAGTTCCACAATAAAAATACGCTCAAAAGCTTCAGCGGTATCGCGTATTTTGTCTATCGCCTCAATAGCGGTATTAATGGCTGTTGAAAAGCCGATGGTGAAATCCGTACCATCAATATCATTATCGATAGTGCCAGGAATGCCAATCACTTGTCCGTACCAGTGCTGATTAAGCGCTAGTAAACCGGCAAATGAACCATCACCGCCAATAACAATCAATGCTTCAACTTTATTTTTTAATAAGGTTGACGCTGCTTGCTCTAATCCTAACTGTGTTTGCATTGCTGGGCAGCGAGCACTTTTTAAAATAGTCCCCCCTTTGTGAATAATATTTTCCACGCTTTTAATGGTCAGTGGCATAAAATTGTCTTCAATCAAGCCATTAAAACCAGCAACAAATCCAAATACCTCTATTTTGTAGTGATGGGCGGCAACAACAATCGCTCTAATAGCGGCGTTCATGCCTGGCGCATCACCACCACTGGTTAAAATGCCAATCCTTTGAATAGTCATAAATGTACCATCTGCTTGTCAAATGCAGTTAATGTGGAACCTTACATAAAATTAACAGTCATTTACCTTAAGGTGAAATATTTTTGCATTAAAATTTGCTTAGTTTAATGTAGGTCAATCATTGTCAGTTATATCATTTGAATTGGCAGTAAATAGGGTGGTATTGCATGATAAAAATAAAACAAACATTTCTTTGCCTATTCATAGCGGTTTTAGTCTCCGGTTGTAGCTTTCGTTTTGTCTATAACCATCTTGATTGGTGGACTAATTGGTATTTAGATGATTACGTAACCTTAAGTAAACAACAGCAAACACTTTTTGATAGCGAGTTCGAAAAATTACATTTATGGCATCGAAAAACACAATTACCACTATATAGTCAACAGCTTAAAGCCTTACAACTAGCGATTAATGACACAGTTGACGAGAGACAAATTACTGACAACTTGGCAACATTTGTTCAGCACTGGCAAAATTTTTTAATGGCTGCAGAGCCTAAGTTACAACCTTTAGCTTTTAGTTTGAATGCTGAGCAAAAACAACAACTGCTACAAGCATTACGTGAAGGCAATCAAGAAAGACTTGATGATCATGAAGACTTAACAAATCAACAATGGCTTGAAGAAAGGGCGAAAGAGCAGCAAGAACAATTAAAAGAGTGGTTTGGAAAATTAACCAAAAGGCAAAAAGCAGAAGTAGCAGGCATGAGCCTAAACTTTAAGCGTTCATTTCAGCCTTGGATAAACTATCGTCAGCGCTGGACGAGTCAATTTTCAGAGCTACTAAATGGTAATTTGCCTGAACACCAGTTTAAGTTTGAGTTCTACCGTCTGTTTGTCAATGGTCGTAGTTTACGAGATGAAGAGTTTAACGCCATTACTGCACATAATAATCAAGTGTTTGCGAGAATATTTGTCTATATGGCAACTAATGTAAATGATAAACAACGTAAGCGTATTAATAAAAAGCTCAATAAGGTGATTGGTGATTTAGACTACTTGGCTAACCAAGAATAGATTCCCCTGCGCTGCGTGTTCAATAGGATGTCAGCAGACAGTAAAAAAGGTAGCATAAAGCTACCTTTTTAATAAACACCGTTTGATACTTAACGATTAAGCAAAGTGTTTTTTGGTTAGCGTTAACACTTTTAAGGTATTAGTTGCGCCAACCGTTTCCATTAAGTCGCCGTGAGTAAACATTACTTTATCACCAACACTTAATTCAGAGTCTTTTGCTACTGCAACTAAAACGTCTTGTGCCATTGTTTCAGCATTTTCGATACCAGTAGAATCAAACGAAACAGGATAAACACCACGATAAATCGCTGTTTTAGTCAATGTTTTAGCATGACGTGATAATGAGTAAATAGGTAAGCCTGAAGATATACGTGACATGATTTTACTTGTATGGCCAGATTCAGTTAAGGCAATAATCGCTTTAACACCATCTAAATGGTTTGCGGCATACATGGCCGACATAGCAATGGTTTCTGACACTTCAGCAAAAGTCATTTCAACACGATGCTTTGACGTCATCACTGAACTTTCTTTTTCTGCACCAACACAAACTGCAGACATCGCTGTTACCGTTTCAACAGGGTATTTACCCGCGGCTGTTTCCGCTGAAAGCATCACGGCATCAGTACCATCGAGTACGGCATTGGCAACATCCATTACTTCTGCACGTGTTGGCATTGGTTGCTCAATCATGGTTTCCATCATTTGAGTAGCAGTAATTACCACACGGTTTAATTGACGACTACGAGCAATAATGTGTTTTTGTTTGCCAACTAAAGCAGCATCACCAATTTCAACGCCTAAATCACCACGAGCAACCATAACAACGTCGGACGCGAGAATAATGCCGTCTAATATTTTCTCGTCGTTTACTGCTTCAGCACGTTCGATTTTTGACACTAAACGCGCATCACAACCGGCTTCTTGAGCAAGTAAACGGGCTTCGCGCATATCAGCAGCATCACGCGGGAAAGATACCGCAAGAAAATCAACATCAATTTTCGCCGCAAGTTTAATATCTTCTTTATCTTTTGCCGTAAGCGCAGGAGCTGTTAAACCACCACCTTGACGGTTGATACCTTTATTATTTGATAAAGATCCGCCAACAGTTACTTCAGTAAAAACTGATTGTCCTTCGGTTTTAAGCACACGTAGTTGTACACGACCATCGTCGAGTAATAAAATATCACCAGCAACAACGTCTTGTGGCAATTTTTTATAATCAATACCAACTTTTTCTTGGCAACCTTCGCCTTTTGCTAAGTTAGCGTCTAACTCAAACTTATCACCAATGGCTAATTTGATAGGACCATTTTTAAAGGTCGATACGCGAATTTTTGGACCTTGTAAGTCACCTAAAATACCGACATAAATACCAAGTTCTTGTGAAATTTCACGAACAGCTGTCGCACGATCAATATGATCTTGTGGAATACCGTGAGAGAAGTTTAATCTAACTACATTTACACCTGCTGCAAGTACTTTTTTTAATATCTTTCTATCGTCAGTTGCTGGACCTAAAGTCGCAACAATTTTGGTTCTTCTAGGCATTGTAATCCTTAAATTTATTCAGTTTATCTATGTTATGTATCTAATTGGCTGTTGGCCTTTAACCAATGCCTGTATTTAATCTTTTCTTTCAAAGCGAGAGCTACGTAAACTGTCTTTCACTTTTTTCAGGTTATCTCTAAATTTAGTCCCTCGGCGTAGCGTAAAACCAGTCGCTAAACAATCAATTAACGTTAGTTGTGCAATACGTGATGCCATTGGCATATATAAGTCAGTATCTTCAGCCACTTCAACGGAAAGTACGATATTACATTCCTTCGCCAATGGTGTACCTGCTGTTGTAATACCAATAACAGTGGCATCATTTTCACGAGCTAAGCTAGCAACATCGACCAGCGACTTTGTTCTACCTGTATGCGATATAACAACAACAACATCACCTTGTCGGCTATTTATAGCACTCATACGTTGCATTAATATGTCATCGAAATAAACCACAGGAACATTGAAGCGGAAAAACTTGTTTTGCGCATCATGGGCAACAACAGCAGAAGCACCTAAACCAAAGAATGAAATTTTATTTGCTTGAGTTAATAAGTCGACTGAACGATTAATCGTAGAGGTGTCTAAACTTTTACGCGCAAGCTCTAAGTTAGCCATAGTAGATTCGAAAATTTTTGCTGTATATTCTTCAGCCGAATCATTTTCATCAACATGACGATTAACATAAGGTGTACCGTTAGCTAAACTTTGCGCAAGGTGCAATTTAAAGTCAGGGTAGCCCTTAGTATCAAGACGTCGACAAAAGCGGTTTACCGTAGGCTCACTAATGTTGGCTTGTTTAGCCAATGCAGCGATGCTGGCGTGAATCACGGTTCCAGGTGATGATAATATAACTTCAGCCACCTTACGTTCAGATTTGCTGAAGGTATCTAACTCGTTGGTGATCTTTTCTAATATATTCATTACGTTTAAGCCCTAGTACATTGCTTAATTGATATCTGTTGGTATCAAATTAAAGAATGCTGTAATTTATTTTCTGTAAAGATACAGGAATTGTGAAAATTTATTTCACTTTTACGCTAATATAAATCAAAAGGGGCGAATTTTGCAAACCTTTAATACATTTTTACCATAAAGTTGCCTCACAGGTACTGTTTTTAATTAATTTGCACTAAATGTAGTAATATTACAGAAAGTGCTTTACTGATGCCGCTATAGCAGATAAATTAGCCTTAAATGTAGTTTAGTTACACTGAAACTAATATATAAAATAATTGAGTAGATAAGATATGAATAACAGCGATTGCCAAGCTGCTAGTGAAATTGTTATTTTTGGAGCCCTCGGGGATTTATCACGCCGTAAACTTTTGCCTTCTTTATATCAACTAGAGTTAGCGGGTTTGTTAGGTGATGCAACTCTTATTGTTGGTGTTGCGCGAGATGACATTACGCTAGAGCAGTTTACACAACAGATAAACGATGGTTTAAATGAGTTTATCCCTGAAGCTTTAGATGTGAGCGCAGTGACTAAATTTTTAGCCCGTTTAGTTTATCAACAACTCGACTTTAAAAATATTGCCGCTTATAGCGGGCTAGCAACAACATTATCATCTGAAAAAACGCCTCGTGTTTATTATTTTTCGACTCCTCCAGCTATATATGGCGATATCAGTGAAGGCTTAAAATCGGCCAAGCTCATAAGAGATAACGACCGCGTTGTCATGGAAAAACCAATCGGTCACTGTCTAGAATCATCAAAAGTGATTAATGACCAAGTTTCTCAATACTTTAACGAAAACCAAATCTACCGTATTGATCATTACTTAGGAAAAGAGACGGTTCTTAACCTATTAGTGCTACGTTTTGCTAACTCATTATTTACCAATAATTGGGATCGCAACAGTATTGATCATGTACAAATTACGGTTGCAGAAAGCGTTGGTATTGAAGGTCGTTGGGGCTTTTATGATGAAGCCGGACAAATGCGCGATATGGTGCAAAACCATTTACTACAAATTCTTTCGTTGTTAGCCATGGAGCCACCAGCTGACTTAAGTGCTGATAGCGTACGTGATGAAAAGCTAAAAGTTATCAAAGCATTAAAGCCTATAACTCGTCAAAATGTAAAAGATAAAACAGTGCGCGGACAGTATGCCGATGGTTACCTTAATGGTTTAGCGGTACCGGGTTATTTAAACGAAGAAGGTGCAAATGCCAATAGTGGCACTGAAACATTTGTGGCAATAAAAGCTGAAATTGATAACTGGCGTTGGGCAGGGGTACCATTTTATTTACGTACCGGTAAACGTATGCCGAAAAAACATAGTGAAATAGTGGTGCACTTTAAACAGCAGCCGCACAATATTTTCAGTGAAAGCTATGCCGATTTACCATCAAATAAATTAACCATTCGACTACAACCTGATGAAGGCGTTGAATTGGAGATGATGAATAAAATTCCTGGTATTGCCTCGCAAATGCAAATTCACGAAAACAAGTTAGATTTAAGTTTTTCTAAAGCTTATGACAATCAACGCGTTGTTGACGCTTATGAACGTTTGTTACTTGAAGTTGTTAATGGCAATCAATCATTGTTTGTTCGTCGTGATGAAGTTGAAGCCGCATGGCAGTGGGCTGACGGCATTATTGCTGCGTGGCAGTCAACCAATGAAGCACCTAAACCTTATGCGGCAGGATCATGGGGACCAGTTTCCTCTATCTCTTTAATCGCACGTGATGATCGACAGTGGGTAGAATAATGTATCAAATTAATGAGTTCGAACAACGTCAACTACTCGATGAAGCATTGGCAGACAATGTTGCTAACATCCTTGCTAGCGCTGTTAAGCAAAAAGGTAAGGCAAGTATTGCGGTATCAGGCGGTTCAACACCAAAAGGTTTCTTTAATGCTTTATCAAAAAAGGCTTTGCCTTGGCAATCAATCACTATAACGCTTGCTGATGAACGTTGGGTTGATATTGACTCTAATGATAGTAACACCAAGTTAGTGCATGAAAATTTGCTACAAAATGAAGCAATAAAAGCAAAGTTTTTTCATTTAAAGCAAGGTGATGCATTAACGAGCGACACTTTAGTAGACCTGAACATAGCGGCTAAGCAACAGTTGTTACCGTTAGACGTGCTTATTCTTGGCATGGGTGAAGATGGTCATACTGCATCTTTATTTCCATGTAGTGATGAAATAAGTGAGTGCTTATCACTTGATAGTTCAGCACTATTAAAAGTTGTGCCAAAAACGGCGCCACATCAGCGTATTACTTTTAGTTTTGCTGCTTTAGCGCAAAGCGAAAATACAATTTTACATATCAGTGGTAGTAGTAAAAAGCAGGTACTGGCAAAAGCCATCGCCGGGCAAGATGTTAAAGAAATGCCTATCAGAGCTTTCTTACACGCCGCAGATGTTAATACACAAGTTTATTGGGCCGAGTAAATTATGAAAAAAGAAATATTACAGATCACTCAGCGGATCATTGATAGAAGTAAAGACACACGTAAAGCGTACCTAGATAAAATTTCAGCTGCGAAATCAACTACGGTACATCGTGCAAGTTTATCATGTGGCAACTTAGCACACGGCTTCGCGGCCTGTGGTAAAGACGATAAAGCAACCTTACGTGGCGTAAATCATTCTGATGTTGCAATTATTTCTGCATACAACGATATGCTTTCAGCGCATCAACCTTACCAAACCTATCCGGATATTATTAAAGCTGCCGTTAGAGATACTGGTGGTGTTGCCCAGTTTGCTGGTGGTGTTCCGGCCATGTGTGATGGCGTAACACAAGGTCAACCGGGCATGGATTTAAGCTTGATGAGTCGCGATGTTATCGCAATGTCGAGCGCTGTAGCCTTGTCGCACAATATGTTCGATGGCGCATTGATGTTAGGTATCTGTGACAAAATTGTCCCAGGCTTAATGATAGCAAGTATGACATTCGGTCATTTACCTACGGTTTTTGTTCCTGCAGGTCCTATGCCATCAGGTATTCCAAATAAAGAAAAAGCTCGTGTTCGCCAACAGTTCGCTAAAGGTGAAATTGGTGAAGATGAGTTATTAGAAGCCGAGTCTGCTTCATATCACAGTGCGGGTACTTGTACTTTCTTCGGTACTGCTAACTCGAACCAATTAGTGGTTGAAGTCATGGGGCTGCATTTACCAGGCGCATCATTTGTTGCACCTAATACCCAATTACGTGAAGAACTAACCAAAGCAGCGGCGCGACAGGTGACTCGTTTAACACAACAGTCAGGTAATTATACCCCTGTTGGTAAAATGGTTGATGAACGCTCAATCGTCAATGCTATTGTTGCGTTGCTAGCAACAGGCGGTTCAACGAATTTAACCATGCATATTATCGCTTTCGCTAAAGCTGCCGGTATCATTGTTAACTTTCAAGATTTTAATGACTTATCTGACTCAGTACCGTTATTAACCCGTATTTATCCAAATGGTCACGCTGATATTAACCACTTCCAAGAAGCGGGTGGTATGGCATTGTTGTTTAAAGAGTTAATTGCCGCTGGTTTAGTGCATGAAGATGTTGAGACAATTTGTGGTCGCGGTTTAACGCGTTATACGCAAAAACCTGTTCTAGAAAATGGTGAGTTGAAATGGGTTGATGGTGCTACAACGTCTGGTGATGTTGAAGTTATCACAACCGCTGATAAACCTTTTAAAGCTGATGGTGGTTTAAAAGTATTAAAAGGTAACTTAGGTGTTTCAGTATTGAAAACATCATCATTACGCGAAGGCAGCTTTGTTATTAAGGCACCAGCAGTCGTATTTGAAGACCAACATGAACTTGAAGAAGCATTTCATGCCGGTGAATTAGAAAAAGACTTTATCGCAGTGGTTCGTTTTCAAGGACCAAAAGCGCGCGGTATGCCTGAACTACACAAGCTAACGCCGCCACTAGGCGTGTTACAAGACAAGGGCTTTAAAGTTGCTTTAGTGACTGACGGCAGAATGTCTGGTGCATCAGGTAAAGTGCCAGCGGCAATTCATTTATGTCCAGAAGCCTTAGATGGTGGTTTGATCGCAAAAATACACACTGGCGATATGATGCTACTTGACGGCGAAAGCGGTGAGTTAACGCTATTAGTTGATGATAGTGAATTAACACAACGTGAAAATGCTAAGTTTCAAGTAAACGGTCATCATCAAGGTATGGGGCGTGAATTATTTGGCTTTATGCGACGTAATCTTAGCTCAGCAGAAACTGGCGCCTGTTCATTATTTTCTGACCATGCTGACGATGGTACTGAAGGTGGGGTGTAGCGATGTTAAATAATAACGTCAATATAATTGCTGATATTGGTGGTACCAATATGCGAGTTGCCATTGCAGGTGAGCATGGTGACATTTCAGCAATAGAGATTTACGCTTGTGCTGACTACGCAGGCTTAGCAGAAGTGTTAAATAATTTTATTGAAAAGCATCAACTTCATAATAAAGATATATCTGCTTGTTTAGCCATTGCTTGCCCAGTTGATAAAGATTTAATCGTCATGACGAATTTACCGTGGCAATTTTCTCAGCAAGTTTTAAAAGCACAATTACAATTGCATGAACTCGTTTTGATCAATGACTTTACTGCCATTGCTCATGCTATCCCACAGTTAACTGATAGCCAAAAAGTACAAATTGGTATTGGTGAGGTAATTGTTGATAAACCTATTTCAATTTGTGGTCCAGGTACTGGCTTAGGTGTGGCAAATTTAGTGGCATTGAATCATGGCTGGCTTAGTCTAAGTGGTGAAGGTGGACATGTAGACTTTGCTCCAGTTGATCAACAAGAGGCGGAAATTTTAAATTTCTTAAATACAAAGTACGCTCGTGTTTCTTACGAGCAATTGCTTTCTGGCTTAGGTTTAGAACAAATTTATCAGGCACTCAGCTTTATCAAAAATGGCGTGGCATCAGAATTACCAGCAAAAGAGATCACCGCTAGAGGTTTAGCCAATACTTGTGAATTATGCGCTGAAACTATTGCACAATTTTGTCGAGTATTAGGAAGTTTTGCCGGCAACCTAGCATTAACACTCGGTAGCTACGGTGGTGTGTACATTGCTGGAGGCATTGTTCCACGCTTTATTGAATATTTCGAAAACAGTGACTTTAGAACAAGATTTGAAGCTAAAGGACGCATGTCAGGTTTTAATCAGCCAATAGCCACTTTTGTTGTTACCGAAGAACAACCAGGGTTAATGGGCGCTGCAGCGTATCTTAGACAACTAAATTCGGTTGAAAACATTACAACTAGCACTAAAGAGTATTAAGAGGGAATATGACGTTATCAAATAATTGGCAAGTACAGCCAAGCGATCTTTTTGCCATGGGTCCAATTGTACCAGTGTTGGTGATTAAAGATGTTAAAGATGCTCTGCCAATCGCAGAAGCTTTATTAGCAGCAGACATTAAAGTATTAGAAGTAACTTTACGCACACCAGCCGCACTTGAAGTAATCAGCACTATTGCTAAACATCTTCCAGAAGCCGTTGTAGGTGCAGGTACAGTGACTAACAGAGAATTACTGCAACGTTCAGCGGATGCAGGTGCTAAATTTGCTATTAGTCCGGGTTTAACGAAAGATTTATTACAAGCGGGTAAAGAGGGCAATACTGCTTTGATCCCAGGTATTTCATCTATTTCGGAATTAATGGACGGTATTGATTGTGGTTACGATCATTTGAAGTTTTTCCCCGCGGAAGCTTCTGGTGGTGTAAAGGCTATTCAATCTATTGGCGGGCCATTCCCAGACATTAAATTTTGTCCAACAGGTGGTATCAACCTAAATAACGTTCGTGATTATTTAGCATTGCCGAACGTAGCTTGTTGTGGTGGTTCATGGCTTGTGTCGGATGAAATTGTTCAAAATGGCAACTGGCAAGAAGTCACCCGTTTAGCTAAACAAGTGCTAAACCACGTAAAATAATTGTCATGATGTGATTGTCGAGTATCATTACTTGGTAATTCATGACATATAATTAATAAAAATCAGGCTGTTGCCTGATTTTTTATGCCTGAAATTTAATGGTTCTAGGGCTAGCTGATACTAAGGTAGTTGGTTTTATTTGAACCATTATGTAATTTAGCGCTTAACTTTTGTTGTTTTCTTTCATTCAGAGCTAGATATAGCTCTTAAACTGATGGTTACAAGTCAATTGTAGTGGTTAAAATCTGTTAATCTAGTCCATCTGAAAACTTATAAGTTTGTGCATGAGCTTGTGGCTTTCATATAAACTTGGCACTTAACGCTTGTACGAAAAGATTGGATATAAAAAAGCCAGACGTTAATCTGGCTTTTCGTGATCCTTACTAGCATTTATCGTTATATAACAATTATTGTGCGCTAACGTAGCTTGCTAAATCTAATATCTTGTTAGAGTAACCAATTTCGTTATCGTACCAAGACACTACTTTAACGAAAGTATCTGTTAGCGCAATACCCGCTGTTGCGTCAAACACTGATGTACAGCGCTCACCAATAAAGTCGTTAGATACCACAGCATCTTCTGTATAACCTAGAATGCCTTTTAGTTCGCCTTCTGAAGCAGCTTTCATTGCTGCACAGATATCTGTATAACTCACTGGTTTTTCTAAGTTAACAGTTAAATCGACTACTGAAACATTTGGTGTTGGTACACGAAATGCCATACCAGTTAATTTGCCATTTAAGGCTGGTATTACTTTACCAACAGCTTTTGCTGCACCGGTCGATGATGGAATGATGTTCTGTCCTGCACCACGGCCACCGCGCCAATCTTTAGCTGATGGGCTATCAACTGTTTTTTGTGTTGCAGTCGTTGCGTGTACTGTAGTCATTAAACCGTCTTGAATACCCCAATTATCATTTAACACTTTTGCGATAGGGGCTAAACAGTTTGTTGTACAAGAGGCATTTGAAACAATGTCTTGTCCTGCATATTCAGTGTGATTGACACCCATTACGAACATAGGAGTATCATCTTTAGAGGGTGCTGAAAGTACGACTTTCTTCGCACCAGCAGTAATGTGCTTACGGGCCGACTCATCTGTTAAAAACAGGCCTGTTGATTCAACAACAACGTCAACTTCTACTTCATTCCACTTTAAGTTAAGTGGATCACGCTCAGCGCTAACTCGTACATTTTTACCGTTTACGACCAAGTGTCCGTCAACAACGTCAACTGTGCCATTGAAACGGCCATGAGTAGAGTCATATTTAAGCATGTAAGCAATGTAATCAACATCTATAAGGTCGTTAATTGCTACTATTTCTACATCAGCTCTTGCAAATGCTTCTCTAAATACGAATCGGCCGATACGACCAAAACCGTTAATTCCAACTCTAATTGTCATAACCAAACCTCAAATATAATTATGTAGTAAAATTACATCATTTTTCGTAAATTACAAGTAATAAATCGACATAAGAGAATAAATATTGATTTAATACTTGTTTTATTGCGTATTGTTACTAAAATACCGCCTATTAAACCCTTTAGCTTAAAATGTCGGTATACTAGGCGTTTTATATATGCATTTATTCGCTTTAATAAAAGCGGAACTATCTGCACTCTCCCTCTTTATAATGTGGATTTTTTTATGACACAGAACAACAATTTATGTGACATTGGATTTATCGGTTTAGGCGTCATGGGCAAGAACCTTGTGCTTAATTTGGCTGATAATGGTTTTAGTATTGCAGCGTTTGATCTTGATATTGCTAAAGTAGAAGATGCTATCGCGCAAGATAAAGGGGAAAGTGGCTCATCAACCGCACGTGTAGTGGGTTGTTCTTCTTATACCGAATTATTGTCGTGCTTAAAGCCGCCACACTTAATTGTTTTATCTGTTCCTGCTGGCGCACCTGTTGACCAAGTATGTGAAAATTTGATCGGTGCAGGTATTCAACCAGACGATATTGTTATCGATACCGGTAACAGCTTGTGGGTTGATACGGTTGCACGTGAGAAAAAGTATAAAAATAATTTTATTCTTTTCTCTTCTGCGGTATCTGGCGGCGAAGTGGGAGCACGTTTTGGCCCAGCGCTAATGCCAAGCGGCTCACCTTATGCGTGGACAAGAATAAAACCTATTTGGCAGGCTATTGCCGCAAAAGTAGATGCAAAAACAGGTAAACCAATTGAGCGTACCAAACCAGGTGATGTGGTTACTGAAGGTGAGCCATGTGCTGCCTATATTGGTCCAGCAGGTGCTGGTCACTATGTGAAAATGGTTCACAACGGTATTGAATATGCTGATATGCAAATTATTTGTGAAGCGTATCAAATGCTACGCGACGGATTAGGTTTAAGCAGCTTAGAAATTGCGGATATTTTTGAACAGTGGAACAACGGTCCATTAGACAGCTATTTAATGGAAATATCAGTAGAAGTATTACGTCATCAAGTTGGCGATGATAATACACCATTAGTTGACTTGATTTTAGATAAAGCAGGGCAAAAAGGTACTGGATTATGGACTGCCATGAGCAGTTTAGAATTAGGCACGCCAGCACCAACTATTGCACAAGCGGTTTATGCTCGTTCTATTTCGTCATTTAAAGATTTACGTGTTCATGCCTCAACGGTATTGTCTGGTCCTGAAGCACAAAGCTTTACTGAACAAGAAAAAACTGACTTTATTGACCAATTACAAGACGCTATTTACTGTGCGAAAATTTGTGCCTATGCACAAGGCTTTCAATTAATGAAATTAGCGGAAAAAGAGCATAACTGGCAGCTAGACTTTGCTAGCATTGCTAAAATTTGGCGTGCAGGTTGTATTATTCGCGCGGTATTTTTACAGTCAATTACGCAAGCGTTTGAACGTAACCCTGAGCTTGACAACTTATTACTTGATGAATTTTTTGCTGAACAATTATGTAAGCATCAATTAAACTGGCGTAAAGCAGTAGCAAACTCTGCCTTAATGGGTATTCCAACAGGCGCTATTTCTTCAGCGTTATCGTATTACGACTCGATGCGTTGCGCGGTATTACCTGCGAACTTATTACAAGGACAACGAGACTTTTTTGGCGCGCACACGTTTGAACGTGTAGATAAACCAGCAGGAAAAAAATTCCATGTTTCTTGGTCAAGCAATACTCGTGATATAAATGAAGTTGGTTAGATAACTAACCTAATTAGAAAACCATTTAAGAAAAAGGCAGCTACGGCTGCCTTTTTGTTATTTGTTGGTCAATATATTGATTTGTATGGCTTATGTATGCGGAGAGGTGAATGTTCCCGCAGTAATATTGTTCAGGGTAGTATCAGCAACTTTATCAAGAAAGTCTGCATCTAACCCATAACCGGTTATATAACTTTGTAATGTACTGTCATGGATCGTAGTATCTTTTGGATCATACATACGTAAGATTTTTGACCAAATATAAACTTGTTTATACTCTTTTTTATCAGCAAAAATACTGGCGATAGATTTGAATATTTCAGTATCTAGCTCAGCATTACTCGGGTACAGCTCTAGAGCATGATAAAGTATGTTTAACGTTTTAGTTGGGTCACGTTTGGCGTAGTAACTGGCTAAATTAACTTGTCTGTTCGATCGCTCTAATAATTCGTTACCTTCTAAGGCTATAAATTTATTAAGAGAAGCTTCATTTAAATAACGCGACCAATGAAAGTAAAGTAGGTCAGGGTGCTCAGATTTTTCTGTCGCTAACGATATTTCTTTGATTTTATCTCTAGCTTTTAAAACATTGTTCGTACGAATAGTTTTTTTGACTTTAAGCTTTATATGCTCAATTTTAGCCGCATGGGCCATACACTTTTCATAGCCTTCATAAGCAATAAGTTGTTGGTACTTGTTACTGTCGTTAGCTTTTAGCTTATGAGACAAGTTTGCAAAGCCAACAGCAATACGTTCTTTCTTACACCAAGTATATTCTTGAAACTCTTCACAGATTTCCACGTGTTGGTCGCATAACTCAGCAAAGTTAGGTCCTTGTTCACATGCCATTAACGTAAAAAAAGGTAAAATGGTGACAAATTTAATAATTTTCATCTTTTTCACTATTATATCCCTGAAAACTTTTGTAACTGGTGGCGAAATAATCCATGTTGGATTACAATATGCGCCGCATTTAGTTATTAGTAATTATATCCTTTAATTAATATAATAACCTATCGTTCAATTGACTGAAATAAAAGGTTTACGCAATGACTTCTCATCTTGAGGAACAATATCAAACTAGCTGGCAAGAACGTCAAACATTCGCTGAAAACATGCAGCCGATCATCGGACAACTATTTAGAAATAACGGTATCGAAATTTCTATTTACGGTCGCCCACTAGTAAATGCTTCTGCAATAGACATTATTAAAGCGCACAAATCAGTAGCGTTACACGAAGAAAACAAATTACGTTTACGTGAAAGTTTCCCGTTCGTTCAAGCATTAGCTAACATGTCACTAGCTCCTGCACGTATCGACGTAGGTAAATTAGCTTACCGTTATTTATTTAAAGGCGAAGCAAATGGCCTTTCAATTGAACAGTTTTTAGAAAAAGAATTAAACACTATTGCTAAAGATAGCGATGTGCAAGAAGCGAAAGACGTAGTACTTTACGGTTTTGGCCGTATCGGTCGTTTATTAGCGCGTTTATTAATTGAACGTGCTGGTCCTAGCTCTAAATTAAATTTACGTGCGATTGTTGTTCGTCCAGGTAAAGAAGGTGATTTAGCCAAACGTGCTAGCTTACTTCGTCGTGATTCTGTTCACGGTGCTTTCAACGGTAGTATTACTATCGATGAAGAAAATAACGTCATTAAAGCTAACGGTGCTTTCATTCAAGTTATTTATGCAAAATCTCCTTCTGATATTGATTACACTTCATACGGTATTAACAACGCATTAGTTGTTGATAACACAGGTATTTGGAGTGATGAAGACGGTTTAGGCCAACATCTTCAATCTAAAGGCGTTGCTAAAGTATTACTTACAGCACCAGCTAAAGGCGATATCAAAAATATCGTTTATGGCGTAAACCAAGACATGATTTTATCTGAAGACAAAATCGTTTCAGCGGCAAGCTGTACAACTAACGCAATCACACCAGTACTAAAAGCATTGAATGATGAATTTGGTATTCGTAATGGTCACGTTGAAACAGTTCACTCTTACACAAACGACCAAAACTTAATTGATAACTACCATCCAGCGCCGCGTCGTGGCCGTAGTGCTCCATTAAACATGGTTATTAGTACTACTGGTGCTGCAAAAGCAGTAGCGAAAGCATTACCAGAATTGAAAGGTTTATTAACGGGTAATGCGATTCGTGTTCCTACTGCTAACGTTTCAATGGCAATCATGAACTTGAACTTGAAAAAAGCAACTGACAAAGATACGTTAAATGATTACATTCGTAACATTTCTTTGAACTCAGCATTACAAAACCAAGTTGATTACACAGCGTCTACTGAAATTGTTTCTTCTGATTTAGTTGGCTCTCGTTACGCAGGTGTTGTTGATTCACAAGCAACAATTGTTGACGGTGATCGTGCTGTACTTTACGTATGGTATGACAACGAATTTGGCTACAGTTGTCAGGTTGTTCGTGTGATGTTAGAAATGGCTGAAATACAAGTTCCAACTCTGCCATTAGCATAACGAATACAAGTAATATTATTCAGCTTGTTAAAGAGCTGAATTAAAAAAAGCGCTTACCTTTTGGTTAAGCGCTTTTTTATTGTTCATGTTTAACCTCAAATCAGCAGAGCTTCACGTTATATGAATGTTACGGCTGCTAATACGGTAACGCGATACCGTTAGTTATCAAGATAGAACATAGAAAAATCAAATACATCTCGCTGGTTTAGGTAAGCCCGCATACTTTGTTGCTTGCTTGGCAGGACCTTCTTTAAACAGTCGATATAAATAACGGCTACTGGCTTTTTCCTCACCAAACTCCGCTTTCATTGCTTTGGTTAATGCGCGAATTGCCGGTGATGTGTTGTAAGTTAGGTAAAACTCTCTAACAAAACGAATAACTTCCCAGTGTGCCTCGCTAAGCTCTATGTCATCTGTTTGTGCTAGTAAAACGGCAACATCTTCATTCCACAGCGTGAAATCAAGTAAGTAGCCTTGTTTATCAGTGGCTAAAGTTTCATTGTTATAGTTAATTGTCATGACCAAGTAATCGAGTTGTGGTGGCTAAAAAGTAATTCAAGTACGTCATCTAAGGTACTTGAAACAAAGGAGGGGTTATTGCTTTTTTGTGCTCGAGCGCTGGCATGTAGGCTTATAAAATATACCTTTAGCGCGGGCTGTTTTGCTATCGCGGCCAGTAGTAAAGGATGGTTCAAATTATAACAACCATCATCCATTAGCAATATGCTGTCTTGCGGAAAATTCATGCTCAAACATTGAGTTAATGCGCTGCTATTAAAGCCTGAATTTCTAATTATATGTAACATTGCCATAGTAAAACTAAAACCTGTATATCACGTTGTGCTGGTGTAAACGCTGGCTAAACTCTTCACTTGTTAGCACTTGAGCATTGTCGATATGAAAATTCGCCGTTAAATTGCGCTCAGCTAGCGATTGTTGGCAAACATAAATATTGTCAATGTCATAAAATGCTAAAGCAGAGAACGTTTTTAAATAATCTTTAATTTCAATTGCTGAGGCATTTTGATCCCCGATCACCTGAAATACACCATCTGCTAGAAAAAACAGCGATGTTGCTTGTTCATAAGAGCCAAATATTAATGCGGCGTCTAATGATTCCTTGCCGTCAGCGCTTGAAAAGGGCGCTTGGGTATTTATTATCGCAATAGTTTTATCAGCCATTATAATTGCACCACTCGTTCTGCTTTACAGGTGAGTTCAACTAGCTCTCCTAACCCTGAAACGGTGAAGGCTTGGTCTATGTTCGAGTTTTCATTCTTACCAAGTTCATCAGTTAAACCACGTTTTTCTGCTGCAGTAACACATAAATATAATGGCACATCAAATTCGCGGTTAAGCTGTTGCCAATGTTGCAACGTTTGGTATTCATCAGTAGGTATAGATAAATGCTTAGCAGCATTTAGCACACCATCTTGATAAAAGAACACACCAACAATAGCGACGCCTTTTTCAACAGCAGTTTTAACCAAGTTAATTGCCGTTGTTGTTAAATTGCTATTTGGCGGGGTGGTTACCACTAAAGCCAAAGTGTTTTGCATATTTTGCCTTGTTTCACGCTACATTAATTAAATTCAGGTAATAAAAAAGCCTCAATATTGAGGCTTTATATTTTATACGTAAAGTATAAACAATTACTAATCACATTATGCGATTTTTAACTGCTAATTAGTCATCGCCGCCTAAAACGCCTAAAAGGCTTAATAAGTGCACGAAGATATTATAAATATTCAAGTATAGAGAAACAGTTGCACGAATGTAGTTTGTTTCACCACCGTGAATGATGCGGCTTGTATCATATAAAATCAAACCAGACATGATCATAATAACTGCAGCACTAATTGCTAATGAAAGCGCAGGAATTTGGAAGAAAATGTTTGCTATCATTGCAATTACCGCAACGATTAAGCCTACCATTAAAAAGCCGCCCATAAATGAGAAGTCTTTTTTGCTAGTTAATGCGTAGCCAGAAAGTGCAAAGAAAATTAACGCTGTGCCACCTAATGCTTGCATAATTAATGAAGCGCCGTTCGGCATAGCTGCATAATAGTTAAGCATTGGGCCTAAAGAGGCACCCATTAAACCAGTGAAAGCAAAAATCCAAAAAATACCACTCGCTTTATCGGCATTCTTATTAACAACAAATAATAAACCGAAAGAAACTAAGGTCATTACTAAGGCTGCCATATGAGACAAGCCCATCGCCATAGAAACACCAGCAGTTACGGCACTAAACGCCAAAGTCATCGAAAGTAACATATAGGTATTTTTCAGTACCTTGTTAATTTCAATCGCTGAACTTCTACTAGCATTTAAACTAATATTCGATTGCATAAAATTTCCTCTAAGTATGCTAATTATATTTTTTAGATGTGGGCAAATGTTAAAAGTTCAAGGTTAAATCAAACATTCAGCACTTGTTTACCACTTATAGTGATAATTAATCATAAACCACAATGACATATTATGGCACGCTATTTTTTTAATTACTATCTTTAACGCTGTTGAAATTCATCAATAATTTGTGAGCGTTTGTAACAATTATGGCTGTGATCATTCACCATTCCGCACGCTTGCATATGCGCATAACAGATAGTCGAGCCGACAAATTTAAAGCCACGCTTTTTCAAATCTTTACTCCAAGCATAAGATTCTTTCGATGTAGAGGGGTAATCTTCAAGCTTTTCCCAATTATTAACAATAGTTTTATGATTAACAAAGCCCCACATATATTTGCTAAAGCTACCAAACTCTTTTTGAATAGCAATAAATAGCTTAGCATTGTTAATCGCCGCGTTAATTTTACCTCTATGGCGAATAATACCAATATCAAGTAGCAGTTCTTCTACTTTGTCTTCTGTAAATTTCGACACCTTTTCAACATCAAAATTTGCAAAAGCTGCGCGATAACCATCACGACGTTTCAAAATGGTGTACCAACTTAAGCCCGCTTGCGCAGATTCGAGCATTAAATACTCAAATAACTTTTTATCATCAAAAACAGGTACGCCCCATTCATTATCATGATAAGCAACATAATCTGGTTTTGTTGTATCTAACCAAGGGCAACGACATTGATTTTCTTCACTCACAAGCTTTCCTTAAAGGTGAAAAGTTACTAGATTTGCTTAAATAAATAACAAATTGTTGTTTTTTCTAGCAAACAAACATTTTTATAGAATAAATGCTTTACAAGAGAATTTCGAGCCTTTAATATTCGCCTCGTTCTGAAGCAGCAATGCTTTTTAACTTCAGGTGAGATGGCTGAGTGGTCGAAAGCACCGGTCTTGAAAACCGGCAAGGGTTTGTAGCCCTTCTAGAGTTCAAATCTCTATCTCACCGCCACATTAAGAAAAGCTCGTTAATCGAAGGATTGACGGGCTTTTTGCTTTTCTGAAGTATAATAAATATAGGGTTTGTACTTCAGTACCTATTTGTAGAGTTCAAACTTCTAGCTCCAGGTTTTTATCACATCCATGTGAAAACCACATAACTTCATCCTTGAAGTTAACCGCCATATTAAGAGAAACCCGTTGTTCGAAAGATTAGCTGTTGTTTTTCTTTTTGAAATATAGAAAATGAATGGAGTATTTAGCACTGATTTCACCGGTATTACTCTAGTAGCTTTTTAATTCTTTTTTCACTTCTACGAAATTAAGCAGAACATTCTAGTGAGTGAATTTAATAACTTTATATTTAATTAATGGGTACTGTTTAAACATACAGTTTCGTTGTTTTCCGTATTTTGTGTGGAAAGGTGGACTTAATCTGCCTTTCTACTTTAGTAATGTTTACGTTAAAATAGTAAGTTATTGAGTATTAAAGATAAGCTATGTATATTGTAATGAATTAAAATACATTAGTTAGAATTTTTCTCATGTAGAAAGTGGGATCTAATCTGTCTAATAAGCTGTTAGTTTTTTATCCATCAAACGTGCTTAACTGGACAGTATGACCTTAGATATAAAGAGATATTATGGAACAAGATAGTGATTTACTCGGTATTAAGCCCGTTGCAAGAGCAGCAGAAAAAAGTGTGGATGGCGTAGGCTCCTTTCTTGGAAAGATTTGTATGCCTGTTGCTGAAGAACTGGGATTATATTTTCAGGATAAGGTGAAAGTATGGAGGTCTAATAACGCTATACAGATCGAGAAAAGTGCACAAAAAATGGCCTTAAAGCAAGGGAGTATTGACGGTAAGTCTGTTCACCCTCTACTGGCATGGAAAATTATTGAAAATGGTTCATTCGCCGACACCCCTGAATTACAACAAGCATGGGCAGGACTCTTAGCTTCATCATTAGCTCATGATCCTGATGATAGTAATCATATATTTGTTGACTTAGTCAGCCAACTTACTTCAATTCAAGTAAAAATAATTGAGTACTCCTGTTTAACTGCAAATAAGTATGTTTCATCTAAAGGTTTTATCCTAGCGGATGATTTAGAGTTAAATGATAAAATAATTGAGGAAATAACCGGCTCAAAGGACTTGCACCGCTTAGATCGCGAACTTGACCGATTATCAAGCCTAGGGTTGTTTGCAGGATTAGGTGGTGGATACCATCCCGAAAATAGCATCGTTCACTTAACTCCTTCTCCTCTAGCATTACAGCTCTTCGCAAGATGCAGCGGTTCAAATGAAAACCCTGTAAAATTTTATAATGCTAAGCCTAAAGTAGTGCCACAAAAAAACTAACAAGTCGTTTAAAAGGACAAAAAACAGTTGGCTTTTGCTCCTTCGTCGCTAATTTTAGCCAACCATTTTATTGCCTCTTAACGAGGCGTTAGGTTTACCCAAAAAAAGGAGTTATCTATGAACATTAATAAATCATTAATTTTTATTTCGGCGCTATTATTTTCGACAATTACCTTCGCAGAAGGTTGGTGTAATTTAAAACAAGGATTCAATGTAATTACGCATGGTACAAAAACAGATAATACGTATATCATTGCCACGATTGAGGGGCGTGAAGATAGTATGTGGATATTTATGTCGGACGGTAATGTGGGTAAAAATAATGTTTCTTTGGCTTTAGCTGCACAGTTGGCAGGAAAAACATTATCTATATACCTAGATGCTGAGGGTGATACTTGCAGTAATTTTCCAAGTTGGGCTCCTGTTGGTCGAGTTAGACATGTACGTTTACTGTAAACCTAACAAGTGTTTTCAAGTCGGACAAATTACAGTTGGCTTTTTGTTCGTTCCTCACTTATTTTAGCCAACTGCAATTTGCCGCTTAAAACGGCGTTATATACCTATATGAAATATGGCATAAGTTTCCAAAATAAGATTGATATTTGCGCTATAAATAATGGCGTTTGCGTTCTTACGTTGGTTCAATATGAAACTATTAATGAATCAAATATTGAATTACTTCAAAGTAAGCTAAACCATTATTTGTCTTATATTCTTGATGGGCAACTAGAAGAAGAAGAGCCTCACAAATATGCTCTACCTAAACGAATCGAATTAATAGTTGGTCACAAACCGACTGAGGTACTAACAAATTTTATTAGCCAGTTGTTTCCAATTTTAGAATCTGAGAGTATTAATTTTGTTTTAAAAACAGAGTGATCGGTATATAACAAGTTACTCAAACGGACGCTAAACAGTTGGCTAGCACTCGTTCCTCGTACATTTTAGCCAACTATTTCGCGCCGCTTAGTAAGGCGTTAGTTGTCCGCACAAAATCGAGTAATTTTATTTATCGTTAAGTGCTCAACACAAGCTTTTGTGCTTGGTTCAATTCATTGGTTTGGCAATGGAAGTGCCGTTCAATTTACTCTTCCTTTTTGCCCAACCCTGTTTTCGCCTTGCAAAGTAAAATGATTTAAGTAGCTTTAGTTTTTAAGGCTCAAAATTCAATCGTTGGTGGTAAATGCGGAGGTGTTTTGGTATCTTCCTCCCATCAATTAAATATGCTAATTTATTGTTCTTACGGTATTTTTAATAACCAAGCAACTAACAAGGCATTAAAGCAGGACAAAAAACAGTTTGCTGTTTTTCGTGCCTCAAACATTTTAGCAAACAATTTTTTGCCTCTTAATGGGGCGTTAGCAGGCACCACTCGTTCTATTTTAAAAATGCTTGGTTAATTTTATTTCTCACATCAAAGGATTGGTGCTTTTCTCTTTTCTTCCTTTTTTGTGGCAACGTTTAGTTTTTAAATTGATTGGTAAACATTCTATGTTATTGTTTATCAATTAAAGTTTGGTGGCGAAGTGGTGCTTTAGTATTTTTGGTTTCTTCCATCCGTCAGTTTACTTTTAAGGCGCTTGGCGGTTAAAGTGTTTTTAATTAAACTTGCTGCTAACAAGCTATTCAAGCGGGACAAATAACAGTTGGCTAGTTCCGCTCCGCTACACATTTTAGCCAACTGTAATTTGCCCCTTAATAGGGCGTTATAAGTAAATCCGACAGGGAGTTGTATTATGTCCAAAGAACTTGAGTTAAACTTTAAAAGGCTTAGAAGGAGCGTGATTTTCTTTGCTAATGGCATTTTTGTGCTGTTTTATATTTTTGGTCATTTTGTGTTCACAGATACGTCACGTGCCAGTCATATTTTCCTATCAGGTAGTGCTTTTTATATTTTTTCCTATTGTGTCCTTTTTACTGGAATTGTATTTATTTTTAACCGGTTCGAGATACTTTTAAATAAAACAATGATTTAGTTTGGTATCAATTACTTATAACAAGAACTTCAAACGGAAAAAATACAGTTGGCTGTTTTCACTCCGTTCAACATTTTAGCCAACTATATTTTTCCGCTTAAGTAGGCGTTATATGCTTTTAAAAACTTAGTTTTAGAGCATGAGCAATTAAGTTTCGCCAAGCTAATTTTTGGTGGTAACCGCGAATAGGTTTATTCATTTTAAGGAAATTCCCCAAGCTAGGATTAGCAAAACCATTCGCTCTAAAAAGTTTAGTGTTGTGGCTCAAGTTCAGGGCTTGGTGTTTTTATAACGGTGTGTTTAAATACGGTAAGTGTTTGTTTCAACGTAAGTTGCATATAACAAGGCATTCAAACGGACTGCTAACAGTTGGCTCAGTTCCGCTTCGCTTCACATTTTAGCCAACAATTATCAGCCGCTTAATAGCGGCGTTAGGGTTAATGGAGAATCGGATGCTCTTTTCTAATTATCGAAAGAAAAAAGCGATAAAAAGCTACATCCAAAAACTGGGTAGAGATTTATCTAGAAGGTACGGTAGAAATACGCTCTACACTTCAGGTCAAGTTGAAAGAACAATCCATGAAGAGGGTTATAACTGGAAACATATTTGTTACGCTCATGCTTTGTACACTAGCATGGAACATTTTAATCAGTGGCATTATGAACGTGGCGAAAATTGTGATTATGAAGGTATGAGAGAAGAAGTTTCATCAAGTTTTTTTGGCGGAAATAGCTCATATATCGATTCTGCCAGCTTTTCTAATGACTCTTCTGATAGTTTCTCTAGCGGTAGTGGTGACGGCGGTACAGATTAACCCTAACAAGAAATTAAACAAGGACAAAAAACAGTTGGCTTTTTGTTCACTCCGTTCACTTATTTTAGCCAACTACTTTTTGCCTGTTAATTGGGCGTTATACATACTTTAGGAATTGCACTTGAATCTGGACGATTTAATTCCCCAATTAGAAAAGCATGATGGTATTGATTTAATCAAAACCGCTATTGAGCTTTATTCGTTAGAACGCATTGAAGGTGCTACTTCAATTTTAGAAGATATGCTTTTGTTCCAATGGGGCGTTTTTGATTGGGGCGAAGGTGAATACTTCGAGCTAGATATCACTCGTCAAATTTCTCCTTCAGATACAGATGAATTAAAGCAACTTAGCTGTACTCTTTATTTCACCCCTTCAATGGCTTTACGCGAGATCGAAGAAGGAAATAAATGGTGCTCTTCACTTGAAGAATTTAAATCCTTTAATGAGTTTGTTTTAACTAGTAAGGTATTTAACGCGTGTTCAGCGATTACTCCCGAAAAGTCTAGTGTGGAGTTAGAGTATGTATAACAAGCTGTTTAATAAAGAACAAAATACAGTTGGCTGTGTTTCGTCCCTCAACAATTTTAGCCAACATTATTTTGCCCATTAACAGGGCGTTAGGTGCACATCAATTTTCGGAGTATTAAATAGAAATGGAATTCCCTCAATTATTAAGTAAGTTACATGCAATTGAAATCAATTATGATGTTGATGAAATAGACTATGAACCTTATGAGAACTTTCTATCCTTAAATGAGGCTACCGAGTGGTTTAAAGCTTGGACAGGAAATGCCGAAGTTACTGCGGATGATTATTTGATTTTTGGTCAAGATGGTACAGGAGGTTTAACAGCTTTTTGGTTGGTAAGAGATACTGAGGATTTATTAGAGCAACCTATAATATTTTTTGGTTCTGAAGGAGAGATGGGAGTCGTAGCTAAAAACTTCTATGATTTTGTATGGCTCTTTGCTCAAGGTTACGGTCCATATGAAGCCATTTCCTATCCATCAGAAGAAATTAACCTTATTCCACAATTCCAGAAATTTGCCAAAGAAAATTTATCCGGCAAAGAAAGCACTCCTGCTGAGATACTTTCATCTGTAAACAATGAGTTTCCTGGTTTTGATGCTGAAATAGAGGCATTGTGTAGCTAGCACCTAACAAGAGCTTTAAACGGAATAAAAACAGTTGGCTACGTTCCGCTTCGCTCCACAATTATAGCCAACTATTTTTATCCGCTTAAGCAGGCGTTATGTGTAAAAGGATTTCACAATGTCTGTAGGAATGAGCCTAGCAATGAAAGCTAAGCAGCCGAAGCAAAAACGCTGTGATAGATGTGAGTTATATACACCGGAAGCAAGCGATAAATGTATTCATTGCTCTGCTTTAAATGAAGCACAATTGGCTCAATTAAAAGCGCAGAATCAAGAAACTCTCGAAGATAATTCTACCTTTGGTAAATACCTATTATTTGGTTCGGTAATTATAGGTTTACTATTGGTTCTTAGTTTTTTATAGTTGGCATATCAGCAGTTTACACACAACAAGTAATTAAACAGGGACTAAAAACAGCGGTCACTTTTTTCGCTCCGCTCAAGTTTAGCCCACTATTTTTAGCCCGTTAATTGGGCGTTATAGCTCTCTATAGTTCGGGTTATTAAATTACTGCAAGGAAGCATAAAATGGTTACTTATAAAGATATTCAGGATGATGTAAATAACTCCCACAGTATATCCATTAAAACTTGCTGGATAGCTCATGTAAAAGAATTAAATGGTTTACCTTTACGAAAAGCAGCTAATCGTATTTCTGAAAATGATCGCATGTATAAATGTCCTGATAAAGTAAGACCAATAATCGAAAGTAGTATGCGTAAATTAGGTATACTTTAGCTTGTGCAGAAGAGCTATAACAAGCTGTTCAAGCGGGACAAATAACAGTTGGCTGGTTCCGCTTCGCTTCACATTTTAGCCAACTACAATTTGCCCCTTAACAGGGCGTTAGGTGCCATGATGAAAACTTTAGCCTCATTACTCATAATAATTATCTTTTCCACTCTGCCTGTTAAGGTCTTTGCTGTAGAAGATAAATTGACAGGAACATGGTCATTAAGTGTTAACAATTTAGATCATATACTTATTACGACATTGGAAATTAAATTCACAGCGGACAAAGCCAATTCATGTTTAGGTGGTTCTTGGCGTAAAATAGAAGTAATCTCTTCTACACCAGAAAAAAATAGTTTCTACCCTGATAGCTCCATGATACTTAATCAAGAGTTATCGTATAAATTAGATAATGACGTTTTAACTATTGGGCGTAATAATATTTGTGATGCTTATAAGCACTTAACAGGTAAACTTAAAGAATATCAGGCTGGTGGAAAGTATATTAGTTTTGGTTGGGGGCGAAAAGAATTAGGGACTTTTAAGCTCCGCCGAACTAGCACCTAACAAGCCACTCAAGCAGGACAAATAACAGTTGGTTTTGTTCGCTTCGCTCTCTATTATAACCAACTATTATTTGCCTCTTAGTGGGGCGTTATGTGTTTCTCTAGTTTGGAGTAATTAAAATTTTTCCTCGGTACTACATTCACTCTAAACAATGTTCTAGATGCAGCTTACAGTTTAATAAGAGGGAGGCTAAATGTCCTCATTGTAAACACCTCACAAATCTAGAGGCTCTAAAGTTGAAAGGTGATTTACAAGAAGAAAATAAAGGTCTTGGTAATAACTTTATTTATCTAACAGTTGGTACTTTACTCTTAATAATCATATTGATAGTGTAAAAACACATAACAAGTAATTAAACAGGGACAAAAAACAGCGGGCTGTTCGCTTCGCTACCATTTTAGCCCACTATTTTTAGCCCGTTAATTGGGCGTTATACGTATTTCTAAGGAGCAGTCTCATGCAGGAGTTGCAGCGAAAAATTTGTGAACGATACGGTTCAAAATTTTACGGTGTTGATATGAATTTAAAAGTAGGTATTGCACTTCAAACCATGCACTTAGTTCCTATTCGAGCTATAAGGGATATCGATGAAAATGGGACAACTGGCTGGTATATACACGGTGGTGAATACTCAGAAGTAGATAATTTTTATCAACCCTTATGTGCGCAACATCTTGAAAAACACTGCCCAGAAATAATTAAATATTTGGCGCTTGAACCTGGGTTCAATATAATCATAGACCGTCAAGACTATGAAGATGTCTGGCGCTCAAAATAATACGTATAACAAGCTGTTAAACAAGGACAAAAAACAGTTGGTTTTGCTCCTTCGTCGCTAATTCTAACCAACTATTTTTTGCCTGTTAACAGGGCGTTATATGTTAAGGAGAGTTTGGTGTATTTTTGGATAGCATTTGGTATTTTCTTCACTTTTTTGATTTTAGAGAGTGTTTCTTCTTGGGTCTTTATTAGAGGCAGTAAAAAACACCATCCGGAGTTGTGGACTCATGCTGGTGAGCCAACTTTAATGGGGAATGGAGATATGATTAGTGCGTGGCCTCTAAATAAATATTTAATGCAGCGTAAATATCAGGAATTAAGTGATCAGGCTGCAATTCAATTTGCAGAAAAAAATAGATTACCATTTGTTGTAACTTACTTTGGTGCTGTCGTTTCAATTTTAGCTGTCTTTGCTGTTATATACTTATTTGGTATGCCAGCGTAATTAACATATAACAAGTTGCTTAAACGGAAAAATAACAGTTGGCCATCGCTTCGCGATTATAGCCAACCATTATTTTCCGCTTAGCAAGGCGTTATATTTTTATGAATGATCGTGAATATTATCTACTTACAAACTATCAAGCATTGATGGAACCACATGAAAAACTGGTTGCTCGTTGGCTAACTGAAGAGTGGGATAAAGAAACTAAAGTATTACCTAAATGGCTTGTAAGCAAAGTTAGAAATAATTTCCCTTATATAAGTCTTAGTGAACCGGATTCATTATGTAGAAAAATTTGTATTAAGCTATTGAGTAAACATAAAACTAAAATTAGTTTAAGTGGTACAAAAATATAACAAGCCACTCAAGCAGGACTTTTAACAGTTGGTTAGGTTCCGCTTTGATCTTGCACCACTTTGGTAGACAGTAATTTAATTTATTGTAACCAAAGAGGTT